>Ga0153932_1000003_pt1 | contig 444222 bp, 421 predicted proteins | sample TSNJ016MetaG_FD_102273 | JGI IMG/M metagenome (GOLD analysis project Ga0153932, IMG submission 102273) | Attine ant fungus gardens microbial communities from New Jersey, USA - TSNJ016 MetaG | ecosystem: Host-associated > Fungi > Mycelium > Unclassified | place: USA: New Jersey, Wharton State... | reverse complement strand
TTCGGGCTCCGGTGTCGTCGGTGGAGTTGGTGGTGGCGTCGGCGTTTGTGGGTGTGTTGGGTGTTGATCGGGTGGGGTTGGATGATGATTTCTTCGAGTTGGGTGGCAACTCCCTCATCGCGATGAAGTTGGCGTCCGAACTGAGTGCATCTGTTGGTGTCGACGTCCCAGTGCGCATGCTGTTCGGTGCATCGACAGTTGAATCCCTCTCTGCCCGAATCGAAGACACACTTCGCGGTAGCGCGCCGTCGTCGAGTCAGGCGCTCGACGTTCTATTGCCGATCCGGGATGCTGGATCGTCGGTACCGGTATTCTTCATCCACCCGATGAGCGGGCTGGCATGGAAAGCCTCCGGCCTGGTTCCTCACCTCGACGCGCAGACTCCGCTCTACGGACTGCAGGCACCGGTGATGACGGAATCGTGGCCTCTGCCCACATCAGTCGACGCATTAGCCGAGCGGTACGTTCGCGAGATGCTGAGTGTGACTCCGAGCGGCCCGTTCCACATCGTCGGCTACTCGCTCGGCGGGTTCATCGGACACGCGTGTGCAGTTCTATTGCGCTCGAAGGGGTTCGACGTGAAGCTGGCAATGATCGATCCTCGTGGCACTACCGAAGTCGGGGAGAACCAGGCCCGGGACAACGTCTCCGAACTGGCCACTGGATGGGGGGTCGACGTCGGGGACACCCTGGATCTCGGTGCGTTGGGCCGGGACGAGATTCTCGCGCTCGGCCGATCGCTCGATTCCCTGTCGTTCCTCTCCGACGAGCAACTCGGATCTCTGTACGATTTTGCGATCTCAGCTGCCTCGATAATCGACGGGTACGTACCGCGCGTCTTCGACGGTGACGCTGTACTTCTCAGCGCCACCGTGGGAGTCGGTTCGACAATCGAACTTGCCGAGGCCTGGAAGCCTCACGTCAACGGAACCCTGGCTGAGACAACGGTCGAGAGTTCGCATCACTCGATGATGGAAACCGATCAGCTCGAGCTGATCGGTCCGCGATTGTCGGCGTTCTTCAGGAGCTGATCGGACCGTTAGAGGACGTCGGGACGAATCTGAGCGAGAAGCCGACGTTCTGCGTGTTTGTCGGGTCAGGTCCCGGGCCAGGTCGGGCAATAACCGACGTCGGTATATGCCTAGATCCGGATACATGAACCGATTCCGCTGTCGTACTCATGACTGTGTGTCAGGCATGCGTCGAGGCGTCGAACGAATCGGCGCAGCCGCAGGTTGTGCAGCAATACATGTTTAACTTCGTGCGCTCGGTAAGTGAAACAGCACACTACGACGAAGGCCACCTGTACGGACACGCTGCGTCGGGCGTGTAGCGATCAGGTGGCCTTCGAGGCAGATCAGGAGTTGATCAGATTCCGAGCGACCCGGCGATGAACGGCCACGATTTGTGCAGCTGATCCTGCCAGTAGCCCCACGAGTGGGTCCCTACCGGCTGGAAATCGACAACTGCCGGAATATTCAATTCATACAGGCGCTTGGCCATGTTCGAAGTGCAAAGGTTGGTCGCTGCTTCGATTGGGCCGCCGATGATGATCTGGTTCTCGGTGTAGGCGCGACCATCGCTCAGGCGTGGGTTGAGGAAGGTGTCGTTCGGAATTCCAGGAAGTCCGTTGCCCGTGCTCATGTAGATCGGTGTCCCACGCAGCTTCTCGGCGTTGACGAGCGGATCGTGTTCGACCCATCCCGGTCCGTCCAATGGTCCCCACATATTGGTGATGTCGTCGACTCCGCCGATCCATTCCGTGGTCGTCCGGACGAATGCTTGTCCGAGGGGATCGCTGGTCTGTGCGCAGCCACTGTAAGCGGCAACAGAACTGTAGAAACCGGGGTACTCGATCGCCAGGTTCAGTACCGATGTACCGGACATCGAGATGGCCGAGATGGCTTGCTTGCCGTTGCTCCCCAACTCTTCGTTCAACAATGGAGGCAATTCTTTGCCCAGGAAGGTCGACCACTTATTGCGTCCAGCCTTGGGGTCGTCTTTCTCCCAGTCCGTGTAGTACGAGAGTCGGCCGCCGACAGGAGTGGCGACGTTCACGTTCTTGTCGGCAAAGAACTCGACTACGTCGGTTTGCCTCTCCCACGTAGCAGCGTCTTCCCCGCCGCCGGCACCGTTCAGTAGATACACGATCGGGCGAGGCTCGGAATTGTCAGCGGGAGTGATGACCTGGATCGGAATGACCTTGTCCATCGACGCCGCATAAACATTGACTACGAGTTGACGGTCATTGATCTTCTCGACGGACTTGACGTAAGAGCCCGTCGACGCTGTTTCGGATGAGTCGCCACCGACGCGCGCGGGGACGGCCTGCGCGATACCTGCAGTGAACAGTGAACCGGCGACAGCCAACACGCCGATCTGCACGGTGCGTCGCCAGGTCGTAGAGTTTCGCGTCAAGACTTCTTACCTCTCGGTTGAAACGGTTCTCGGAAAAGCGACTGTCTATAGCTTCCCGATTGGATATGTCGACCGGATCGTCGGATACGTTACGGAGCGACCGATTCGGTAGGTCGAGATTTGGACACAGGCGTTAGTCCGAGGCGGCCCGCCGGTATCCCTTAATCGCCGGATACAGGAATACAGCGATCATTCCGAAGGACCATGCAAATGTTTTGAGCACGGGTACGAGAACTGGCCCACCGAGCGACATTCCTCGCATCGCTTCGACGGCCACCGACATCGGCTGCGCGGCGATCACCGGCTGCAACCAAACGGGATACGCCATCGTGGGCACAAAACCACTGTTGAAGAACATCAGCAGCGTGCAGCCGATGGAGACGATTTCTACGAGTGGAAGATTGTCGGACACCGTAGCCAGGGCCGTCACCATCACCGCAAAGCCGATACCGAACACAATCGGCAGAAGAAGCATTCCGATCGCGGCAACCGGGCCTTGGTTGAAACGGAATCCGGCGATGAAACCGACTCCGATGATCACGATCGTCGTCACGAGGACACGGACGGCTTCGGCGATCATTCGCCCGACCAACCCCGACGCGCGGTGGGCTGGAAGCGTCCAGAATCGGCTGAGCAGTCCGCTAGTCTTCTCCGTCCGAAGCCCGACAGCACTCGCAATGGAACCGAACATCGCGCCGACCAGAATGATCAGCGGAACAGTGCCGTAGATACTCGGCTGACCGGTGGCTGCACTGATCGAGTTCCCGAGTACAACTCGGAACATGATGAGAGTCAGGGCCGGGTACAACAACGCTTGGATTGCGGTGGACGGATCACGAGCCCAACTGACGAGTAGACGCCGAGCTTGAATCAGGCTGTGCGTCCACAGAGCTTTTGCAGAGTTTTCCGGAAGCGCGGCGTTAGGTTCCGGAAAGTTCAGCGTCCGGCCCCGTCGTAGCTCGTTCTGGTCGAGTGACTTGTCAGTGCTTGTCATCATGCCCGCCTTGTACTTGCCCAGTAGGCAAGGGGAGCGCAGACGACAAGCAGTCCCAACGACCACATCACAACCGGGAACATTGTGTGCGACGTGACACCGCCGTGCGCGAGATCGCGCATCGCGAAGGAGAATTGTGAGACTGGCTGATTACGCACGAAGGGGCGGATCCACTCGGGAAAGCCCGTCTCGGGAACGAAGCCGCACGAAAGCATGCCCAAGATCAGCTGGGGAAGGGTAAGGGCCTGGCTGGTTGCCTGCGGGCTCTTCGAGAGTGAGCCGATAGCGTCGGCGCCCAGCGACAAGCAGGTGCTGAACACCAAGGCCAAGCCGCAGAAGAGCGCTGCCTGGCCAATACCTTCGGTGAATCGAAAGCCGATCGCGTGTCCGTAGACGAGTGCGGCCGTCAACGACACCACTGAACGGACGAATCCGCTGCTCATCCGGGACAACAAGGGGACGGGCCCATAGACCGGCATGGTCTGCATGCGCGAGCTGAACCCGGTGATCTTCTCCCTTGCCGACATCTGCGCGGCCGAAATCGACGTGAAGGCCATGGCCTGCAAAACGATGATCGGCATCAGGAACTGCGCGTAGTCGATGCCTTGGAGCTGCATCACGAACTTCAACGGCAAGTAGAAGCCCACTGTGAATATCAACGGAGCGATGACGGCTATGACCAGTTCGTAGCGTCGGATCATCGCCCGCAACGTGCGACCCGTGAGAACCCACCACTGCATTATCGCCGACGGATTCGGGCGACGGTGACGTCCTACTCGAGTGGCCGCAGGAACCGAGATTTCGCGGCGACCGGTCTTCTGCAGCGTCAGGTTCGGGGTTTGGTACTTGGTCGTAGTGGTCACGCAGGCTCACCGACCTCACCGGGTTCGGCAGCCTGAGGGCGTCCAGTCAACGAGAGGAAGACATCATCGAGAGACGGGCGCCGCAGCGCGATGTCGGCAAGCGGAATTCTCGCGTGATCGAGGCGGCGCAAGGCCTCGGCAAGCGTCGCGGATCCACGGGGTGCCGGGATCGCGATCTTTCCGTTGTCCTTGGCAATATCGAAACGAAAGTCCGGCGGAAGTAGGTTGCCCAGAGCGTTGGCTGCCGGACCGAGCAACTCGGAGGACATCGGAACGATTTCGCAGAAGCTAGCTCCGGTACGGGCCTTGAGCTGATCTGCGGTTCCTTCGGCGATGACCGATCCCTTGTCGATCACAATGATGTTGTCGCTGAGAAGGTCGGCTTCCTCGAGGTACTGCGTGGTCAGCAGAACGGTGATGCCTTGTTCTTTCAGGGTTTGGACGAGATTCCACACGCTCTGACGGCTGCGCGGATCCAATCCGGTGGTCGGTTCGTCGAGAAACACGACTTCGGGGCGAACGACGAGCCCGCACGCGATGTCGATGCGACGACGCATACCGCCCGAGTAGTTTGCCACGGTGCGAGCGCCGGCCTCGACTAGGTCGAACTCTTCCAGGAGGTCAACGGCCCGTTGCTTCGCCGATGCACGATCCAAGCCCATCAACTGTGCAAAAAGTTCGATGTTCTCGCGGCCGGTCAGTGCGTTGTCGAGTGCAGCGAACTGCCCCGTCATCATGATCGAACGACGAACCTCCGGGGCATTTCGTACCGCGTCGTATCCGGCGATCATCGCGCGTCCGCTGTCGGGACGGATCAGCGTCGACAGCACCTTGACCGTGGTGGTCTTGCCTGCCCCGTTGGGTCCCAGAATGCCGAGAACCGAACCTTTGGGGGCCTGAAAGTTGATACCGCGCAGAGCGTGCACATCCTTGAAGGACTTGTGAACGTCCTCCACGACTACCGCCGCGTCCGTCGATAAGGGCATCAATTCTCCGCTGTCTACATGGATGTTCGGGCCGAGCTGTGCTTGGATACGGCTTCTCGGCCGTGTCCTTTCTCGAGCAAGTCGTAGCCCGAGCCGGAGTCACTGGTAAGGACCCCAGTGGTTGCGGGAACCTTGTACGTCTATCTCCGGATGCACAGTGGATGTTACCGGAGGGACAACCTCGTTCCGGCCTTCGCGCGGTGGGGATCGATGCAAATGTGCAGCTTGGCGATAAGCCGCGGTCAGGCCGACCGACTGGACTGTGCGATATCGCACAGTGTCCGATACCGGGCGTGATTTCGGGTCGCCGACAGGTGTGAACCGTGTTCGCGCGTGCTGAGTGCTCGTCGAGTACTACGAGTTCGTACTCGATCGACGGGCACCCCTGACTCGATCATCAAGTCGACTCCCTCTGGCGAGGTAGCCTACTGCTCATGGATATCGGCACGTTGTCAGTGGTGGTTCCCGTGTACAACGAGGAGGACTACATCGCCGGGTGTTTGGAGTCCCTCGCTCGTCAAGGGGACGAAATCCTCGAGATAATTGTTGTCGACAACAATTCCACCGACCGCACCCCTGAAATCGCGCGTTCTTTCGAGCAGCGGGATTCTCGAATTCGATATCTTGTAGAACCGCGTCAAGGCGTTGTTCATGCACGTAATGCCGGGTTCGACATCGCAGTGGGTGAATTCATCGGAAGGGTCGATGCGGATTCGCGTGTCGCACCAGGGTGGGCGCGAGCGGTTCGAAGTTCCTTCGCTTCTCATGATCTTGATGCCGTTACCGGTTTCTCGTTGTTTTACGAGTCACCGTTTTCGGGTCTTCAACGAGCAGCGGTGAACAAAGCCGAGGCCCGTGGCGATTTCCACGGAATCAAACCGGCGCACGCACTGACTGGTTCGAATATGGCGATTCGGGCGACGTCGTGGCGCTCGATCCGCGACAAGGTCAGTGATCGCACCGACATTCACGAAGACGTGGATCTGTCGCTGTGCCTGGTGAAGGCCGGGATGCAGTTCGGCATTGACCTGGACATGCGGAGCGAAATCTCCGGTCGAAGGGGAGAGACTGGACCCATCGAGTTTCTGTCGTACAACAGGGCTTCGGTGACGACGCTGGAGTATCACCAGGCTATGACTACACGGCTACGTTTGATGATTCTCAAGACGTCAATTCTGCATGCTCTGTTGTGGCCGGCGTACCGGATGTACGACCGGCAAACCGATCGGCTGTCATGGCGGAAACTGCTATCAGGTTCCGGAGCACGCACTATGCCTGTGGATTCGTGAGAGTCGCCTACATATTCTCCAGATTCAAGTTCTTGTATAACCTCTCGATACCGCTGTAGTCCTGCAGGAACAGCTTGTTGCGCGGTTCTGACCCGACATCATCCAGCATCTTCTGCCCGCCGGGTATAGCTTCGATTTCCATGATTGCTCGCCACGCGCCGAAGTCGGTCCCGCTGAATGCTCGCATCGCGTCCTCGAAGCCTTCCAGCAGATAGCTGCGATCTCCACTATCCAGGGAATCCCACACCAGTACTGCTAGTTCCCCGGCAATCGAGGCATGGCAGTACTCATCGCGAGCGTGCAACCGGATCGTCGCGCGGTTGATCGACTGAACGCCCGGGTCGTCGGAGATCAGGTCGAGGTATGCGGTGATCGAAACCTCTGCGACTGTCATGAACGCAAGCTCGGTCAGCGCGATCTTGCGATGATCACCGGCCGCGTCGAGGGCTTGCGCCCGCGTGCGGACCGTCAGGACGTCGGGCAGTGCCTTCGACGGAAGCGCCCAACCCCTCCCTCGTCGGGTCGCTGAGCTGGCATTGAAGTGCATGAGCGTGTGATATTGCTCGTCGACCATCGCCTGATTGACGGCCACTGCAGCCCAATCTCCGAGCCCGACGCCGAGTCGGTCTTCGGCGAGAACGTCGAAGCCGGGATTGACGACGTACTTCTCGATGTCCATGACGTTCTTGTTGAACGCAATCCATGCCCAGGCCTGCAGGCGTTGCTTCTGCTCGGGACTCAATGCCAGGTAGGTCGGATGCTCTGCGAACGGGAGCAATGCTTCGGGGTAGTCGGACAGCGACGAATCGAAGAGATCGTCCAGTTCCGGCTCCGCTTTCTTCACGGTTGCCCGGCGTGCCCAGTTGCTCGCAAGCCGACTGACGATTGCACTCTCAACCGGATCGGAAGCGTCGAATTCCGGGAGGCTGGGCGGACTGACTCCAGGTCTCATCGTGCCCTACTCTCTGTGCCCTTCGGCGATGTCTCTGTGCCCTTCGGCGATGCGATCGAACAAGCTCTGGCACTCCGCGTTCAGTTGGCCTGAGCGGTCGTCGAGCGCTGCCTCGGCGGTTTTCATCAGCGTCGTGAAGTCGCCGAGGGTCTCGGTCGCCGTGTCCACCTGTGAGGTGGCATCGAACAGTGCTTTTCGTGTCGCACCTGCATACGGATTGCCCGCTTGTACGTCCCAGTACACCTCCGGTTCGCCGCCGGCTACACGCGCCAGGAGCGCGAGCAAGGTCCGATGCGGGGGAGGGGCGACCGCGAGGAGATCGTCCGCGGAAACTCCGAGTTCGGCCAGGGCAACGCCGAATGCCAGAACCGACGTGTGGGTCAGAACCTGGGAAGCAGCGGCCAGTCGGTCGTGACGATCTGCATCCATCACCGAGACCGAGGCTCCCCACGAGCGCACGACGTCGAGAAAGCTCTGAGACTGCGGACCGTCGACGTACGGCACCGCGATGACGGCCCGACCGCGCGGGCCGAGCGACGGACGGAACATGGGGTTGAGTCCGAGGAACTCGCCTTCTCGGCCGGCGTCGACGATTGCTGCGTCCATCCGCGATTTGACCGAGAGAGTGTCCACAACGAGAGCGCCGGATGTTCGAAGCGTCGGTAGTGCGGCCAGAGCGACCTGTTCGGGAACCGCGAGCACGATGATGCTCGAGGACTCCACGTGCGCGAGGACCCGGTCACTGGGTTTCGTGATGTCTCCGACGACTACGTCTCCGTCAGGATCACTGCCCGCTGGGTCGACGACGGTGACCGTCCACCCCTCGGCACGAAGCAGTTCGACGAACATGGATCCGACGGCACCCAGCCCGCCGACAACCGTCGCTGTGCCCGATGCCGCCGTCATGGCTGGATCTACCCGCCGTATTCGAGGACCCGCGAGGACACTGCATCGAGCGCACGGAGCAGCGTGGACGCCTTGACCGTGGTCTCGTCGAATTCTTCTTCCGGATCGGACAACGCTGTGATGGCACCGCCGATTCCGAAGGTCACGCCGCTCTCGGTGCAGACGAGCGACCGAATTACGATCGAGAGGTCCGCGGCGCCACCGAGGGCGAAGTACCCGATCGATCCCGAGTAGACCCCGCGTGGGCCGGATTCGAGGCGGTCGATGATCTCCATCGTCCGTACCTTCGGGGCGCCGGTCATCGATCCACCGGGGAACGCGGCACGGACACAGTCCACCGCCGACGATCCTGGACTCAGATGTCCACGCACAGTCGACACCATTTGGTGGACGGACGAGTACGACTCGATCGCGAACAGCCTTGGAACGTGGACACTTCCCGGAACGCAGACCTTGGTGAGGTCGTTGCGAGTGAGGTCCACGATCATCAGGTTCTCGGCGCGGTCCTTCTCGCTGTCGAGCAGGTCCTGCCTCAGGGCAGCATCGCGCGCTCGGGTGACGCCGCGCGGGCGGGTCCCTTTGATCGGCTTGGACTCGACGTTGCCGTCCGAGTCGACACGAAGGAACCGCTCAGGCGAGGCCGAGACCACCGAGATGCCGGTGAAGTCGAGAAGAGCGCTGTACGGCGTCGGATTGATCGAGCGCAGATACTCGAACGCCCGCCGTGCATCGATCGTCTCGTCGACGCTCGCCATGTTGGTCAGACATACCTCGTAGGACTCACCTGCCCGGATCTCCGAGAGGGCCGTTCCGATCAACGACAGGTACTGATCGCGATCATGCCGCAGGCGAGCCTGCGTCCAGACGGTGTCACTGATCAGTGGAACCGGGGTGCGTTCCGGAAGGTCCGCGCCGAGTCGCGCCAGGGCGTCGACGGTCGATTCGAGCCAATCGTCGTGGCCGGCGTCGCGGACTTTCTCGCGCAACCTCAAAACGTGCGTGCGGCCGGCGGTGTGATCGATGACGACGGCGCGATCGGCAAACACCAGGGCGGCATCAGGAGTGGGTGCCGGATGGACTGCCCTCCCCCCGGTCTGCGCCTTCAGTTCGTAGCCGAGGTAGCCCACGTAGCCGAGGTTGAAATCGAGTTCCGGATGCGAGGGCACGAAGCGCGTCGCGAGTTGCCCGTCCAGGTAATCGAAGAACGGAACTCGAATGTGCTCGTCGGACAAGCCTTTTCGGCTGACGGTCAGTACCTCGGCCTGCACGTCGTACGTGATGAACTCGGCCAGCGGCCCCGACGAATCGCCGAGAATCGAAAAGCGTGCGCTCGGCTCTGCAGTTGCCGCGCGGTCCAGCCAGAACGCGTTCGGGCCGTCGGCGAAGAGTGTTGCAAAGGCCGCCGACGGATCCACCGCAAAATCGAGAGTCACGTCGTCGACGTCGTAGTTGATCGCCGGTCGCAGGTCGGGTGTTTGCGGAGCCGGTTCGGGTCGGATCACCGAATCCAGAGTTCGTCCGACAGACAGATCACGGAAGTTCTCGAGCAAATCGATGCCGAACTCCGTACTGATCGACTCCGGATGGAACTGCACGCCCCACATCGGCTTGGTCCGGTGCCGGACACCCATGAGCAGGCCGTCGGACGTCCACGCGGTACGAACGAAGGCATTCGGCAGATTCTCGACGGTCAACGAGTGGTAGCGAACAGCTCGGAACGGAGACGGAAGTCCGGCAAAGATGCCCGAGCCGTCGTGATCGATCAGCGAAATCCGGCCGTGCATCGGTACGGGCGCAACCACGACATCCGCGCCGAACAACTCGCACAGGCCCTGGTGGCCGAGACAGACACCGAGAAGTGGGAGAGGCGCTTCCTCGATGAAACGGCGGCTGATTCCGAAATCACGGTCGCGATCCGGCCGGCCGGGACCGGGGGAGATGACCACGTTGTCGTACGACGCCAGATCGAGGGAATCCCAATCCGCGTCGTTGCGGACCACGGTGGGCACAACCCCGTTGACCTCGGTCAACAGGGTGAACAGGTTGTAGGTGAACGAGTCGTAATTGTCCACCAGAAGGGTGCGGGAACTCATGTCGATGATCCTGATCTCGGTCCGACGGATTCCCGAACAGTGTCCTCCTCCTCAACAGGTGCGTTGATCACCAGGTCTTCGAGTCGACAGGTCTCGGCGATCATCAGCTCGTACAGGGCGTTGAAGAAGTCAGGGGAGAGGTCGTGGCTACGAGCGAATTCACGCGCCCGTTCCTGCACGAGGCGGACTCGGCCGGGTTGCATCATCGGAACCTCACGGGAGCGCTTCCACTCGCCGATGCGCAGGCAGAGTTCCAGCCGCTGCCGCACCGTCTCGAGAAGTAGCGCGTCGATGGCGTCGAGGTCGCGCCGGAAGCTGTCCAAGCCCTCGGCCTTGTCCGGATACGACGAGGTCTGCGTGCCTGCTTCGGAACTCGTTGTGGTCAAGAACTCTTCCACGAGGCCTCCCGGTGCTCGGCGTGACGCGAGGTCGACAATGTGGTGCCCGGAACGCAACTCACCTCCGGACACCGGCACCCCGACCGACCATCGCCGTTCGGGGAGGTGTTCCACGATCGTCATTCGCCGAAACCTGCGGTGGTGCCCAATTCTGCGAAACCTGCCGGCGGGCGAATCAGCTTGCGATGCAGGCGGGTTCGTGAGCGCCTACGGGGGTGCCTATTTGGGGGAGACCCAGGTGGTGATTTCGGCGTGGACTACTTCCTTGCCGCCTCGGTCGAAGATCGAGATGGGAACGACCAGTTCGGTACCGCGCTCGATCGCCGCGAAGTCCGGCACAGTCTCGAGTCGGGCGACTGCCCGCAGGCCGGTCTCGGCCTTGGCGAGGTAGTCGACCTTCATGGACTTGGGGATCCAGCGGTGCGAGTTCGGAACCGTCGCTTCGCTCAGCATGCCCATTGCGACCTCCGCGAGATTGCATGCTGCGATCGCGTGAAACGTGCCGAGATGGTTGTGGACGCCCCACCATTTGGGGGAGCGGACCTCGCACAGTCCCGGTTCCAGCTTGGTCACCCGGGGGAGGACGGAGGCAAAGTAGGGCACACGAATGGACATCGCCGCCGAGAAAACTGCATGTCCGAGGGCGTTGTCCGGCAATTTCTGCCATCCGCGATAGGTGGGGCTGGAAGTAGTCATTCGCCTATCTTACTTCTGAGTAAGGTTGTTGTCGCGCAGCTCACTCGGAAAGGCTGGTTCGGGGGAGTTGAGGAATCGGGCCAGGTACGGCATACTGGTCGGGTTGCCTTGTCCGGGACGCGGTCGTTTGCGGCCGCGATCGGGTAAGGGTAAGACGTCACAGACGATCGATCGCAGATCCCGTCAGGGTAATCGGGTCAACGACTGTGACCATGCAAGACATGCAAGACGAGAAGTAATGCAGGACGGAAGCAGTACCTACTTTGTGTTCGACATCGAACACGTCCGGTACGCATCACGCGCCAGGTGATCGAAAGATTGTCCGGCGCAGGATGAGTGAGAAGGCGACACGCCCGACCGCGTGTACCGGAGAACAATGACAAACGAACAGCGGCAGCAGATCCTGATCTCGATCCGATGCTCGGTTTACCGCCAACACGGTCTCCCGAACTTCGACTTGGTCCCGATCGCTTCAGTGTTCGTCGTGTCATCGTCCAGGCAAGGACTGTGCAGACGAGGTAGCTCGAGCCTGACCAGGCGGGCTACGAAACGCGGCAAGAAAAGGACACTAAGCGTGGCGGGACAAAAGATCCGCATCAGGCTCAAGGCCTACGACCACGAGGCGATCGACGCGTCAGCGCGCAAGATCGTCGAGACGGTAACCCGTACGGGTGCCCGCGTCGTTGGACCTGTGCCGTTGCCGACCGAGAAGAACGTATATTGCGTCATCCGCTCGCCGCACAAGTACAAGGACTCGCGCGAGCACTTCGAGATGCGTACTCACAAGCGGCTGATCGACATTCTCGACCCGACGCCGAAGACGGTTGACGCGCTCATGCGCATCGACCTTCCGGCCAGTGTCGACGTGAACATTCAGTGACGGCGGAGACAAAAACAATGACTGATACCAAGATCAAGGGAATCCTGGGCACCAAGCTCGGCATGACCCAGGTCTTCGACGAGAACAACCGGGTTGTCCCGGTCACCGTCGTGAAGGCTGGGCCGAACGTCGTAACCCAGATCCGTACCGAAGAGCGTGACGGCTACAGCGCCGTTCAGCTCGCGTTCGGCGCCATCGACCCGCGCAAGGTGAACAAGCCGACTTCCGGCCAGTTCACCAAGGCTGGTGTGACCCCGCGTCGCCACGTAGTGGAGCTCCGCGTTGCGGACACCTCCGACTACGAGGTTGGCCAGGAGCTCACCGCCGAGGTCTTCGAGGACGGCGCATACGTCGACGTCACCGGAACCAGCAAGGGCAAGGGCTTCGCCGGAACCATGAAGCGTCACGGCTTCAAGGGACAGGGCGCGTCGCACGGTACCCAGGCTGTTCACCGCCGCCCGGGCTCCATCGGTGGCTGTGCAACTCCCGGCCGCGTGTTCAAGGGCATGCGCATGTCCGGACGCATGGGTAGCGACCGCATCACGACGCAGAACCTCTCGGTCCACAAGGTGGATGCCGAGAACGGCCTGCTGCTGATCAAGGGTGCGATCCCCGGCCGCAAGGGCGGCCTCGTGATCGTCAAGAGTGCAGTGAAGGGTGGTGCACGGGCATGACCAGCACCGAGACCAAGTTGACCCTGGACGTCAAGGTCGCCGGCGGCAAGACCAACGGCACCGTCGATCTCCCCGCTGAGATCTTCGACGCTCCGGCCAACATCGCGCTTCTCCATCAGGTTGTCGTCGCGCAGCTCGCAGCTGCTCGTCAGGGAACCCACTCCACCAAGACCCGCGGCGACGTCCGCGGCGGTGGCAAGAAGCCGTACCGCCAGAAGGGCACCGGCCGCGCACGCCAGGGCTCGACTCGCGCACCGCAGTTCGTCGGCGGCGGAACCGTTCACGGCCCGCAGCCGCGTGACTACAGCCAGCGCACCCCCAAGAAGATGAAGGCAGCCGCTCTTCGCGGAGCCCTCTCTGACCGCGCACGCAACGAGCGCATCCACGTCATCACCGAATTGGTTGCAGGGCAGACGCCTTCGACCAAGGGCGCAATCGCGTTCCTCGGCGAGATCTCGGATCGCAAGAAGCTGCTGCTCGTCGTGGGTCGCCAGGATGTAGCCGCTTGGAAGAGCGTGCAGAACCTGGAAGGCGTGCATCCCATTGCACCCGACCAGCTCAACACCTACGACGTGCTCAATGCAGACGATGTCGTGTTCAGCGTCGAGGCACTCAACGCGTTCATCCACGGGCCCGCAGAGAGCGCTCAGAACAAGGAGGACGCCAAGTGAGCACCATCGCTGACCCCCGCGACATCCTGCTCGCTCCGGTCATCTCCGAGAAGTCCTACGGACTGATCGAGGAAGGCACCTACACCTTCCTGGTGCACCCGGACTCGAACAAGACGCAGATCAAGATTGCCGTCGAGAAGGTCTTCGGCGTCAAGGTGACGAGCGTCAACACCGCCAACCGTCAGGGCAAGCGTAAGCGGACCCGATTCGGTTACGGCAAGCGCAAGGACACCAAGCGCGCGCTCGTGACCCTGTCCGCTGACAGCAAGCCCATCGAGATCTTCGGAGGACCGGTCGCGTAAGCGCCGGGACTTGACGAGACATAGAGGACGAGAAGACTCATGGCAATCCGTAAGTACAAGCCGACAACACCGGGCCGTCGTGGCTCGAGCGTCTCGGACTTCGCCGAGATCACTCGGTCGACCCCCGAGAAGTCGCTGGTTCGCCCGCTGCACGGTCGCGGTGGACGTAACGCACACGGTCGTATCACCACCCGTCACAAGGGTGGCGGACACAAGCGTGCATACCGACTGATCGATTTCCGTCGCAACGACAAGGACGGCATCCCGGCAAAGGTCGCTCACATCGAGTACGACCCCAACCGCACAGCAAACATCGCACTCCTGCATTACGCAGACGGTGAGAAGCGCTACATCATCGCCCCCAAGGGCCTGGTGCAGGGTTCACCGGTCGAGTCCGGTGCAGGCGCCGACATCAAGCCGGGCAACAACCTGCCGCTGCGCAACATCCCGACTGGTACCACCATCCACGGTGTGGAACTGCGTCCCGGCGGCGGAGCCAAGATGGCTCGTTCCGCAGGCGCCAGCATCCAGCTCCTCGGTAAGGAAGGCAGCTACGCCACGCTGCGTATGCCTTCCGGTGAAATCCGTCGCGTCGACGTGCGCTGCCGCGCATCCGTCGGCGAGGTCGGCAACGCCGAGCAGTCGAACATCAACTGGGGCAAGGCCGGCCGTATGCGTTGGAAGGGCAAGCGCCCGACCGTTCGTGGTGTCGTGATGAACCCGGTCGACCACCCGCACGGTGGCGGCGAGGGCAAGACCTCAGGTGGACGCCACCCGGTCAGCCCGTGGGGTAAGCCTGAAGGCCGTACCCGCAAGAACAAGGCAAGCGACAAGATGATCGTCCGTCGCCGCCGCACCGGCAAGAACAAGCGCTAGGAGGGAGTGAAGGATGCCACGCAGCCTTAAGAAGGGCCCGTTCGTCGATGACCACCTCCTCGCGAAGGTGGATGTACAGAACGAAAAGGGAACCAAGCAGGTCATCAAGACCTGGTCCCGTCGTTCGACAATCATCCCGGACTTCATCGGCCACACGTTTGCAGTTCACGACGGCCGCAAGCACGTCCCCGTGTTCGTTTCCGACTCCATGGTCGGACACAAGCTCGGAGAGTTTGCACCGACCCGCACGTTCAAGGGTCACATCAAGGATGATCGGAAGGCGAAGAGGCGATGAGCAACACCGAAACCGCCAACCCGACTGCCAAGGCCGTAGCGAAGCACGTTCGCGTTACGCCGATGAAGGCACGTCGAGTTGTGGACCTGGTCCGCGGGCGCTCGGTTGAAGACGCCCTGAACATCCTGAAGTTCGCGCCGCAGGCAGCGAGCGAGCCGGTCGCCAAGGTGATCGCCTCCGCAGCAGCCAACGCCGAGAACAACCTCGACCTCGACCCCAGCACGCTTGTCGTTGCTACGGCGTTCGTGGACGAGGGCGCGACCCTCAAGCGGTTCCAGCCGCGTGCACAGGGACGTGCGTTCCGTATTCGCAAGCGCACCAGTCACATCACCGTGATCGTGGAGAGCCTGCCGAAGACCGGAACATCGACCCGTAATCGCCGGAAGGGAAGTGCTCAGTAGTGGGCCAGAAAATCAACCCGCACGGCTTCCGTCTCGGCATCACCACCGACTGGAAGTCTCGCTGGTACGCAGACAAGCAGTACGCGGAGTACGTCAAGGAAGACGTCGCGATCCGTAAGCTCCTCGCCACCGGCATGGAGCGCGCAGGAATCGCGAAGGTCGAAATCGAGCGCACCCGTGACCGTGTTCGCGTGGACATCCACACTGCACGTCCGGGCATCGTCATCGGCCGCCGCGGCGCCGAAGCCGATCGCATCCGCTCCGAGCTCGAGAAGCTGACCGGCAAGCAGGTCCAGCTGAACATCCTCGAGGTCAAGAACGCAGAAGCTGAAGCACAGCTCGTCGCACAGGGTGTGGCCGAGCAGCTCTCGAACCGCGTTGCCTTCCGTCGTGCAATGCGCAAGGCCATCCAGTCGGCCATGCGTCAGCCCAACGTCAAGGGAATCCGCGTTCAGTGCTCCGGTCGTCTCGGCGGCGCCGAGATGTCCCGGTCGGAGTTCTACCGCGAAGGCCGTGTGCCGCTGCACACGCTTCGTGCGGACATCGACTACGGCCTCTACGAGGCCAAGACCACCTTCGGTCGCATCGGCGTCAAGGTCTGGATCTACAAGGGCGACATCGTCGGTGGCAAGCGTGAGCTCGCCGCCAACACGGCCGCACCGGCCGGGGATCGCCCGCGTCGTGAGCGTCCGAGCCGTCCGCGTCGTTCCGGTGCCACCGGTACCACTGCGACCAGCACCGAGGCCGGCCGCGCAGCGACCGCAACCGCCGATGCTCCCGCAACTGAACAGAATCAGGAGGGCTGACGCATGTTGATCCCACGGCGGGTCAAGCACCGCAAGCAGCACCACCCGAGCCGTTCGGGTGCCGCCAAGGGCGGTACCCAGGTGACCTTCGGTGACTACGGCATCCAGGCTCTCGAGCCTGCCTACATCACCAACCGGCAGATCGAGTCCGCTCGTATCGCCATGACTCGGCACATCAAGCGTGGCGGCAAGATCTGGATCAACATCTTCCCGGATCGCCCCCTCACGAAGAAGCCGGCCGAAACCCGAATGGGTTCCGGTAAGGGTTCGCCCGAGTGGTGGATTGCCAACGTCAAGCCCGGACGCGTTCTGTTCGAGATGACATACCCCAACGAGGAGATTGCTCGTGAGGCCCTGCGCCGCGCGATGCACAAGCTCCCGTGCAAGTGCCGGATCGTGACCAGAGAGGAGCAGTTCTGATGGCTACTGGAACCCCAGCAGCAGAGCTCCGCGAGCTCAGTGAAGACGAGCTGGTCACCCGGCTCCGTGAGTCGAAGGAAGAGCTTTTCAACCTTCGTTTCCAGATGGCTACCGGCCAGATGGACAACAACCGACGACTGCGCACCGTTCGTCACGAGATCGCGCGCATCTACACCGTCCTGCGTGAGCGTGAGCTCGGACTCGCTGTGGGTCCGGATGCAGGTGACGCGGCATGAGTGAGGAAAAAGCAGTGAGCACAGAAGAGCGCGCGAGCCGTAAGGTCCGTGTCGGATACGTCGTGTCCGACAAGATGGAAAAGACGATCGTGGTCGAGCTCGAAGACCGCGTCAAGCACAAGCTCTACGGCAAGATCATCCGCCGTACGACCAAGGTGAAGGCGCACGACGAGAACGGCGTTGCCGGCGTCGGCGACCGCGTTCAGCTGATGGAAACCCGTCCGCTGTCCGCGACGAAGCACTGGCGTCTGGTCGAGGTCCTCGAAAAGGCCAAGTAAGCCTGATCGAATCCTCGAGCTGATCGAGTATCACCGAATGGCCCGCTTCCCCTTGGGGGAGTGGGCCATTCGGCTTTCCGGGACTTTCGCAGGCTTTCCGGGGCTTTGCCGGGCTAAGGGTTCGAGTTGCGTCGAGTACGGCTGATTTGGTAATCGGTGAACCCTTCCCTACAATAGAACGGTTGCCTGTGGCAGAGGTGTGTCTTCACGTGCGCAGCTCGAACGGTGCTTGCAGTGATCGTCTCCCGACGTCAGTCGGTGGGACTGCAGCTCGGACACGACGCAGGTGGCAACAATGACCGCGCGCACCGGGTCGGTAATCCGTTGCGCACGAAATTCCAGGTCTAGGGAGATCAAGTGATTCAGCAGGAGTCGCGAGTTCGCGTCGCTGATAACACGGGTGCCAAGGAAATCCTTTGCATCCGCGTTCTCGGCGGTTCGTCACGTCGCTACGCCGGGATCGGTGACGTCATCGTCGCCACCGTCAAGGACGCAATCCCCGGTGGAAACATCAAGAAGGGTGAGGTCGTCAAGGCCGTCATCGTTCGCACGACCAAGGAGCGCCGTCGTCCGGACGGTTCCTACATCAAGTTCGACGAGAACGCTGCAGTGCTCATCAAGGCTGACAGTGATCCCCGTGGAACCCGCATCTTCGGACCCGTCGGCCGTGAGCTGCGCGAGAAGAAGTTCATGAAGATCGTTTCGCTTGCCCCGGAGGTGCTGTGATGAAGGTGCACAAGGGTGACACCGTTCTGGTCATCGCCGGCAAGGACAAGGGCGCGAAGGGCAAGGTCATTCAGGCCTACCCCGCGACCGACAAGGTCCTCGTCGAAGGCGTGAACCGAATCAAGAAGCACACCGCGGTTTCCGCGAACGAGCGCGGAGCATCCTCCGGCGGCATCGTCACGCAGGAAGCCCCGATCCACGTTTCCAACGTTGCAGTCGTCGACTCGGACGGAAACCCCACCCGCGTGGGCTACCGCACCGACGAAGAGTCCGGCAAGCGCGTTCGGATTTCCCGGAAGAACGGGAAGGACATCTGACATGACCTCCACCGAAAACAAGGTCCAGCCGCGCCTCAAGGCACGCTACCGCGCTGAGATCAAGGACGCGCTCAACAGCGAGTTCGACTACTCGAACGTCATGCAGATCCCCGGCGTCGTCAAGGTTGTCGTCAACATGGGCGTCGGCGACGCTGCCCGTGACGCCAAGCTGATCAACGGCGCTGTCCATGACCTGTCGCTGATCACGGGCCAGAAGCCCGAGATCCGCAAGGCACGTAAGTCCATCGCGCAGTTCAAGCTCCGCGAAGGTATGCCCATCGGCGCGCGCGTCACCCTCCGTGGCGACCGCATGTGGGAGTTCCTGGACCGCCTCGTGTCTGTCGCTCTGCCCCGTATCCGCGACTTCCGCGGTCTCTCGGGCAACCAGTTCGACGGCAACGGCAACTACACGTTCGGCCTCAACGAGCAGTCGATGTTCCACGAGATCGACGTGGACAAGATCGATCGCCCCCGCGGTATGGACATCACCGTCGTGACCACCGCAACCAACAACGAAGAAGGCCGTGCACTGCTCAAGCACCTCGGCTTCCCGTTCAAGGAGAACTGAGCGCATGGCTAAGAAGGCATTGGTCAACAAGGCCAACAAGAAGCCCAAGTTCGCGGTTCGCGCCTACACCCGCTGCCAGCGGTGCGGTCGCCCGCACTCGGTGTTCCGCAAGTTCGGCTTGTGCCGTATCTGCGTTCGCGAGATGGCTCACGCAGGCGAGCTTCCCGGAGTTCGCAAGAGCTCTTGGTGATCTGAGGCCCTCGGGCTTCGTCACACCACGCATGTGAATGGGTGTGGGTTCCTTTGGAACCCACACCCATTCGTGGTTTCCGTCGAGATGTATGTCGTGCCGATCCTGAAAAGGACTGTCTCGCTGCGACTCTGGTTGAAAGCGATCATCATTCGTCGACGTCGCACTTCGGTCTCGAACGAGCAGTTCGGATTTCGGGGCGCGTCGACACCTGCCCGATCCGCGGCCGCGAGCCGCAGTGGGGGAGGCGACGCGGTATCCCGGTGGACACCTGCGCCAAAGTTCCCTACACTAGAGCGGTTGCCGTGGCTGACGCATGCGTTCAGCTCGGTGCGGTAACTTACGCCGTCTGACACAAGTCGGACGGCCCAGCCGAATTGCTGGAGGCCCACGATCGGATTCGTCCGGTGTTGCATGGGAACCACAGCGAGAAAGGTGTCGAGGTCGACCTATGACCATGACTGACCCCATCGCAGACTTCTTGACGCGTCTGCGCAACGCCAACACGGCGTACCACGATGAGGTGAAGCTTCCCCACTCGAAGATCAAGGCGAACATCGCCGAGATCCTCAAGCGCGAGGGCTACATCTCCGATTTCCGTACCGAAGACGCAGAGGTCGGCAAGACCCTCATCGTCGATCTGAAGTACGGTCCCAGCCGCGAGCGTAGCCTCGCCGGCGTGCGTCGCGTTTCCAAGCCCGGTCTCCGGGTTTACGCGAAGTCCACCAACCTGCCCAAGGTCCTCGGAGGCCTCGGCGTGGCCATCATCTCCACGTCGTCCGGTCTGCTCACCGATCGCCAGGCGGCCAATCAAGGAGTAGGCGGGGAAGTCCTCGCCTACGTCTGGTAAGGGAGGCCACCACAATGTCGCGTATTGGAAAGATTCCGGTCACCGTCCCCGCGGGCGTTGACGTCACGATCAGCGGCCAGGATGTCACCGTCAAGGGTCCCAAGGGCACCCTCGCGCTGACTATCTCCGAGCCCATCGCAATCGAAAAGGCAGAGGACGGCTCGCTGAGCGTCACGCGCCCCGACGACGAGCGTCGTAGCCGCGCGCTGCACGGTCTGTCGCGGACCCTGGTTGCGAACATCATCACCGGTGTCACCGAGGGGTACACGAAGAAGATGGAGATCCACGGTGTTGGTTACCGTGTGGCACTGAAGGGCAAGGACCTCGAGTTCGCGCTCGGCTTCAGCCACCCGGTGCCGATCGAGGCTCCTGAAGGCATCACCTTCGTCGTCGAGTCGCCCACCCGGTTCTCGGTGTCCGGCATCGACAAGCAGAAGGTCGGGCAGATCTCGGCCAACATCCGTCGTCTCCGTCGTCCGGACCCGTACAAGGGTAAGGGCGTGCGTTACGAGGGTGAGCAGATCCGCCGCAAGGTCGGAAAGACGGGTAAGTGATATGAGCCAGACTGCAAACCAGAAAGCCAAGCGGATTCCGCTGGGCAAGGATGCGTCCACCAAGCGTCGTCTCTCGAAGACGCGTCGTCACTTCCGTCTCCGCAAGAAGGTCTCCGGCACGCCCGAGCGTCCCCGCTTGGTCGTCAACCGGTCCTCGCGCCACATCCACGTCCAGCTCGTGGACGACCTGGCCGGCCACACCCTGGCCTCCGCGTCGACCATCGAAGCAGACGTGCGCGTGGCAGAAGGCGACAAGAAGGCTGCGAGCGCGAAGGTCGGTCAGCTGATCGCCGAGCGCGCCAAGGCTGCCGGCGTGGAAGCAGTTGTCTTCGACCACGGCGGACACGGCTACCACGGTCGCATCGCGGCCCTGGCAGACGCGGCTCGCGAAGGCGGGTTGAAGTTCTGATGACCAACATTTTCAACGGAAGGACAGCCTGATGCCGGGACGTCAAAGGCGTGACGGCGGAAGCGGACCCGCCGGACAGAATGGCCCCAACAGCGGTGACAACAGCAACGCTCGTGGGGACAACCGTGGTGGCGGCCGTGACCGTCGCGACGGTGGTCGTGGCGGAAACGCTGCGGAGAAGTCACAGTTCATCGAGCGCGTTGTCACGATCAACCGCGTTTCCAAGGTCGTCAAGGGTGGTCGTCGCTTCAGCTTCACCGCTCTGGTGATCGTCGGAGACGGCAACGGACTGGTCGGCGTCGGCTACGGAAAGGCCAAGGAAGTTCCCGCGGCCATCCAGAAGGGTGTCGAGGAGGCTCGCAAGAGCTTCTTCCGCGTCCCGATGATCGCCAACACCATCACTCACCCCGTTCAGGGTGAGGCTGCTGCCGGCATCGTCATGCTTCGCCCGGCAAGCCCCGGTACCGGTGTTATCGCCGGTGGCGCTGTGCGCGCCGTGCTGGAGTGCGCTGGTATCGCGGACATCCTGTCGAAGTCGCTCGGTAGCGACAACGCCATCAACGTCGTGCATGCGACCGTTGCTGCGCTCAAGGGTCTGCAGCGTCCCGAGGAAGTTGCGGCTCGCCGCGGCCTCACCCTCGAAGAGGTTGCACCCGCCGGCATGCTTCGCGCTCGCGCACAGGCTGCTGGGAGTGTGAAGTAATGGCAGATCTCAAGGTCACTCAGATCAAGAGCATCATCGGGACCAAGCAGAACCAGAAGGATTCTCTGCGCACGCTCGGTCTCAAGGGCATCCGTCAGACCGTTGTTCGTGAGGACAACGCACAGAACCGCGGTCTGATCAACGTGGTGCGCCACCTCGTAACAGTTGAGGAGGTCTAACCATGACCATCAAACTGCACCACCTGCGCCCCGCTCCCGGATCCAAGTCCAACAAGATTCGTGTTGGACGCGGTGAGGGCGGCAAGCGTGGTAAGACCGCAGGTCGCGGTACCAAGGGCACCAAGGCACGTAACACCGTGCGCGTGGGCTTCGAGGGTGGACAGATGCCGCTTCACATGCGTCTGCCCAAGCTCAAGGGCTTCACGAACCCGTTCCGCGTCGAGTACCAGGTCGTCAATGTCGGCGACATCGCCCGTCTGTTCCCCGAAGGTGGAGCAATCACGGTCGAGGATCTCGTCGCCAAGGGCGCAGTCCGCAAGAACCAGCTCGTCAAGGTTCTGGGCGACGGCGAACTGACAGTTGCCGTTCAGGTGACCGTCGACAAGTTCACCGGTTCCGCCAAGGAAAAGATTGCTGCTGCCGGTGGTTCCGCCACCGAGCTGTGAGTAATCACGCGTAGCTAGTCCGATGGCCGCAGCGCAGCGTTTGCTGCGCTGCGGCCATCGGCGTCTACCAGGTCTTGTCACAGATTGGTCGTGCATGCTCGGACGGGCCAGTATTCTGGTCACCGAGTGGCAAATGTATCTTCGGCTTACCCGGTTTTCGTGGTCTGCCCGCCTAGTTCCCAAATGCTCACTGTTAGAGTTCAAAAGTTCGACAGGTCAAAACGATCTGTCTCCCTACCGTCGTGCCAGGAGGATCTTTGCTTTCCGCCTTCGTCTCGGCCCTCAGGACCCCAGACCTGAGGCGGAAGATCCTCTTCACCCTCGGCTTGGTGGCTCTGTATCGGGTCGGCGCTCTCATTCCCTCCCCAGGTGTCGACTACGGCCGTGTGCGTCAGTGCATCGATATCGCCAACTCCGGTGATTCAGCAGGTATCTACTCGCTGATCAACCTGTTCTCCGGCGGCGCTCTGCTGCAGATGTCGATCTTTGCGATCGGCATCATGCCGTACATCACGGCAAGCATCATCGTGCAGCTGCTGACCGTGGTGATCCCGAAGTTCGAGGAACTTCGAAAAGAAGGCCAGTCCGGCCAGGCCAAGATGACGCAGTACACGCGTTATCTGTCCATCGCTCTGGCAATCCTGCAGTCGACCGGCATCGTCGCTCTCGCGGCACGCGGACAGTTGCTCCAGGGCTGTGACGACATCATCGCCGACAAGTCGATCTTCGGCCTTGTCATCATCGTGCTGGTCATGACTGCCGGTGCTGCCATGGTCATGTGGTTCGGCGAGGTCATCACCGAACGCGGCGTCGGCAACGGTATGTCGCTCCTCATCTTCGCCGGTATCGCATCGCGTATCCCGAGCGAGGGCAAGGCGATCCTCGACAGCCGTGGTCCGCTGGTCTTCGCCTTCGTCTGCCTCGCAGCGCTGTTGATCATCGCCGGCGTCGTCTTCGTCGAGCAGGGTCAGCGCCGCATCCCGGTCCAGTACGCAAAGCGGATGGTCGGACGCAAGATGTACGGCGGATCCTCGACGTACCTGCCTCTGAAGGTGAACCAGGCCGGCGTCATCCCGGTGATCTTCGCGTCTTCACTGCTGTACCTCCCGAACTTGATCGCACAGCTGACTTCGGCCAGCACAGCGGTCGACCCCAGTTGGTGGCAGCGCCTCATCAACACCTACCTGGTGAACCCGGCCAACCCGGTGTACATCGCGATCTACTTCGGCCTGATCGTCTTCTTCACGTACTTCTACGTCGCCATCACCTTCAATCCCGAAGAGCGCGCCGACGAGATGAAGAAGTTCGGCGGCTTCATCCCCGGTATCCGACCCGGTCAGCCGACCGCGGACTACCTCAACTACGTGCTGAGTCGCATCACCCTTCCGGGTGCGATTTACCTCGGCACCATTGCTGTTCTGCCCAACCTGTTCCTCGACATCGGGAATGGCGGCGGCGCGCAGAACCTGCCGTTCGGTGGCACCGCGGTGCTGATCATGGTCAGCGTCGGTCTGGACACCGTGAAGCAGATCGAGAGTCAGCTAATGCAGCGTAACTATGAAGGGTTCCTCAAGTGAGACTTGTCCTCCTTGGTCCTCCCGGTGCCGGCAAGGGCACCCAGGCCGCTATCTTGTCCGAGAAGTTCGGCGTTCCCCATATCTCCACGGGTGATCTCTTCCGCGCGAACATCGGTCAGGCCACCGCTCTCGGTGTGGAAGCAAAGAAGTACATCGACGCCGGCGAACTCGTACCGAGCTCGATCACCAACGACATGGTGAAGGCTCGCGTCGCAGAACCGGATGCCGCAAACGGTTTCCTCCTTGACGGATTTCCGCGCTCGGTCGAACAGGCTCAGGCTCTCGAGGGCATCTTGAAGGACCTCGACACCAAGCTCGATGGTGTTCTCTCCTTCGTTGTCGACGAGGACATCGTGGTCGAGCGCATGCTCGCTCGCGGCCGTGCAGACGACACCGAGGACGTCATCCGCAACCGACTCCGGGTCTACCGCGACGAGACGTCACCGCTGTTCGACTATTACAAGGACAGCATCGTCTCCGTCGACGCGATCGGCGAGGTCGAAGAGGTCAACGCTCGCGCACTGGCAGCGTTGGGTAAGTAATGGTCTTCGGGCGTAAACGCAAGGTCGTTCCGTTCCGCTCTGCGGGCGAACTCGACGCGATGGCTGCTGCCGGCGCGATCGTGGGTTCGGCTCTGGTGGCGGTTCGCGCTGCGGCGAAGCCCGGTGTCAGCACTTTGGAATTGAACGCGGTCGCAGAATCCGTCATTCGTGACGCCGGCGCCGTGCCCTCGTTCCTCGGGTACCACGGCTTCACCGGTTCGATCTGCTCTTCGGTCAACGACCGCGTGGTTCACGGGATCCCTTCAGCTCAGGACATCCTGGCTGAAGGCGATCTCGTTTCCATCGACTGCGGTGCGATCCTCGACGGTTGGCACGGTGACTCTGCCTGGACGTTCGGTGTGGGTGAGATCAGCGTCGCCGATCAGGAGCTCAGCGAAGCCACTCGGCTTTCGATGGAAGCCGGGATCGCGGCGATGATCGCGGGCAACCGTCTGACGGATGTTTCGCACGCGATCGAGGTCGGTACTCATGCCGCCGAGAAGTTGCACGGTCGTTCCTACGGCATCGTCGACGGATACGGTGGACATGGAATCGGTCGGGAAATGCACATGGATCCGTTCCTCGCCAATGAAGGTGCCCCGGGTAAGGGTCCTGAACTGGTAGTTGGATCGTGCCTGGCGATCGAGCCGATGCTCACGCTCGGTACCACCGACACGGTGATTCTCGACGACGACTGGACCGTTGTGACGACCGACGGGTCCCGTGCGGCGCACTGGGAACACACTGTCGCTGTGACCGAGGACGGTCCGCGGATTCTGACTCTCCGCCCGGAGTAGTCGACCCCGTCGCTGACAAGTGTTGGCAGCGAGCATGATTCACGTTCGAGAAGTCCCAGCCTCATGTCGAGGCTGGGACTTTTTCGTTGGGGGAGCGGTGTGCGTCGTCGCCCTGACCGGAGGCGCATTTGGCCTGGTCGTTTACATCGCGTAACATGGCTAGGCGGTGCGCTATGCGCGTCGACAGTTCGTGTGCCTACGCCCGGATCGCTCCGGGATCGGGTCCGCGAAGTGCCGACGATCTTTCCATTGCGTGCCAATGTAACGGAAGCCGATGCACGAAGCATGCCAAACCAAACGGATCGCGGAGGATATGGCTAAGAAAGACGGGGCCATCGAGGTCGAAGGACGAGTAGTCGAGCCGCTGCCCAATGCGATGTTCCGCATTGAGCTCGAGAATGGCCACAAGGTCCTCGCCCACATCAGCGGAAAGATGCGTCAGCACTACATTCGCATCCTCCCGGAAGATCGCGTTGTCGTAGAGCTCTCGCCCTACGATTTGTCGCGCGGACGCATCGTTTACCGCTACAAGTAACGAACTTCCCGGACCTGACCTGGGTCAGGGAGAAGTATGTCTGCTGCGGTTCATCGCGGCGGGCTGCGACAAAACAGGAGATCAGAAGACGTGAAGGTTCAGCCGAGCGTCAAGAAGATCTGCGAGAAGTGCAAAGTGATTCGCCGTAACGGTCGAGTCATGGTGATCTGCGAGAACCTGCGTCACAAGCAGCGTCAGGGCTAGATCTAGCTTTTCGAAGATCTGCTTGGCAACAAGCAAAGAAGACCTCCCAGTACCAGCCATTGTTGACGAGACCCCACGCGATCGTTCACCGATCGCCAAGGTCGGACAATGGTTCACCCCCGGCACGGAGGCCGGGGCCCCACTGAGTTAGTTGATGAGATCATCTGCGCCTTACGGCGCCGGTACTCGGCAAGAGGCACAGGGGAAGGGCTGGGAGCAGACCTCCGCACACCGATAAGGAAATGCCACCATGGCACGTCTCTCTGGTGTTGATCTTCCTCGCGAAAAGCGCATGGAGATCGCACTGACATACATCTACGGCATCGGCCGTACCCGCTCCAAGGAAATCCTTGACGCCACCGGCGTCAGCCCGGATCTCCGGAGCAAGGACCTCTCGGACGAGGACCTGGCAAAGCTCCGCGAGTACATCGAGGAGTCGCTCAAGGTCGAGGGTGACCTTCGCCGCGAGGTTCAGGCCGACATCCGTCGCAAGATCGAGATCGGCTGCTACCAGGGCCTGCGCCACCGTCGTGGTCTGCCCGTGCGTGGTCAGCGCACCAAGACCAACGCCCGTACCCGTAAGGGTCCGAAGCGCACCATTGCCGGCAAGAAGAAGGCGAAGTAATGCCCCCGAAGTCACGTAGCACCGGTCCGAAGAAGACCCAGAAGACGCGTCGCAGGGATAAGAAGAACATCCCGCACGGCGCCGCTCACATCAAGAGCACCTTCAACAACACCATCGTGTCCATCACGGACCCCGCCGGAAATGTCATTTCCTGGGCGTCTTCGGGACACGTCGGCTTCAAGGGTTCGCGTAAGTCGACTCCCTTCGCCGCTCAGCTTGCTGCTGAGAGCGCTGCCCGTAAGGCGCAGGAGCACGGTGTCAAGAAGGTTGACGTCTTCGTCAAGGGACCGGGATCCGGTCGCGAGACCGCAATCCGTTCCCTCCAGGCTGCTGGCCTCGAGGTCGGCACCATTTCCGATGTAACCCCCCAGCCGCACAACGGCTGCCGTCCGCCCAAGCGGCGTCGGGTATAGCGGGAAGGATAGGTAGAAGAAAATGGCACGTTATACCGGACCCATCACCCGCAAGTCGCGTCGTCTGCGCGTCGACCTCGTTGGAGGCGACCAGGCATTCGAGCGTCGCCCGTACCCGCCCGGACAGCACGGCCGCGCGCGTATCAAGGAGAGCGAGTACCTGCTCCAGCTGCAGGAGAAGCAGAAGGCTCGCTTCACCTACGGCGTCATGGAGAAGCAGTTCCGCCTGTACTACAAGGAGGCGAACAACCGCCCCGGCAAGACCGGCGAGAACCTGCTTCGCATCCTCGAGTCGCGTCTCGACAACGTCGTGTACCGCGCAGGCCTCGCTCGCACGCGCCGTCAGGCACGTCAGCTGGTCACGCACGGTCACCTTCTCGTGAACAACAAGAAGGTCGACATCCCGAGCTACCGCGTCTCGCAGTACGACATCATCGATGTCAAGGAGAAGTCGCTCTCCACGCTTCCGTTCCAGGTTGCGCGTGAGACCGTCGGCGATCGCCCGGTTCCCGGGTGGCTGCAGGTTGTCGGCTCGCGTCTGCGGATCCTGGTTCACCAGCTTCCCGAGCGCGCGCAGATCGACATCGCTCTGCAGGAACAGCTCATCGTCGAGTACTACTCGAAGTAAGGCGCTTCGCACCCCGTGAGTGGTTGAGGAGTCTCCGGACTCCTCAACCACTCACAGGGCCGCAGGCCCTTTCCCATCGTGGGCGTCAAATAGTGGACGTCCGTACAGGAGGAAATACCAATGCTCATTTCTCAGCGACCCACGCTGACCGAAGAGGTCATCGCTGATAACCGCTCGAAGTTCGTCATCGAGCCCCTGGAGCCAGGTTTCGGGTACACGCTCGGCAATTCGCTGCGCCGCACGCTGCTCTCGTCGATCCCCGGCGCTGCTGTCACCAGCATCCGTATCGACGGCGTTCTCCACGAGTTCACCACCGTCCCGGGAGTGAAGGAAGATGTCACCGACATCATCCTGAATCTCAAGGGCCTCGTCGTGAACTCCGAAGAGGACGAGCCGGTCACCATGTACGTCCGCAAGCAGGGCCCCGGCGCTGTTACTGCAGGCGACATCGTGCCCCCGGCAGGCGTCACCGTGAACAACCCTGATCTGCACATCGCCACCCTGAACGACAAGGGAAAGCTGGAGATCGAGCTCGTTGTCGAGCGCGGTCGCGGCTATGTCCCCGCCGTCCAGAACAAGGCGTCCGGCGCAGAGATCGGCCGTATCCCGGTCGACTCGATCTACTCGCCGGTGCTCAAGGTCACCTACAAGGTGGAGGCCACTCGCGTCGAACAGCGCACCGACTTCGATCGGCTCGTTCTCGACGTGGAAACGAAGAACTCCATCACCGCACGGGACGCGCTCGCTTCGGCGGGCAAGACCCTGGTTGAGCTCTTCGGCCTGGCCCGTGAGCTGAACGTCGAAGCAGAAGGAATTGAGATCGGACCCTCGCCCGCCGAGGCCGATCACATCGCTTCCTTCGGACTCCCCATCGAGGATCTGGACCTCACGGTCCGCTCCTACAACTGCCTCAAGCGCGAAGGTGTTCACACCGTCGGTGAGCTTGTCGGCCGTACCGAGTCCGATCTGCTCGACATCCGCAACTTCGGACAGAAGTCCATCGACGAGGTCAAGGTCAAGCTGCATTCGCTCGGCCTGTCCCTCAAGGACAGCCCCGCATCCTTCGATCCCACCACCGTTGCCGGCTACGACGCCGCCACCGGAACGTGGAGTGACACTGATGCCGGTTCCTTCGGCGATGCCGAGGGTACCGAGGACTACGCCGAGACCGAACAGCTGTAGCAGCTCAGGTCCTTTACTAGGAGATCATCATGCCCAAGCCCAAGAAGGGTGCCCGCTTCGGCGGGTCGGCTTCCCACCAGAAGGCGATTTTCGCCAATCTGGCTACCGCGCTCTTCGAGCACGGTCGCATCACCACCACCGAGTCCAAGGCCAAGGCACTGCGCCCCTACGCCGAGAAACTCGTCACGCACGCGAAGGCCGGCACGCTGGCTCACCGTCGTGAGGTGCTGAAGGTCATCCGTAACAAGGATGTCGTTCACACCCTCTTCGCCGAGATCGGCCCGTTCTACGCGGACCGTAACGGTGGATACACCCGCATCATCAAGACGATCCCCCGCAAGGGCGACAACGCTCCGATGGCAATCATCGAGCTCGTCAAGGAAAAGACCGTCACCTCCGAGGCTGACCGCGCACGTCGCGTCAAGGCTTCGCAGGACGCTCCCGCCGCAGAGAACGTCGTCGAGGCCGTAGAGGCCGACGCGACCGACGCTGAGGTCGAGAACGCTGACGCAGTCGTCGAGGCCATCGAGGACGAGACCGCAACTGCGGCCGACGCTCCCGAGGCCGAAGAGGCCAAGAAGGACTAGTCTCCCTTGGTTTCGGCACACGCTGAATCGAACGAGCCCGCCGCCCCCATCGGGGACGGCGGGCTCGTTCGATTGCGGCTCGACATCTCCTACGACGGCACCGACTTCTCGGGTTGGGCCCGCCAGACCGACCTGCGCACTGTGTGCGGCGAGATCGAAGACAAGCTGGGAACGGTACTACGGCAACCGGTTCAGCTGACTGTTGCCGGTCGGACCGACGCCGGTGTCCACGCCTCGGGTCAGGTAGCGCACGTCGACGTCCCGGGCGAGTTGCTCCCGGACGACCCGTCGCGACTCGTGCGCAGGCTTGCACGTTTCCTGCCCAAGGACGTTCGGGTCAAAGAGATCTCGGTGGTTCCCGGTGAGTTCGACGCGCGCTTCTCGGCGATGCGACGCTACTACGAGTACCGGGTGACCAACGCGGCATTCGGAGTGGAGCCCCTGCGCGCACGCGATACGGTGTCGTACCCCAAACCACTCGATCTCGGAGCGATGCAGGAAGCGTCGACTCGGCTTCTCGGCCTCCACAACTTCGCGGCATTCTGCAAGCGTCGTGAAGGTGCGACCACGGTGCGGGAGTTGCAACGTTTCGACTGGGCGCAGGAGGGCACGGTGTTCACGGCGTACGTGAACGCCGATGCGTTCTGCTGGTCGATGGTCCGGAGTCTTGTAGGGGCAGTCCTTTCGGTCGGTGAGGGGCGGCGCACCGCCGACTGGGTGGCAGGGTTGCTCGACGAAACTTCGCGATCAAGTTCCATCCTCGTTGCGCCGGCGCACGGACTTTCGTTGGTTCGCGTGGACTACCCCGACTACTCGGAACTGGCCGCCCGCAACGCGATTACTCGTGAAACCCGCGAGATTCCGTCTTCGGGTGGATGCTGCGGCGACTGACGACACTATGCAAAATGCCCTCCCACTTTGTGTGGGAGGGCATTTCACGTGAGCGCCTAACCGGCCAGTTGGCGCGCGATGACCAGCCGCTGAATCTGGTTGGTGCCCTCGAAGATCTGCGTGATCTTGGCCTCGCGCATGTAGCGCTCGACGGGGAAGTCCTGGGTGTAGCCGTACCCACCGAATACCTGCACGGCGTCGGTGGTTACCTTCATGGCCGCGTCGGTGGCAACGAGCTTGGCGACGCTGGCGTTGCGCGAATACGGAACTCCGGCGTCGCGGCGGCGGGCTGCGTCGAGGTAGGTGGCCCGAGCGGAGTCGACTGCGGCAGCCATGTCCGCGAGCACGAATCCGAGTCCCTGGTGATCGATGATCCGCTTGCCGAAAGCCTTGCGCTCCTTCGCGTAGGCGACCGCGTCGTCGAGTGCGCCCTGAGCGATTCCGACGGCAACGGCAGCGATTCCGAGTCGGCCGGAGTCGAGAGCGCTGAAGGCGATCGGCAGCCCCTGGCCGCGCTGACCGATCAGCCGCTCGTCAGGGATGAAGGCGTCGTCGTAATTCGCGGATGCGGTGGGGACCGCGCGTAGTCCCATCTTCTCTTCGGGCTTACCGAAGCTGAGGCCCTCGGTGTCCTTGTCCACCAGGAGGCAGGAGATGCCACGTGAGCCGTCGTCACTGGTGCGGGCGAAGAGGTTGTAGAAGTCTGCCTTGCCGCCGTTGGTGATCCACGCCTTCGAGCCGTTGACGCGGTAGCCGCCGTCGGTGGGCGTCGCCTTGCACGACAATGCGGCGGCGTCGGACCCGGCCTGCGCTTCGGAGAGGCTGTACGCGCCGATGGTGTTGCCGCCCAGCATGTCCGGGAGCCAGCGGTTCTTCTGTTCGTCGGTGCCGAAGGTGAACAGCGGGAAGCACGACAGACTGTGGACACTGACCGCCACTGCAACCGCTGCCCAGCGCGAGGCGATTTCTTCGAGGACTTGGAGGTAGACCTCGTAAGGCTGATCGCCGCCGCCGAACTCCTCGGGATACGGAAGGCTCAGTAGTCCTGCCTGTCCGAGTGCGGGGAACACGCCGTCTGGGTACTTCTCGGCTTTTTCGTATTCGTTGACCTTGGGCGCGAGTACCTTGTCCGCGACATCACGCGTCAGTTCGATGAGATCGCGAGCTTCTTGGCTGGGCATGAGGCGTTCGACGGGCACGGTCGGCTCCTAGCTAGACGGTAGTACTGTGAACGATACTGCAGTACTGTTTTCAGTATGGCAAGGGTGGCTCACAAGACGACTGCGCGCAGGGCTGAACTGTTCGACCAAATGGTCGAGCTGTTCTTGAGTGAGGGTTTCGCCCACTTCACGCTCGACGAGATCGCAGCCCGATTGCATTGCTCCAAGAGCACCTTGTACACCGTGGCAGCGGGAAAAGAGGATCTGGTGCGGGCCGTCACGGTTCACTTCTTCCGTGCGGCGACCGATGCGGTGGAGAGTGCCGTGACCGCAGAAGCGACACCCACTCGGCGAGTGGCGGTCTATCTCGAAGCAGTCGGCGATCGCTTGTCCGCGGCGTCCAGTCAATTCATGGAAGACCTGGCCGAATCGGCGTCGGCGAGCCAGGTTTACGAGAAGAACACTTCAATTGCTGCTGATCGTGTGCGAGCGCTCATCGTCGAGGGCGTGGATTCGGGCGCATTCCGGCAGGTACACGCATCATTTGTGGCCGATGCCGCCGCGGCGACGATGGTTCGGATCCAGCAACGAGCGGTCTACCGGGCAACAGGACTGGACGATGCCAGCGCCTATAGGGAATTGGCCGCACTCATCACGGATGGGATCACTGCGTGACCAGTCGCTAGCATCGACGTTCATGGCACCTTTGAACGTCGAAGTCATCGTAGGTTCGGTCCGTGAGGGGCGAATAGGACGCGCAGTGGCGGATTGGTTTGTCGAGGAAGCAACCGCGAATCCGTCGTGGAACGTGTCGGTGATCGATCTCGAGGAGTTGTCGTTGCCCCAGGACTTCTCGGACTCACCTGTTACGGAGGATTTCCGCACGCGAATCGGGCGCGCCGACGCGGTTGTTGCCGTGACCTCGGAATACAACCACGGGTATCCGGCCGCTCTGAAGACCGCATTCGACTCCGTGAAACACGAGTGGCGGGCCAAGCCGATCGGTTTCGTGTCCTACGGCGGGATTTCAGGTGGTGTTCGGGCCGTCGAACAGCTGAGGCAAGTGGTGGCGGAGCTGCACATGGTCTCGGTGCGTCAGTGCGTGACCATTCATCGGGTACGTAAGCAATTCGGACACCAGCCGTTCGACGTCGATTCGATCGCGATCGATGCACGCGAGAAGATGATTCGTGAATTGCATTGGTGGGGGAGCGGATTGCGGACGTTGCGTGCGGGTGACCCCTACCCCGGTTGATCGGAACCGGCACGATCACGCCATCTGGTGAGCGTCGCCGGCTCGTGGACGGCCGATGAACGAGGTCTCGGAAGCAATGGTCACCAGAGTCAGTTCAACGCGCGTGCGGCCGGTTTCGACCGTGATCTTGTCACCGAGTGCGAATGGCTGAACTATCGAGATTTCAGGGTCGATTCGAGGCCATTGACGGGGATGTCCGTATACGTAGATCGCGGTCACGCCCGCACGCGGAGGTAGGCCCTCGACGCCGTCGAACAGGACGGTGTCGAAGGCTCCCTCAGACCCTCCACCCTGCCCGGACACACGGAGTCGGTCAGGCACTCCCATGGAGTCGGTGAGCGGGGTCCAGGCGTCCGGTCGATCGGTGTGGACGAGTACTCGTGCGCCGGTCGCAATGGCTCGAAAGATCAATTGTTGAGCCAGATAGAGTTCGCCTGCGACAAAAACGGTGTTGACGCCGGGTCCCGAGATTCTTGCCGTGACGCCGTGCCCGTTTCGGTCCGAGCCGATGAGCTGGCCGCAGCCACCCAGGGGCAGAGCGAGTGAGTCGAGTGTTCCGCCATCCATGCGGATGTGCGGCGTGATCGGATCCAGCGCGGTCAGTGCGGTCGGCAAGTTGGTCAGCAATCCGTCGCGCTGGCGCCCACGTAGCGAGACCAAACCGGCCAGCGGTGCGTTCTCAGGTGGATTGCGTGTGGTGAAGCGACAGGTCGCACTGACCTTCGCCGTTCCGCGTTCGCCGGTCGGGCGCAACCGAATTGTCACGGACGTCCCGACCGTTGCCACTGCCCATACCTGAGTCAGGGTCGCGGCTGTGATGAAGCGGGGTTCGATCCCGTATCCGATGTTGGACACGCCAGGCAAGGGGGTACTTCGCCACGTTTCGGTGACCTCGTGGCTGGCGACTCCTCTTGTCACCTGGGCTGTGGACGATGCGATCTCCGGTGCGGTCAGGATCCGCGCCTTGCATCCCGTTGAATCGAGCACCCGGATGACACGATTTGCGGCAACAGCGATCGCGCGACCCGCGCCCTGTTCGCCCCCGCCTCGGCGTTCGACTGCTGCACCACCCTCCAAAGCGTCGAAACGTAGAGCAAGCCAGACACTTCTGGTGGCGGTGGCCGGTAGTGGTCCGATGAGACGTTCGTAGACTTCGGTGGCCGGCGTTCCCGATGCGGCGCGGTATCCGTGACTGACAATGTCGATGCCGGTGAGTGAAATATCGTGCTGATAAAGACAATTGGCGAGGGCTGCCGTGGGAAGAAGGTGGGAAGCGTCGAACGAATGACGCCCGATTCTGGTCAGGTAGTCGCGTGGGGGAGCGATCTCGACGACAGCGACGAGTGAAGATCCCTCCACTCGGAGCCCGATCGACTGCTCGGAGGGGGAGTGAAAACTGACGATCGTGCCGCCGCCGACGTCCTTGCGGCGCAGATAGCGAAAGTACTTGACAATCCAGGACATTACCGACCAACCGCCCACATGAAGCAGCATTGATCCGGCGACCATACAACCGATTGCCAGCGCCCAGAGCCAATCCAGCCCACTGGCCATCGCGATTCCGCCCGCACCGATTCCGAGAATCTGTGCCGACACGAATTCGTGCGTCGAAATCCTGTGCGACGACGGCCAATGCCTCAACCGCGATCGGTCCACGGTTCCTCCCCGATACCTGACCTGCGAACTACCCGAAAATTTCCGCCCCGGCGAAACTGTACTGTGTCTTCGCAAGGGGATGTAAGGCACGGGGGGAATGATGGCTGCGACACCTACCACTCGCTGGCAGGTCAACGGGTACCGATTCTTGGTCAGGCGGATGGAACACGCGCTGATCAGACGAGACGTTCGGATGCTTCACGATCCGATGCGGTCACAGTCGCGCGCCTTCGCCGTCGGAATAGTCCTCGCTGCACTGGGATTGGCGGGTTGTGCGGTGCTTGCTCTGTTTCGGCCACAGGACAAGATCGGCGATGCGGATATCGTCGTTGCAAAGGAATCGGGCGCGATGTTCGTCGCCATGGAGGGTACTTTTCGCCCTGTGCTGAACTTGGCATCCGCACGACTGATTCTGGGTTCGCCAGGAAAACCGGCAATAGTCAAGGCATCCGAGGTCGAGGCGAAACCACGGGGCGCGCTCGTCGGCATTCCCGGCGCACCGTCCGCGCTGCCGGAATCGGCCGACCCGACCAACGCATTGTGGACGGTGTGCGATTCCGTCGGATCCGACGGGAGAAAATCGTTGACGACTTCGGTCCTGGTCGGCTCGTCCAATGTCGGTGAAAACACGACATATCTGACGAATGACCGTGCATTCCTGGTGAAGTCGGGCTCCGATCACTTTCTCGTGTACGACGGAAAGCGAGCGGAAATCGATGTGGACAATCCGGCGATCATGCGGGCATTGGGGCTGGAAGGGGCACAGGCGCGACCGATCAGTACCGGATTCCTCAATTCGATTCCCGAAGTTCCGCGCGTCGGCGCTCCGCGAATTCCCGAACTGGGCTCAGCACCCCGGTTTCCTCTGCAGAACAAAACTGTCGGCTCCGTCGTCCAGGTTTCGGCGGGTGCGGACCCGCAGTACTACGTGGTACTCGAGAACGGTATCCAGAAGGTCGGCGCGGCAGTCGCTCAACTGATCTACTTCTCGGATTCACAGGGCGCCACCGGGATCACGAGCGTCACCCCTGATGCCATCAGTCGTATTCCCTCGGTGAGTGAGTTGGCCGTCGACTCGTTGCCGCAGGCGGTTCCGGAGATCGTCGACGATCGCGGCGCACCTGTCGGCTGTCTGCAATGGGCGCCCTCGCCTGCAGTCGAGGGCGGCGAAAGTAGTTCTGCAACGCTGAAACTCGTCGCTGGATTGCAGGTTCCGATCCCGGAGGGGGGCAAGTTGGTGTCCTTGGCGCAGGCGGACGGATCGGGTGACAATCTCGACAGCGTCCATGTCGAACAGGGATTCGGCGGATTTGTTCAAGCGACCGGAATCGAGACGAACAGCACCAGGCGCGACGGAGTGTTCTACCTATCCGATACCGGTGTGAAATACGGAGTTCCAGACGAAACCTCCGCTCGCGCACTCGGATTGACGCGGACTCCTGATCGCGCGCCGTGGCAGATGCTCGACCTACTTGCATCAGGTCCTGCGCTCGAGAAGGAAAACGCACTGATAGCTCACGACGGAGTCGCCCCCGATACAGCGCCGGCCGCTCCGGTGAACTGAACAGCGCTGACGGTTCAGAGATCGACGTTCCGGTGTTCGGGAAGATGCCGACGAATGACTCGACGAAGGGGCATCGATGCCAACAGCGTCAGTAGGGCGAGGGTGCCGACCGTTCCGGCTCCGACGAGTGCCGCGTCGCGAGATCGGTTGTCGGGGGTCGGCGGCGTGGGTAGGGGATCGATCGATACCGACTGATGATGGACCTGGACGGGTTCCCCCGGTGCCAATTCGCCAGTTACCGCAGCGAGTGGATCGATGACGCCGTGACCGACGTAGGGATTCCAACCCTGCGCCGGAGCGTGGGCCGTGGCTTCGATACGTCGCATGACCTCGAGCGCAGTCAGTTCCGGGTGAACCGACCGGACCAGTGCGGCGGTTGCCGCGACATAGGGCGCAGCGAAACTGGTCCCGTTGAACGACTGTACGGCGCCGTCAGGGCCGTAAACCCCGTTGGTCAGACCGGGCGATGCCGGGTGAAGCGAGGTGATTCCGGTGCCGGGCGCCGCCACGTCGACCCATGGACCGCCGAGGCTGAATGAGCTGGCGGCGCCAGTGGGGTCTACCGACCCGACGGTGAGGACATAGTCGTCGTACCAAGCCGGACTGGCAATCGTCACAACCGAGTCCCACGGATCGGCTAGGGGAGCGAGGGGATCCGGCGGTGGATTCTGGTTCTTGCACCCTCCTGATCCGACGTTACCTGCAGCAGCGACGACTACGACGTTCTTCGCAATCGTGGCGTATTCGATTGCAGCGCCGAGTCGTTGGTCGTTGATCCCGTCCCCGGCAGGCTTACAGGCGACTTCGGAGATGTTGATGACGCTTGCACCCATGTCCGCAGCGTGACGGACCGCCGATGCCATGGTGTCGACGTTTCCGTAGCCAGACGAGTTCTCGGCTACAGCAGGGTCTTCGCGTTGGCCGGTCACCGAGAAAGCGGCACTGGACTGCCTGATCGAGATGATCTGTGCGTCAGGCGCAGCTCCGGTGAATCCGGAACCCTCGACCTGCTGGGCGGCGATGAGACCAGCCACGACTGTTCCATGTGAGTCACAATCATCGGTGCCGTCGGAGGTCCCGACATAGTCACCGCCGCCTTCGAGTGCCGGTAGCCGGGGATGTCTGCTGACGCCGGTGTCGATGACAGCAATTCGCTGCCCTGCCCCTCGGGTGATCGGCCACACCGAATCGAATCCCAGATCCTGTTGAGAACGTGGAATATCCGCACCGTCACCACCCGCTACGGCGGGGACGCACAGGGTTCGCTGTTCGGTGGGGTGGGGAGGTGCGGGCGGACCGTCCTCCGGCAGCATTGCAGGATCGATGGGGGAAGGAACCGCACTCGATGCGCCACCGGCCCCGGCGAGAACTGTGAAGGCAACGATCACGAATGCGGCACAGGTGTTTGTCGCGCGTCGAATCACCATCGAGATCCGATCGCTCAGAGACCGCGCATGAGCGCGAAGAGCCCGCTGACCCAGCAGATCAGCGGAACGATTGCTGCAATCGCAGCGAGGTCCAACAGTTCGGCCGCGCGCCGCATCACGGGGCTGAATGTGTTCTGGGGGGCGAGGATTCCCAGAATCAGTGACAGGAGGAGAACAGTCATAGTGATGGCGAAGACGACCAATGCATGGTCGCGATGGGTCCATGCCATGTCGCCCAGGAGAACGAGAATCACCGAGATGCCTGCCGCGATGAGTGGGACCGCCTGCTGTGCGCCCGCATAGGTGCGCCCGCGAAACATCAGCACGACGGCCGTCGCCAATGCGAGAGCAAGGTTCGGCCAGACGATTCCCTGACCGGTCCAGGACCACGCGAGTGCGACTGCGGCAGTGAGCGCGACCACCGACGTGGCCACGATCAGTCCGGTCAGATAGCTACGAGCCCGCCCCGCCCTGTCGGTCAACTCGGTCAGCCCGGGTAGCTCGGGCTCGGGCACTCCGTCGCGATCGTCGTCGAGGGGATTACTCGGCGTCGGAACAGGGGGAAGCGGTAATCGCGCGAACAGCATCGACAGTCGAGCAGTGAACGTGAGAACGATCAATGCCGCGGCAATCACCGCGCTGCTGACCGTCGCGGTGCGCGCCTCGGGAAGCGTCGTCGTGACGGCGAAGGTGCTCACCGCAGCAAGGAGGATGACGAGAAGTGTGGTGAAGACGGCTAATCCGGCACCGCACAAGCGGAGGCAGATCAGAGTTACCGCGGCTGCGAATGCCGAACCGAGAAGGAGATGAGCAGAAAGGACAGTGCCGGGTACACAAAGTGCGCCGGAGACGAAAGCCAGTGGCACCGCCGTGCATCCGAGTGTGATGGAGCTTGCAGTGTCTGCGTACACGCGCGCTGCCACGACGGCGGTGACGGTGAGCACCAAGGACGTGACTCCGCCGCAGACAGCGCCGATCAGACCCGTATCGCCGAGGACCAGGGCGAGGGCCGCGATGAGCGCTGCGACGAGGGCGGCGGACGAGCCGACGACGCGCGCGGTGATCGGAGTCCAGCGCCGGTAGATGTCTGCATCCGTGGCCGCGACGGTGTACATGATGTCGTCGAAGAGTGGGGGCGGGGCAGCCGTGTCCGCGGCCTCGAGTACGAGCAATTCCCCATCGCGTATTCCGTGCTCGTGCAGCGACAGCATCGGTGCCAGCGGCGCCCTGCCGACTTTCGACAGAGTCCAGTCGACGGGCTCGAATTGTTCGGTGCTGTGGTCGAACTCGTTGAGATTGCTGTGGTTGACAATTGTGTCCACAATGCCCGGAATGACCGCCGTGAGTGGAACACGAAGCGGCACCGCAAGGTCCACCTGCGAATGGGCTGAAAGTACCGTCAACCTGCACAGTTCGGCAGAATGGGTCGCGCGTGGTCCGTGTCCGGTGTGTGCAGCGCTGGTTGTAGTGGTGCTGGTCAAGATCTGTCCCCTCCCATGACGCGATTCCCCTGTCGCGTCACCCCAGTTCACCCGAACGATACGACATGAACTGCGCGCCCGTGTCGGAGACAGCGCCGACAACAGGTGGCACCGACCCGAGTGTCGGTGTTGTGATCTACTCTCTTGCAATTGCGCGAGTACGCCTTGGGGGGCCGGCGGTAGCCGGGACGAGGCGCATGTCGGCAACAGTTGCAGCACCGATGGGGGTGGGTGAATTGAGCACTGTCAGATTTGCGCGTCGAGCGCGCCGTGAATCGCCGCGCACACCGGGCGGCGAGGTGACGCTTCAGGCCCCACCGGAGATTCCTCGCGTCACGCCGGGAAACCTACTGACCAAACTACTTCCGGTGATCATGGTGGTTGCCATGATCGGCATGGTGGCGCTGATGTTCTCTTCCGGCATGGCGCGCAATCCGATGTCTCTCCTGTTTCCGGTCATGATGATGGTGTCGATGCTCGGGATGCTCGCCGGGGGCGGTCGTAGCGGTGGAGCACGGGCGTCCGAAGCGAACGAGGACCGCAAGGACTACCTGCGGTACCTGGATCAGATGCGCAGCGATGTTGCTGCGACGTCTGGTGCGCAGCGTGCTGCACTGCAATGGAGCAACCCCGAGCCGTCGTTGCTCTGGACGTTGGTCGGAACTGTGCGGATGTGGGAACGTCAGATCACCGACTCGGACTACTGCCACGTTCGGGTCGGTCTGGGTACACAGCGATTGGCCACCAGACTCGTATCTCCGGAGACCGGGCCGGTCGAGGATCTCGAACCCGTCGCCGCTGTCTCGCTTCGGCGATTCGTTCGTGCGCATTCGGTTGTCAAGGATCTGCCGACAGCCGTCTCGCTTCGCGGATTTGCTGCGGTGTCCATCGAGGGGCAGAGAGATTCCGCTCGTGCGCTTGTCCGCTCGATGTTGATGCAGCTGTGCACTTTCCACGGTCCGGACACGGTCCAAGTTGCGGTGGTGTGCGGTCCCGATACCGAATCCGAGTGGGAGTGGGTCAAGTGGCTCCCACACGTGCAACATCCGGAGTCTCAGGACGGCGCCGGCACTTCACGTATGGTGTTCGGTTCGTACCTCGAGTTCGAGAGTTCCCTCGGTGAATCGCTTTCGATGCGTGCTCGGTTCGCCCGCAACACTCCAGCGAGTGCGGGCGTTCCGCATCTCGTGTTGGTCGTGGACGGTGGCTTGCTCGAAGGTGACACCGGCCTGTTGTCCGAATCCGGGCTCGACTCGGTGACCGTCCTCGACCTGTGCGGGTTCTGCTCGCGCTTGGCGGCGGCGCGTGGTCTGCGACTGGTCGTCGGTAGCGAGCAGATCGGCGCGGTGAGCAGCGCAGGAGTCGAGAACTTTGCGACGCCCGACGCTGCGACGACGAGCCTGGCCCAGTCGTTCGGACGTCGCATCGCACCGTTCCGCGCGGCATCGCAGAACGCCGTGGACGCAGCCGACGACGACCGGTCCCTTCGGACTTGGAGCCAGATGTTGGGGATAGGAAATGTTGCGAGGTTCAATCCCGAGCACGGCTGGCTGCCACGTCAGGGGCGCGACCGACTCCGCGTGCCGATCGGTGTCGGACAAGACGGAAACCCCGTCGAACTGGATCTGAAAGAATCGGCCGAGAACGGTATGGGTCCGCACGGGCTGTGTATCGGAGCCACAGGTTCTGGCAAGTCGGAGTTCCTGCGAACCTTGGTGCTCGGCCTGATCGCGACCCACTCACCGAACGCACTGAACCTCGTACTGATCGACTTCAAAGGTGGTGCAACCTTTCTCGGCCTCGAAGAGGCGCCGCACGTTGCTGCGATCATCACCAACCTTGCCGAGGAATTGGCGATGGTCGATCGTATGAAGGACGCGCTCGCCGGCGAAATGAATCGTCGACAAGAACTGCTGCGTGCGGCGGGAAACTTCGCAAACGTGTCCGATTACGAGAAGGCGAGGCTGGCCGGCGCTGCACTAGATCCGTTGCCTGCACTCTTCGTGGTTGTCGACGAGTTTTCCGAACTGCTCAGTCAACAGCCGGAATTTGCCGAATTGTTCGTGGCCATCGGGCGATTGGGGAGGTCACTTCACATCCACTTGTTGTTGGCCAGTCAGCGGCTCGACGAAGGAAAGCTTCGGGGGCTCGACAGCCATCTTTCGTATCGGATCGGTTTGAAAACTTTCTCGGCGAACGAGTCTCGTTCCGTTCTCGGTGTTCCCGATGCTTATCACCTACCAGGCACGCCCGGTGCGGGATATCTGAAGTCCGATTCTGCTGAGATCGTTCGCTTCCAAGGTGCATACGTGTCAGGCCCGTACGAGGGCGAGCGGATAGTGCCCACTCGATTCTCGGTCGATTCCCCTGTCGAACTCGCGCCGCTGCCCTTTACCGCGACGCCCGTGATCGGGCCGGACGCTGTTGTCGGTCCCGTCGAGCCCGATGTCGTCGACATGGGTGAAATTGGTGACGATGCACGTACTCTCATGGGAGTCCTCGTCGACCGCATGCGCGGTCACGGTCCGCGCGCGCACGAGGTGTGGCTCCCGCCACTCGACGCATCTCCGACGCTTGACCAGTTGCTGCCGCGGTGGGCGGCCGGTGATCAACCTCGCGGAAATCTGAGCGCACCCTTCGGCATAGTTGACAGGCCGTTCGATCAGCGCCGCGATCTTCTCGTCGCCGATCTCAACGGATCGACGGGCAACCTTGCGATCGTCGGCGGCCCGCAGTCGGGAAAATCGACGGCGTTGCGCACATTGATCCTGTCTCTGAGCATGACGCACACGTCGGAACAGATTCAGTTCTACTGCCTCGACTTCGGCGGTGGAACGCTCCTCGGGTTGAAGGATCTGCCGCACGTCGGATCGGTGGCAAACCGCTTGGATTCCGACCGCGTCCGGCGCACGGTTGCCGAGGTACTCGGTGTGGTCGCGAAACGAGAGCGGCTGTTTCGTGACCTCGGCATCGACTCGATGGCCGATTTCCGAAGACTGCGAACAGTTGATCCCACCGGGGAAGGTGTGGCGGCGGGACTCCGAGATGACCCGTACGGTGACGTCTTCCTCGTCGTCGATGGTTGGCCCAGTGTTCGTTCGGATTTCGAATCGCTCGAGCCTCAGATCAACATGCTCGCCGGTCAAGGATTGTCCTTCGGTGTGCACGTGATCGTCACGACGTCGAGGTGGGCCGAGATCCGGCCGGCACTCAAGGACCAACTGGGTACTCGTATCGAACTTCGGTTGGGCGATCCGGGAGATTCGGATGCGGGTCGCCAGAAAGCCGGCCTGGTGCCGGAAGGTCGACCGGGTCGAGGCATCACACGCGACGGACTTCACCTTCTTACCGGACTACCTCGAATCGACGGTTTGCCAGGTAGTGAGAACTCCAGCGGGAGTGTGACGGCGACGGTCGAACGTATTGCGGCCATGTCGAATTCGCGTCCGGCACCGACCGTGCGGATGCTTCCGGATTCGTACTCGCGGGCGGAACTTCTCGAAGCTGTCGGGACCCGGTGGCCCTCACCGAGTGCGGCCGACGGTCGGTGCCTCACCGTGCCGATCGGCCTCGGTGAGACCGACCTCGCGCCGGTGTACATGGACTTCCGGGAACACCCGCACTTCTTGATATTCGGCGACACCGCGTGTGGCAAGACATCTCTTCTGCGCGCAATAGCGGAAGGGATCATCGCGTCGAACACACCGGCCCAGGCCAAGCTGATTATCGGTGACTATCGGCATTCCCTGCTGGGAGTGGTCGAAGGGAATCACCTCGGCGGGTACTCGGCGTCGTCGACGACCTTCGGTGAGTTGATGGTCGACTTGGCTCGGATAGTCGCCGCGAGGATGCCGAACGCCGAAACAACGCAGCAACAATTGCGGGAACGGTCGTGGTGGAGTGGGCCGGAGATTTATGTACTGATCGACGACTACGACCTTGTGGCTACATCGAGTGGAAATCCGGTGGCGCCGTTGCTCGAATACATTCCGCATTCCAAGGACATCGGTTTGCACCTGGTGATTGCCCGCCGTTCCGGTGGCGCGGCCAGAGCATTGTACGAGCCGGTGATCGCGAGAATTCGCGACATGGCACCGGCCGGATTGATCATGAGCGGGAGTCGTGACGAGGGAAATCTCGTCGGCACCGTCCGCGCGTCGACATTGCCGGAAGGTCGTGGGGTCTACGTTTCTCGCTCGCAAACCCAACTTGTCCAAGTTCCGTGGATGCCACCGCTGTGACCGTTCCGTCCTTGGTGTCAGTCTCGTTACATTGGGGTGCATCCAATATCTGGGTGGTATCGGGTCAACGCGAATTCTGTTGCAGTGCAGACCTCAGACGGGAAACGGCGTCGGGTCTCGGTACCGGTGAAAATGCGATCGATTTCGTCGACGACGACTATGTCGACGTAGATGGTCGGATTGTCCCGACGGTTTTGGAGCTGGCCAGGCTGATTTCCAGGGCGATGGACGGGTGCGGAATCGTCGATGTAGACATTCTCTATCTCAGTCATCCCTCGGATTGGGGTGCCCCACGCAGGCGGCGATTGCTCGATGCCGCACGGCGAGTGGCGCACGACGTCGTCCTCGTTCCGACGTCGGTCGCGGCGGCGAGGTCGGCTCACACAGCCTGGCGATCGCGGTGCGTCGTCCTCGAACTGCGTGGCGGAACGGTGGTCGCTTCTGTTGTCGGTGAGGTCGACGGCGAACTCCGAATCGACGGGGCACAAAGTTCGGCGATCGCAGACGTTGCGGGGTTGTTTTCCGCAATAGGGGACTTGTCGGTTCGGGACGCTGTGGTGTTGGTCGGGCCGCGCTCCCATGCCGTTGCGGCTTCGCTCGAACGTGGCTCGACGAATGTCCACGGCCACGCGAGCATTCGAATTCTGGACGAGAGTCGGGTGGCGTCGTCTCTGGTGGATCCTCAGACGCTCGTTCGCCAGACAACCGCGCGGGACAGTTCCGGTCGAATCGTCGACAATTCGGCTTTTGGCGCCGGGTGGGTAGGCGATTCGGATGACGCGATGTCGATTACTTCCATGGACTCGACTGCCTCCTCACCGCGTCGAGTCGGCGGGAGGAACGGAGGCCGTCGATGGTTCGCTGCGGCGCTTGCGATGGTCGCCGTCGTCGCTGTGGTCGCGGCAACGGTTGTGGTGTTCACTCGCGATCGAAGCGATTCTCGGTCGGCAGGGTCGGTCGCAGCTACGGCGGAAGACGAAGTTGAGATCGCGGAGGCGTCAATAGATCAGGGGAAGCCCGCACCGAAGACTTCGATTCCGTCGATCGAGCCCGATGCCACGCCGGAACTCAGGCGTGTGGACCTGGGAAGCGTTGCAGCAGAGTTGCCTTCCGATTGGAAGCTTCTGTCACCAGGGACTTCGAGCGGTCGTACCGATTTGATACCCAGCTCCGGCGAGGATCGCAAGATCGTGGTCATCGAGAAACGTCTTGAGGAAGGTGCGGGATTCGATTCCGTCGAAGCTGCTTTGCGTCAGCAGTTTTCGGCGTTCGAGGACCCGTTGCGGTTCGGAGAGTTTTCTGTGATCGACGATGCCGCAGGAAAACAGGCAGTGGTGTACGTCGAGTTTCCGGACGATTTCTCCGAGGTGCGTTGGCACGTGTACGTCGGCAACGGTCGGCAAGTGAGTATCGGCTGCCAGTATCTGGTCGGTGAGTGGGACAGTCTCGAAGCGGACTGTCTGCGGATGTGGCAGTCACTCGAATTCAAACCCTGATCGGATCGGTCGGTTCTGAAAATATTCTTCGGTCGGGCCGGAACCGTTGGCACGGAGATCGCGTCAAAGTATGTGTAGCGCACATCAGGGAGTTCCGCTCGGACCCCGGTGCACATTCGACGGGCAAGCCGTCGTGTGTGATCGCCGATACCGAACGGTACTCACCGAATCCAGGGGGACGACATGGGCTTTACCGCAACTACCGCTGAATTGATCGATTCGGCGGGGACCATCGACGGACATCTCGGTGACATCAGGGGACTGGTCAACGCTGTTCGGTCGGAGGCCGACGCTTCGCACAATTCGTGGAACGGCGCCGCACAGGTCGAATACGCAGGAATCATGGAGCGATACAACAGCGCGGCCCTGAAGTTGGACACTGCTCTGACCGACATCTGCGAGCAGATCAAACAGGCTGCTGGAACCTTCGACTCGACCGAAGACGACAACGTCAGCGCGCTTCGCGGTGCGACGGTGAACATGTCCTGACCGTGAGCGCTTCACCGTTCGATCAAGCAGTCCTCAGCCAGTAGTTCTCACAATTTCTCTCCAGTCACACCGAACCGGGAGCAGTTATGTCCGACAGGATCAAGTACGACTTCGGCGGCCTCGCAATGCTGTCCGACCAGATGAAACAGCAGGCCAAAGCGATCAACGACAAGCAGGGCGACATCAAGGTTGTCGTAGACAAGCTGCAAGCAGGCTGGGAAGGGGCAGGCTCCGAAGCGTGGAACGACGCACAGCGCCGCTGGGCCCAGGCTTCCGAAGAACTGAACATGGTTCTCGCGCAGATCGCCGGAGCGACGGCGAGCGGCTCGGAGAAGATGCAGGAAGCTGATCGGATCGCCGCAAACGGGTTCGGTCGCTGACAGCATTCATGTCGTGATGACACCCCGCCTGCCCCGGTACCGTCAGGTTGCCGCGGCAGGCGCATGTCGATCGCTTACCCCCTGGTTTCGGACGAGGGCGTTGTCGACGGCGATGGCTGCGCTTTGACCTGGCAGCGGGTAGACCGGTATCGTCTATCGGTGGCGTGCCGTAGGGCTCCGGCAGAAATGCGTGGAGACCGGCGGTTCTCGGGTCTCAACTGGCCGCCGAGGATCGTTAACGCGATACGCACATGGTCAGCAGTGGAATGAATTAAGACGAGGAAGATCTGTGTCTACGTACACCCCGAAGGCCGGAGATGTGACCCACACGTGGCACGTCATCGACGCCACTGACGTGGTGCTCGGCCGTCTTGCCGTTCAGGCAGCGAACTTGCTGCGTGGCAAGCACAAGCCCACCTACGCGCCGCACATCGACGGTGGTGACTTCGTTGTCATCATCAACGCAGAGAAGGTTGCCATCAGCGGCAACAAGCTGCAGGGCAAGAACGTTTACCACCACTCCGGATTCCCGGGTGGCCTGAAGTCCCGCACTGTCGGTGAGGTCCTCGACAGGACTCCCGATCGTCTCGTCGAGAAGGCCATTGTCGGCATGCTCCCCAAGACGAAGCTCGGCCGCGCAATGAGCAGCAAGCTCAAGGTCTACGCGGGCCCGAATCACCCCCACACCGCGCAGCAGCCGGTGCCGTTCGAGATCAAGCAGGTCGCACAGTGACATCGCCGGAAGAGCAGAACGTGTCCGAAGAGAACATCGAAGCAGTGGAAGAGCTTGTCGCCGCTGACGCAGTCGAGGTCGTCGAAGAGGTTGCTGCAGCTACGCTCGCACCGATCGTCCTCGATCGCCCGGTCCAGACCGTCGGTCGCCGCAAGGAGGCTGTCGTTCGCGTCCGGATGGCTCCCGGCACCGGTCAGTTCAAGCTCAACGGCCGTACGTTGGAGGATTACTTCCCCAACAAGGTTCACCAGCAGCTGATCAAGGCTCCGCTGGTGCTCGTCGAGCGTCCCGAGTCTTTCGACATCATTGCACTGCTGCACGGTGGCGGCCCGTCCGGTCAGGCAGGCGCACTGCGTCTGGCTATCGCGCGCGCACTCATCGAGGTAACCCCTGATGATCGTCCGGCCCTCAAGCGTGCAGGCTTCCTGACGCGTGACGCCCGCGCGGTCGAGCGTAAGAAGTACGGCCTGAAGAAGGCCCGTAAGGCATCGCAGTACTCCAAGCGCTGATGCTTTGCCGAGGTTGACCCGACGGGTCTGCTTCGGCACCTGTTCACCACGAGAGCGGGCGTCCATCGTTACCGGACGCTCGCTCTTGTGTTTCTCGGAGAAATTCCATTCTCGAGTTCCATTCTCGAGGTTCACAGGATTCAGGAGTCGTTCTATGGGTCGGTTGTTCGGTACTGACGGTGTTCGTGGACTTGCCAATTCGGATCTGACTGCAGATCTTGCATTGAGATTGGCAGTGGCCGCGGCGAGCGTACTGACAGCCGACACCTCGGATGCACGTCCGACCGCCGTGATCGGCCGCGATCCTCGCGCCAGCGGTGAGATGCTTCAGGCTGCGGTGACGGCCGGGTTGAGTTCCGCAGGCGTCGACGTGCTCGACGTGGGTATTCTTCCGACTCCGGCAGTTGCCTACTTGACGGCAAAGCTCGACGCCAGTCTCGGTGTCATGATTTCGGCATCGCATAATCCCATGCCGGACAACGGAATCAAGATCTTCGCGGCCGGTGGACACAAGCTGGACGACGCCGTCGAGGTGGCGATCGAGGATGCGCTCGACGGCGCTGCAGCGCCTGTACTTCCGACCGGTGCCGGGATCGGCCGAGTCCGTACCGTCGACGACGCCTCTCAGTTGTACCTGGCACATCTGGCGAGCGCGGCTAGCGAGCCGCTTGCCGGACTCACCGTTGTCGTCGACTGCGCCAACGGCGCCGCTTCCGCGCTCGCACCGGCTGCCTACGCCGCAGCGGGCGCTCGCGTCATCGCGATCAGCGCCGATCCCGACGGCCTCAACATCAACGATGGTTGCGGATCGACGCACCTGGAGAATCTTCAGAAAGCCGTGGTCGATCACGGGGCGGATCTAGGGCTCGCACACGACGGCGACGCGGACCGCTGCCTGGCAGTCGACGAGACCGGAGCGGTGGTCGACGGCGACGCGATCATGGCTGTTCTGGCGATCGCGATGAATGACGCCGGCGAATTGGTCGAGAACACTCTCGTCGCGACCGTCATGAGCAATCTCGGGTTGCACATCGCGATGCGGGAGGCCGGAATCAACGTCGTGACGGCGGCCGTAGGTGACCGCTATGTCTTGGAAGAACTGCGTGCGGGCGGGTACAGCCTCGGTGGAGAACAGTCAGGCCATGTCGTGTTGCCGGCGTTCGGTACCACAGGCGATGGAATTCTCACCGGTCTCCGTTTGCTCGGACGCATGGCTCGTACGCGCAAGTCGGCATCCGCATTGGCCGCAACGATGACCACCCTCCCGCAGGTGTTGATCAACGTCAAGGTCGGCGACAAGGCGACGGTGGCAGCGTCGCCGTCGGTACTTGCGGCAGTCGCGGACGCCGAGCGCGTTCTCGGTGACGGTGGTCGAGTGCTCCTGCGTCCGTCGGGGACAGAGCAACTGGTCCGCGTCATGGTCGAAGCAACCGAACTCCCGCTCGCGCAGAAGTTGGCCGACCAGTTGGCCGAGATCGTCGGTTCGGTGTAGCCCCACATCGCGAGTTCGCGTTGCCGAGAAAACGTAGACGCGTTCGCGTTTTCGAGGGAACGTAAATGCGCCCCGCTGCGTCCAAGGAGTCATAGGCCGCTCGACGTGCGAGTGGTTCCGCTCAAACTTGGGGGTCGCTCGTGGACGTCGACCGTGCTGGAACAGATGAATTGGCACGCCGTGCGGTGTCGGCGGCTCAGGATCTGCGCGCTTCTGCGGAACCGATCAGGCATTTGCGATTCGGCGGTGCTGTTTCGGGCCGTGACTATGCCGAGCACGGGGTCGCGTTGGCCTCGGCATTGGCGGTCGTGAATTCCCGCTTGGTCGGGCGTGCCGATTTTCTCGAGATGCTGGGGCGCAGGCTTTCCTCCTCGACCGAGGCGGTCGTCGACGTGGACCGTGCGGGCGCGCAGCGGTTGCGCGGCTCCGGCGGGTCGGCTTCGTGACCCCCAACAGCGTGACGCCTCACGCCGTGACGAACGGCTTTAGGTTCGTCGAAGATATTCTTGCACTGCGTGATTCGCTCATGCATCCCGACGAGATCCTGGATGCTGGTGCGAGAGGACTGCAGTTCTTCGGTCGATTTCACGACCTGGCCACTCAGTTGGGTTTCGAAGAACGACTGCTTACGTCCTACGAGGATTCGTATCGTGCTGAAGTGGGCATCGATTTGGAAGCACTGACGCGAGACGTGTCGGACTTGGCTGGGGCCGTGGATGGTTCGGTCGCGGAGATCACGATGCTGACGGTCCTGGCGGAGAACCTTCCAGCGGTGTGGAATGTTTCCGGAGTGGATGTGGTCGTAGATCAGGTCTTCGGGGCGAGGCGAGAAGCTCGGTCCGATGCAGATTCGGCGCCACTGTTGATCGCACTGGCTGACGAATTCGCGCGGACTGTTCGAACGGCGCTGGCCGACAAGGCTTTCAAGGTGGCCAGTCTCGACCGGGCGACGATCGGCGGTCTGGGCGTGGGGGAGATCGAGCAGTTGACCCGCGCCGCTTCCAGCGGTTGTGGTGCGGAGCAATGGCTGGAGACAGTTTTTCGTTCTGTGTATCTGGACGCTCGCGACGAATTCGACAGGGCGTGTGCGCAGTGCGCGAGTGCAGTAGGTGATGCTTTCGACGTTGCGATGCAGTGGCTGACAGATGCGTTCCCGTCAAGCTTGCCGGTCGCGGAGCCGAGCGCTTCCGGTGCCGCGGCGTCGCCGTTCTCGTTTTCGATCGGCGGCAACGTGTGGGGCTTCTCGATTACTCCCGACGGTCGCGGGGTGAGTCTCGATGTCACCGGCGCTGACGGGAGCGCTGCGTCGGTCAGCGTGGAGTTGGACGAAAATGGTTGGCCGCGAATAGTGTTCGACGCCGATCAGGAAACGCTGCAGGAACCGCCCCAGTCGGAGGTACTTCAGCCCGAGCTGCCGGTTGAAACCACCACCGAGGTATCCATCACTGAGGTTTCCGCCGCTGAGGTATTGCCGGCGCCGGGTCCGGAGATGGAGCCAGACGCGGAGCCGCCTGTCGCAGTTCCCGAGGAGTCGTCTGCCGTCCCCGCCGACGAGACGGGTGCCGAGTTGGCCGGCGCTGGTCCGCTGTGAAGTCCGTACACGCGCCGTTCGAAGCGATCCGGCGAACCCTCGATGCTCAACTCGACGATTTCCGTGAGCGCAGAGCAGTCGCGGCGACCGAGGAAGCGCGTCAGAGCCCACCGTCGCTGCGATTCGATACCGAAGTTGCCGCGAACGACACCGCTGACAGCGACCCTGACAGCTCCGTCGGAGTCGGCCCGTACCTGCGGTCCGCGTCCGAGCCGACGCCGACTGAGCCGAGCCCGCCGCCGGAGACGGGGGCGAGCCCGGACCCCTACTTACGCAACAGTTGGCTGGCCCGCGCGTCGGAGTGAGGTTCGACCGGGAGCAACGGTGACGTGTGCGGAATCTCGACGTCGGGATCAGCGAAGTCCTTGTACTTCTTGTCTCCGGTCAGATGGAACAACAGGAAGCCCGTGAGCAGGCACCGTGTGGCGGCCTGTGTCTTACGCTCGGACCCACCGAGACCCAGAGCGCCGAGGAGTCGTCGGCCCTCGATCAGTCCGGCGTCCTGACCGTCGTTCACGGTACGTGCCACGACGGGTCCGCCCCACTCCACGCTCAGCGGGCGGGCATTGCTGGTCATGGAATCGACGTTGTCTTCGCCGGCGAGGATCAATCCGGGCGCTGTGATCTTCGACGCGTAGTTCTCCGCCTTGGGTGCCGTCGGGGCTGGGAACAGCGCGGCCACCGCACCGACATCCCCACGTTGAGCTGCCGCCAGCACTGCCGCGCCCGCGCCCATGCCGTGACCGGCAAAGGCGACCCGATCGGGTTGGACGCTGATCTGGCCGGGGCCGAGGCGTACGCCGACGCAGATGTCGAGAGTGGCCCGAAGATCTGCCGCCAATCCGAGATGTGACGGGACCGGACCGCGTTCGCTGTCGGGCGCCGCTGCGACGATTCCCCAGGAAGCGAGGTGCTGGAGTGTCTGCTCGTACTTGTGGGACCCGACCATCCACCCGTGCGCGAAGGCAACGGCGGGGAGATTGAAACCGGTTTCCGGCGTGTACACGACACCCGGCTGTCCGGCCAGGGCGAGGTTGCCGCGGAGAACTCGATGCGGGCCGCGCTTGGACAGCTCACGGGTCAGTGTCTTCAGTTTCGGTGCCACGGTTGAAGACGTTATCCGATGAGCCGCCTCGTGTATGCGGAGCGGACACTGCAACCAGGTGCGGGAACCGCAAAATGCGCCCACTGCCGATGTCCAAGTACCCTGAGTCACCATGTGCGGAATCGTGGGATACGTCGGCCACCGCCCAGCTCTGGGCGTTGTGGTGGAGGCTTTACGGCGAATGGAGTATCGCGGGTACGACTCGTCGGGAATCGCGATTCTCGACGGAACCGGTGGGGTCGAGATCGAGCGTAAGGCCGGTAAGTTGGCCAACCTCGAGGCGGAGCTCGGCGAGTACGGCGCGGATCACTTCGTCGGTACGTCCGGTATGGGCCATACCCGGTGGGCGACGCACGGGCGTCCGACGGATCGCAATGCACACCCGCATCGTGATGCGTCGGGCAAGCTGGCTGTCGTTCACAACGGAATCATCGAGAACTTCGCCCCGCTGCGAGCGGAGCTCGAGGCTGCAGGCGTCGAGCTTCAGAGCGACACGGATTCCGAGGTGGCAGTCCACCTGGTAGCCCGGGCGTACGCGCAGGGGCCGACGGCAGGCGACTTCATCGAGAGTGCCCTGTCGGTAGTTCGCCGGTTGGAAGGTGCGTTCACACTCGTCTTCACGCACGCCGACCACGCGGACACGATCGTCGCCGCCCGTCGCTCGACGCCGCTCGTCGTCGGTGTCGGTGAGGGCGAGATGTTCCTCGGCTCCGACGTCGCCGCGTTCATCGAGCACACGCGCGATGCGGTCGAACTCGGACAGGATCAGGCAGTGGTGATCACTGCCGACAGCTACCGGATCTCGGACTTCGCAGGCAACGAGGCAGAAGGACGCCCGTTCCGCATCGACTGGGATCTCGCGGCCGCCGAAAAGGGTGGTCACGACTACTTCATGCTCAAGGAGATCGAAGAGCAGCCGACTGCGGTTGCCGACACTCTCCTCGGACACTTCGAGAACGGGAAGATCGTCCTCGACGAGCAGCGGTTGTCGGACCAGGAGCTGCGCGACGTCGACAAGGTGTTCGTCGTCGCCTGCGGTAGTGCTTACCATTCCGGCCTGTTGGCGAAGTACGCGATCGAGCATTGGACGCGTCTACCTGTCGAGGTCGAACTCGCCAGCGAATTCCGTTACCGCGACCCGGTTCTCGATCGTTCGACGCTCGTCGTCGCGATCTCGCAGTCGGGGGAGACGGCCGACACACTCGAAGCTGTCAAGCATGCCAAGGATCAGAAGGCACGGGTCCTCGCGATCTGCAACACCAACGGTGCGCAGATCCCTCGCGAGGCCGACGCCGTCCTCTACACCCGGGCAGGACCGGAAATCGCGGTCGCGTCCACCAAGGCGTTCCTTGCGCAGGTGACCGCGAACTACCTCGTCGGTTTGGCTTTGGCGCAGGCGCGCGGCACCAAATATCCGGACGAGGTTGCCCGCGAGTATGCCGACCTCGAAGCGATGCCCGCTTTGGTCAGCAAGGTACTCGAGACCGCAGAACCGGTGCGCGCGTTGGCACGCCAGTTCGCGCACGCGTCGACCGTGCTGTTTCTGGGTCGCCACGTCGGCTACCCGGTGGCGCTCGAGGGTGCGCTCAAGCTCAAGGAGCTTGCGTACATGCACGCCGAGGGCTTTGCCGCCGGTGAGCTCAAGCACGGCCCGATCGCCTTGATCGAGGAGGACCTTCCGGTCATCGTCGTCATGCCGTCGCCGCAGGGCCGCGCTGTCCTGCACTCGAAGTTGGTGTCCAACATTCAGGAGATCAAAGCGCGCGGTGCGACGACGATCGTCATCGCGGAGGAAGGCGACACCGTCGCCGCGGCGCACGCGGATCACCTGATCGAGATTCCGGCGTCCCCGACCCTGCTGCAGCCGTTGCTGTCCACGGTTCCGTTGCAGATCTTTGCGGCCGAGGTTGCAGCCGCACGCGGCTACGACGTCGACAAGCCGCGTAACCTGGCGAAATCGGTTACGGTCGAATAGCTTTCGCAAGACAACTCGGGCCCCGCAGTCGAAAGACTGCGGGGCCCGAGTGCGTTACGGCGCTTGAACGACGACGGTTCCGCGCATCTCGGGATGCGGTGTGCAGGTGTAGTCGTAAGTTCCGGGTTCGGTGAACGTGTAGGTGTAGGTTCCCGATTTCTTGAGCGGACTGCGGAGTTTGCCCTTCGCGTCGCCGAGGCCGTTGACGTCGTGGGCCATTCCGTTGTCGTCGAATACCCAGGTGACGGTGTCGCCGACGTTCACGGTGAGGGAAGCGGGGGAGTACGCCATCCCGGAGATGGTCACCACGGGTCCGCTCGCCGTCGTTTCGGCCGCAGATGGTGTGGTGTCTGTGCTGGAACTGCACCCGACCAGACCGAGGGCGAGGACGAGTCCCGCGATTGCCGGGCGAAGACGTGATTTCATGGTTCCGAGGGTAGCGACGGCAACTGAAGGGTTCCGACATGCGTGGGTACTACACAGCCGATCAGGTGCGAGCAGCGGAGGCGCCGCTGCTCGACAAGCTGCCCGACGGGGTGCTGATGCGTCGAGCGGCCTACGGCCTTGCGCGAGTCGTCGCGGACGAATTACGTTCCCGTACAGGATCGGTCGCGCATCGGTCGGTGACGCTTCTGGTCGGTACCGGCGACAACGGCGGTGATGCCCTGTGGGCGGGTGCGTTGCTCCGCAAACGAGGTGTGAGCGTGCGGGCCGTGTTGCTCGATCCGGCGCGCGCTCATCGGGCGGGCCTCGACGCTCTCTTGAAGGCCGGTGGCCGAGTCGCTGCCGACGTCGGGTCCCCGGATCTGGTGATCGACGGCATCGTCGGGATTTCCGGACACGGCGGTCTGCGACCTGACGCGGCTGAACTCGTCGGCCATGTGGATGCACCGATCGTGGCGGTCGATCTTCCGAGCGGCGTCGACGCGAACACCGGCTCGGTGGACGGCCCGTCGGTGACCGCTGACGTGACGGTCACATTCGGCGCGCTCAAGCCCGTACACGTACTCGCGGCTCCGCTGTGTGGTCGTGTCGAACTCGTGGACATCGGATTGAACGTCGACGAACCGGCGTTCGGTTCACTCGATGCGGCGGAGGTCGGTGCGCTGTGGCCGGTGCCCGGTCCGGGGGACGACAAGTATTCGCAGGGTGTGGTGGGCATCGTTGCGGGAAGTGAGCAGTATCCCGGCGCGGGCGTGCTCTGTACCGGCGCCGCGGTGACCGCCACTTCCGGCCTGGTCCGCTACGCCGGGCACGGCTCCGCCGAGGTGCTCGCCCGGTTCCCGGAAGTGATTGCCAGTGAGACGTTCCACGCCGCGGGGCGGGTTCAGGCCTGGGTGGTCGGCCCCGGTATGGGTACCGACGACGACGCCGCGCGGCTTCTGGCGTCGGTGCTGGCTACCGATGTACCCGTTGTCGTCGATGCGGACGGACTCACCCTCCTCGCTCAGCGTCCCGAACTTGTCGCAGCCCGCACCGCGCCGACATTGTTGACGCCCCACGCCGGCGAGTTCGCACGATTCACATCCCTGGGCGACGACAGAATCGCGTCCACACGTGCTCTCGCCGAGCGCCTCGGAGTCACGGTTCTGCTGAAGGGCCGCACGACGGTGATCTCGGATCCCGGCGGTGAGGTCCTGGTCAACGACGCCGCCGGTTCCTGGGCGTCGACCGCAGGCTCGGGCGACATCCTCTCCGGTGTGATCGGCGCGTTGCTGGCGGCGGGACTGAGCCCTCTCGAAGCCGGGGCCGTCGGGGCGCGGGCTCACGCGTTGGCTGCGAATATCGCCGCTGCCGGCGATCAGAGCGATGTCGCCGGAGCACCGATTTCGGCTTCGCCCCTGCTGGGAGGTCTGCGCGAGTCGGTGCGTGTGCTTCGCTCTTTTGCCCTTGATTGAGGGTGTTCAAACCCGAACACGTGTCCGATTCTGCGTGGGTGGCAGGATTGTCGCCATGACGCTTGCCCAGGGAAGAGCACCGAAGGAGCCTGCCGAGGGGAAGGCGAGCCGACTCGAAGACGCAGTAGGGCCGCAGACGGAGGCAGTCGTCGATCTGGACGCGATCGCGCACAACGTGCGTGTTCTGCGTGAATTTGCCGGGGACGCCGCGTTGATGGCGGTCATCAAGGCGGACGGATACAACCACGGCGCAGTTGCGGTGGCGCGGACGGCGCTCTCGGCCGGAGCCCGGGAACTCGGCGTCACCACCATCGCGGAGGCATTGGTTCTTCGCGAGGCAGGCATCACCGCTCCCGTCCTGGCCTGGCTGCATGGCGTCGACGCCGATTTCTCCTCGGCGATCCGATCCGATGTCGAGATCGGCGTGTCCTCGCCGCGACACCTGGCTGCTGTCGTCGACGCGGCACGGGTTCTGGGACAACCAGCGACGGTGACGCTCAAGGTGGACACCGGTCTCAATCGCAACGGCGTCTCGAGAACCGAGTGGCCGCAGATGCTCGACGACCTCGCCACTGCCCGGGACGAGGGCACGATCAGGCTGCGCGGAGTGTTCTCCCATCTTGCGCACTCGGACGAACCGCATCACGACGTCATCGACATGCAGAAGCAGCGTTTGATCGAAGCGGTTGCCGACGTCCGCGCTCGCGGATTCGAACCCGAAGTGGTTCATCTTTCCAACTCCGCCGCTACAGTCACCCGTCCTGACCTGCAATTTGACATGGTTCGGCCCGGGATTGCGATATATGGATTGTCTCCGGTGCCCGAACTCGGAGATTTCGGTTTACGACCGGCGATGACGCTGCGAGCGAAGGTGATTCTGGTGAAGAAGGTGGCCGCCGGAGAGGGCGTCTCCTACGGGCATCAGTGGGTCGCACCGCACGACACCACTCTTGCGCTGCTTCCCGTCGGCTACGCCGACGGTCTGACTCGTTCACTGAGCGGCAAGTTCGAAGTGCAGTTGGGCGGTAAGCGTCGCCAGGCCGTCGGACGGATCTGCATGGACCAGGTGTTGGTGGACCTGGGGCCGGACGGCGATGGAGTTCGCGAAGGCGACACCGCGATCTTCTTCGGCAACGGCGATCACGGCGAACCCAACGCGCAGGCCTGGGCCGACGTACTCGACACCATTCACTACGAGGTCGTGACCGGAATACGTGGACGCACTGTGCGTACGTACATCGGGGGAGAGACGTCATGAAGACCGCCGGAAAGATGAGCATTCTCGGTGGCCTGCTCAGCGCTGTGGCGCTCGGCTCGATGGCCGGCGTGAATGCATTCAAGACCGCGACGCGTCCGGGCCGCGAAATCTACGCGGACGAGGACTTCGACCTCATGACGCGCGACCGCAAGAGCACGGTGCGCACCGAGGACGGCGTCGAGCTGGCAGTTCGCGAAGTGGGACCGGATGACGCTCCGCTGACAGTCGTTTTCGTGCACGGGTACTGCCTGAGTGCGCTGTCCTGGCATTTCCAGCGCCGCCAGCTCGAAGAGCGATGGGGCAACAAGGTTCGAATGGTGTTCTACGACCAGCGCGGACACGGCGATTCGGGCATGCCGCGTTCGAAGAGTTGTACGGTCTCGCAGCTGGGCCGCGACCTCGCGACTGTCGTCGAGGCCAAAGTGCCCAAGGGACCGATAGTTCTCGTCGGCCACTCGATGGGTGGCATGACGGTGCTCGCGCTCGCCGGTCAGCGCCCTGAATGGTTCGAGGGCCGAGTCATCGGCGTCGGGCTGGTCGCGACGACGGCGGCCGGGCTGGCCGAGACCGGTCTGACCCGTAATCTGCAGAATCCGATCATCGACGGGTTCCGGTTGGCAGTGCGCACCTCGCCAGGAGTGGTTCAGCATGCCCGGGGCGCTGCGCGAGTACTGATCACGCCGATCCTGCGTGCAGCGTCGTACGGCACCGATGTCAGCCCGCGGCTGCATGAACTGTCGGACGGCATGCTCGACCGGACCTCGGTCGTGACCATCGTCAATTTCTTGCGGACGTTGGAACTGCACGACGAGTCCGCTTCCCTCGAGGTCCTCGCGAACACACCGGCAGTCGTGATCTGCGGCGATCAAGACATGATGATTCCGTTCATCAGCTCGAAGCGTCTCGCTGCCGATCTCCCCGAATCCGAACTCGTGAGAGTTCACGGGGCAGGCCATCTGGTGCAGCTCGAGTTCCCGGCGATCGTGACGGACGCAATCGACAAGCTCGTGCAGCGAGCGCAGGTAGAAGAGCGGTCCGATGTCGGCTGAGAACTCCACTGGACTTCCCGTGTCCGGACAGATCACGTTGGAAACGGCCGAAGATACCGAGGCTTTCGGCCGACGCTTGGCGGCGGGACTTGTTGCCGGCGACCTGGTGGTGCTGGACGGGCCACTCGGGGCAGGCAAGACCGCGTTGACTCGCGGAATCGGAGCCGGTCTCGGGGTGCAGGGCCGGGTGACGTCCCCGACATTTGTCATCGCTCGCGAGCATCGTCCAGGTACCCGCCCCGGCGGCGGAGTTCCTGTCGGCATGATTCACGTCGACGCATACCGGCTGGGTGACAGCGGACCGCACGCGCTCGATGAACTCGATGCCCTCGACCTCGACACCGACCTCACCGATGCAGTGGTGGTGGTGGAATGGGGTGGTGACGTAGTGGAAAGGCTCGTCGAACGACACTTGCGAGTGCAGCTTCATCGGGAACCTGAATCTGATGTGCGGACGGCCAGCTGGATCTGGACGTCGTGAAACGGCGTTTGATGCTCCAGACGTCGTGACCCTCCCGGGCCGGAAGTAGTTCTTCACGTGCGGGTACCCTGAGAAATCGTGCTTGTTCTCGCAATTGACACCTCCACTCCGGCAGTCACTGCCGGAGTCGTCTCTCTGTCGGCTCCGCCACCGGACACAGTGTCTCCGGACGCAGTGGAGACGCTTGCCGTGCGTGTCACGGTCAATCCTCGTGCGCACGCCGAGGTCTTGACCCCTCACGTCCTCGAATGCCTCGCCGAGGCAGGGGTCACTCCGGCAGAGGTGAATGCCGTTGTCGTGGGTGTCGGGCCGGGGCCGTACACCGGACTGCGCGTCGGCATGGCGACAGGCGCTGCCTTCGGTGATGCACTCGGTGTTCCCGTGTACGGCGTCTGCAGCCTCGACGCCATCGCGGCTGCGGTACCGACCACACAGAGCCTGCTCGTCGTGACTGACGCGAGGCGTCGCGAGATCTACTGGGCGCGCTATGACAGAGGGGTGCGCGTCGAAGGACCGGCTGTGAATTCCGCCGGCGACGTTGATCCTTCGCCTTCGACGCTGATTGCCGGATCCGCTTCGCACGTGGACTTCTTCGATCTGCCCGTCGACCCGGCGGAAACACCGTCACCGGCCGGGTTGGTGACAGTCGCTGCTCGCGAGATTATGGCCGGCTCGGTTCCGGCCCCGCTGGAGCCGCTGTACCTCCGACGCCCGGACGCGAAGACCCTCGCAGAACGTGGCAAGTGAGACAGAGCAGATGAAGTACAGCATCGAGCCGATGAACGTCGATGACGCCGAACGGTGCGCGGAGTTGGAACGTGCGTTGTTCGCGGGCGACGGTCCCTGGAGCGCGCAAGCATTCGTTTCGGAACTTGCCGGCGCACATAATCATTACTTCGTTGCCAGAGAACCAGACGGTCACGTCCTCGGATACGCCGGAGTTGCCTTGTTGGGGGCGTCGCCGAACATGGAGGCCGAGGTTCACACCATCGGTACGGATCCCTCGACTCAGCGACTGGGAATCGGCGGCGCGTTGCTCGATGCGCTTCTGGCCCTGGCGGATTCACGGCAGTGCCCGGTGTTCCTGGAAGTGCGCACCGACAACGAGCCTGCCATCGCGCTGTACCGACGCGAAGGATTCGAGATCGTCGGAACGCGAAAGAAGTACTACCAGCCCAGTGGGGCAGATGCGTACACGATGAGACGGCCTGCCGTGCTCGGTGTCCGCGAAATTGAGGAGCAGCAAGCATGATCGTCATGGGTGTCGAAAGCTCTTGCGACGAAACAGGTGTCGGCATCGTTCGCTGGAACGGTGACGGAACCTGCGACCTGTTGGCCGACGAGGTGGCATCGAGCGTGGATCAGCACGCCAGATACGGGGGAGTCGTTCCCGAAGTGGCCTCACGGGCTCACCTCGAGGCGATAGTACCGACGATGCGCCGCGCTCTTGCGGCCGCCGGTGTCGAGAAGCCCGACGCACTCGCCGTCACCATCGGACCCGGCCTGGCCGGCGCGCTGCTGGTCGGTGTCGCCGCAGCGAAAGCCTATGCGGCAGCATGGAACATCCCGTTCTATGCGGTCAATCATCTCGGTGGCCACGTCTCGGTGGACACTCTCGAACACGGTCCGTTGCCCTCGTGCGTCGCATTGCTGGTCTCCGGTGGTCACACGCACCTGCTTCACGTCGAAGATCTGGGCAAGCCCATCGTCGAGCTGGGAACGACTGTCGACGACGCCGCCGGCGAGGCCTTCGACAAGGTGGCCAGACTGCTCGGACTCGGCTTTCCCGGCGGACCGGCACTCGACGCTGCTGCGCAAGAGGGAGATCGGAACGCGATCGCCTTCCCTCGCGGCATGACGGGGCCGCGCGATTCGCGGCACGACTTCTCGTTCTCGGGACTCAAGACGTCCGTCGCCCGCTATGTCGAATCGAAAGAGCGCGCAGGCGAGACCTTTTCGATTCCGGACATCGCCGCCTCGTTCCAGGAAGCCGTTGCCGACGTCCTGACGATGAAGGCAGTGCGTGCAGCCAAGGACGTCGGGGTCGACACCTTGGTCCTCGGCGGCGGCGCCACGGCTAATTCACGTATTCGCTCACTCGCCGAGCAGCGCTGCGCCGAAGCCGGCATCACGTTGCGCATTCCGAAACCTCGACTCTGCACGGACAACGGCGTGATGATCGCTTCGTTGGCCGCCCACCTGATCGGAAACGGCGCAGGCCCTTCGGAATTGAGTGTGGCTACGGACCCGGGGCTGTCGGTCTCGATCAGCCAGTTGATGCGCTGAGAATCGACCGACCGAGAATCAACCGACTGGGACCGGTTCCCGATCCGGTGTGGTCGCGGGACCGGTTTCGGGCATCGAGGTATTCGGTTCACCGGGCTTAGTCGTCGGATCACCACCGCCGGGGGCCGTGATTTCGGTTTCGGTGGAACCGCTTCCAGGGTTTTCCGGCGTCGTCGGGTTTTCTCCGCCACTTTCGCCCGGGCCGACACCGCCGCCGGGGTTCGCCTCGGTCGGATCGACCGGAGGCGTCGCCTCGGTGTCCGGGAGCGTCGGCCACCACGCCGGTGGATCGGGCAGTGTGACTCCCGGGATGGTCGGCCAACTCGGTGAGGTTGGTGTGGTCGTCGGCGGCGTAGTTGTCGTCTCGGTGTTCGGGATCGGCGCAGGCGGAAGTGTGTACTGATGTGTTGTGTACGAGTGCGTGTCGTACGGCTGTGAGTCGAACGGCGTTGTGGGATAGCCGTACTGCGGGAACGTGCTGCCTGCTACCGAAGGCAGAGGATCATGCGAGGGGATGATCGTCGATCCGGTGCTCGTCGTCGCTTCGGGGCTCACCGTCGTCGTGGTCGAACCGGTTCCGACAGGCGAGACCGCGGTGTCGTCGGTCGGCACCAATTCCTTTGCACCGTAGCCGAGTACCAGTCCGCCGACCACGAGCGCACCGATCAAAGCGCCCGAGACCTTGGCGGTGGATCCGGAGCGCTGGTCACTTCCGGAGCCCAGCAGGGGGAAACGAATTGCGGTGATCGAATCTGCCAGGAGTGCAGCACCTTTGGTTGCCGCAGTCTCGGGCTCGACGATCTCGACCAGTGGGAGATCGACGGCAGCGGCGACGGCGGACCGCACGGCCGGAATGTGTGCGCCACCGCCGATGAGCACAACGGCTCCGACGGGCCGCGGTGAGCCGTTCACGACTTCACGGATGAAGGTGACGGCGCGCTCGATATCCGGGGCGATGATGGCTTCGAACTCGTCGCGCGTGATTGCCATGGCGTCGACGGGAAGGTCGATGGTCACCTTGGTGGCAGTGGACAGTTGCTCCTTCGCGACGTGGCACCGGGCGGAAAGAAGTTCCGCGTCGGTGTACCGGCGCAGGTGCCCTGGCGCCTTCTCGGTCACGAAGTCGACCAATGCCCGGTCGATTCCGGCCCCCGCGAGGGCGTCGATGCGGTCGGAATGCAGAACTTCACCGGTGTGGTCGACGACGGACACCGTCAGACCCTGATCGCCGACGTCGACCTGAGCTGTCGTGTCGTACCGCTCGGTTTTCCCGGTCTCGGCGAGATACGCGTGTACTGCGGCAGGTTCAGGGATGGCACGGACCTGCTTCGGCGAGCGCGAGAGAGATGACTTGATGCTCGCGAGCTGGTCGTCGGTGCGATAGCTGACACCGATCGAGCGCGGCGCTTCAGATCCGTCCGTTACCTGCGTCGTCATCAGCTTGATGGATGCTCTGACGAGGTCACCGACGTTGGAATTGGCCTGATCCGCCGAGACGAAGCGAGTCTCGGCAGGCACGGCGCCTGGCGCGTTTGTGCTGGTATCGGTGTCGACGAGTGCTGAATAGACACCGGAAGATCCAGTGGAAATTCCCAGTGAACAACTCATCGCACACCTCCTCACAGTCAATACCGGTCAATGTTCAATCGACCGCCGTTATATGAACGTTACAGAAGGTTCGTGAGGATTGCTCAGTGCTTTTCGTCTCCGTGACGTCCTTTTCGGACCGAAAGGGTGGTTTTACCTGCGAAATTGTCGATCATTGATTCATGCGGAAAAAAGGCGATTCTCCCCACATCGACCGGGATCGACGACGCACGCTGATCCGGGGTGCACTGCTTCGACCCACGCTGACGATGATCGCCTTCGGATGTGCGTACTTCTTCCTGCCGTGGATCGATGTCCACACCGTGGGTGCGATTTTCCTCTTGATCGGTGGAGGAGCCGCGGTGCTTGCCGTAACGACCTGGCAGGTGCGTCGAATTCTGCGTTCCGATGTGCCTTCACTGCAGGCGGTCGAAGCAGTGGCGGTCGTGATGCCGACCTACTTACTCTTGGTGTCCATCACCTATTTTTCGGTCGAGCATGCGAGCGTCGGCAGTTTCACCGAACCGCTGTCGCGTATGGCGGCCCTGTACTTTTCGCTGTCGGTGTTCTCGACCGTCGGCTTCGGTGACATCGCTGCACAGACGGACCTTGCCAGGGGACTCGTGAGCCTTCAGATCGTCTGCAATCTGGTGTTGATCGGATTCGGAGTTCGATTCGTCGTTGCCGCAGTGTCGTGGGCGAAAGCGCACCGCTCGCCTTCGAGCGGACCAGAAGTCACCTAGGACACTGAAGTCGCCTAGGACACTGAAGTCACCCAGGACACTGCGGCACACGGAGTCATCGTCCGGTGTGGACCAACAATTCGACGTTCTGGTCGACGCCGGCACCCGTCAGCTTCGGGTCGCGGTGGATGTCGTTGAACGACAGTTCGCGGTACAGCGAGGCGAGTCCGGCCGCCGACTTGTCGCTGTAGTCGACAGAATTGGGGCTTTCCGCTTCGAAGAGCGTCGCAAGCAACGACACCGTTCCGTCGTGGTTGTCCGCGATCTCGATGATGCGCCCGAGCTGCGGGTAGTCGATGTGAGAGGCGGTGTTGATCTCCCAGAAGCCCTGCTCGGGGGTCGCGCCGGGCCACGGGGTGATCTTGTTCTCGTGGGTGTGTCCGTTGACCCAGGCAAGTACGTTCGGGAAACGATGCAGCAAGTCGAGAAGCTGTGAACCGCGCAGGCGCGGCTCGAGGACGTTCTCGGGGTCGGGAATGAGATTGTCCATCGTGTCGCTCGTGTGGTGACTGAACAGCACGAAATACGTGTCGCTGCGCGACTCCGTGACACGAGAGCCCGCGGCGTCGTAGTAGGTGCTGCTGCCGGCGCGCAGGGTGTTCTCGATCCACTGGAACTGAGCGGCGCCCAGCGAACCGTCGACAAGGCCTGCGCGGTTGGTGGAGTCCATGCTGATACCGACGACGCCCGGTGCGATCTGGAACGAGTAGTAACCGATACCGGTTTCTCCGGCGTCGGGAGCGAAACCGTGCCCGACGGGACCGGGACCGGTGTGCGCGGGGTCGAGATGTGCGGCGATGAATTGCCGGGGTGTGAACGGCGCGCGCGACGGGTCGGGGGTGACCTGGCGCGGCGGCGTCGTGAAGGCGGACAGGATTCCGGGAATCGCACTGGGATCGAACTTGGTGGCGACGTCGATCTGCTTGGCCTGCTCCGGTGAACCGGGCACCTCGAATTTGAGAGATCCCGTGTACATCGCTTCGAGCGGCGGGATGCCGCTGGGCACCGTGCCGGACACCGAATCGTCGTGGTTGCCGAATACGCAGTACCAAGGGGTGTTCAGGCCGGGGCTCGACACGGGAGTGAAAGCGGCACCGAAGAAGTCCGGGATCTCCGGGAAACCGGCCTTCTTGTACATGTCGAGCATCGGCGACTCGGGGTTCCAGTAGAGATCGGCACCCGAGTTCTGCACGCCCTCGTAGCGGTCCTTGGCACCGGTGTTGGCGACGACGGTTCCGCCGTTGAGTGAGGTGAGGAACCAGTCGAGTTCGGCGAATTCCTTGTTGTCGGTGTTGTCGCCGGTGGTGACGACGGCATCGAAGGGGCGCGAGGTGTGCGGGCCACTGCCGATCGAATTGACGCGTCGGACAAGCGAAATCAACCCGTGCGCCGTCAAGGTCTCCTGGGGGCGGAACGCCGAGCCGGTGATCTGATGGACGTATTCGAAGCGCATGGGGGACTGGGCGTCGACGATGTGGACGTCGGTCAACTGCACGAGTGAGGCGAGCGCGGTGCGTCGGTCCTCGCGTCCCGACTTCGGCTCGGCCAACTCGCTGCGCACGATGTTCGCCCAACCGGGCCCGGCGGTGAGCTTGGTGTAGCCGCTGCTGCTGACGGGGGTGGACACGGACTCGAGAGTGGTGCCGGGGCCGGACGTCGGAATGGTCGACGCGCCTGCGTATTGCAGGCCCCACGGCTTGCCAAGGCTGACCGCGCCGACGGCGCCGAGTCCGGCGAAGGTCAGAAAACTACGGCGATTGATGTTCGTCACGAAGTGAACAATAGGTGAACGTGGTGGACGGCTGTCCTGTTTCGCTCTGGACGAAGAGAAAAATGCGCCCAGTCCTTGAGGGTTGGCACTCTCACGTATAGAGTGCCAATTGGCGCTGATCGAGTTCCGGCACCCGCGACGACGGGACTGCAGTGACGCGCCGTAAACGGCATACCCAAACAGCTGTCCGAGGATCGCCTCGGACGCACATACCCCAAAGTGGAGGGCTCATCGTGGCGAGCGTCAACATCAAGCCGCTCGAGGACAAGATCCTCGTCCAGGCCAACGAGGCTGAAACGACGACGGCTTCCGGCCTGGTCATTCCTGACACAGCCAAGGAAAAGCCCCAGGAGGGCACCGTCGTTGCAGTCGGCGAAGGCCGCGTCAACGAGCAGGGCAACCGCATCCCGGTCGACGTCAAGGAGGGTGACACGGTCATCTACTCCAAGTACGGCGGAACCGAGATCAAGTACGCCGGCCAGGAATACCTGATCCTGTCGGCACGCGACGTGCTGGCTGTCGTCTCCAAGTAAGACACACGTGATCCGCCCCGGAGTCCACACAGGATCCCGGGGCGGAATGCGTTCACGCCCCGAAGATTCAGGAGCTGACAGAACAGATGTCCAAGCAAATTGCGTTCAACGAGACCGCACGCCGCGCTCTCGAAGCCGGAGTCGACAAGCTTGCCGACGCCGTCAAGGTGACCTTGGGCCCGCGTGGACGCCACGTCGTGCTCGCCAAGGCATTCGGCGGCCCCACCGTCACCAACGACGGTGTGAGCATCGCCCGTGAGATCGAGCTCGAAGATCCCTTCGAGAACCTCGGCGCACAGCTCGTCAAGAGTGTCGCCACCAAGACCAACGATGTTGCCGGCGACGGCACCACCACCGCGACCGTTCTGGCCCAGGCCATCGTCCGCGGCGGACTCAAGAACATCGCAGCGGGCGCGAACCCGATGGCTCTCGGCGTCGGCATCAACGCCGCAGCCGACAAGGTCGTCGAGGAACTGCTCGCCGCAGCCACCCCCGTCGAGGGCGAGAAGTCGATCGCTCAGGTCGCCACCGTTTCCTCGCGTGACGAGGAGATCGGCAAGCTCGTCGGCGAGGCACTCACCCGTGTCGGAACCGACGGCGTCGTGACGGTCGAGGAATCCTCCACCGTTGCAACCGAACTCGTTGTCACCGAAGGTGTGCAGTTCGACAAGGGCTACCTCTCGCCCTACTTCGTCACCGACATCGATGCGCAGAAGGCCGTCTACGAAGACGCGCTGATCCTGCTCTTCCGCGAGAAGATCAGCTCGCTTCCCGACTTCCTGCCGCTGCTCGAGAAGGTTGCCGAATCCGGCAAGCCGCTCTTGATCATCGCCGAGGACGTCGAGGGTGAAGTTCTCTCCACCCTGGTGGTCAACTCCATCCGCAAGACCATCAAGGCCGTTGCCGTCAAGGCGCCGTTCTTCGGTGATCGTCGCAAGGCATTCCTCGACGACCTCGCAGTCGTCACCGCCGGCACCGTCATCAACACCGACGTCGGCCTTTCTCTCAAGGAAGCCGGCCTCGAACTGCTCGGCAGCGCTCGCCGCGTCGTCGTCACCAAGGACGAGACGGTCATCGTCGACGGTGCAGGCACCGCTGACGACATCGCGACCCGCGTTGCGCAGCTGCGTCGCGAGATCGAGAACACCGATTCGGATTGGGACCGCGAGAAGCTCGAAGAGCGTCTGGCGAAGCTGTCCGGCGGCGTGGCCGTCATCAAGGTCGGCGCAGCCACCGAAACCGATCTGAAGGAACGCAAGTTCCGCGTCGAGGATGCGGTCAACGCAGCCAAGGCAGCAGTTTCCGAGGGCATCGTCCCCGGTGGCGGATCGGCTCTCGTCCAGGCCGGTACGGCTCTGATCGGGAACCTCGGCTTGACGGGTGACGAGGCCACCGGCGTTGCCGTGGTCCGTGAAGCCCTCAACGCTCCGTTGTTCTGGATCTCCAGCAACGCAGGCATCGACGGTTCCGTCGTCGTCAGCAAGGTCGCCGAGATGACCAAGGGCGAAGGCTTCAACGCCGCCACCCTCACCTACGGAAACCTGCTTGCCGACGGCGTCGTCGACCCGGTCAAGGTCACTCGCTCGGCAGTGGTCAACGCTGCTTCCGTCGCGCGCATGATCCTCACCACCGAGAGCGCCGTCGTAGAGAAGCCGACCGAGGAAGTTGCCGACACCGGACACGGTCACAGCCACTGATTCGCTGCTCGTAGTTTCGACAAAGAAAAGATCCCCCGCCGGATTCCGGTGGGGGATCTCTTCTTTCGTCTGGCGATCAGATGAGCGGGATCGTCGCGAACGGCTCGCTGGTGGGCTGCTGCGATCCGCCGGGCGGTTCGACCGTGAATGCCAACTTCGTGTTCGGGCCGATGCCGTCGAGCACCACCTGGGTAGTGGGTTTGACGTCGCCCGGAGCCATCGTCCCCATCGGGATCATCGTGGTGTCGTCGGTGTCTCCCGGCACCAGCCACATCTGGTAGACGGTATCCGGACTCGGGGGAGTCACATCGTTCATCACGAGGACTGCGGCGTCCTCGGAGGGCGAGAACAGCGTCGTGGCACTACCGCCGCCCGGGATTTCACGCGTCGTGGCATGAACGTCGGGTGCTGCCATGATTTCGGACGCTGCGTTCTGCGGCGGAGTGTTGTCGGACAGCGTGCGTCCGATTCCGATGCCGCCGACCAGGATTGCGACTGCGGCTGCCGCGGCAAGTGCAACGGTCCACGGACGTCGACGATTACGGCGCTCGGCCAGCGAGACGGGGGCGTCGGCAGCAGTCGTCTGTGCCGAGATCGAGGCGAGGACGCTACTACGCAGTGATGGCGGGGGCTCGACGGCGTCGACGACGGTCATCGCGGCCATGGTTTCGGCGGTGAGTCGGGCCTGCGCGTCGAATTCGGCGCGGGTCGCGGAGTTCGAAGCGGCGAGGCGTCTGTCGACCTCACGGCGCTCGTCGAGGTCCAACGCATCGATCGCGTAGGCGTATGCGTAGTCGATCAGCTCTTCGTCCATCTCACATCACCCCCAAACATCCACGTAGGCGCAGTAGTCCGTCGCGAATTCGCGACTTGATCGTGGGAATCGCCACGCCGAGATCTTCGGCCACTTCGCGGTACGTTCGGCCGCCGTAATAGGCGAGAGTCACCGATTGGCGCTGAGTGTCCGTCAGCGTTTCGAGACAGTCCGTGACAGCACGATGCTCGTCTCTTCGCGTCACTTCGTCGCTGACGACGTCGAACTCGGGAGTGGCATTGGTGGTGTCGTAGAGAGCCTGTCGGTCCGAACTCGACTGTTCGGAGCGCACGCGATCCACCGCGCGTCGGTGGGCAAGAGTCAGAAGCCAGGAGAGTGCGGACCCCTTGGCGGGGTCGAAACTGTCGGCCGATTTCCAGGCCTGGAGGTAGACCTCTTGGACCGCTTCCTCGGAGAAGCCTGGATCACGGAGTACACGAAGAACCATGCCGTAGACGCGGGAGCTGGTTCGGTCGTAGAACTCGGCAAAGGCGTTCTGGTCGCCACCGGCGACGTTCGCGAGGATCACTGCCAGCTCGCGTGATTCCGCGATTCGAGCGGTGCGGGCCGCAGAGTTGTCCGTCGGGCATGCGTCGGCCGCATCCGACGCATGGTCTGGCTCGCTCACGAAGAGTTGTCTCGCTTCATCGCGTACAACCGTAGCGTGCATGTCCGGTTCTTTTCTCTTGGCCCGCCGTTGGCCGCTGTGCGCCTTTATTAACCGCGGGGGGTTAACAAAGGCGCACAGCAGGTGGGGACTACTGCGGCATCAGCACCGAATCGATGAGGTAGACGGTGGCGTTTGCAGTCTTGACTCCACCGCAGACGACAGTTGCGTCGTTGACCTTGATGTTGTCACCGGATCCGGTGACGGTGACCGTTCCGCCCTCGGCGGTGGGGTGCGTTCCGTCGATCGCGTCAGGGGCGATCTGGCCGGGAACCACGTGGTAGGTGAGGATCTTGGTCAGCGTGGCGCTGTCCGTCTTGAGGCTGTCGATCGTGGCGGGGTCGATCTTGGCGAATGCCGAGTCGATCGGTGCGAAGACGGTGAACTCGCCGCCGTTGAGGGTGTCGACCAGGTTGACGTCCGGGTTGAGCTGGCCGGAGACTGCCGCGGTCAAGGTGGTGAGCAACGGATTGTTGGATGCCGCTGTGGCAACCGGATCCTGGGCCATTCCGCTGACCGATCCGGCGCCGCTCGGCACTGCGGCTGCATAGTCGGCACAACCGGCACCGACCAGATCAGAAGCGGGCTCTGCCATCGCGCTGCTGGGAGACATGCTCGATCCCATTGCAGAAGACGTCATGGCGGCGCTCGAGGTGTCGGTCGACGAATCGTTGTCGTCGGAGGAGCAACCGACGACGCCGAAGACGGCGAAAGAGGCTGCTGCGGTGACTGCCAGAACTCGAGTAGAGGTGTTCATGGGTCTGCCTTCCTGAAGGGATGTGCTGAGGTGCACTGTCAGAAGGCATTCGGAGTCGGTCGTCGACAGGATGGGTCGGAGTCGGAAATTCTTTTCAGGAGCTGACGTAGACAAGCAAAGGCCCCCGAAAACTCTCGGGGGCCTTGTGCACTCGACCTGCGCGTATCAGGAAGCTATGCGGGTGGTGCGACGGTGGCGCGCATGTAGTTCACGTTCGGTTTCCGACATTCCTCCCCAGATGCCGTACGGCTCGGCGACGGTCAGGGCGTGGCTGCGGCACTGCATCAGTACCGGGCACTGACGGCACATCTCTTTTGCGCGGGTTTCGCGCTGGGCACGTGCTCTACCGCGTTCGCCATCGGGATGGAAGAACATGGAGGAGTCGACTCCGCGGCACAGACCGTGCATCTGCCAGTCCCAGATGTCTGCGTTGGGGCCTGGAAGGTGATTCGGTGCAGGCATGTTGACTCCTTACTGCAAGCTCGCGTTGATCAACGAGCGGACCAAGTTGCCCGGAGGTTATCCGGGCCTTCTGAATCGTTCACGCTTGCTAACCGTAAGGGTGCTGAGTAAATCGCGTCAATAGGCTCGTTCAGTGGCGATCGGCATATATCGAAATACGAGAGTTAACGAAGTATATATTTACATTTCGGGCCCCTCATGCGTTGTGCTGTGCCGATGTTGATATCGGGTCGATCGAGGTGGTGGGCGGCGAGCCTGGCTGCTCGAGATGCGAAACCCACAGATCAGGGATATGTTTGCTGCTGATCGCCCGGCGAAATCACTCAGTCGTTCGGCTCGGTTTGCGTCATTTGTCCGATATTGCGCAGGCAGGATAGTGCGCCATTTCGGGACTTAGTGCCCAAGTTTCAACTAGGACATCTGTCCAATAAGTAATGCACAGTTAACGTCACGGATATATGCCCGTTAAATATCATTACGAGTACATTCGGCAAATCTCAGTTGAATATCTGATTAACTCCGACAAACTTGCCATTTCGTGTTTCTGTGCGATTTTTGGCATCGGTCGAGCGCTTGTCTGGCGGTGCTGCTGCCATGATCTACCTGTGTCGACACCTGCGCCCCCTGGACCATCTGCGCCCACCGGATCATTTGTGCCCTCTCAAGCAGCTGCACGTCCAAGCACTCTCGAGTCCGCCGCGTTCGGGGCGGATCCGGATCTCGACCGCCTCCCGGTGCCGAGTACCACCCGGGAGTGGTGGACAACAGCAGTGGTTCTGGGTGGGCAGGGGCATTACGCCAGAGCGCGGGCCGCATTGGATGTCCTGGATCGGCGCACTTCGGGGTTCTCGGCGCATTCGGATCGAGTCCTTGCCTCTCTGTCTGCCAGCACGAGGGCGTCGTTTCTTCGCCAGAGCGGACGCCATGCACTCGCGTCGACGTGGGACGGTCGCGCACTGGCGATCGTCGGCGGCCTGCAAGACGATCCAGAGGCCGCCTGTGACGCTCTGACCGGTCTGGCTGCGGATGCGCTCGGCTGTGGCCGGCTCCCGCTCGGCTGGCGCCTGCTGGCGCAGTGTCGGGCGCGTCTGGGTGAAGAGGCCGGGCTGTGGCGGCAGGAAATTCGGATCGAATGGGTCTCGGCGGAACTCGCACTGGCGGGAGGTGACTTCGCGCGCGCAGGCAGACACGCAGAACGCGCCGTCGAATTGTCGGGGGAATCGGAGTCTGTCCGGCACCGCGTGAAGTCGGATCTACTGCTCAGTGCCACTTTGACCGGAACAGACCCAAGCGCGGCCGTGGAGTTGGCGACGGATGTGCTTGCGCGGTGTCAGCGATACGGTCTGCTGCCCCTGGCCTGGGCGTCGTCGTTGTTGATCGAGGGCGTGAGTGGTGGGAGGACCTCGCCGAGCGCTCGTGAGATCGGCGATCTGATCGCGATGCGCGGTGGATTACTCCTACCTTTGTCGTAATTGCTCCGCCGAAGTCGCCTGCGAACGATTCCCGCAGGGCTGTTTCGTTATCGCGACTGCTGGGCGGGCATGCGGAGACCAGCCGGTCCGGATGGTTACTCTTAGAGGGTTCCGCTGAGAGCGGGAGCACACCCGCTCGGGAGGTGCCACTGTAACGCCAGGATTTTCGCTGACGATGACAAATACGAGCGATGAGTTGGACACCGCGGTCGCCGCTGCTGCGCAGGGCGACCGTACAGCTCTAGCTTTGGTTCTGGAGAACATCCGACCGATGGTGGTGCGCTACTGCCGCGGTCGAGTGGGTGCGGCCGAGCGGGGACACCTGTCCGCTGACGACGTCGCACAGGAAGTGTGTCTGGCCGTGATGACCGCGCTGCCGCGTTATCAGGACCAGGGACGCCCGTTCATGGCCTTTGTGTACGGAATTGCGGCACACAAGGTTGCGGACGCACATCGAAGCTCCGCCCGTAACAAGTCGGAGCCCGTTTCCGAAGTACCGGATGTAATAGCACTGGATGATGGTCCCGAACAACGAGCACTTGATTCGGAGTCCAGCAGACAGATGCACGAACTGCTCGGCACACTTCCGGAGAAGCATCGAGAAATCTTGATACTTCGCCTGGTGGTCGGGATGTCGGCCGAGGAAACGGCCGTCGCCGTCGGTAGTACCGCCGGAGCTGTACGAGTCGCTCAGCACAGGGCGATCGCGAAACTGAAAAAAGAAGTGACGAAAGCAGGTGAGAGCTTTGGCTAGAGACGAGGGGCGTGACGCTTCGAATCTCGGTGATCTCGCCGACGACGGTACGCCAGTGGACTTGGCTGCGGTTCGGCGTGACGATGCGCTGATCGAATCCATTTCGAGTGGTGGACCGGTAGCAACCGATAGCACCGAACAGTACGAACTTGCGTTGATTCTCTCGCAATGGCGTGACGATGTCGTTGCGACTCCGATGCCCGAGGGTCCGTTGTTGGACGATGTCATCGCTGCAATCACAGCGACGCCGTCCGGCTTCTCCGATCGTCAGCGTTCCCGTTCCCGTTCCCGACTGCGCGTGGTCCGCCCGATCGCCGCCGCAGCAGCTGTCGCAGCAGTGGTCTTCGGTGGAGCCACGGCGATGGCGTACGACGCCCAGCCCGGCGATGCCCTCTGGGGCGTCAAGCAGGTCGTCTTCGCCGACGAGGCCAACTCGACGGTTGCGAAGATCGACACGACATCCGAGCTCGAGAAGGCCGAGCGTCTGTTGGCTGCCGGGGACATTCCCGCGGCAAAGATGGTGCTGGACAACGCAGCTCACCGTGCCGATGCGGTCAAGGACTCGCAGGACAAGACCGACCTCGTCGAGCGTTGGGGCAAGTTGATGACGCAGGTCCAGGAGACCACGTCACCCTTGGCGCCGCCGCTGACGACCGATCAGCAGTCCTCGCTTGCCACCTCGCCCACGGCGATTCCGGGGACTTCTGTCAACCCGGCCAACCCTCAGCAGCCTGGCGGCGCAACCACGACGACAACGCCCGACCCTGGAATCATGCAAGCGCCTGGGCCAAGTGCGGCGTCGTCCACACCGTCATCGTCGCCCACGGCAACTACCACGACAACGACGACCACAACCACGACAACGACCTCACTGGCCCCGGCCTCGTCGCCGTCGGGTGATTCTTCGTCACCCCCGCCCTGATCGCATCGTTCCGATCCGAGTCAAACGAAAGTGGCCGACAAGCAATTGCTTGTCGGCCACTTTCGTATGAACTCGGTGGGGTTTCGCTCAGCTGTCGAAACCGTCGCCGTGCATCGCCTCGTTCATCGACGCGTCGGCGTATCCGCGGCAGTAGTCCCACGTGACATATGCCTCAGGCATCGGGTCGTAGGCGGGCTCGTGGGGGCGGACGGTTCCGTCCACGAGGAGCTGCAGCAGGTTTGCGCGCAGCATGTCCCAGTCGTGGTAATGATCTTGTTGGCAGTCCTCGCAGCACACTACGAGACCGCGGATGCCGCGGTGAGCGAGGAGTGCCTCGTAAACGGCGAGGTCAGCGAGATCCTCCTCGACCGCTTGGCGTTCATGGGAGTCGAGTGGTTGACCCGGCTCGATGGCATCGAGAGCCGCGGAGGGGTCAGCTGGGTCGCCGGCGAAGGGATCTGGCGGCAGACCGGGGGGCAGTTGATCACGCACAGCACCACGGTACGCAGGTCAGGGGGGTCAGCGCCACTTGTTACGCGTACCCGCAGCGTGGGTGGGATGGTTCGGACCTTTGAGTGAGCCGATACCATGGTGTGCAACGCCGGGAAAAGGTGCCAGGAATTTCTTTCCGTGTAGGCGCCTTCTATCCGATATCCAGCTTTTCGTAATCCGTTTCGAGGCGGCTGCTACAGCGGTCGCCCTGGGCGAATCTAGGTCCATGGAGGGTCCTGACCGCATGAGTAGTTCTGCAGGACATGTACACACCGGAGGAGACGACCCCAACAAGGTCGCGATGCTGGGACTGACATACGACGACGTGCTGCTGTTGCCTGCCGCGTCCGACGTCATCCCGAGCCAGGTCGACACGTCCAGTCAACTGACCCGCGACATCCGTCTGCGGATTCCGTTGGTCAGCTCTGCGATGGACACTGTCACCGAGTCGCGCATGGCCATTGCGATGGCGCGCGCCGGCGGTATGGGAGTTCTGCACCGCAACTCGTCCGTCGAGGTTCAGGCAGGACAGGTCGAGACCGTCAAGCGCTCCGAGGCCGGCATGGTGACCGACCCCGTCACGTGTAAGCCGACCGACACGATGGGTGAGGTCGACGCGAAGTGCGCTCGCTTCCGCATCTCGGGTCTCCCGGTCACCGACGACGCCGGCCAGCTGGTCGGCATCGTCACGAACCGTGACATGCGTTTCGAGGTCGACCAGAATCGTCCGGTCGTCGAGATCATGACCAAGATGCCGTTGATCACCGCTCAGGAAGGCGTCACCGCGGACGTAGCACTGGGCCTTCTCCGTCGGCACAAGATCGAGAAGCTGCCTATCGTCGACGGCAACGGCAAGCTCACCGGCCTGATCACGGTCAAGGACTTCGTCAAGACCGAGCAGCATCCGGACGCCACCAAGGACCGTGACGGTCGGCTGCTCGTCGGCGCTGCAGTGGGTGCCGGTGACGACGCCTTCCAGCGTGCGATGGCGCTCACCGATGCCGGTGTCGACGTCCTGGTGGTGGACAGTGCACACGGGCATTCGTCCAACGTTCTCGACATGATCGCCAAGCTCAAGCGTGAACTGGGCGAGCGGGTTCAGATCATCGGTGGCAATGTCGCTACGCGCGCTGGTGCCCTGGCACTCGTCGAAGCCGGCGTCGATGCAGTCAAGGTCGGAGTCGGCCCTGGTTCCATCTGCACCACTCGCGTCATCGCCGGTGTCGGCGCCCCTCAGGTCACGGCCATCCTGGAAGCGGTTGCCGCGTGCAAGCCGCTCGGTGTGCCCGTCATCGCCGACGGTGGACTCCAGTTCTCCGGTGACATCGCGAAGGCTCTCGCCGCGGGTGCGTCGACGGCCATGCTGGGCTCGCTCCTGGCCGGTACCGCTGAATCGCCCGGCGAACTGATTCTGGTCGGCGGCAAGCAGTTCAAGAGCTACCGCGGCATGGGTTCGCTCGGCGCGATGCAGTCGCGTGGCGAGGCCAAGTCGTACTCCAAGGACCGGTACTTCCAGGACGACGTACTTTCCGAGGACAAGTTGGTTCCGGAAGGCATCGAAGGACGCGTTCCCTTCCGTGGCCCGCTCTCCCAGGTGACGCATCAGCTCACCGGTGGTCTGCGCGCTGCCATGGGTTACACGGGGTCGGCGACGATCGAGCACCTGCAGAACGCTCAGTTCGTCCAGATCACGGCGGCCGGTTTGAAGGAAAGCCATCCGCACGACATCACGATGACTGTCGAAGCACCCAACTACACCGCTCGTTAGCAACCAGTACACGAGAAAGGGGCGCGCGTGCGCGACCTCGTTGAGATCGGCATGGGTCGAACGGCCCGACGTACCTACGAGTTGGACGATGTGAACATCGTTCCCTCCCGGCGAACCCGTTCGTCGAAGGAGGTGTCGACTGCTTGGCAGCTCGACGCTTACAGGTTCGACATTCCCGTCCTCGCACATCCCACCGACGCGTTGGTCTCGCCGACCTTCGCGATCGAGCTGGGTAAGCGCGGCGGCCTCGGTGTCATCAACGGTGAAGGCCTGTGGGGCCGTCACCCCGATGTCGAGGAGAAGCTCCGGCGTCTCGTCGAGATCGCCGAGAAGGACGGTGGCGTCGACGCGGCCATCCGTTACCTGCAGGAGTTGCACGCGGCGCCGCTGCAGTCCGGTCTTCTGGCCGCTGCGGTCGCGCAGGTCCGTGATTCCGGGGTCACCTCTGCCGTTCGCGTCAGCCCGCAGAATGCGCGCGCGCTGACACCCGAGCTGATCAAGGCCGGAATCGACCTGCTGGTCGTCCACGGCACGATCATCTCGGCGGAGCACGTCGTGCACACCGAGCAGGAACCGCTCAACCTCAAGACGTTCATCTCCGAACTGGACGTTCCGGTTGTCGCGGGTGGGGTCAGTGACCACCGCACTGCGCTGCACCTGATGCGTACCGGCGCTGCCGGTGTCATCGTCGGATACGGCTCCACCGAGGGTGCAACCACCACCGGTGAGGTCCTGGGTATCGGGGTTCCGATGGCCACGGCCATCGCCGATGCTGCAGCAGCCAGGCGCGACTACCTCGACGAGACGGGTGGACGCTACGTCCACGTCATCGCCGACGGTGACATCGCAACGTCGGGTGATCTGGCGAAGGCAATCGCCTGCGGTGCCGACGCTGCTGTTCTGGGCACGCCGCTGGCGGTGTCCGCCGAGGCGCCGGGTGGCGGCTGGTACTGGCCGTCCGCTGCGGCTCATCCTTCGGTTCCGCGTGGAGCGCTTCTTCCGGTTTCCTACGGTGAGCGTCCGAGCCTGGATCAGGTTCTGAGCGGTCCTTCGGATGATCCGTACGGTTCGCTGAACTTCGTCGGTGGTCTCCGTCGGTCGATGGCCAAGGCCGGATACTCCGATCTCAAGGAGTTCCAGAAGGTCGGATTGACCGTCCGCGCGTAGTTTGTACCTTTCTGTGGCCCCGGTTCTTCGTGAACCGGGGCCACAGTTCGTTGTGCAGGACTTTCTCCCGTTCCTGATACTTGTGGTTACGCTTATGAGGCCCCTTGTGGTGGTAGTCACAAGGGATAGGTGCATACTGGCGGGTAACTACGGTTCACGGTGGAGGTGTCCTGATGGGCAAGCAACGGGCAACGGACTACGACGTACTGATCGTCGGATCCGGGTTCGGCGGAAGCGTGAGCGCGCTTCGTCTCGTGGAGAAGGGCTACAAGGTCGGCGTCATCGAAGCCGGCCGACGGTATGCCGACGAAGATTTCGCGAAGACCAGTTGGGATCTCAAGAAGTTCCTCTGGGCTCCGAAACTGGGTTGTTTCGGCATTCAGCGCGTACACCTGCTGCGCGACTGCCTCATTCTCGCGGGCGCGGGTGTCGGCGGTGGGTCGTTGAACTACGCCAACACGCTTTACCAGCCGCCGGAGCCGTTCTTCCAGGACAAGCAGTGGGCTCACATCACCGACTGGCGCAGTGAACTCACGCCGTACTACGAGCAGGCTCAGAAGATGCTCGGCGTCGTTCAGAATCCGCACATGACGCCCGCTGACGAGATCATGAAGTCGGTCGCCGACGACATGGGTGTCGGCGACACGTTCATCCAGACGCCCGTCGGCGTCTACTTCGGTGAGCCGGGCAAGAAGGCGAAGGACCCGTACTTCGGCGGCGTCGGACCCGAGCGCACCGGTTGCATCGAGTGCGGCGAGTGCATGACGGGCTGCCGTCACGGAGCGAAGAACACTCTGCTCAAGAACTATCTGGGCCTTGCCGAGACAGCCGGCGCCGAGATCATTCCGATGACCACCGTGTCCGGACTACGCGAGGCTCGCGATGGTTCGTGGGACGTGTTCACCGAGCGAACCGGTGCATTCGGACGCAAGAACCGCCGCACCTACACGGCTGCGAACGTCATTCTCGCGGCCGGAACGTGGGGCACTCAGCATCTGCTCTTCGACATGAAGGACACCGGAGCGCTGCCCAAGCTCTCCGACAAGCTCGGCGAGCTGACTCGAACGAACTCCGAATCCATCGTCGGCGCAGGCAAGTACAAGGTCGATCCTGCTCTCGACCTGACCCGCGGAGTGGCGATCACGTCGTCGTTCCACCCGAGCAGCGACACCCACATCGAGCCGGTCCGCTACGGCAAGGGATCGAACGCGATGGGCCTGTTGCAGACCTTGATGACCGATGGCGGCGGCAAGACACCCCGGTGGATCAAGTTCCTCGGTGTGGTCGCGAAGAACCCGTACCAGATGTTGCGCATGTTGACGGTCAAGGACTGGAGTGAGCGCACGATCATCGCGCTCGTCATGCAGAACCTCGACAACTCCATCACCACGTACACGAAGAAGGGCCTGTTCGGTCGACGCAAGGTCACCAGCAAGCAGGGCCACGGTCAGCCGAACCCGACGTGGATTCCGGAGGGTAACGAGGCGACGCGTCGAGTTGCCGAGAAGATCGACGGCGTCGCGGGCGGCACGTGGGGCGAGATCTTCAACGTTCCACTGACGGCGCACTTCCTCGGCGGTTGCGCTATCGCGTCGGATTCCGATCACGGCGTCATCGATCCGTACCACCGCGTGTACGGCTACCCGACGCTCAGCGTCGTCGACGGTGCAGCGGTCTCGGCCAATCTCGGCGTGAATCCGTCGCTGACCATTGCCGCTCAGGCAGAGCGCTCGGCCTCGCTGTGGCCGAACAAGGGGGAGGCCGACCTGCGTCCCGCCCAGGGCAGCGGCTACGAACGCTTGGCGCCGATTGCACCCAAGTCGCCCGTCGTGCCGGCGTCGGCTCCGGCCGCGCTGGTTCTGCCGATCGTGAAGATCACCGGTGGCAAGCCGGCTACCGCTGTTCCGGTGGAGCCTGCTGCCGGATAGTTCACCGAGAACTGAAAAGGGGCGTGTCGTCGAGGATTCGACGGCACGCCCCTTTTGCAGTTTCAGATCGTCAGCCTCACCTTGTCAGCCGCCCAGCGAACCGAAGAGGGTGCCGAGGTCGAGGCTGCCGGTTCCGCCGCCGGGTCCGCCGTCGGTATCACCGGGGACAGTCAGGGTCTGCGGCGCGGATGCCGAGGACGTGTAGCCCGCAGCGCCCACGAATTCTGCAGTGACACTGTAGGTCCCGGAGTTGTAGAACGTCGCCGGTACCGTTGCGACACCGTTGACCACATCGACCGGTCCACCGATGAGGGTGTCACCGACCTTGAACTGGACCTTGCCCGAGGCTCCGGCCGGATCGACCGTTGCCTTGAGCGTCACCGGGGTGTTCTTCTGAACAGTTCCGACGGCGTCGAGGACCGTGGTCGTCTCGACGTCGGCCGGAGCCGGAGTCGTCACACTGACCGGGAATGCCGGGGCAGCGGACGGCGCGAATCCTGGTGAGCCCGTGAACTTCGCGACAACCTTGTGCGTTCCGGTCGAGGCGAAGGTGTACGGAGCGATGGCAACTCCGTCGGTTCCGACCGTGGCACTGACCGTTTCGGTGCCGTCGACGATGAAGTCGACCGTGCCGCCGGTACCCTGCGGATCGACTTTGGCAGTCAGGTTGACGTCCTGACCGACCTTTGCGGTCGACGGCGACACCGTGGCCGTCGTGGTCACGGCGTCCGGCGGTGCATCGGTCGTGACGGTCACGATCTTGGCCGACGCCGACGTCGACGCCAGGAACCCGGGGGCGCCGCTGTAGCTCGCGGTGATGGAGTGCGGTCCGTCCTCGGTGAAGGTCGGGGAGATGCTGGCCGATCCAGCCGTTACCGGCGCCGCGTCTCCGAGGGGGGTGTCGCCGTCGAAGAACTGGACGGTTCCACCGGTTGCGCCGCCGCTCACGTTGGCCGACAGAGTGACGGGGGTTCCGTTCTTGGCATTGGCCGGTCCGACCACCGTGGTGGTGGTTGCCTTGTCCGCCTCGATGATCCGCGTCGTGGCGAGGGGGCCTGCGCCGCTGTTGAGCGGACCGTTCTCGGCGTCACGCGGGGTGCATCGCGTGGGTGCCCAGGCGGTGATGACCAAGGTGGCCTTGGGGAGGAACGTGAGGAAGTTGCGATCGTTGTTCCACGCTCCTGCGCTGCCGCCGGTGCGTACCTTCATCGCGACGTCCCCTGAATCACCGGCCTTGAGAATTGCCTTGACCTGGGGGAGCTGGAACTGCGTGTAGCCGTCGGCGTTATTGGAACCGTCGACGTTCTTACCGGTCGCCTTGACGACGATGCCGCCCTCGGAGTTGATGCTCGAGCTCGGGCTGTTTCCGATGACCTGGTTGTTTCCGGAGAGGCGCAGAATCGTTCCGTTGGGATCGACGTTGCCGTTCTCGTTGACGCGCAGGATGTTCGGCGCGACACCGCTGAGCCCAGCCGAAGTACCGGGGACGATGGTGGCTTCCACCAGGGTGGCGTTCGCGGGAACATCGACGTCGACCTTGATACGGGAGACGTTCTGGACGGTGGCCCCCGAAGCGGATCCAGGGAAGGCGATGGGGCCGGGTTGGATGGTGACCTCGAAGGTCTGACCGGCTCCGACGCTCTCCGGTGCGTCGACGATGACCGAACCGGACTGGGACTGCGTGGTCGGACCGGCGACAGCGGACGGGGTTGCGAGGCAACTCGTTCCGAAAGTTGTCGTCACCGGTGCTGCTGATGCGGGGATTCCCGCGAGGATGACGCCACTGGCGAGTGCCGTGGCGGCGATCGGCGCCGCGATGCGGCGTCTGGAATACACGAACATGGATTCTCCTGAGCTTGGTACGGGAGTGGTGTCCAAAGCTGATGTGGGGGACTAGCTTCCGAAGAGCGGGATCAGGCCGCTCAGTGAACCGGTGTCCAGGCTTCCGGTGCCGCCGCCGTCGGTCGGTGCGGTGCCGACCTGCACGACCGTCGGGCCGGAGACGGAGTTCTTCCAACCGGCGTCGCCGACGAAGTTGGCAGTGAGGCCGAACGTTCCTTCGTCGTCGAAGGTGTGCGTGAGTGTCGCGACTCCGTTGACGACGGCAACGGGTGCGCCGATGGGCGTCGTGCCGGACTTGAACTGGATCATTCCGTTTGATGTTCCGGGTGCAACGGTGGCCTTGAGCTGCAATGCCTTTCCGACCTGAGCGGCGCCGCTGACAGTCAGGACCGTCGTGGTGTCCGCGCGGGCAGGCTCGGGATCGGTCACGTTCACCGTGAACGACGTGGACGTGGAGCCGACGAATCCGGTTCCGCCGGAGAACTCGGCAACCACGGCTGCGGCACCGGCTGACGCGAAGGTGTGCGGGAGGATCGCGACGCCGTCACCCGTGCCGACCGGTGCGGTACCGACCTCGGTGCCGTCGACCTTGAACGTCACGGTTCCGCTGCTCGGGATGGGGGAGACGGTGGCCGAAAGGTTGGTCGGTTCACCGACCACTGCTGTGAGCGGTTCGGCAACTGTGGTCGTGGTTCCCCAGTCGGGATCGCTGACGTCGAGTTGAGTTGCGGTGGACACTGAATCGCCGTAGCCGGCCTCGCCGGTGAAGACTGCGGTGAAGATGTGCGTGCCGGAAGCGTCGTAGCTGCGGGTCAGGGAAGCCGTTCCGTCGACCACGGCCACCGGTGCGCCGAGGTTGGTGTCGCCGTCCTTGAACTGCACCGTGCCCACGGCGTTCGCCGGTGTGACGACGGCGCTCACGGTGATGCTGTCACCGACCAATGCGGCGTTCGGAGCCGAGATCGTGGTGGTGGTGTCCGCGGAGACGTCGACGGTCTGGACTCCGGAGGTCGAGCTGTGGAATCCCGGACCGGCGTTGTAGGCGGCGGTAATGTCGTGGGCGCCGACGCTGTCGAAGGTGTGGGAAAGGGTGGCGCTACCGGTGGCAACCGGGACGGGTGAGCCGATGTCGTTTCCGCCGTCCTTGAACTGGACGGTGCCCGTCGCGTCGGACGGCGCAACTGTCGCGGTCAGGTCGACAGGAGTGCCGACCTTCGCCGTTGCCGGTGCAACCAGTGTGGTCCCGGTGGCGACAGACGGGTCGACGACCTGGACATTGACGTTGATCGGGTTGAGGCCCTGCTGCGTGCTGAAGGCGTTGACGTCGAAGAGCATGCCGCTGTCGTACGTACCGAAGGCCGTTGCGACGGGGACCGTGTAGGTCGCTTCCAGTGTCACGGATTGGTTCTTCTTGACGACGAATCCACCGACCAGGAAGGTGCATCCGCTCGAGCACTTCGCGGAGACTCCGCCATCCGATTCGTTGCTGATGGTGGCCCGGGTGGTCACACCCAGGTAGGTGGCCTTGGCGCTGCCCGGCACGAGGACGAATCCAGCGGGCGGGATGTCACGGATCTTTGCGATCGACCGTTCGATGCCGCTTTCGTTGTGCTTGATCTCGGTCTTGTACGTGACGGTGTCGCCCGGGTGAACTGCCGCGTTCCCGATGACACTCTTCGTGAAGATCAGGTTGTCGGTCGTGCCGGTGAAGCTGGTGGGCGGAGCTTCGTCAGCAGTGGCCGGCGTGCCGAGGACTAGAAGTCCGGCGGCAGCCGTCACAGCCGCGACAGGTATGGCGAGTCGTCGTATGAATCGACGCACAGGTCCTCCTCGAGGTGAGCGCCGTTCGGCGGCGCCGGCCGTTTGCGATCGTGATCCTGATCACTTGACGGGCGAGATTACCTTTACTGGACGTTTGGTTCAGGCGAATCGGTCAAACGTCCAGAAAATTCACCCTTCGTCTATTTCGGGCCCTGGCCTGCGATGATGTCGCTGATTTGATTGCCGAAGCTAAGGTGCGGGTGATTGGGGCGTCGTTGACCTGGACGGTGGTCTAGATCAGCGCGAGGTCGCCTCGCAGTTCTGAGAGTCGGCCTGTGTAGTGACGTACCTCGCGCTCACTCGGTCGAGGAGCGGGCCGAGTCCATGCATGCGCAGAAGCGCTGGCCGCGGCGATTAGACTGCACCTGTGGCAGATATCGAGCAGCAGAGACCAGTTCTTGTCGTCGACTTCGGAGCGCAGTACGCGCAGTTGATCGCACGGCGAGTTCGCGAAGCCAAGGTCTACTCGGAGGTGATTCCGCACACCACGACCGTCGAGGAGATCGTGGCCAAGAACCCCTTGGCTGTTGTGCTCTCGGGTGGGCCCTCGAGTGTCTACGCAGACGGTGCTCCCAAGCTCGATCCCGCACTTTTCGATCACGACATCCCGGTTTTCGGAATCTGCTACGGATTCCAGGCCATGGCAGGCGCCCTCGGCGGCACCGTTGCCGAGACCGGCACCCGTGAATACGGCCGTACCGACATCGCGGTATCCGGTGGGTTGCTGCACGACGGACTTCCCGCGACGCAGCCGGTGTGGATGAGTCACGGCGACGCCGTCACCGAAGCGCCTTCCGGCTTCGAGGTGACCGCGACCAGTGATGGCGCTCCCGTCGCGGCGTTCGAGGATCGCGCCCGCAAGCTCGCCGGTGTGCAGTACCACCCCGAGGTTCTGCATTCGCCGCACGGTCAGCAGGTCCTGAGTCGCTTCCTGCACGAGATCGCCGGTATCCCGGCAGCGTGGACGGCGTCGAACATCGCCGATGCGCTGATCGAGCAGGTTCGCGAGCAGGTCGGCGATGGACACGCCATCTGTGGTCTGTCCGGTGGTGTCGACTCCGCTGTCGCTGCGGCTTTGGTTCAGCGTGCAATCGGCGACCGGTTGACATGTGTCTTCGTCGATCACGGTTTGATGCGTGCTGGTGAGCGCACACAGGTCGAGCAGGACTTCGTCGCGGCAACCGGTGCGCGTCTGATCACCGTGGATGCCGCTGACACCTTCATCGGTGAGCTGGCAGGGGTCACCGATCCCGAGACCAAGCGCAAGATCATCGGCCGCGAGTTCATTCGCAGCTTCGAAGGCGCAGTCAGTGATGTTCTGGGCGAGAACGCATCTCACGGTGCGACCGTCGACTTCCTGGTCCAGGGGACGCTCTACCCTGACGTCGTGGAGTCCGGCGGCGGCACGGGAACCGCAAACATCAAGAGCCATCACAACGTCGGCGGACTGCCGGAAGACCTGCAGTTCAAATTGGTCGAACCGCTGCGTCTGCTGTTCAAGGACGAGGTCCGTGCAGTGGGCCGCGAACTCGGCCTGCCGGAAGAGATCGTCGGACGCCAGCCGTTCCCCGGTCCCGGACTCGGTATCCGCATCATCGGTGAGGTCACCCGCGATCGCCTCGAGATTCTGCGTCAGGCAGATTCCATTGCGCGCGAAGAGCTTACGTCTGCAGGCTTGGACGGAACGATCTGGCAGTGCCCGGTGGTTCTCCTCGCCGACGTCCGCAGCGTGGGCGTGCAGGGTGACGGCCGGACGTACGGTCATCCGATCGTGCTGCGTCCGGTCTCGAGTGAAGACGCGATGACCGCGGACTGGACCCGTCTGCCGTACGAGACCCTCGAGCGCATCTCGACTCGAATCACCAACGAGGTTGCGGACGTGAACCGCGTAGTCCTCGATGTGACGAGCAAGCCGCCGGGAACTATCGAGTGGGAGTAAAAACTACTGTGCGCCTTTATTAACCCCCCGCGGTTAATAAAGGCGCACAGCAGTTACTTTCGGTTGCGCCGATTCGGCAGAATCACCAGTAGTAGTCCTGCCACGACGGCGGCCCCGACGAACAGCCAACGGAATTGAATGTTCGCTGCCGGCGCCAGGGAGAACGGCCCGACCAGCGCCCAGACGCTGACCAACAGTGCGGCCAGTCCTGCGATCAGCAGAAGTGCCGAGGGGCGCTTGGACTCTCGGGTCTCGTCATGGTCTGTCGTCTCGTCGTACTCGCTCATGATTGCGTCACTTTCAGACTGCCGAACGTGGCTTTGGCGTTGATGGTCAGTGTGGGCGAATCCGGTGTCACTTCACGACCCGGGTGTACCCCGCCGTCGAGGCAACCGGAACCGTCACCCATGACGACGGTGCAACTGTTCTTGACGTTGACGGTTGGCGGCACCATGACGGTGAACTCGCCGAACGACGCCGCGACGTCGATGGTCTTGTCCTCGGTGAACGTGACCCCGTTGAGGTCGAGAGTGAAGCTTCCGAAGGCTCCCGAGTACGACGGATCCAATTCGGAAGCTGTTGCCGGAGTCCATCTTTGCTCACCCGAGGCGTCGAACTCTATGGGGTAGACCAACGAGGCAAGCAGTACGAAGCCCACGAGCGGTCCGGTGACGACCAGCAGGCCGTATCCCTTTCGGAAGAATGCTCCGAGAATCAGACCGATGGCGATGACGGCCAGTCCGACCGCGCCGACTCGGCCAGGAGTGAACCAGTCGTTGCCGGTTGCCGCGCCCGCAGCCCCGGTGACGGCGGCGACGATGATCGCGAGTCCGAGCACTGTCAGCGTCCAACGCGAGCGACGCTTACGCGGTGGCAATGGCAGCAGCGGCGTGGCCTTGACCGCCGGGTCCGGGAGATCCCAGGCGAACGGAGCAACACCGAGCGGATCCCAGGAGGGCGGTGTGATGGCGGCCTCGCCGATCACCTCGGTCGGATTGGTGGCGGCTGAAGCGCTCGGGTCCTTCGACAGGTCGATCGTCGGATGACCGGCCTGGGATTGCGGTGACTGCTGCGACTGTTCGGCCGGCCGTTCCTCGGGCACGTAGCTGTCGGGGAGTTTGGTGTACGGCGTGTACACGGGCGGCTGATTGGGTGCGAAGTATCCGGGAGTGAACGGACCAGGCGTGAATCCGGTTCCTGGATACGCGGTACCCGCGCCGACGTACGGCGACGTGTTCTGCGGCAGCGCAGGCGGGACGGGCGCTCGCTGGTAGAGCAGCCACAGGCCGCCGACCATCAGGATCAGCCCGATCAGTCCGGAGCCACCCAGACCGACGCCGACGGGCCCGACGGTCGTGGCCGCGATGGCGAGAGCCACCAACAAGACGATGGTCTTGGTACTGGAATCGGAACTGTGTCCGCGGCCCATCAATGACTGAGCGGGAGACGATCCGTCACCGGCGCGGGCGAGCACCAACCAGCCCGCGAGGTAGAGAAGGATGCCTGAGCCGCCGAAAATGGTGGAGGCGACAAAGGCCACGCGTACCAGAATGGGGTCGATGCCGTACCGGTATCCGATTCCGGCGCATACCCCGGCCACGTGACCTTGTGCCGGCAGACGCACGGGGCGGGTCCGCCACAGATCCTGGATCTGTTCTTGGAAAGTCGGATTGTTCATGAATCAATCCTGGCTTCCGGGGCGGCCTCCGCGCATCAGGGCCAACCCTGATCTTTGTGGTGATCGCGGGTGAGGGTGGCGCCCTGATTCAGGGTTGGACCCTGATGTGTGTCTGCGTGGTTCGTGCCAGTATCGACTATGTGCAATATCTGTCAGCTCCACCGTTCGTGAGCGGTCCCGCTCCCGGGTTTCCGGGAGGCCCACCCGTCAACGGGGTACCGGCGTCTGCCGTACCCATGAAGAAGGGTGTGCCCATCCCGGGCGGCGTTCCGCTGCGAAAGTTGGAGCGACGCGCTGGCGGTCGAATCGTCGCCGGTGTCGCGGGCGGTATTGCCGATCATCTCGGTATCGACGTCCTGAAAGTGCGAGTGGCTTTCGCGATTCTGGCGGCGATGGCCGGGTCCGGCATCGTGATTTACGGCGCTCTCTGGATCTTCACCTCCGCCGGCACGGACACGCAGAAACCGTCCGCAGCCGAGCGGCAGAGGGCGTACGGATTGATCGCCCTCGGCTTGGGCGGCGCTGCTGCGTTGTCCTGGTTGTTCAGTGGCACGGCTGGTTCGGTGCTCGCGCCGTTCTTCGTCGTCGCGATCGGTGCTGCCTTGGTGTGGCGCGAGTTCGATTCCGACGGTCCCCGTACCGTCATCGGCTTGCCGCAGCGGCCTACCGTTCTCACGTGGGCGCGGGTGGTCGGGGGAGCCACCTTGATCATCTTGGGTCTTGGCGTTGTCGTCCTTGCACAGGTCGACCTCGAAGCACTCCGCTCGTCCCTGTTGGCCGTGGTCGTGACGCTGATCGGTGTCGGTTTGTTGACGGTGCCGCTGTGGCTGCGGATGTGGAGGGCTCTCGGCGCCGAGCGTGCGGCTCGCATTCGCAACGACGAACGTGAAGAGATCGCGTCGCATCTGCACGACTCCGTCCTTCAGACGTTGGCTCTGATTCAGAAGCAGTCCGACAACCCGCAAGAGGTGGCGCGCCTGGCCCGCGGTCAGGAACGCGAACTGCGCAAATGGTTGTTCAGTGGCGGCGACATCGATCACACGAGCCTGACGGAAGGCCTGAAGATCATCGCCGGTGAAGTGGAAGACCAGCACGGTGTCACGGTCCGTCCCGTCACGGTCGGCGACGTACAACTCGAAGGTGAAGGCGTGGAGAACGGTCTGCCGAAGGAGGCGTTCACCGCGCTCCTCGGGGCGACGCGTGAAGCTCTCGTGAACTCGGCAAAGCACTCGGGGGAGATGGAAATCAATCTGTTCGCCGAGGTCGAGGGCGACCAGGTCAGTGTGTTCGTTCGTGATCGCGGCGTCGGATTCGACGTCGACGCGGTGCCGGAGGATCGCCAGGGGCTGGCCAAGTCGATTCGTGGTCGCATCGAGCGGCGCGGTGGCCGCGTCGTAGTTCGATCCGACATCGGAAAGGGCACCGAGATCCGCGTGCACATGCCGCTGGGTGACTCTGCTCTAAAGTGGGACCAGACTGCTGACCGTGTCGACAACCCCGAGGAACAGCCCCAGTGACTTCGCTTGCGCCGCCCCCGTACCGCGTATTTCTTGTCGACGATCATGCAGTGTTCCGCTCCGGGGTGAGGGCCGAACTCTCGCGCGAGGCAGACATGGACGTCGTCGGTGAAGCAGGTGGCGTCGCGGAGGCGATCGCGGGTATCAACTCGACGAAGCCGCATGTCGTACTGCTCGATGTCCACATGCCTGACGGTGGCGGAGTGGCAGTTCTGCGCGGAATCGATTCCGGCCCGGTGTGCTTGGCGCTCAGCGTTTCCGATGCCGCCGAAGACGTGATCGCGGTAATCCGCGGCGGTGCGCGCGGATACGTGACCAAGACGATCTCGGGATCCGAACTTGCCGAGGGCGTGCGACGCGTTGCCGGTGGTGACGCGGTGTTCGGGCCGCGCCTGGCAGGCTTCGTGTTGGACTCCTTCACCGGACGCTCCAATGCACCGGAGCCGCAACTCGATCCGGAACTCGACTCGCTCACTCCGCGAGAACTCGAAGTGCTCAGATTGCTGGCACGTGGGTACACCTACCGTGAAATCGCCGAGGACCTGGTGATTTCCGTGAAGACCGTCGAGACTCACGCATCGAACGTTCTGCGAAAGACTCAGCAGTCCAATCGCAATGCGCTGACGCGTTGGGCACATCGCCGCCAGATCGACTGAATTTCCGCGCGCTCTTTCGCGATTGCGCGTGAGGGCGCACCATGGAGCGATGACGGAACCACTGGCGCTCGCGTCGAGACGTGGGCGTTGGGTTGTCGCCGCCACCGTTCTCGGCTCCAGCATGGCTCTACTCGACGGCACCGTCGTCAACATTGCTCTGCCGCACATCGGTGAAGACTTGGATTCCGGTGTCGCCGGACTGCAATGGACGCTCAGCGGCTACACCTTGGCGTTGGCATCGCTGATACTCCTCGGTGGCGCTCTCGGTGATCGGTGGGGTCGGCGACGGGTATTCGTGTGGGGGACGGTCTGGTTCGCGGTCGCGTCGTTGCTGTGCGGAATAGCACCAGACATCACGTTTCTGGTGATTGCACGGATCCTGCAGGGAGTGGGGGCTGCGCTCTTGACGCCTGGCAGCCTTGCCATCATCTCCGCGTCACTTCGCGAGGAGGACCGCGGTGCAGCCATCGGCTTGTGGTCGGGCTTGGGTGGCGTCGCCGGCGCTGTCGGTCCGCTTTTCGGTGGTTGGCTGGTGGAAGTGGCGGGATGGCGATCTGTGTTCCTGCTCAATATTCCGTTGGCGATCGTGGTGGTGTGGGCAGCGGTGCGCCACGTGCCGGAGAGCCGCGACCCGCATCCGCCCGAGCACCTGGACGTGGTCGGATCTGCCTGCGCAGTAGTCGGTCTCGGCGCGCTGACGTACGGGCTGATCGAAGTCAACCCGATAGTCGGGCTGGTCGGGGTGCTCGCGCTGTGCCTGTTCGTTGTGGTGGAACGTCGATCGCCGAGTGCGTTGGTGCCGCCGTCCCTGTTTCGTTCGCGGATGTTCGTTGCGGCCAATCTGGTGACCCTTGCGGTCTATGCGGCGCTGGGCGGTGTGTTCTTCCTGCTCGTGCTGCAATTGCAATTGGTTGCGGGGTACTCGCCGGTGGCTGCCGGCGTCGCAACGGTGCCGATCACCTTGGCATTGCTGCTGTTGTCTTCGCGCGCGGGCAGTTACGCGCAGACTCACGGACCGCGATTGCCGATGACGGTCGGGCCCACCGTTGCCGCGGTGGGGTTGGTGTTGATGACGCGGATCGGCCCGGATGCGTCGTACCTGACCGTCGTGCTGCCGGGAGTTCTGGTGTTCGGGCTCGGCCTGGCGGTGATGGTGGCGCCGTTGACCGCCGCGGTGCTCGGCTCGGTGCCGGTGGAGCAGTCGGGAATCGCGTCCGGTGTGAACAATGCCGTTGCCCGGACGAGTCAACTTCTTGCCGTTGCCGCCCTGCCGGCCTTAGTGGGGATCGACGCCGAGAGCCTGGTCGATCCGACGAGTTTCTCCGACGGATTCCGATACGCGATGTACATCTGTGTGGCGCTGCTGTTGGTTGGTGCCGTGATCGCCGCGGCGCTGATCCGTGCTCCGATTGCGGAGCCGGTTCAGGAAGCGGATTCGGTTGCCTGCAAGCCGCATTGCGATCTGACGGGTCCTGCAGTGCAACCGAATCCGATCGCGGACTAGACGCTGATGTCGCGGTCTCGGCTGGGCACCAAGGGGATTGCTGCGGCCGGAAATGCCGCGACTATCGCGAAGGCGAGCGGGTAGCCGACCGCGCCGATCAGCGCACCGACCACCGGGCCCACTGCTGACGCGGCAATGAACTGCCCGGTGTTCTGTGCGCCCAACGCTTTTCCTTGCCATTTCGGCCCGGCTGCCTCGGCGACGGATGTGAACGCCAAACCGTTGTCGGCGACACTGACGGTCGTTGCCAGCAGCAGAATCAGGGCCGGAACGCCCCAAGGCGCTGCGTCGGCCGCCGCCATTGCCAACATGACCGCAGATGCAGAGACGGCAACCAACCGCAGGGGGCCTACTCTGCTTCCGGCACGGTCACTCCAGATACCGACGACGATGCGTCCGAGCGCGCCCACGAACTGGGAGATCCCGATCAGGAGTCCCGCGGGCGCAGCATCCCATCCTTGTTCGCTGATCAGCCAGACCAGACCGAACGTCGAGAGGGTGAACTGCGGAAACACCAGCAGTGCCGAGACGACGTGGATGCGCCAGAGGAACCAGTTCGAGCGATAGGGGTTGACCGTCTCGACCGGGATATCGGTGGGCTGCGCCGCCGGTCGCGGGGGATTGACCAATGCGGCAGCGCAGATCAGGGCGAGAACGCCGTTAAGAGCTACCGACAGTCCGACGGCCCAACCGATGCCGACGTTGGCGGCGAGGGTCGGGATGGTCAGCGACGCAATGGTCACGCCCAAGGGCTGTGACATCTGCCGGATACCCATGGCGAGGCCGCGCCGATCCTTGGGAAACCAGCCGACCACAACACGTCCACTGGCAGCGTTGGTGCTCGCCGCGGCCATTCCGCCCAGCAAGAATGCGACCCCGAGGAGGGTGTAGTTGTCGGTGGTTGTCGCGGCCAGCGCAGCGATCGCCGTCAGGGCGAGGCCGATGGAGATGACCCATTTCTCACCGAATCTGTCGGCCATCGCGCCCCAAGCCACCAGCGTGAGAACCATGCCGAAAGTGGGTGCAGCGGCCAGGGTTCCGGCCTGCGTCAACGAGAGGCCGTGCTCGGAATGCAGTAGTGGGATCAAGAAGGCGGGGGTGCTGACGAAGACGGTGCCTGCTGCCTGGGCGGCGACGCCGATTCCGAGCATCGTCCACGCCTTGGGGGAGACGGCCGTCTTGTCCAACCGCGACGCCTGCGTCATGGTGCCCTCCGATTTCTACGCTGTTCGACGATGCCGACGCTACTCGCGTAGTTTCACATGTTGAAACCGGAATCCCACTATTTGGTCGGATGTGGGCGGTCTGGGGTGCGAGGTGCCCACCCCTTTTCGAGCGAACGGTACGACGATCGCCTTGGGTGCGCTGAAAGGTACGTTCGCTCGGGAAGGGGGTCAGCGACGGGGCAGGCGAACCGTGAAGACCGTGCGCCCGTCCACCTGGTCGACGCCGATGGTGCCGCCGTGCAAATGCACGTTCTCGACGGCGAGGGAGAGTCCGAGTCCGCTGCCCTCGCTGCGTCCGCGCGCGGTGTCGACCTTGTAGAACCGCCGAAAGATTGCCTGCCGATCTTCGGGTGAGATGCCGGGGCCGTGGTCGACGACGGTGATGACGGAGAAACCGGGTTCGACACTCAACTCGACGCGAACCGGGGGCGCGCCGTGGCGCAGTGCGTTACCGACGAGGTTGGCGACGACGATGTCGATTCGGCGCGAATCCACTCTGGCACTGACGTTTTCAAGTGCGCGGAGTTCGACGGTTTCGATCCAGCCGCGGCTCTCGAGTGTGCGCTCGGTCAATTCGACGAGGTCGACGTCGTCGAGGACGAGGCGCGCCTGTTGTGAGTCGTGGCGCGACATTTCGATCAGATCTTCGACGAGTCGAGTGAGTTTGCCGATCTCACTGCTCACGATGCGCGCGGCAGCGGCGGCGTCCGGCGGAAGGTTGGGGATCTCTTCGCGGAGGATCTCACTGACGGGCACCAGTGCTGCGAGCGGCGTTCGAAGCTCGTGGGAGACGTCGGCGACAAACCTTCTCGACTGCTCTTCTGATTCTTCGAGCCCACGGATGACCGCTTCGTTGCGAGCGACCATGTTGTTGAACGTTGTTGTGACCTGCGCAAGTTCGGCTACTCCGTCTTCGGGGAGCCGGACGCTCAGGTCGCCGTCGGCGGCGCGGGCGGCGGCCTCGTCGAGGCGTTTGAGTGGGCGGACAAGCGTCGACGCGATCCACAGCCCGAGCAGACCGCTTACCAACACACCGGCGGCGAGGGTGAGACCGACAGCTCGAAGCAGGTCGTCGAACTTGTCCTGCACTCCTACCAGCGGCCGGATGGTGACGGCTTTGACCAGTGTCTCGTTGTCGTAGCCGTCGTCTGCAGTCATGTCCACGACATTGACCGACATTCCCAACATGATGCGCTGGGAGTCGAGTCTCTCGAAGCGGATCAGTTTGGGACTGTCCAAACCCTCTTCGAAGCTGGGTGGGATCGTTGCCGCATCCACTGATCCTTGACGGATGACTTCCCCGTCGACGATCAGAGTCATGTCGGACTGGAAGATCTGGTCGAGGGTGTCAGGTGTCAACCCGTCTACCGGCGGTCCGTTGCTGTACTGCAGTTCGTCGCGAAATTGTGCCGTCGCCACGTCCTGAGCGTTGGAATAGATCCACGACCGCGCCATGAACGAGACGACGCCTGCGGTTGCCCCGGCGATGATCACGACGATTGCGATGAACACGAGCACGAGTCGCGTCCGCAGACCGTCGACCCGAAGCCAGGTCGGTCTCATCGGGCCGGGCTGGTGTTGAAGCGATACCCGAACCCGCGCACCGTTTCGATCACGGTCGGTGTGGCTGGGTCGTCCTCGATCTTTCCGCGCAGCCGCTGCACTGCTGCATCGACGATTCGTGAGTCGCCCAGGTATTCCTGGTCCCAGGCTGCGGACAACAACTGCCGGCGGCTGAGGACCTGCCCTGGGTTCTCGGTCAGTGCCAGTATCAGTCGGAGTTCGGTGGGAGTCAGGGTCAGCAGCGTTCCGGCCTTGCGGACCTGCAATGACGAGCGATCCAATTCCAGGTCGCCGAATGTCTCTGCACCCGGCGCCGCATCCGGACGCGTCGTTGCTGGTGCCGAGCGCCGCACGACGGCTTTGATCCGAGCGTCGAGGACACGCGGACTGGCCGGTTTGACGACGTAGTCGTCGGCACCGGCCTCGAGGCCGGCAACAGTGTCGATGTCGTCGGATCTGGCGGTCAGGATGATGATCGGGATGGAACTGCGAGTGCGGATGCGTCGACAGATCTCGTAACCGTCGGCTCCTGGCAACCCGAGGTCGAGTAGGACGAGGTCCGTGGCATCGAGGGCGTCGTCGAAATCGCCGTTACCATCGGGGCGATGGCTGACGTTGTGCCCGAGTCGGTTCAGCCCCAACGTGATTGCCTCGGCCACCGCTGGATCGTCTTCTATGAAAAGAATGCTCACCATGCGCTCACCTTGGACTCGCCATGATCAGGGGCCTTCTGCGGTCGGAGGAATCTCGGTCAGCCAAGGGTACAGGGGTCACACTCTCGAGAGTCGCTCGTTGCCCGAGTCCGCCAACACCGCGTGCCGTGCGACGCTGGTGTTCAACGGAAATGCCGACACAGCAAGGGTGTAGCAGCCGACGAGCAGTAGCGCACCGATCACGTCACTCGGCCGGTGCCATTGCAACACGACTACCGAGATCGCCGTTCCGATAGTGAGCAGCGCGCCGTTGACTGCAACGACTGCCCGCCACCTCGAGGGCGTGACGAGCACGATCGCGCAGACCAGAGCAGCGATGGCCGTCAGAGTGCCGCTGGGGAAGGAATTGTGCATCACCAGACCGTTCAGGTCCGGTCGATCCAACGATTGTTTGAGAACCCAGGCCGTCGTGATGGGACCGAGGGTCACGACGACGACGCGTAGGGCCAGCGCAATCGGGTTGTTGCGCAATGTGATCATGAGCGCCACGAGCACTCCTCCCACTATCAGTATCGGAGTGACGAGGCCGATGAACTCGGTGGAGAAGACACCGAGGCCTTCTGAGGTGGCCGCGCCCACCATGAGTTGTTGGTCGACGATCTGGCCACCGGTCGTGTTGACCGCCAGTTCGAACTCGATGACTCCGAGGATCAGAAGTGCCAGTGCGGCAATCAGTCTCGATGGTTTGACTCGTGTCATGATCAGCCTTCCGCTCTCTCGTCCGAAGGGTTGCTCAATTGGGGCGGGCATTCCCCGCCGGGAGTGGTCGCCAACTCGAAATGCCACATCTCGTTGGCGTAGGTCTGACAGAGGCCGTAATCGCTGCCGTGCTGGATGAGCCAGTCGTCGGCATCGGTCGGTCCGATGTCGACGGCCTGTCCGCTGACATGCTTCGACAGACTCGGGGAGTGCACCCACTTGGACGCTTCGTCCACGCTGCCGTACTTGACGACGGCTTCGTCGAACAACCGCTGTTGATACGCAGCGGATCGCCAACCCGAACTGACGTGCATGGCAACCCCGGATGCCCGTGCGTCGGCCGCTGCCGACTGCAACGCCGCGAGTAGGGCGGAATCGAGACGGGCCAGAGCCGGCACGTGAGTGTCCTGCAAGCTGATGCCGCCCTCGATCTCGCCACCTGCGGGCCCTGAATCAGGCTGAGTGGCAAGGTAGTTACCGCTCTTGGGCTTTGCTTCTTCCGTGTACGAGCACGCGCTGAGCGTGAGCGTACCGAGTGCGACTGCACCGAGTGCGACGAGGCGGATGATTCCGCGATGGCTGGGCATACGACAGAGACTGCTCGGTCAGTGTCACCGACGGGTGGTCACCGTTCGTCGACGGTGTCACGGTCTGCAACAGCTCTGTAACAGGACGGAACGGTGCTGGTGAGGATGTGTTAAGCAGGGCGCGGAATCGATGCGAAAGTCGACAGTTCGAACCACGAAGGCAAGCTGCGACGCAATGCTGCGGGCCCCGAAATGGTGACGTCACCTGACCGTATGGCGTCCGACCAGGTCAGGTTACCGCGCCAGATCTCGGTCATCGGTCGCAAGCCTGCGGCGACCGACACTGCGACGTCGAAACCCGGATCGATATCGCACATGTCTACTTCGCCGGAATTGATGACGAGCCACCAGTGTCGTGAATGTCCACGCACTCCGGAGAAAACGAACTGCACCACGGTCTTGCCGTCGGGCACCACGGAGTGATCCACGCGGCGATGCATGTCCCAGAGCAGCAGTTTCGGATCCAGGTCTTCGTCGCCCAGCTCGCCGATCCACCGGGTACCCCAGATGCCGAGAGCTTCGACCACAGGCCGCAGTTCGCGGCCGGCGTCGGTCAGACGATAGCTGACGACGCAGTCGGTTTCTTCTCGCTCGACGATGCCGGCAACTGCAAGTTGGTGCAGTCGCGTGGAGAGCAATGTCGGTGACATTCGCGGAAGTCCGCGTCGGAGATCGTTGAAGTGCTCGCTTCCCATCATCAGTTCGCGCAGGAGAAGCAGTGTCCACCGCTCGTCGAGTAGCTCCATCGCCTTGGCGACGGGGCAGAACTGGTGGTACGAGGACCCCATCTCTCGATCGTAGGCCTCTGGGATGCTCCGGTACAGATTTCGTACTGGAGAGGGGCGAACAGCCGTCGTAGCGTCGAAGTAACGGCATCGACGTTTGTTGGCTAGAAGTACGAAAAAGATTGAAGGAGAACCGTAATGAGTGAATCAACGGGAACGCTCGGGCTGGATCGCGAGCTGAAGGCCAAGCACCGGGCCATGTGGGGTCTGGGTAACTATCCGGCGGTAGCGGCGCAGGTCATCGCGGATCTCGGGCCGGTACTGGTCGGCGAGTGCGGCGTGCAGGAAGGTGATCGCGTGCTGGACGTCGCGGCGGGGTCGGGCAATGCGGCGATCCCGGCGGCCGCATTGGGTGCGCAGGTGATCGCCACCGACCTGGCTCCGGAATTGTTCGTGGCCGGAAAGGAGGCCGCTGCGCTCGCCGGCGTCGAACTCGATTGGCAGGAAGCAGATGCCGAGGCTCTTCCCTTCCGCGACAACGAGTTCGACGTGGTGCTCTCGTGTGTCGGCGTGATGTTCGCGCCGCATCACCAGCGCGCCGCGGACGAGCTTCTGCGAGTGTGTCGATCCGGCGGAAAGATCGGGGTGCTGAGTTGGACTCCGACGGGGTTCATCGGCGAGATGTTCAAGACGATGAAGCCGTACGCACCGCCGCCGCCTCCCGGAACCCAACCGGCGCCGTTGTGGGGTGACGAGAACCATGTTCGTGATCTGCTCGGCGATGTCGTCACCAGGAAAAACGTCCTGCGTGTGGACAGATTCAGTGGGCCGGAAGATTTTCGTGACTTCTTCAAGAAGAACTACGGCCCGACCATCGCGGTGTACCGGAACATCGCCGACGACCCGGCGCGGACGCAGGCGTTGGATCGAGATCTGCTCGAGTTGCCGAAAAAGTACGGCAGCGGAAGCGAGCCCTTCGCGATGGAGTGGGAGTACCTGCTGGTCACCGCGACACCCGACAAAGGAGGTGTGTGATGACGACGGTCGAGTTCGCGCCGCTGAAATCGGCGGTCACAGGTTCTGTGTTCGGTCCCCGAGATCCGGAGTACGACGACGCCAGATCGATCTGGAACGGACAGATCGATCACCGGCCGGCGGTGATCGCCAGGTGCAGGTCGGCGTCGGATGTGTCTGTGGCACTTGCATTTGCCAGAGCCCACTCGTTGGAGGTCTCGGTCAGAGGTGGCGGGCATTCCTACCGAGGCACGTCGGTGTGTGAAGGCGGTGTGATGATCGATCTCAGTGCGATCAACGTAGTCAGCGTCGCCCCGTCCGCGAAGCGAGCCAGGGTCGGTGGTGGTGCAACGATCGCCGACCTCGACACGGCGACGCAGGAACACGGCTTGGCAGTGACCGGCGGGGTGATCAGCGATACCGGAGTCGGTGGCCTGACACTGGGCGGTGGCATGGGGTGGTTGACGCGCACGCTCGGCCTGGCGATCGACAACCTGGTGTCGGCAGAGGTGGTACTTGCCGACGGTTCGATCGTGCGAGCCTCCGAGAACGATCACAGCGACTTGTTCTGGGCACTGCGCGGCGGTGGCGGAAACTTCGGGGTGGTCACCGAATTCGAGTACCGTTTGAGCGAGATCGGTCCGGAAGTGCATCTGGGACTGTTCTTCTGGGGGATGGAGGACGGACCCGCAGCGCTTCGTCTGTGTCGCGAGGTGGTGCCTGCCCTGCCGAGAAATGCCGGTGCGATGGTTGCCGTCAGTTTGTCCGCGCCACCGGCACCGTTTGTCCCGGATCAATTTCACCTACTGCCCGGCTACGCCTTGCTGGTAGCCGGTTTCGGATCGGAAGAGGAACACTCGAATGCGATTGCGCCGATTCGAGAGGGCTTGCCGACGCTTTTCGAGTTCGTCACCCCGCTCCCGTACATCGGGTTGCAGTCGATGCTCGACGAATCGGAGCCGTGGGGTGCGTACGCCTATGAGAAGGCTTTGGATCTGGTGGATTTCTCCGACGACGTGATCGATGTTCTGACCGAACAAGCGGGCAAGAAATCGTCGCCGATGTCCTTCATGCCGATCTTTCCGCTGCAGGGAGCTTTCACTTCCGTCGGCGAGGACGACACTGCGTTCGGTGGTTCTCGCACACCGCATTACGTGTGCAATATGACGGCGACGGCAACCGATGCCGGGACGCTGGAATTGGACCGATCGTGGGTGCGTGAGACCTGGGAAGCGTTGTGTCCGTTCTCTTCCAACCAAGGCGGGTACGTCAACTTCATGACCGATGTCGACGAGAACCGGGTGCGAGCTTCCTACGGCGCGGCAAAGTACGCGCGATTGTCCGCGGTAAAAGCGAAGTACGACCCGGACAACGTGTTTCACCTCAACGCGAACATCCTGCCTGCGTGAAGCTTGTGCTCAGACCGTGAACACCGGTCAGACAGTAAACACCAGAATGACGACGATCAGTGCGGCCAGGATGATGACGGCAACCATGCCGGTCATGGCGAGGGGAGCCCAGGCCACTACCTTGTCTCGGGTGCTGGCATCGGCGGGGCCGGTCGGTATCCGCGGCGGCCAGGAGAACATGTCCATCGGACTGGGAACGTTTCGCAGAGGCGTGTTCTGTTGCACTGCAGGAAGTCCGGTGATCGTGGAGCCGGTCAGGCGATTGCGACGGTGTGGGTCGGCGAGTTGTGTGGTCCGGTGCGCCCAGGCCGGTACGGCACCCTCGGACGAGTAGACGGGAGCGTCGATCAACTGCTCGATCGTGCCGCCGCCTGTTGCGGCAGCGGCGAGTGCGTCGCGTGCCTGAGCCATCGTCGGCCGGCGGGTGGGGTCGGGTTCGAGGAGTTGAAGAAGAACGTCGGTGAGGGGTCCGGACTTGGTGGGGCGGTAGATCTCGGCCTTGGCGACCCGGTGCAGGAGGGCGATGGCGTCGGAGTCGATGCCGAAGGGCGGTTGACCCTCGATCACGGTGTAGAGCGTCGACCCGAGTGAGAAGACGTCACTGGCCTCGGTGGGATCATCGCCGCGGGCAACTTCGGGTGCGAAGTACGCGGGAGTGCCGGTGATGACCTCGTCCTGGGAGTCGGACACGTCGCTCTTTGCGCGGGCGATGCCGAAGTCGCTGATCTTGACGGTGCCGAGGGACTTGCCTCGATCTGCGATCAGGATGTTGCCTGGCTTGATGTCGCGGTGGACGATGCCGGCGGCGTGCGCTTCGGTGAGTGCCGCAGCGATCTGTGCGCCGATCTGCGCGACCTCGAGCGGTGGCAACGTGTCGGCCAGGTTCATGGCCTGGGCGAGGCTGCGGGCCGGGAAGTACTCCATGACCAACCACGGTTCGCCGGACTCGATCGCGACGTCGTACATGGCGATGGAGTGGGGATGGGTGAGCTTTGCGGCGTTCCTGCCCTCGCGCAATGTACGTTCGCGGACCTCTTCGGCCGTTTCGGTGTCGAGGCCTTCCGTGCTTGTGACTTGTTTCACCGCGACGTCACGGCTGAGGAGGGTGTCGCGGGCCAGCCAGACGGCGCCCATCCCTCCGTCGCCGATCTTGGAGCGGAGTCGGTACCGCCCCGCCAGCAGGTATTCGGGCCCGATGCCCCTCCCGGTCTGCTCCTGAGCTGTCACATCTCAAGGTTAATGGATTGATGCCACTGTGACGCTCGAGGCTCCTGTGAACTGGGATTTTTGCTCTGCTTGACGTGTCGGGGGTGACACGGTTTACTGAAAACAGTTCGAAAATATGTTCGAAATTGCTGTTCGTTGGATGCATGTCAGACCCGACTTCCCCGCGGTTTGCCGGCTGGTTATGGATTGCTGCCGAGTGAGTTTTTCCGGTGTTCCGGAGGATGGGGATGACCGAGGTGACCGAGTTGGTGGAGCTGTCGGCAGATGCGGCGGGATTGTCCCGTCAGGATCGGCTGGCGCAGCTCCGCCGACAGATCGCGTCCATTCCCTCTCGCGGCGATACGTCGTTCTCTGGACCGAGCGTGTCGGTGGCTGGTGTGTCCGTCGCTGGTGTTTCCGAGACAAGTGCAGCAGCGTCCGAGAGTGTTGCGGACAGGGACAGGCCGGTCGTGGACCGCGCGCACAAGGCTGGTGTTCTCCCGGTGCCGGAAGGTATCGGGGCATTGTTGCCGCAGGGTGGTTTGGTACGCGGAACCGTGGTGTCCGTCGACGGCGCGGCATCCTTGCTTTTGGGATTGGTCGCGTCGGTGACGGCGTCCGGAGGGCATGTGGCAGTCATCGGGCAGCCTCGACTGGGATTGCTGGCGGCGTACGAGATGGGTGCGCAACTGGAACGTCTGGCACTCGTTCCGGCGCCTGGTCCGGATCCGGTCGAGATTGCCGCTGTGCTGCTCGACGGTATGGATCTGGTGATTCTGGGATTGGCGGGTGCATCGGTATCCCCGTCGCGTGCTCGGGCGGTAGTGGCACGCGCTCGAAGCAAGGGCTCGACTCTTGTTGTCACCGAAGGTCACTGGGACGGTGCTGAGGTTCGCTTGGACGCTCGGGTTCATGGTTACGGTGGGTTCGGTCAGGGCCGGGAGTTGGGGCGTGGTCGGCTCAATTCCCTGAGCCTCGCGGTTCGTGCTCGGGGGCGCTCGTTCCAGCCCCGGACCACGCGTCTGGACATCTGCAGTGCAGCCGGGCGGGTCGAGTGGGTACCTTCTCGGCCGGTCGAGGGTGTGATGTCGAAGGTGGTGTCGGAGCAGGTGGTGTCGTCGCAGGTGGTGTCACTGTGAGCAGAGTTCTGGCGTTGTGGTGCCCGGATTGGCCGGCGGTGGCAGCGGCAGCACTTGCCGATCTTCCGGCAACGCATCCCGTCGCGGTCACCTCGGGTAACCGTGTGATCGCATGTTCGGCGACGGCTCGTGCGGAGGGTGTTCGCCGAGGCCTACGACGACGCGAGTCGCAGGCCCGCTGCCCGGAACTGTATGTGGCGACGGCAGATCCGGAACGCGACGCCAGATTGTTCGAGCCGGTGGCCGCGGCCATCGATGCGGTGGCACCGGGCGTCGAGGTACTCCGTCCTGGTTTGTTGGTGCTCAGCGCACGAGGTGTCAGTCGGTACTTCGGTTCGGAGGAAGCCGCGGCGGAACGATTGGTGGATCAGGCATCTGCTGCGGGCGTCGAGAGCCAGGTGGGGGTGGCGGATCAACTGTCCACCGCGGTCATTGCCGCGCGCCGGGCAGCGCTGGTGCCGCCGGGGGAGGGAGCACGGTTTCTGGCGCCGCTACCCATGCCGGAGTTGGCGGCCGAGCCCAGCCTGTCTGCACCGCATCGCGGAGAGTTGGTGGATCTGCTGCGCAGGCTCGGGATCAGGACCATCGGTGCTTTCGCGGATTTACCGGCTGTGGACGTCGCTTCGCGTTTCGGCGCTGATGCGGTGCTCGCGCATCGTGCGGCGCGTGGTGAACCCGAGCGGCCACCGTCGGCGCGGACGCTTCCGCCGGATCTGGAGGTGGAGCAGCATTACGATCCGTCGATCGAGCGGGTGGATGCCGCAGCGTTTGCCGGGCGCGCGTTGGCAAGTCTGCTGCATGACAAGCTGTCCGCCGCCGCAGTGGCGTGCACCCGTCTGTCGATTTCGGCCAGCACGGGTAACGGTGAAAATCTTTCTCGGACTTGGCGTTGCGCCGAACCTCTGACGCCGGAGGGAACGGCCGATCGAGTGCGATGGCAACTGGACGGCTGGCTCACCGGGCGCAGTGAGACCCGGCCGACCGCAGGTATAGCTGTGTTGCGTCTGGAACCGGTGGAGGTGGTCAGTGCCGGTGCCTTGCAGTTGGGGCTGTGGGGCGGTGTCGGCGACGAGGAGGAACGAGCCAGGCGAGCATTGGTGCGTGTGCAAGGTCTTCTGGGCGGCGAATCGGTTCAGGTCGGTGTCCTGAGCGGTGGGCGAGGGCCCTCGGAGCGAATTACCTTGTTGCCCTTGGGTGACGAGCGGGTAGCTGCTCACGATCCGACAGCCCCGTGGCCGGGTCGTCTGCCGCAACCGTCTCCGGGGTCGATCTTCGTCGACAATCCCAAGGTGTGGCTGGGGGATGCGGCCGGCAACGCCGTGTACGTCACCGAGCGCGGTGTCTTCAGTTCGCAGCCGGGAAGGCTGAAGTGGGGGAGTAAGGAATGGGCAGTGCAGGGATGGGCCGGGCCCTGGCCGGTGGACGAGCGATGGTGGGACGCAGCTTCGGCACGCACGGCGGCGCGGGCTCAGGTTCTGCTGGAGGAATCGCGGGCGTTGCTGATGATCTGTGAAGGCGGTGGATGGTCGGTGGAGGGTGTGTACGAATGAGCTCACAGGTATAGCCAGCTGTACCGGCCATGGTCGAGTCGGCTGTACGAACAGTTGGGGCGTTGGCACCATCGCCATGCCGACGTTCGGATCCTAGCGTTGATGACATTCGAAAACTCACTGTTGCAATGATTCTCGTCGTTGTAACTCTTCACGAGGAGTGTCATGAAAACGGCGGGCCGAGCTGACGTTTCCGGAACTGATCGACTTCACTACGCGCTGACGGAACTGCACGACGCACAACTTCTGGCGTACGACGAGTCCGGCGAAGGCCGGATCGTGGAGGTGTTCGGCGATGTCGCCACAGCCGAGCACATCGTCATCTTCGTCCCGGGTAACGACAACGGACTGGGAAACTACTTCGACGAGAACCGTCCGACCGGACCACGCGCGAGCGGGTGGACACTGGGAAGGATGCTCCGAACGCTCGGGCGGAACGACCACGTCGCGGTGATCGTGTGGGTCGGTTATCGGACGCCGTGGGGATTTCTCGAGTCGTTCTCGCGGACGCTCGCAGAACGTGGTGCGATCGATCTGGCGCGATTGACTCGCATCCTGCCGCGTTCGGCGCATGTGACGCTCGTCGGACACAGCTACGGGGCCGTGGTGTGCGGACTCGCCCTCCCGTCGGCGCGAGTAGACGATTGTGTGGTGCTCGGGAGTCCGGGCATGGGGACCAGTTCTCGCGAAGACCTGTGCTTTGCCGGAAATCTCTGGGCTGCTCTGGGGCCCTCGGACTGGATCCGGTATTTCCCGCGCGTGAAGATCGGTCGCCTAGGGCACGGTCCGTCTCCAGTACGGGCGCAGCACGGAGCCTTTGTTTTCGGCACCGGTTCCATTCGAGGGCATTGCGGATACTTCGCCGACCCAAGCGAGTCGCTGCGCAACATCGCGAGGATAGGACTCGGTCGCTACGACGAGGTCACGCGGCCAGGGGAGTTGCCACCTCGGCTGACCGCGTCAGCAATTCACGAGGACAGGTCTATCCTGGAGACTCGTGAGTGTCGCTAACGTACGAAGTGCCGGCGGGGTCCAGATCAGCTACCGCGATTCCGGTTCGCATCCCGGTGTCGCCGATCTGCCTCCGGTAATCCTCGTGCACGGGATGGGCGGCGACAGCGGTACCTGGGACAAGTTCGCGCGGACCTTGCGATCGCGCAACCGACGAGTTGTCTCGGTCGATCTTCGCGGCCACGGCCGGAGCGCTCGGGCGTCGTCGTATCTCTTCGACGAGTTCGCCGACGACGTCATGGACGTGTGTGATCATCTCGAACTCGACCAGGTGGATCTGGTCGGTCATTCGCTCGGCGGGCACGCGGCGTCGTTGATCGCTCAGAAACGCCCCACGGCGGTGCGGAAGTTGGTCATCGAGGAAGCGCCGTTGCCACTACGCGCAGGTGACCCGGAACAGGTGTTCGCGAGGAAATTGCCGAGTGTGCCAGAACTGTGGCACGCCACAACAAGTTTGGTGCGGCATCCGCGCGCGGCGCTGACGTTCGATCGCTCGATGACGCGGTCCGCGCTCGAGCAGTTTCGCCGACCGGATCCGCAGTGGTGGGATCGGTTGTCGCTCATCGAGGCTGACATGTTGTTCCTGCGTGGAGGTCTGGGCGGGATGGTGGACCCCGTTCGCCTCGACGCTGTTGCAGCCACCGTCGCACGCTGCGAGTTGGTCTCGTTCCGTACCGGACACAGTGTCCACCGCGACGGTCATCGCCAATTCGAATCCGTTGTGTTGCCGTTCATTTCCTGAAAGCGCAATATCCGATCGGTCCCGCCGCGTACCCATCCGAAACGTGTGTGGCACCGAATGTACTTCCATGCATACCAACGGCAACGACTGGTCCGCACACGAATACGTCGACGCGGTAGCACGATCGGTTCACGGCGAGACTGTCCGATGGCCACAGGCGCCGAGCATGGATGCGGTGATCGTCCTTCCCGTTCATGCCAGAAACCATCCGGGGAAGACCGCAGTTCTGCTCTGGAATCACGACTTCGGTTGGTCGTGGGGCGTCGAGGAGTCCGACGTGCAAAGGACGATTTCGATAGTCGACACCCTCGGCATCGGCCGGACTCCGGATCCGCTGCGCTGTGCGGATCGGGTTATCGAGCTGATCAGCGCCCAGACAGTTTGCTCGCGCATGTGTAGCGAACACTGATTCGGTCAACTCTGGGGCCACAACGGCTCCGAGAGGACGACGCCCGTGAACCCAGAGAACGTTCCAGCCCCGCTTTGTCATTCATTGCCGCGCCGGACGTTCCTCGGTGGCGTCGGTGCTCTTGTCCTCGCCGGAGTGGCAGACGTCGCAACCGGCGCGGCGAGCGCGGCGCCGGTGAAAGCAGCGCCCGCCGATCGGTTTCCGCAGAAACCCAACATCGTTGTCATCATCACCGATCAGGAGCGCCGGCCGATGTACTGGCCGCGAGGCTGGGCTGATCAGAATCTGCCCAACCGCAAGAGGATTGCCGATCACGGGCTGACGTTCGACCAGGCAGTGTGCAATACCGCGATGTGCTCGCCCAGTCGCAGTACGTTCTTCACCGGCCTCTATCCCGCGCAGCACGGGGTCACCAGAACCCTCACCGAAGGCGGCACTGTCTCACCCACCGAGCCACAGTTGCAGGTCTCCGAACAGAACATGGCAAAACTGCTGGCGTCGGCGGGCTACAACGTTCAGTACCGGGGGAAGTGGCATCTGAGCAAAGGCGTCGAGGGTGGTGATCCGACAAGTGACGATGTAGCGGGATTCGGCTTCGAAGGGTGGATTCCCCCCGACGCGGGTCAGGACACCAATCCGGACCACTTCGGTGGCGGCTGCGCAGACCATGATCGCCGTGTTGCCGAGGAGGCAGTCGATTTCCTCTCCGGACCTGCCGTCACCTCCGGGCAGCCTTGGGCGCTGATCGTCTCGTTCGTGAATCCACACGACGTACTCGCGTACCCCCAGACTTGGAATGCGATGAACGGAACGTGCGACAACTATGGATCGGACGCGCCCGGCGCCTTCGAGCAGGGTATCGACTTGCCACCCACCTTCGACGAGATCCTGGCACTCAATCACAAACCGACAGCGCAGGTTCAGTCGGAATTGCTGCTCGCAGCCGGACTCGGACCGCTGCTCGGGCCCGATCAGGCGCGCAACTACATCAACTTCTACGCCTACATGCACAAGGTGGTCGACGAGCACATCGGCAGCGTGCTCGACGCGATCGAAGCCACCCCACAGATGCTCGACGACACGGTGATCGTTCGCATGTCCGATCACGGGGAGATGGGGATGAGCCACGGAGGTTTGCGGCAGAAGGTGTTCAACGCCTACGAGGAAACACTGCGCGTTCCACTGGTCATCAGCAATCCCCTGCTGTTCCCCGAACCTGTTCGGACCGACGCCCTGGCATCGTTGATCGACGTGATGCCCACTCTCGCCACGCTCGCCCAAGCGCCGGCGCGTGAATCGTGGAACTTCCTGGGGACCGATCTGACACCGGTCATCGTCGACGCTGCCGCCTACCCACAAGGTCCCAGCGCGCAGGTTCAGGACACGATTCTGTTCACCTACGACGATCAGAACTGTGCGACGCCCGACGGTCAGAACATCGTCACGCAGCCCAATCACATCCGCTGCATCCGGGAGAGTCGATGGAAGTACACGATGTACTTCGATCCTGCGGGAGTTGCTGCGCCGCAATACGAACTGTACGACTTACAAGCCGACCCCTTGGAACTGAACAATCTCGCCAATCCGCTCAACATCGGCTCGTATCGGCCGGATCTGGCGGCGCAGATGAATGCCAAGCTCTTCGCAGTGATGGAGACGAAGGGCGTTTCTCTGAAGGAATAGATCGAATTTCGTCAAAACTGATTCACGTTTCAGTTCTGCGGGCATGCTGGTGGGGCATCTGTCTTCGGTTCGGGAAGAAGGAATGTCATGACTGTCACCTCGCCGGGGCGAGAAGGTTTCAGTTCTCTTCGGTCGGGAGGGTTGAACTGGGATTCGTTCCCACTCCGATTGTTCACCAAGGGAAATGCCAAATTCTGGAACCCAACCGACCTCGATTTTTCGCAGGATGCCCGTGACTGGCAGGAGCTGACCAGCGAACAACAGCGCAGCGCCACCTTCCTGTGTGCGCAGTTCATCGCCGGTGAAGAAGCCGTCACCGAAGACATTCAACCGTTCATGAAAGCGATGTCGACCGAGGGGCGATTCGGCGACGAGATGTACTTGACGCAGTTCTGTTTCGAGGAAGCCAAGCACACCCAGGTCTTTCGGCTGTGGATGGACGAAGTGGGTCTGACCAGTGACCTGCATTCCTACGTCGCCGAGAATCCGTACTACCGGCAACTGTTCTACGAGGAGTTGCCGTCGTCGCTACGCATTCTGGAGACAGACCCCAGCCCGGTCAACCAGGTGCGTGCCAGCGTCACGTACAACCACGTCATCGAGGGCAGCCTGGCGTTGACGGGCTACTACGCCTGGCAGAAAGTCTGTGCGACACGCGGGATTCTGCCGGGGATGCAGCAATTGGTGCGAAAGATCGGCGACGACGAACGACGGCACATGGCGTGGGGAACGTTCACCTGCCGCAGGCACGTCGCCGCCGACGATCACAACTGGGACGTCGTCCAGCAGCGGATGGGCGAACTCATGCCCATGGCACTGGGAATGATCAACTGGGTCAACGATCAATTCGAGGTGCAGCCGTTCGGTTTGGACAACCAGGAGTTCCTCGAGTACGCCGCAGACCGTGCGCAACGCCGACTTTCGGCGATCGAGTCCGCGCGCGGGCGCGACGTCGCCGAGATCGACCTCGACTATTCCCCGGAGACTCTCGAGGAAAAGTTCGGGGAAGAAGATGCCGCTGCGATGAGTGAGGCAGCCGGCTGAACTCGAATTCTATTGGGGCCAAGCCGAGTTCTGGATGACCTCGACGAAATCGATGTGCCGAAATCCCGGTACGAAATGCTCGAGCACGTCACCGTTGACCGTTCCGAACGTGCTCTCGGGGCGGTGCTTGAAGCCGTCGGTGAAGGCTTTCAGAATCTGAATCTTGAAATCCGGACGGGGGTGGGCCGCGGTGACGGCGTCGATGTCGGCCTGGTCGAGTTCCTTGTACCCGATTCCGAGTACGTCGGTCTCCACGCCCGCTGTCACCAAGGCGATTTCGGGCTCCAGCCGCGAGGGTACCTCTGGCGTCGTGTGCAGAGCGATGCTCTCCCACACTGTGCGGATGTCGGTTTCGTCGACTCCGTAGCCGGTGAGGAATTGTCGCGCTTCGTCTGCTCCGTCCAATTCGAATCGTGACGTACTGTCCCGGAATTTCTCGGTGAGACCCAGGTCGTGGAACATGGCACCGACGTAGAGCAACTCGGGGTCGGCGTGCAGACCCAGACGCGTTCCTTGAAGTGATCCGAAGAGGAAGACGCGTCGCGAGTGGTGAAACAGTAACTCGGATGCCGTATCTCGTACCAGGTCGGTGGCGTCGGCAGCCATCTTCGAATCGGGGATTTTCACACCGGCAATGATCGTGTTCATCGGTACCTGCTCTGCTCGTCGCTGCTGCGAATTCTCGGTCCATCCCAGTGTCGGTCGAGCACGCACGCGGTCGCACCCTGATCTCGGCCATACTGTCCACAGATCAGGACGAAGGAGAGCGCATCGTGACCACAGGGCATCGAGTTGCCGTCCTGGTGTTCGACGGCGTCAAACTGCTCGACGTCGCAGGTCCGAGCGAGGTGTTCGCAGAGGCCAATCGCGGCGGGGCGAACTACGAGTTGGTGATCTGCTCGGTTGGTGGGCACGATGTCGACTCGTCGACCGGGATGCGCATTCCGGTCGACTGTGACGTCGTAGATTCCGGTTCCTTCGACACGTTGCTGGTCATGGGTGGTGACGTGTTCCCGTCCACGCCGGTGAGTCCGGAACTCCGTGAGGCGGCGAGTGACCTCGCAGGGCGGTCGGATCGGGTTGCCTCGATTTGTACCGGAACATTCATCCTTGCAGCGAGTGGATTGCTCGACGGACGCCGCGCAACCACGCATTGGCAGCACACGGCGACGTTGGCGCGTGCCTATCCTCAGATCACGGTGGTTCCCGACGCCATCTTCATCGAGGACGGCACGGTGTTCTCGTCTGCGGGCGTGACCGCCGGGATCGACCTCGCGCTCGCATTGCTCGAGCGTGATCATGGTGCAGAAATGGCTCGACGCGTCGCGCAGCTTCTGGTCGTTTTTCTCCAGCGTCCAGGTGGGCAGTCACAGTTCTCGCCGTCGCTGAGCGGGCCGCGGCCGCGGGTGCCGGCTCTTCGCGCAGTGGTCGATGCGGTGGCAGCGGATCCGGCGGGGGAGTACTCGGTCGACGAACTGGCTGCCTTGGCGCACCTGAGCCCGCGGCACCTGACGAGGCTCTTTCGTGAGGAGCTTGATACGACGCCGGCCAAATACGTCGAGTTGATCCGTTTCGATTCCGCGAAGGCGCTTCTCGATGCCGGCCACTCGGTGACCGATGCCGCGCAGTTGGCGGGATTCGGCAGCTCGGAATCCTTGCGTCGAGCATTTTCGACGCATCTCGGAATCTCGCCGCAGGTGTACCGTCGTCGTTTTCAAGCATTCGGCTAGGACTGGCTCTCGTGCTTTCCCTGTGGTGGGTTCATACCCTGCTTGTCGAGCCAGGCCAGGCTGTAGTCGGCGATCTCACGCCAGCCGTGGTCGATGGTCAGTGAGTGACCCCGATCGCCGAAGACCTTGTATTCGTTGACCGTCGGCGCCTTGGCGTACTTCTTGAACGAGCTGTCCGAACTGGCTTTCGGTACCGTGCGATCCTTACCGCCGCCGATCATCAGCAGTGGCCCGCGGCGGGCGTTGAAATCCACTGCAGCGGGGCTGTGGGGTGCGAAGTTGGCGAGTGCTGCCTCGAACAACGGTCGTCCGGGGGCGGGAATTGCATACTGTTCGAACAAGGCGTCGGACTCGTCCCTGGACACGGCGCTGGCGAAGGATTTGTGGAACGATTTTCTGTTGTGTGAGTAGGCCTTCCGGTAGTTGCCGGGGTTGGACAGGACAGGGAACACGCTGCCCAGTTGAACGAGAGGAAGTTTCAACACACCTTTGGGCTGAGCGGGGTCGATGGCAATTGCCGCAGTCGCCAACTCCTGGCCCAGCAGTTTCTGGGCGATCAAGCCTCCGAACGAGTGCCCGATCACGATCGGTGGTTCGTCGAGATCTGCGATCACCTTTGCGTAATGATCCGTCACGTCCTCGATGCCGTGTCCCGCGATGTCCTCCGGATGTTCGCGCGTCTCACCCACCGTCGACGCATCCCCTGGCCATCCGGGTGCCATCGTGGCGTACCCCTGTGCATTGAAAAGCTGCGCCCAGGGATCCCACGTGGTCGGGTGCATCCAGAGTCCGTGGATGAACAGAACAGTCGGGTTGGACTTGGGCGACATGCGCGCTCCCCGCTATCGGACCGATGATCGATACGGGATGCCCGCTTTTTGCGGACTCATTCACCAGTGACCAGATCCTCGACAGAGGTCATTGTCACTCGTCCGTGATCAGGCGGTAAATGACGTATATGGCAAACCATCCCATCGCGACCGATGCGAGAACAAATAGCACTTCGAAGAACATGACCATGTAAATCGCTGCCTCACTGGTTGAAGGAATCGCTCTAGTATCGAACATATCGCAAGTAGTTGTTGCGATATGACTGGGTGTCGCGGTTGACACAATGAGGCCATGAAGCAAAGGGGTCGAGCGGTCCGAACGGCCGTGATCGAAGCGACTGTGCGAAAGGTTGCTGAACTAGGACCGCAGTCGGTGACGATCGCCGCGATAGCGGTCGAAGCGGACGTTCATCCAACGTCGATCTACCGCCGATGGGCGACGGTCGACTTGCTGGTCGTGGATGCTCTCCGCGAGTTCACGGATGCAGGTTTGGCGATACCTGACACCGGGACACTCTTCGGCGATCTTCGGACTTTTGCTCGGAGTCTCCAAGATTGGCTCGCGACAGACACCGGATTGGCACTCGCCCGTACGGGTGTGATGCCTACCGACGACGCGGAAATCTTGGCTGCGCGCGCACAGTTCTGGCGCGCCCGATTCGATGCGGCAGCCGTCATGATTCACCGTGGAATCGAACGCGGCGAGGTCCCGGACGGTACTGATCCAGATACTGTTCTCGCGGCACTAGCTTCGCCGATCCGGCTGGCAGCGATTTCCCAGAACACCGAGCCTCGTATCGACCTCGACAAACTGGTTGCACTTGTCGTCGGCGTTGATCCAATAGTGAAATGATCGACGACATGGCACCAACTGGATCTGCGAAGGCAATGGCACTGTGGACCACCGCTTTTGTTGTCTCACAAGCGAATATTGCTCGCTTGCTCGGGCCGGTGGCTCCCAAGGTCTTGGACGTGCAGACAGCATTTTCCGCTCGTCGGTACATCGAAATCTTGGACTCCATGGATGCGGAGGCCACGTCGCGATTTCGTAGTCACTACTACCCCGACTTCGTTCATCCCGCGATCTACGCGATGGCTTTGCGGTCAGCAGGCACGCGGCTCGGCGAGCGGGTGCCCCTGTCGCCCTCAACTCGGCGCGCGCTGGCCGTAGCGCCCGTGCTGTCAGCGGCCGGCGGCTACGTCGAGAACATGGTCGGACTTCATTTCCTCGATCACCGCGACAGCATCACCGACTCGAGGGTTCGCGCCGTCTCGACGGTCAGTATTGGCAAATGGGTGCTCGCACTTGGAACTCTCGGATATTTGTCGCAGGGTTTTGTCAGAGTATGGGTATCGCGAAAATGAGGAGCACTGATGGCAGTCGAACTCGGTACCGAATACTTCTCTGACGGAGAAGAGTTCCGTCGATGGCTGTCCGAGAACCATGAGGCAGTCCCCGGGCTCTGGCTCAAGATGGCCAAGAAGAACTCGTCACACAGTTCGATCGACTACGACCAAGCATTGGACGTGGCGCTGTGCTTCGGCTGGATCGACAGCCTGTCCCGGCGAATCGACGACGATTTTTTCGTGCAGAAAATTGCGCCGCACTGCGCGGAGTCCGTGGTCCAAACGCAACGTCGAGATAGTCGCCCGTCTTGATGCTGCAGGATTACTCGAGCCATCCGGCATCGCCGAGATCGAGAAGGCCAAGGCAGACGGCCGCTGGGATCGCGCGTACGAGGGAGCAGCCAAGGCCGAGGTGCCGAAGGACTTTCTCGATGCTCTTGCAGAAAACCCGAAGGCTCGCGAGTTCTACGCGACGCTCAATTCCACCAACCGGTTCACCATCGCGTACCGACTGCAGGAGGCAAAGCGTCCGGAGACGCGAACCCGGCGGATCGAGAAGTTCGTGAACCAGCTTGCCGAGGGCAAGAAGTTCTACTGAGCTGACTGGGACGGCTGATCGACTTTCAACGTGGCTGACACAATAGGGCTCGTGATCGAAGCCGAGACCTGTTCCGCGTTGTCTGCTGTTGACGAACCGCTGGCAGGCAGTGCTGCCGTCGTGCGGGGTTGGGTGTGCCTCGAATTCAACGCAGCGTGGGGTCGTGACGTGCTGGACGGAACAGCCTTGGGGGAGGAGCTTGCCGCCGAGCTGAGTCGGCGAGCTGACGCTGCCGACGTACGAATCATGTTCATTCGGCGACCAGGCCGCACCGATCCGTTGACTGATGGACACACGGTCTTGCTCGCGCGCTCCGATCCGAGCGACTCGTGGTGCGAAAGGTTGCGCATCGATTCACCGGCTGACCTGCTCGACATGGATTTCGCGCTACTCGACGGCCCTCCACCAGGATTGGGCGAATCGGTGGACGAGCCAGTCGTCTTGGTTTGTGCGCACGGTAAGCGTGACCAATGCTGCGCTGTGTTCGGCAGGCCGATTGCCGCAGCGCTGATGTCGTCCTTCGGACCCCAGGTGTGGGAGTGTTCTCATACTGGCGGACACCGATTTGCGCCGTCGATGATCTTGCTGCCGAGCGGCAATACATACGGTCGTCTGTCTGCTGGTGAGAGTGTCACGGCCGTGGAGGTGGCTTCGCGAGATCAGGTCCATCTGTCAGGCCTGCGTGGACGGAGTTGCTGGCCTCCTGCGGGGCAGGTTTCGGAAATTGCTGTGCGACAACAAATCAGCTGTGGAATCGACGACTTGGCTGTCGTCGAGCAGGCGAGTGACGGGACGTGCGTCGTCGCACATGCGGACGGCCGGCGGTGGGTGGTGGAGACGGCGGTCTCCGAACTTGCGCCGCGTCCACCGAGTTGCGGTGCGGCTCCCAAGCCGGTGAGGCCAGTTGTCGTCACGTCGATTCGAGACCTGTGATTTCCTCGTCGGTTCCACGCGACCGGTCTCGATGAGCTCGGGCGTGGGTCAGCATTACGCCAACAGGAGCGCAATGACCCCGGGCGTTAGTTGACGTTGTCCGAGGAGATTTACGCGTTGGCATCCGTCGAGTTCGACTGCCATCCGCGTGCCGCCCGATCCGTCAGGACGAAGTACTTCGATCGAAGCGATGTGTTGGGCGTTGCGATCACATGGGCCAGCGAGTGGTGCGGTGGATACAGCCCCCATCAGATCCGCACTCTGCTGGCGTGACAACCGGATTCGGGACTCCGGAAGCGGTGGTTCGGTGGAATAGCGGCACACCCGTAGTCTGCCGACGTCGGAAATCGGTGTAGCCAAGGCTGTTTCCGTCAGTGGGCGCGCGTGAGTGTCTTCGTGTTCTTCCATGCGTTTCTTGTCGGCTTCAGTGCTTGTCGTGAACGGTTGTCCGATCGACTCCGGGCAGATTCCAGCATCGTCGGCAGCTTCGCCGTCGACCAGGTGTTGCTCGCGGCCGACCTCCTGCAATCGGTTCAGTGCTGCGTGTGGTTGCTCTTGCAGGCCGCAGGGCGCAGCCGGCCAGGTAGGGCGTATGGCGGCTCCTGTTTCGTCCACCAACCACAATCCGGCCGGCGAGACGAGACGGTACGCACAGTCGGCCTGGACGTTGGCAGGAAATCGACGAGACTGTTCGCGGAACGCATCCTCTACCGCGTGGATGTCTCCCTCGAGGCGTATGGAGTCGATGGTCAACCCGCCGTCGGACGCTTCTCCGCGTTCGCATCGAACAACTGCGACAGGGCTGAAATCAGGAGGTGGGTAACCACTTCCCTCAGGGCGAAGGGCGATGCTGCTGTCACGTGCCTCGGGGGCTACGAGCGCGGCGGCAATATCGGGGGTCAGGCAGTCTGCCCGATCGACTGCTGTCGCGACCGGGGGAGTGAAAGACTCGTAGTCTCGAACGCCGGCCCAAACCAACGCAACGGCAACGACACTGACGACGGCGACAAAGACCCCAGCTATGAAACGTCCACTCATACAGGAACACTATGTGCCTATGCAATGGAATGAGGCTAAGTCTCGACCATTGCTGGTTGCGAAGTAGCATCGCTGCTATGACTGTCGATTTGGTTGCGCCTGACGAGGCCATGTGGGCGTCCTGGTTGGAGTCGCGTGACGAGTGGGGCGGACCGCAGGCGGATCAGCCCGGTTCGGCGTTGGGCGTTGCGCAACGTCTAGACCTCGATCTCGCATCCCGCGACGGATTCGGGCAGTGGGTGCAGGAGTTGTTGGCGCAGCCTGAGGCAGTGCCGGGGCCCGACGTTGTCCCGGCAACCAACTGGTGGATCGTTCGAGACGGCAGGTACCTCGGTGCTATCCAGTTGCGACACAGCCTGAACGAGTTCTTGGCCGATGTAGGTGGCCATATCGGCTATGGCGTCAGGCCGTCGGAGCGCCGGAAAGGTCTGGCGTCGGCGGCTCTGCGGGAAGTGCTCGCGTATGCCGGTGACCCGGTAGGTCTCAGTCGAGTCCTGATTACCTGCGACGAAACCAATGCGGGTTCGCGTAAGGCGATCGAAGGGTGTGGTGGTCTACTCGACAGCGTGCGCCCAGCCGATCAGTTGTCGCGCAACCTCGGCCATTCGGGAGACACGCTTCGCTACTGGGTGGAAACGGGTGTGTCGCGCGTCAGTTGACCGATGTCTGCACGTCCACGGGAAGTCGCGGTCGCAGGATAGGCGACACGTGCCGCGATACTTTCGCTGAGATCTCGGATTTCTGCTGCGAGGAGGTCTCGGCTCTTCGTATCCGATTCGTGCACGAAGGTTGTCGATCCCAGTGTGGCACCGCAGTATTCGATGATACCGTGCTCGATCTGTGTTCGGAAGGCCTCGTACACGCCGTGGCGTTCGAAACTGTCTGCATCGTCACCCGCGACCGGAATCAGATGGACGGTGAGTCGGTCCAGTTTCTTCACGAATTCGCTTCCAGGGGTGAATTCGTACGCCCATCCGCTGACGAAGACGCGATCGATCCAACCTTTGAGTAATGCGGGCATCGACCACCAGTACATCGGAAACACGAGAATCAGATCGTCTGCACGATCGATTCGGTCCTGTTCGGCTGCAACATCAGTCGGCGGAGTCCCGTTGCCGCGGAACAGGTTCAAATCGTCTTTGGAGAAACGGGGATCGAAATTTTCGGCGTGGAGGTCTGCGATGTCGACGTCACCACCCATGTTGCGGATCGCGTCGGCGGTAGTTCGAGCGACATGCTGGGTCAGCGAGTGTGGATCGGAATGGGAAACTACGACGAGTGTGGTCATGAGCGTTCCTTCAGTAGATGGTGCGCTTATGTACTAAGAGTAGGTTACTATTCGTATATAGCGCAAGGAGGTGTCCGATGGCACGTACGAGACTGTCGCGGGCCGGCAGGTACGAACAGCTCGTGGAGGTGGCGTGGGCCTTGGTGCGAGAGGAGGGTGCAGACGCACTGACTCTCGGCCGGTTGGCTGAACGTGCCGGCGTTGCAAAACCGGTCGTCTACAGTCATTTTGCCTCGCGTGCCGTGTTATTGGCTGCCCTCTTCAAGGAATTCGACGATCGTCAGACTGTGATGCTCGCGGAGTATCTCGAGGCCGCCGACGAGTCCCTGAGCGGGCGGGCGAATGCCATCGCCGACTCCTATGTCGGATGTTCGCTGGCGCAGGGTCGTGAACTGACGGGAGTGCTTGCAGCGCTGGAGGGCTCGCCAGAGTTGGAGCAGGTCAAGCGTGAGTCGGAACGCGCCTACTCCGAGCGTTGTCGCGAGGTGCTCACCCCTTTCAGTGCAGACGGGCTTGCGCAATCATCGATGACTGCGATATTCGGTGCTGCAGAGGCCCTCTCGCACTCGGCGGTAATCGGAGTGCTCTCACCCGAGGACGCTAAAGGTGAACTTGCCGCGCTGATCGTCGCGGTAGTCGGCAGGCCATCACCGACTGGGTAGTGCCGTGTAGCCGTGATCTCATGACTAAGGGTGTCCATACAGTTCGACGCGCTCACGCATGGATTTCGAGACTGCTGTCAGAGTTTGGACGAACGCGTCGATCGCCGGAGCACGTGGAGGTCTCCCGTATGTCGCGACGGAGATGGTGCGTCGCTCGTCGGGAATACGGTGCGCGCGGATATCCGGATTCCGATGTGCCAGGAGAGCGAGGGCGGGAAGGGTGCTGACTCCGCTTCCGGAGGCGACCAGCGCTTGGACCGCGACGTAGTCGTCGGTCTCGAACTCGATCCGCGGTACGAATCCAGCTCGTCCGCAGGCGGTCAGGAGGTGGGCGCGGCAACTCGGGCAGCCTGCAATCCAGGTCTCACCGGCGTAGTCCGTGATCTCGTTGGCAGCATCTATATTCCGGGCCGAGGTGATCAGGTACAACGGATCTTCCAGCAACGTCGTCTGCGTGACATGCTTGAGCCCGACATCGGCGGTGTCCTCGTGCGCGAAGACGACTGCAACGTCGACATCGTTGTTACGAAGCAGTGCAAGCGCTTTGGGTGGTTCTGCCTCGACGAGGCTGATGGACACCTCGGGGTGCCGAGATGTGAAGGCTGCCATGGCCTGCGGAATCACACTTGCCAAGGCCGACGGGAATGCGGCAAGTCGTAGCCGCCCGGCCCTCAGCCCTGCGTACGTCTGGACTTCGGCTACTGCGGCATCAACGTGGCCGAGGATCTCGGTTGCTCGCTGAACCAGGACTGCGCCGGCGTCCGTCAGTCGCAGACCGCGGCCGGCTCGTTGGAACAATGGAACTCCGACCTTAGACTCGAGCTGTCGTAGGTGATGACTGATGGAGGGTTGCGCGTAACCGAGAGAATCGGCGGCGGCTGTCACCGATCCTTCCTGTGCAACAGCGACCAGGACCCTCAGCCGAATCAGATCGAGCATGCCAAAATCATAGAAGATTTCGATGCTTTTGACGAAAACACGTATTGGACCTATGAATCAGTTTTTGTCAGGGTGAATCACATGGCACCGGCATCTGATCTCACGGCATCAAACCAGCTACATCCACCCGTATGGGCAGACATCGAGCGTGCCAGCCAGGTCGTCCGACGGCATCTACCGGTCACGCCCCTGATATCGCACCCGACGTTGGGTGCGGGCTCGTGCAGCCAATTGTTCGTCAAACATGAGAACGTGCACCCCACGGGTGCGTTCAAGGTTCGCGGCGGACTGAATCTGGTGGCAGGACTGGATGAGGCGACGCGGGCGCGGGGGATTGTCGGCTACTCGACCGGAAACCATGCTCAATCCTTGGCGTATGCCGCAGCGGGTGCGGGCGTGCGGTGTGTGATCGTCATGCCGGTTGGGGCGAATCCAGTCAAGGCTCACGCTGTCCGCATGCTCGGAGCCGAGCTCATCGAGCACGGTGTGAACTTCGACGAGGCACGTGCTCACGCCGATTTCATCAGCGAACGTGACGGCCTGCGTCTCGTGAGCGCCGCCAATGAGCCGGCAATCCTCGCCGGTGTTGCAACGGCCTACGTCGAACTCCTCGAACAACAACCTGATCTGGACGCGGTGGTGGTCCCAGTCGGTGGCGGCAGCGGTGCGGCGGCGGCGTGTCTCGTCGCCAGTGCGCTTGCACCGCACCTCGAGGTGTTCGCAGTGCAGTCTGAGGCCGCACGAGCCGCTCATGACTCGTGGAGTTCCGGCGCGTGCGTCGAGCGCCCGAACACCACCCGTGTCGAAGGACTCGCGACCGGGGCCGGATTCGCACTGACTCAGGGCATCATGCGAGAACGGCTAGGAGGATTCCTGCTCGTCACGGACGATGACATCACCCTCGCGCAGCGGGCGTTGCTCTACGACGCTCACACTTTGAGCGAAGGCGCCGGTGCGGCCGCACTTGCTGCCGTCTACGCACATCCGAACACCTTCGCGGGCAAGCGCGTTGCCGTCGTCTGTACGGGCGCCAATGCCTCTGAGAGCGAGATCCGCAGGGTCGTCAGCTAATCGATAACACGATCGGAACAATGTGCAGTGACAGGGAACTGACGGAAAGACGAAGTACGGTGTGCCAATGACTTCACCCCGAGAAAAGTCACGCACTCGCAAAGTTTCCGCACTCATGCTGGTCGTAGGTGTCATTGGGGTGATCGTGAGCTTCGGGGTGACCTCACGTTGGGGGTTCCCGGCGTCCGCATCGGAGCTTTGCAGATCAAGTTCGTACGGAAGCGGATTTATCGAAGAAGCAGGGTGGGCTTGGATCCCGTTTCCCGTAGCCTCCTGCAAGACAGTGGATTTCGATTCAGTCGCAGAGTATTTCGCCCTCGGATGGGAAAACTCGATCACTGCCGCAGTATCGATCGCAGTCATCGCCATGGCCCTGACACTCACGTGGGGTGCAGGAGTTCAGTGATGCTTATATGTCCGGCCTTTGGTTCGTTCGGAAGGCTGACCGGCACAAGCCCCATGCTTTCCCGTCTCTCGTTGACCGAAAAGACGTACTGGGCAAATTCAGGCTTGACGTGCACCATCGGGAACTGTGCGCGAAGTTCGCCCACGATCCGATAACCCTCGTCGTACCAGTCGAAAACGTTGATCCCTGAATGCCACTGCGGGCGCATCGCGAAGCTGTCGATCTCAGTCACAAAGAACTTTTGGAAGCGATCAGTCCACGCCAGTATCTTCTCTCCAAGTTCGTCCTCGATCCCCATTTGGCTCGGGAGAACGTATGCCTGCGGGAACTGTTGCGGCGGGATGACAATTAATTCCTTCGACGGCCATAGCGAACTGGGATGGCCATGGTCAGGATAGATTCGGATGACTAGCACTGCAGATCCCTTGCGGTGGCCAATGCGCTCCGAGGCGAAGTCGCATCACCGGTCACCAGTGCGTCCCGGGTACGAGTCGGGCAGCACGACGGCCGAGTTTGCGGATGCGCGAGTGTGAATGGCGCTGACGCGACGGTGTTGCCGGAACGTCTGACGGGGTTTCCTTGTCTACCTGACCCTTTGCCGCCGGAGAATCGGGGAAGGCCTGGTACATCTGGTTGAGAATCCGGTCCTTGGTGTGCGGTGCGAACAGGGTTCCCAGATCACCCAGAGTTCCCAACGGCACATCGATGCGCTTGGGGCGTTCGATCAGCGCGCGGATCACCATTGCCGCAGCCTTTTCCGGGCTGGTGATCGGGCCGTTGTTGTATTCACCGGTCGGAGCGATCATCGGCGTTTCGACCAGCGGCATGTGGATGGTCGTGAAAGTGATTCCGTCTGCCAGGGTTTCGGAGGCAGCTACGTCGGAGAAGCCGTCGAGGGCGGCCTTGCTCGCCACGTAGGCAGAGAATCTAGGCGTTGCCGCCTGGACTCCCGCGCTGCTGATGTTCACGATGTGGCCGAAGCGGCGAGAACGCATGGTGGGCAACAATGCGAGCACCAATCGCACAGCGCCGAAGTAGTTCACGGCCATCGTTCGTTCGTAGTCGTGGAAACGATCCGTGGAATGGTAAATGCCGCGCCGTATGGATCGGCCGGCGTTGTTGACCAACATGTCCACGTGATCATGTTCTGCCAGAATGCTTTTGATCGTGTGCTGGACCGACTCGTCGTCGGTGATGTCGCAGGGATAACCGAACGCCTTGCCTCCGGTTGATCGAATCTCCTGTACCGCGGCCTCGAGTTCGTCGGTGCGGCGTGCGATGAGGAGAACTGTGGCGCCTTTCTGGGCGGCGGCGATGGCAGAGGCCTTGCCGATTCCGGACGAGCCGCCGGTGATCAAAACCATCCGACCGACAAGTGGTCCTTCGCGATGGTTGCGACGTGCGCGATTGGGATCGAGGTTTGCGCGCCAGTACTTCCACAGCACGGTCGAGTACGACCCGAACTCGGGGACCGTCAGGCCTGATCCGGCGAGGGCGGCAACGGTTCTCTCGGAGGTGAAGGTCGGCGCCATCGTCATGTTGTCGAGCAATGCTGCAGGCATGCCGATGCGATCGAGGAAGACCTTTCGTGCCGATTCTGCCGAGTCGATCGGCAATGGCGAGACAAAGGGTTTGGCGATCACGCCCGGCAGGCTGAGTGCGGGCCGCGGCGCTCCTGCCGCCTTGGCGAGGCCGGCATAGATTTCGCGTACCGGTTGAGGTTTCGGATTGACGAGATGGAACGCTTCGCCGTCACGGCCGGGCACATGCATCAACTCGACGAGGGCAGTGGCCACGTAATCGACCGGCACCACGTTGGTTGCGCCGAGGTTGGGGATCGGGACGGGTAGTGCTGCAGGTAATTTCGCGAGTAGCGCCAGGCCGGGGAACAAGTAATACGGACCGTCGATCTTGTCCATCTCTCCGGTGACGGAGTTGCCGACAACGGCAGACGGTCGATAGACGCGCCAGGTGAGGCCTTCTCGTTCTCGAACGAGCTTCTCGGCCTCGAACTTGGTTCGGTGGTATGGCGTCGGAAAGCCTTGGCCGCAATCGAAATCGGTCTCGCTGAAGGTGCCCGGATAGTCGCCCGCGACTGCGACCGATGACACGTGATGAAGTGTGGCTCCCAGTTTCGCGGCAAGTTCGACCACGGAGCGTGTGCCCTCGACATTTGTCGAAGCCTGCTCGTCTCCGGCTGTGATGTCGTAGATCGCCCCGAGGTGAAGGACGTGGTCGGCAAGCGGGGGAGAGTCGATCCCCAGCTCGGGCTCGGTGAGATCTCCGATGAGTGGATGCACCCGATCGCCGTCGGGAATCGCCGACACCTGTTCTTCGAGTTTGGCGACGGAACCGGCTCTGACCAGCACGTGGATCTGGGCGGTTTCATCACGCTCGAGCAGGAGCGGCAGTACGGCTCGTCCGAGGAATCCGGTACCGCCTGTGACGATGTAAGTGGCCATAGTCGCTAACTTACTCCAAAGTAATATCGACGGCTAGAGGGAAACGACCATCAGTGCGTCATGACACCGTCCTCGGTGTCGAAGTCGATGCCCGCGGTGATGATTCCGGAGAACAAAAACGCGACGGCAAGTGCAAGAGCGGGGATTGCAAGGATCCATTCGAAAATTGTCATGCTCCAAGTCTGACGAAATCAGCTTCGGAGAACATCGCCCTGCGGAGCGATTTAGGCGATCGGGCAGTCATCCTCGAGGACGACTGCCCGATCAGGGAAATCCACTATGTCCTGTTGCTGAAGAGTTTCGGGCGCAGTGGGGTGTGCCCTCCTTGCATCGCGTTACGTGATTTCGGATGAGATGCGGCGGCCGTTGGTCCGAGGGGGTGAACGCCACGGGCCGGCCGCCAGTAGACCGGCGCACCATCGTCGAGGCGATGGCGTGGCCAGGCCGGCAAACCTAGACCGGTTCAGCGCCCGACAAGTCCTCGACCGCATACGGGGTCGTTCCCGCGAACAGAACACCGATCCCGAAAGGATCGGCCATCTCGAGCCTTGACTCAGCGAACCGCAGCAGCCAGGTTCCGTCAGCCCAGATCACCGCCTCAGGTTCGCCGAACAGTGACTCCGTGGCGTCCAACTCCACAAGTTCGGAGTGGGGGAGGCCGAACTGTGGCTCACGCAGCTGTTGACGCAGGTAATCGGCGGCGACTTCGGCAAATTCACCGAACCGGGCCATCACGGTCGCTGCGAGCTCACGCACCGCCGACTCCGGCACGGTGGCCGGCTCGATAACCAGACTCACCGGCCTGGAGTCACCGACCCCCTGGACATCGATGATCGATGTCCAGCACGCCAACGAATCGTCCGAGTCGACTCGCGAAAACGCTGCTGAGCCGACCACAACACTCTCGGGTAAGTCATCCACGAACCCTAGTCAAACACGACTCTCCGCAGGATCCCAGGCACTCTCCAGCGACATGGCCCAGTCACGGTCAGTGGCCGATGCCGACCTTCGCGTGGACCTTTTTCATCCACGCGGGAGCCCACCAATTCGCTTCGCCCATCAACTTCACGAGTGAGGGCACGAGCAACATGCGGATGATGGTCGCGTCGACTATCAGCGCGACGATCATGCCGACGCCCAGGAACTTCATCACCGACAACCCGGACATCGCGAAGGCCCCCGTCACCACGATCAGGAGTAGGGCGGCGGCCGTCACGATGCGGCCGGTGCGTTCGGTTCCGAACCTGACTGCTTCCTCCGTCGTCGCTCCCGCGTTCTTGGCCTCGACCATCCGGGACATCAGGAAAACCTCGTAGTCCGTGGACAATCCGAAGACCACCGCCAGGATGAGCACGACGAACGTCGCTTCCAGCGGAGTTTGACTGACCCCGAGGAGTTCGACGCCGTGACCGTCCTGGAAGACGAAGGTGAGAACACCGAAGGTGGTCGCGAGGCTCAGCGCGGCCATCAGCACCGCCTTGATGGGTAGCACCACCGAACCGAACGCGAGGAACAACAGGATCAAGGTGGATCCGACCATGATGAGGATCATCACCGGCAACCAGTGCAGGACGGCGTTGTTGCCGTCGTCGACCATGGCTTGACCACCGCCGACAAGCAGCACCGTTCCGTCGGGAGCGGAGATCTCGCGCAAATCTGTCACTGCGGCGCTCTGTGATTGGGGTGTGGAGCCCTCGCTGTAGAGAGCCTGAACCGCGATCAGTTGATTGGTGCTCGCGACGACGGTCGCCTGACCGATGCCCTCGACCTGACCGGCGGACTCGGCGATCGCTGCACCTTCGGCCGGGGTGAGAGTGTTCCCGTCCTCGGCCTGAAGGATCATCGTCGCGCCGTTTCCGGTCTGCGGGAAGTCGTTGACCAACGTGTCCATTGCGACGCGAGCGGGGTCGTTGTCCGGCAGTGCGGTGTACGAGAGTTCTCCCAAACGGGCGCCGAGCAGGGGCGAGGCCATCACGAGCAGCACGGCCACGATCGTCACCGAGACCGCGACCGGACGCTTCATCACCCACGTGACGACGCGGCCCCAGAACTTGCGCGAGCGTTCCTCGCCGCGTTGCGCCGCATCCTTGCGCCACGTCAGGGCGTTGATGCGATGCCCCAGAATGGCAAGCAGCGCAGGCACAGCGGTCAGCGACAGGACTGCCGCGCTCAGTACTGCAGCGATCGCGCCGAAACCCAGCGACCGGATGACGGCCTGCGGGAAAACAAGCATGCCGCTGAACGCGCAGATCAGCAGTAGACCCGAGAACATGACGGTGCGACCCGCGGTCAGAACTGTCCGCTGAGCGGCCGCTCCCGGGTCCGAGCCCGAATTCAGTTCTTCACGGAACCTGCCGACAACGAACAGTCCGTAGTCGATGGCCAGTCCCAACCCGAGAAGAGAAGCGACGTTGATCGAGAACGAGGACACATCGGTGATCAACGTGAGGATCCGCAGAACCGCCAACGCGCTCAGGACACTGAGAACACCCACGAACACGGGAACCGCAGCAGCGACGACGCCGCCGAAGATGAAGACCAGCAGCACCAGAGTGATCGGAATGGCGATGGCTTCGGCGACCACCAGGTCTTTCTCCAGCTTGGTGTTGAACGCGACGCCGACAACCGTATTACCCGCGAATTGTGCCTCGGCACCATCGACTTCGAGCTTCGGCAAGAGATCGGCGAAAGTAGCCGGTGTGACGCCCGAGTCCGGTGCCAACGTGATCGCAACGGCCGCCATGGATCCGTCGTTCGAGAGCAGACTGGCCTTGGCCGCGGCGTCCGTTCCCCAATACGACTTCACCGATGCCGTCGGCACTTCCGTCTTGAACTGGTCGACGGCGGCCGTCACTGCCGGGCCGATGTCGTCCAGAGACTTACCGTCCGTGGGCGTGTAGATCGCGATGATGTCCGGGGTCTGCGGGCCGAGATTGTCTTCGATGATGTCGGCGACCTTCGCGGAGTCGCTGCCCGGATCGATGAATCCGCCCTGGCTGAGCTTGCCGAACACTCCAAGTCCCCACACCCCACTGATGAGAACAATCAGAACCGCGAGGCTCAGTACCCACCATTTCCGGGCGACGACGGTTTGGGCCCAGCGTGTCATGTATCAACTCCGGTGTGTGGGGGTGTCTGGCCAGATCGACTGTAGTGGGCGTTTGGTCTTGAATCGGAAACGTCATGCATACTGCTCGAAGCACTTGCAAGCCACGCGTGTGGGGGAAGCCGGTCCGAATCCGGCGCTGACCCGCAACGGTAGGTCGATTCTCGGTAGTCACCGAGCGTCGGCAAGCCCGATTACCCACCGCGCGGTGTGCGACATCCATTCGTCGTGGTCTACGAAAAGGAAGTCCAGCAGGAGCTCTGGCCGAGGATCAGCGTGCGGGCGGAGTTGTCTGTCGGATTCTCATTCGTGGCTCAGAGCCCTTACGAGGTCCCCGTGTCACTTCAGTTCTCCCCGTCCCGCACCGCCGCTGTTCTCATCGCGGTCGCCTTGGTTTCGGCAGGTTGTTCCAAAGGTCAGGAATCGGAGTCCGCGTCTGCTGCGGAATCCTTCGCGCAACCGGTGTCGGTGACCAACTGCGATCGAGAGATGACATTCGATTCGCCGCCGCAACGCATCGTGTCCTTGAACGGGCATGTCACCGAGGTGCTCATCGAAATCGGTGCGGGTGATCGGATCGTCGGTCGGGCGTACAGCGACAACCCGCCGACTGCTGAGACCGCCGATGTATTCAACAAGATTCCCAGCCTCTCCGATACGTTCCCCAGCATGGAGCAGGTTCTCGACGTCGATCCGGACTTCGTGGTCGGAGGAATGACCAGTGCCTTCAACGAGAAGCAAGGGCGCTCCCGAGACGCCTTCGGCGAGCGTGGAATCAACACCTTCCTCTTCTCCGAATACTGTGGCACCGGTTTCCCCGATATCGGATTGCTCGAGAACGACTACACGCAACTCGGCCGAGTCCTGGGCGTCGAAGATTCGGCCCGTGAGGTAGCCGAGGAGATCAGCAATGGTCTCGATTCCGTCCGCGCTTCGGTCGGCGACGCAGCGCCGGTACCCACCTTCTTCTACGACAGCGGTGATCAGGTTCCGACAACCATCGGCGGAGTCGGTGTCGGTCAACTGGTTGCGGAATACTCCGGCGTCTCGAACATCTTCGCCGAAGGGACGAAGCCCTACATCGATGCATCGTGGGAAGCTGCTGCCGAGCGTGCACCCCAGGCGATCGTGGTCATCGACTACGGCGACAAGACAGCCGAGCAGAAGATCGACTTCCTCCGTGCTCAGCCGTTGATGGCGACCACCCCTGCTGTTCAGCAGAACCGGTTCGTCGTGGTTCCTCTCGCGGACCTGTTCGAGAGTTCACGGTTGGTGCGTTCGGCACAGACCATCGCGACGGCATTCCATCCGGGCGCTGACGCGGCGAAGTGACTCGCACGCGCTACGGGTACGGCGCCCTCCTTGTCGGCTTGTCGGTCGCCCTGGCTGTCGTACTGGGGCTGGCCGTCTCCTTCGGATCGGTACGCATCCCCGTCGGGGACGTGTGGGCGATAGTCGGAGCTCGTTTGGCGCCAGGGACTTTCGAGACGTGGTGGACCGCGGCGCGGGAGTCGATCGTGATCGATTCTCGCCTACCGCGTGCCCTCACGGCTGCGGTGGTGGGTGCGTCCTTGGCGATGTCGGGTGCTGTTGCTCAGGCTGTCACACGGAATCCTCTTGCCGACCCGTATCTGCTCGGAGTTTCGTCGGGTGCGGGATTCATGGTGGTGCTCGTGTCGGTGCTGGGTTTCGGCGCCGGCCTCCTCGGGGTTTTCACGATCCCGGTCGCGGCATTCGTCGGGGCGATGATCCCGTTGTTTCTCGCACTGCTGATCGGCGGCCGGTATCCGCAGCCGACCGCGATCATTTTGGTGGGTGTCGCGCTCGCCCAGATATTCTCGGCGCTCATCACCTTCTGCATCCTGGTGTTGGCCGACGATCGGCACGTGACGTCGGTGATGCACTGGATTGCAGGCGGATTCGGTGATGCGCGATGGTCGACGCTGATCTTCCCGACGATCACGCTGGTCGTCGTCGGTACCGCCCTTCTGTTCAGTTCGCGGTGGATGGACGTCTTGCAGACCGGTGACGACGGGGCTGCTGCACTCGGTATGAACGTCCGACGGTTCCGTGTGTTGTCCTTGCTTGCGGTCTCCGTACTGGCGGGCGCGGCAGTCAGCGTTGCCGGTGGAATCGGATTCATCGGTCTGCTGATCCCACATCTGGCCGGTTTCATCGTTGGCACCAGAGCAATTCGACTGCTCCCTGCTGCAGCCCTGCTGGGCGCCGTCGCGATGGTTGCCGCGGATACCGCTGCGCGCTCGGTGGCACAATCCACTGAAGTTCCGGTCGGAGTGATCACCGCTCTCGTCGGTGCACCGATCTTCGTCTGGATGCTCTACCGGCAGTATCGGAGGCTCGAACAGTGACGCAGATCAGAACAGTGACACAGGCCAGAACAGGGACACTCCCGAAGGACGCCGAAGCTGCGCCTCTGCTCGAACTCGTCGAGACCCGGGCGAGGCTCGGCAACCGCGAAGTCTTGCGCGGCATCACTTTCGCAGTGACGTCCGGTGAAATATTGGGCTTGGTCGGACCGAACGGCAGTGGCAAGACGACGGCACTGCGCTGCTGCTACAACGCTTTGACTCCGACAGGTGGCGCAGTTCTGATCGATCAAGCCGACTCGACGACGCTCTCGCGTAAGGACATCGCCCGAACCATCTCGGCAAGTGTTCAGGAACCTACTGTCTCGGCAGGACTTTCGGTCCGTGAATCGATCGCACTCGGACGAACTCCGCACCGCAGCTGGTTGGACCGAAGCACGGATCGTGACACAACCATCGTGGATCGATGCATCGAGCATGTCGGTTTGGTCGAGCTTGCCGGACGGGACGTGTCGACTCTGTCGGGCGGTGAGCGGCAACGTGTCTCGATAGCGCGCGCATTGGCTCAGGAGCCCAAGGTTCTGTTGTTGGACGAGCCGACCAATCATCTCGATCTTCGTCACCAGTTGATCGTGATGGAATTGCTCGCCGAACTGGCGTCGGCGGGGCTCGCAGTTGTGGTCACGATGCACGATCTACGGTTGGCAGTCGAGTACTGCGACAACCTTGCCGTGCTCACCGAAGGTGAACTCCGCGCGTGTGGGTCTACGGTCGAGGTGTTGGACGAGCCGCTGTTGGCCGAGGTTTTCGGCATCAAGGCGCGAGTCGAACGCGGCGTACGCCCGCGGATGGAGATATTGGGGCTGGCATGACGGAATCGATAGCCGGGATCTACGCCCGTATGGCAGTAGCTGTGCCGTTCTTCGACGACCTGACCGCATATCCGGATACGGTGCCCGCGGTGTTGATGACCGACCCCCAGTGGTTGGCAGCTCGCGTCGCCGATACGGCCGAGCGGTGGGGGAGTTCGGACAGCCGAGTGAACGGCACGTTGTGGTGGTACTCGGCCAGCTCGACGCTGACCGGCATTCCGATCGGAACCGGGATGGTCACCGGGTTCGCGGCCGATCCATCGTTGGACGGTGGGCGGATCTTCTTGCGTGACAACGGCTATCTGGGCGGGTTTGCTGCCGGATCGGTCATTCCGATCTCGCGGAGTGTGGCGGAGTTGGGTCACGCGATGTTCCGCTCACTCAGCCCCGTGATCGAAGTACTCGCCGAGGTGTCCGGCGTTCGGCAGCAGGCGCTGTGGGCGATCACGACGGATTCCATCGCCAATCGCAGCCTTGACGCAGCCGGTAGCGCGAGGGAGCGTGGAAGTGCATTTGCGGCCGGTCTGATCGATGTTCTCCGCGGCGAGAACCCGGGCATTCCGGTTCCGCGTTTCGTCGATGTCGACCGCAATGAAAGTGTTGTGCGCGTTTCCAATCCATTGACACCAGTGGCATCAGGGCGACGCAGATTCACGCAGCGGGCGTCGTGCTGCCTGATCTACGAGGTGCCCGGTGAAGGCAAGTGCACCAGTTGCCCGAAGCGCGCACCCGAAGATCGGGTGCGCGCCTTGGCCGCTCTGGTGTGACTGTGGGTGAGCGGATTCAGGTGTTGTCAGATCAGTGAGCTGCGACCTTGGAACGGTCGAGACCCAGCGCGTCGGTCATCGTGAAGAACAGATCGGTCTGGTCAGTGAGGCCACTGACATTGGCGGCGTGCGGGCCGAAAGCTGCTACACGCAACTGAGTTCCGGTGTGTCCTTCGGACTCGACAGCCGGATCCTCGGACGTTCCGTAGCTGATCGTCATCTCCGAGCCGTCCTTGGTGGTCAGCTTGCGGGTCAGTCCGGGGTAGACGATTTCCTGGGCGCGCTCGACCGGAATGTTCTGGTCCTTGGCGATGGTGGCGATGTCGTCCGCGCTGACGTTGGTGACGATCTGGCTGGTGTGAGCGTGGTCGGCGGTAACGATGACCAGGGTTTCTCCGTCGGTCTTCGCGAATTCGAGTGCCTTCTGCACAGCTTCGTCGAGGTCGACGGTTTCACCGATCTGACCGCACGCGTTGGCTGCGTGATCCTGCTTGTCGATCGAGGCACCTTCGACCTGGAGGAAGAATCCGTTGTCGTTGACCTTCAGTAGGTCGATCGCCTTCTGCGTCATGTCTGCGAGCTTGGGTACGTCGGAGGTTCGCTTGGGGTTGTCGACGCAGGTTTCGGCGGGTTGCAGGTAACCGTCACGGGTGGCAACAGAGCCTTCCCAGCGGACGGGCATGTTGCCGTCGGCGAACAAGCCGAGCACGGGTGCATCCTGATCTGCCTTGCCGACCTCGTTCATCTCGGCGGCATTCTTCACCAGCTGGTAGCCACGAGCGGCAGCTTGCTCGTTGAGTGTCTTGCCCTGCCAGTCACCGGCTTTCGCGGTCTCAGCGAAGGACTTGGCGCCGCCGGCAAAGGTGACGTCGGCTCGGGTGGCGAGGAGCTGTTCGCTGATCGACCCCTTGCCGCCGTTCTCGATGGCGTTCTCCGGGCAGGACTTGGACGTTGCCTCCGGCCCGTAGCACTTGCGGCCACTGACGTGTGCGACCTGCACTGCGGGGGTGGCGTCCTGCACCTCGGCAGTGGAGACGTTGCCGGTGGCCTTGCCGTTCGCCTTGGCGATCTCGAGGACGGTCGACTGGGCCTGACCCTTGATGTCGACGGAAATCGCGCCGTTGTAGGTCTTGGTGCCGGTGGACCATGCCGATCCACTGGCAGCGGAGTCGGTGACGTAGTCGGGCTTGCCGTCCTTGGTCAACGCGTAGTGCGTGTACTGGCCGGTGATCGGCAGGGCGTCGAGGCCGGGGAAGCTGCCCGCAGCGCCTTCGGCGTAGTTGCGTGCGGCTGTGATCTCCGAGTCGCCCATGCCGTCCCCGATCAGGAGGATGACGTTCTTCGCGCCGGAGGCATTGACGGCGTCGCGCACTGCGGCCGACTGATCACCGTCGATGCGACGAGCGCCACCGTTCGAGGACAATTCGCCGGTCGCGGCGCGATCGACGGTCGCGCCGTTCGAGCCTGTGGCCTCGTCGGCGCTGCTGCTGCAGCCGGCAGCGGCCAGAACGGCGACGGCGCCGGCGACGGCCGTCAACCTACGTGTGTTGCGCGAGAACGACATACGAGTAGTACTCCTGGAAACAGTATGGATGGAGATTATGAACGCCGCTAATGATCTGGGGCCAAAGTGAACGGAGTGCAGACATGCGTACATCTGAATGTGACGAGACGGTGAGGGTTGAGATTCGCTCTCTTGACTGTGGGTGAGCGACCTGGCAGACTGAATCCGCATCGAACATCAGTTCGATGCATGTGGTGCGTCTTCCCTTTCGGCATCCTCGAGCAGTCGGTCGTCCCTGACGGCCGACTCGATCAGGTGCGAGGTCAGTGTGGGTTGGGGAAATGGGCCGCCGACGTGGTCCGAGATGGAACGGGTGCTTTCCGGACGACCCGGCCGTGTGGAACATGAGGATTTGTTTCCGGGCGATGGAAGTGACAGCCCCGCCTGGTCAAGAAAGCGCGGCGAGTACCACGCGGGCGAGCTCACCCGTGGTGCCGGTGTAGTTCCTTACGCAGAACTGCACGCTCACTCGGCCTTCAGTTTCCTCGACGGCGCATCGCCGCCGGAAGAGCTGGTCGAGGAAGCAGTGCGTCTCGGGCTCGAAGCTATCGCCGTCACCGATCACGACGGCTTCTACGGCGTGGTGAGGTTTGCGGAAGCCGCACGTGAATGGGGAATGCGCACAGTCTTCGGAGCTGAGCTTTCTCTGGACTCGGTACCCAGAACCGGCACGGCAGATCCCGGTGGAACACACCTCCTGGTGCTTGCCCGTGGGCAGGAAGGGTATCGCCGGCTTTCGCGGGAGATCGCTGCCGCGCATCTGGCGGGCGGCGAGAAGGGCAAACTGCAGTACGACTACGACGTGCTGACCGAAGCGGCCGGTGGCCACTGGCAGATCCTGACCGGGTGCCGGAAAGGTCATGTGCGGCAAGCCTTGACGTCGGGTGGTCGCGAAGCGGCGGCGGATGCCTTGCTGGATCTGGTCGAGCGATTCGGGGCGGAGCGAGTGTCGGTGGAACTCACCCATCATGGGTTGGCGGAGGACGACGAGCGCAATGCCGTTCTGGCCGAATTGGCGAGAGAGCATGGACTACGTACGGTGGCGACCACCGCCGCGCACTTCGCCGCTCCTCCGCGTCGACGCCTCGCCATGGCAATGGCGGCTGTGCGGTCGCGTCAAAGCTTGGACGAGGCAGCAGGATGGTTGGCCCCTACCGGCGGAGCGCACCTGCGGTCCGGCGCGGAGATGGCGACACTGTTCTCGCTCTATCCCGAGGCTGTCAGTGGTGCCGCCGATCTTGGTCGTGAGTGCGCTTTCGATCTCAAGCTCATCGCGCCCAAATTGCCACCGTTCGACGTGCCCGCCGGGCATACCGAGGCGTCGTGGTTGCGTGAGCTCACCATGGTGGGGGCGCTGGAACGCTACGGACCGCCGGAAGGTGCACCGAAGGCATACAAACAGCTCGAACATGAACTTGCCATCATCGAGGGATTGAACTTTCCCGGATACTTCCTGGTGGTGCATGACATCGTGTCGTTCTGCAAGAACAACGACATCCTCTGTCAGGGAAGAGGTTCCGCTGCGAACTCGGCGGTGTGTTACGCGATCGGCATCACCAATGTCGATCCGGTTCGCAACAAATTGTTGTTCGAGAGGTTTCTTGCGCCCGAACGTGACGGCCCGCCCGACATCGACGTGGACATCGAGTCCGACCGTAGGGAAGAGGCGATCCAGCACGTGTACGCGAAGTACGGGCGTACGTATGCCGCGCAGGTCGCCAATGTCATCACTTATCGAGGAAAGTCGTCGGTGCGGGACATGGCTCGGGCACTGGGCTTTTCGCAGGGCCAGCAAGATGCGTGGAGTAAGCAGGTCGGCCGGTGGGGTGGTATCGACAAGAATGCGGATACAGATATTCCGCGTCCGGTACTCGAACTGGCGGCGCAGATCGAAGGCTATCCGCGGCACCTCGGTATCCACTCGGGCGGCATGGTCATCTGCGATCGTCCTATCGCCGACGTCTGTCCGGTGGAGTGGGCGCGAATGGCCAATCGTAGTGTCCTGCAGTGGGACAAGGACGACTGTGCTGCCGCTGGGCTGGTCAAGTTCGACCTGCTCGGCCTCGGCATGCTCTCTGCATTGCATTACATGATGGATCTGGTGGCCGAACACAAAGGCATCACAGTCGATCTGGCGCAACTCGATCTGTCGGAAACGGCGGTGTACGAGATGCTGCAGCGGGCAGATTCGGTGGGGGTGTTCCAAGTGGAATCACGTGCGCAGATGGCGACACTGCCGCGTCTGAAGCCTCGAAACTTCTACGACCTGGTGGTCGAAGTCGCGCTCATCCGTCCGGGGCCGATTCAAGGCGGATCAGTGCATCCGTACATTCGTCGGCGCAACAAACTCGAACCTGTGTCCTACGACCATCCGTCGCTCGAGAAGGCACTCGAACGCACGTTGGGGGTTCCGCTGTTCCAGGAACAGTTGATGCAGATGGCCGTCGACGTTGCGGGCTTCACGCCGTCCGAGGCCGATCAATTGCGTCGGGCAATGGGATCGAAACGCTCCACCGAGAAGATGGAACAACTGCGCGCGAGGTTCTATCAGGGCATGCGAGACCTACACGGCATCGGCGACGAGGTTGCCGACCGGATCTACGAAAAGCTGTATGCGTTTGCCAATTTCGGTTTCCCGGAAAGCCATTCACAGAGTTTTGCCGCGCTGGTCTTCTACTCCTCGTGGTTCAAACTCCATCATCCCGCTGCCTTCTGCGCCGGACTTCTGCGCGCGCAGCCCATGGGTTTCTACTCGCCGCAGTCCTTGGTTGCCGATGCGCGCCGGCACGGAGTGCAGGTACACGGTGCAGACATCAATGTCAGCCTTGCGCACGCCACCGTCGAGGCAGGTGGATTCGAGGTTCGGCTGGGATTGGGGGAGGTGCGCAACATCGGCGATGCACTGGCCGAGAAGATCGTCGAACAGCGAGGCCTCGGTGGACCGTTCACGTCGTTTCTCGATCTGACCGGCCGGGTGGAACTGACTACCGCACAGGCTGAATCGTTGGCGACCGCCGGTGCGCTCGCCAGCTTCGGCATCTCGCGTAGAGAAGCGCTGTGGGCAGCGGGCGCTGCGGCAGGGGAGCGCCCCGACCGCTTGCCGGGTATCGGTGCATCGGTCACAGCTCCCACCCTGCCCGGAATGAGCGACGTCGAATTGGCGGCAGCGGATGTCTGGGCGACGGGAGTATCTCCCGACACCTACCCGACACAGTTTCTCCGCCCACAGCTCGACGCGCTTGGCGTGGTGCCGGCGTCGAGACTTCTCGACATCCCGGACGGTGACCGTGTGCTGGTGGGGGGAGCAGTCACACACCGGCAGCGCCCGGCAACAGCTGCGGGCGTCACGTTCATCAACCTCGAAGACGAAACCGGCATGGTCAATGTCGTGTGTTCGGTGGGGTTGTGGGCAAAGTACCGAAAACTGGCAAATACGGCGCCGGCGTTGCTTATTCGAGGGAAGGTGCAAAATGCAGAAGGCGCTGTCACCGTCGTGGCAGACCGGATGCAGCTGATGGATCTGCGAGTCACAGCCAAGTCGCGAGACTTTCGCTGATGTCCGATTCTGCCCCACCGTTTTGTGTCGAGGGCACAGTTTTGTGCCGAGAGGACAAAGGCGGAGCTCAACTCTGACCTCCGAGCATATGGCGCGGGTCACAATCGCTCCCTAGGGTTGTCGCTTGAGCGGCGATCGAATCACCTGGCACGGCTACGGCCTGTGGCCTCGCTGGTGAATATCGTCGCCTTCCAAACATGCTGAATCCAAAGCACTTCGAGTCGAAGAGGAACTTCATGAGCACAGCGATTCTCGTCGCACACGTACACCCCGCGGATCCGTCTTCGGAGGAAGCATTCAACCGCTGGTACGACGACGTACATATTCCGCAGGTCGTCGAGCGAGTGCCCGGGGTTGTCTCCGCCTCTCGATTCTCTCTCGCGGATGTGCAGTTGCTGCCCGAGGCGGCATTGCCCGCGCGTCGCTACCTGAGCATCTATCAACTCGACACGGAGGATCTCGCGGGCACCGCCCAGGCATTGGGAAGTGCTTTGGGCGACGGAACTCTCGACATGTCCGAGGCCATCGCGACCACCGGTGAGACCGGTCCCGAATTGCTCTTCTACGTCCCGGCCGAGAGCTGAAGGGGAACGCTGACATGTCCGATCTTCTCGCGAACAAAGTTGCGATAGTCACCGGCGCAGGCGCAGGCATCGGTGCGGCAATCGCCCGGGCATTCGGGGCGGAAGGTGCCCGCGTCGTAGTCTCCGACATCAACGGTGACGCAGCACAGGCAGTGGCGGACTCGATCGACGGGGCGATCGCTGTCACCTCCGACGTTACCGACGAACAGCAGGTCAAGGATCTCGTCGCCAGAGCGGTCGACGAGTTCGGCGGACTGAACGTCGTAGTACCCAACGCCGGCATCGCCACCACAACTCCACTGATCGAGACCTCGTTCGAGGACTGGCGAAAAGTCATGTCCGTCAATCTCGACGGAGTGTTCTTGACCGTCCGTCATTCGTTACCCGCGCTCGTCGCATCCGGTGGTGGTTCGATCGTGAACATCTCGTCGATTTCGTCGACAACAGGGTCGCCGTTGATCGGCAGCTACGCCGCCGCCAAGGCTGCGGTTCGCAATCTCACCGAAACTCTCTCGGCCGAACTTCGCTTTCACGGAATCCGCGCGAACGCTTTGCTGCCCGGATTCATCGATACCGACCTGGTCAAGAGTCACCAGCAGGATTTCGAGAACGCCCTCGGCCTCGAGTCCGGCGGCTTCGACGATTTGATGGTCACGAAGCAGACGCGCTACGGCCGGACTGAGGAAGTTGCCGCCGCGGCCGTGTTCTTTGCCAGTGACCAGTCGTCGTGGTGCAACGGCAGCAGTCTGGTTCTCGACGGAGGGTTCACCGCTTCTCTTCTCTGAGCCGCAGCACCTTTCCGAACATCACCCGAAATCATCATTCGTGCGAGGACCCACACCATGACCAACCGCGCCGTGTACGTACTTCCGCCCGGAGGATTGACCAACCTCGAATCGAGGACCATCGAGACGCCAGGGCCGGACGCGGGCGAAGTGACGATCGCGATCCACGCGAATTCGCTCAACCACCACGACTACCTCGTGGCGACCGGCGAGATAGCCACCGACGGTCCGCGGATCCTGTTGTCCGATGCTGCCGGGGAGGTCGTTGCGGTCGGAGACGGCGTAACGCAGTTCAGCGTCGGAGATCGCGTGATGAGCACCTATCTGCCGCATTGGCGGAGCGGCGCACCGGATTTCGACGGATTCGGAAATTCACCGGGTGACGGTGCCGACGGGTTCGCCCGCGACACCGTCACCGTGCCGGTATCTGCTGTGACAGTGATGCCGCGAAACTACACCTACGAGGAAGCCGCTACCTTGCCCACCGCGGGATTGTCAGCGTGGCGCGCACTGTTTGCCGGCGTTCCGATCATCCCAGGTTCGACGGTGTTGATCCCCGGGACCAGCACGGTAGCGCTGTTTGCCGTGCAGCTGGCCAAAGCGGTTGGAGCTCAGGTGATCGCAACCTCGTCGGCCGCCGACAAGATGGCTCGATTGACCGAGCTCGGTGCCGATCACGTGGTCAACTACCGCGAGCGCCCGGACTGGGGAGCGGAGGCGATGCGGCTCAGCGGCGGAATCAATCTTGTCCTCGACGTCGGCGGGCCGTCCACCCTCGGTCAATCTCTCGTGGCAGTGCGACCCGGCGGGCGGATCTGTGCGCTGGGGATCATGAACGGCCCCTCGTCGTCGATCGACCTGACTTCGCTCCTGACCAAACAGGTCACCATCGAAGGTGTTCTGGTGGGCAGTCGTACACATCAGGAGCAAATGGTTGCAGGTCTGGAAAGCCTCGCGCTTCGTCCCGTCATAGATTCTTCCTACAGCCTCGACCGCCTCGCTGACGCTTTCGAGCAGCAGAAGTCCGGGCGGGCCTACGGCAAGATCGTCATCACAAACCCTTGACTGCTTGGCGGTCCCAATGGGGATCGGTGAGGATTTCCGCCGAGTCGCCGACAAACGCACGTGCGGCAGTCTGGTCGCCGCTGAGGGTGAACCTCAGCCACGCTGTCAGGTAACCCCGGAATCCTTCGCCGTCGACGGCCCAATTGTGGCCGACGCCAAGCAGTCTGCCGCGGACGGCCGGCCCCGCGGTTTTGTCGAAGTACTCCGCTTGCGGATCGGCGGTGGAGACAGGGTCGTCGGCGCCGGTCATGAAGAACGTCGGCCCGGTCAACTTCGCCACGTCGATCACGTCGACGGGTCGCGAGGCCCACCATGGGTCCGGCAAATCGAGCACCGCCGTGGCGGTGATTAGATTCGCCGACCGAGTTGCCGCGTTGATCGCGCCGCCTGCACCCTGCGAGTGCCCCACCGAGGCTATGTTGTCGGTGTCGATCCGCTGGTGAAAGATGCTTTCCGCGTTGGTGTCCTGATCCACGATGTACTGGGCGGCAGCCAAGATCTCGGTACCGTCTCCGGTGACGCTGCTGTCGGCTACCACGACGACGAAACCCCACGACGCGAGGTGACGTAGGAGGGCTTCGTACTCCTCGTAAGTCGCGTAACTGCCGTTGCCGAAGGTGACGACGGGAAGCCGATTGCCGTCAGCGGACAAGTCGGCTGGGTAAAACAGTTGGTACCCGGGAACGGAATCGGCAGCCACCTCGTGCGCACCCTGGGCTGCGTACAGATCGCTGATCGACTCCGATGCGATGGATTCGGTAGTCGCGGCTTCGGGAGCGGCCGGAACCCCCGCACTGGCGTGTGTGACGGCACCCGATAGTGCCAGAACAAAAGATGCGGTCACGACGGCGATCGAATGTGTGGTCCGAGAAGGCATGGGTACAAGTATGTCCGAACGTCTCGAGCCGTCAGGCCGTGACGTGTGTGGGCTGGTCGTCGCCGACTAGGCCTCGAATGAGGAATATGGCGACTACACCGAAAGCGATCAACAGGACCGTCAGGAGGGACGCGATCGCGGCGGCGCCACTCACCTCTGTAGTCACGGACGTGTCCAACCCGCCGGTCGAGAGAATGGTGGTGGGGTCGGTGAGGCCGTGCAACACGATTGCGGCCCAGATAGTCCCCGTCACTCGCATGGTCAGGTACATGCACATGCCGAATCCGAACGTATAGACGACTGTGCCGAGAACGGTTGCCAGTTCCATCCCCGCGATGAAGTTCACGGTGTGCATGAGCGCGAACAACAAGGACGATACGACCGCGACGAACCGTTCGCGGTGGCCGGCGTCGCGGAGCATCTTCACGGCGATACCTCGGGTGAGCAGTTCTTCCGCGAGCCCCACGCACACACCGAGAGCGATCAGGGAAACGATCTCCCCGGTCGACCACTCGCTCCAATCCGTTCCGACCAGGTGTGCAGCGATGGCGGCGACCACGATAATCGGGCCGATCCACATCCACCCGCGCCCGCGTATGGGTTGTGGTCCGAAGATGTCGCGCAGCCAGCCCAGCTTGGTCGCGAAGATCAGCAGTGCGATTGCGCCGATCGCGATAGGCAATGCGACGCCGAAGATGATGCTGGAAGCGCTTGCGACAACGTTGTCCGTGTCGATCTGGTCGGCAAAAACCCGCGAGGTAACCTGCCCGACGGCGAGGTAGAAGGCCAAATAGGCGACGATCACCGAGAGCAACTTCCACAAGGACGGGCGACTCCAAAAACCCGACTTTTCGGGAACGGTATTGGTCATTGTCAGATCGTAAAGGGAGCCGCAGGAAAACACGCGGTACCGTCTATTCGGACAGCAGCGAACACGAAGGCAGGACGCAGAAAAATGTTGGAAGTCGACTTGAATGCACTGGACGCGGCGCTGGCGGCGGGTGAGCCGTTGATCGACGTCCGTGAGGCCGACGAGTTCGCTCAGGTGCGCGTTCCGGGTGCGTCGCTCATTCCGCTCAGCGAGTTCGTCGCTCGCGTCGGCGAGATCCCGGACGCAGAAACGGTGTACATCATCTGCGCCGTCGGGGGACGGAGCTTGCAAGCCGCTGAATATCTCCAGGCCCGCGGCATCAATGCCGTTTCGGTGGCCGGTGGAACGATGGCGTGGTACCAGTCGGGTCGTCAGATCGAGACCGGGGAATAGGGCGTAGCTGTTGGGGCAGCCCCGCATTCGGCGCTGCCCCAACAGGTCACTTTCGCCAGAACAGGTGATGCGTCACGCCGCTCGGGCTCGGCACGATTTCGAGGTTGAAGCGATCACGTAATTCGTCGGGTGTCTCCCACAGGCGTAGACCGGATCCGAATTCGATCGGGGAGACAGCGACGTGCATCGTGTCGACCAGATCGGCGTCGAGGAATTCACGGATAGTGCTGACTCCGCCGCCAAGTCGAACGTCCTTGCCCTGCGCCGCCTCACGTGCTTGCTCGAGGGCCGTCGCCGGGTCGGCGTCGACGAAGTGGAATGTCGTGTCCGAGAGTGTGAACGACGGCCGCACGTGGTGGGTCAAGACGAATACCGGGGTGTGGAACGGTGGCTCGTCGCCCCACCAGCCCTGCCACTCGAGATTCTCCCAAGGGCCGCGGTAGGGAGCGAATTTGTTGCGGCCCATGATTTCGGCACCGATGTTGTTGGAGAAGTCTCGGGTGAAATAGTCGTCGAGGCCGCGGCTGCCGCCGGGATCGGTGCGGTTGGGCCAGCTGGCCGTAGCTCCCGCCCACGCAAACATTTCACCGTGGTCGAGGCCGAACGGGCTCTCGAAACTCTGGTCCGGACCGCATGCTATTCCGTCGCTGGAAACGTTGAAATTCTGCACTCGTAGCAACTGACTCACCGTGTACTCCCGCTCTCGACAATGGTCTACGTGAGTACAGACCGTACGGCGAGCCGAAACTCATCGGTGCGATTTCAGGCGGCTGCGGGAAGTGCGCCGCTGCGGATCGAGCGGACGGTCCGTACCGCGACGGTTGCCCAGATGGGGATCAGCACGGTCAGCAGGGCAAGTGCGATTCCCAGAATCAGCGTCGAACCGGTGGCGACTCCGAATGCATTCGCGCCGACGGCACATGCTCCGATGGGAAAAGTGAAGCTCCACCAGCCGAGTGAGAAGTCCAAGCCGCGGCGCAGTGCGTGGATGGTGACGACGGTGACGGTGACAAACGCGATCACGCCGATGATTCCGACGACGGTTCCGTATGCGATTCCGAATTCGTGCAGGGTGTCGGCGTGCTCGGTACCGAGTGCATGCCGTGAGGCGGCGGCCAACAGGTTGGATGCTGCGATCGACTGTCCGATCACGCCCAACGGAATCCACAGTGAGGGAATGGCATTGAACGGGATCACGTCGACGCCCGCCGAGTGGTTGCGTGCGAACTGCCTGGCGACGGCTACCAGAATGCCGATGGCGGCGGTCAGCGCCAGAGCGAACAGGATGTAGCAGAAGACCAGTACCGCGATGCGCGGAGCGCCTTCGGGCATGTGGGTGCTGACGGCTGCGCCGGTGGTGGCCGAGACCATCGGGGGTACGACGGGCATGAGCCAGAATGGCATTGCCGTCGCCATCCCGGCATCTCGAACGAGTCGAATCATCATCACGACGTAGGTGACCAGGCCGAGTGCCGTGCCGAGTGTCCACAGTGTCAGCGACACGGTGATCGCCACGTCGTGGCCGAGGAAGTCCGGGCCGGTGATGCCGGTTGCGGATCCCACGGTCAGAAGTGCCATTGCGACGGCGCCGTAGAAGGGGAACATCGCGGGGCTGTGCAGGTAGGCGAGGGCCTGACATCGATGTTGTGACCAATGGGTGGCAAATGCTCCGATCAAGGCGCACAGTACGAGAACCGCCAGAACCCAGAAGATCTCGGAGACCAGTTTCAAGCCCTCGATCTCCGGTTCGAGCGAAGCGGCGGCCACCGAGACGATTCCCGTTCCCATCGCTGCCGCGAACCAGTTCGGGGTGATGTGGGCGAAGGTGGGACTCGTGGTGGTGGTCATGTATTTCACTGTCGTCTCATCCGGTTCGTACCGGTAGACCGGTTGTCCTTGAATGCCCACAAACTCGCCTTGTGGGTCTAATCTTGGTCTATGTCGTTGTCCCCTCGGGTGCCGGAGCTCAGTGCCCTCGACGTCCTGCTTTCCGTAGGGCGTCTGGGCAGCATGGGTGCTGCCGGCCGGGAGCACGGACTCAGTCAGCAGGCAGTCAGCGCCCGTGTGCGTTCGGTCGAACGTCAGCTCGGCATCAAGGTTTTCGATCGAGCGGCGACCGGTGTTCGTCCCACCGCCGAGGGCGGTCTGATTCTCGAGTGGGCAAGTCACATCCTCGTCAGTGCCGAGGAAATGGCATCGGGAGTTGCCGCACTTCGCGGTGAACGCGACGCTGCCGTCACCGTTGCCGCCAGCATGACCATCGCCGAGTATCTGGTTCCCGGATGGACGGTCGCGATGCGGCACAAGTTCCCCAATGTCGTGGCGTCGGTGAGCTTGCACAATTCCTCGGATGTCTCTGCTCAAGTGCAGGCAGGCCAGGCCGATATCGGATTCGTCGAGGGTCCGGATGTGCCGTCGGCGCTCGCGTCGTGCGAGGTAGCGCGTGATCACCTCGTCGTGGTTGTGCCGCCAGGACACGACTGGGCCAATGGTGTGCCTGTTCCGGTTGCGGACCTCGCACGCACGCCGCTGATTCAGCGCGAGTCAGGGTCAGGGACGCGTCTGACGCTCGAGAATGCTGTTCCCGATTGTGTGCCGCCCTTGCTCGAGCTCACCTCGTGCACCGCAGTCAAGGCTGCGGTGGTGGCAGGCAACGCGCCCGCCGTTCTGTCGTCGCTGGCCGTGGCTGCAGATCTGACGGACGGGCGACTGGTCGCGGTCAACGTCGACGGCTTGCGGATGCCGAGGCGGCTCCAGGCCGTCTGGGATCCAGATCGCGGATTACGCGGTGCAGCAAGGGATTTCCTCGACATCGCGCTCGGTTCCAACACCGCTGTTCATTCGCGCTGACGGCTGCGGCTGCTATCTGGCGGTGTCGATCCCCGCGAGGATGAGATTGATACCTGCCAGAAACTGCTCGCGGTCGTCGTGGTCGCGCAGTTGTGTCGACACCTGATTGAGGAACGGGTACTTCGCAGGGTCGAGTTCTTCCCATCGTGTAGCGACGGTCGAAAGGAAAGCGGATCGGTCTGTCTCGCGGGGGAGGAGGCGGGCGCCCGCGGCGTATTGGCCGGCGAGGCCGAGTACGTAATTCAGGAGTGCGGACGCGCAGTCGAACTGTGCCGATTCGGGCACGCCCAGGGTCTGGAGCTGTGTGCCGAGACTTTCGAAGATCTTCATCACTGCTGATTGCCACGGCTCGCGCGAGAGTTGGGTGCCGACCCACGGGTGAGCGTCGATCGCGTCGAACACACCGAGGGTGATGATCCGGATCGCCTCGCGTGGAGTTGCGCTTTCGGTTCCTTCGGTGGTCACGCGGGCGATGACGTCGTCGGTCGCCGCGGCGAGCAGTTCGCTCTTGTTGGCGACGTGCCAGTAAATCGCCCCGCTTCCTGTTGCCAAGCGTGCGGAGAGTGCGCGAAATGTCAGGGCAGTTTCGCCCTCGTCGTCGAGGATCTCGATCGCAGCCTCGACGATTCGCTCCTTCGAGAGCGCGTCCGTACGTCGTTCGGTCCGCTGATTCCTGGTCGCCATGCGCACCATCTTGACATATCTGGAACGCCGTTCCAAGATGGTCGCTGGAACGACGTTCCAATAGAAGCCTGAAAGGAAACAAACATGAGCAACTCGATAACGATCATCGGGGCGGGCCTCGGCGGTCTGACCCTCGCGCGCGTCCTCCACGTTCACGGAATTCCGTCGAAGATCTACGAGGCGGAACCGTCGGCAGAAGCTCGCACGCAGGGCGGCCAACTCGACATCCATGAACACAACGGTCAGGCGGCGCTCGACGCTGCCGGCCTCATCGACGAGTTCCGCGCGATCATTCACGCGGGCGGTGCCGCGTCGCGCGTACTCGATCAACACGCCGCTGTACTCCTCGACGAACCCGATGACGGCACGGGAGTCCGTCCTGAAGTGCTGCGCGGAGACCTCCGACGGATCCTGCTCGAATCCCTTCCGGACGGCACGATCGAATGGGGACGCAAGGTCGACAGTGTCCGCTCGCTCGGCTCACCGAACACAGCCGACGAGTGCGCTGACGGCCTCCACGAGTTGACCTTCGTCGACGGTTCGACAGTGACTACCGACCTCCTCGTCGGTGCAGACGGTGCCTGGTCGAAGATCCGGCCGCTGCTCTCCGATGCGAAGCCCGAATACGTCGGCACCACGTTCGTCGAGACCTACCTCTACAACGTCGACGAGAAGCATTCGGCTGCAGCCGAAGCCGTCGGTGGCGGGGCGATGTACGCGCCCGCACCAGGACAAGCGATCGCCGCGCATCGAGAGGCGGGGGACATCGTGCACACCTACGTTCAGCTGAATCGTCCGGCGGAGTGGTTTGCCGGTATCGATTTCACCGACGCTGCCGCTGCGACAGCGCGGGTCGCGGCCGAGTTCGACGGTTGGGCATCGGAACTCACTGCACTGATCACAGACGGCGAAACCGCTCCGATTCCGCGGGCGATCCATGCCCTTCCCGACGGGCATCGATGGGATCGTGTGCCCGGGGTCACGCTCCTCGGTGATGCGGCACACCTGATGGCTCCATCCGGTGAGGGCGCGAACTTGGCCATGTTCGACGGCGCCGAACTGGGAAGGGCGATCGCCGCGCACCCCGACGACATCGAAGCGGCACTGAGCGGCTACGAGGAAGCGATGTTTGTACGCAGCGCATCCGAGGCCGCGGACTCGCACGTGATCCTTGATCTCTGCCTCGGTGAAGGCGCACCGTATTCACTGGTCGACTTCTTCACCGGTGCTGCTTCCATATCCGGATAATGGGCGAATGCCTGTTGATTCCACTCCCTCGTCTGCCGCGATTACGCACGTGAGCGGCCTCTCGAAGGGCGGCCCGTTGGATCGAAATCACCGGGTGACGTTGCACTTTCATCCGGACCTCCCGTCTGAACGTGGTCTGACACTGGCCTCGATCGCACGTCGAGGCACCTACGTGACACAGTTCGAGACTCGAACCAGCAACGGCGGACTGACGGCGCATCACGGAGGCGATCGTTGGCGTTGGGAGAGTCGGATATTCGGCGGGGCTTACGACGAGAGAGAGCCGTCGGAACGGCCGAAGTACGGATCGTTGAACTTTTCCGCCGATCCGTACGGGGCATCTCCTCGGTTCGGCTCGTCCTACTTCCGGCTTGCCGAGCACACACTCGACCGCACCACTTTCTGCTTTCCCGACAGTGTCTTCGAACCCGATCTCTTCGGAACGGCGGACGCGATGAGCCTGGTCGACGCCGCAGGAGCCGCCGAGTTCGACGATCCGCTCGACCACTACATCGAGGCGCACGTCCACGGCGCCGTCGACATCGGAACCGACGTCGAGGCACTCGTTCTGGACCCGAGCTACCGGGGCTCACGCATCGAAGAGATCGCCCACTCGCTCCCATGCCCGGTGCTGTGGCACGACGGTTACGCGGTCGACGTCGAGGAGGTCGCCGAACATCCCGAATATCGGGGAGCGGCCGTCGTCGACCTCGCGCGAGAGATCGCAATCGACGGGCGACTGACGCCTGCCGTCCTGGGGTTCGCCCGGGGTGCGTCCTTCGATGCGCAGGGCGTCAAGAAGGTCTGGCACTACATCGCTCGATTCGGCGGCAGGGGTTAGAACTGGGCATTCGCGTGTCGCCGCCCGTCGACGACTGCTGGTTCCGGGACCGCACATCGGTCAGAAGGGGACGGTGAGGAAAGAGTGATTGTTACGCAACATCGGGCATGAACTCCCGAAACAACTGCATCCGAAGATGGAAATCGACCTTGATCCTCGGTCGAAGGGATGCATGAATCGATGGGCGCTCAACTCACCACCACCAGTGTCGACACACTCTGCGCGTACTGCGGGGTCGGCTGTGGTCTCGTCCTCGACATCATCACCGATCCGGAGACGGGTCGTCGGAAGGCTGCGAAGTCTTCCGGTCTGAAGACACATCCCACCAACTTCGGGCGTCTGTGCACCAAAGGGACCACGACAGCAGACATGCTCGCAGGTCCGGGGCGTATGGAATCTGCATATCGCCGTCCACACCGAGGTGATGCGATCGAATCGGCGGACATCGGCGCCGTCATCACCGAAACCGCCCAGCGTCTACGGGGGATCATCGACGAGCACGGCCCCGACGCGTTTGCGTTGTACGTGTCCGGGCAGATGTCTCTCGAAGCCCAGTACTTGTCGAACAAACTGGCCAAGGGCTTTATCGGAACCAATCAGATCGAATCGAATTCCCGGTTGTGCATGGCGAGTGCAGGCACCGGCTACAAGCAGTCTCTCGGGGCCGACGGACCGCCCGGTTCCTATCAGGACTTCGAACACGCCGACGTGTTCTTCGTGACGGGCGCGAACATGGCGGACTGCCATCCGATCCTCTTTCTGCGGATGCAGGAGCGGATCAAGGCAGGCGCGAAGTTGATCGTCGTCGATCCTCGACGCAGCGCCACCGCGGACAAGGCGAACTTGTTCCTGCAGATTGCTCCCGGCACAGATCTTGCGCTACTCAACGGGCTACTCCACCTGCTCGTCGTGAACGGCCACACCGATCCCGACTTCATCGCCGACTTCACCGAAGGCTGGGGGGTGATGTCCGGTTTCCTCGCGGAGTACACCCCGGAGAAGGTCAGTGAGATCACGGGTATCCCCGAAGCCGACATCCGCACTGCAGCGCAGTGGATCGGTGAGGCTGCCAACTGGATGAGCTGTTGGACTATGGGGTTGAACCAGAGCACCCACGGCACGTGGAACACCAATGCCATCTGCAACCTTCACCTCGCGACTGGAGCAATCTGCAAGCCCGGCAGCGGTCCGTTCTCGCTGACCGGGCAGCCGAACGCGATGGGCGGGCGTGAAATGGGCTACATGGGGCCAGGTTTGCCCGGCCAGCGTGCCGTGACGGTCGACGCCGATCGCGAATTCGTCGAGGAGCGTTGGGGGATCCCGGCGGGTTCTCTGCGCACCGACATCGGCGGCGGGACCATCGACCTGTTCTCCCGCATGGCGGCGGGGGAGATCAAGGCGTGCTGGATCATCTGCACCAATCCTGTTGCAACAGTAGCCAACCGCAAGACCGTCATCGACGGCTTGGAGAAGGCTGACCTCGTCATCACCCAGGATGCGTTCCTGGGTACCGAGACCAACGAATACGCCGATGTTCTGCTGCCCGCGTCACTGTGGACAGAGTCGGACGGAGTGATGATCAATTCCGAACGCAACCTGACGCTCTTTCAGCAGGCGCTGGATCCGGTCGGGCAGGCGCTGCCTGATTGGCAGATCATCGCCCGCATCGCCTGCGAGATGGGGTATGGCGAGGCGTTCACCTATACCTGCGCCGAAGAGGTGTTCGAGGAGATCAAGCAGTTCTGGAATCCGAAGACCGGCTACGACTTGCGCGGCGTCAGCTACGAGCGCCTCCGCAAGACGTCAATTCAGTGGCCATGCCCGCCCGACAGTGATCAGGACCGTCATCCCATCCGATACCTCAATGACGGTGTCAGTCAAAGGCTCCTGATCCGCGAGGACGGCAGCACTCCGCGGCTCGCATTCCCTACCTCCACTGGCCGGGCGATGTTCTTCGCAAGGCCGCACATTCTTCCCGCCGAAATGCCCGACGACGACTACCCGTTCCTGCTCAACACCGGTCGTCTCCCGCACCAGTGGCACACCATGACCAAGACCGGCAAGGTGGCCAAGCTGAACAAACTCAACCCGGGGCCCTTCGTCGAGATCCATCCCCACGATGCCGCCAGGCTGGGCGTCGTCGACAAGGATGCGATCGAGGTTGCCTCACGCCGCGGCCGCGCTGTGCTCCCGGCGGTTGTCACCGACCGAGTGCGTCCGGGAAACTGCTTCGCGCCGTTTCACTGGAACGACGCCTTCGGTGAGTACCTGTCCATCAACGCCGTCACCAACGACGCGATTGACCCTGCCTCGCAACAACCGGAGTTCAAAGCCTGTGCCGTCACTATGACGAAGGTCGCTGTGAACACACCCGAGACAGTGCTCGCCGAGTCGCCGCGGGAGGCTCCTGCGCCGGACGATCGGGTTTTGTCGCGAACCGATGTCCTGGCCGGGGTCATCGGTCAAACAGGAACACCTGCAGTGGTATTCGATGCGCTGCAACAGAGCTACCTGGCCGGCCTTCTCGCGGCGTTGCGTGCGGACGGTGATCGTACTGCCGGTGTGCCGACCTTGCCGTCGACTGCGCCGTTCGAGACCGAAAAGAGGATGTGGGTCGACGGAGTATTGGCCGGCCTGTACTCGCGGACCTTACTCCCAGACACGGATGGGCCTGCGTTGTCATCGAGTGCGGGCATTGCGCCGGAACGCGCGCCGATCGTGGTGCTCTGGGCATCGCAGACCGGAAACGCGGAGGAGTTTGCCGCAGCCTGCGCTGCTCGTCTCGGGGAAGTTGGCTTGCCCGTGGTGATGCACGCGATGGACGAGTTCCCGGCCGCCGACCTGGCAGTTACCAGAGAGGTCCTGCTGATCACCAGTACCTCCGGTGACGGCGAATCCCCGGACAACGGCAGCGGTTTCTGGGATGCGTTGGCTGCTGACACGGCGCCCCGCATGGCCGAGACACGGTATGCAGTAATTGCTTTCGGTGACTCGAACTATGACGACTTCTGCGGGCATGGACGAAAGCTTGACGCCCGTCTTGCCGAACTGGGGGCCAGTCGTATCGTCGATCGCGCGGACTGTGAGCCCGATTTCGAGGACACCGCTGCTGGATGGCTGGACTCTGTCACGGCTGAACTTCAGCGCTCGGCGGCTGGTGAGACGGCCGACGTCGTCGTTGCAAAGAATTCTGGGACAACCGTTGCGGCCACGCAGATTTCACCGGCGATGTCGGCGCCGCTGCAATACAACAAGAAGGCACCGTTGGCCACAGCCTTGACGCGCAATATCGTGCTCAACCGGCCAGGCTCTTCCAAAGACGTGCGGCAGTTGGGCTTTCACCTTCCGGACGACACTGTCAGTTACGAAGCCGGAGACGCTCTCGGAGTCTGGCCGCGGAACAGTTCCCCATTTGTCGACGAGTGGCTCACCCTCACCGGCCTCGACGGTGAGGAGACCGTCGACTTGGGGCAGCACGGTTCCATGACTTTGCGTACCGCGCTCACCGAGCGCTTGGAGATCACTCGAATCTCGAGCGACATGATTCGGTTCGTGCATCAACGAACCCGCGATTCGGACCTGGCCGAGTTGTTGAAGCCGGAGAACGTCTCCACGCTCAAAGACTGGTCGTGGGGACGACAGTCCGTCGACATTCTCGCGCAGTCGCCCGTTCGTGCCTCGACGGACGAATGGCTCTCGCTACTCAAACCGCTTCAGCCGCGGCTGTACTCGATATCTTCCAGTCCGAAGGAGAACCCACGCGAAGTGCAGTTGACGGTGTCCGCGGTGCGCTACAACGTTGCGGGTGTCCCACGGCGTGGGGTGTGCTCGACTTACCTCGCCGACCACGCCCACGATGACGACATCGGTATCTACGTGCAGAAGTCGACCCATTTCCGGCCACCGTCCGATCCCGAGACCCCGATGATCATGGTCGGACCGGGGACCGGCATCGCGCCGTTCCGTGCCTTCCTGCATGAGCGGCGGGCATTGGGGCACACGGGTCCGAACTGGCTGTTCTTCGGGGAACAGCACGCCGCTACCGACTTCTACTACCGCGAAGAAATCGAAGAATTGCGGAAAGACGGATTCCTCACCGAACTCGACCTCGCATTTTCACGGGATCAGGCCGACAAGGTCTACGTCCAGGACCGGATGCGTGAGCGGGGTGCGCTGCTGTGGGAGTGGTTGCAGAAGGGAGCGCACTTCTACGTCTGCGGCGATGCCAACCGGATGGCCAAGGACGTCGACAGTGCCCTGAACGGGGTGGTTGCTCAACACGGAAAACTGGCACCTCGTAGTGCCGAGGCGTACGTGAAGGCGCTTTCGGCGGAGAAGCGCTACGTCCGGGACGTCTACTGACGTCGGTCAGACTGCGCCCTTGAACCCGTGCTGGCGCCAGGCCTCGTACGTCACGAGGGCGGCAGCGTTGGAGAGGTTGAGGGACCGGCGTCCGGGAAGCATCGGGATACGCAGGCGCTCGGAGACGTGTTCGTCCGCCAGTACTTCTTCGGATAGTCCGGTGGGTTCGGGCCCGAACAGCAGGACGTCGCCGGGTTGGTAGGCGATGTCGGCATACGACGTGGTCGCGTGCGCGGTGAAGGCGAACACGCGAGCGGGAGTGACGGCGTCCCAGGCAGCGGCCAGGTTCTCGTGGACCGTGACAGTAGCCAGATCGTGGTAATCCAAGCCTGCGCGCTTGAGCTTCGGCTCCGACAGATCGAACCCGAGAGGGCCGACCAGGTGCAGTTCGCAACCGGTGCCCGCGACCATGCGGATCGCGTTTCCGGTGTTGGGTGGGATGCGGGGCTCGTGGAACATCACTCGGAACACTCGAGGAACTGTACCGGGCGGCCCAGCGGCGCCCGCGTCCGTGAGAAGGGCAATCGAAGAGTGTGGGCGAATTGGTAACAAACCGGCCAGTCCGTGCGAATCTATTTCCGGCACTCTTCGCAGAACGGACATTTTGATGAACCCTCCCGCCGGTTGGAACCCCGACCCCTTCGACCCCACGATCGACCGTTACTGGGACGGTCAGCAGTGGACCGCGCAGACACGGCCCAAGGGCGTCGACGCACCCACTCAGGCTTTCGGCACTCCCACGCAGGTCTTCGGTGCACCCGGATCGGCGGTGCCGGACACAAACGCCGAGGAAGGCAAGACGCGGCGTAAGTGGCCGTGGATCGCCGGCGCAGCAGTCGTGGGGCTGGTTGCCATCGCCGCGGCAACGGGAGCGGGCAAGTCGGAAGAATCAACGACGCCTGCTGTGACCTCTTCTACGACAGCGGCGGCGACGACAACCAAAAGCACGGTCCCATCGACGACGAAGGCCACGACTTCGTCCCTCGTGCCGACGACGACAACGATCGTGCCGCCACCGACGACGACAACCGTGGCAATCGTGCCGCTGGTTCCGCAGGTGCCGGAGACCACGACTACGCCGTACGTTCCGCCCGCCCCGGCGTACACGCCGCCGAAGACAACGGAACCCGCCTACGTTCCGCCGCCGGCAAAGGTGCCTGATGCAGGGGTGTATTACGCCAACTGCTCAGCGGTGCGAGCGGCTGGTGCTGCCCCGATCTACCGCGGCGATCCCGGCTATTCGTCCAAGCTTGATCGTGACGGTGACGGCGTGGCCTGCGAGACCTAGGCGATCGAAGCGGTGTCGGCGCGGCGGGGCAGTATGGACGTCATGCTCCCCGAAGAATCCGACGACGTCGTCGGCGAAGACTATTCAGACGCGCGACTGGCCGGGCAGAAGTGGCGTCAGCGCACTTTCACCAACTGCAATTTCCGAGACGCCGACCTCACCGGACTCACGACGGAGTCGGTGGTGTTCACGGACTGTGATTTCACCGGTACCGATCTGGGGGAGTCCGTGCACACGGGAACAGCGTTCCGCTCGTGCAATTTTGCTCGGACCAGCCTGTGGCACAGCACGTTCCGAAACTGCAGTCTGCTCGGTTCGACGTTCGACGGTTGCCGTATCCGGCCGTTGACGCTCGACGAAGTCGACTTCTCGTTGACCTCACTGGGCGGGGCGGACTTGAGGAAGATCGACTTCACCTCGTGCCGCTTCCGTGAAGCGAACCTGGTTCGGGCCGACATGCGGGGCGCGGTTCTGGCGTCGGCGGATCTGTCCGGTGCTCGCACGGGTGGACTCAAACTCGAAGGTGCAGACCTGCGCGGTGCGCGGATCGACCCGAGTCTGTGGACGTCCGCGTCTGTCGGAAACGCGCAGATCGAGTTGATGCAGGCCGTGGCTTATGCGTCGGCGCACGGTCTTGTCGTCGACATGAAGTAGTAGCGCCTAGCTCTGCACGCGCTCCTCGAGGTGCACGGTCACCAGTTCGCCCGCCTCCTTGCCGATGGCTTTGCGGAGATCGGCTTTGACCGGCAGCTTGTGGTTGCCGTCTCCCAAGGCCATGAACGAACTCTGGAACGGATGTCCGTCGATCGTCCCGCGAACCTTGACCAGGCCGCGGGTGCCGAAGAACTCGGCGGACTCCGGCCAGATGACGTAGGTCCACCCACCCTTGGCGTCACTCTTCTGCAAGGTGGCCGTGAATTCCTTGTCCAGCAACATGATGTCTGTCCTCTCGGGCCGGGGCCTGTCGATCAGCGGATGAATTCCCGTGCGAGCAGATCCATCAGCAGGCCGTCCTTCCACTTACCGTGGCGATCTCGCGAGTACTCGCGCATCACCCCGACGTCCTTGAAGCCCACTGATCGGTAGCAAGCGATGGCGACGGAGTTGTCGACTTCCGGGTCGATGACAAGACGGTGAAATGCGAGGTCGTCGATCAGATGGGCACACAGCACCCGTATCGATTCGCGACCGAAACCTTTGCTGTGAAAGTCGGGATCGAGGAACAAGTCGAGCCCGGCGTGGCGGAAGTCGGGGTTGTCTTCCGCTTCGTACCACTGGATGAACCCGATCAAGTGGTCGCCGGAGAAGATGCTGTAGCGCGTGGTACCGGCCTCCGGCGCCGCAGGCCAGTCGTCGTCGGGATTCTGCCACCACTGCACGACGTCCGGGTGCAGGTGAATTGCCCGCAGACGAGCGTGATGGTCGGGCGAGACGGGGGAGAGGAGCACCCTCGGGCCGCGTAGTTCCGGAGCCGTTGTCACTCATCGACCCTAACCTGGAACAATGGTCGCCGTGACTGCAACGATCCTCGACGGCAAAGCTACCCGCGACGAAATCTTCGAAGACCTGAAGGTGCGGGTGAGCGCTCTGAAGGCAGAGGGCATCACACCCGGCTTGGGCACCATCCTGGTGGGCGACGACCCCGGATCCGCGGCTTACGTGCGCGGCAAGCACAACGACTGCGCCAAGGTCGGTATCAATTCCTTGCGACGCGACCTGCCCGCCGACATCACGCAGGAACAGCTCAACGCGACGATCGACGAACTCAATGCCAATCCCGAATGCACCGGCTACATCGTGCAGTTGCCGCTTCCCAAGCATCTCGACGAGAACGCGGCCCTCGAGCGCATCGACCCGGACAAGGATGCCGACGGCTTGCACCCGGTCAACCTCGGTCGACTGGTGTTGGGCAAGGAAGCCCCGCTGCCGTGCACCCCGCGCGGAATCCTGCATCTCCTGCGTCGCTACGAGGTCCCTGTTGCAGGCGCACACGTGGTGGTAGTCGGACGCGGCGTCACAGTCGGTCGCCCGATCGGATTGCTGCTGACGCGTCGTAGCGAAAACGCGACGGTCACGCTCTGCCACACCGGTACCCGCGATCTCGCAGCCGAGGTTCGCCGCGCCGACATCATCGTCGCCGCCGCCGGCGTTCCCGGCCTCATCACCGCGGACATGGTCAAGCCCGGAGCAGCGGTCCTCGACGTCGGCGTCAGCCGCACCGACGACGGCCTGCGCGGCGACGTCGCAGCCGACGTCAACGAGGTCGCCGGATTCGTCTCACCCAACCCCGGTGGTGTCGGACCGCTGACCCGCGCGTTCCTGATCACCAACGTGGTCGAGCGCGCCGAGCGGGTTCTGGCCGGAGCCTGAGTCCGATGTCCTCACTGGTCGGCCTCGCGAAGAAGAATCTGCCCATGCTCGCGGTCCTCGCCGTGATCGCGGCAGCCGTTGTTCTCGTGCTGGCCGACCGGTGGCGTCGCGGCGCCCTCGTATTCGGTGTTGCCGTCATCATCGGTGCTGCCGCTCGGTGGTTCGTTCCCGAGAATCGTGTGGGGCTGCTCGCGGTGCGTGGAAGGGTCTTCGACACCGCGGCGATGGGCGTCATGGGTGTGTTGATCGCGACGCTCGCCCTGACCATCGATCCGCTCGGCACCGACTGAGAAGATCAGTCCCCGTAAAACGAGCGAATGTCGATATCACTCAGAGGGATCCACTCCGGCGGATGTGTGGATGTCGACTTCTTTCCAGCCTTGACCGGTGCACTTCGCAGCGTCACCGCGAGTGCAGGTTCCTCGTCGATTCGCCCGGCCAGGGCGTAGATCGCGGCGAGATGGTGAACGCACGGCGAGCGTCGACCTGAGCAGTCGCAGTTGGCTGTGCACTCCGAAAGATCAACGGCGACTGCGATATTTCGAGCCTGCAGGTCGGTGACGATGCTGTCCGGCAGCTCGCCGGTCGAGACGGATCTGTTCGCCTTTCCAGCCGAGCGGAGAAGGTTCTTCACTGCAGCGATCTCGGATTTGGTCCAGAGCGGGACACCGATCGTCACCGACGAAGTTTTTGCTTTGGTGCTCACCTCGGCTACGACGGTCCCCGACGAGACGACAGTGAACTCCACGGAACCGTTGCGTGCCAGGGTACGAGCTGTCGGCAGGGACGGGTTCGGACCGGACGCCGCTGTCCGCTCCACCGTCCGCAGCCACGCTCGACCCCAAGCGGTGACGCCGAATTCGTTGGCCATCAGATGATCACCGCGCCGTCCAGTTCGAGAAGTTCACGCAGTTCGGTGTCAGGGAGATCGGCCAGGGCGGCCTCGACGTTCCCGGAAACAGCATCGGCCACAGCTCGTTTGGACTCGTGCATCGCTGCGATGTGGTCCTCCACGGTTCCGCCGGTCACCAAGGTGTGGACGTTGACGGTGCGCTTCTGGCCGATGCGGTGTGCCCGGTCGGTTGCCTGATCTTCGACGGCCGGATTCCACCACCGGTCGTAATGCACGACGTGACTCGCACGCGTGAGGTTGAGGCCGAAGCCCGCGGCTCGCAGGCTCAGAATCAGAACCGGCGGGGAATCCGCGTCGTTCTGGAAGGCGTCGACCATCCCGTCTCGCTTGTCGGTGTTCAGGCCGCCATGAAGGAAGGGGAGTGCGCCGATTCCCAACTCGGATCCCAGATGCCGCGAGAGCATCTCGCCCATCGTCCGGTACTGCGTGAATATCAGCGCGCGATCGCCGTCATCGACGATCTCGGCGATCATTTCCGTTGCGCGGTCGAGCTTTCCGGATCTTCCGTAGAGGTCGTCCGTATCGCCGGTGACCTGCGCCGGGTGATTGCATACCTGCTTGAGGGTGGTCAGAAGCGCAAGGATGTTGCCGCGCCGGGCAATTCCCGTACCCAAACCGGTATCGAAGGCATCTGCTACAGCAGACCGATAGATGCGCGCTTGTTCCGACGTCAGAGTGCACGAGACGGTGGAGAATTGCTTCGGCGGAAGATCCTTGGCCACTGTGTCTTTGGTTCTGCGCAGAATGAAAGGATCGATGACCGCAGCAAGCCTGGTCGCCGCGGTGGCGGATCGACCGGATTCGATCGGTACGGCAAACCGTTGGCGAAAACGTGCGCGAGTTCCGAGGACTTCGGGATTGGCGACGCGAAAGAGCGACCACAATTCTTCGAGGCGGTTCTCCACCGGCGTGCCCGTCATCGCCACCTTGACGTCGGCCGACAACTGCATTGCTGCTTTCGCAGCGAGGGAAGCGGGGTTCTTGATCTGTTGCGCCTCGTCGAAGGTCGCCGAACTCCACTGGATCGGGGCCAATTGGGCTGTGTCGGAACGCAAGACGCTGTAGCTGGTCAGAACCGTGGTGCCGGCGGGGATACGAGTGGGAAGTGCGCGAGCGGTTCCGTGATGAACGTGCAGTGGCAGATGCGGAGCGAATCGCTCGATCTCGCGGCGCCAGTTTCCTATCACCGAGGTGGGACACACGACCAGATGCGGACCGTCGTCCGCGCGGATCGCGATCATCGAAATCGCTTGCAGTGTCTTGCCCAAACCCATCTCGTCGGCGAGAATTCCACCGCCCGAACCCGACAGCGCAGTCAACCAGGCAACTCCGTGCACTTGATACGGGCGCAATGTCGCCTGAATCTGTGCTCGGCGAAGACTCTCGATGGCCACGCGCGCTTGCGTGAATAATCGCACCGTGGACCGGGCGCTTCTGATTTTCGTGTCGTCGCGCTCGATCGCGGCATGCGCTGCGGTCGGAATGTCATGTGCGCCGGTGTCGACGACGCGCTTCCATGCGAGCAACGACGGTCCGAGGTCGTCGCGACGTGCATCGAGGGTGTGCAGGGCGTCGATCGCGGTGGCGAGGTCGAGCAGTTGCGCTTCGACGTCGGTTGCTGCGATCGACTCGTCGACCGGGATCGCGAGGCGGCAGATGCCCGGCGACCCGGTCGGCATCCCCAGCTCCGCCAGTCGCGCTTCCGGGTCTGCATCACCCCAGAACGCGAACGACATGTGCTCGGGAATGTACGTAGCCTGCAGGCGCGTCGAGCATGGCTGATTCACGTTCGCCGATGCTAGCCGCGCCAGCTCGGGTACGCCAATGAAAATGTCGGGAAAACCTGCAGATCAGCTGTGGTTTTCCCGACATTGACGGATCCTGAAAATGTGGCTCTGTGCCGGATCAGCGGGCCGTGCGTGCGAACTCCATCGTTCGGCGCAGCAGTCCGGCGACAGCGTCCGCCTCCGTCAGGAAGCCGTCGTGGCCGTCCTTGGACTTGAGGATCTCGAGGCCGGAGCACGTGGAAATGCCGTCGGCGATCTCCTCCTGCAAACGAAGGGGATACAGCCGATCCGAGTCCACGCCGCCCACGACGACCGGCGCTGTGATCGATGCCAACGCCGCCGCAACGCCGCCGCGTCCACGACCGATGTCGTGCCGGTTCATGGCCTCGGTCAGGAGGACGTACGTGCTCGGGTCGAAGCGGTCGACGAGCTTGTCTGCCTGATGTTCCAGGTAACTCTGTACGGCGTATCGTCCACCGTTCCAAGGGTTTTCGTCGTTCTGAGCAGAGTTCTCGAAGCGCGCGTCCAGTTCGGACTCGGTGCGGTACGTCAGGTGCGCGATGCGACGGGCGATGCCGAGTCCGGCGCGAGGTACCCGCCCCGTTCCGTGGTAGTCACCGCCCTGCCAGTCCGGGTCGGACACGATGGCAGCGATCTGCGTCGTCTGGGTGCCGATCTGATCCGCAGTGGCCCGTGAACCGGTTGCGAGCACCAACGCGGAGCGAATGCTGTCCGGGTAGGTTACTGCCCATTCGAGCGTGCGCATGCCGCCCATGGATCCGCCGACTACCGAGGCCAACTGGTCGATCCCGAGAAGATCGACGAGCTTCTTCTCCGCTGCGATCTGATCCCGGATGGAAATCTCCGGGAACCTGCTGCCCCACGGCTTGCCGTCGTCGGCCAGCGAACTGGGACCGGTCGTGCCGCGACAACCACCGAGGACATTGGTTGCGATGACGCACCATTCGCCCGTGTCGATCGGTTCGCCGGCGCCGACCATTCCGTTCCACCAGCCGGGGGAGGGCTGATTTGCGGAGATCGGTCCGGTGACGTGTGAGTCTCCGGTCAGTGCGTGCTCGACGAGTACGACGTTGTCGCGGTTCGGGGACAGCTCACCCCACCGCTGAACGGCGAGCGAAACCGATGGGAGTACCGCGCCGCTCTCGAGTTCCAAGGCACCGATGTCGACGAACCCCACCTGGCCGTCGGGCGGGGGGAGGAGGTCGATCCTGGGCTCCAATTCGTTCACGGTCACGAGTTTGCCACCGCAGCCAGGCCGACGGTGAGATCGGCGAGGATGTCGTCGATTCCTTCGATGCCGACCGCGAGGCGGACGAGCCCGGGTGTGACACCGGAGGCTAGCTGCTCTTCGGGGGTGAGCTGCGAGTGCGTCGTCGAGGCGGGGTGGATGACGAGTGAGCGAACGTCACCGATGTTGGCGACGTGGCTGTGCAGCGTCAGGGCGTTGACGAATGTCTTGCCCGCATCGATACCGCCGGGCAGTTCGAAGGTGACGATGGCGCCGGTTCCCTTGGGCGTCAGCTGCTTTCCGCGTTCGAACCATGGTGAGGACGGGAGTCCCGCGTAGGAAACGGAGGCCACCTGGCCGTGGCCGTCGAGGAATTCGGCGACCTTCTGTGCATTGGACACGTGACGCTCGATGCGCAGGCTCAAGGTTTCGATGCCCTGCGCGATGAGGAACGCGTTGAAGGGCGCCACGGCGGAGCCGAGATCGCGCAGCAGCTGGACGCGCGCCTTGAGTGCAAATGCCGGCGCGCCGAGGTCTGCGAAGGTGACGCCGTGGTAGCTGGGATCAGGTGTCGTGAAGTTCGTGTGGCGACCCTGCGTCCAGTCGAAGGTGCCACCGTCGACGATGACGCCGGCGATCGCTGTGCCGTGTCCGCCAAGGTATTTGGTGGCGGAGTGAACGACGATGTCGGCGCCGTGCTCGAGTGGGCGGAGCAGGTACGGCGTCGCAACGGTGTTGTCCACGATCAACGGGAGACCGTTCTCGTGGGCCAACGACGAGATTCCTGGGAGATCGAGGATGTGGTTCTTGGGATTGGCGATCGTCTCGCCGTAGAAGGCCTTCGTGTTCGGGCGAATGGCGTCGCGCCATTGCTCGAGATCGTCGGGATCCTCGACGAACGTGACTTCGATGCCCAGCTTGCGAAGCGTGTAATGCAGGAGGTTGTACGTGCCGCCGTACAGGTACGGGCTGGAGACGATGTGGTCGCCGGCCTCGGCAATGTTGAGGATCGCGATGGTCTCGGCAGCCTGACCCGAGGACAGCAGGAGTGCGGCGACTCCGCCTTCGAGGGCGGCGATGCGCTGCTCGACGGCGTCCTGTGTGGGATTCATGATCCGCGTGTAGATGTTGCCCGGCTCGGCGAGGCCGAACAGTGCCGCAGCGTGATCGGTGCTGTCGAAGACGTAGCTGGTGGTCTGGTAGATCGGCAGAGCGCGCGCATTGGTGGCGGTGTCCGCTGTTTGCCCGGCGTGCACCTGCTTTGTCTCGAACGACCAGTTGGCGGTCGGATCAGAAGTTGCTGCGGCGTCGGCTGTGTTGTCGGTCATGATTTGTTCACTCCAGTGGTCTGACGGATAGATGTCGGACGGGGGCGAAGGATCGCCGCCCCGTGCTGGGGTCTATCTACAAGTGCGACACATACTGAGTTACCTCCGTGGGGCTCGGCCCGGTCTGGGGTCCGTCCCTGTCGGACCCGCGCTTGTCACCCGAATTGCGGTGGAACTGCGTGAGCAGATCCACGTCGGGAAACCTGGTCATCACCCGGGGCACCCCACCGCGGTTGGAGGGTTGCCGTCCAGCGAGCCGGGGCTTGACGCTGGCACTCATGACCAAGTCGGATTCTACCGGGAAGTGAGCGCAGTCCTGACACGGGGCGAAATGTGAGCCGCGACCGCACGCGAGACAGAGCGACGCAGCCCACTAGCAGGCAAAAGTTACTCGCGAGTAGAGACCGGTGGGTGGACCTGCCGGTTGCAGCCTCACGGGTTAGCAGTACGCTTGTCTTGTTTGGGACTCATCTCCCGAGATCAGTCCACACCGTCTAGGTTTGATAATCGAACCGTTCGCGGACCCACTCACAAAGTGTGACCGCAACCGTGTAACCAGGGAAACTTCCTAGGAGGACGCGAAGCACCCATGTCCAAAATCAAGGTTGAGGGCACCGTCGTCGAACTCGACGGCGATGAGATGACGCGCATTATCTGGCAGTTCATCAAAGACAAGTTGATCCATCCGTATCTCGATGTGAACCTCGAGTACTACGACCTCGGTATCGAGTACCGCGACGAGACCGACGACCAGGTCACCATCGACGCAGCGCACGCGATCCAGAAGCACGGCGTCGGCGTCAAATGCGCCACGATCACGCCGGACGAGGCACGTGTCGAGGAATTCGGTCTCAAGAAGATGTGGCGTTCCCCGAACGGAACGATCCGCAACATTCTCGGCGGCACGATCTTCCGCGCACCGATCATCATCTCCAACGTTCCGCGACTCGTTCCGGGCTGGACCAAGCCGATCATCATCGGCCGTCACGCATTCGGCGACCAGTACCGCGCCACAGACTTCAAGGTCCCCGGCCCCGGCAAGGTGATGATCACCTACACGCCTGAGGACGGCAGCGCACCGATCGAGCACGAACTGGTCAACTTCCCCGAAGAGGGCGGCGTCGTCCAGGGGCAGTACAACTTCACCACGTCCATCCGTGACTTCGCTCGCGCGTCGCTCACCTACGGACTGCAGCAGAACTACCCGGTGTACCTGTCCACCAAGAACACCATTCTCAAGGCGTACGACGGTGCCTTCAAGGACATCTTCCAGCACGTCTACGAGACCGAGTTCAAGGCTGAGTTCGATGCCGCAGGTCTGACCTACGAGCACCGCCTCATCGACGACATGGTCGCTTCCGCACTCAAGTGGGAGGGCGGCTACGTCTGGGCATGCAAGAACTACGACGGCGACGTCCAGTCCGACACCGTGGCCCAGGGCTTCGGCTCGCTCGGCCTCATGACGTCGGTTCTGCTGACACCGGACGGAAAGACCTGTGAGGCAGAGGCTGCTCACGGCACCGTGACGCGTCACTACCGTCAGCACCAGCAGGGCAAGCCCACCTCGACCAACCCGATCGCGTCCATCTTCGCGTGGACCCGCGGGCTCGAGCATCGTGGCAAGCTCGACAGCACCCCTGAGGTCATCGGCTTCGCGCAGGCGCTCGAAGACGTTGTCATCAAAACCGTCGAAAGCGGCCAGATGACCAAGGACCTCTCGATGCTGGTCGGCGGCGATCAGGGCTACCTGACCACCGAGGAGTTCCTCGGCGCACTCGACGTGAACCTGCAGAAGGCCATGGCCGCGAAGTAGATTCACCGCTTCACCTTTCAGATGGGACGTCCGGGAAACCGGGCGTCCCATTTGTGTTCGTGGTCTCACGTGAGTGAACTCACCCGCTCTCACTTGGAAGTTCAACCAGATGTGAGACCACAATTGATCAGTGACTTCGTCTATCCTCTCCCGTTCTGACACCTCGACACCCGGGGTTCGTTCCACCAGAGGTCCGGCGATGCTCGCTCTCGCCCTCGGCGGTTTCGGTATCGGCACCACCGAGTTCGTCGCCATGGGATTGCTCCCGGAAATGGCATCCGGGCTCGGCGTCTCGGAACCCGTCGCGGGCCACGTGATCTCCGCATACGCGCTCGGCGTTGTCGTCGGCGCTCCGCTGATCGCTGCACTCACCGCACGAGTACCGCGCCGCACGCTGTTGATCGCACTCATGGTCGCTTTCACAGTCGGCAATGCCGCTTCGGTTTTCGCGCCCTCCTACACGACGCTGATGATGGCTCGCTTCGTCGCCGGATTGCCGCACGGCGCCTACTTCGGAGTCGCCGCACTGGTCGCAGCTCACCTGGCCGAACCAGGAAAACGCGCGAAGGCCGTGGCCATGGTGATGATGGGCCTTTCCGTGGCCAACGTGATCGGGGTGCCGGTCGCGGCCTGGATCGGCCAGGCACTCGGCTGGCGCAGCGCCTTCGCCTTGGTCGCCGTAATCGGGGTGGCAACGGTTGCTTCGCTGTTCGTCTGGATACCGCGTTTGGACGGTATGCCGGTGACGAATCCGATCACCGAACTCGGAGCGCTTGGCCGCGTTCAGGTGTGGATGACCTTGATCGTGGGCATGGTCGGATTCGGCGGCATGTTTGCCGTTTACACCTACATCAGTACGACTCTCACCGACGTGTCCGGGCTCGGCGCTTCGTTCATTCCCCTCGCACTCATGCTGTACGGACTGGGCATGGTGGCCGGCAACTTCGTCGGCGGATACCTCGCGGATCGCGCACTGATGAAGGGTTTGTTCCTGTCGATGGGATCCCTCGTGGTGATCCTCGCGGTCTTCGTGATCGCCGTGCGCAATCCGTACACTGCGCTTGTCTTCGTCTTCCTCATCGGGCTCGCCGGGTCCTCGATGGTTCCCGGCCTGCAGACACGGCTGATGGATGTCGCCGAGGACGCTCAGACCTTGGCTGCGTCTCTCAATCACGCCGCGCTGAACATCGCCAATGCCTTCGGAGCGTGGATCGGCGGCGTCGTCATCGCGGCTGGTTACGGGTACACCGCGCCGGCGGCAGTTGGGTCGTTGCTGGCCGTCGCAGGTCTCGTCGTGCTGGCGGTTGCGGTGATTCTGCAGCGTAGGGCCGTGCGCTGACCTGGGAGCCCATCCGCGTCGGTGGAATCGGCTACGGTGCTTGCCGTGCCACAAACTGCTGACTCCCACATTCTTGCGCCCCACACCATCACGTCCGTGAACGTCAACGGCGTTCGAGCAGCGGCCCGCAAGGGCATGCTCGACTGGCTGGAGAAGACGTCGGCGGATTTCATCTGCCTTCAGGAAACGCGTGCGTCGGACGATCAGCTTCGCGAGACTCTCGAACCAGCGCTCGGCAACGGATGGTTCCTGGTCTCCGCCGAGCCGTCTGCGAAGGGACGAAACGGAGTCGCGGTGCTCTCACGCACGGAACCCGACGCTGTGCGGATCGGTCACGGGGACGACGAATTTCTCGATGCCGGCCGATACATCGAAGCCGACTTCGCGGATCTGACCGTCGCGAGCCTGTACCTGCCGTCCGGTGAGGCGCTCACGCCGAAGCAGGAAGAGAAGGAACGGTTCATGGCGTCCTTCGCAGTTCACCTCGCTACCACCGCTGCGGCGGCCGAGGCTGCCGATCGTCACGTGGTGGTCAGTGGCGATTGGAACATCGCGCACACCGAACTCGACCTCAAGAACTGGAAGACCAACAAGAAGTCTTCGGGATTCCTCCCCGAGGAGCGCGCCTGGATGGATCTGCTGTTCGCCGAAGATTCCGCGTGGGTCGATGTCTTCCGCACCCTCCATCCGGGTGTCGACGGTCCGTACTCGTGGTGGTCGTACCGAGGAAAAGCCTTCGACAACGATTCGGGTTGGCGTATCGACTACCAGGTTGCCACCCGCGGATACGCCGAGAGAGCCAAGGTCGCGGTCGTCGAACGCGCTGAGTCCTACGACCTCCGATGGTCGGATCACGCACCTGTCACCGTCTCGTACCGGTAGGGACGCGCATGCCTGAAGGTCTGAAAATGCCGAGCGCAAAGACGCGCAACGCCATCATCACGGTTGTTGTGGCGGTGGTGGCACTCGTGCTGGCGGTCACCCTGTCTTCGCGGGATTCCGACAGTTCGGCATCTTCGGCGTCATCGTCGTCGGTTACGAAGTCCGCGAGTGTCCAGCCTTCGAGTGCTCGAGCCAAACCGGGTGCAACTACCAAGGCTGCGCCGTCGAGTTCCGAGCCGTCGAGTTCCGCTGCAAAGACAACGCAGCAGGCAAGCACTGATGCGCCGGCGCGGGTTCTCGCCACGCTGGTGGAGATCGACGCCGGGCGGTGGCCGGATTCCGCCAATGCGCCGGGCACGAAGGGCGGCATCACCTTCCGCAACAGCGAAGGGCGTCTACCCGCGGTCGGTGCTGGTGGCGGACGTGTCGTCTACCAGGAATGGGACGTCAACGCGAAGAAGAACGGCCAAGGTCGCGATGCCGAGCGGATCGTCACCGGCAACGACGGTTCGGCGTGGTACACCCTCGATCACTACGACACGTTTGTGAGGATTCGCTGATGTCCGACTCGTCCACGGTCAGCGTGGTGCAGTGGCTGGATCCGTCTTCGGATGTGGCTTCGGTGGCGCTGCAGGGCGACCCGGCCGTTGCGGATGATCTTGCACGGGAACTCCGTGGCGAGAATTTTGTCGTTCGGGTGGTTCGCGGAGAGAACATGCGAACAACGGCGCAGCTCTTCGACGAGTTCGCGGCGGCCTTCCAGTTTCCGTCCCACTTCGGGCGCAACAAAGACGCTTTCGACGATGTCATGCGCGATCTCGACGACGTACTCGGACTCGGCGCCGGATATGTAGTTGTGGTCCGCGGTGCGGGTTCTCTACTGTCCGAGCAACAGGATCAGTTGGAGTGGTTCCGCGAAACGATGGACTTCTACGCCGAAGAATGGGAACCCGTCGTTTTCCGGACCGTCTACCAATTCGGCGCGGACGACCTCACTGCCCGCGGTGACGACCTCGTCGAACTCACCTACCCGGGCACCACGCCACTGCACTGATTTCCACTCGTGAAAAGATCGGAACCATGTCGACCCCTGCAGAACAGAAGCCCACCGCAAAGCCTCGCGTGCTTTCCGGCATCCAGCCGACGTCGGATTCTTTCCACCTCGGCAACTACCTGGGCGCGCTGCAGCAGTGGGTTCCGTTGCAGGACGATTTCGACGCTTTCTACTTCATTCCGGATCTTCACGCCATCACGGTGACGCAGGACCCGAAGGAACTGCGTCGTCGCACCAAGGTGGCGGTCGCTCAGTTGCTTGCAGTGGGTATCGATCCCGATCGGGCGACGCTGTTCGTGCAGAGTCAGGTTCCCGAGCATGCGCAGTTGGCGTGGGTCCTGAACTGCATCACCGGTTTCGGTGAAGCCAGCCGTATGACGCAGTTCAAGGACAAGTCCGCCAAACAAGGCAGCGACAACGCCAGTGTCGGTTTGTTCACGTATCCGGTTCTGATGGCCGCGGACATTCTTCTGTACCGCCCGCAGCGAGTTCCGGTCGGTGAGGATCAGCGTCAGCACCTCGAACTCGCACGCGATCTGGCCGGCCGGTTCAATACCCGCTACGGCAAGGCGTTCGTTGTTCCCGAACCGCAGATCATCAAGGGCACGGCAAAGATCTACGACCTGCAGGATCCGACCGCGAAGATGAGCAAGTCCGCTGCCAGTGCAGCCGGACTGATCAATCTGCTCGACGATCCCAAGGTGTCGGCGAAGAAGATCAAGTCGGCGGTCACCGACAACGAGCGCGAGATTCGCTTCGATCCGCAGGCCAAACCGGGCGTGAGCAACCTGCTCACCATTCAGTCGGCTCTCTCGGGAGTACCGATCGAGACTCTGGTGGCCGGCTACGAGGGCAAGGGGTACGGCGACCTCAAGACCGATACCGCTGATGTGCTGACCGAGTTCGTCACCCCGCTCAAGGCGAAGGTCGACGGTTACCTTGCCGACGAGGCGGAGCTGGATCGCATCATCGCGGCCGGAGCGCACCGCGCCCGTGAGGTGTCTTCACGCACTCTCGCTGCTGTCTATGACAAGGTCGGATTCCTGGCACCGAAGGGCTGACCGACGCGAATTCGGACTCACGACGCCTGACCGAACATGAGGGGGACGGCAATGGCTGACACGGACGACGACGCACCGAGCTTTCTCGAGAAGCAACGGGCAGCGCGACCATGGCTCGATCATCTGGTTCGCGCGGCTGGACGGTTCCAAGAGCAAAAAGGCGATTACTACGCTGCAGGAATCACGTACTTCAGTGTTCTCGCACTGATTCCGATCATGATGGTCGCGTTTGCCGTGGCCGGCTTCGTATTGGCCGGGCATCCCGAGTACTTGGAGTCGATTCAGGAGCAGATCACCAAGAGCATTCCGGGCAGCTTGGGTGACACCATCAACACGCTGATCGATTCGGCCATCGACTCGCGCGCGAGCGTCGGAATCTTCGGTCTCCTGGGTGCCGCGTACGCGGGTCTCGGTTGGATGGCCAATGTTCGTGACGCACTGACGGCGATGTGGGAGAGCAAGCGCGAGCCGAAGGGTTTCGTGCGCACCAAGCTCGGTGACGCTGGTGCCCTGATCGGTCTGGCTCTCGCCATGGTCGTCTCGCTGGGCATGTCGGCCTTGAGTAGTGGGCCGGTCGCGACTCAGATCGTCAAATGGCTCAACCTCGAGAACATCACCGGTGTCGGAGTCGGGCTCAGAGTCGTTTCACTGGTGCTCTCACTCCTGGCGACGTGGGCGGTGTTCCTGTGGGTGATTGCCCGGCTACCGCGCGAGCCTGTCACGCTGCGTAGCGCCGCGCAGGCAGCGCTTATCGCCGCGGTCGTGTTCGAGATCTTCAAGCAGGTAGGTGCGATCTACCTCGCGGCCGTCACCAGCGGCCCGGCGGGCGTGGCATTCGGCCCGATCATCGGTTTGCTCGTGTTCGTCTTCACGGCGTCGAGGATGCTGCTGTTCTGCACGGCGTGGGCGGCGACGACCAAGGAAAGCATGGCTCTGGCGTTCGTTCCACCGCCGGACCCGGCCGTGATCTCGCCCCGAATCGTTGTCAGTGACGGGGCTTCACCATCGCGCGTGGCTGCGTTGATCGCCACGGGTGCGGTTGCAGGTCTGGGACTTTCGGGCTTCATGCGTCGTCGGCCGCGCTAGCGCCTTCGACGGTTGAGAGCAACTGCTCCCGCCACCAACGCGATCACCACTACTGCGCCGACAGCACCGACGAGGATGCGGTCAGTGGTGTCCGACTCGGCGTCGGTAGCGGTGGGTGCTGCCGAGATCGATCCTGGTGCGGCGGCAGACGGTGTGCGAGTGACGTCGGGCGTGGCGTCGTCGGTGGATCGGTCCGTCAACGAGCCGACGGTTGTGCTCGCGGGGAGCGCATAGCCGTAATCGAGAAGACGGGCAGCCTGTTCCCACGGACGGATCGGCTTGGCTTCGCCGCCCATCAATGTCACCAGTAGTTTCCGGCCGTTGCGCTCCGCAGCACCCACGTACGTGTGGCGGGCGTCGTCGGTGAAGCCGGTCTTGCCGCCCAAAGCGCCGTCGTAGTTGTAGAGCAACTGGTTGTCGTTCGCCAGTGTGAATCCAGGGCGGTCCTGATCGTCAGGAATCGTCGGATCCTTGGGGAAGCCGGGAAACTCGACGGTTTCGGTATGGATCAGACCGGCAAACGTCGGATTCTGCAGGGCGGTATGGAAGATCACGGCCAGGTCGTACGGCGAGCTGCTCATGCCCGGGCCGTCGAGTCCGGATGGAGTTGCCGTGCGGGTGTCGAGGGCGCCGAGGTCGGCGGCGAGGGCGTTCATCTTCGACACGGCCGCAGCGTCACCGCCGAGTTGGCGGGCAAGAGCATGTGCGGCATCGTTTCCCGACGCCATGACCAGACCCTGCATCAGTTGCCGGTTGGTGTACTTGCCGCCCTTGCCGATGCCGACAGCGCTACCTTCAGCGTCCGCGTCTTCGGCGGTTGCGGTGATTTCGGTGTCGAGATCGAGTTCGTCGAGTGCGACGAGAGCCAACAGCATCTTGATGGTGCTGGCCGGTCGGTAGCGACCGTGCGGATCTTTGGCGGCGAGGACTTCACCGGTCTCGGCATCCGCGAGTACCCATCCGGATGCCGCGATATCGGCCGGGAGCGGGGGAGCGCCGTCTGGAAGTACGACGCCGCACTCGCCGAGTTTGTCTCCACCGACGGGGCTTTCCGGAATCGGGACAGCGGTGGGTGCCGTGGATCCGGGCGCGGGTGCTTCGGAGAGATCGATCGCCGGCGCCGGGAGACTGGTGAACGGGCAGCTGTCGGTGTTGGGTGTGGTGAACGGAGCCTCGGTGGTGGTGGGCGGCGGCGGGGCCGGTTGGGCGCCGGCGATTCCCGAGGTCCCTACGACACCGGTGAACGCAATGCTTCCTGAGAGCACTGTTCCGGCAACTGCCACTGCACACTTTCGACGCCACATCATCGATATACGAGGGTATGCGAACCGGAGGGAACGTCCGAATCGCCACGCTAGCGCGGGAGATCGAAAACAGACGATTCGGTTTGTAGATCGGGCATAGTGGACGGATGAACCTCGCAGGTATACGCGGACGCCGGACGCTCGCGGCAATGACACTCCTCGGAGCGTTGGCCGCTGCGGTGGGGTGCTCCGGCGAGTCGGAGCCGTCGGCCGAGAGTCAAATTTCGGCAGTCGTCGGTAAGAGTTTCGAATTCATGGCGGCAAGGGACTGGGAGGCAGTGGACAGCACTCAGTGCAGTTCGATGCGCAGTGAGAGTCCGCGGGTCGACGAGTCGCCATTCGACGACACACTTGCCAGTCTGAGGCTGGACGGTGTGGAGAACATCGTGGTGAACGGGGATTCGGCGACGGCTGACACTCGCCACTACAGCACCGAGGATCCGTCCCGGATGATGCGCGAGGACATCACGATGATCAAAGAGAACGGCGCCTGGGTTGTGTGCTGACTCTTCGGGTGCTGACGCTGCCGATTGCCGTCGATGAGTTCCCCGACCAACCAGAGTCTGTAACAGTGGGGTAGTCGACTACTCGCACGGTGCAGGAACACTGACGACAGGGGATCGGTATGGGCAAGATCGTGGTGACGGAATTCGTGTCTCTGGACATGGTCATGGAAGCGCCCGGTGGTGAACCGGGCTATGCGCATTCTGGATGGGTCTTTCCATACCAGGAGGGCGATCAGATGAAGTTCAAACTCGACGAAACCCTCGCCGCGGACGTGCTTCTACTCGGTCGGCGGACCTACGAGAGCTTTGCAGGTGCCTGGCCTGACCGCGAGGACGACCAAGGCTTCGCGGACAAGATGAACGAGATGCCCAAGTACGTCGTCACGAGTTCGACGGAGCCGCTCGAATGGAACAACTCGACCGCCCTCGACGGTCCCATCGAGGAATCCGTTCCGAAGCTGAAGGAGCAGATCGACGGCGAAATCCTGGTCGCGGGAAGTCGGACGCTCGTCCACGCGTTGTTGCTGGCCGGTCTGGTCGACGAGCTGCGCCTGATGGTCTTTCCGGTCATTCTCGGGTCCGGCGGGAGAGTGTTCCCCGAATCGGCCGACAAGATCGTCCTCGAGTTGAAGGACGATCGTCGGTACGAATCCGGAGTTCAGGTACTGACGTACCACCCCACGGTCGTGTAGACCTCTCGAAAACATCTGTGGCCGAGCCTCTTCGAGACTCTCGGCCACAGATGTCTTGCCGATTAGCTGTTCTCGGGGAAGCCGAGGTTGATACCGCCGTGGCTGGGGTCGAGCCAGCGACTGGTGACGGCTTTACCTCGCGTGAAGAAATGAACACCTTCGGTCCCGTGAGCGTGGGTGTCACCGAAGAGGCTGTTCTTCCAGCCGCCGAAGCTGTAGTAGGCCATGGGAACCGGGATGGGGACATTGATGCCGATCATGCCGACCTCCACCTCGTTCTGGAAGCGTCTGGCAGCGCCACCGTCGTTGGTGAAGATGGCGGTGCCGTTGCCGTACGGGTTGTCGTTGATCAGTTCGAGGGCTTGGTCGTAGGTATCGACGCGCACGACGGAGAGGACAGGTCCGAAGATTTCGTCGGTGTAGATCGACATGTCGGTAGTGACATTGTCGATGAGGGTGGGCCCCAGCCAGAAGCCGTCCGGTCCACCATCGGCCTGGACTGTGCGTCCGTCGACCACGATGGTGGCGCCGTCCTTCTCGCCGGCATCGACGTAGGAGGCGACCTTGTCGCGGTGGGCCTTGGTGACGAGCGGACCCATGTCGGAGTTCTTGGTGCCGTCACCGGTGACGAGGGGAGTGGTGCGCTCGACGATCTTGGCGACCAGTTCGTCGGCGATGTCGCCGACTGCGACCAGGGCGGAGATCGCCATGCACCGTTCGCCCGCGGAGCCGAATCCGGCGTTGACCATTGCGTCGGCGGCAAGGTCGAGGTCGGCGTCCGGCAGAACGATGGCGTGATTCTTGGCGCCGCCGAGTGCTTGCACGCGTTTGCCGTTGGCGGTGCCGGTGGCATAGACGTACTGGGCGATGGGGGTGGATCCGACAAACGAAATCGCTTTGACTGCTTTGTTTTCCAGGAGTTCGTCGACGGCGAGCTTGTCACCTTGGAGGACGTTGAAGACGCCGGGAGGCAGACCGGCTTCGGCCCAGAGTTCGGCGAGCCAGACCGCCGCGGTGGGGTCCTTCTCCGAGGGCTTGAGAATCACGGTGTTCCCGGCGGCGATGGCGACCGGGAAGAACCACATGGGGACCATCGCGGGAAAGTTGAAGGGCGAGATGATGCCGACGGGGCCGAGGGGTTGGCGGATGGAGTACACGTCGACCTTGGTCGATGCATTCTCGGTGTATCCGCCCTTGAGGAGATGCGGTATTCCGCAGGCGAATTCGACTACCTCTTGTCCGCGGCTGATTTCGCCGAGAGCGTCGGAGAGGACCTTGCCGTGCTCGGCTGTGATGATCTCGGCGAGTTCGCCTTTGCGAGCGTTGAGGAGTTCGCGGAAGTTGAACAGTATCTGTGTGCGCCGAGCCAGGGAGGTGTCGCGCCAGGCGGGGAAGGCCGCCGCAGCAGCGTCGATGACAGCGCGGGCGTCCTCGAGGTTCGCCAGGGCGAGTCGGCCGGTGATCTGTCCGGTGGCGGGGTTGGTGACGGGGGCGGTGTTCTCGGATGTTCCGGCGAACGACTTGCCGTCCAACCAGTGCGCGATGACACGAGTATCAGTGCTGGTCATGGTATTTCCTAGTGGTCTGGTGGCTCAGGAGTTCGGGGAGGTGTACTTGGCGACATAGTCGTTCATCGTCTCGCGCTGGTACCGGGAAACCTCGTGTGCGTTTTCGTTCTCGGCGAAGACGCTCGACACCATCACGGTGTTGTCACGATCGTAGAAGCCGAGTTTGCCGAGGCCGCCGAAGAATTCGTCCCAGTTGACGTCTCCGTCCCCCATTTTGAGGTGTTGATGCACTCGAACGGCATTGCCTGGCGGATTGGTGATGTAGCGAAGTCCGTGGGAACGGTGATGATCCATGGTGTCTGCCACATGTACGAGACGGACCATGTCGCCGGCGGCCTCCATGATGGCGGGAAGGTCCCCACCCATGTGGAATTGGTGGCACGCCACGATCACCATGCCGAGGTTCTTGGAGTTCACGCCACGGATCGTGCGGATCGCGGCAAGTCCGTCTTCGACGAAATCGTCCGGGTGCGGGTCGATCAGGACGTCGATCCCCTCGCGTTCGATGATCGGAAGCAGTTCCTCCATCGAACGATAGAACGCACGCTCGGACTCTTCGGCCTTCTCGGGGCGGCCGGAGAATTCGGTGTTCATGACGTTGACACCGAGATCGACCGTGATCTGGATGGCCCGCTTCCAGTAACGCACTGCTGCTTCGCGAGCGTCCTCGTCCGGGCCGGACCACCGAAGGACCGGGAGCACCGACGCGATGCCGACTCCCGCACTCGCGCAGGCCTTCCGGAACTCGGCGACGAGCGCGTCGTCGGCTTTCGGGTGATTGAAGAACGGGATCATGTCGACGTGCGGTGTGAGCTGCAGGTACTCGTACCCGAGATCGGCAACAACTCGGGGAAGCTCCAGCAGCGAGTAATCGTGATGGAACGGTGTCGGATCGAGTGCGACCTTCATCGCTACGCTCCGGCCACAGAGTCGCGCGCAACCATGTCCACGACGACGCGTTGACCCGTCTCCAGAGACTTCACGCCAGCGGCGCAGACAGCGGCCGCGGCGTACCCGTCCCAGGCACCTGGTCCGTCGATGTAGTTGCCGGTGCCGGCGCCCGTCTTCACTGCCTTGATCCACCGGGCGAACTCGGTGTCGTATGCCTGCCCGAAGCGTTCGCGGAATCCTGGGGTGATCTGCCCACCCCAGTTTCCGGGCTTGGTCTTTCGGATCAGTCCCACGTCGAGTCCGATCATCGCGCTTCCGAGTTCGCCGACAACTTCGGTGCGCACCTCGTAGGCAACTCCGGTGGTGACAAACACCTCGGCGTCGACGTGTCTACCGGACTCGGTCTCGAATATCGCGATCTGTGGGTCTTGAATGCCCTCGGGAGCAAGCGAATTCGCAGACGGCCGAATTATCTGCACCGAGGTGATCTCTTCGTCGAGCAGGAATCGCGTCACGTCGACCTCGTGGACGAGTGAGTCCTTGACGATCATCGCGCTGTCGAAGCCGTTCGGAACCGCAGGATTGCGGTGCGCGCAGTGCACAACGAGAGGGCGACCGAGATCGCCGCTGTCGATCAAATCCTTGAGCTGGGTGTATTCGTGGTCGAACCGGCGCATGAAACCAACCTGGATCAGTCTCTTTCCCAGCGCTGCTTCGGCTTTGACGATCGCCAGCGAACTGTCCGCGTCGGTGGTCAGCGGCTTCTCGCAGAGAACCGGCTTGCCTGCTTCGAGGCAGGCAAGTACCTGCTTCTCATGGGTCGGGCCCGGGGTTGCGAGCACAACGGCGTCGACGTCGTCGGCTGCGATGGCATCGAACGGATCGACGACGACGCGTGACCCCGGCGTCAATGCTGCGATTTCCTCGGCGCGGGCAAGAGAGTAGTCGTTGACGACAGTGACTCGGGCACCGCCGATCTTGTTGGTGATGCGGTCGACGTGATCGGCCCCCATGATGCCGACGCCGAGCACTGCGATCCGGAGATCCTGGTTGTCAGACATGCGGTGGTACTCCTCGATTGTGTTGCTCAGCTGAAACGGACGGCGGGGACGCCACAGGTGGACAGGTATTTCTGAGTGCGCTGTGCGATGGGCAGCGGTGTGTCGGGATGGCAGGGATACATGTCCTGCTCGACGATCGCGAACACGTCGATGCCGAGCTTCTCGATGGCCTCCAGAAGCGGCGGCATGTCCGGGATTCCACGCGGTGGTTCGATCATCGCGCCGAGTTTGACGGCTTCGCCGAACGGCAGGTCCTCCGCCTCCACCTTGGCGACGATCGCCGCATCCACCTGCTTGAGGTGCAGGTACCCGATGCGCTCCGGATGCTTGTTGATGATGGCGAGATTGTCGCCGCCGCAGTAGCTGATGTGGCCGGTATCGAGGCACAGGTTCACGAAACGCCCGTCTGTACCTTCGAGGAACTTGTAGACGTTGTCCTCGATATCGACATGGCTGTCGGCATGAGGGTGGTACTGCGCCATGACGCCGTACTCCTCGAGCATCGCCTTGCCGAGAGCGTTCATGCCGTCGGTCTTCTTGCGCCACTGCTCGGGAGTCAGATTTCGATCCTCGAGTACCACTCCGGTGGAAGGATCGCGCCACATCTCGGGTATGACCACTACGTGCTTGCCGCCGACGGCTGCGGTCAACTTGGCGACGTCCTTGATCTGATTCCAGACGGCATCCCAGGAATCGTCCTGGTGCAGGTGTTCGAAAACGGTACCGGCCGAAAGCTTGAGGCCGCGTGCTCCGAGTTCGTCAGTCAGCTTGGCTGGATCGGTCGGAAGGTATCCGAACGGACCGAGTTCGATCCATTCATATCCCGACGCGGACACCTCGTCGAGGAATCGCGTGTACGGGGTCTGCTGAGGGTCGTCCGGAAACCACACGCCCCAGGAGTCGGGGGCTGATCCGACGCGAATCGCGCTCATGTCTAGATTCCTTTCGCGGGCAAAGTCTGGGGTGTGGTCAGTCGGATGGACGTAGATACGGTCGCTGGATCTTCTTCCAGGACTCGTAGGTTGTCCGAGCGTTCTTGGTCGATTCCAGTTCGGAGGTGGCCGATACCGGTACATCCCACCAGGATTCGCTGTCGGGGGCGCCGATCAGCGGATCGGTTTCGACGTGGATGACAGTGCTGGTTTCACTGGCTTTCGCGACCTTGATCGCATCGGCGAACTCGGCAGCGGTGTTGGCGCGGATGACGTCGACGCCGAGGCTGGCGGCGTTTGCGGCCAGATCGACCGGGAGCACCCCTCCGTCGAGCCGTCCGTCATTCGAGCGGTAGCGATACTGCGTGCCGAAGCGCTGGGAACCGAGCGACTCGGACAGTGAACCGATGGAGGCGAATCCGTGGTTCTGCACCAGGACGACGATGACCTTGAGGCGTTCCTGCACGGCGGTGACCAATTCGGTGGCCATCATCAGATAGGAACCGTCGCCGACCATCACGAATACGTCGCGATCGGGGCATGCCATCCGGACGCCCAGACCACCGGCAACTTCGTATCCCATGCAGGAGTAGCCGTATTCGACGTGATACCCCTTGGCATCACGGGTTCGCCACAGCTTGTGGAGGTCACCCGGCATGGACCCGGCAGCGCACACCACGACGTCCCGTGCATCGGACAACGTGTTGACCAGGCCGATGACCTGATTCTGATTCAGTGAGCCGTCGGCAGCGGGTTCGGCTGGGTTGTAGACGGATTCGACGATCGCATCCCAATCGCGGGCGAGTTCACCGATCCTGGCCGCGTACTCGTCCTCCACCCGGTAGTCGTTCAGTGTGATCGCCAGAGCGTCGAGTGCCTCACGAGCATCGGCGACCACACTGACACCGCCCTGCTTCACCGAGTCGAGAGACGCAACGTTGATGTTGACGAAGCGAACGTCGGGATTGGTGAAGGCGGTGCGGGACGCGCTCGTGAAATCGCTGTACCGCGTGCCGATTCCGATGACGACGTCCGCATCGGTGGCCAACGCGTTTGCAGCCGTGGTGCCGGTGGACCCTACCGCCCCGACGGATTGTGGATGGTCGTAGACCAACGAACCCTTGCCGGCCTGGCTCTGCCCCACGGGGATTCCGGTCTGCGCGCAGAACGCTGCCAGTGAGGCGGTGGCCTGGCTGTAGATCACGCCGCCGCCGGCGACGATCAGCGGCTTGCGAGCCGAACGGATGATCGCGGCGGCGCGTTCGATCACCGATCGCTCGGGGAGCGGGCGGGCCACGTGCCAGACTCGTTCGGCGAAGAACGACTCGGGCCAGTCGAAAGCCTCGGCCTGTACGTCCTGCGGGATGGCGATGGTGACTGCGCCGGTTTCGACGGGGTCGGTGAGAACTCGCATGCCGGCCAGTAGAGCGCTCGGCAACTGTTCCGGGCGCCATACTCGATCGAAGTATCGTGAGACCGGTTTGAAAGCGTCGTTGACTGTGACGTCACCGCTCGACGGGAGTTCGAGTTCCTGCAAGACCGGGGCACTGGCTCGGGTCGCGAAAGTGTCTGCGGGCAGAAGTAATACAGGGAGACGATTGATGGTGGCCAGGGCAGCGCCGGTGATCATGTTGGTGGCGCCCGGGCCGACGCTGGACGAGACCGCCCACGTCTGCAGGCGGTCCTTCATGCGGGCGTGGGCGACGGCCGAGTGCACCATCGCCTGTTCGTTGCGGCCGAGAACGTAGGGGAGTGTCGGCTCACGGCCGGCGTCGAGATCTTGGATCTCGGCCTGCAGAAGTGCCTGCCCCAACCCGGCGACGTTGCCGTGCCCGAAGATCCCGAAGCATCCGGCAAACAGTTTGGTGCGCTGGCCGTCGCGTTCGGTGTACTGGTTGGCAAGGAAGCGTACGACAGCTTGAGAAACGGTGAGGTGTACGGTCGGCTCGTCGCGAGGTGGACGATTGCCGGTTGCGTTGTCGGTGGGTGCCACAGCTTTCACTTCCGTCAGTTGTGGGACTGCAACGGCAGTCGAGGGTCGATGTCCTGGTGATCCCAGCTTCCACGCAGCCAGGTGTGTTGCGGATCGTCACAGATGTTCCACGCCCGGATCTCGCCCGAACCTGCCATGACGTTGAGGTAGTACATGTGGTGGCCCGGCGCTGCGATGGACGGGCCGTGATAGCCGTGCGGTACGAGGACGACGTCGCCGGAGCGAACTTCCTCGAGCACCTCGATTGGTCGCTCGGCGGTTCCGTACACGCGGTGGTAGCCGAACCCTTCGGTGCCGATGGGGCTTCGGTCGATCTCGAAGTAGTAGATCTCTTCCAGAGCCGATTCGACATCGCTGTTCTCGTCGTGCTTGTGGCTGGGATAGGACGACCAGTTCCCGCCGGGGGTGATGACCTCACACGCGATGATGGAGTCTGCCTCGAAAGTGTCTGCGGTGGCGAAGTTGTGGACCTGTCGGCTGCAGTTTCCGGCGCCGCGAAGTTCGACCGCGACTCCGGACGCGGGACCGTATCGATGCGGAAGCTTGGCGCCGGCGCGCGCTCCGCACAGGGCGAAGCGGCCTCCGCCCGTGCTGCTGACCGAGTAGTCGGCGTCGCGACCGACGTACGCGAAATCGCTGGGACCGTCGAAAACCGATGCGCGGCCAGTCAGGGGAATCTCCGTCCCCTCGGCAACAACGACGGCTGAACCCGCCAGTGGAACGACGATTATCTCGTTCTCACCGGACCGCAGGTGGACGTCAGTGCCAGGGGCGAGTTCGAGTGTCCACAAGCTGGATTCGGTCCACCCGGCGGACTCCGGTGTGACCACTGTCGTGAAATCACCGTCGGCGGAAGAGCCGGCGGGGACGTAGTACTTGCTGAACATCTTGCTCCTGCCAGGTCGGTTCTAGTGGACGAGCTTGACGGCGGTGTCGACGGCAGCCGTCACGTCGCCGTCGGGTGGGTAGAGCAGCGCGCGCCCGACTATCAATCCGCGCACGGACGGCAGCTGAAGGGCAGCGTCCCACTTCGCATACGTCTCTTCCGGCGCGATCTGCGGATCGCCGCCCAAGAGGAGCGTCGGCAGGGTGGTCGCATCCATGACCCGTTCCATCTCGTCGACTACCGGCAGTTTCATCCACGTGTACGCCGAGGTGGAGCCGAGACCTTGGGAGATGTGGATTGATTTGATGACGGCGTCGGGGCTGAGATCGTTGACGACCTTGCCGTTGACGCGGCTGGAGAGGAACGGCTCGAGCATCGCGATCAGTCCGGCTGCGGCCAGTTCGTCCACGGCTTCGGCACATGCCGTCATCGTGGGCAGGGTGCCTGCGTCGTCGAGGGCGATGCGCAGCAGCATCTTTCCGCCGTTCATGCCGAACTTTGCGGTGCCGGCCGCGGTGTATCCGGTCATGCGGTCGTCGAGTTCGAAGCTCGCGCCCGCCAGGCCGCCGCGATTCATCGACGAGAAGACGACCTTGTCCTCGAGGGCGCCGAGGAGGAGCAGATCGTCGAGAATATCCGCGGTACCGAGAACGCCGTCGACTCCGGGATTGTCGAGAGCAGTGCGCAAGCGGTCCAGCAGATCGGTACGACTGTTCATCGCTGTCGGCTTGCCGCCGACAGACAGTGCTCCACGCGCCGGATGATCGGCAGCGACGATCATGAGCCGGCCGTTGCCTCGAACAGTGGCGCGAGGAGTTCGTGCTGCCCAGGCCTTTTCGATGATCTGCGGATCGCTCGCACGCAGTTCGGTCACGTCGGCGTAGGTGGTGGCGAGGGGGCGGGCGGCGAGCTTGTCAGACATTGACTGCCTCCGTGGCTGTGGCTTCGGCGAGATCGTGGACTTCTTCAGCGGTCGGCATCGCCGTGGAGCATTCGAGCCGAGACGCGACTATCGCACCGGCCGCGTTGGCGTAGCGCAGTATCTTCTCCAGCGGCCATCCGGCCAACAGTCCGTGGCAGAGTGATCCGCCGAAGCTGTCGCCCGCGCCCAGCCCGTTGACCACGTCGACGGCGTTGGGCGGCACGGTGATCGACTGCTTTCGCGTTTTGCCGAGTACGCCCTTGGGGCCCTGCTTCACGATGGCGAGTTCGACTCCGAGGTCGAGAAGCGCATCGGCGGCCTTGTTGGGGTTGGTCTCACCGACCGCGATCTCGCACTCTTCACGGTTTCCCACGGCTACCGTCACGTGTGCGAGGGCTCGCTGCACCTGAGCGGTCGCTTCCTGGGGCGTCGACCAGAACATCGGGCGGTAGTCGAGATCGAGAACCGTCAGCGGGCGGCGTTCACGAGCTTTCCAGGCGGCGAAGTGTGCGCTGCGGCTCGGTTCTTCGGACAGCCCAGTCACCGTCGACCAGTACAGCGATGCTGTTCGAACGGCGTCGAGGTCGATGTCTTGCGGGGTGATCCGAAGGTCGGGCGCATGCGGCTTGCGGTAGAAGTACAGCGGGAAGTCGTCAGGGGGGAAGATCTCACAGAACGTCACGGGTGTCGGGTACTCGGAATTGGTGACGACAAACCTGTTGTCGACACCCAGACGTGCCAACTCGCGTGTGACGAACTTTCCGAAGGGATCGTTTCCGACCCCGGAGATCAACGCTGCTCGTCGTCCGAGGCGGGCGGCCGCTACCGACACATTGGCGGCGCTGCCGCCGAGGAATTTGCCGAACGTCTCGACGTCTTCGAGTCCGACACCGGTCTGAAGTGGGTAGATGTCCACCCCCGATCGGCCGATGGCAAGCACGTCGAATGGTGCGTCAGGGATGGGTGACCCGCTCTGGTGAGTGTTGATGCTTGTCAAGACTGACTCCCGAGAGTTCGTGGTGGGTTGCCCACGCAGGGCACCGATGTATGACTGAAACTGTGCGCCGCGACACAGCGATTGTCAATAGTTTGTCTGGACATTATGACTTGCGGTCAAGTGAATGTTAGTGTTCGCATACACTGCCGAGAGAAGTAGCGTCGATGCGGCGCCTTCCCAAGACAGATCGGAGTTGACCGTGGTCGCAGCACTCGCCGTCGAGTTGGACCGCTCGAGCCCGGTGCCACTGTATTTTCAGCTGGCCCAGGCAATCGAGGGAGCTATTCTCGGTGGCGAACTTGCCCCAGGTGATCGCTTCGAGAACGAACTGGCGTTGGCCAAACGGCTCAATCTCTCGCGTCCGACCACGCGACGCGCGATCCAGGAACTGGTGGACAAGGGCCTACTTGTTCGTAAGCGGGGAGTCGGAACTCAGGTGGTGCAGAGTCCGGTGCACCGCCCGGTCGAGCTCACCAGCCTGTTCGACGACCTCGCGAGGGCAGGCCAGGCGCCGACGACCAAGCTGCTCGAGTTCACGGTCGGAGTTCCCGCCGAGGACGTTGCCGCGGAACTCAACCTGGAACCCGACGCCGAAGTGGCCACCATCAGGCGTCTGCGAAGCACCAACGGCGAACCACTTGCAGTGATGACCAATTACATTCCGGTGGACATCGCACCCGATCCCGAGGAGTTGGAGACGCAGGGGCTCTACCAAACCTTGCGAACTCGCGGCGTTCACATCCGTGTGGCACGGCAGCGAATCGGCGCTCGGGCGGCGACTCGCGAAGAAGCAGGATTGCTCGACGAGAAAGTGGGTGCTGCCCTCTTGACCATGAGCCGCACTGCATTTGACGATTCAGGTAGTGCCGTCGAGTACGGCAGCCACTGCTACCGAGCGTCGCGTTACTACTTCGACACCACCGTGGTCGACCGCTAGATCTCGATCCCGGTGACACGAGTACCCGCCTGACCGAGTCAGTGGGGGTGATTTGTGGTCCCGACATTTCTGCGATCCTTCGATCATTTGACCCGAACGGAGCCTCATGACAGGCATTTCAGTAGCAGTTGCCGGATTCGGATGGATGGGCCGCGTCCACACGCAGGCGTATCTGCGTCTGCGGCAGCACTATCCCCAGCTCCCCGTGATCCGCCTGGCCGCCGTCGCCGACGAGGTGCCAGGCCGAGGGCAGGAAGCGGCGGACCAATTCGGTTTCGAGGCTTTCACCCAGGATTGGCGTGACATCGCGGCCGATCCGGCCATCGACGCGGTGAGCATCACGGCCCCGAACTTCTTGCACCGTGACATCGGCATCGCAATGGCAGAGGCCGGCAAACACATCTGGATCGAAAAGCCCGTCGGATTGTCGACGGATGATGCGAAAGCTGTTGCAGCAGCTGTCTCGAAGGCCGGTGTGCAGTCGACCGTCGGTTTCAACTATCGAAATGCGCCGGCAGTCGCCCTGGCAAAAACCCTGATCGACTCGGGGGAGTTGGGCACGATCACGCATTCGCGTTTTCGCTTCCTGAGTGACTACGCGGCGCATCCCGAAGGTGCTTTGAGTTGGCGATACGAGCGTGAGCGCGGCGGCGCGGGCGTCCTCGGCGACTTGGCTTCACACGGTATCGATCTGATCAGGCACCTCCTCGGCGACATCGACGCTCTCGTTGCGGATACTGCGATCTTCATTCCGGAGCGCGCGCGTCCGTCCGCCGCGACCAGTGGGCATGCCCGGGCCAGCGGTGGGGAGATGGGAGCTGTCGAGAACGAAGACTTCGTCAGCGCACTGCTGCGGCTCGGTTCGGGTGGCCGCTGCACCCTCGAAGCGTGCCGCGTCGCCGTGGGAGAGCAGAACAACTACGGATTCGAGATTCACGGTACGAAGGGTGCCGTGTTCTGGGATTACCGCCGGATGGGTGAACTGGGCACCAGCCTCGGCTCGAAGTATCAGGACCAATCCGTCACGACGGTTTTGGTCGGCCCCGAGTCGGGAGAGTTCGGCCGCTTCCAACCCGGCGCGGCCAACGCCATGGGTTATGACGACCTGAAGGTCATCGAGGCTCGCAATTTCGTCTCCTCGATCGTGGACGGAGCGCCGCAGGGCGCGACCATCGCTGATGCTGTCGCGTCGGCGCAGGCTCTGGACGCGATGGTTGCCTCGGTCTCCTCCGGTGGCTGGATTTCTCTCGGCTGATCGAGAATTGCTCCGAAAGGCTCTGGCGCAGTGACATTTCCCCGCGGACTGGCGTTGCTGGTGGCAGCAGCACTGTTCATGGAGATGCTCGACGCGACGATTCTCACAACGGCGCTGCCGTCGATAGCCCACTCCTTCGGAGTTGACGCCGTCGACGTCAATGTCGCCGTTTCTTCGTATCTCCTGGTGTTGGCCGTCCTGATCCCGGCGAGCGGATGGATGGCCGACAGATTCGGAACACGACTTGTTTTCATCTCTGCCATAGCCGTTTTCACGGTGGCGTCGGTGGGATGTGCACTGAGCACGTCCCTGCCGATGCTGGTGGGAATGCGCGCACTTCAAGGGGTAGGCGGCGCCATGATGGTGCCGGTAGGGCGGCTCGCGGTATTGCGAGTGACATCGAAGGCGGAACTCGTACGGGCTATCGCATACCTGACGTGGCCGGCGCTCACAGCGCCGGTCCTCGCGCCCGCTGTGGGCGGAGCCGTCGTGTCGATCGCGTCGTGGCGTTGGATCTTCCTGATCAACGTCCCGATCGGGATCGTCGGGTTTCTCCTTGCATTGCGCATGGTGCCCGATCTTCGGAAAGTGCAAAAACGAAGCCTCGACTGGCTGGGCCTGGTGGTGATCGGAGCAGGCGTCGCCGTGCTCGTTGTGGCACTCGACAGCGTGCACAGTTCCGGGACCGATTGGATTCGAGTGGGCCTCGGGATCGTTGTGTCTCTGATCTTGTCGACCTTGGCCGTCATTCACCTCCTCCGGTCGGATCACCCGCTCATTGCGCTCGGGGTCCTTCGGCTCCGATCGTTTCGGATCGTCGCGTCGAGCGGCTCGCTGTACCGGCTCGTGATCACGGGTGTGCCGTTTGTGCTGCCACTGTTGTTCCAAGTGGGATTTGGAATGTCGGCGTTCAAGGCCGGTCTGTTGGTGATGGCCCTGTTTGCGGGCAATATCGCGATCAAACCGCTCACCACGCCGCTCATGCGCAGGTTCGGGATCAGACGAGTTCTGGTGGGAAACGGAGTTCTGTCGGTGGTGTGCTTCGGTGCGCTGGCTCTGATTTCTTCGACGACACCGGACGTCGTCATAGCCGTCGCACTGTTTGTCAGTGGCGCGCTGCGATCCATCGGGTTCACCGCGTACAACAGCGTGGCGTTCGCCGAAGTCGACTCGGGGGAACTGACCGATGCCAACACCCTGCATGCAACTCTGCAAGAGTTGGCGTCCGGTCTGGGTATTGCGCTGTCCGCGTTGGTGATCACGCTCTGCACACCGTTGGCGGAGTCGGGCGATCTCGGCGGCGGAGCACCGTTTTCGCTGACTCTGGGTGTCCTCGGAATCTTGCTGGTGCCGACGGTGATCGAAAGTTGGCGGCTCCCACGCGATACAGGTGCTGTGGTGTTGGCGCGCCGATGAAGAGGGGCTTCCCGCCACTTCCATCATAACGCGGGACCCGGGGCTTGCGGCAAGGCCCGGGTGATGGTGCACACTCGTCTGCTGCGAGCAAGCAAATGCCTTGCCCGAAGGAGGGGATCGCATGAGTGACGTCATCATTGTCGGTGCTGGACCAACTGGATTGATGTTGGCAGGTGAGCTCCGGCTACAGGGCGTCGATGTCGTCGTCGTGGACAAGGACGAGGAGCCGACTCAGTTCGTCCGTGCCCTCGGCATCCATGTGCGCAGCATCGAAATCATGGAGCAGCGCGGGTTGCTGGACAAGTTCCTCGCGCACGGCCGCAAGTATCCGCTCGGTGGATTCTTCGCGGGGATCAGCAAACCGGCACCCGCGCACCTCGATACTGCGCACGGGTACGTACTGGGCATACCTCAGCCCGAGATCGACAGGATTCTTGCCGAACATGCCACCGAAGTCGGCGCGGACATTCAGCGAGGGAAGCGCGTCGTCGCGATCCGTCAAGACGCCGACAAGGCCACAGCGGAATTGTCCGACGGCACAACACTTCACGCGCGGTACCTTGTAGGCTGCGACGGCGGCCGCAGCACTGTTCGGAAGCTGATCGACGTCGGGTTTCCCGGCGAGCCGTCGAGCGCCGACACGTTGATCGGCGAAATGGACGTGACCATGCCGGCTGATGAACTGGCTGCCGTTGTCGCCGAAATCCGTGAAACGCACAAACGATTCGGAGTCGGTCCCGCCGGCAACGGCGCTTTTCGCGTCGTGGTACCCGCGGCCGAAGTTGCCGACGGTCGCACGGTTCCCACCACCCTCGACGACATCAAGCAACAGCTACTGGCCATCGCGGGCACCGACTTCGGTGTGCACTCACCGCGGTGGCTCTCGCGCTTCGGTGACGCCACCCGTCTGGCTGAGCACTACCGGCGTGACCGGATCTTTCTCGCCGGCGATGCCGCCCACATCCACCCGCCTATGGGCGGTCAAGGCCTCAATCTCGGTGTCCAGGATGCCTTCAACCTCGGCTGGAAGCTTGCCGCCGAGATCAACGGCTGGGCACCGGATGGTCTGCTCGACACGTACGAATCGGAACGGCGTCCGGTCGCTGCCGACGTACTGGACAACACGCGTGCGCAGGCAGAGTTGATCTCCACCGCGGCCGGTCCGCAAGCAGTCCGTCGCTTGGTCTCCGAGTTGATGGAATTCGAAGACGTCAAGCGCTATCTGACCGAGAAGATCACTGCGATCTCGATTCGCTACGACTTCGGCGCAGGCGACGACCTACTCGGTCGGAGGCTGAGGGACATCGCGTTGACGCGCGGCAACCTGTACGACCTGATGCGCTCCGGCCGCGGACTTCTGCTCGACCAGGGCGGCAAACTGTCGGTCGATGGTTGGAACGACCGCGTCGATCACGTCATCGACACCAGCGCTGAACTGGACGCTCCGGCTGTCCTGCTTCGACCGGATGGTCATGTGGTGTGGCTGGGGGATACGCAGGCGGAGTTGGACACTCAGCTGTCCACGTGGTTCGGTCGGCCGGCGAGGGACCGCGCGCGACCCTTCGATTTCGACAACCGAGACCCCGAGACGTCTCGGACGCACTACCGTTGACGACTATGAGGCGAAGGTCAGCACAGGTTGCGGCTGCGGCGGCGGGCTCTGTGGGAGCGCTGATGCTGACAAGCTGCGCAACCAATGTCGATGTGCCGAAAACCTTTGCCGCCACGATAACGGTGACCGGTCAGGCAGAGCAGGCCGAGGCGGGCTCCGGAGAGTGCGTGATCGACATGATCCGTGTTGCTCCGAACGACCAAATCGACATTTTCGGGGGCAGCGGCGCGGGATCCACAAAGTCGACGCTCGAGGTCGAGGCAATCGATCAGCTTCCCGACGGAACGAGCACTTGCTCCTACACCGCGCATTTCGATGCCATCCCCGCAAACCAGAGAAACTACGAGGTGAGCTTGGGCCACTTCTCTCCGGAGTCCTTCAGCTCAGATGAGTTGGAGAACGGTGTCACCTATCAACTGCGCGGGTCCTGACCGAACCAGTTCTCCCTCGCGTTGTATCCGGCCCGACTGTCACTCGGCTCGCCTGGCGGTCCCGTCGCCCCCACGCTGTCGAGCCCTACCTGGGTTGATGTGGAGCCGAACACCCTCGTAGGCGACTGTGTACGGCACATCGTCGTCGTTGTCCGGGTCGCCGGAGTCCGCAGGATCCGGTAGTTCCGCGATCTGTTCGACGACCGTCTGTGCTCGCGCAGCACCGGGATCGAACATCTCCTGAAACGGCCCCACGAACGAGCCCCCGAGTCCGCGGCGCTTCGCCCGGACAGCCGCCCACCCGAACACCGCCAACGGGCCGACCATGGCGAACAGCACTAACAAGTCCCACCCCATGCTCCGAGCGTACCGACTGACCGGCATTAAGCGGTCCAAGTCTGTTCAGCGCTGCCGTCCCTCAGCTCATTCGTCTCTCGGACTGTGCCTTCAGTAGATCGGCCAGTCGATCAGGTGAGATCCGCTCACGAACCGCCTCCGTCACGAGTTCGGCCTGCGTCTGAGGCGCGAGGCCCTCGATCGGTTGGTCTCGGTCCAGATTGGTCGGGAAGGCGTAGCCCTCGGCAGAGGCGGCGACGGCGCACCGAACTGCGTCGTCGGACCCCGCCTCGCCGAGAGCAAGCAGTGCCGGATAGATCGCGTTGACGAGTGCTTCCCGGTCGACGGTTCCGAGGGCTCGACCGAAGGCCGACGACACCTGGAGAAGATTTGCCATACGCAGAACGTCGGCGGATTTGTTGTGGCCGGCGGCGTGGAACAGTGCAGGGTTGAAGAAGACGGCATCTCCCTTCTTCAAAGGTAATTGGACGTAGTTGGCTTCGAAGAACTCCTTGAACTCGGGACGCTCGAATGCGAGGTATCCGGATTCGAATTGCTGAGAGTACGGCAGATACTTCGTCGGCCCCGTCTCGGCCGGCATGTCCACATGGGCGACGGCACCTTGCAAGGTGAGGGCAGGGGTCAAGCGGTGAACATGCGCCCGAAACTTCGCGGCTACGTCGCTCGACATGAAACCGAGGTGGTAGTCGCGATGTGGGTTCTGCGCGGCGCCACCGGGATTGACGACGTTGACGTCCGACGTCACCTGATACATGGGGCCCAGCCAGGCTTCCGAAACCAAATCGACAATGCTGTTCGCGTAGTAGTCCACGTAGGTCCGGGGATCTTCGAGCGCCAACTTCAGTTGTGCACCCCAGATCCTATCGTTGGCGCCAGGCTTGGCGAAGTGATCTCCGGACGCTGCGCCGGATTCGTGTTGGCGCGCAATGAGTTCACGAAAAACCGCGCTGGCGCGATCCAGTATCTCCGCGTCGAACGCGCCTTGAAAGACTGTGATGCCGGGGCCTGTGAGTAACGCCCGGGCGATCTCGTCCTGGACCTCGGCACGGATGTCAGAATTCGCCGATTGCTCGACCAGTGCGTCCGAGCGGTACAGAAGAACGCCGTCGGCCACGGAATCGGCGTACGGGTAATCGGCAAGGTCTGTCTCGTGCGTGACCAGAGCTGCGAAGGCGTCGATGTTGCAATCTTTTCGGTGCAACCTACCCGCGAACGGCACGGTGTGGTCGGTCAGTGGGGGAGTCATTCGGGACCTTTCCTGCGGTGTTCACGATGAGCTGGTCCTCAAAGACTGCCAAGGTGAAGCCATCGAAACTACCCCTGAAATCCATCAAAAAGCCCTCAGCAAGCGGCCCCGTGGACTCGACCGGTGACGGAAGATCCGCGCGCTGCGACGGGATCACGTCCCCGGGTGAGGGCTAGAGAGTGAAGGCCTTCCGGAAAGCATCGAGTGCGGTGTCACTGTCTCCCGATGCCCACCCCTCCAAACCGATTGTGCCGGTGTATCCCTGCTCGCCGAGAACGCGTGCGATGGCGGGGTAGTTGATCTCGCCCGTGCCGGGTTCACAGCGCCCCGGAACGTCTGCCACTTGAATCTCGCCGATGTTGTCACCACAGCGCCGCACGAGTTCGATGAGATTTCCTTCGCCGATCTGAGCGTGGTAGAGGTCGAGCATCATCTTGAGGTTTGGATGTGAGACGGATTCCACCAGTGCCAGAGTGTCTTTGGCACGGGCCATCGGTACTCCGGGGTGATCGACGATCGTATTGAGGTTTTCGAGACAGAAGACGACTCCGGCGTCTTCGCCCAGTCGCGCGATCTTCTCCAGAGCGCGTTGGGCCGTCAGCCACATCGCTCCCGTAGTTCGATATTGCGGGCGCGCAGCCTGTCCGTCGACCAACTCGCCGGTATGGAAGTTCAGCCGGGGAACACCGAGTTTCGCTGCCGGAGCGAGACACAACTGGGCCGTGCGGACCAGTTCGGCGCTGCCCGCTTCGTCGAACAAATCGCCGTGGAGGTAGCCGGTCATCGAGGAGAACCGAGCCCCGGTGGCGACCAGAGCATCGAGGTCCTTGTCCTGCCAACTCCAGATCTCGACTGCAAATTCCGCCTCCGAGATCCGCTGGACACGCTCGACGAAGGGGAGTTCGGTGAACGTCATCTCGGCGGAGACCGCCAAGTCGAAGGGGCTCATCGCCGCACCGACAGCAGCGAAACGGGCAGTCCGGTCTCCACGGATTCTTTTGCCGCCAGGGCGATTTCCAGCGCATTGCGGGCATCGAGACCGTCGACTGACGGCGCAGCACCGGAGCGGATGCAGTCGGCGAAATGTGCCAACTGGGCCACATATGCGTCATGGAACAGTTCGATGTTCACCCGAGGTGTGTCGGCCAGAACGCCCGGTGAGCTGAAATGGCGCATCGCGGTCCGCGTGACCTCGCCTGCGCTGACCATTCCACCGGAACCGAAAACCTCGCCGCGCACGTCGTAACCGTAGGTGGCCTGGAAGTTGGCCTCGGCCGACGCGAGGGCGCCGTTGTCGAAGCGCAACTGAACCATCGACGTATCGAGGTAACCCTGTTCCTTGTACTGCGGGTGGATGAGAGCATCGGCCTGTGCGAACACCTCGACGACGCGAGCCCCCGGGTTGAGCCAGAGCAGAGCGTCGAAGTCGTGAATCAGTGTCTCGTTGAAGATGGTCCACGGCTTGACCCGGGCGGCGACGTCGGCAGTGATGCCAGGATCGCGCGTCAGGGAACGCAGTAGCTGTGGGGTCCCGATTCCGCCGGAAGTGATCACGTCGTGGGCCGCCGCGAAATCGTCGGCGAAACGGCGATTGAAACCGACTTGCAGCGCAACGTTGTTCGTGGCGCAAGCGTCGATTGCTCGATCGGCGTCCGCGAGTGTCAAAGCCATCGGCTTCTCGCAGAAGACATGTTTGCCGGCCTCCGCAGCCGCGACCACGAGATCGGTATGTGTCGGGGCGGGCGTACTGATGAGCACCGCCTCGACGTTCGGATCGGCAATCAACGCGAGGGCATCGGTGTACGCGCGAGCGTCGGGACTGACGCGCTCGATCAATGACGCTGCAGCGCCGGGCACCGGGTCGGCGACGGCGACCAGACGTGTGCCAGGGATGCGCAGTGCGACGGATTCGCCGTGGAAGCGGCCGATCCATCCGGCGCCGATGAGACCGACTGCAACAGAGGCAGACATTGGGGCTCCGTTCGGAGTGAGAGTGAGGAACTAGATCGTTCTAGCGCTGTCAGTAAAGCGCCGGTTGCTCCTCGCGTCAACGTTTCGGTGCATTTTTGCTGGAACGATCTAGTCTGTGGAGGTGAACAGTCGACGTCCCACCTTGCAAGACGTAGCAGACCTGGCCGGTGTGTCACGCGCACTGGTGTCCATCGTCATTCGTGACGTCCCGGGTGCCAGCGATGCGACGCGCGTTCGGGTCAAGGCGGCCGCTGATCAACTCGGCTATCGACCCGATACCGCGGCGCGACTGTTGCGTCAACATCGCAGTCGCTTGATCGGCGTGAGCTACGTTGCAGCGCAGACATTTCACGCGGAGTTGCTCGACGAGATCTACGACGCGGCGGAAAGGTTGCGCTACGACGTCGTCCTCAGTGCCGTCTCGGATCGCAGGCCTGGCTCGCGCGCCGTGCGTACCCTTCTCGACGACCGATGCGAGGCGATCTTGCTGTTGGGTTCACAGGCACCGGAATCGGAGATCGTCGACCTGGCTGCCAAGGTTCCCGTCGTCGTGCTCGCCCGGAAGATGCCCTCAGCACATGTGGACGTTGTCCGCACGGACGACGAGGCGGGCGCAGTGATGGCCGTGAATCATCTCGTCGAACTCGGGCACCGCTCGATCGTCCACGTCGACGGTGGACGCGGTCCCGGCGCTCAGGAGAGGCGTCAGGGCTATCGCAAGGCCATGCGGGCGGCAGGTCTGGAGTCGAGGATTCTTCCGGGTGGTCTCACGGAGGAGTTCGGCGCAGATGCCGCGCAGTCGATGGTCGAGGGGGGACTGCCCGGGGCGGTCTTCGCTTTCAACGATCGCTGCGCACTCGGAGTTCTCGACGTCTTTCTGCGAGCCGGAATCTCGGTGCCGGGCGAGGTGTCCGTGATCGGATTCGACAACAGCGCATTGGCCGGTTTGGCGCACATCGATCTGACCAGCGTCGGGCAGGACACGGCGTTTCTGGGTGACGCTGCGGTCGAGCGGATCTCCGAACGTCTCGACGGTGGAAGTGGGCCATTGGGAAAGGACATTGTCGTGCAGCCGCAACTTGTGGTTCGAGGTTCAACTGGACCCGCGGGGCGTTGACCAGCTGTTTCGGCTCCAACCAGTTTGTCCGGTCTTTGATAAGCAGTCCTAATGTCAGAACAAACTATTGACATTCGACTGTGACGGGTATTACATCTTTCACATACAACCGAGCACCATCCGTTCGCGGGCCGTTGGTTGATGTCGAGAGGGAGTTCACATGTCGTTTCTCACGGGACGCAAGAGCGTTGCCGTACTGGCCGGAGCCTCAGTCGTGGTCTTGGGTCTGGCCGCCTGTTCGAGTACCGGTGGAAAGCCGGATTCCTCAGGATCCGGAATGGGTGCGGGTACGGCGGACACGCCCCGCGCCACCATCGCGATGATCACCCACGAAGTTCCCGGTGACACATTCTGGGATCTGGTGCGCAAGGGCGCCGAAACCGCAGCGGCGAAGGACAACATCGAACTTCGGTACTCTGCCGATCCAGAGGCGCCGAACCAGGCGAACCTGGTTCAGAGCGCGATCGACAGCAAGGTCGACGGGATCGCCGTCACCCTCGCGAAGCCTGACGCCATGGTTGCTGCGGTCCAAAGTGCGACTGCCGCAGGCATTCCGGTGGTCGCCCTCAATTCGGGCCTCGAAACCTGGAAGGACATGGGCGTCAAGGAGTACTTCGGTCAGGACGAGTCGATTGCCGGTGAAGCTGCCGGCGAACGACTCAACACCGAAGGCGCCACCAAGGTGCTGTGCGTCATTCAGGAGCAAGGCAACGTGAGCCTCGAATCACGTTGTGCCGGTGTGAAGAAGTCGTTCAAGGGAACGACGGAGATTCTCAACGTCAACGGCAAGGACATGCCGTCGGTGGAGTCGACGATCACCGCGAAACTTCAACAGGACCCGGCAATCGATCGAGTTCTCGCGCTCGGTGCGCCGTTTGCCTTGACGTCCGTGACGTCGGTCGGCAATGCGGGCAGCAAGGCGAAGGTCGTCACCTTCGACACCAACGCGGCGCTCGTCGACGCCATCAAATCGGGTGACGTGCAGTGGGCAGTGGACCAGCAACCCTTCCTGCAGGGCTATCTCGCCATCGATTCGCTGTGGCTTTACCTCAACAACGGCAACGTGATAGGTGGCGGCTTGCCGACCCTGACCGGACCCGCGTTCATCGACAACACCAACATCGACTCGGTCGCCGAGTACGCCAAGAACGGAACTCGCTGATCCGGGCGCACGGAGGGCTGAGACACCACCCCTCCGTGCGCCTGTCCAGCACGGAAGGGAAATCATGTCCACTCAGGCAGATCTCGACCTTGCCGCCCACAAGGTCGTCACCGATGAACGGGTGAAGGAGCAGAAGCGCATTCAGCGTCTGTTGCTCCGCCCGGAGATGGGTTCACTTGTCGGCGCCATCGCCATCTTCATCTTCTTCTGTATCGTCGCGGCACCGTTCCGTACGCCGGAAGCGCTTGCGACAGTGCTCTACTCCAGCTCTACGATCGGTATCATGGCTTGTGCCGTCGCCCTGCTCATGATCGGCGGCGAGTTCGACCTCTCCGCCGGCGTCGCAGTCACCACGTCCTCACTCGCCGCGTCGATGATCGCCTACAACCTGCACCTCAATCTGTGGGTGGGCGCGATTCTGGCGCTGGTCGTCTCGCTCGCGGTCGGATTCTTCAACGGCTACCTCGTCATGAAGACGAAGATTCCCAGCTTCCTCATCACCTTGAGTTCGTTCTTGATGTTGACCGGTATCAACCTGGCCGTTACCAAGCTCGTGAGTGGTCAGGTTGCAACACCCAGCGTCTCCGACATGGCCGGATTCGATTCCGCCAAAAAGGTATTCGCATCGTCGTTCTCGGTTTTCGGGGTGTCGGTCAAGATCACGGTGGTGTGGTGGCTGCTGTTCACCGCCATCGCCACGTTTGTTTTGTTCAAGACCAAGATCGGCAACTGGATCTTCGCGGTCGGCGGCAATCAGGACAGCGCACGCGCGATCGGTGTCCCGGTGACCGCAGTCAAGATCGGTCTGTTCATGACCGTCGGTTTTGCCGCCTGGTTCGTCGGCATGCATCTGCTGTTCTCGTTCAACACCGTTCAGTCCGGACAGGGCGTCGGTAACGAGTTCCTGTACATCATTGCCGCAGTCATCGGCGGTTGCTTGCTCACCGGTGGTTACGGAACCGCGATCGGCGCTGCGATCGGCGCATTCATCTTCGGTATGACCAACCAGGGCATCGTCTACGCAGGCTGGAACCCGGACTGGTTCAAGTTCTTCCTCGGCGCCATGCTGCTGTTCGCGGTCATCGCCAACAACGCATTCCGCAACTACGCTGCGAAAAGGTGACACATGAGTACCACAGCTGAAGTTCCCGCTCTCTCGAACTCGGGCGGCAACGTGCCACTGATCGAACTCAAGGACGTCGGTAAGCAATACGGAAACATCATCGCGCTCAAGGGCATCAACCTGCGCGTCGGCGCCGGTGAAGTGACCGGCGTGCTCGGTGACAACGGTGCCGGCAAGTCCACGCTGATCAAGATCATCGCCGGACTGCACCAGCAGAGCGAAGGTGAACTGCTCGTCGACGGCGAACCGACCACGTTCCACTCTCCGAAAGAAGCCCTCGGCAAAGGCATTGCGACGGTCTATCAGGATCTTGCCGTCGTCGCGCTGATGCCGGTGTGGCGCAACTTCTTCCTAGGCCAGGAACTTCGTAAGGGCGGCCTCATCAAGTCGCTCGACGCCAACGCCATGCGCGCGACGACGCTCTCGGAACTGTCGAAGATGGGCATCGAACTGCCCGACGTCGACGCACCGATCGGCAGCCTCTCGGGCGGTCAGCGTCAGTGCGTTGCCATCGCCCGCGCCATCTTCTTCGGCGCGCGTGTGCTGATTCTCGACGAACCGACCGCAGCGCTCGGCGTCAAGCAGTCAGGAATGGTGTTGCGCTACATCACCGCTGCCAAGGAACAGGGATTCGGCGTCATCTTCATCACGCACAACCCGCACCACGCCTACATGGTCGGAGATCACTTCGTACTCCTCAATCGAGGACGTCAGAAACTCGACGCCAAATACGACGACATCTCGCTCGAAGAACTCACCAAGGAGATGGCGGGCGGTGACGAGCTCGAGACACTGACCCACGAGCTTCGCCGCTAGATCGAAACCTTACGACTGCAGCCTCGGTTCGACTCGAACCGAGGCTGCAGTCGTTTCGTCAGAGGATGGTTGTCGGCCGAGCCCCGAGGCCGGAATGCACGTACGCCTCGTCGATCAACGTCATATTGGCTACGGCGTCGGCCGGCCCGATGGGTAGCGTTGAGACCCCGGACAGATGATCGGCCAACGCCTCGAGTTGGTAGGTGTACGACGACTTCGTACCCAGATGCTCGACGCTCGTGCGCCCACTCGCCGTGACAGAGACACGGTCGTCGACGTCCGGCTGGAGGAAGTTGTGCACCAGGACGTCTCCGTTGGTTCCGAAGACCCGGAAGGTGAAGTGGTACTGCTCGTCCAACATCGTTGTCACAACGGATGCCGTGGCGCCGCCGGGATACTCGAGTTCGATGTCGAACCACGAATCGACCCCCGGGGCATATTCCTCGTGCCGAGTCTCGGTGACACTCGGCGCACCGCCGCATGCGTCACCCAGCATCCGGGACGCATGTAATCCGTAGCAGCCCAAGTCCATCAGTGACCCACCTGCCAAGGCGAGTTGCCACCGCGGGTCGTTCTCGGATGGCCTGGGCATGCGAAGTACCGTTTCCACCCGCGTCACTTCGCCGACGGTGCCATTCCGAACCAGATCCAGCAGGCGCCGGTTCACCGGATGAAAGAGGTAGTGAAAACCCTCGAGTAGCGTCACTGCGCTCACGCGCGCCGACTCGGCTACAGCACGCGCTTCCACCGCGTTGCTCGAAAACGGTTTCTCCGTCAGCACGTGCTTGCCGGACTGAATGGCGGCGAGATTCCACGGCCCGTGCAGGCTGTTGGGCAGCGCGTTGTAGACGACGTCCACCTCCGGATCCGAGATCAGCTCGGCGTACGAACCGACAGCCCGTTCGATTCCATGTTGTTCCGCATAGGCTTCGGCCCGCTCGGGGCTGCGTGCGGCAACGGCCACCAGGCGGTGCCCAGTGGCCGTTGCAGGTTTGATCATCGCGTTCTCGGCGATGCGTGACGCTCCCAGAATGCCGATTCGCAGCGGAGTGACCGTCACAGAACCGACCGCAGATACTCGACGCTGGCTCGCACATCGCGCACCGGTCCCTCGTCGGACGGGGCCTCGGTCAAAATGGTGTCCTGCTCGAGCACGTACCACCCGTCGAAACCGTGGCGCTGCAATATGGCTGTGACACCGGCGATGTCGACGTCGCCGCCACCGAGCGGGCGGTACATTCCCGCCTTGACTCCGTCGGTGTAGGTGAGCTCACCGCCGCGAACGCGTGATGCGAGGGCATCGTCGACGTCCTTGAGATGTACGTGGGTGACGCGCTCGGGAGCCTGACGTGCCAGGTCGACGGGATCGGTGCCCCCGATCAACAAATGGCCGGTGTCGAGGCACAGTGGGATGGCCGAGCCGTCGAGCACTCGAAGGACCTCGTCGCGTTGCTCGATCATCGTTCCGACGTGAGGGTGGACGACCGCCCGAATGCCACGTTCGGCCGCGGCGTCAGCGAGGCGATCGAGATTGTGCAGCAGGGTTTTCCAACTCTGCTCGTCCAGTTCCGGACGTGAATCGTAGCCGTCGGAGCCCGTCGCGGCGGCCAGGACCAGAACTTCGGCGCCTGAGGCGACAAAACCGTCGAGGATGGGGGAGATGCCGGGCACCGGATCATGTTCGTGATCATGCAGTAGAACCGGTGCAAACCCGCCGACTGCGCTCAGATCGTGATCCGCGAGAACTCTGGCCATCTCGGCGGGTGCTGTCGGCAGAAAGCCCTCCGGTCCGATTTCCGTTGCCGCCAGACCGACTTCGCGCATTTCGCGGAGAACCTGCGCTGGGTCGAGTTGGTAGCCCCAGCCCGGGACTTCGCACACACCCCAGGAGATCGGTGCGCCGGCGATGCGGGGAGTGCTCATGTGTGTGCCTCATTCTTGTCGTGAAGGAACAGATCTTTGACTTCGGTGATCGTGACGGGCCGACCCTGGCGCAGAGAATGCGTTGCAGCTTCGGAGATCCAGGCCGACTCGACCGCATCTGCGGGGGTACAGGGCGATTCCCGCCGCCCGGCGATTACGTCGAGGAATGCTTCTAGTTCCGCACGGTAGGCGGAGGTGAAGCGGTCCATGAAGAACGTGTACGGCGCCTTCGCGGGGAACGAGATTCCGGGGTCGAGCGAGCGGAGCGGCAAGCGGTCGTCCAGCCCCGCAGCAACCGAATCCACCGAACCGAGCACTTCGAGCCTGCAGTCGTGGCCGCGACCGTTGTAGCGGGTGTTCGACACGACCGCGATGGTTCCGCCTTCGAAAGTGAGAACCGTTGCGGCGGTATCGACGTCACCGGTCTCGGCGATCGCCCGGTCGCCCTGATTCGAACCAGTCGCAAAAACCGTGGCGACTTCGCGGCCGCTGACCCACCGGACGATGTCGAAATCGTGGATCGAGCAGTCGCGGAAGATGCCGCCGGATTGTTCGATGTACGAGATCGGCGGGGGAGCGGGATCGAGGGTCGTCGATCGGAGAGTGTGTATCCAACCGAGTTCGCCGGATCGAACTGCGTCGTACGCCGCCACGAATGACGGGTCGAACCGGCGCTGAAATCCGATCTGGACCGGTACCGACGTCAGCTCGACGGCTTCGAGTACACGAACAGAAGATTCGATGGAATCGGCGACGGGCTTTTCGCAGAACGTCGGGATTCCACGGCGGACAGCGGCTTCGATCAGCTCGGCGTGCGAACTCGACGACGCGGCCACCAGGACGCCGTCGACTCCCGAGGCGAAAAGCGCGTCGGGATCGGCAGCGGACTCCACGTCGAGTTCGGTTGCCACGTCCGAGGTTCGACGTGCGTCGACGTCCGTGACAACCAGTGAGTCGACGCCGTCCATCGCGAGCAAGTTTCGGGCGTGGTAGCTGCCGATTCTTCCGAGTCCGACGACTCCGATGCGAGCGCCCATCAGTCCAGCCCTCCGAAGACGTTCTGGTCCCAGTCGATGATCGAACCCGTCACGACTCCGCTGCGATCGGAGAGCAGGAACAAGACGAAGTCGGCGATTTCGTCGACCTGGCCGAGCTTGCCCATGGGAAGGGTGCTGCCCGCGCGTTCCTGCCAGTCGTCACCCGCGTCGTGAAAAGCCCTCTGCGTGAGGTCTTCTCCCTCGGTCTGTGTCCACCCGATGTCGAGACCGTTGATCCGGATACGATCCCAGCGATGCGCGTGGGCGGCGTTGCGCGTCAGTCCCGCCAGCCCGGCCTTCGCTGCCACGTACGGCGCGAGATACGGCTGGCCGCCGAGTTCGGACGTGGAGATGATGTTGACGATGGACCCCGCAACCGCACGCTCACGCATGTCCTTGACGGCGGCCTGCATCGTGAAGAACGGACCGCGAAGGTTCACCGCGATGTGCTGGTCGAAGAGTTCCTCGGTGGTGTCGAGCAGAGTTCCGCGGGAGGTGAGCCCGGCGGAATTGACCAGAGCATCCACACGGCCGAAGTGAGAGATCGTCTCGGCCACGCTGGCGAGCGCGGAATCCGTCTGTGCCACATCGGCTTCGATGAAGTGGGTTCCCGGTAGTTCTGCCTCGAGCGCTTTTCCGACGTCCGGGCGTCGGCCGGTGAAAGCCACCTGAGCGCCCTCACGGACTGCGGCGCGCACGACGCCGGCACCGACGCCTTGGGAGCCGCCACTGACCAGCAGGACGGTGTCGGTCAGGAGTGCGGGCCTGGTTACGCCCGGCGGTGAAGTCATGGGTTTAGTCTGGCTGTGACGAAGACCTCGAGCAACAGCGAAAAACCATCAAATATCCATCATTGTGAGGTAGTTGTGGCGCATCGATTCAAAGTGCGGGAGATTGCCCAGCAGTCTGGCCTGAGTGAGGCCACCGTCGACCGGGTGCTCAACGACCGTCCTGGAGTTCGTGAGGGCACACGATCGGAGGTTCGCCAGGCGATCACGGACCTGGAACGCCAACGCTCGCAATTGAAATTGGTCGGCCGCACGTTCATCGTCGACGTCGTGTTGCAAACTCCCGCACGGTTTTCCGACGCCGTCCGTGACGCGCTCGAGGCCGAACTGCCGACCCTTGCGCCCGCAGTGGTGCGGTCTCGGTTCCACTTTCGTGAAACCGGTTCGGTAGAAGCGATGACGTCGACGCTCGACAAGATTCGCCGGCGCGGCTCCCACGGAGTCATCGTCAAGGCTCCCGACACTCCGGAAGTCGTGGCGGCGATCGACCGGTTGGTGGCGGCAAAGATTCCGGTCGTCACGTTGGTGACCGACGTTGCCGGCAGCAGGCGAGCCGCCTACATCGGCATCGACAACCGGGCCGCCGGAGCCACTGCGGCGTACTTGATAGATCAGTGGCTGGGGGATCGGGACGGCAACGTGCTGGTGAGCATGAGTAGCGGATTCTTCCGCGGGGAGGAAGAACGGGAGATGGGATTCCGCTCCGCCATGCGCGTCTCGGCTCCGCATCGACGACTGATCGACATTCCGAACAGCGACGGACTGGATCAGACGAGTAGGAAACTGGTGCGAGCGGCACTCGAATCCGATCCACAGATCCGGGCCGTCTATTCGATCGGTGGCGGCAACGTGGCCACGGTCGACGCGTTCGAAGAACTGAACCGGGAGTGCAGTGTCTTCGTCGCCCACGATCTCGACGGAGACAACCGAAAGCTGCTGGGGGAGAGGCGAATATCGGCGGTGCTCCACCACGATCTGCGGGCGGATGTTCGCACTGCCTGTCAGGTGGTCATGAACGAACACGGCGCCATGGGCGCTCACTTCGGCTTTACGACGTCACCGGTTCAGGTCGTGACACCGCTCAACATGCCCCCGACATAGCTGTGCGCGGTTAAGGAGTCCGGAGACTCCCTAACCGCGCACAGGGCCGAAGGCCCGACTATCGAGCGAAGAGCAGCGCTCGCTTGACCTCCTGAATTGCCTTCGTCACCTGGATGCCGCGGGGGCACGCGTCGGTGCAGTTGAACGTGGTGCGGCAACGCCACACGCCGTCCTTGTCGTTCAGGATGTCGAGACGCTCGGAAGCGGCCTCGTCACGGCTGTCGAAGATGAACCGGTGTGCGTTCACGATGGCAGCGGGACCGAAGTAGCTGCCGTCGCTCCAGTACACGGGGCACGACGTGGTGCAGCATGCGCAGAGAATGCACTTGGTGGTGTCGTCGAAACGAGCACGGTCGTGCTGGCTCTGGATGCGCTCACGAGTGGGCTCGTTGCCACTGGTGATGAGGAACGGCTTCACGGCGCGGAATGCGTCGAAGAAGGGCTCCATGTCGACAACCAGGTCCTTCTCGACGGGCAGGCCCTTGATGGGCTCGACCGTGATGGTGACCGGCTTGCCGTCCTTGGGCAGCATGTCCTTCATCAGCAGCTTGCAGGCCAGACGGTTCACACCGTTGATCCGCATCGCGTCCGATCCACAGACACCGTGTGCGCAGCTGCGACGGAACGTGAGGGTGCCGTCGAGGTAGCCCTTCACGTACAGCAGCAGGTTGAGCAGACGGTCGGTGGGCAGTGCCGGGACCTGGAAACTGTCCCAGTGCTGGCCCTCGCCCGATTCAGGGTTCATCCGCGCGATCTTGAGAGTGACCATGACGGCCCCCTCGGGAACAGCGGGGAGTTTGGGTGCATCTACAGCAGGCGCAGACATCAGTACTTACGCTCCATCGGCTCGTAGCGGGTCTGGATCACCGGCTTGTAGTCCAGACGGATGTCGGAGAGCAGGCCGTCACCCTCCTTGTACGCCATCGTGTGCTTCATGTACTCGGCGTCGTTGCGATCCGGGAAGTCCTCGCGAGCGTGGCCGCCGCGCGATTCCTTGCGGTTGAGGGCGCCGACGACGGTGACCTCTGCCATTTCGAGGAGGAAGCCCAGCTCGATGGCCTCGAGCAGGTCGCTGTTGTAGCGCTTGCCCTTGTCCTGGACCGTGATGTGGTTGTAGCGCTCCTTGAGAGCACGCACATCCTTGAGTGCCTGGGTGAGGCGCTCTTCGGTGCGGAAGACGGAAGCGTTGTTGTCCATCGACTGCTGCAGCTCGGTGCGGATGTCCGCAACGCGCTCGTGGCCGTGATCGGACAGGATGACGCCGACCCAGTCTTCGACCATCGCAGCCGGGGTTTCCGGCATGTCGACGAACTCGGTGGAGTTCGCGTACTCGGCGGCAGCGATGCCGGCGCGACGACCGAACACGTTGATGTCGAGAAGCGAGTTGGTACCGAGACGGTTTGCACCGTGGACCGAGACGCAGGCGCATTCGCCGGCGGCGTACAAGCCCTTGACGATCTCGTCGTTGTTGCGCAGCACCTCACCGTTGATCTTGGTGGGGATACCGCCCATGACGTAGTGGCACGTCGGGTAGACGGGCACGGGCTCCTTGACGGGGTCCACGCCGAGGTAGGTGCGCGAGAACTCCATGATGTCGGGGAGCTTCTCGTCGAGAACCTCCTCGGGGATGTGGGTCACGTCGATGTAGACGTAGTCCTTGTTCGGGCCGGCGCCGCGGCCTTCGAGAACCTCGAGGACCATCGAGCGCGCCACGATGTCACGGGGAGCGAGGTCCTTGATGGTGGGGGCGTAACGCTCCATGAAGCGTTCACCGTCGGCATTACGGAGAATGCCACCTTCACCACGGACGGCTTCCGAGATCAGGATGCCGAGGCCGGCGAGTCCTGTCGGGTGGAACTGGTGGAACTCCATGTCCTCGAGCGGCAGGCCCTTGCGGAAGATGATGCCCATGCCGTCACCGGTGAGGGTGTGCGCGTTGGACGTCGTCTTGTACATGCGTCCCGAGCCGCCGGTCGCGAAGACGATCGACTTGGCGTGGAAGATGTGCAGCTCGCCGGTCGAGAGCTCGTAGCAGATGACGCCGGTGGCAACCGGGCCGTCCTCGGTCTCGGTGATGGCGATGTCGAGCGCGTAGAACTCGTTGAAGAACTCGACGTCGTGCTTGACGCAGTTCTGGTAGAGCGTCTGCAGGATCATGTGACCGGTGCGGTCGGCTGCGTAACACGCACGGCGGACGGGTGCCTTGCCGTGGTCACGGGTGTGGCCACCGAATCGACGCTGGTCGATCTTGCCTTCGGGCGTGCGGTTGAACGGCAGGCCCATCTTCTCGAGGTCGAGCACCGCGTCGATGGCCTCTTTGGCCATGATCTCGACGGCGTCCTGGTCGGCGAGGTAGTCGCCGCCCTTGACGGTGTCGAAGGTGTGCCACTCCCAGTTGTCTTCCTCCACGTTCGCCAGTGCGGCACACATGCCGCCCTGGGCCGCGCCGGTGTGGCTGCGGGTGGGGTAGAGCTTGGTCAGTACGGCCGTGCGGGCACGGGGGCCGGCTTCGATCGCCGCACGCATGCCTGCGCCACCGGCGCCGACGATGACCACGTCATAACGATGTTCCTGCATGAAGTCTGTGCTCCCCTAGCTCGCCGAGATATTGGGGTCGAAGGTGAAGATGACGTACGTGCCCAGGCCCATGATCAGGATCATCGAGAGAACGAGGATCGTGGTCAGCCAGAAGCGCGTGGAGTCCTTGCGGGAGTAGTCCGCGATGACCGTGCGCAGACCGTTACCGCCGTGCAGCTGTGCCAGCCACAACATCGTCAGATCCCAGAACTGCCAGAACGGGCTGGACCAGCGACCTGCGACGAATGCGAAGTTCAAACGGTGAACGCCACCGTCGAGCATCAGCATGATGAACATGTGGCCCAGGACCAGAACGATCAGGGCGACGCCGGAGAAGCGCATGAACAGCCATGCGTACAACTCGAAGTTGTTCCGAGCCTTCGCGCGCGGGGACCGCGGGTTGTCCAGGCTTGCGGGACGGTCGTATGAGGTGCCCAAGCTCTTGGCTTCGGGTCCGTGAGTAGTCGCCATGTCAGTGCTCCGCAAACATGTTGATGAGGATGCGTCCGGCGCCCGGGATCATCACCAGGAACCAGATCGTCAGAATGGTCCAGAGCATGACGCGCTGGTACTTCGGGCCCTTCGACCAGAAGTCCACCAACATCACGCGCACGCCGTTGAGGGCGTGGTAGAGGACTACGCCGACGAGGCCGATCTCCATGAGGCCGACGACGGGGTTCTTGTACGTGTCGATGACGGCGTCGTACGTATCGGGATTGACCCGGACGAGTGCCGTATCGAGAACGTGTACGAATAGGAAGAAGAAAGTAGCGACGCCTGTGATCCGGTGTAGAACCCAGGACCACATTCCGGGGTCGCCCCGGTAAAGCGACCTCGTGCGCTCCTTCTGAGGAGCGGCTTCAGTCGTAGTACTCATCGAGTGCTGTGCCTCCAACGTCATTGGTGGACGCGTCGAGCCTGCAGAGAGCTTCGATGTACCTCAGCCCGGGCTCGACGGGATCCTGAACCGACTTGACTCAGACTCTAAACCTATGTGAAACCGGGAACTAATCAGATGCGGGATTCGTACGCGTACCAAACTCTTTGTAAGGTTTGCCTTTCCAATCTCTGCGAGACGGTTACGGCGTGGTTTCTGCATCCATTCAGTCAGCGTGATTGGATAACGAACCATGGGTGACATCGACTGGAAGTTGTTGCGGCACAACGCGCAAGTGGTCATGCGGAGGGCATACGCACCGTACTCGGGGTATGCGGTGGGTGCAGCTGCCCTGGTAGACGATGGCCGAATCGTCTCAGGATGCAATGTGGAAAATGTCTCATACGGTTTGAGCCTGTGTGCCGAGTGTGGACTGGTCGGTAACTTGGCGGCCTCCGGGGGTGGGCGGCTGGTGGCCTTCACGTGCTGCGACGCGAAGGGGTCGATTCTGATGCCTTGCGGCCGGTGTAGACAGCTTCTTCTCGAACACGGCGGGGGTGAGATGCTGGTCGACACGAGCAGTGGTTTCAGGCCGCTGAGCGAACTGTTGCCCGATGCTTTCGGGCCGGAACAAGCAGAAGGGCTCCGCCATGTTTGACGCAGTTTCCATCATCGGCGCCAAGCGTGACGGTCGCGAGCTGTCGGGAACCGAGATCGACTGGATAGTTCAGGCGTTCACGCAGGGGGTCGTCGGCGACGAACAGATGTCGGCGCTCGCGATGGCGATCTATTTCCGCGGAATGTCGCGGGCGGAGACCGGTCGATGGACCGAGGCGATGATCGAATCCGGCGGGAGGATGGACTTTTCGGACTTGCCGCTGCCCACCGTCGACAAGCATTCGACCGGTGGCGTTGGGGACAAGATCACCCTTCCGCTCGCGCCCCTCGTCGCTGCGTGTGGTCTTGCAGTCCCGCAGTTGTCGGGACGCGGACTCGGTCATACCGGTGGAACTCTCGACAAGCTCGAGTCCATTCCGGGTTGGCGAGCCGACCTCACGGCGACGGAGATGGTCGACATTCTCGCGGACCCGAAAATCGGCGCCGTGATCTGTGCTGCCGGAGCGAACCTGGCCCCCGCCGACAAGAAGCTCTACGCGCTGCGGGACGTGACGGGAACGGTGGAATCCATTCCGCTGATCGCAAGTTCGATCATGAGCAAGAAGATTGCCGAGGGAACCGGCGCCCTGGTGCTCGACGTCAAAGTCGGTTCCGGAGCGTTCATGAAAGACCTCGGCGACGCGCGAGAGTTGGCACGCACGATGGTCGAGCTGGGCAACGACGCCGGCGTGCGTACCAGTGCTCTCATCACCGGGATGGACACCCCGCTGGGATTGACAGCGGGCAACGCTCTCGAGGTACGTGAATCCGTCGAGGTGCTGGCCGGCGGCGGGCCCTCGGACGTCGTCGAGCTGACCCTGGTCCTGGCTCGGGAGATGCTGTCCGCGGCTGGGATCGACGGGATCGACCCAGCAGACAAACTGGCCGACGGCACGGCCATGGACCGATGGCGCGCGATGATCGCCGCCCAAGGTGGGGACCCGCACGCAGCACTGCCGGTGGCCAGGCACAGCGACGTCGTCACCGCGGACCGAGACGGCGTCCTGACTCGACTCGACGCCATGGCGGTGGGCGTCGCAGCCTGGAAACTGGGAGCCGGACGCGAACGGCAGGGTGAAGCCGTGCAGGCCGGTGCCGGCGTCGAGCTGCACGCAAAGCCTGGCGACGCGGTCCGCGCCGGACAGAAGCTGATGACACTGCATACCGACACACCTGAGAGATTCGACGCTGCGCGTCGAAGCCTCGGCGGTGGCTGGTCGATCGGGACGGAATCCGACACCGTTGCGCGCCCGCTGCTCATCGAGCGAATTGTGGGTGATTCGCGTTAGCGTTGGCGAATGAACGCACCGGAGTTGACCACGATCCGCAGCGCACCCAAAGTTCTACTCCACGACCACCTCGACGGAGGACTCCGGCCCGAGACCGTTCTCGAACTGGCCGAGCAGTGTGGTTACGACGGGCTGCCGGCGAATTCGGCATCCGAACTGGCGCAATGGTTCCGAACTGCCGCCGACAGCGGATCGCTCGAGCTCTACCTCGAGACTTTCGCGCATACCGTCGCCGTGATGCAGACCCCGGAAGGGCTTGCACGGGTAGCGCGTGAATGTGCCGAGGACCTGGCCGACGACAACGTCGTCTACGCCGAAATCCGTTTTGCGCCCGAGCAGCACCTGGAACAGGGCCTGACCTTGGACGAGGTCGTCGAGCACGTGCTCGAAGGTTTCCGAGCCGGCGAATCCGCGGCCAGGGTCGCGGGACGGGAGATCCGAATCGGGTGTCTCCTGACGGCGATGAGGCATGCCGCCCGGTCACGAGAGATCGCCGAACTCGCCGTACGATTCCGGGACCGCGGGGTGGTCGGTTTCGACATCGCCGGTGCCGAGGCCGGAAACCCACCGAGCCGGCACCTCGACGCATTCGAATACATGCGTGATGCAAACGCTCACTTCACGATCCACGCGGGCGAAGCCTTCGGATTGCCGTCGATCCACGAAGCCATCGCCTTCTGCGGAGCGGACCGGTTGGGGCACGGCGTGCGGATCGTCGACGACATCGACGTGAACGGCCGAGATGGGGCAGAGTTGGGTCGACTCGCGAACTACGTCCGCGACATGCGCATTCCCCTCGAACTGTGCCCGAGTTCGAACGTGCAGACCGGAGCCGTGGCTGCGCTGGCCGACCATCCGTTCGGACTGTTGGCGGACTTGCGCTTCCGCGTGACCGTCAACACCGACAACAGACTGATGAGCGATACCACCATGAGTCGGGAAATGGCAGCGCTGGTCGAGACCTTCGGTTACGGCTGGACCGATCTGGAACGTTTCACCATCAACGCGATGAAGTCGGCCTTCATCCCGTTCGACGAGCGCCTAGCGTTGATCGACGACGTGATCAAGCCGGGCTACGCCGTGCTCATCGGCTAGAGGCCGGTCACCGGTCTACTCGGGCCGCAGCCGAGCCTCGAACTCACGCTCGAGTTCGCGCCAGGTCTCGGATTCCTTCGTGAACGGTGCGCTCGGAGCCATCCGCGACGGATCGGGGTTGAGGAGGTACGAGACGTACCAGCCCAGCTCGTTCGATGCGGACAGAATTTCCTCGGTGGAGTCGTCGTCGGCGAAATCAGCTGCATCGGTGAACAATTCGACGGCGAGTTCCAGTTGCTCGGCGTCGACGACGTCGGGGCCCTGGGCGAGATCGTCGGCGATGCCGGGCAGGACGTAGACGTTCTCGTCCGTGACTTCGATTGCGAGAGAACCGTCGACGGCAGCATTCTGAATTTCGCCGTACGTGCTGACCTGCGAGAGATCGTGTTCGTGGTTGTCGGCGAGGTACCGAGCGAGTGCGCGCTCGCTACGGAAGACGGTGATCAGTCCGTCCTTGCCGAGGAAGATCGCCTGATCACCCATGTAGCAGCGCAGAGTGTAGAACGTCTCGGCCGAGGTGATGATGCGGATCGGGTCGACGCCGACCTCGCCCCAGAAAGTCTCGATTTCGTCTTCGTCCTCGTCGAGGTCGTCTTCGTCGAATTCCTCGTCCTCGCCCTCTTCGGCGACATCGTCGGCATCGACGGTGTTCTCGGCGGCAGCGAGCAGTTCGGCTTCGGCGACCGCCACGGCAGCTGCATCGACCTTCGGGGAGGTGACCACCTTGTCGATGGCGTCGAGCACGGCGTCCCAGTCCTTGACGATCGCAGCGCCGACCTGATCCCACAGCTCGAGGCCTTCGCGGCCTTCGAAGGTGCCGGCTCCGGTGGCAAGTGCTCCGAGTACCGGATGGCCGCTGAAGAAGCGGATGACTGCGTCGAGTTCGCACACCTCACCGATGTTGCGAGCCATGTTCAGGGTGTCTTCGAGTTCCGAGACCACCAGTGCCTCAGGGTCGCCTGCGGCCAGTTCGGGCACGCCGACGAAGTCGAAGGTGAAGTTCTCCTCCGGTTCGAGCTCGGCTGCCGACAGTCCGGAAACGACGGCCCACGCCGGATGCTCGACCAGATCGTTGTCGGAATCCGTTCGGATGAAGGCCGCGAGTTCTGCGACGGAGGAGAACCCGTACAGGTCTTCCTCATGGCCGAGAAACGCTTCCCACTCGTCGTCGCCCTCGCGCCAGCGGGGAGCCCACAAAGTGACGAGGTCTCCGTCGGTGAGTCCGATTTCGATAGGGACGATGTCTCCAGCCATGGGCGGAAGCCTATCCACCGCAGAGCGAAAGGCATAGCGGGGGTTCGTCACGTTTGTTTCAGTGCCACCCGGAGCTCACTGACCAGTCGCTCTCGTTGGTCGTTGGACTGTTGAACTGCCTGGTGAATGGTTGCCACCGTCAGTGCGGCCACCGTGCGAGAATTCATCGCGGTGATTGCGTCGGTTACCCGTAGGTCGACCAGAGCGCCCAGCCCGTCGACAGTTGCCGTGACTATCCCACCCTCGCTCGAGACGACTACCCGCAGAGCGTTGACCCCGTCGACGGCGTCCTGCAAGAGTCCGGTCCGGTGTTTCGCCAACTCCATGATTCGATCCATCTCGTTCACAGCGAACGCATCCAGCTCGACGGAAGGCTCTGATCCTCGGCGGCGTCGACATCGGCCAGTTCGTCTCGGGTCGCGAGACCGAGTCGATCGAGAATCGCCGCCGGAACGCCGGTCGCCTCGAGCTCCACACGATGGAGGGCGCCGGCTTCGACGGCCGCTTTCGAGCACAGCGTGAGTATCTGTTGCGCCAACCGTTCCCCGCCGTACCGCAGTTCGTCCTGGCTGATCCGCAGGTCCACGGGAACAGCGTGCTCCGTGGCGCGGACTGCGATGGTTCCAGATCGGTTGACGGCGACGGCTGTGATGATCGGCGGTGATTCACGCATGTTCTCGGACATGTTTCCTGTCATTCCGTCGGACGGTAGAAGCCGTGAAAGCCCATGCCGCTGTTCGTGGTTCGGATGGCGCTTACTTCGACGGGATCGCCGGCCTCGACCATCTGGCCGTTGCCGATCACCATCGCGACGTGACCGTCCCAGACCGCGAGGTCGCCCGGCATCAGATTGTTCTGATCGATCTGGTTCCCGATTCCCTGTTCCTGTGCCAACCTCGGAATGTCGACTCCGGCCTGGCCGTACGCCCATTGCGTCAACCCGCTGCAGTCCAGGCCGACTCCGGGTGTCGTCCCTCCCCAGGCGTAGGGGACACCCTGTTGAGTGAGTGCGTTGCGTACGGCGGCAGCGGCCTCGGCGTTCGGTGCGGTGGCTGTCGATCCGTCCGGAAGTTCAACCTCTACTCCGCCTGTGGCACCGGAAACACCTGTGGCACCGGAAACACCTGTGGCACCGGAACCACTCGCAGAACCGGATGCGCCAGGCGCGGGTTCGGGTATCGGGACGGGTGGGATCAGCGCGGACATCTTCTCGGTCGACCCTGCCAGCTCACCGCGTACCCGCTCGATTACCGATACCGCGCGTCCGAGGTGCTCCAACGCGGCCGACAGCAACATCAATTGCCCTGTCGGCGTCATGAGCGTCGGTCCGGCCTTGATCGCGAGGGAAAGAAAGGACTGAAGAATCTCACCGAGTTCGGTCATTCCCGCGGACACCGATGTTGTCGCTTCGTCCACGACGCCGGCGATGTCGTTTCCGCGATCGGCGAGGTTTCGCGTCGACGCCTGCGTCTGCTCGGTTGTGGTCACCGCAGCAGTGAGGGCAGTCGACGAACTCTGCGAGGACGCGAGTTCCCCCAGAGCAGCGCTTCCCAATCGGTATGCGATCTCGAGGACGTCCGAAGCGATTCGGATACCGGCGTCGGGTCCACCGGCGCTGGGAACACCGGTCCCGACGGTGTCGACCAAATCGATGATCGGTCGTGCGAGAGCGTCGACGTCGATCATGAGCGTTCAGCCTCAGCGAGAGTCGTTCGTACCGATTCCTCGGAGTCGAGATAGGTGGCGTGGGCGTCGCGGGTTGCCGACTGGACACTGGAAATCACAGCGGACAGTCGATCGATGTCGTCGATGTGCGCTTGTTGTGCCCGGCCCGCGACACCGATGAAGTCGCTGCCGATCAGCCCCAGGACAGCGGCCAGAGCCAGATGATCGCCGCCCGCCGCGTCCTGTCGCGCTTGGGCGACGTTGTCGGCCACAGTGCCCAACCGCGCAGCGAACTCCGCGATGCTTTCGGTGTCCAGATCCAGATTTGTCAACTTGTCTCCCCCCCGTTGCACTTACTCCTTCTTGGACGCCGCGCGGGGTGCTCCGGTTCCCGAGGAACTATTCTGATGGTCATGCAAACGCACGTAGTCGACCATCCGCTCGCGGCGGCCCTCTTGACCACAATGCGTGACGCACGCAGTGAGAACGCGACTTTCCGTTCCGCACTTCGCAGGCTCACGCACATGCTGGTCTACGAGGCCATGCGTGACGCGGAGGTCGAGGAGTTCCCGGTCGACACCCCGGTAGCTGCGACGACGGGCATCCGGCTCGCGAAGCCGCCGTTGCTCGTCCCCGTGCTGCGGGCCGGTCTGGGGATGGTCGAACAGGCGAGTGCGTTGATCCCGTCGGCCGGCGTCGGCTTCGTCGGAATGGCACGAGACGAAGAGACGCATCAGCCGGTTCCGTACCTCGAATCCTTGCCGGCGGATCTGTCCGGTATCCCCGTGTTCGTGCTCGATCCGATGCTCGCCACCGGTGGTTCGATGGTGCACACCATCGACTTGCTGGTTGCGCGTGGCGCGACCGATGTCACGGCAGTGTGCGTTGTGGCCGCTCCGGCCGGCGTCGACGCGTTGGCAGCGTCCGGCCACCCGGTCCGTCTGGTCATCGCGAGCATCGACGAGGGACTCGACGAGAACGCTTTCATCGTCCCCGGTCTCGGTGACGCCGGCGATCGGCAGTTCGGACCCCGCTAGAGCGAAAGGGCGAAGGTTCGGAGTTCGGCCAGCCGGGCCTTCGCCGCCTCGTGGGCGGTCGCGAGGTCGCCGCGGTTCGCGACCGGGACGACAACTTCGAGATAACACTTGAGCTTGGGCTCGGTTCCGGACGGTCGAACGACCACGCGGATCGACGGTCCGTCGAACATCACTGCGTCGGTGCGCATACCGCCGCGAACTTCGGCCAAGTCCTCGATCGTGACCGGCTCGCCCGCGAGTCGGTCAGGCGGATCGGCGCGCAGTCGTTTCATCATGTCCGCGATGTCGCTCGAATCCTCGACGCGGCGGGACACTTGGTCCCCGCGATGCAGTCCGAATTCGACGGCATAGTCGTCCAGCACGTCCAACAGGGTTCGGTTGCTGTCCGTGAGGGTGGCAGCCAAGTCGGCCACCAGTACGGCAGCCGAGATTCCGTCCTTGTCTCGCACCACATCCGGATCGACGCAGTGCCCGATCGCTTCCTCGTAGGCGTAAACCAGTCCGTCGCCGGCGCGCGTGAGCCACTTGAACCCGGTGAGTGTCTGCGCAAACCTCGCTCCGCGAGCTTTCGCCAACTTCGAGAGCAGAGTCGAGGAGACGATCGTCGTCGCCACCAACGAATCTTCGGGCGCCGTGCTCAGCACGTGGTCGGCCAGGAGCACCCCGGTCTCGTCGCCGCGCAACATGCGCCACTGATCACCGTCGCGAACTCCGACGGCGCAGCGGTCGGCATCCGGGTCGAGTGCGATCGCCAGATCAGCGTCGACTCTTCGGGCCAGTGCGAGCAGGCGGTCGGCCGCGCCGGGCTCTTCGGGGTTGGGGAAGTCGACGGTCGGGAACGTGGGGTCGGGATCGAACTGCTCCGCCACGACGTGCAGGTCCTCGAATCCTGCTGCTCGCAGAGCTGATATCGCGGTTTCGCCGCCGACGCCGTGCATCGCCGTGAGCGCAATTCGGGCCGAGCGGGAGCTACCGTGGGGAAGGGTCGCGACGCGGGCGATGTATGCCTCGACCAGCGATTCGTCGGCTGGAATCACCGAGACTCGAGGGACGTCGGCAGCACCACCGACGCGGGCGATCTCGCTCTCGATTTCACGATCGGCGGGGGAGACGAGTTGCGCCCCACCCGACAGGTACACCTTGTAGCCGTTGTCGGCGGCAGGATTGTGGGAGGCGGTGATCTGGATACCTGCCGCTGCCCCGAGCCTGCGCACCGCGAACGCCACAAGAGGCGTCGGCAGTGGGCGGGGGAGCAGGGTCACCTCGAACCCGGCCGCCGCCATGACCTCGGCGGCAGCGAGAGCGAATTCCTCGGAACCGCGCCGGGCGTCGCGGCCGACGACGATGCGGGACCCGCCCTGGCAGCGAGCTGTCAGCCAGGCCGCCAGACCGGCCGTGGTTCGGATGACGACCGCGAGGTTCATGCCGTTGGGGCCGCCGCGCACTGGCCCGCGGAGGCCAGCAGTGCCGAACGCCAGTGGTGCGGAAAATCGTTCGGCCAGTTCATGTTCCGAGAGTGCTGCTAGTTCTGCGCGAGTGACGGGGTCCGGATCGGCGTCGATCCACTCGGTGACGTTCTGTGGTGTCACAGCTGTTCGACCAGTTGGCGCAGCAGCACTCCCATCCGGGCCGCCGATGCTTTGCCTGCCGCCAGCACTTCCTGGTGATCGAGCGGGGCGCCCGTGATTCCGGCGGCCAGATTGGTGACCATCGAGATGCCGAGCACCCGGGCGCCGAGCGCGCGGGCCGCGATGGTCTCGTGAACCGTCGACATGCCGACCAGATCGGCGCCGAGCGTACGAAGCATTCGAATCTCGGCCGGAGTCTCGTAGTGCGGTCCGGGAAGCCCGGCGTAAACGCCCTCGGCAAGGCCCGGGTCGATCGAGCGAGCCAGCGCGCGCAGCTCCGGCGAGTAGGCGTCGACCAGGTCGACGAACTCCGCGCCGACGAGGGGGGAGCGGGCCGTCAGATTCAGGTGGTCACTGATCAGCACCGGTTGCCCCACTGCGTAGTCCTCGCGGATACCGCCGGCCGCATTGGTGAGGATGACCGTGTCGGCGCCGGCAGCAATGGCTGTCCGGACCGGGTGGACAACAGTGCCGAGATCGTGGCCCTCGTACGCATGCGCGCGCCCGAGCAGCAGCAGGACTTCGGTGTTTGCGACGCGCACCGAACGAATGGTGCCCGCATGGCCGAGGGCGGACGGTGGGGCGAAGCCAGGCAGATCCGCCATCGAGACTTCAGCTGTCACGTCCGCACCGGCGTCACCGAAGACGTCTGCGGCATCGGTCCACCCCGACCCGAGCACGATGGCGACTGACGGTGACGAAGAGCCAGTCATGGCGGACAGAGCAGCGGCGGCGGCCTCGGCGATCGTTCCCATGTGAGCAACCCTACTGAGGAGTCGGGTCGGTTCGCCGGGTGAGTTGGCGGGCGTTACTCTCCCATCCATGCCTTATCTCGAACGCGACGGCGACGTATTCATCCTGTACCTCGGCAACGAGGGCGAAACGGACAACGAGAACCGCTTCGGTCCCGAGTGGATCGACGCTGTTCACAGCAAGTTGGACGAGGTCGAAGCGCACGAGGGGCCGGCGGCCCTGGTAACGACGGCGACGGGCAAGTTCTACACGAACGGCCTGGACACGACGTGGATCTTCGGCAATCTCGACGGTCTGCCCGGTTACCTCGACAAGGTCCACACCATCTACAGCCGTTTGCTGACCTTCCCGATGGCCACGGTCGCGGCCGTGCAGGGGCACGCATTCGGCGCCGGTGCGATGCTCGCGTCCTCGCACGACTTCCAGATCATGCGCGCGGACCGCGGCTTCTACTGCCTCCCCGAGGTCGGACTGAACATGCCGTTCACAGTCGGGATGTCCGCGCTGTTGAACAGTCGTCTGCCCAAGCAGACGGCAGTCGACGCCATGACGACAGGGCGTCGCTTCGGCGGTGCCGACGCGCTCGCTGCCGGCATCGTGCAGGAAACGGTCGACGGCGAGGGAGTGCTCGCCGCAGCAGTGGCCAAGGCGTCCGCACTGACGTCGACTCACGGCAAGAACTTGGCGGGAATCAAGGCAGGCATCCACCGCGATGCTCTTGCGGACCTCGCTCAGGTGACTGACAAGAGCAACTTCTCCTTCGGGTGAGACAATGATCGCGTGAACCAGAATGTCGACAGCGCAGTCAGGTCCGTAGAGGCCGATCTGATTGCGCTGTCGCATTCGATTCACAGCGACCCGGAACTCGCCTTCGAGGAGTTTCGCAGCGCTGCCAAAGTGTCGGACCTGCTGGCGCAGCACGGTTTCGCGGTCACCGACGGGATCGTCGACCTGCCGACGGCCTTCGATGCCACCTACGGCAGCGGAGAACTGGTCATCGCGATCTGCGCCGAGTACGACGCGCTGCCCGAGATCGGTCATGCCTGTGGGCACAACATCATTGCCGCCGCCGCGGTCGGGGCCGGCATCGCGTTGGCTACCGTCGCCGATGAACTGGGGATCACCGTCCGAGTGATCGGTACTCCGGCGGAGGAAACCGGTGGCGGCAAGGTCCTGATGCTCGAGCGTGGTGCATTCGACGGCGTCGGCGCGGCCATGATGGTTCACCCCGGACCGATCGACATCATCGGTGCCACCTCGCTGGCCTTGGCGGACATCGCCGTGAGCTATCACGGTCGCGAGGCGCACGCGTCTGCTGCGCCGGAATTCGGTCGCAATGCCGCCGATGCGGCGACGCTCGCGCAGGTGGCGGTCGGTCTGTTGCGTCAGCACCTGCAGCCAGGTCAGCAGATTCACGGAATCGTCAGTGACGGCGGCACGGCTCCCAACATCGTTCCGGCTCGGTCCGAATTGCTCTACTACCTGCGTGCCGAAACGGCCGCGTCGTTGGCCAATCTGTCCGAGCGTGCCGACGCCTGCTTCGCATCTGGAGCGCTCGGCACCGGGTGCACCCACGAAATCCGCACGGTATCGCCTACTTACACCGAGTTGACCCCCGACCCGTGGCTGGCTGCGGCGTACCGTGAACAGATCGTCGATCTCGGACGGGTGCCACTGGCAGCGGAATGGGAGCGCTCCCGTCCACTGGGTAGTACGGATATGGGTAATGTGACCAATGTGATTCCGGGAATTCACCCGGTCATAGGCTTGGATTCATCGGGGGCAGTGACACATCAGCCGGAGTTCGCGGCTGCGTGTATCACCTCCTCCGCAGATCGAGCGGTAGTCGACGGTGCAATTGCGTTGGCCCGCACTGCTGTCCGGGTAGCGTCCGATCCAGAACAACGCGCCCGTCTGTTGGAAGGGGTAGATCGCCGGTGAACGCGGCAATCGATACGTGGATTCACGCGCACACCGACGACCTCGTCGCGTGGCGTCGACACATCCATGCCAACCCGGAGTTGGCTCGCCGCGAGTACGCGACCACCGAATTCGTCGCCACCCGCCTCACTGCCGCTGGGCTGTCACCGAAGATCCTTCCCGGTGGCACCGGTCTCACGTGCGACATCGGACCGGATGGTCCACGAATCGCACTTCGCGCCGACATGGACGCACTGCCTATGCAGGAGGCGACCGGAGCGACGTACTCGTCCACGGTCCCCGGTGTGTCCCATGCCTGCGGCCACGACGCCCACACCACCATCCTGCTCGGCGCCGGATTGGCTCTGGCCACGTTGCCCGAACTTCCCGTCGGGGTTCGGCTGATCTTTCAGCCCGCCGAGGAAGTCATGCCGGGCGGCGCACTCGACGTCATTGCCGCGGGTGCGCTCGACGGTGTGTCCAGAATCTTTGCTCTGCACTGCGATCCGCGACTGGAGGCAGGCCAGGTAGGTATGCGTCTGGGCGCGATCACCTCGGCTGCCGACACGATCGAGGTCGTCCTCGATTCTCCGGGTGGGCACACGTCGAGGCCGCACCTGACCACGGATCTCATCTACGCACTCGGCACAGTCGTGACCGGGCTGCCGGGAATGCTCAGCCGCCGTATCGATCCGCGCACCGGCACCGTCATGGTGTGGGGCGCGGTCAGTGCAGGTCAGGCGCCCAACGCGATTCCGCAGACCGGCATGATGACGGGCACGGTCCGTACCGGCGATCACGACACGTGGGAGTTGCTCGAACCGCTCGTGGAAGAAATCGTCCACGGACTGCTCGCACCCACCGGAGTTCGCTACCAACTCAACTATCGTCGCGGAGTGCCACCGGTCGTCAACGACGAGGTGTCCACTCGGATGTTCGAGGACGCCATCGCGACCGTCGGACAGGATGCTTTGGCCGACACCCCGCAATCCGGTGGTGGCGAAGACTTTTCGTGGTACCTCGAGACTGTGCCGGGTGCAATGGCGCGGCTCGGTGTGTGGTCGGGTGAAGGCGATCAGCTCGACATCCACCAACCCACGTTCGATCTCGACGAGCGTGCACTCGGCGTCGGTGTGAAGGTTCTGACGAGCCTGGTTCTGGGATAGTTCCGGTTCCCGTCGGGGGTACCGTTTTTCGTGTCGTTCGAGTGAAGGTACGGGCATGTCCATAGGTGTGGGAGTGCGAATCGGCACATTGGTGTCGACGGCTGTCGTTGCGTCGAACGATCCGGGTTCGGCTGATCCGGTGGTATTGGTCAGGGACACGATCCTCAATCAACGCAAGGACGGAACGACGGTGCTCGGCGGCACCGAGCAAATGGGCGCCGGCCGTGAGTTCGCCGAGAGCTGGTCAGGCTTTGTCGGCCGCGTCGGGGACCCGAGCGGCGTCGCTGGAACGGCCGATACTCGTTACCGCGCCGAGGATTTGGTGGCGACCTCGATTCGCTGTCTGTTGCAGGAATGCGAACCGCTGCCCGATCGTGGTGGGCGGAGCGGGGGAGCCCCCGACATCGTCGCCACGTACCCGTCGCGCTGGGACTCGTCCACTGCTGCCCTCATGAAGGACTCCCTGGTCTACGCGGGCCTCGAACGGGTCACACTCGTCTCGGATGCCGAGGCTGTGTCGGCCTGGTTCGAGTCGGAAATCGCAGCGCTCGCCGGCACGCTCATCGGCATTTATCACGTAGACGACACCGGGGCAGCAGTTACGCTGGTGCGTTCTGGTGTCGCGGCCGGCCGCGCGTTCGGCTTTGCGGGCGACGGGAGTTCGCCGAGTTCACGCCTCGCGACGGCACTGGGTGCATTCGGTTGGATGCCGGAGAACCTGGACGTCGTCGTCGTCACCGGTGACGGGGAGCCGGCGACAGACAAAGCAGCCATGATGTCCATAGCTGCCGGTATCGCCGAAAAGCTCGGTGTCCGATGTGAACTCGGTCCAGGACCCGAGCAGTCCGCCGCGCTGGGGGCCGCGATCCTCGCTGCCGGATTCACCTCGACGTCGCACACGATCGTGCCGATCGGATTGCCGCCTTCACACGACGTCACCGAGGTGTTCGACACCCTGGGACGCGAGAAGGTGGCGGCTGAAACCGTAGCCGGGGTGGCAACAGCCGAGCCGGAAACTGCAGTTGTCTCAGGTGAATCGGAGTCGCGCGGTTCGAAGCGTATTCTCGTCGGCCTGACGATTGCGGTCGTACTCGCAGCACTGGCAGTACTCGCGTATTTCCTGCTGCTGTGAGCAGGCGAGCACTCTAGTCGGTCACTCCGTTACCCGGACCGACGTTGCGGCTGTTTCGCGTCCGCAACTCTCGTACATACTCGGCCGGCGCTCCGGCGATTTCGGCCGCGTCGGCCATCACGCCGATGTAGCGGGCCGACGGTAGTCCACCTTCGTACGCGTCCATGACGTAGAGCCACGCAAGTACCGCGTCGCCCGCCGTGTCGACCCGCACTCGGATCTTGCGGTGCAGTCCCAGTTCGGCACCTTCCCAGCGGTCCAGACTCACTTCGTCCTCTTCCGGGACGTCGTAGAGGACCACGAAAACACTGGAGTCGGGGTCTTCGACCACGGTGGCGAGAGCCCCCTCCCAGCCGAGGTCCTCGCCGCTGAAGGTCAGGCGCCAGCCTCGCAGCCACCCTGTCCCGGACATGGGCGAGTGTGGGCAGCGCAACAACATCTGCTCGGGATGCATGTTGGAACCGTAGGCGGCATAAATCGACACGGGCGCAAGCCTAAACCGTGGTCCGAGGGTGTGGCGAAGCGGACCACCGGACGCAAGTAATCTGGTACAAGCACTGCGCGACACGTGGTGCTCGAATAGCGTGACACTGGTCGACGGGAGACCCCTGCCGGCCACGCGAGGACTTGGAGGACACATGACCCGGATCGTGATCATCGGTGGCGGACCCGCCGGCTACGAGGCGGCACTGGTAGCCGCGCAGCACGGGGCCACGGTCACCCTGGTCGATTCGGACGGCGTCGGCGGTGCGTGTGTGCTGTTCGACTGTGTTCCGTCGAAGACATTCATCGCGTCCACCGGAATCCGCACCGACATGCGTCGTGCATCCGACCTCGGCATCACTCTGGACCCGGAGCAGGCTTCGGTGTCACTGCCGAAGATCCACTCCCGAGTCAAGAGTCTCGCGTTGTCCCAGTCCTCGGACATTCGCGCACGATTGCAGACGGTGGGCGTGGAGGTTCTCTCCGGCACCGCCGAACTGACCGATCCGCTCCTCGGCATGGCAGCACACCAGGTTCGCGCGACACTCGGAAGCGGCGAGCAGAAGACCATCGACGCAGACGTCGTGTTGATCGCCACCGGCGCCAGCCCCCGCATCATCCCGGGAGCCGAGCCCGACGGTGAGCGAATCATGACGTGGCGTCAGCTCTACGACTTGGACGAGCTGCCCGAGCACCTGGTTGTGGTCGGTTCCGGTGTCACCGGTGCCGAGTTCGTCTCCGCGTACACCGAGATGGGCGTCAAGGTCACGCTCGTGTCCAGCCGTGACCGTGTTCTGCCCGGCGAGGATGCCGATGCGGCGCTCGTGCTCGAGGACGCCCTCGCCGAGCGCGGTGTCACTCTCGTCAAGCACGCCCGTGCAGACGCCGTCGAGCGCACCGAGAAGGGCATCGTCGTCAAGCTCTCCGACGGCCGCACGGTCGAAGGAAGCCACGCCTTGATGACCGTCGGTTCCGTCCCCAACACCAACGGTCTCGGCCTGGAGCGGGTCGGCATCGAGTTGGACAAGGGTGGGTACCTGCGTGTCGACAGGGTTTCGCGCACCACGGTTTCCGGTATCTACGCCGCCGGTGACTGCACCGGACTGCTCCCGCTCGCGTCGGTGGCTGCGATGCAGGGACGCATCGCGATGTACCACGCACTCGGTGAAGGCGTCAGCCCGATCAAGTTGAAGACCGTCGCGTCGGCCGTCTTCACGCGCCCGGAAATTGCAACGGTGGGTGTTTCGCAGGCAGCGATCGACAACGGAGAGGTGCCCGCTCGCACCGTCATGTTGCCGCTCAACACCAACCCGCGCGCCAAGATGTCCGGTCTGCGCCGCGGTTTCGTGAAGATCTTCTGCCGCCCGGCTACCGGCGTGGTCATCGGCGGTGTCGTGGTCGCACCCACCGCTTCGGAACTGATCTTGCCGATCGCGATCGCCGTACAGAACAACCTGACGGTCAACGACCTGGCTCAGACGTTCTCGGTGTACCCGTCGCTGACCGGATCGATCACCGAGGCTGCTCGTCAGCTCATGCGGCACGACGACCTGGACTGATAACAGACCAGAGTCTTCTTACAATGTGAGACCTTCGTTTCACATACTGAAGCATTGGTGAGATAGTCGAGATGCCGACCGAATCAAGGGTCGGTATCTCGGCGCTCTCCCGCCCCGTTGACCCAGGACGGCTCAGGGTGTTTTTCCTCTGACCCTTCATTCTGCGTGCCTGGGAGCTTCACATGACACACGCCGCGCTGTCCGCTCGTATGGACGGACTCCGTAGTTCTGCAATTCGCGATCTGCTCACCCTGACTGCCCGGCCCGACGTCATCAGCATGGCCGGCGGACTGCCCGACGCCGATTTCATTCCGCGGGAACGAATCTCGAAGGCAGCCCACGACGCACTCGGTGACCCGTCGTCCGTTCAATACGGCGAGACGTCCGGCCTGCGGCGCCTCCGTGAGGTGATCGCCGAGCGCGAATCCTCCAAGATCGGGCGGGCACTCGACGTGTCCGAAGTTGTGATCACCCACGGTTCTCAGCAAGGTTTGAGCTTGCTCGCGCAGGTCCTCCTCGACGCCGGTGACGTCGTGGTCGTGGAGGAGCCGGCGTATACCGGTGCGCTGCAAGTTTTTCGAACGGCGCAGGCTCGTCTCGTTCCGGTCCAGCTGGACGAGGACGGGATGGACACCGCCGCACTCGAAGCGAAACTCGACGCCGGTCTTCGACCCAAAGTTGTTCACACCGTCAGTAATTTCCACAATCCGCGGGGCGCGGTGCTCTCGGCGCAGCGCCGAACGCACCTGGCTGCCCTGGCCGACCGATATGGATTTTGGGTTCTCGAGGACGACCCGTACGGCGAACTGTACTTCGGCGAGCAACCGCCCGCGCCGCTGGCGGCGCTGTCGGACAGGGTGATTCGGCTGTCCAGTGCCTCCAAGGTATTGGCGCCGGCGCTGCGAGTCGGCTGGCTGCACGGTGACCGGAAGGTCTGCGAAGCGGTCGAACTGATCAAGCAAGGCGCTGACCTGTGCGGTTCTTCCCTCACTCAGCAGATCACCGCAGATCTCTTCTCGGACCTCGAGTGGTTCGAAACGCACCTCGACATGCTCCGCGAGGGATACGGCGCCAGAGCCAAGGCCTTGGTTGCCGCTGCCGAGGCAGAATTGGGTGGCCTGGCACGCTTTTCCGAGGTCCGCGGCGGCATGTTCTGCTGGATGGATTTCCTCGGCGACGTCGACACCACCGAACTCCTGGGGGTCGCGCTGGAGCACGGCGTGGCATTTGTCCCGGGCACGGCCTTCGCGGTCGAGGCGGACCTCCATCGAAGCGCTCGATTGTGTTTCGCGACGTATCCCGAGGCCGTGCTGATCGATGCTGTCGGCAGGCTCCGGGACAGTGTCACCTCAGGTACAGCCTGACCTTGTCGATAGTGTTGCGGAGCAGATCGATTTCCGCGCCGGACGGCGGGGTGGTGACAGTGACGTGGTCGGCGACGGCCAGATCCCATCCCGTCGACTCTCGCACCTGATCGACCGAGACGCCTTCGTGGACACTGGTCAGCTCCAACTCGCCGCCGGGGCCCTGGTGTGTCAGGACACCGAGGTTGGTGAACACCTTGGTCACTCCTGCACCTGCCGGCATGATGCCCTTTCCGCTGGCGAAGGCGCGAGCGGGGCTTGGTGAGGTGCAGAAGTCGAGCTCGGCGGGGAAGGAACTGAGGTCGTGGCGGCGCATCACTACGAAGATCTCGGCGGCGTTCGCGATGATCTCGACTGCCCCTCCCGCTCCGGGAAGTCTGACCGTCGGGTTCTTCCAGTCACCGATGAAGCTTGTGTTCAGACTTCCCGTTCGATCGATTTGGGCGGCCCCGAGAAATCCGACGTCGACGTTGCCGCCTTGTAGGACATAACCGAAGAGCGCGGCCATACTGAGCACGGATTCGGCACCGGAGACCACGACGGAGTCGGCGATACCTTCGGCCATGGCCGAAGGATGCGCGCCGCACACTCCGGATTCGTAGATCAGTTCGACGTCCGGATTCGACGTGTGCCGCGCGAGATCGACTGCGAGCGTGGGGAGTCCGACTCCGGCGAAAACCCGGCGCTTACCCGCCAACTCGCGTGCCGCGACGGCGACGATCGTTTCGGTCGAGGTGGTGTTACTGCTGACAATCGTGGTGGTCATAGTCTGCTCCCGTAGTCGACTGGTGTGGAGAGTTTTGATCCGACCTCGAGATCCGACCAGTAGTCTGCTCCGAGCTTGGCGAGATATTCATCGTGATCGCCAAGTGCGTACACCCATTCGTCGAGCCAATTTCTCAGCAGCGAAGGATCTTTGGAAATCTCGGTCCAGCGTCGGTAGAAGCCGCAGTCGCGGTCGTAGTATCCCTGTGCGTACGACGGGTGCGCGCCGCGCGGGCAGACCACAACTGCGTCGACTGCGTGCGAGGGAATCAGAGTTCGGCTCGGGTCTGACCTGATGACCTCGTCGTCGACCAGTTCTTCGACAACGACGATCGCCTTCTTCGCGGCGTACACGGCTTCCTGCTGCACCCCGGCGATGCCCCAGATCTGCGCGTTCCCGGACGAGTCCGCTCGCTGTGCGCCGATGATCGTCACATCCGGATTCAGCGGCGGCACAACGTAGACGCTCCCGCCGCCGTACGGATCCTCGACGAGTCGCAGTTGTGGGTTGAGCGCGGGTAGATCGCTACCGGCGTACGACCGCAGCGGGAAGAAGGGGAGCCTGGCGGCTCCCGCCTGATACCGGCACACCATGCCGTAGTGGCTGTATTCCTCGACTGCGAGGGGGAGCGGGTCCTGGTTCTCGATGCGTCTGCGTAACTCGTACAGGGAACCTGCGGAGCCGCTGGCGAAGAACGAGGCAACCAGCTTTCGGACGCAGCCGGCGGCGACGAGTTGATCGGAAACGATGTCCGGCGTCATCCGGCAGAGCGTGAGGTCCTTCCTGCCTTGCCGGATGATCTCGTGCGCCGCCGCAAAAGGAATGAGATGCGAAAATCCCTCCAGCGCAACGGTCATCCCGTCTTCGACGTATCGGCCGATGGCCTCTGTCATCGAGAGGGTCTTGTCCACGGGTGTACCTCTTCTTGTTCTCTCGCGCACTCGGTCGGTTTCGGAAACTTGACATGTTCGGCCGGTGTGGCGCAACAATGTCGGGTGGAAATTCATCAGATCAACGCATTTCTCGCGGTGGCTGAGGAGCTACATTTCGGCCGTGCGGCACAGCGGCTTCGGATTGCGCAACCGCCGCTGAGTCGAACGATCCGGCAATTCGAGAAACAGCTCGGTTCGCCGTTGTTCGATCGAAGTACTCGAACTGTGCGGCTCACTGCTGCCGGTGAAGCGCTGCTGCTTCCGGCGCGCGAGATTCTGGACGCGTGCCGGATGGCCGAGATCGCGGTGTCGGCGGCAGGCAAGGGAACGACAGGTCGCGTTCGCCTGGGCTTTGCGGGAACCTCTTCGCACCTGCTCGTCGGGCGGTGGGCGAAATTGGTGAGAAAGACGAATCCAGGTATCGAATTCGTGCTCGACAGTTCCGCTTTCGCGAACGAAGCGTTGTTGATGTTGCTCGATCGACGACTCGACATCGGGATGGTCCGGTGGACTGTCCCACCGCTCGGGATCACGTCGAGATTGATCGCCGAGGAGGACTTTCTGGTGGCCATGTCGAAAGACCATCCGTTGGCGTCGAGGGAATCGGTTCGGTTGATCGAATTGGAGTCCGAGAATTGGGTGACGCTGCCGGCGGAACCAGGTTCGATTCTCCGAGAGTCACTGCTCACTGCGTCGAAGAACGCCGGGTTTCTGGCTCGGATCGTCCAGACGGCACCCGATTCGATGTCGTTGATCGCGTTGGTGTCCGCAGAAATCGGATGCTCGTTGACGATTTCCTCGGTGGCCCGGAGCATCGTGAACCCGGATGTGGTCTTTGTTCCCGTCATGGATCCACCTCCTCCTCTTCAACTGCGTATCGCCTGGCGAGAGGGAGACGACAGACCTGCTCTTCTCGAAGTGTTGAAATTGTCCGAGCAGGCGCTGCCGTCCCTGGCCTAGACGGTTGCCCGACCGGTAGCGATTTCACCCGCTTCGGATTGCGGTGAGTTCGACGTAGCGGCACGAGTGTTCTCGAGTTCGAGCTCGTCGTGATCCGCCTGCTCGGCCGTCGACAGTTCGCCCGCGTTGTACCCGGTGCGGCGGAGCAGCAGAAGGGTGCAGATCAGCGAGACAAGGGCGTACAGCCCGGACACGATCGCGACCCCGACGATGTTGCCGGACGTGTTGAGCATCCACTGCGCCAGTACCGGAGTTCCGCCGCCGACGACGAGGGAACACAGTTGGTACGCCGTCGACAATCCGGTGTAACGGATGTTGGCGGGGAAGGCCCGGGCGAGAACGCCGGCGATGGCGCCGTAGAACATCGAATGCGGGATCGTGGCCAGGCACATCGCGACGACCGCGATGGTGAAGTTCCCGGTTCGGATCGCGAAGAACATCGCGGGCATGAGTACGAACTCCGGTATCACCATCAGACACATGGCTTTTCGCATGTCGATCTTGGAGACCAGGACGGCACCGAAAGGTTGGACGATGAACTGCACGACAAGCGCGATCGCAATGGCGGCCAGGAAGGTACCTCGATCGTATCCCAGTTCTTTTGTAGCCCAAGACAATGCGAAGGTGTTCTTGAAGTAGGTGACCTGAGCGAGGGGGAGTGCGCCGGCGCCGAGAAGAACCAGTACCCAATGCTTGCGCAATACTTCGGCGAGTGGAAGCTTGACGACCTTCTTGCGGGCGAGAACGGCCTTCATCTCGTCGGACTCTTCGAGTTTGAGGCGGATGATCATCCCGAGAATGACCAGGACCGCCGAGATGATGAACGGGATGCGCCATCCGTACAGGAGGAACGACGGCGTCGGCATCGCTGACAGAAAGAAGAATGCGATGGTAGCCAACAGATTCCCGGCGGGTGAGCCCTGTTGAGCGAACGCGGAGTAGAGGATGCTCTTCCCCTTGGGCGCGTTCTCGCTGGCGATGAGCACTGCTCCGCCCCACTCGCCGCCGACCGCGACTCCTTGGATGACGCGAAGGGTGACCAGGCCGATCGGCGCCCAGATCCCGACCTGTGCGTAGGTGGGGAGGAGTCCGATGCCGACTGTGGCGACGCCCATCATCATCAAGGTGATGACGAGAGTGTTCTTGCGTCCGATCCGGTCGCCGAGGTGACCGAAGATGATCCCCCCGATGGGCCGGGCGAGGAAGCCTGCCCAGAGGGTGATGAAGGCGAGGAGCGTTCCGACTCCGCTCGGGAGCGTGTCGGAGAAGAAGATGTCGCCGAATACCAGGGCAGCCGCGGTGCCGTAGATGTAGAAGTCGTACCACTCGATAGTGGTTCCGATGAACGAAGCGATACCGGCTCTTCGGGCCTTGGCGTTGATCTCCTCGGAACTGCGAGTGGGTGAACTCATGCGTGGCGACCTTTCTCTGCATCATTCGTGGCGCCGAAACGTGGCGCGCCTGAATGAGATTCGCAGAGTGGTGTAGGTCACGTCGAATACCAAGTTGGTCGCCTATTGATACCTCTGAAGTATCAATAGGCGACCAGGATCAGCTTTTCCGGTATGGAAGACGTCTGAGCTAGCTCGAGTGATCTGAGTGGTTACTCGACCAGTTGTACGTTCTCTCGACGGCCTTGTTCCACTCCGCGTACAGCCGTGCCCGTTCGGACTCGTCCATCGCCGGTTCCCAGGTCTGGCCGACGGCCCAGTTGTTGCGGATGTCGTCGGTGTCCGCCCAGTAACCGATGGCGAGGCCCGCTGCGTAGGCAGCGCCGAGCGCTGTCGTTTCGTTGACCACAGGACGGATGACGGGAACTCCGAGGATGTCCGACTGGAACTGCATCAGGGTTTCGTTGACCACCATGCCGCCGTCGACCTTCAGCGCGGACAGTTCGACGCCCGAATCCGCTCGCATGGCGTCGATGACCTCACGGGTTTGGTACGCCGTCGCCTCGAGCGCAGCGCGGGCAATGTGCCCCTTGTTGACGAAGCGCGTCAGGCCGACGATGACACCCCGAGCGTCCGGTCGCCACCGAGGGGCGAAAAGTCCGGAGAACGCGGGTACGAAGTAGGCGCCGCCGTTGTCGTCCACACTCGCGGCGAGCGGCTCGATGTCCTTGGCGTTCTGAATGATTCCGAGGTTGTCTCGAAGCCATTGGACCAAGGAACCCGTCACCGCGACGGAGCCTTCGAGTGCGTAGACGGCAGGCGCTTCGCCGAGCTTGTAGCAGACGGTGGTCAGCAGTCCGTGTTTGCTGTGCACCGGCTTGGTTCCCGTGTTGAGAAGCATGAAATTGCCGGTGCCGTAGGTGTTCTTGGCTTCACCCTCGGAGAGGCAGGCCTGACCGAAGGTGGCTGCCTGCTGGTCACCGAGAATTCCGGCGACCGGCACACCGGCGAGATTGCCGCGTGGGCGCCCGGTGCCGTAGACCTCGGACGAACTACGGATTTCCGGGAGCATCGACATCGGGATTCCGAAGTCCGCGCAGATCGATTCGTCCCACTGGAGGGTCTCGAGATCCATCAGCATCGTGCGTGACGCATTGGTGACATCTGTCACGTGGACGCCGTCGGTCAGGTTCCACACGATCCACGTGTCGACGGTGCCGAAGCACAATTCGCCGGCCTCCGCTTGTGCTCTCGCACCGTCGACGTTGTCGAGAATCCAGCGGATCTTCGGCCCGGCGAAGTAGGTCGAGAGTGGTAGTCCGGTCTTGTCTCGGTACTTGTCGGGACCCTCGTCGCCGCCCAGTTCGACACACAGTTGATCCGTGCGCGTGTCCTGCCACACGATCGCGTTGTAGATCGGCTTGCCCGTCGAACGCTCCCAAACGACGGTCGTCTCACGCTGATTCGTGATTCCGACAGCAGCGATGTCGGCCCGCGTGAGATCGACCTTCGCGAGAGCGCCGGCCACCACCTCCCGGGTGTTGATCCACAGCGCCACCGGATCGTGCTCGACCCAACCGGCGCGCGGGAAAATCTGCTCGTGTTCTTTCTGCGCAACGCTCACCACGGCGCCGTCGTGATCGAAGATCATGCAGCGGCTCGACGTCGTGCCTTGGTCGATGGCGGCGATGTATTGATTCACTGTGCTCCTAGGTTCGGGCGCGTTCGTGGTAATCCGTGCGCTGTCGCAGTATGTGGATCAAGCTACTAGCCTGTAAACGGATTCGTCGTCGACTTACAGGAGACCGGGTTGAGTAAGCAGCAAGGTGCGCAGTTTCTCGGCCCGCAGCAGCGCGAAGCTGCTTGGGAACAACTTCAGACCGAGCAATTCGACGTCGTCGTGGTGGGCGGCGGTGTCGTCGGTGTCGGGGCGGCCCTCGATGCGGCGACCCGCGGACTCAAGGTTGCGTTGGTCGAGGCCCGTGACTACGCATCCGGCACGTCCAGTCGCTCGTCGAAGATGTTCCACGGCGGTCTCCGCTATCTCGAGCAACTCGAATTCGGCCTCGTTCGTGAGGCGTTGCGAGAGCGTGAACTCTCGCTGACAACGCTCGCTCCGCACCTGGTCAAGCCGCTGAAGTTCCTGTTCCCGCTGGCTCACCGAGTGTGGGAACGGCCGTACATGGCCGCGGGTATCTTCCTCTACGACCGGATGGGCGGCGCCAAGTCGGTTCCCTCCCAGAAGCACTTGACGCGCGCGGGCGCACTACGCATGTCGCCGAGCCTCAAGCGCAGTTCGCTGACCGGTGGCATCCAGTACTACGACACCGTCGTCGACGACGCTCGGCACACCATGACCGTCGCACGGACCGCCGCACACTACGGCGCGGTCGTCCGAACGTCGACACAGGTCGTGGGATTTCTGCGTGAAGCGGACCGGGTCTCGGGAGTTCGTGTTCGCGACTGTGAAGACGGACGCACGGCCGAGGTCAAGGGCCACGTCGTCATCAACGCGACCGGTGTCTGGACGGACGAGATCCAGGCGCTCTCACGTCAGCGCGGACGGTTCCGGGTGCGAGCGTCGAAGGGCGTGCACATCGTCGTCCCGCGCGATCGCATCGTCAGTGAAGCCGCCATCATTCTGCGCACCGAAAAGTCGGTGCTGTTCGTCATTCCGTGGGGCAGCCACTGGATCATCGGCACCACCGACACCGACTGGAACCTGGATCTCGCGCACCCCGCGGCAACCAAGGCCGATATCGACTACATCCTCGGTCACGTGAACTCCGTGCTGGTCACGCCGCTGACGCACGCCGACATCGACGGTGTGTACGCCGGTCTGCGTCCGCTGCTTGCCGGTGAGAGCGACGAGACGTCGAAACTCTCGCGCGAGCACGCCGTCGCCCGGGTCGCTCCCGGTCTGGTCGCCATCGCCGGCGGAAAGTACACGACGTATCGGGTCATGGCGGAAGACGCCGTCGACGTGGCTGCAGAAGACATTCCCGCGCGCGTGGCGTCGTCGATCACGGAGAAGGTGCCGCTCGTCGGTGCCGACGGCTACTTCGCGTTGATCAACCAGACCGTGCAACTGGGTGAGCAGTACGGCCTGCATCCGTATCGAGTCAAGCACCTACTCGACCGTTACGGTTCGTTGATCACCGAGGTCCTCGAACTCGGCCGCCAGACGCCGGAGTTGTTGCAGCCCATCACGGATGCGCCCGATTATCTCCAGGTAGAAGCTGTGTACGCGGCTGCGGCCGAGGGCGCCCTGCACCTCGACGACATCCTGGCTCGCCGCATGCGCATCGCGATCGAGTATCCGCATCGTGGGGTCAACTGCGCGCAGCAGGTCGCCGGATTGGTCGCACCGATTCTCGGTTGGGATGCCGCCACCGTCGAGCGTGAAGTCGACACCTACCGAGCACGTGTCGAAGCGGAGATCGAGTCACAGACCCAGCCGGACGACGAGTCGGCCGATGCCTTGCGCGCCGCAGCGCCGGAGTCGCGGGCCGAGATCCTCGAGCCCGTCGTCGTGGTGCCGGATCGGGTCTGAGTCGCCCGTCGTTTGCTCTCGCTCTGTCGTGGGTAGGCCGGATGACGAATCACCACCCGTGTCAGCACAGACCGGTCGAGCGTCGCCCAGGAGGATCCCAATGTTCGGTAGTCGGTCGAGGTCTGCTGAGGAACACATAGCCACCGCTTATCTGGTCACTCACCTGTGCGGAGCGATGGTAGGGCTGCAACTCTCGCGGTCACTCTCGGACTCGTACGGTGCCTGGGCTGAAGGCGAGCTGGTCTCGTTGCCGGGTGAGCTCGAGTACGAGATCGAACAGCTGCTTCAGCTGATCGAGGACACGCAGGGCATATCGCTGCCGCGGTACTCCAAGATCGATGCGACGGTCAATCGGATCCGACGCCTCGTTCACGTCGACGCCATCTGGCGTAATCGCCTGGTCAAGCTGGCGACTCTCGAGATCATGCGGACCGCGCTGTGCGGCAAGAGCGCGATGTGGGAGGTTCTGAGAGACATCCCGGCCGGGGAGACGGAGGAGCAGTACCGCGAGCTCAACGACCTGGTGTCCAAGCAGATCACGACCGTGACGGGACTGCATCACCGCGCAGCCACCGAGGCATTTCAGGGGGCAGACGGGCGGCAATCGGCGAGCGGCGGCGACCCCATCCGCTCGAGTAAGTAAGGTTTGTACCGTTCCATGAAGAATTCGATGAACGGTAGACCCCGAGGTGTATGGAGATGGCTGAGCGCGACCAAGCACTGACAGATCCCAAGGCAGTGTTCGCGGCGTTGGCGGAGATTCTCTACTCCGCGGCAGACAGCGCCGAGGTGTACTCCGCGATCTGTTCGGCGGCCGTCGAGTTGATTCCCGGTTGCGACCACGCAAGTCTGATGCTGCGACGGGGAAACACGAACGTCACGGTGGCTGCCAGCGACGAGATTGCCGAGTACGCAGACGATCTCGAGCGGGCCACGGGTGAGGGGCCGTGCATCGACGCTCTCGACACGGAGGCGCCGCAGCTCGAGTCGGACCTTCGCACTCCGAATCAGTGGCCGGAATTCGCCCGGAAGGTAGTGGCGGAGACACCCATTCGCGGCTCGATGGGGTTCCGACTGATGGTCGATCGTCAGAAGTTCGGTGCCCTCAACCTCTTCTCGGATACTCCGGGTGCTTTCACCGAGACCGTTGCCGACCACGCGATCATGTTGGCGTCGTTTGCGTCCGTGGCCGTCACCGCGCTGAACCGAGGAGAGGATGCCGACTCGCTGCGGCGCGGCCTGGCGAGCAGTCGCGAAATCGGTCAGGCCGTCGGTCTACTGATGGCATTGCATCGTGTGTCCGACGACGAGGCCTTCGACATTCTCGTGCGAACCTCGCAGAACATGAACGTCAAGATCGCCGAGTTGGCGCGTAAGGTCATCGTCCAACATCGTTCGACTCTGGACTGAGCGCTTCGTTCGTCCCGGGTGAGCCGAGGAGTTGAGATCGCTTGCGATCCACCGTCTCTCGAAGTGCCGTCACCACCGCTGCGACTTCCGGGCGTCGCAAGGATTCCGAACGGGCCACCAGCCAGTACGAAAGTCTGACTTCGATGTGAGCCGGCAGCACGCGAATCAGATCGTCGTGCTGCTCGGCCATGAAACAGGGGAGCAGACCGATGCCGGCACCCGCGCGCGTTGCCTCGATGTGGACGAACACGTTGGTGGACGTGACGGCCTCGCGCATGGAAACCGTGAGCTTGCGAGCCAGATCGAGTTCGTCGACCTGCAGCATCGAGTCGATGAAATACACGAGCGAGTGTTCGGCCAGATCTTCGGCACTTTCGGGAACGGCGTTCTGACGTAGATATTCGCGGGAGGCGTACAAACCCAGCGCGTAGTCGGCCAGATGGACGGCTTCGGCGCGGTGAACTTGAGGCTTGCCGACAACAACCTCGATGTCGAGCCCCGAGCGTATCTGCGAAGCCTTTCTGGTCGCGACAACTATCTCCACGCTCACGCGAGGATGGCGTCTGCGAACTGCTGCGCCGGCAGGGGCCGCGATGTACGCGCTGAATCCGTCGGTTGCCGAGACCCGCACCACGCCGTCGAGTTGCTGCTGACCGGTGGAGTCGAGCGCCAGTTCGTTCACCGCAGCCTCGATGCGCTCGGCCGCGTTGAGTGCTTGTCTGCCCAGGTCGGTCAACTCCCAGCCGCCGGACGAGCGAACCAGGACACGACCGCCGAGACTCTTCTCGAGTGAGGCGATGCGGCGCGAGATGGTGGTGTGATTGAGACCCAGGTCGTCCGCGGCGGTGTTGAAGCGGCCGGTGCGGCCGACTGCGAGAAGGACGAGTAAGTCGTCGGGGCTCAGTCCGAAAGTCATATCTGCATTTTTGCACCTATATGGTGCGAGATTTGCCATTGTCGCACCGTCAATCTGCACTGATACTCATCGAGTCACAAAAAATGTGCGAGCGGTCACATTCCTGATCGTGAAGAGCAGGCGAATCGCGAACTGAAGACGAGGGAGTCCACGATGAGCGTCGACAACATGCCGAAGCCCGAGAGCCAAGCCCCACCATCGGGGCTGAAGAAGGTGGTGGGCGCCTCGATGGCGGGTACCGTCGTCGAGTGGTACGAGTTCTTTCTGTACGGCACGGCGGCCACGCTGGTCTTCAGCAAGGTCTTCTTTCCCGGCGGCGGCAACGAGCTGGATGCGATCATCGCGGCTTTCATCACCTACGCCGTCGGATTCGCCGCACGCCCACTCGGCGGGATCGTCTTCGGATACTTCGGCGACAAATTCGGCCGAAAGCAGTTGCTGCAGTTCAGCTTGTTGCTGGTCGGTGCCGCGACCTTCCTGATGGGCTGCCTACCGACCTACGGTCAGATCGGCTACTGGGCGCCGGCACTGCTGGTCACGCTGCGCTTCATCCAAGGATTTGCCGTCGGCGGCGAATGGGGTGGGGCGGTACTCCTTGTCGCCGAACACAGCCCGAATCGGTCTCGCGGGTTCTGGTCGTCCTGGCCTCAGGCCGGCGTGCCGATGGGCAACCTGGTGGCCACTGTCGTGCTGTTGATCCTGACATCGACGCTCTCGGACGAATCCTTCATGAGTTGGGGCTGGCGCGTTGCCTTCTGGCTCTCCGCAGTCATCGTTCTGGTCGGGTACTACGTTCGGACCAAGGTCACCGACGCTCCCATTTTCATTGCCGCACAGAAGGAAGCGGAACTGGTCAAGGCAACCTCGTACAGCGTTTTCGAGGTAGTCAAGCGTTACCCGCGCGGAGTGTTGACCGCGATGGGCCTGCGTTTCGCCGAAAACGTCATGTACTACCTCGTGGTGACCTTCTCGATCACCTACCTCAAGGTCGTCGTTCATGCGGACACGGCGCACATCCTCTGGTGGATGCTGATGGCACATGCCGTGCACTTCGCAGTGATTCCGTTGGTAGGCAAGCTGTCCGACACGATAGGTCGACGCCCGGTGTACATGATCGGCGCCGTCACCGCCGGAACGTGGGGATTCTTCGCCTTCCCGATGATGAACAGCGGGCACAATGCAGTCATCTTGTCGGCAATCATCATCGGGCTTGTGTTCCACGCGTTCATGTACGCCGGCCAACCCGCGATCATGGCCGAGATGTTCCCGACTCGGATGCGCTATTCCGGTGTCTCCCTGGGATATCAGGTCACGTCGATCGTGGCGGGGTCACTGGCTCCGATCATCGCGACCGGACTGCTGAGCAAGTTCGATTCTTCGGTCCCCATCGCGATCTATCTCCTGCTGGCATCCCTGGTCACCATCGTCGCAGTCATCTTCGCGCGGGAGACCAAGGGAATATCGCTCGAGTCCGTCGACGCCGCTGACGCGCGAGTGCTCGCCGACGAGCGGGCCGGTGTGTCCGCATGACGCTCTCCGGTAAGACGGCACTGGTCACCGGCGGTGCCGGCGGGATCGGTGAGGCGTGTGCTCGACTCCTTGCCGCCCGCGGCGCGCGTGTGACCGTCGCTGATCTCGACGAAGTCGCCGCGAAGTCGCTGGCCGAGGAGATCGACGGCACTGCGTGGGCCGTCGATCTCCTCGACACCGACCAACTCGTGGATCTGGCACTCGAGACGGACATACTCGTCAACAACGCCGGCATTCAACGGGTCAGTCCCATCGAGGATTTCGACGTCGAGGACTTCCGGAAGATTCAGCGCCTCATGGTCGAAGCGCCGTTTCTCCTCGCTCGGGCCGCCCTGCCGTACATGTATCGCAACGGTTTCGGCCGCATCGTGAACATTTCCTCGGTCCACGGGCTCCGCGCTTCGGCGTTCAAGAGTGCGTACGTCACGGCCAAGCACGGTCTCGAAGGACTGTCGAAGGTTGTGGCACTCGAGGGCGCCCCACACGGCGTCACCAGCAACTGCGTCAATCCGGGCTACGTCTTGACGCCCCTCGTGCAGTCCCAGATTTCCGACCAGGCAAAGGTTCACGGCGTCAGCGAATCCGAAGTGGTCGAAAAGGTGATGCTCACCGAGAGTGCGATCAAACGGATGGTCGAGCCTGCAGAAGTGGCATCGCTGGTGGGCTGGTTGGCATCGACCGAGGCGTCGATGGTGACGGGGGCGTCGTACACCATCGACGGCGGGTGGAGCGCCAGCTAGACCACTCGTTTGGTCGGGTTGCTGGTCGGTCGAACTGCTGGGCTCAGGCCTCGGGAATCTCGATTCCGAACTTCTCGCGGGTGATGACTTCGGGTTCGGGGCCGCCGCGAACTCCGGTGTCGAGTGCGTCGATTGCGGAGAGTTCTTCGGCGGTGAGTTCGAAGTCGAACACGTCGAAGTTCTCCGCGATCCGCGAGGGAGTCACCGACTTGGGGATCACCTGGCGGCCCTGCTGGAGGTGCCAGCGCAGCATCACTTGTGCAGACGACTTGCCGTGAGCGGACGCGATGGCGCCGATGGTGGCGTCCTCGAGGGTCGAGCCGTGGGAGCCGTCGCGGTAGAACGTGATTCCGCCGATCGGCGACCATGCCTGAGACAGAATGCCGTGATCGGCGTCGGCCTCGAGCAAGGTCGACTGCCGGAAGTACGGATGGACCTCGATCTGGTTGACCGCCGGCACCACGGACGTTGCGTCCAGGAGTCGGGTGAGGTGATCCGGCATGAAGTTACTGACTCCGATGGCGCGGACCTTTCCGTCGGCCAGAAGCCTTTCCAGCGCCTTGTACGCGTCGATGGTGCGCTCGAACTCGCTCGGCAACGCCTGGTGGAGGATGAGGAGGTCGAGTTGTTCGACACCGAGTTTGCCGGCGCTCTTGTCGAAGGCATGCAGAGTCTCGTCGTACCCGTAGTCGGTGATCCAGACTTTCGTTTCGACGAAGATCTCGCCGCGATCGAGGCCGGATCGCCGGATCGCCTCACCGACGCCCTTCTCGTTGCCGTAGGCCGCCGCAGTATCGATATGGCGATATCCCGTCGACAGCGCGGACTCGACGGCGGCGACTGTTTCGTCCGGCGGCGTCTGGTAGACGCCGAAGCCCAGCGCGGGGATGTCGACGCCATTGTTCAGTTTCAGGGTCGGGATGCTCATGTCGTCCACGGTAGTGGCGGCGCTGGTCGGGCGGGAGTGATTGTTCAGCCGGGTAACGGCAGTACCCCTTCAGGCCTGGGAATTCGCGATCGGGAGACTGGTCAATGAGTGAGCACTATCTTCAAGCCGACTATGAGGGTGGCGACGGCGGCGAGTCCGAACGCTGCCAGATGGGTGTTCGTACTGACTTTCTCGCCGTGAAGTCGGCTGATCACGTAACTGGTGGAACCGATCCGCAGGATCAAGACGATTTCCGCGATCAACTGCGCCGTCCGCGGTTCCAGGAAGTTGAACCACGCTGTCGCGAGAATGACGACAGGAACAACCGCAGAGGTGAGGATCGGGACGGAATCGCGAAGCGAGTCGATTCTCTCCGCGGTCGTCAGTCGACGATCGTTGCGAATGCTCTCGCCGACACCTTCGGCGAAGGTGTGGGCGATGTATGTCGACAATGCCGTGCCGACCACAATCGCGGCGCCAAGCGATTCCTGAGATTTCGTCACCGGTATGAGTGCGGCGAGGACAAGAATGTTGCCGTAGATGTACGCGGTGGTCCTCGCCGCGACACGTTCTTGTCCCAGCGGCGCACCGTGAGAGGTGATCGGCCGGTTCAGCAGGGTTCGCAGGTCCCACTCCATGTTCAGAGCATGGCAGATCAGACCCTGGGGCTGTAGTGCATCGGGTTATCTCGCTGCTCGACCGGGGGCAGGTTGCGCGCCGGTGTGTGGACCAGTGGTGCGTCGGCGGGGATTCGGCCGTTCGCTCGGTCCCATCCCGCGCGAGCACGTGGCTGATACCGGTATCGCCACGGCACCAGACGGAAGACGGCGTTGACGCTCCGGCCGACGGCGGTGTGGATTCTCTGGTCTCGGCCACTCCACGAGTAACCGAGAAGGTCGCGAACCGGTTGGTCGTACATTCCGACCGTCAGCCACACGAATCCGCGGGCGAGGGGGATTCGGGCGAGCCGCCACAACGGATCGGGAAGCCACGTCATGTACGGGGGCTTGCCGAGTCCCGACAGGTCGAGTACGTCGCGGGTCGCCTTGTTGTCTTCGAGTACGTTGCGGCACATGTGGTCCCAGTACTCCTGAAATGCTTCCCAGGTCTCGGGAACAGGGCGCATGCTCATCCCGTACAGGCGATACCACTGAATGTGTTCGGTGAAGAGCTGACGTTTCTGGGCCTCGGTCAAGCCACCCGAGAAGTTCTCGGCCGTGACGATGGTGCCCATGAAGAACGTTGCGTGCGCCCAGTAGAAAGTGTCGGGATCGAGTGCGTGATATCGACGCCCCAACTTGTCGACGCCCTTGATTCGTGTGTGATAGCCGCGGACTTCTTCGGCTGTCTGCTGCGCGCGATCGCCGTCGAACACCACGCCTGCAATGGGATACAGCGAGCGGTACAGCCGTTCCCACCGCTCGTCGAAGAACTGTGAATGCTCCTCGACTCCGGCGCCGAGCCCGGGGTGCATGTTCTGCATCGAACCGGCCCAGACGCCTTGCAGCATCCCGCGCCAGTCGCCGAAATACTTCCAGGTCAGGGAATCCGGACCGAGGGGAACCGGGGTGCTGCTGTCGTCAAGTTGACTACGCATGTTGTCAGATTAGGATCGACAACAGCGGTAGTCAAGATTGAAAGCCAGTTGAATCGATCAGGTGTCGGCGAAGTGGGGAAGTTGTGAGCATCGAAGAACGCAGGGCCACTCGAAAGGCGACGTTGTTCGACGTCGGAGTGACACTGCTCGGTGCGGTCGACGGTCCGGCCGTCAACGTGCGTGCGGTCTGCAAGGCCGCCGGTTTGACCGAGCGGTACTTCTACGAGAGCTTCACCGATCGTGATCAGTACGTTGTCGCGGTCCACACGTTTGTCGCCGAGCGCGCGCAGTCGGCGCTTGCGTCGGCAGTGGAGTCGGAGACCACATCCGAGGCCGTCGCCACCGCTGCGGTCGACGCTTTCGTCAAGCTCATGGTCGACGATCCGGCGATGGGGAGAGTGCTCCTGATCGCTCCGCTCTCGGAACCCGTCCTGAGCGGACGCGGTATCGAATCGATGCCGGCGTTCGTGGACCTCGTGTACGACCAGTTGTCCGAGATCGCTGACCCCGTGGACAAGCAACTGGTGGCCGTCGGACTGGTCGGGGCGTTGTTCACGCTGTTCATCGGTTATCTGGACGGCACGATCGTTGTGGACCGCGAACGATTTGTTCGCCACTGCGTCAGGCTGCTGATCAACGCTAACCAGGCGTGAAGGGCTGGCAGGCCGGGCAGAAGAAGATATTTCGCTCGGTGAGCTGATCCGGTCCGAGGGTGTCTTCGGTGATGCGAGTTCCGCAACGGCGGCAGGGTTTTCCGCGTCTGCCGTACACCCAGGTCTGCCTACCTGGACGGGTGTCGCCGGTCGTGACCCGGATGCGACGTGACTTGTTGACGTTGATGGTGCGGAACGACAGGTCGACTATCGCGTCGAGATTTCCGGCGAGACGTGTCGGCGTTCTCGGGTGAATGCCTCGTAGGAAGCAGATCTCGTTTCGGTACACGTTGCCCAGTCCGGCCATCACCCGCTGATCCAGGAGCGCGATTCCGATCGGTTCGGAGTCTGCAGCGCGCAGATTCTCGACGGCCACGGAACTGTCCCAGTCCGTTCCGAGGAGGTCCGGTCCGAGGTGTCCGACGGCCTCCTGTTCCTGCCCGAGTTCGAGGATCTCGGTGATTCCCAGTGAAAAGCCTACTGCTACAGAGTCTTCGGTGGCCAAGATGATGCGCGCTTGATGGGCGGGTCTGCGCCAGCGCTCGCCGGGGCGATAAATCTGCCACTGACCTTCCATCTTCAGATGCGTGTGAATGGACGCTTCGCCCACGCGGATCAGCAGATGCTTTCCGCGACTGGCGACGGAATCCACACGATGACCTGACAGATCAACGGTGGCGTAGCGAGGAACGCGGACACCGCAGGTAGTGAGTACCTTCCCCGCCAGGGCAGCGCGCAGATCGTTGGCGGCCCGCCACACGGTATCGCCCTCAGGCATGGTCGCCGCCCCCACTCTTCACGATCGCAACACTCAAGTTCTCAACCATCATGATCTCAAGCGGAATCCGCGAGGGGTGGCCGCGAAGCCGGCTTCGACCAGGACGGGAGCAAAATCGTTGCCGTGGATGGTCTCTCCGTCGACCTTCTCCACCACCAACTTGTCGATGGCGCGAGAGGTCACCTTGTGTGCAAGTGACAGTGCTGCCATCCGCAAGGTGCCCCCGTCGTCGGTGAAGGTCAAGATCGTGCGGCCGCCGCGTTCGACGAACAGAACCAACTCACCCTCCACCAGAACTACCAGTGCGCCGGCTTTTCGTCCGGGTCGGTGTCCTGGTGATTCCTCGCCCCCCGACGCCGGCCACGGCAGCGCCGCGCCGTACGGGTTTGCCGGATCGCACGCCGCGAGAGTGACTGCAGCCGAGGAAGTATGGCGTCCCTCGATGGAATCACCGAACGTGCGCAAGCGGTCCACCACGGGAGGAGTCGAGAATTGAGCGCCGCCCAGGGTATCGACGAAGTATCCGCGTCGAGCGCGCCCGTTGTCCTCGAACGTGCTCAGAACCTTGTAGATCAACGCGAAACCGCCCGGCACGTTCTCGCTCATCACCGATCCGCGGGTGACGACGCCGTATCGTTCGAGCAACAGATCGGCCGTGGCGTGCGCCCGGATGGTCGGGTCCGGTTCGATCGCCGGCAGTTGGAACCACCGACCGGAAGCGGTCGCCGGTCCCGTGCGGGCCGGGGTGGAAGCGCGTGCCATTCCGCGGTACGGACGTGCCCGCGGAACACGTCGAGGGGATCGGTGACTTGTTGTTGTCCTGGTGGTGTCGGAGAGAAGTGCGCGCAGCGGTGCAACGGTGTCGTTTCCGATGTGTCCGAGCCACACCAACTCCCACAGTGCCGTCGTCACCGCACTGTCGACCGTGTCCGCAGCCGACTCCGTGGTTCGCAACGCGTCGACCAACTGGCGGAAGAAGTAGGCACCGCCGCCGGACAGCAGGTCGAGGATGCGCTTCTGCAACTCCGAGACGTCGGTGTCGGCGGGCGAATTGAGCGTGATCGGTGCCAGGTCGGCGGGGTGCAGCACCACCCACCCGTCTTTGCCCGATATAGCTCCCGATCCGGACCACAGGACTTCACCCGTCGACGTGAGTTCGTCCAACATCGCGGGGGAGTAGTCGGCAACTCGGCTCGGCAGGATCAACGATTCGAGAGCGGACGCCGGAATCGGAACGCCGGCAAGTTGATCGACCACCGTTGCAACACCGTCGATTCCGCGCAGCGTGCCGCCGACATGCTGCCAACTGGGAAAAAATCGTCCGAGTGTTGCGGTGCTGACCGGCTCGACCTCCTGCCGGGCCGCGGCGAGCGAGCGACGCCGCAAGCGACGTAGGACTTCGGCGTCGCACCATTCGCTCCCGGTTGCAGACGGGCGGAATTCTCCTTCGAGAACACGCTTTTCGAGCGCGAGCCGGCCGAGAACGTCACGCGCGACGGATACTCCGAGACCGAAGCGTGCAGCCGCGTCGGCGAGAGTGAAGGGTCCGTGGGTACGTGCGTATCGGCTCAGGAGGTCGTCGAGTGGCTGATCGACCGGCTCGATGAACGCCGCCGGAACGCCGATCGGCAGTGGAACGCCGAGTCCATCGCGAAGCCGCGCTGCATCTTCGACGACCGTCCACCAGCTCTCGCCTGCATAGGAGACATGGAGGGCGCGTTTGTCCGCAACCAACTTGTCGAGCCAGGAGACCGGATCCTCGAGACAGCGTTCGGTGACTTCTTCGGTGGTCAGCGGGCCCAGCATGCGCAGGAGGTCGGCAACACCCTCGAGGTCCTTGGCCTTTCGCTCAGGGACGAGCCGTTGCAGCTCACGTTCGGCCTGCTCGATCACTCCGGCGTCGAGAAGCTCGCGCAGTTCGACGCGGCCGAGGAGTTCGGCCAACAGCGTGGAGTCCAAGGACAAAGCGGCGGCGCGTCGCTCGGCCAGGGGGCTGTCGCCCTCGTACATGAACGCGCCCACGTAGTTGAACAGGAGAGCACTCGCGAACGGTGAAGGTGAGGGCGTCTCCACCTCGACTATTCGGATCTGGCGCCGTTCGATCTTGCCGAACAATTCCTTCAGTGCAGGCAGGTCGTAGACGTCCTGCAAGCACTCGCGCACGGTCTCGAGCAGGATCGGGAATGTCGGGAACTTGCGGGCGACGTCCAGCAGTTGCGCGGACCGCTGACGCTGCTGCCACAGCGGTGCACGCTTTCCGGGATTGCGGCGGGGGAGAAGCAGTGCGCGGGCGGCACATTCGCGGAATCGGGAGGCGAACAACGCAGAGCCGCCCACCTCCTGGGTGACCAGATCTTCGATGTCCTCGACGTCGAAGGTGAACAGTTCGGCGCCGGGAGGCTCGTTCTCGGTGTCGGGGAGCCGGATGATGATGCCGTCGTCGGAGGCCGTCGGACTGGAATCGACGCCGTATCGTTCCTGCAAGCGCGCCCCGATGGCGAGGGCCCACGGCGCGTGAACACGTTGGCCGTACGGGGAATGCAGCACCAGACGCCAGTCGCCGAGTTCGTCGCGGAAGCGTTCCACCACCAGCGTGCGATCCGACGGTACTTGTCCGGTGGCAGTCTTCTGCTCACCGACGAGTTGGATCAGATTGGTTGTGGCGTTGTGATCGAGTCCGCCCACGCGGCAACGCTCGACGACGTCGGCTTCGTTACCCAGCGCGGTCTCTCGAACGAATTGGCCCAACGCCTGTCCGAGCTCGGCAGGGCGACCGAGCCCGTCGCCGTGCCAGAAGGGCAGACGACCGGGCATGCCGTAGGCGGGGCTGACCAAGACCCGATCGAAGGTGATTTCCTCGATCCGCCAACTGGTGGCGCCGAGCGCAAAGACGTCGCCGACCCGGGATTCGTAGACCATTTCTTCGTCGAGTTCGCCGACGCGTGATGCTTTCTCTCCAACCATGTAGACCGTGAAGAGCCCGCGGTCGGGGATGGCACCGCCGGAAGTGACTGCCAAACGCTGCGAACCCGGCCGGCCCGTCAGCGTGTTGGACTCGCGATCCCAGACCAGACGCGGACGTAATTCGGCGAACTCGTCCGAGGGGTACCGCCCGGCGAGCAGATCCAGAGTCGACTCGTAGGCCGAACGGGGAAGCGTTGCAAAGGAACCGCTTCGGCGCACGGTCTCGAACCAGTCGTCCACGTCGATCGGCTCGAGTGCAGTGGCCGCAACCGTTTGCTGGGCAAGGATGTCGAGGGGGTTGGCGGGAACGGCCATCGCCTCGATCTTGCCTTCGACCATACGCTCGACGGTCACCGCGCAGTGAATCAGGTCGGTGCGGTGTTTCGGGAAGACCACCCCTCGCGAGATTTCGCCGACCTGGTGGCCGGCGCGGCCGACACGTTGCAGTCCGCTGGCAACCGAAGGCGGTGCCTCCACCTGGATGACCAAGTCGACGGCGCCCATGTCGATTCCGAGTTCGAGACTGCTGGTGGCGACGACGCATCGCAATCGACCCGATTTGAGGTCGTCTTCGATGAGGGCGCGCTGGTCTTTGCTGACCGATCCGTGGTGGGCGCGCGCAAGGAGAGGTTCTGCACCGTAGTTGACCTCGGTGGGAGCTCCGATCTGCGCGGGCGGGCGAGGTGTCTTCTCGACGGCCAGACCGATGCGTTCTGCATGAATCTCGTTGAGCCTGGCTGTCAAACGTTCGGCGAGGCGTCGAGAGTTGGCGAACACGATGGACGATCGGTGGTCGAGAACGAGATCGACGATCTGTTCTTCGACGTGGGGCCAGATCGAACCGGCTTGCGGGGTGGGGGATTCGGAACCGTCGGCCGGCGTCGCGATCCCCAGTTCGGTCATGTCCTCGACGGGAACACGGACGGTGAGGTCGAAGGTCTTGGCGGCAGGCGGTGCCACGATCCGTATGGGTGCCGAACCGGCCAGGAACCGCCCGATCTCCTCGTGCGGACGGACAGTGGCCGACAATCCGATGCGTTGCGCCGGACGCTCGAGCAAGCCGTCCAGGCGTTCCAGCGAGAGCGCAAGGTGTGAGCCGCGCTTGGTGCCCGCCACCGCGTGAACCTCGTCGACGATCACGGTATCGACGCCGACGAGTGTTTCCCGGGCGGCGGAGGTGAGCATCAGGAACAACGACTCCGGCGTCGTGATCAGGATGTCCGGCGGCCGCTTGATCAACGAGCGCCGATCGGCCTGGGACGTGTCGCCGGAACGGACACCGACGGTGATCTCGGGCGGAGTGAGGCCCAGACGTTTCGCCGTCTGGGTGATACCGACCAGCGGAGCGCGAAGGTTCCGTTCGACGTCCACCCCGAGCGCCTTGAGTGGCGAGATGTAGAGGACTTTGGTGGTGCGTTCGCCTTCGTCCTTGGCTGCGAGCTGATCGAGAGCCCAGAGGAACGCCGACAATGTCTTGCCGGAGCCGGTGGGTGCGACGACAAGTGTGTGAGAGCCACTCGCGATGGATTCCCAGGCGCCGAGCTGCGCAGCAGTCGGAGCGCTGAAAGCGCCGCCGAACCACTCGCGTGTGGCGGGCGAGAACCTACCGAGGACGTTGGTCACGACCACCATATTGCCCCTTCCCACCGACAGCGTGTTCATGCCCGCAGCCGAAGTGCAGAGCATACTATTTGCCCTGTTATAGCTATTCTCTTGTTATCGAGAAGGCGAGTGCCTGATGGAAGCAGTCAAGATTGTCCTCGAGCTGGCGGTAGTGCTCGGGGCGATTGTCATGGGTACCAGATCGAGCGGTGTCGCGCTCGGTCTGTGGGGCGGCGCAGGTGTTGCCGTCCTCGTGTTCGTCTTCGGAGAGGACGTCGGCAGTCCGCCTGTCGACGCTCTCCTCATCGTCCTGTCCGTCGTCCTTGCGTCGTCGATGATGCAGGCGGCCGGTGGTATCGACTGGATGGTCACCATCGCAGCGAAGTTGATCGAATCCCGCCCGAAACAGATCACGCTGATCGCGCCGTTGGTGTCATTCCTGTTCTCGGTCGGTGCCGGTACATCCAACATCCTCTACCCGCTGCTTCCCGTCATCTACGACGTCTCGTACAAGAACGGTGTGCGGCCGTCACGGCCGCTGTCGCTGTCAGTTGTCTCGACCGGCGTGGCGCTGGCGTGTAGCCCGGTGTCCGCGGCGATGGCCGCAATGGTCACGCTGACCGACGTGCCGCCTTACGATTTCGAACTCATCGACATCATCAAGATCACCTTCCCCGCTGCCGTTGTCGGCATCGTCCTTTCCTCCATCGCGGTCAACCGCCTCGGCAAGGATCTCGACGACGACCCGGAGATACAGGCGAAGTTGAAGTCGGGCGAATTGGCCGGACCGGGTGCAGCGTCCAAGACCGAACTCGTCTCGACGAAGACCGGACGAAACGCGGCACTGATCTTCCTGGCCGGCGTCCTGGCTATCGTGATATTCGGCCTGTTCAAGGGAATTCGCCCCGAAGCCGCCGACGGTACCCCGATGGGGATGACACCGATCATCGAAATGCTGATGTTCGTCGTGGGCACGTTGATCCTGCTGGTGTGCCGCCCGAATGTCGCCGACGTGCCGTCCTCGACCGTGTTCCGCGCCGGTATGGTCTCGGCCATCGCGCTGTTCGGTCTGGCATGGCTGACGGACACATTCATCAGCGCCCATTCCGAGCTGATCACGAGCACCGTCGGCGACTGGGTCAACGCCGCGCCGTGGATCTTCGCGCTCGGTGTCTTCCTGGTCTGTGTACTGACGACCAGTCAGTCGACCGCGACGCGGACCATTGTGCCGATCGGTCTCGCAGCCGGGATTGCACCCGGCCTGGTGAGCGGAATGTGGGCCGGAGCGTTTGCCGGTGTCTATCTGTTGCCGACGAACGGTTCGCAGATCGCGGCTGCGAACTTCGACCTCTCGGGCAGCACGAAGCTGGGATCCAAGCTCGTCGACCACTCGTTCTTCCTGCCGACCATCATTTTGGCCGTGACGACGATTGCGGCCGGTGCTCTGTTCGGAGTGGTGCTCGGCTGAGAGTTGAGGCTGAGTCTTACGTCAGCTGTTGCGGTAGTGGTCCCAGCTCGCCTTGCACGCGTGGGCGAGCTGGTCCACCCGTTCGGCGTCGGGTGTAGGCCAGTCGACGCCGGGTTCCATGATGTATGCGGCCAGTTCGTCTCCCAGTAGGAATTCTCGTTTGAATTCGGCCTGAACCGCGCTCAACGTGATCCCTGCCTCGTCAGCGCGGGCGCGCGAGTCGGCGAATCTGGCTCCGGCCGCGATGATTTCGAAACTGCCGAGGTACGGCTGATTGAGGGCGACCGCATCGGGATCGTCGACCTGAAATCCCTTGCGATGTGCGACCGCAAGTGTGCGTATGAGCTCCGGATCCATAGTCACGGGATTGTCGCCGCGTCGATTGCCGTCGTGATCGCCGCGATTGGAGAGCGCAACGACGTCGGGGAGCCGATCTGCTTCCGGCCGTTCGACATTGACGGCGCCGTCCCGCCGGGTGGTGTGGTTCATCGTGTCGTGGAACGACAACGTCGTGAACGATCGGCCGAGTTCGAAGCTCTTCTCCACCATGGCTTCGATCAGTGCGTCGCGAGTTCTTTCGTAGACGCCCAAACCATGTTCAGCTGTCTCGGTGAAGGTCTCGGCGAGGTCCTTCCAGCCTGCGTCGTCGCTCGGCTCGAGCAACAGGGGGTAGAACGAGAAGGTGACAGGGCGAACTGCGTCGACGCCGGTGAGGTCCGCTCTGTTGCCGGCACCGGCCTTGTGGACGCGGGCGAAGGCTTCGCGCAGTGACGCTTCCAGGTTTTCGGGTTTCGCACGGTTGGGATCGCGAATCATGCGAGGGTGCGGATTCTCCACGTACACGATGCGCGAATCGATTTCGGCCCAACGGCGCACGATGGAACTGGTGGACATGTCGGTGAAGTCGAATTGCAGTCGCTGTGTGAATTCGGGTGCGAGAAAGCGTGAGAGTTCTGCTGGAATCGCGGAACCCGAGTGTGGGCAACTGACGAGAAGGTCGGCTTCGGCGATGGCGTCGTCGAGACTGCGGGAGTCGCGATCGGCATAGAACGTCAGGTCCTCCGGCGTGAACACGGTTCCGGCCGGGATGAGTACTGGTGCTCCACTGGTCATGAGCCCCAGCGTAATCGAGTGCAACCGTGCAATCGAGTACAACCGTGCAGACTCAGTATCCGCTGAGTCGTTCCACGAGAGCTGTTTTGATCTCCGGCCGACCAGCCGCGACCAGAGTGAAGGTGGCTTCACGCATGAGCCGCTCGGCGGTGTTGCTGCCGACCAGGGCGCGGCTTCCGGTCGCAGTGACGAGCGCGGCCGACGCACGCACAGCAAGTTCCGATGCGCGGGCGCGTGCAGCCGACATGTCGCCTCCGTTGCGCAGTGCTGCATCGAGATCGGCGCGCGCCCGGGCGGCTTGTTCCTCGAACGCGTCGGCGTCGACTCCCAGATCCGCGAGTTCGGTCACTGCGCGGCGGGTGATGCCCATGGCCATCGCGCCGTTGAGCCACAATCCGGGGAGTTGGGTGCTCTGGAACTGTTCGTCGCTGACGACGGCACAGACATCGGTGTCGGGAATGTCGAAAGCGTCGAACACGATTCGGACGGTGTTGCTCCCGCGTGCCGCGATCAGTGGAAGTTCCTCGATCGTCAGACCCGGAGCCTCGCCCACCGGTACGACGGAGTGAACGATGGAATTGTCGAACTCGTCTCGCGCCGAGACCAGGAGTACATCGACGATTCCCCAGCCGGTGACGAAGGGTGCGATGCCGTCGAGGACGTAGCCGTCGTTCACCCGCTTCGCCCACAGGAGCGGCGGCCGGGGGATGGCGCCGGCATACGCAACGCCACCGCGAATCGTGCCGGAAACGAGCCCGTCCCAGTATTGTTCGCGCAGAGACATATTGGAACTCGAAGCCAAGGCTCCGACGACGCCGTGATGCTGCATCCAGGTGAAGGTCGTTGCCAGGCAACCGCCGCACAAGGTTTCGAGGACGTCGACCAGTTCGTCGCTGCTGGGTCCGCTCTCACCGAGGGCGGCGATGCCGTAGAAGCCGTCGGCGGCGAGCGCGTCGAAATGGCTGCTGGGGATTTCTCCGTCGGCGTCGACGCTGTCGGCGACGGGAAACAGAACGGTATCGGCGATCTCACGCGCAAGCTCCGGCCACTTGGTCACGCTGTCAGGGTAAGCCGTGAGCGGGGGTTGTGGTGTGGAACCGGAACCGCGCATCTAGAACGAGGGCGGCGAACTCACGATGAGGAATCTCGCCACCGCATCGGTGCGATTGAACCACCGATGCGGGATGGTCGAGGTGTAGAGGAGGGTGTCACCGACGTGAAGGACGTGATGCTCGTCCAGTCCCACCTCGACTTCGACAGATCCTTCGAGTACGTGAATGAACTCTTCGCCGGCATGCTCGGTGTGTTCGCCTGCCTCGGAGTGAGGTGCTGCCGTGATCTCGTTGGGTTCCATGGTGCGTGAACCGGTGGAGCAGAAGCGGATCACCGAATCGTGTGCCAGTTCGAACGTTCGCCCTTCCCCGGCGCGGACGAGGCTGGACGGAGTTCGTTCACCTTGTGCCAACAGCGCATGAGCGGTGGTGCCGATCGATTGCGCGAGGCGATGAAGGTTCATGACACTGGGTACTGCGTGGCCGTTCTCGGTCTGGCTCAGGAAGGGCTGCGACAGTCCCGACTTCACGGCGACCTCACGCAACGTCAGTCCGGCTTCTTTGCGCGCCGTCCGCACGGCAGCCCCGATTGCGGTCGCTATCGCCTTCTGGTCGTCGTCCATGTGCCGAAGATAGCAGTGCTCTGGTGAAAGTTTTGATTACACAGACGAAACAAATTCGACCACGGTAAGAAATTATCGACGTGCTGAATAGTCCCGTACACGAAACACTTCCAGCTTCGGACGGAGATCGGCGCATGGCCATCCACCCAGTCGACCAGCGGCTCCCCATTGCCCGCCAGTCTGCTTTTGCTCTTCAGCACGTCCTCATCATGTACACCGGCTGCATCACGGTTCCGTTGGTTTTCGGTGCCGCCGTAGGGCTGGATCGCAGCACAGTCGCGATGCTGATCAGCGCGGACTTGCTCGTTGCAGGCATCATCACGATCATTCAGAGCTTGGGCGTGGGGAAGGTCGCCGGTGTTCGGCTGCCGATCGTGTGCGGGGCGACCTTCGCCGGACTGACGCCGATGATTCTGATCGCCAAGGAGTACGGCCTGCAGGCGGTATACGGGTCCATGCTGGTCGGTGGTGTAGTCGGCATAGCTTTGGCCGTACCGTTCGCCAAGATCGTCCGATACTTCCCGCCCCTGGTTACCGGCGTCGTCCTCACAGTCATCGGCATCTCGTTGATCGGTGTCGCAGGAGGACTGATCGTCGGAAACGACCCCACCTCCCCGTCGTTCGCCGACCCGAAGAATCTGGCGCTGGCTGCCGCAGTCGTTGTGGTCGCGGTGGCCTTCATCTGCCTCGGCCGCGGGATGTGGACGCAGCTCGGTGTACTGATGGCACTGGTGATCGGCACCGTGATCGCCATCCCGATGGGCCTGATCGATCTGAGTGGCGTCGGCGGCTCGGCCTGGGTGGGCTTCCCGATGCCGTTCCACTTCGGCGCTCCGGAGTTTCCCGTCACCGCCGTGGTGGCGATGAGTATCGTCATGGCAGTCGTCTTCGCAGAATCGACGGCGAGCATGCTGGCGGTCAGCGAGATCACCGGAAAGCCTTTGAAGAAAGCAGATCTCGCACGAGGGCTGGTGGCCGACGGGATGTCGGGAGTTCTGGGCGGAATCTTCAATGCCTTTGTCGACACCGTTTTCTCGCAGAATGTCGGCGCCGTTGCCACGACCCGGGTGTACAGCCGGTACGTGACCGCTACCAGCGGTGCCATTCTGATCGTCCTCGGCCTCATCCCGCGAATGGGTGAAGTGGTTGCAGCCCTGCCTGATCCGGTGGTGGGCGGCGTCGGAATCATCTTGTTCTCCACTGTCGCCGTGGTCGGAATCAACACGCTGCGCAAGGTCGATCTCAGCGACCCGATCAACACCACGATCGCCGCTGTATCGGTGGGGATCGGTATTCTTCCGGAATTTGCGGAGGGGATGTTCGAGCGATTCCCCTCCTCGGCTCAGATCCTCCTCGGTAGCGGCATCACCTTGGCTGCGGCCTCGGCCTTTTCGCTCAATCTGCTGTTCAATCACACCCGGCTCGGTGAACTCGCGAGGCGATCGCGAGAGAGCCTCCATGCCACTGCAAAATCTGAACCCGCCACCAGCTCCGCAGGAGACGCCAGTGTCACAGTCCCAGTCTGATCCCTTCGAAGTGCCCGTCGTCGACATCTCGCCTTACGTGCTCGGTGGTGCCGACCAGGACAAGGCGCGAGTGGCTGCCGAAGTCGACCATGCCTGTCGGACTGTAGGTTTCATGCAGATTCGAGGCCACGGTGTTCCGGCCGCTGTTTCTTCCGGCCTCGCCGAAGCGATGGACGACTTCTTCGGGCTGCCGATGGAGACGAAGTCGGGCTACCGAATCGAGGGCGCGAATCGTGGGTACAGCCCGCCCAAGAGCGAGTCGCTGAGCCTGAGCCTCGGCGTCGAATCCGCGACCAGAATGAACGACTTTTTCGAGGCCTTCAACGTCGGAACCGAAGCCCGATCATTCACCGAACTCGAACTGTCGGAGGACGATTACGGAATCAACCTGTGGCCCGCAGTGTCCGGTTTCACGGAGCGGGTGGAGAATTACTACGCCCATGGCGAGCGGGTGGCACGCACACTGACCACCATTTTCGAAGACGCGCTCGGGCTGACCTCAGGATTCTTCGAGTCGATCACCGACCACTCCATCGACGTACTGCGGATGAACAACTACGCGTTACCCGAAGGGACGGTGACGTTGGACGGTGAGTTGAAGGGGATGGGCGAACATACCGATTTCGGGCTGGTCACCGTGCTGTGGGCGGATCAGGTCGAAGGTTTGCAAGTGCTCGGGACCGACCGACGCTGGCACGATGTCTGGCCGCACGACGGCGCGCTACTGGTCAACCTCGGGGATCTCACCGCGCGACTGACCAACGACAGGTGGATGTCCACGCTGCACCGAGTTGCGCCTCCGGTGGTGAACGGCACCATCAAGCGCCGGCGATCGGCGGCCTTCTTCCATGACGGAAACGTCGACGCGGTGATTGCGACCTTGCCGAGTTTTCGGGACGACTCCGGCTTGGAGTACGAACCCATTACCGTTCGCGATCACATCAAGGCCAAATTGGCCGGGTCGAGGCAGGGGAAGTCCAACGCCGCCGCAGGTCGTGAGGCGGCTCGGGTACTTTCGGCTGCAGAGCTCGAGGTCAAGCAGTGAGTGCACGGAACATCGTCCTGATCCACGGAGCGTGGGCCGGCGGGTGGGTCTGGGATCGTGTGTGTGGCCCACTGAAATCGGCCGGCTTCAATCCCGTTGTGGTGGAGCTTCCCGGCTCGGGAAGTTGGAACCCAGACGACGTGATCGATCTCGATGTCGTTGCCGAACATGTTGTGGCAGTTGTCGAGTCCTTGGACGGGCAGTGCGCCCTCGTCGGTCACTCCGGCGGTGGCATCGTGGCCTCACAGGTGGCTGAGTTGCTGCCTTCGCGGGTATCGGGTCTTGTGTACGTCGCAGGGATGATGCTTCCATCGCAGACGGACTTCGGGATGCTCTGCATCGAACTCGGTCTGGAAAGTCCGGTCGGGATCTCACGTTGGTTGGTCCCCACCGACGACGGGGATGCGACGGTGGTACCGCCCGAAGCCGGTGCCGCTGTGTTCTTCCACGAAGCGCCGGAGGCTGATGCGATCTTCGCCGCGCGCATGCTCGTTCCACAACTGGAGTCAGCCCGCCTGATGGCACCGGTCTGGACGGAAGAGCGATTCGGAACCGTGCCGAGGTTGTATGTCGAATGCACGCTGGATCGAACCGTGCCGATCGAGGCTCAACGCGCCATGCAGAGACTTGTCCCCGGTGCCAAGGTGGTCAGCCTGGGCACCGACCATGCACCGCAGTTGTCGGCGCTCCCGGAGTTGATCGACGCGATCACCGATTTCGCCCGGCAGGTGTTCAGCCGAACTCGACCCCTTGAGCCAGCGGAAGCTGGTCCGAGTAATTGACCGTATTGGTGGCTCGGCGCATGTATGCCTTCCACGAATCCGAACCCGACTCGCGTCCGCCGCCAGTCTCCTTCTCCCCGCCGAATGCGCCGCCGATCTCCGCACCGGACGTTCCGATGTTCACGTTCGCGATGCCGCAATCGGAGCCGTCGGCGGCGAGGAAGCGCTCTGCTTCTCGCTGGTCGAGTGTGAAGATCGAGGACGAAAGTCCTTGAGGTACGCCGTTGTGCAGCGCAATGGCGTCGTCGAAGTCGGTGTAGGTCAAGACGTAGAGGATGGGTGCAAAAGTCTCCGCCCGCACCACCTCGGTCTGTGCGGGCATACGAACGAGGGCAGGTGTCACGTAGAACCCGGAATCGCCGACGCGGTCCCCGCCACACACCACAGTTCCGCCGTCCGCGCGTGCGGCCGAGAGCGATTTCTGCATCGTCTCGAACGCGGCTTCGTTGATCAGCGGCCCGACCAGAACACCGGAATCGAAGGGACTACCGACCTGGAGTTGCGCGTACGCGGACGCAACGCGGTCGACGACGTTGTCGGCGATCGACTCGTGAACGATGAGCCGGCGCAGTGAGGTGCAGCGCTGCCCGGCAGTTCCAGCGGCGGAGAAGACAATTCCGCGCACGGCAAGCTCGAGATCCGCCGACGGCGTGACGACTGCGGCGTTGTTTCCACCCAGCTCCAGGAGACTTCGTCCGAAGCGCTCGGCGACCCGCGGAGCCACGGCGCGGCCCATCCTCACGGAACCGGTGGCGCTGACCAAGGCCACGAGTGGGTTGTCCACGAGAGCCTCACCGACGTCACGTCCGCCGACGACCAACTGGTGAACGTCGATCGGTGCTTGACAATCCGCGAGCGCACGTCGCAGGAGCGCGTCACATGCCAGCGCGGTCAACGGAGTGGTTTCCGAAGGCTTCCAGACGACGGAGTCGCCGCAGACCAGAGCGATGGCGGTATTCCACGACCACACCGCGACGGGAAAGTTGAACGCGGAGATGACTCCGACAACGCCGAGAGGGTGCCACGTTTCCGTCAACCGGTGTCCGGGACGCTCGGACGGCATGGTGCGTCCGTAGAGCTGCCGGGAGAGACCGACGGCGAACTCGCAGATGTCGATCATCTCCTGTACCTCGCCGAGAGCCTCCGAGGTGACCTTGCCTGCCTCCAGCGTCACGATCTCCGCGAGATCCTCCTTGTGCTCGGTCAGTAGGCTTCCCAGCCGCCGCACGACCGCCCCGCGCGCCGGAGCGGGGACGGTGCGCCAGGTGAGGAACGCTCGATGAGCCGCTTCGACGGCGTCGTCGACTTCTCGGCCGGAGTGTTGCCGGACCGTACGCAGTTGTGTACCGGTGATCGGACTATGTGCGCTCAGATCGCCGGCGGGCCACTCGACACCGCAGGCAGCGAGGGCGTTCTCGGCGCGGTCGGCGAGGCTCGAAGAATCAGGCAGGTTCACTGGGAGTCCTCTGTGGTTGTAGGCGGGGGTGGTTGTAGTCGGGGGTGGTTGTGGGCGGGAGAAAGCACGGCACGTGATGCCTCTTGTTGTGCGCGGTACAGCTCGAACGGATCTTCGATGGTGCGGTCGATGGCGCCCTCCAATCGATCCTGCCCGTATTCGGCGCCGGGCGCATCGGAAACGAATCCGGTCACGGAATCGAGATTGGACGCGAAGATCCCGGCCGCGGACGCCGGTAGAAAGTCCTCGTAGACGATCGGGTCGCGGACGACGACAGTTCCTTCGCTTCGGTACGTGAAGTACGCCAACCCCGCGTCGTCGAGTCCGTCCTCGGTGTGCGGAAATTCGCTGTCCCAGTCGGCGTCCTCGGGCCTGGCGATCAGTCGGTCGTAGATCGCCCTCCCGCTGCGGGTCAACGCGATTCCGCGTGCCTCGACCTCGCCGAATCTGACGCGGACAGGTTCTGTGGTGACCGATCCGTCCGGCCGACGAAAACGTCTGTCTTCGGCCAGTGCGCGAAACGACGTCTGCCGCAGAAGCAGTGGCGGCCCATTCCATCTCGGCGGGCCTTGGATGCGGTCGATCATGGCGATGCCGCGCTCGGTCATTCGGCGGTACAACTCGTCGATGTCGAGTACCCGTGGGGTGAGGTGGTTGACATGTGTCGAGCCCTGGCCGGCGATGTCTGCGGCGACAGGTGAGATCGCGGCAAGTTCGCGATACCAACCGGCGTCGATGGGTTCGGTGCCGAGCCGAAACGCCGAGGTTGCCGCTTCGACGAATTGTGTCGCCTCGGGCTCCGGGAGGCCGCACTCGCGGTTTGCTTGCCGTGCCCACTGCAGAAGTGCGGGAGAGAACAGGGTTCGGCGACGCAGGAACCCGGTGATCCGACGCTCGAGGTCGGTGTCGAAAAACCTGGAATCGGAGCCGGTCAGTACCGAGGTGAAAACACGGAACGGGTTCCGGGCGAGTTCGGCAGGCTCGGTGGGGCGAAAAGCCGTCGAGACAACGGGAATGGGGGAGTCGGTGAGCCGGAGGTCGTAGTAGCCGACCGGAAACATACCGAATCCGCCGAAGACGGTGGTTACGTCACGTAGTTCGTCGAGAGTCCCCAGTCGGATGGCGCCGTGACGCTCGGCGCTGACTCTCGCCAGGCTGCCCAGGCGCTCCGCAGAATCCGGATGTTCGGCAGCAAAATCACGGTTCACCTGCAGCGTTACATCTACCAAGGTGTTGTAAGCGGGGACCTCGTCGCCGTACATCTTGGCGAGGGCCGCAGCGAACCGTGCACGTAGCTCCCAGGTTTCAACCATACGAATGTCCGATTGCGTTAGCCTGCGCAGGTGCGAGAAACAGAAACCAGTGACGTTGCCGGTGTTCCGGTCGACGAAACCGATCGACTTTTGATGCGTGAATTGGTCTTGGACGGCCGTGCCACTCTCGCGAGTCTTGCTGAGAAGGCTGGACTCTCGATCTCCGCAGTCCAGTCGAGAGTGCGTCGATTGGAGTCTCGCAAGGTGATCCGTGGCTACTCGGCGAAGATCGATCCTGAGGCACTCGGTCACAATCTGTCCGCATTTGTCGCCATCACTCCTCTCGATCCTTCGCAGCCCGACGATGCTCCTGCTCGTTTGCGTCACCTGCCGGCGGTCGTCTCGTGCCACTCGGTGGCCGGGAGTGAAAGTTACGTCCTCCTGGTCCGGGTGGCGTCACCTCGGGCGTTGGAGCGATTGCTGCAGGAGATCCGTACGGCAGCCAACGTCAACACACGAAGCACCATCATCCTACAAACTTTTTACGACGAATGACGCTTGTTCAATAACTTTTACGGTGTTCTATCGACACTCTCGTAAAATTGACATAACCTTCGCGTATGAGTACTGCGATGCGAGACTTCGGTGACAGTGCGCTCTTTCCGGTCTACGAGGTGTTGAAAGCCAGCATGCTCGTCGACGGATTCGATCTGATTCTCGACGTCGAAAGGTCACGAGGTTCCTATCTTCGCGACCTGCGAGACGGAACCGAGTATCTGGACATGTTCGGCTTCTTCGGTTCCTCTGCCCTCGGGATGAATCACCCGGCGATCACCGGCGACGAGGAATTTCAGCAGGAGTTGGCTGTTGTCGCCTCCAACAAGCCGAGTAACTCCGACATTTACACCGAACCCATGGCGCGGTTCGTTGCGGCTTTCGCTCGTGTCCTGGGGGATTCGGCGCTTCCACACTTGTTCTTCGTGGACGGCGGGGCACTTGCGGTGGAAAATGCGCTCAAGGTTGCTTTCGACTGGAAGAGTCGGTTGAACGAAAGCCGTGGATTGTCACGCGATCTGGGGACGAAGGTCCTGCATTTGACCGAGGCCTTCCACGGTCGTAGCGGATACACGATGTCGCTCACCAACACCGAACCGGGCAAGGTCGCGAGATTCCCCAAGTTCGACTGGCCCCGCATCGACTCGCCGTACCTGGCAGACGGCCGCGATGTCGAAGCAGCGGAGAGGCGAACTCTCGATCAAGCGCGCCGAGCGTTTGCCGACAACCCCGACGATATAGCCTGTTTCATCGCCGAACCGATCCAAGGCGAAGGCGGTGACCATCACCTCAGGCCGGAATTCCTGCAGGCGATGCAAGAGCTGTGTCGTGAGAATGACGCCCTCTTCATCCTCGACGAGGTGCAGACGGGATGCGGGATCACCGGAACCGCTTGGGCCTACCAGCAATTGGGATTGCACCCGGATGTGGTGGCCTTCGGCAAGAAAACGCAGGTGTGCGGCATCATGGCCGGTGGCCGCGTGGATGAAGTGCACGACAATGTGTTTCACGTCAGTTCCCGGATCAATTCGACGTGGGGCGGCAACCTCACCGACATGGTGCGCGCCCGGCGGATACTCGAAGTCATCGAACAGGACCGACTGATCGACCGCGCGCGATTCACGGGCGCGCATCTCCTTACCCGGTTGACCGAAGTGTGCGGGCGTTACGCGACGGCGACCGAGCCTCGGGGTCGTGGCTTGATGTGCGCGATCACGTTGGCGGACAGTGACCTTCGTGATCGCGTCGTCCAGCGACTGCGGGAAGACGAGCATGTGATGATTCTGCCGACGGGTAAGCAAGGAATTCGGTTCCGGCCCGCACTGACGGTGACGACCAGTGAACTGGACGACGCGGTCGACGCCGTCGAGCGCGTACTCGAACGCGAAGCCTAGGTCCCCGCCTGGAGTTCGCCCCACACCCGGTCCGGTGTCATCGGCGTGGAGTACATCCGAACTCCACAAGCATTCGCGATTGCGTTTGCCAACGCCGGTGCCACCGGATTGAAGGGCGCCTCGCTCATCGATTTCGCGCCGAAAGGGCCGAGCTTGTCGTACGTGTCGGCAAACAGTACCTCGGTGATCGGCAGATCCCCGATCTGGGGAACGTGGTAATTGCGCAGCTGCGGATTGACCACCCTACCTTCCTCGATGACTATCTCCTCCGACAGCGCAGCACCGAGCGCCTGTCCCACACCGCCTTCCACCTGCCCGCGGAGTTGTGCCGGGTTCATGACGGTGCCGGCATCGGCGGCCTGAACCGACTGCAGGATCTTCACCCGGCCGGTATCCGTGTCGACGGCAACGCGAAAACCGTGAACGTTGAACGAGACCGAGCGCGGTGTTCCGTCGTGGCGACCGTCAGCGGCGAGCGGGCCACCTTCGAGTAGCGTCGCGAAATCGAGGCAACCGTGGGACGTTTCGACCCCGTCCGGCGAAAGATCGTCGATCTGCGCGGCGCGGCCACTCAATCGCGCCGCACGGGTCAGTATCCGCTCGCGAAGGCGCTCGCAGGCGATCAGGAGCGCCTTTCCGGCGACCACCGTTCCTGTCGACCCGAATGCTCCGGTGTCGTATCCGCCGGCATCGGTGTCGGATTGAACAATAGAGATGCGATCGACTGTCGTCCGCAATTCGGTGGCCGCGATCTGTTGGTGAATCGTGGTGGTTCCGTTTCCGAATTCCGCAGTACCGATAGTCACGACGTACCGACCGTCGGCCTCGAGTGCGACGGTGGTGTCGGAGAAGTGACCACGCGGCGGGATCGTCGCGATCATGGCAATTGCCATGCCTCGACCGATCTGCCAACGCGACCCTGCTGGTGCAGCCTCGCCGCGTCCGCTCGACAGTGCACTGTCGACGAGGTCGATGCACTGGTCCAGTCCGTAGCTGCCGAATTCGAGATCACCGTCCTCGACGTGCCAGTCGACAAAATCGTCTCCGGGTACGACGACGTTGCGGCGCCGAAACTCGAAGGGGTCCATGCCGAGACGATCCGCGAGCTGATCCATGGCCGACTCGACCGCGAAGATGATCTGACCGAGACCGTAGCCACGGAAGGCGCCGGACGGAACGTTGTTCGTGTAGACAGCCTCGGCGTCGACGCGTTTGGTCGCAGCGCGATAGACCGCCATGGATTCGGCGCAACCGTGGAACATGACTCCGATCGAATGGTTCCCGTACGCCCCCGCGTCGGAAAGGACGTCGATGGCCAGCGCAGTGAGAGTGCCGTCGGCATCGGCGCCGGCACGGACCGATACCCGCATCGGGTGCCGCGACGGTGCGATGGTGAACTGATCGCTTCGGCTGAACTCGTAAGCAACGGGCCTACCGGTTCGCAGGACGGCCAGTGCGACCAGATCTTCGGTGAGTAGTTCCTGCTTTCCGCCGAAGCCTCCACCTACCCGCTTGGCGAACACCCTGATTCGGCTGCGATCGAGATCGAAGATGTGCGCCAATTCGTCCCGAACCAGAAACGGCACCTGTGTGCTGCTCCTGATGACGAGGCGGTCGTCCTCGTCGAGCCACCCCACAGCGCCGTGAGTTTCCAAGGCCACGTGCTGGACTCGCGCAGTTTTCCACGTACCTTCGACGACTGCAGTCGCATCCGCGAGCGCACGGTCCAGGTCGCCGACGCCGTCGTGAAGCGCGGCAACCACGTTTCGGGGTGCCTCGGCGATCCGTGAGCTCTCGTCTTTGTCGCCGTGCAGGAGCGGAGCGCCGGGGGAACGTGCCAGATCTGGTTCGAACACCGCATCGAGTACCTCGTAGTCGACTTCGATCAGTGAGAGTGCACGTTCTGCCTGCGTCGGAGTTTCGGCGACGACCGCGGCGACCCGCTGGCCGTGGAAACGGAGGGTGCTGTCGAACACCCGCGTGTCGTCCGGGTCGTCGTTGCGGTCCTCGTGTCGGGCAGTCGAGAACAGCACGTCCGGACTGTCCTGAAAGGTGAGAACCGCGGCGACGCCCGGCGCCGCTTCGGCTGCTGCCGTGTCTATCCGGGTTATGTGTGCGTGTGCGTGCGGACTGCCGAGTACTGCGACGTGAAGCAGGTCGATCGGCTTCTCACCCGGGGAGAAGTCCATGGTGTACTGCTCGGTCCCCGTGACGATGCGTGCGGACGCCGGGGCTGCGATCGAACGCCCTTGGGCCCCGCCTATTTTGGCAGTCTCGGTATTGGATGTACCCGCGAGGGCGTCACGAATGGACCGATAGCCGGTGCAACGGCACAGGCTACCTTTCATCGAGCACGCGAGATCGGATTTTTGTTCTACCGACAGCGCTGATGTGGTGACCACCATTCCTGCGGTGCAGAAACCACATTGGAATCCACCCGCGTCCACGAATGCCTGTTGAACGGGGTGAAGTTTCTCCGGCGTACCGAGGCCGGCGGCGGTGACGACGTCGTGGCCGCCGATGCGATGGGCGGGAAAGATGCACGAATGGGTGGGGTGACCGTCGACCAGCACCGAGCAGGCGCCGCAGTCTCCGGCATCGCACCCCTTCTTGACGGAGTTCGTTCCGTGCTCGCGGAGGAAGGTTCGCAGGCACTGTCCTGGACGGGGTCGGTCGTCGCGGGGAACTCCGTCCACCGAGTACTTCATTCCAGTTCACCTCGGATTTCTTCGGCGAGAAGCTCGGTCATCGCCTTCCGCCATGGCGCAGTTCCATGGACATCGGTGAAGTAGGCGTCTTCCGGAATCCTGCTGCGCAATGCACCCGCAAGTGCAGCGGTGTCGGGGAGTTCGTCGAATTTCAGTGCGTACGGACGGCGGGTCGCAGCGGTGACCGCCAGGGTGAAACCGTCGGCGCCGCAGCGTCCGGCCACGGCCACGGCAGATCGCCCGAGTGACGTCTGTGCCAGCTTGCGCATCGCGGTACGCGCAGTGAGTGCATGCACGGGAATTCGGACGCAGCGGATGATCTCGCCGGGGCCGAGCACGTTGCGAGAATCGTCGATGACGAAATCGACTACGGGGACCGAGTATTCGGTACCGTCCGGTCGCCAGATCGTCAATTCGGCATCGAGTGCGGTGCACAGAGTCGTCATTGCTCCGGCCGGGAAGGAGAGCGCGATGTTGCCGCCGACAGTCGCGTATCGCAACACCTTCCACGATGCGAGCAGTGCGTCAGCGCAGTGTTGGAACAGCGCTGCGGCGGACCAAGATGTGGGAAGTTCGGCGCGGCACAGTTCCTCGATGGTGCAGGTGGCCGCGATTTCGATCCCGTGATCGCTGACCTCGACTGCCCTCCAGTCGAGGCCGGACAAGTCGACGAGCGTGGTCAGGTGCGGCTGCGGTTCCGAATACAGCCAGGTGCCGCCGCCGATGAACCCGATGCCGGGTGACGCACAGGGTAGTTCGGCCCGGGTCCGCGGCACCAGAACTTCGTCGACGCTGTGCAGGTCCATCGCGGCCTCAAGCCTTTCCGAGTAGGTCGCGGTGTGCGCGTGCGACATCCGAGGCCACGACGTCCTCGTCGACGGTGGTGACTCGTCCGTCGGCAACTACGATTCGCCCGTTGACAAGCAGTAACTTCAGCGGGGGAGTCGAGCCGAGTACGAGCGCTGCCACCGGATCGGTGATGCCGGCATGCGCGACGGTGTCGAGTTTCCACACCGCCAGGTCGGCGAGTTTTCCGACCTCGATCGATCCGATCTCGCTGTCACGGCCCAGAACTCGTGCGCCGCCGATCGTTCCCAATTCCAGGGCTTTTCGCACCGTCATCGTCTGCGGTCCGCCCTTGGCCCGAGCAAACAGAAGCGCATGACGAGACTCCTCGATCAGACTGCATGCTTCGTTGCTCGCGGCGCCGTCCACGCCGAGCCCCACGGTGACCCCGCCGTTCACCAGATCGGCGGCACGGGCGATACCGGCTCCCAGGCGGGCATTGGAGGTCGGGCAGTGCGCCGCCGCAGTTCCGGTTCGCGCCATCGTCTCGATACCGGCGTCGTCGAGGTGGACTGCGTGGGCGTACCAGACGTCCGGGCCCACCCAGCCGACGCGTTCCATGTATTCGACCGGCGTGCAACCGAAAAGCTCTCGGCAGAAGCGCTCCTCGTCCAGGGTCTCGGCCAGATGCGTGTGCATACGCACGCCGTTTTCACGGGCCAGAGTCGCGGACTCTCGGAGCAATGACTCCGTCACGGAGAAGGGTGAGCAGGGAGCTACCGCGATCTGCAACATCGACCCGGTATTCGGGTCGTGCCAGCGGTCGATCACCGACTGTGTGCCGGTCAGGATGTCGTCGAGTTTTTCCACTACGTGATCCGGCGGCAGGCCGCCGGAACTCTGACCGAGGTCCATCGACCCACGACACGGGTGGAATCTAAGGCCGACCTGCGCAGCCGCGGTGATCTCGGCCTCGAAAACATCACCGGCGTCGCGGGGGACGACGTAGTGGTGGTCGGTGGTGGTCGTACATCCGGTTTTTGCCAACCAGGTGAGGCCGCCGGTGGCCGCCACGTGGACGGCGTCGGCGTCGATACCCGCCCAGACGGGGTACAGCGTGGTCAGCCACTCGAAGAGCGTCGAGTCTGCTGCCAGGCCACGGGTGATCCATTGGTAGAGATGATGATGTGTGTTCACCAGTCCGGGTGTGATCAGGCAACCGCTGCCGTCGATCACATGCGCGTTCGGGTACGCGGGGGCCTTTCCGCTCCCCACGTCGACAATCTTGTTGCCGGAAATCACGACGTAGCCGTCGGAGTACTCGGAGCGGTCGCCGTCCATCGTGACCACATGGGCATTGGCGATGACGAGTGTTGTCCCGAGCGCTGATTCGGTCACGACAACCAGCCGGCATAGGTGGTCCACGATGGTCCCGCGTCAGGCGCGTCGGATCGGCTGACCGCGGCTTGGATAAGGCCGTACGGGCGATCGGCGGCGTGGAACACCTCGTTGTCGTTCTCGACTCCGAAGCGGCCGAGTGCATATTCGAAATGATGTTTGTTGGGTGCGGACAGTCGAACCTCGGCAATGATCGGAAACTCTTCGAGAATTGCCTTGCCGATGTGGAAGAGCGTCTGCTGCAGGGCAAGTGAATGTACCTGCGCGAATTGTTTGACGATTTGTGCCTTGATGCCCACGTAGACCGATTCCCAGTCGACGTCGGTGGTGACGAATCGCCACTGGGCGACCAACGTCGTCGCCATGACGCGGTCGTCGGTCGGCTCGAGGATCGTGTACGGATCTTCGAGGAAACCCGAGAACTCACTACCGGTCGATTTGAGGATCACCAGGTCCTTCAAGCCGCCGATCACCCACGTCCCGGCATCGGCCGTCCCGGCGTCGGAGATGGTGATCGACGCCGTCCGAACTTCTTGACCCTTCCGAATCCAGGTGTAGTCGTGCTCGCTGCCGTCGACAATCGCACGCTCCCAGGCGTATTCCTCGATCTCGATCCGCGCGCCACTGACCGGTTCGATGTCATCGACGAAATGACGGGCGAGTTCGAGTCCGTACGTCTCGATCGAGATCAGGCCTTTTTCCTTGGCGTAGGAGTAGGCCGTTTGTTTCTGCGTGTCGGTCGGCAGAACCTTCGACTGATCACCGGTGAGGTACGCATCGGCGAAATCTCCACGCAGGCAAGTGGAGACGTTGATGTCGTGAATCTCGTGACGGGGGGTGTCTCGGTAGATTCGGACTACTCGATTTTCCGCTTTGCCGTACTGGTGACCCGAGAGTTCGATCGATCCGCTCAACCGTTCGGCGCTTGTGTTGCCGGTCGTGATGTTGCCGGTTGTGATGTTTTCGGTAGTCACGTGTTCAGCTCCCGCGATAGGTGGAATAAGCAAAGGGCGACAGCAACAGTGGGACGTGATAGCCCCGTGCCGTGTCGTCCACCCGGAAGGTCACTGTCACTTCCGGGTAGAAGTTCTCTTGTCCGGTGGTCTCGAAATACGTTCCGGTGTCGAAAGTCAGGGTGTAGTGGCCGGCAGTCAGACCGCCGGGAGCAAGTTCGGGGATACGGCCGTCGGAGTCGGTCTCCGCAGTGGTGAGGGTGGCGCCGTCTCGATCACGAAGTTCGACGCGAATCCCCGCCGCGGGGTTGCCCGTCGTAGCGTCGAGAACGTGCGTGCTGAGGGTCTTGCTCATGCTGCGCCTCCGGCGAGTGAATCGATCAGACGGGCGAGTCTGATTCGATTGATGGCGGCCAGTTCGGTTCGAAGCACGGAACGCTCGGTCGCCGGGTCGTTTCGGAGACGGCCTCGAAGGATGTCGAGGAGCTCCGTCCCAGATTTCCCCGACGCGCAGACCAGGTAAACATGGCCGAATGTGTCCTCGTACTCGGCGTTCTTCTGTCGAAGTTCCGCGAGTACGTCTTCTGTCGCGGACGAGACTCCCGACTGTTCCCTGGCCGAGGCCGCGCTCTCTGTTCGCTCTCCGATTCGCGGGTGGCCGGACAGTGCGTCGTCGATCTCGGACTCGGGAAGCTCGGCAAGCACCGCATCTGCTTTGTCGAGCAGTGCCTCCAGATCGGCGAACGGGCGAGACGAGGCGATTTCCTGTGCCCACACGGCGGAATGGCAACACTCGAGCAGCGCCGCGACTGCCTGGTGGTCTCCGAGCGCATCGAAGGCTCTGAGACCACTGGAATTCGTTGTAGGCATGTCCACAGGATTACTTGAGCATGTTACGGATCTGTAGCGCAGCAATTACGGGAGATGATGCGTCGCAAACTTTCTTTCGCCGGCCCTGTCCGGCTTTGGTCCGGCTCTTGTCCGGCACGGTCGAACGCCCGATACATTCTAGGTATGACCGATACTCCGAAGTTGTCTTCCGTCGTACCGTCGCTGGCGAACCTCCGAGACATCGGTGGCCCCGAATCGAGCTTCGGAGGCACCGTCCGCACCGGGAGCGTGTTTCGTTCCACTGATCTGGCATCGCTCAGCGCGGACGGCGCACAGACCCTCGCCGATCTGGGCATCGTCACGATCTACGATCTGCGCACCGAATCCGAACGGGAAACGGCACCGGACCTGACGCCGGACGGTATCCGTGAACTCGGCCTGGATGTCCTGGCGGACAAGCAGTATCGCGCCATTCCGGCTCAGATGCAGCAGATGATCGCCGACCCTGCGTTTGCTGCCGAAGCGTTGGGCAGCGGCCAGGCGCTCGAGTACTTTCAGGGAAGTTACCGCGATTTCGTGACCTTGCCGAGTGCGGTCGCGTCGTACCGGCAACTGTTCGTCGACTTGGCGCAGCCGGCCAGCTCGCCGGCACTCGTTCACTGCACCACGGGCAAGGACCGCACGGGCTGGGCCGCAGCCGCGCTGCTGCTGTTCCTGGGGGCTTCCGAGGACGCGGTCTTCGCGGACTACCTCGAAACCAACAAGGTTCTGTTGCCGATGTTCGCGCCGCTCCTCGAGCGTTTCGAGGCCAAGGGTATCGACCCGACCTTGCTCGAAGGTGTCCTCGGTGTCAGGCGCGAGTACCTGGAGGCGTCGATGGCAGAGCTCGCACAGGTTCACGGATCCATCGAGGCCTACTTCACCGACGGCTTGAAGATCGACGCGTCGACTCAGGAACAATTGCGGAGCAACCTGCTCAGCTGATCAGAACCTGCTCGGCTGGTCGTTGCGGGCGTTTCGACGCCGCGTCACGAGGCTGACGATACCGATCCCGACGGCAATGCCGAGCAGATCGGCGCTGCCGTCCCAGATCGAACCCGAACGCGAAATGGGCAGCGCTGCTTGAAGAACCTCGGATGTCGCGGCAAAGATCACCAACCACACCGCCGTGAGCCACACCGGGATCCGGGCGTGCAACGAGGTGATCGCCAATACCGCGAACATCAACGTGTGGGTGATCTTGTCGGTGTTCTCCGGGCTGGACGGCACGGTGGAGCCAGGAGAGAAGAGCATGATCAGAGCGACGACCACGGCTGTCGCCAGCGGCCAGTACCGGTTGTTCTTCAATTCGTCTGCCCCTCGACCACTACGAGCCCGAGTGCACCTTCGGCGAACCTCGTCACGGCGTCGGCCGCTGTCGTGAGTGCCTCGGTGTGCCCGTCGCGGGCCCAGCCGGTGAGCAGGGCGGTGGAGTCGAGAGGCGTCAGAACGACCTCGGCGAGAAGCTCACCGGTGTTGGGTTGGCACACTGCCCAGGAGTAGACGCTGTTCTCGTGCCACTGAGCGCTCCGCTGACTCACGTAATCGGGGTCGGTGATACCGCCGTCGGCCAGAGCGGGGCGGTCGTCCACACGCTCGTCTGCGCGCAGTGCCCGCAGATACCAGCCGCCTGCGTTGATCTCGATCGGCTCCATCAGTCGGAGTCCCGTTCGCGGCGGCGCTTGGCCTTGCGTTCCCGGTCGGTACCGAACAGCAGCGCACCGGCCAGGGGAATCGCGAGGAACCACAACCACGTGCCGGTGACGAAGAACAGGATCACCGCGAGAATCGGGACGACAGCCATGACACGACCGGACCAGTCGGGGTTGAAGCCGCGCTCCGCCGGTGCGTCGGGAGGCGTCACCATCGACAGGGGAGCGGTGCCGGGGGCTTGATAGTTGCCCGGCAGATCGGCGAACACCGGAACGAGTTCACTGCGAGTTGTTGCGGCACTGACGATTCCGCTTCTCTCGTCGAACTCCGTGACGGTGAGGCGGCCTGCGGCGAAATGCTCGCTCAGAAGATCGAGTGCCTGCTCGCGTTCTGCAGTGCCGATGCGAATGTCGGGGACGTCAGCCATCGTTACAGCCTACTCAAACGACTGTGCGCCTTTCCGGTAGTGGGGACTACCGGAAAGGCGCACGGGGCCGGAGGCCCTACTTTAGTTCTGCGAGAACCGTTCCCTGCGTGATTGCTGCACCCGGCTCGACGGACAGTCCGGTGACGACACCGGCCTTGTGCGCGTTGACGGGGTTTTCCATCTTCATGGCTTCGAGAACGGCGATCAGATCGCCCTCCGCGACTTCCTGGCCTTCGGTCACTGCGACCTTGACGACGGTGCCCTGCATCGGAGCGGTGACAGCGTCACCCGATGCTGCTCCGCCGCCGGCGCCGCCGCGCTTGCGGGCCTTCGGCTTCTTGCGGATCGCACCGGAGGCAGCGCCGCCGCCGTTGCCGAGCGAGAACTGGCCCGGGAGGGAAACCTCGACGCGACGTCCACCGACCTCGACGACGACGTTCTGACGCGGCAGAGCCTCGTCCTCGTCGTCTACGGGAGCACCGGCGCCTGCGTACGGCTCGATGGGGTTGACCCAGTCGGTTTCGATCCACTTGGTGTAGATGTCGAACTTCTCGCCGTCACCGACGAATGCCGGGTTCTCGACGATGTGGCGGTGGAACGGGAGGACGGTCGCGAGGCCGTCGATCTCGAACTCGGCCAGGGCACGCGATGCCCGCTGGAGGGCTTCTTCGCGGGTGGCACCGGTGACGATGAGCTTGGCGAGCATGGAGTCGAACTGTCCACCGATGACGTCGCCGGCGACGACACCGGAATCGACGCGAACGCCGGGGCCCGTGGGCTCACGGTAGACGGAGACCGGGCCGGGGGCAGGCATGAAGCCGCGGCCGGCGTCTTCACCGTTGATGCGGAACTCGAAGGAGTGTCCACGCGGGGTGGGATCTTCCTTGATGGAGAGTTCTTCGCCGTTGGCGATGAGGAACTGCTGACGCACGAGGTCGATGCCCGCGGTCTCTTCCGTGACGGGGTGCTCGACCTGCAGGCGCGTGTTGACCTCGAGGAAGGAGATGGTGTCGCCCTGAACCAGGTACTCGACCGTTCCGGCGCCGTAGTAGCCGGCTTCCTTGCAGATGGCCTTCGCGGACGCGTGGATGCGTGCGCGCTGGTCGTCGGTCAGGAAGGGAGCGGGAGCCTCTTCGACGAGCTTCTGGAAGCGACGCTGCAGTGAGCAGTCGCGGGTACCGGCGACGACGACATTGCCGTGCTGGTCGGCGATGACCTGAGCCTCGACGTGGCGGGCCTTGTCCAGGTACTGCTCGACGAAGCATTCGCCGCGACCGAAGGCTGCGATGGCCTCACGGGTGGCCGACTCGAACAGTTCGGGGATTTCCTCGATGGTCTGGGCGACCTTCATGCCGCGTCCACCGCCACCGAAGGCAGCCTTGATCGCGACCGGTACGCCGTATTCCTTGGCGAATGCGACGACCTCGTCGGCGCCCTTGACGGGGTCCTTGGTGCCGGCCGCCATCGGTGCCTTCGCGCGCTCCGCGATGTGGCGTGCGGTGACCTTGTCGCCGAGGTCGCGGATGGACTGCGGTGACGGACCGATCCAGATCAGACCGGCGTCGATGACGGCCTGGGCGAAGTCGGCGTTCTCGGAGAGGAAGCCGTATCCGGGGTGGATGGCGTCGGCGCCGGACTTCTTGGCTGCGTCGAGGATCTTGTCGAACACGAGGTAGGACTCGGCGGACGTCTGTCCACCGAGGGCAAATGCCTCGTCTGCGAGCTTCACGAACTGCGCTTCTGCATCGGGCTCGGCGTAAACGGCAACGCTGCCGTAGCCGGCATCCTTGGCCGCCCGGATGACCCGTACCGCGATTTCACCGCGGTTCGCGACAAGCACCTTCGTAATGTGCGCGCTGGCATGACTGGGCACTGAGCCTCCTGTGGTTCGCATAGTCTGTCTCCGCGGTGTATTCCTCTGGGATTTCACCATCGGGGGATTGGCATCACTTCGGAGTGTATGCATCGCTTCGACGCTGGTTGTAACCGGATCGCTAAAGCTCACTCCGGCTTAGGAAACGGTTTCGAAAACTACCGATGAGTAGCTGTCGGAGGTGTGCTTGTCCGGTTCGGTGACGATGTCGTCGATGGTCCGGCGCAGTGCGGCCACGTAGGCGTGGACCGCGGCGTTCGCCGTTTCGTTGCCTGGATACCTGACTGCGAGATTGAGGCCGTGGGGTGTGCGGTTGATCCAGATGTAGACGTCGTGCGTGTACGCCTTGCTTCGGAGTGCTCGCGCGTTCCACTCAGGCCACTGAGCGGCCTCGGGTACAAAGCGAACGTCCATGTAGGACACCACGAATCGCGGTCGGATCGGAGTTCCGAGGTGCTCGCCGATCCGGTCGAACGGAACCGCGGCGGCAGGCTTGACCGCAGCGATCGACTCGGCGGCGCGGGACGCGAGGTCGCCGAACGAACAGTCCGATCCCACCGCGAACTCGACCGGGCACAGGCCGACGAACCAACCGAGCGCTCCCGCCCACTCCTGAGCGCTGCGGGTGTGGACCGGCGTCACGACCTCGAATCGATCGGCCGCCGCGACCTCGCGACCCACAGCCGCAAGACCACCGAGAAGTCCGGCGAAATACCCGACACCGGCTGCTGCGCACGTCGAGCTGAAGGCCTTTGACTGGTCGGCGTCGAGCAGCCAGGTCGACAGGCCGTTCTGAGAATCGGTTCCACGTTCACCGATCGGTAGCGGGAACTGGGGTAACCCGTCCGTACCGAGAGCCTTACGCCAGATCTCGACCGCAGCCTTCTCGGCTTCCATGTCGGCCATCTGCTCGCGTTCGACGGCACCGAAATCGACGTAGCTGCCCACCGGAAACAGATTTGCAGCACTACCGGTCGAAGCCTCGCGGTACAGCGCACCGATCTCGTGGGCGACCAGGACGATCGAGAAACCGTCGATGATCGAGTGATCCGCCGCGAAGAACACGGTGAACGGACCGTCGCCACCGCGTGGCGTCAACGTCGCGAAGACGTACGACGGCCAACTGTGCGGGGAGGCGTAGTCGTCGAACAAGCGGTGAAGGTGGTCGAAGTTGTCCTGGCTGGACGCGTCGTAGCCGTGGCTGACGACGCCGATGTCGATCCCGCCGATCGGGACGGTATGCCGGGTGATCTCGCCGCTCGACGGCTCGAGGACGGTATGCGAGCGCAGAACTTCGTGGCGATCGATCCACCGGCCGAGAGCGACTCGGAACGCATCGACGTCGAGTGGACCGGAAATCTCGAAAGCTGTTCCCAGCCAAGACTTGTCGCCTGCGCCTGCAGCGGAACGGCTGAGATGTGCCTCGTGAATGTAGGAGACGGGCCGCGGATCCGGAACCCAGGGCCCGGTTGCGCACGGCAACCATTCGACGAGTGCGCCGGCCGGAATCGCATAGTCGGCCAGTTCGGTGAACTCCATGTTTTTCAGCCCCGCAAGTGCCGCTTGATGCGCGCGAGCATGGCCGACATTCCGCGCAGACGGAGCGGGCTCACAGCTTCTGCGAGACCGAGCGCCGAATAGAAGTCGTCGGGTACACCGAGGATCTCGTCGGCGCTGTGACCGTCGAGCCCCTGCGCGAGGATCGATGCGAAGCCGCGCGTGGTGGGAGCCTCGGGGGGAGCGCTGAAGTACAGGCGGACGTTGTCGCGGTCCGAATCGTCGACCGAGAGGAACAGTGGCGACTGACATTCGGGGACCGGCTCCATCGCGCTCTGCTCGAGCTCCGCCGGCAACGGCGGTAGTTCTCGGCTGAACTCGAGAAGAAGGGTGAGCTTGTCCGAGGCGCCCACGGCTGCGAAGTCGTCGACGATCTCGGCCAGAGCCGAAGGAAGAGCGTTCATGACGCCGATACGGGGGAAGGAACTGCGCCGGGCTCTTCGCCCTGGACGATCGGGACGCGCACTGCATTGCCCCACTCGGTCCAGGAACCGTCGTAGTTACGAACGTTCGGGTAGCCGAGAAGATGGGTCAACACGAACCAGGTGTGGCTGGAACGCTCGCCGATGCGGCAGTACGCGACGATGTTGTCCTCGGCCGACAGATCGCCGTAGATCTCGCCGAGTTCGGTGCGGGTGCGGAAGCGGCTGTCCGGTGCCGCTGCCTTCGCCCACGGGATGCTGAGAGCGCTGGGAATGTGTCCACCGCGCAACGCACCCTCTTCGGGGTAGTCGGGCATGTGGGTGCGCTCGCCGGTGTACTCCTGCGGAGATCGCACGTCGATGAGCGGCCCGTCGCCCAAGTGTGCGAGTACGTCGTCCTTGAATGCGCGGATGGGAGCGTCGTTGCGCTCGACGACCGGGTAATCCGTTGACGTGATGTCGGGAACGTCGAATGCGGTGTCACGGTTCTCGGCGATCCACGCATCGCGGCCACCGTCGAGAAGACGGACGTCCTCGTGGCCGAAGAGAGTGAAGACCCACAGTGCGTAGGCGGCCCACCAGTTGCTCTTGTCGCCGTAGATGACGACGGTGTCGTCGCGGCTGATGCCCTTGCGGTTCATCAACTCTGCGAACTTCGCACCGTCGATGTAATCGCGGGTGACCGGATCGTTGAGGTCGAGATGCCAGTCGATCTTCACTGCGCCGGGAATGTGGCCGACGTCGTACAACAACACGTCTTCATCGGATTCGACGACCTTGAGGCCCGGCGTACCGAGATTCGCCGAGAGCCATTCCGTCGAGACCAACCGGTCGGGATGCGCGAACTCGGCAAACGCGGTTGAGGGATCGGGGGCAACGGGCACGGGCGTACTCCTGAAGACGAATCGTTCGGTTCGAACACGGACTTGATCGATTCTATGCGCTGCGCGCAAGGGGAGACGCCCGGAAGCAGGTTCTGCCTGCTCGTACCCGTTGCCGACACTAAATCCTCGGTGTTCCTGCCCCGACGCTCGAATCTCTCAATTGTTCGGTGACACTTCCGATCGGCGTCACGCCCCGGGCGCAGACTTCCCTCAGAATCCGGTCGAGATCGGTGAGGAAATTCACCATGGTTTCGTTTGCCGTGTCGGTGTCCGGGAAGCGCGAACGCAGCGAGAGACCACGGTTCGTTCGCGAAATCCAGAACTGGGCATCGTCGGCGACAGTCACATTGCTGATGTGATGAGCGTTGAGGAGATCATGATCGTCGGTGCCGGGTAGTTTGCGGTAATCGATGTACGACACCATGAAGACGTCAGTGCGCGTGCGTCGAATCTTGTCGCCCAAAGCATCTCGAACCTGGGCCATGGTGACGCCCTCGAGCGTCAACGCAACTCGGAACGACGCGTGCGTATGTGCAAGGGATGCACCGAAATCCGCGTCGGGAGTGATCCGGACCGTGATCGGCGCGCTGGTGGTGAGCCAGCCGATCGCGTCGGCCCAACGGGGATCTTTGCGGATGTGCAGCGGGAATTGCAGGGGAAGCGTCGCCTGTCCGGTGTACGAGTGGACGGAAAGACCCATCGCAGTGAGGATTCCGGTGAACACGCTACCGCCGGCGGACAGGCAGATCTCGTCGAACGTCGCCGTCAGCTCCTCGTCGAGCAGCACGCGCACATCGGCGCCCTGCGGCGCGGGCTTTCCGCCCTCGACGCCGAGATCCAAGGGGAAACTCGGTGAAGTACCACCGCAAATCTCGTAGAACCTTGCCCACTCCCGGATTCGAGGGTCGTTGTCGACGGGAAGTAGAGCGTCGGCCTCCAGTTCGCAGTACCGCACGAAACTTCCCGGGTCACCCAGTCGGCTCATCACTGCGTCGACCGCCGAGTGGTCGGTCAGGTCGGGTAGGGCGATCAGCCCCTCGTAGATCTGTCGCAGTTCCCCGAGAGCGATGACCAACGAGTACCCGTCGACCAGTGTGTGATCGAAGGCGCTCAGGACTGTGTAGTGCTCTTCGCGTTCGACCGTGGCAAATGTGTAGGCGGGGAAGGTCAGTGGATCGCAGACCGTCGTGAATCGCTTCTTGAGGTGCGCTCGCAGATTCTCGGTGGAATCGAACTTCAGCGGTTCCGAAGTCTCGATATGTGTGCCGTCGGGGTCGAGACCCATTCGGGTGGTGGTGAACTCGCCGACCTCGAACCCTGTGTGCAGCGTGTCATGGCGACTGATGAACAGGCGCAACGCGAGATCGAGTGCCGGCCGATTCAGTTCGCCCGGAAGATCGAATGCCGCTGCCATCCATACGCTCCGGCCCATGCCGTGTGTTCGCGCAGTTTCGAGATGAAAATGCTGGTTGTACGACGGTGGTACCTCGGACTCGGTGACGGCACCGTCTGCAGGCCGGAGCGACCATTCGGTGACGATTCCCGGCTCGAGTCCGTATCGATCGATCGAGGTGACATGCATCAGGACGCTCCCTCTGGTGCCGAGAACGAGTAGTCGCCCTGAGCTGCAACAGTTTTGATGATGGTGGAGACATGCTCGGCGAAGCGGGTGGCAGATTCGTGCGCCGTGGGGGTGTCAGGGTGTGACACGGCGATCCAGGTGCCGGTGTGCATCCGGTTGATCCACATCGATGCGATCTGAGTCTCTTTGCCGCCGACGATTCCCGTTGCCTTCGTCTCGGCGTAACTGTATGGATCGGGCATGCGTCGGCCGTCGATGTACGAGACGATCGGCGGCGGGGTGAGCGTCTTCGACAGGCCGCCGGGAGCGGAAGAATTCTCGTCCGACATGCTGGAGAGAACGAGGTCGATGACTTGCTGAACGGAAACGTCCAACAGCGCTTTGCCGTCGTGGTAACCCTGCTGCCCGACTTTCGCCAACTCGGTGAAACGTCGCTTGTCGTCGACGTCTATTCCCACGGGGATCAGGTTGATGTACCAACCCTGCGCAAACGAGTCGGCCTCGGTTCGCGTGCTGACCGGCGAGAGAGCGATGTACTTGTCGCGCCCGGCCAGTTCGAATTCCGCGATCGCGAGTGCCGTGAATATCCCGCCGATGAAGTTGGCCCCGTTGGCTTTACAGATCGCACCGAACTTTTCGCATTCGACGTCGTCGGCCAAATCGAAGCGTGAACCGATTGCCGGTTTGGGGGCGTCCTCGGCGCCCAGCGGGAGAGGAAATCCGGGGAACGAGCCGCCGCTGCGCATGAGGTAACCGAGCCACTTGTGAACTTCGGGTGACTGCATCGTCAGTTCGGTTGTCCGCTCGCGCTCGATACGACCGAACTGCGCGTAACTTCCCGCCGGGCCCAGTTCGGGATGTGACCCGGTCGTTTCCGCTGCGTAGAGCTGACGCAATTCCGCGTACATCAGCACCATCGAGTTCATGTCCGAATGAGCGTGGTCGACGGCATGGAACAGGGTGAAACCGGGCGCGGTTTCCGTGTCGGTGTGATCGTGCTCGACGGCACCGAAGACGAATGCCGGCCACTGCAGCGCGCTGGTTTCCGTGGCGAACTTGGTTGCGACGAGCGCACGGATCGCCTCGGATTCGGAGACGTCGTCGCCGACGCGGTACTCGAGTTCGATTCCCTCGACCGGCACGACGTGACGACGGACCTCGAACGAGGTGTCCGCAGCGTCAGTGGTGGCCTCGTCGAACGAGAACCAACTGTGGAGCGTGTCGTGGCGACGGACATAGCGCTGCAGGGCCCTGGTCATGGCGTCGCGGTCGAGAGTTCCGGCGAAATCGAAGGCGATGCCGATCCATGGAGACTGCGGATCGCCCTTCTCTGCGGTGACGCGGGCGCGTCGCAAGTGGCGATCCTGCATCGTGGTCGGGGGTAGTTCTCGGTCGATCTCGGCTTCGGCGGCTCTCTGAGCGGAAGCATGCGTGACGCCCCATTCGATTACCCGTCCAGGAAGCGGGTGCCAATGGGTGATCAGGTTCAGATCCATCGAGTAAGAACTCCTGCGTGTGTCGTCGAGAAGCCTGCTCTGAAAATGGGCAGACGACGAACTATCCCATCTGGGGGACTGAATTGTCCGAAATACTACAATCTAAACAAGAACAGGTTCTAGAAGCGTCTTGTTCGATTAGGATCATTCGGTGCTTCCGGACCCTTTAGGTGACGCTGTCGGCGCCGACCACAAGGGCGGACGGCGAGCTGGTTCTCTGACGCCTTGGCTCGGGTTGGCGACGAGTCTGGCGGCGGCATTCATGCAGCTTCTCGATGCGACCATCGTCAACGTCGCGCTCCCGAGTATCGCCGTCGATCTTCGAGCCGGCGTCTCGGCGCAGTTGCTCATGGTCAGCGTGTACATCCTGGCTTTTGCCTGTTCGTTGATCACTGCGGCCCGGCTGGGGGACCTGTTCGGTCGCAGAGTCGTATTTCTGACGGCACTGTCCGTGTTCGTCGCCGCCTCGTTGCTGTGCGGGCTCGCTCAGAGCGCGACGATGCTGATCGTCTTCCGCGGTCTGCAAGGTCTGGCGGCCGGTTCGATGTCCGCGCAGACCTTTGCCATAATCTCCGGTCTGTTTCCGAAGGCGAGGCATCCGCGGGTATTCGGGATTTACGGCGCGACGATAGGGCTGGCAACGGTCAGCGGGCCTCTGGTGGGCGGACTTCTGATCGAGTGGAATCTCTTCGAGTGGGGCTGGCGCCTGATCTTCTTCGTCAACATCCCGATCGGCGTCGCCGCCTTGATTCTCGGGTATTTCCATCTCGTCGATGCTCGCGCTGAGCATGTGCGCTCACTGGACCTCATCGGCGCCGCGCTGTCGTCGCTGGCACTGTTCCTGCTGATCCTTCCCCTGGCTGAGGGAAGGGCGCGTGGATGGCCTACAGGTCTTGTCGTAATGCTCGCGATGTCGGTGCCGGTGGCATTGGCGTTCGTGCTCTACGAATCGCGGCTGGGGAAACGGGGCGGTGATCCCGTCCTTCGGCTCGAACTCTTCCGCGACCGAGCATTTGCGATCGGCGCGGTTCTTGCGTTCGTATTCTTCGGAACCCTGACTTCGTTGATCTTCACCATCAGTCTCACGCTTCAGTTCGGCTTCGGGTTCTCCGCATTGCGAGCGGGCGTCATGACGCTGCCGTGGGCCGTCGGAATGGGCGTGGCGGCGGTTCTCTCGTCGGCGGTGTATCGCATGCTCGGAAACCGCGTCCTGATCCTGGGGATGGTCGTCTTTGCCGGCTCGCTGATCGCGTTGTCGGTCATCCTCGAGCACGAAGGAACCGATCCGCGCTGGCTCGCGCTCGCCGGCCCGCTGCTTCTCGGAGGCGCAGGGCTCGGACTGTTCGTGGCACCGCTGCAAACCGCGATCCTCGCGACGGTCGAACCCGCGCACGCGGGTTCGGTGTCGGGACTGCTTCCGACCGTTCAGCAGGTTGGCAGCTCCATCGGACTGGCCTTGATCGGAGTGGTGTTCTTCTCGCTCGTCGCTGGGCAAGCTCCGCAAGCAGTGCACGGGGAGCGGCCCGAGTATGTTGCGAATCTTGAAGCCGCCGGGGTGAGTCCTGGTCTCGTCGATATCGCCGAAAAGGCATTTGTCGATTGCGCGACAAGCCAATTGGCGTCCGGAACGCCGATGGAAGTGGCGCCGGAGTGTCGCCGCGAAGGAACTGCCGGCCCCGGGGGGCAATCCGTTCAGGTGGCAGTTGATGCCGCGTACGCATCTACCCGGGCGGCGGCCGGCGAAGCATTTCTCGAAGCTCAGCGCCGTGTACTCGCGATCATCGCAGCAATTGCGCTCGGTATCGGATTGGCGTCGACTGCCCTACCTCGGGTCAATTCGCCAGTCTGAGAATTGCTCTTGACTCGAACGGGTGTTCGAGTACCCTGTGTTTCAGGGGATCGGGGGATTCAATGAGTGTTCTGTTGTCGGATGTGGTGTCGGGTTCTGCGGTGGGGTTGCGCGGACGTTTGTGGCAGTTGACGGCTGCTGAGTTGCGGGCTGCTGCGGTGTCGGCGAGCGCGGAGATTCTGCGTCTCGAGGCCGTTCGGGTGGCGGTGGTGGACGAGTTGTCGTTGCGTCCGGATGATCAGGTGATCGCGAGCCGCGGGGTGGGTGCGTGGTTGGCGTCGAACACGATGTTGCAGGTGCGGGATGGGAAGAAGATCGCCGCGTTGGGTGCTGCGTTGCGGCCGTTTCCGGCGGTGGCGGCTCGGTTCGATTGCGGGGATTGTTCGTTCGATCATGCCGTGTTGATCGTCTCGTTTTGTGAGTCGCCGCCGAAGGGGATGCCGGAGGAGGCGTTGCCTCGCTGTATCGATTTGTTGTTGGCTGCTGCGTCGGGTGTGGAGGCGACGACGACGAAGGTGCGGCATGTGATCGCGACGTTGGAGCGGTTGTTCGAATCCGATGAGATTCCGCCCGCCGAAGATGTGGATCGCAACGAACTCCGGATCGCGTCGACTTTGAATGGTCGGGTGGTGGTGCGTGGGGATTTCGATGCCCTCACCGGCGAAATGTTGTTGTCGGCGTTGTCGAATCTGACGATGCCGACCCCGGCACCGGATGGGACGCCGGATGCTCGGTCGGCGGCGAAGCGGACCGCGGACGGGTTCACCGAACTGATCCGCCGGTATCTGGATTGCGCCAAGACCGGTATGGATGGTGGTCAGCGGCCGCACGTGAACGTGCACATCAATGCCCGTGATCTGGCCGAGCACCGGGACTGCGCCGCAACACCAACTGGTGATGGCGGGTCTGTGTCGGATCTCGATGTGGGGCACATGCCCTGGCTGGGACCACTCTCGGTGTCACAGACCAGGCTTCTCGGGTGCGACTGTTTCCTGTCGACTGTCCTACTCGATGATCACGGGGCGCCGTTGGACGTGAAACCCGGGAAACGGTTGGTCACCGCCGAACAGAGAGTGGCGTTGATCGCCCGAGACAAGGGATGCGCGTTCCCCGGCTGTACGTGTGTTCCGGCCTGGACGGATGCGCACCATATTCGGCACTGGGCCAATGGCGGCCCGACGGTGATGAACAACCTGGTCCTGCTGTGCCGTTCGCATCATCGGTTGATGCACCGAAAATCCGGGTTCGTCGGAAAGTGGGAAATCCGGATCGGCGTCGACAACAAACCCTGGTTCATCCCGCCGCCCTCGATCGACCCGCAGCGGCACCCGCGGCCGGCGAACACCACCTTCACAACCTGAGGGAGCAATCCTTTTCGGGGACAACATGAAACGACCAGCTTCGCATCGAATTAGACCCGATGCGAGGCTGGTCGTCGTGCTTGGCGAACTCGTGCTTGGAAAATCGTGTCAGAAGATACTCTGAGTACGCCAGAGATCCGAGACGGAAACTCCCACACGCTCGAGAAGCGTTCGCACCAAAGGCAATCCGATACCGATGACACTCGAGGGATCACCCTCGATCCTCTCCACGAACCAGCCGCCGAGACTGTCGAGCGTGAATGCTCCGGCGACTTGGAGAGGTTCGCCCGTTGCCAGGTATGCCTCGAGATCTTCGGTGGACGGTTGCGCGAAATGAACGACTGTTGCGCTGTGATCCGAGGCCATGCGAACGATGCGGCCGTCGGCGACGCGCAGGACACAGTGCCCGGTCAAGAGAGTGGCGCTGCGTCCGGCCATTGCGGCCCATCGCTTTCGGGCGATATCGACGCTGCCCGGCTTGCCTTGAAGTTGCCCGTCGATCAGGAGCATCGAATCGCACCCGACTACGACTACGTCGGTGAGATTGTCGGCGGCAAGACCGGGAACGATCTCGGCGGCCTTGGCCTCCGCCAGCACCGTCACGACTTTTTCGGGAGCGGCGTCGGGGCCGAGGTTGTCGGCAATCTTGTCCTCGTCGACACCGGAGACACGTACAAGCGGCGAAACCCCGGCCGCCCGCAGAACTGCGAGGCGAGCCGGGGACGCTGAAGCCAGAACCAGTTGAGTCACGTCAGCAGAGTGATCGTCAGCTGCGACGGATCGCGGGGTTCAGGTACGCGTACGGCGAGAACGGCGCACGCGTGCGGTGGAACTGAGTCGGATCGCCCCAGGTCTCCGCGGGAACGTTCGACTCGGGAGCTTGACCGCTGCCGGCAGCGGCAGCGAGCACGCTGACGAGTGCTGCGATCTCGACGTCGGTGGGTGAACCCTTGACGATCTTGATGACCGACGCGTCGGATGTCGACCTCTCGGTCAGCTCCGTGAGCGACGCGTCCGTCGCGGTTCCCTCGACTACCGCACCGTTGGTCGGTGCAGTCTCCGCCAGTGCGACATCTTCGCTGAGAATGTCCTCGGTGGTTGCGGTCATAGGGGAATGTTCCCATGCTTCTTGGGCGGAAGGGAAACGGCCTTGCGCTCGAGCAGTCGCAATGCGGAGACGATCTGTCCGCGGGTGTGCGACGGAGGAATCACAGCGTCGACGTATCCGCGCTCGGCGGCGACGTACGGGTTGACGAGGGTGTCCTCGTACTCGTTCTGCAGCTTGAGGCGCAGCGCATCGACGTCTTCGCCGTTCTTGGCGGCTTCGAGAAGCTGCTTGCGGTAGACGAATCCGACTGCTCCGGATGCACCCATGACGGCGATCTGAGCGGTCGGCCATGCCAGGTTCACGTCGGCGCCCATGTGCTTGGAGCCCATGACGTCGTACGCTCCGCCGTAAGCCTTGCGGGTGATGACCGTGATCTTTCCGACCGTTGCTTCGCCGTACGCGTAGAGGAGCTTCGCGCCGCGACGAATGATGCCGTTGTATTCCTGCTCGGTTCCGGGAAGGAAGCCGGGAACGTCGACGAGGGTGATGATCGGGACGTTGAACGCGTCGCAGGTGCGCACGAAGCGTGCGGCCTTCTCCGAGGCGTCGATGTCGAGGCAGCCCGCGAACTGGGTGGGCTGGTTGGCGACGATGCCGACCGAGCGGCCGTCGACGCGACCGAAACCGACGATGATGTTCATCGCGCGCTCGGCCTGGACCTCGAGGAACTCGTCGTCGTCGAGGATGCGACGGATGACCTCGTGCATGTCATACGGCTGGTTGGCCGAATCAGGGATGAGGGTGTCGAGTTCGATGTCCTCGGCGGTCAGACTGTCTTCGATCGAACCGACGATCGGGTCGGTGATCTCGCCGCGGGGAGCTGCTGCCTGGTTGTTGGACGGCAGGTAGCTGAGCAGGTCCTTGACGTAGTCGAGGGCATCCTGCTCGCCGGAAGCGACGTAGTGTGCGACGCCGGACTTGACCATGTGGGTGCGAGCACCGCCGAGGTCTTCCATCGTGACGTCTTCACCGGTGACCGTCTTGATGACGTCGGGGCCGGTGACGAACATCTGGGAGGTCTCGTCGACCATCACGACGAAGTCGGTCAGCGCGGGGGAGTAGACGTGGCCGCCGGCAGCGGGTCCCATGATCAGTGAGATCTGGGGGATGACGCCCGATGCCTGGACATTGCGATGGAAGATCTCGCCGTAGAGGCCGAGCGAGACGACGCCTTCCTGGATGCGCGCGCCTGCACCTTCGTTGATGCCGACGAGGGGGCGACCGGTGCGGATCGCGAGGTCCATGACCTTGACGATCTTCTCACCGTAGATTTCGCCGAGCGATCCGCCGAAAACGGTGGCGTCCTGTGAGAAGACACAGACGTCGCGGCCGTCGATGGTGCCGTAACCGGTGACGACGCCGTCGCCGACCGGGCGGTTGTCAGCGAGACCGAAGTTCACACTCCGGTGCCGTGCCAGTGCGTCGAGTTCGACGAAGGAGCCCTCGTCGAGGAGGGCGGTGATGCGCTCGCGGGCGGTCAGCTTGCCTTTGGCGTGCACCTTGTCGATGGCGGCTTCGCCGCTCGGTGCCTGCGCCTGGGCTTGGCGATTCCGCAGGTCCGCGAGCTTTCCCGCGGTCGTGTGGATATCGGGTGCGGCCGCCGCCTCCGGCGCGTTCGGCTCTTGGACAGTGGTCATGGACGTGAGCTTAACGAGAGTGCGTGGGGGGCTTCGAAGGCAGGTCCGATTGTCGCTGTCTTGCAGGCTCAAGCTACTGACCAGTACATTCTCGCTGTCGTCATAGGCTGGGACTATGTGGACCGACTTGAACCGACCGCCCCTCGACGGCAATGCCCTACGACGCGCACTCGTGCGCAGTGACAACGATGACGCGCGCGTTTTCTGGAACCGCCTCGACGTGGTCGAGGAGACCGGCTCGACGAACGCGGATCTCCTTGCGCGAGCGGCAGATCCGGATGCAGACCGTCACGTTCTGATCGCCGAATATCAGGCGAGTGCCCGCGGCCGGCATTCGCGCACCTGGGTGAGTCCGCCGCAAGCGCAGATCTCGATGTCGGTTCTGCTGTCGATGCCCGGAATGAAACTCACGGACATGGGTTGGCTCCCGCTGCTGTCGGGAATCGCGGTCGTCGACGCGCTGCGCAACGTGGCCGAAGTGCCCGCAGAACTCAAGTGGCCGAACGACGTTCTCATCGGCGACAAGAAGGTTGCCGGAATTCTGGCCGAGGTGGCAAGGACTGCGCCCGATCCCGCGGTGGTGGTGGGTATTGGGTTGAACGTGAGCCTGGGTGTGGAGGAGCTGCCCGTCCCGACCGCTACATCACTCCTCGTCGAAGAAGCATCGACTGTCGACCGCGACACCCTCGTTCGAGCAATCGCCCGTGAGTTGGCGACGCAGTTCCGTGCTTGGGAATCATCGAAATGGGATACATCTGTGTTGGCTGCCGAATACCGGCAGCGCTGCGGGACGCTGGGCAAACGAGTCCGCGCGGTCTTGCCGGGCGACAAGGAGGTGTTCGGTATCGCGACCGACGTCGACACTTCCGGCCGCGTCGTCATCGAGATCGAGGGAACAGACGGGGAGACCTTTGCGGTCGCTGCGGGTGATATCACGCACCTTCGGGCCGCCCCGGTAGCCGAATCATGAGCCTTGCCGGATTTTCTGGCACCAAAGTGCTAATTTTTGGCCCTGGCCGGTTTTCGAACCAACCGTCCGTCCTTCATTTCACTTAACTGCGGGATCTACTGAGCTGCCTAGGGGCGTCATGACCACACCGATCGTTGTTCCGACCGAAGCCGAGACGGCCGAGAGCGCTCGCCGCGTACTCACCGGCGTGACGGTGCTGCTCGGTGTCCTCACATTGGGCCTGGGTATCGCGGTACTCGCATGGCCGGATGCCACCCTTTTCGTGGTCGCGGTGGTCATTGCAATTCAGTTGTTCGGATTCGGAATCGTCCAGATCATCCGTTCGTTCGCGGACGTGACGGCTTCAGGTGGAACTCGGACGCTTGTCGCGATCTCCGGCGCGTTGGCAGTGCTCCTCGGATTCCTGGTTCTCCGTAGCCCTTTGCAGACGGTGGTTCTGATCGCATTGGTGATCGGTGCCTGGTGGGTATTCCGCGGCGTTCTCGATCTGGTCGACGCAGCGTCCGGGCACACCGTCGATCGCGGTCTGTCGATCGTGCTCGGTGTCATCAGCATCGTCGCGGGCGCGATCGTCCTTCTTCAGCCCGAACTCTCGCTCGACGTCTTCCGCATCGTGGTCGGCGTATGGATGGTGCTGTACGGCATCATCATCGTCGTGACCCCGCTGGTGCTGCGAAAGATCGCGCAGCCCTGAGCGTGCCCTGAAGATGGGTGTGCCTGAAAGTCGGTGTGCCTGAAAGTCGGTGCGGGGTGGCAGACTTCCCGTCATGGGATATCCCGAAGACGCCCTCGCTCAGGACGAGGAACTGATACTGCATCGCCATCCTCATTGGAAGATGTTGGTGCTTCCGGCGCTGACGTTCGTGCTTGCGACGGCCGTCGCCGGGTTCTTGTTGGGCCTCGCACAGACGAGATTGGACGGCACGGCTCGCACCGTGTCGTCCATTGCCGTCGGAATCATCTGGCTCGGCGTCGTGGCCTGGCGATCGGTTGCGCCGTTCACGGTCTGGAAGTTCACGCATTTCATCGTCACCGATCGGCGGGTGCTCATCCGCCACGGAGTGCTCACGCATACCGGTATCGACATTCCCATGGGGCGGATCAGCAATGTTCAGTTCCGCCACGGCCTGATCGATCGAATGCTCAAGACCGGAACTCTGGTCATCGCATCGGCCAGTGACGATCCGCTCGAGTTCGACGACATTCCGGATGTCGAGCATGTTCACGCCCTCCTGTATCACCAGGTTTTCGATTCGACGCAGCAGCCGCCACAGCAGCCACTGCAGCGGCCGATCGTCGAAAACGACGACCCGAACGATCGAAATGGCTGGTAATCAACGTGCAAAGGCGTGTTGTCCGTAGTCTGTTCGTGTGACTGCCGTATTGCTAGCCGAAGACGACGAGGCCATTGCCGCACCCCTTTCCCGTGCATTGGGACGGGAAGGGTATTCGGTGACCGTCGAACCGACCGGACCCGCTGCGTTGCAGCAGGCGCTCGAAGGTGATTTCGATCTGTTGATTCTCGATCTCGGCCTTCCGGGCATGGACGGCCTCGAGGTCTGTCGACAGATCCGTGCGCATCGCACCTCGCTCGCCGTGCTGATGTTGACCGCCAGAACCGACGAAGTCGACTTCGTGGTCGGGTTGGACGCGGGCGCCGACGACTACGTCAGCAAGCCGTTTCGTCTCGCCGAGTTGATGGCACGTGTGCGAGCACTCCTGCGTCGCCACGGTGGCCGCGAGGACACGATCGTCGAGGTCGGTGGCATCAGACTCGAGCCCGCGGCACGACGCGTACTCGTCAACGGTTCCGAAATCGCCTTGGCCAACAAGGAATACGAGCTTCTGCGGGTCCTCCTCGAGCATGCCGGTGAAGTAGTCTCGCGCGATACGATCCTTCGTGAGGTGTGGGGCGACGTCGAGCTTCGTGGATCGAAGACACTCGACATGCACATGTCGTGGCTGCGCCGCAAGATCGGTGACGAGGGCCCCGCCGTGGAACGCAGAATTGCCACCGTCCGCGGTGTCGGTTTCCGAATCAACACCGACTAGCAACTCGAGAACCAGGAACTGCCGGCATGCGGCGTCGCATATTGCAGTCGATTCTCGCTGTCGTGATCATGACGGCGTTGCTGCTGGGAGTTCCGCTGATCTACACGGCGTGGCTCTGGGTGGAGGACGTGACGCGCAGTGACCTCCGGGTGCGACTCGACCGGATGGCCGCCGAGGTCATCGCACAGGAGGGCACCAACGGACTCGTCGAAGGTGCGTTGAACACCGATTCGCTCAAGGTCCTCACCCCGAACGACGGGCGCCTCGTCGTCGTGTATCCGACCGTCGTCGACGGCGCCGCACGCGTCGACGTCGGTGAGGCGACAGTCAAGAACGCACTCGTCGAATCGCTCGCGATGGGAACCTCAGGCTCGTTGCGCCTCGAAGTGCCGTCGGAGAACCTGCGCACCCAGCAGAAGCAAGCGGTGATGGCCGTCGGCGTGCTCGTGCTTCTGTCCATCACGGCAGGCACCGTCGTCGCCGTGGTCACTGCGCGTCGGCTGGCCGATCCGCTGCAGGATGTGGCCGACCGGGCGGCGCGCCTCGCCGAAGGTGACTTCCGGCCGGATCCTCGTCGGCACGACATCCCCGAACTCGACCGCGTGTCCGACGTGCTCGACGCGGCAACGGTGGAGATTTCGGTGCGGCTGCAACGAGAGCGCGCGCTGGTTGCGGACGTCTCGCATCAACTGCGCAGTCGACTGACTGCCGTGCGGCTGCGCCTGGACGAGTTGTCCGTTCACGAAGATCCTGACGTCGTGAACGAGGCCGAGGAAGCCATGGCGCAAGTAGACAGGCTCACCGACGGAATCGACGACCTGATTCGCTCGTCGCGCACCAGCGGGTCGTCGGCGAGTCTGGTGTCGGTGGTCGGCGAGCTGGAACAGGTGACCCGCGACTGGCAGGCTCAGTTCGACGGAGAGGGGCGCAGGCTCCGCCTACGAGGCGATCGCACAGTGATGGCTGCAACCACAGGTTCGCGTCTGCGTGAAGCTGTTTCCGTTCTGGTCGACAATTCGTTCGAACACGGCGAAGGCACGTGCACGGTGTCGGTCCGATTGATCGACGGTACCGGTCGCAGTTCGTCTCGTCGTGACTCGATGGTGTGCGTCGAGGTCACCGACGAAGGCTCCGGCGTGGAGAACGATCTTGCACCGCACATCTTCGACAGAGGATTTTCGGGGGCCGGGTCCACCGGCGTCGGGTTGGCGCTCGCACGTGCACTGATCGAAGCCGACGGGGGCCGACTGGAACTGCAGAGGCGTAAGCCTGCCTTGTTCGCCGTCTTCTTGCCGGTGGCCAACACTGCTCCGCCCGCGGACGTCGTTCCGCACCGCGAGCCGCGCTGACCGAAAGGCTCGCGCAGACGGAAAACTCAGGAGTGCCCGAGTTCCTCTTCGGCGTCAGGAATGACCGGGTCAGGCGCTGTGGTTTCGGTTAACGCCGTGGTTTCGGACAATCCCGTGGTGTCGGATAGTTCGAGCGGTTCCGGATTCTCGTCGGGAAACACGAACTTGCGGAAGGCCCAGAATCGGAACGCCATCTGCAGCAGGTTGCCGATGACGTACGCACTGATGAAGTCGGCGATGTTCTCCGTCGCCAAGCTGACTTCGGGTACGCGCAGGTTGAAGACGTAACTGGAGATGTACAGCGGGATGAAGCTGATGACGACGCCGATGGCGCTGATGATGAAGAACAGGGCAGCCTCGTGCGCTGGTTCACGGCCACCACGGTTCTTGAACGACCACTCGCGGTTGAGAATGTACGACGCGATCACCGCGACGACGCCGGCGATGATCTTGGCCGTGATCGGCTTGGATTCGAGGATCGACAGCTTGAGTGTGTAGAAGATGCCGGAGTCGATCAGGAAGGTCGTTCCGCCGACGATCGCGAATTTGATCAGCTCGCTGTGACGCAGAGCGATGTCACGAAACGGTTGGGGTATGCGGGCAATGACCCCGTCGACAAATGGCACAACAGATGAGTTTACGAAACGAAACCGCGTTACCACCAATTTGCCGCGGATTCATCAGCAGAATCACAGATTGGGAACGCTGAATGAACGGGCGAACGCGGCACATGACAACATAGAGAGCCGTGACCGGCAACAACGATCCCGCGCAGATCCCCGCCCGCCCGACCACCCCTCGACCGGCAAAAGCATCCATGCCCGTCGTCACCATGATCGGTGGCGGACAGTTGGCCAGGATGACTCACCAGGCGGCGGTGGCCCTGGGCCAGACGCTCCGAGTGCTCTCCGGGACTGCGGACGAGCCGGCAGCTCAGGTCAGCCCCGACGTCGTGCTCGGCAGCCACACCGACCTCGACGCTCTTCGCCGCGCAGCGGTCGGTTCCAACGCGTTGACGTTCGACCACGAGCACGTGCCGACCGAACATCTCGAGGTTCTGGTTGTCGAAGGCGTGAACGTTCAGCCTCCGCCGCACGCTCTGATCTTCGCTCAGGACAAACTGCTGATGCGTCGCAAACTTGCCGAACTGGGCGCACCCGTACCCGCGTACGCCGAAGTGACGTGGGCAGAAGACGTCGTGCGTTTCGGTGCCGAACACGGTTGGCCGCTTGTCATCAAGGCAACACGCGGAGGCTACGACGGCCGGGGCGTCTGGATCACCGACGATCAGGACGAAGCAGAAGCCATTGTCACCGAGCAGCTGAACAAGGGTGTTCCACTGATCGTCGAGGAAATGGTCTCGATGCGTCGGGAACTGTCTGCCATGGTTGCGCGGTCACCGTTCGGGCAGGGTGCTACGTGGCCGGTCGTCGAGACCGTTCAGCGCAACGGCCAGTGCGCCGTCGTGATCGCACCTGCCCCCGAGCTGTCGAGTGCCGTTGCCGAGGAAGCCGAGCAATTGGCGCTGCGCATCGCGTCCGAACTCGGCGTCGTCGGCTCGATGGCCGTCGAACTCTTCGAGACGACGGACGGCACTCTCGTGGTCAACGAGTTGGCGATGCGCCCGCACAATTCCGGTCACTGGACGATGGACGGCGCCCGCACCTCTCAGTTCGAACAACATCTGCGCGCGGTCCTCGACTACCCGCTCGGAGACACCTCGCCGATCGCTCCGGTCACCGTGATGGCGAACGTTCTGGGTGCACCGGAAGCGCCCGAGATGACGATGGACGAGCGTGTCCATCACCTGTTCGCTCGGATGCCCGACGCGAAGATCCACCTGTACGGCAAGGGTGAGCGCAAGGACCGCAAGATCGGGCACGTCAACATCGTGGGCGGCGCCGGATCCATCGACGATCCGAATTACGTTGCCGCAGTTCGGGAACGCGCCGAGCGGGCAGCACATTGGCTTTCGTACGCAGTTTGGACCGACGGATGGGATGTACACGGTGAGTGAGAGCGCGCAGGTCGGCCTGATCATGGGCAGCGATTCGGATTGGCCGACCATGGAAGCGGCAGCCGAAGCGTTGGCCGAATTCGGTATCCGCTTCGAGGTCGGAGTCGTCTCGGCGCACCGTACGCCTCAGCGGATGCTCGACTACGCCAAGGACGCCGCCGGCCGCGGAATCAAGGTCATCATCGCCGGTGCCGGTGGCGCCGCACACCTTCCGGGCATGGTTGCCTCGGCAACGCCGCTGCCCGTCATCGGAGTTCCGGTGCCGCTCAAGTACCTCGACGGTATGGATTCGCTGCTCTCGATCGTCCAGATGCCGGCCGGTGTCCCGGTGGCAACAGTGTCGATCGGCGGGGCTCGCAACGCCGGTCTGCTGGCCGCTCGGATTCTCGGCGCTTCCGATCCCGCACTGCAGCAGCGGATGGTGGCATTCCAGGAGAGCCTCGAGTCGATGGTGCTCGACAAGGACAAGGCGCTTCGCGAGAAACTGCTGGGCTGATCTTCTCGTGTGTGCACGACGCGGGCTGCCGCTGATCCGAGCGAGTCGGGGCAGCGCGCAGTCCGCATTCGTCACTCGCGTCGCCCTGTTCTACGCCGGGCTTCTCGGCGCGGACATCAGCTTCGACGACGAGTCCGGGATCTTTGTCGCTTCCGGGCTACGCGGCGGGTTCGCCAGAGGTGGAACAACTCTCGGTGGTGTGTATCTCACGCGGAGAAACACGACTCGATCCGTCCTTCGTCACGAGGCTGTCCACGCAGACCAATGGGCCAGGTACGGAATCGTATTCGGGCTGCTCTATCTGCGTGAGGAGCTGCGTCATCGCGGGCCGCGGAACCGATTCGAAATCGAGGCCGGACTCGAAGACGGCGGCTACCGCACCTGAGCAAAGCTACTGTTGGCGGCATGGCTCGTTTTCCGACTAGTGAACGCTTCGTCCGCTGGAGCGCGGATCATGCTCGCGGTGTGGACATCTGCATCGCGACGGTTGCCGCACTGTTCAGCGTTGTCGTTGCGGTCGAGGCGAGTCCGCTGGCGGTGTTCATCTCGCTGGGCATGACGGTTCCGCTGGTGTGGCGGCGCTCGCGCCCGGAACTCTCCGGCATGGTGATCGCCGGGTTCTCGGTACTGCACGTGATCTTCATCGGCAATACGCTGCTGGCGTCCGCCGTCGTTGTTCCCATCTCCCTGTACGCGCTGGCCGCCTACGGAGCACGGTGGAGTTCACTCACCGGTCTGCTGCTCGCGTTGCTCGGCTCGATTGCCGGGACTGTTCGATACTTCGGCTACGACGGAATTCCGGTGTCGTCGCAGGTCATGCAGTCCGTGGCCGTCATGATCTTCATGCTCGCGGTCTGGGCGTTCGGTGATCTGCGTCGAGTCCGCACCAAACAACTGGAAGGCCTGACCGAGCGCGCACGGTTGCTCGAACTCGAGCGTGCGCAGGAAGCGGAAATCGCGACGATCAGCGAGCGGTCGAGGATAGCGCGCGAGATGCACGACATCGTCGCGCATTCGTTGACCGTTGTCATCGCCCAAGCCGACGGCGGACGCTACAGTGCGGCGAAGGACCCGCAGGCTGCCGTTCAGGCACTCGAAACCATTGCCTCCACGGGCCGCCAGGCGCTGACCGACATGCGCTCGCTTCTGTCGGTTCTGCGCGAGGACACGCCCCGTGACTTCTCGGTGATCCCGGGCGCGGGCGACATCGACAGTCTGTTCCACGAGTTGCGCAGCAGTGGGCTCGACATCGCCGTCAGCGTGACCGGCGAACCACGCGAACTCTCGGCAGGTGCGGGGTTGACGGCGTATCGCATCGTCCAGGAATCGCTGACGAACGTTCTCAAACATGCCGGACCAGGAGCACAGGCGAGCGTCGAGATGACGTGGGCTGAAACCGAACTCGTTCTCGGCATTACCGACGACGGACGAGGTGGCAGCGCAGCGTTGGTCGAATCGTCACCAGGCGGGCAGGGACTGATCGGAATGGCCGAGCGCGCCAAACTGCACGGAGGCAAAGTAACCGCCGGACCGAAATCTGGCGGTGGATACAGTGTCCGGGCTGTCCTGCCCTACGAACGAACGTCTGGGTAGGTCTTGAAACGTCTGCAGGTCTTAAGGTGAGTGGCATGGACGAACACGTGGCTCCGATTGCAGTGGCACTGATCGACGATCAGCAGCTGGTCCGCGCAGGTTTTCGAATGGTCATCGACTCGCAGCCGGATCTGTCCGTGGTGGTCGAGGCTTCGGACGGTCAGCAGGCATTGACCGAATTGGCCGCCCGTCATGTCGACGTCGTCCTGATGGATGTCCAGATGCCGAAGATGGACGGCATCGAGGCGACCCGTCGGCTCCTGGCCGATCCCGATGCACCGAAGGTCGTGGTGCTCACCACCTTCGACAACGACGAGTACGTGATGTCGGCAATCAGGGCGGGCGCCAGCGGATTCCTGCTCAAGGACGTGCCACCGGAGCAGTTGCTCGACGCCATCCGCACCGTGCACCGCGGGGACGCGGTGATCGAGGCCCGGGCCACCCGGCGACTGCTTCAGCACGTCGGGCCGCTCCTGGAAGGTTCGGCGCCCGAAGCGCAGTTGCCCGAAGAGTTGACCCCCCGCGAGGTCGAGGTGCTCGAGGCCATGGCGTACGGGCTGTCGAATTCGGAGATCGCCGCCAAATTCCACGTCTCCGAAACGACTGTGAAAACCCATGTCGGACGGGTTCTTTCGAAGACGCATTCACGTGATCGCGTGCAGGCAGTCGTCTTCGCCTTCCAGATCGGCTTGGTCAAGCGCGCCGACCTCCTCGGTACCGAGGGCTGACGAGCAGTCGTGTCCAGTCCTACCCCGGGATGACACCGGGGTTTCGAAGATCGCCCCGCGCTCCGACGCGGAGACCACTTGCGCTGCAATAACGTCGATTCCGTCATAGCGAGAAGCTTTACGGAGGGCAAAAGAATGCATGCGCACACCACGACGGAACCAGCCGAAGTGCCGGCGATCACCGCGCGCGGTGTCACCAAGGTGTACGGCACCGGTGAGACCACGGTTCACGCGCTCGGCGGCGTCGACGTGGACTTCGGCCGTGAGCGGTTCACCGCGATCATGGGCCCGTCCGGCTCCGGAAAGTCGACGCTCATGCACTGCCTGGCCGGACTCGACACGGTCTCGGGCGGGCAGGTTTTCCTGGGCGACACCGAGGTCACGAAACTCGGCGACACGGAACTCACCGAACTGCGACGCGAGCGAATCGGGTTCGTCTTCCAAGCGTTCAACCTGCTTCCGGTGCTCACTGCTCGGGAGAACATGCTGCTGCCGATGAAGTTGGCAGGCAGTGAACCGTCGCCCGAGTGGATGGACGAGGTGATCGGCAAGCTAGGGCTGTCCCAGCGCCTCGATCACCTTCCGCACGAGTTGTCCGGTGGTCAACAGCAGCGTGTTGCTGTCGCCCGAGCACTCCTGCCGCAGCCCGACGTGATCTTTGCCGACGAACCCACCGGAAACCTGGATTCCCGTTCCGGGACAGAGGTTCTGGGACTCTTGCGCACCAGCGTCCGGGAGACCGGTCAGACGGTCGTCATGGTGACACACGATCCGGTGGCGGCGTCGTATGCGGACCGAGTCGTGTTGATCGCGGACGGGCGCATCGCCGGAGAGATCGACCATCCCACCGTCGACTCGGTGATCGGTGCCATGCGCGCCCTCGGGGCCGACGACTTGGCCGATGTTCCTGCAGCTTCGGGCGCACTGCGATGAAGGGTCTGGCCTTTGCCCAGGCGCGGGCGCATGCCGGGCGCTATGTGGCGTCGATACTCGCCGTGGTGATCGCAGTCGGATACATCGTTGCGACTTTGACAATGAGCTCGACGGTTGATGCGAGTGTGAGTAAATCACTTGCGACGCAATATGAAACCACCGATGTTGTCGCCTCCGGTCCAGGAGTGACAGAAACAGTGCTGAGCGCAGTGCCGGGCGTCTCAGCGGTCGCCGACGACGTGTCGACGTATGTTCGTGTCGATTCCGAGGCAAAGGGCGCGTCCTACGGGGATGCGCTCTCGATCGCCGACAATCCCGAATTGCGTTGGGAGAAGGTGTCGGAGGGGTCGCTTCCCACCGGCCTCGGGCAGGTGTTGGTGAGTGCGGACTCCGGGATACCGATGGGTGCCCGGATCACTGTCACGGCACGAGATTCGACGGTCGGTGCCGCGGCACCCACCGCGGAGGTAGTCGGCTTGGTCGACCTCTCCGGTTCGGCGCAACGTCTGGGCGGGATCAAGATATTCACCACCGCCGAGCAGGTGAGCGCGTGGGCCGGCGACAGTGCCGAACGTGAGTTCCGTGTTGCCGGTGACGGTTCACGCTCGCAGCAGCAACTCGTGGATTCGATCTCGAGCGCGTTGCCTTCGGACTCCACGGTGCTGACCGGAGAAGAAGCCACGGACAACGCCGCAGCAGAATACATGGGCGGCACCAAGATCCTCAGTACGGTCTTGCTCGCCTTCGGCGCCATCGCCGTAGTCGTTGCCGCGCTGGTGATCGCCAATACGTTTGCCGTTTTGCTCGCCGCGCGCACTCAGGAACTCGCGTTGCTGCGATGCGTCGGCGCCACGGCCAAGCAGGTTCGCCGGAGCATTCGCAGTGAAGCCGCGGCGGTCGGCGTGATCGCCTCGGTGATCGGCGTCGGACTCGGTGTCGGACTCGCCTGGGCGATCGGTCGCGTAGCAACGGCCGCGGATGTGCCGGTTCCACTTTCGTCACTGAGCGTCACCCCGGTGACCGTCGTGGTCGGCCTTGCTGTCGGCATCGTGATGACGATGCTCGCTGCATCTGCGCCCGGACGGGCGGCAACGAAGTTGTCCCCGTTGGCGGCACTGCAGCCGATGGAATCCAAGCCCGAGAGCGTTCAGGTGTCGGTGGTGCGCCGGGTTCTCGGCGTCGTGATCCTGCTCGCGGGCATCGCGATGACGGTCCTGGGAGTGACGAATCAGCAGGTGCCGGCCGCAACCGCCGGTGGGCTGTTCTCGTTCCTGGGAATCGCAGCCCTGTCCGGTCGAATCGTGCCTGCACTGATCAATGCCGCGGGTGGCGTATTGGCGAGACTGATCGGTCCGGTGGGAAGCCTGGCAGCAGGCAACGCCGGGAGAAACCCACGCCGGACCTCGGCGACAGCCACGGCGCTGTTGATCGGAGTCGCATTGACGAGCACGCTCGTCGTGGGAATCGCGACGGTCAAGGAAGCTGCACCTGCAGCAATGGACAGCCAATTTCCGGTCGACGTGATGGTGAGCAGCTCCGGCTCCGCGCCCCTGCCCGCCGGTTTGGGGACTGACATTGCGGCCGTCAACGGAGTCGGCGCGGTGAGCGGTCTGGACAAGGCCGAACTGACGATCGACGGGCGCGGCTCGCTGGCCGGATTCGGCGTCGACGCTGCTCGGGTGAAAGATGTTCTGCGTACCGAGATCTCGGTACCCACTGCCGGTCAGCTCGTGCTCTCGCCCGCTGATCTGACCGAGTACAAACTCTCGGCGGGCGATACGGCCACGGTGAGAGGGGATCGCGGCGCCGTCAACGTCAGCGTGATCGAAGGCGTGAAAGGTCAACCAGCGCTGCTGGATCGAGGAGATCTGGGTGCAGCGGCCACTGCACCGACCACCGATTCGTACTGGGTCAGGTTGAATACGGATACTGACGAACAGGCGCTCGCCGCCACCGACCGCATCACCGACCTCGCACGCCAGGAAGCCCCGGGCAGCGATGTTCAGGGAATGACCGAGATGCGTTCAGCCCTCGATTCGATCCTCGACACCATGCTCATGGTGGTTGCCGGATTGCTGTCGGTAGCGGTGCTGATCGCCTTGATCGGCGTCGGAAACACGATGGCGCTGTCCGTACTCGAACGGCGCCGCGAATCCGGACTGCTCCGCGCACTCGGATTGACCAAGAAGGGAATTCGAGCCATGTTGATCTGGGAAGCACTGCTGGTGGCAGGAGTTGCATCGGTGATCGGAGTGTTGTTCGGGATGGTGTTCGGCGTAGCGGGTACCGCATCGGTGTTCGGGATCGAGGACGTTGCCCTCAGCGCAGTGCCGTGGGTGCAGTTGGTGGCCATCGTGTTGATCGGCGGAATCTGCGGTGTGATCGCGTCACTGCTCCCCGCTCGGCGGGCGGGACTGGTGTCACCGGTGACAGCACTCGCGAGCTAGCGCTCAGAACTGCTTTGTGACCTTCTCGGTGCCCACTCGGCGCGCGGTAGCTTCCGTGTCCGGGTGGGCCACCTGCACGAGTGAGGCGCCTGCGGCGAGGACCGCCAGAAGCCCGTCGATCAAGTCGTCTGCCGTGTCCCACGTCCGGCTGGAGAGGACACGATCCGTCGACGCCAATTCGATGTTCTTCGCCGATACACGAGCCGCGTCGATCGTGTCCACTACGGACCGGCCTTCCAACGCCGAACCGGCTCCGGCGCTGCGGAACTGATCGCCGTGGACGCGAATGGACGTTGCGTAATCGGCGACGCCGAGCGGAAGATCGCTCAATCCCTTGCCGAACGCGTCGAGTGAGAGTGCGGCTACTTCGGGTACGTCCGCAACGTCGTCCAGGCGGTCGGCGGTGACAAAAGCCAGTTCGGCGTCGGCGTCGGGGGAGAGGACTACCTCACCGCCTGCCCACCACACACCCAGCAAGACGGCGACGCTCTGCCAGTGTGCGGGCAGCAGCACGGCGACCTTGCCGCCGGGCTCGAGGGCGAACTCGTCCCGAACCATGTTCGCGGTCTTGGCCGCCCAGTTGGCCAGCGTGCTCGCAGACAATTCGATGCGCTCGCCGGTGGCATCGTCGTAGTACGTCACGCGAGGGCCGGCCGGGTCGGCAGTCAAGATCGGTCCGAGGAGGGCGTCGGTCAGGTTGTCTACAGGCGAAGGCACGTCATCAGCTTACGCAGCCGTTCAGTTAACACAGCGGGGACCGTTGGAGGCCGCATCGATCGGGGGACCGGGCGGTGCGGGGGTGGGACTGGTCTCGGTGGTGCTCGCCGATTCAGTCGTGGTCGCTGCGCCTTCGGACGGAGATACCGCGTCCGCGGACTGCGGCCCGGAGTAGTCCTCGGCAATGACGACTCGAACCTTGCCCGAGGACAACGACGAATCCGCCTTGACCGTCAGGCCCCCGAGTGCCTCGGCCACCGCGAGTGCAGCGTCGTCGTCCGCGGACTTTGCGAACACCGTCGATTCGGAGACATCGGCGCCGGTGTTGTTGCCGACCTGACCCTGTTTGTACCCGAGGGCACTCAACGCCTCGGAAACTCCGCTGGCCAACCCTGCGATGTCACTGGCGTTCGCGACGTCGACGGTGATCGAGGACGCATTCACGGTGGTCGGTGCCTCCGAGGTCTCATCCGAGTCCTCGCTGTCGGCGCCGACCAGTCCGGCGATGTATTTCTTGACGGCCTTGGGATCGACCTTGACGATGGACTCGCCGTAATCGGTCATGCCGTTGATGTCGAGAACGGGAATGGTCTCGAATTGCACCTTTCCGCCGGCCAGATTCTGCAACTGCTTGGCGAATTCGATGATGTCCCAGTCGTCGTCGATGACGACGGAACGCTGAACGGCCGAGGTCAACTGACTGAGTTTTCCGGGATCGCTCAGCGTTTTCGCGCTGAGTACCTTGCTGACGAGAGAAGCCATGAACACCTGCTGGCGCACGATCCGGTCCAGGTCGCCGCGAGGAAGGTCGTGTCGTTGTCGCACGAAGCTCAGCGCGTCGGCGCCGTCGAGTGTCTGTTTCCCGGCTGCGAAGTTGGCTCCGGACATCGGTTCGTCGACCGGCGCATTGAGACAGACGTCGACTCCACCCACGGCGTTGGTCAGCAGGACGAATCCGAGTAGACCGACTTCGGCGTAGTGATCGACGGTGATGCCGGTCAGATTCGCCACGGCTCCGATGAGCGCGGTTCGGCCGGCTTCCGTCGACTTCTTGTCTGCTTCGGTGTCGGACGACCCGTTGTTGACCAACTTCAGTCGCTCGGTTTCCTTGGTGGCACCGAACGCGGCGTTGATCTTCGACATACCGATACCGGGGACGTTGACGTATGCATCGCGGGGAATCGAGATCGCGGTTGCGGAACTTCCGTCGTTGGGGACGCGGATCAAGATGATGGTGTCGGTGTTGGAGGCGACTTCCTCGCCGGCGCGCAACGAGTCGAGCTCGCTTTGCGAGAGCGGGTTGCCGTGTGCGTCGGTGCGACTGTCGGTACCCACCATCAAGATGTCGATGGCTCCGTCCTTGCCCCCACCGAGGCCGAGGCCGCTGGCAGTGGCCAGGCTGTTTCTCAACGAGTCCACACCCCGCCACGCGAACCCGGTGACCAGCAGTACGAGCACGGAGAGCACCGCGACCGCTATGCGAGCCGGGCTCGTCTTGGTCCGAATCGGCGCAGGTCGTGGACGCGCGCGGCGCTGCGGTTGCTGGTGGGACACTCCTTCAGGTTACTGGTCCGATGCTCGGCCGCGGGTACCTCGGCGCGGCGTGCCAGACTCAACCATGTGACGAATATCCTGCTCACCGGCGCCCGAGGGCAGCTCGGAACACGTATCGATGCTCTCGCAACGTCGGCGGGTCACACTGTGACGGCCGTCGGTTCCCGCGAGCTCGACATCACCGACAGCCGCGCGGTCGACGAGTTCGTCTCGCCTGATTCGGTGGTGATCAACTGCGCTGCGTACACGGCAGTCGATGCTGCCGAGACAGACCAGGAGGCAGCGAGGGCGGTCAACGAGATCGGACCGCTGAATCTCGCGCGAGCGTGTGCGCGTGCCGGTTCGCGGTTGATCCAGGTCTCGACGGACTACGTATTTCCGGGCGATGCGAGCACGCCCTACGACGTCGATGCCCCGACCGGTCCCGCGACGGTCTACGGCCGAACCAAACTGGACGGCGAGATCGCTGTTCGAGATTCGGGGGCCGACGTGGCCGTCGTGCGTACCGCGTGGGTGTATTCGGGTGTCGGTACCGATTTTGTGGCCACGATGCGAAGGCTCGAAGCAGAACGAGAATTCGTGAACGTCGTGGACGACCAGATCGGGTCACCCACGTACAGCGTCGATCTGGCCGGCGGCATCGTCGAACTCGCGCTGCGGGACTTCACGGGTGCGTCGACATTCCACGTGACCAACAGCGGGCAAGCCAGTTGGTACGAGTTGGCGCGAGCTGTGTTCGAGGAGATCGGCGCGGACCCGGCACGGGTGCGCCCGTGCAGTAGCGCGGAGTTCGTACGCCCCGCCCCGCGCCCGGCATATTCGGTCTTGTCCGAGCGCGCATGGGTTACCGCGGGAATGACGCCGTTGCGTCCGTGGCGAGAGGCTCTGCACGCCGCTCTGGCGTGAGCATTGTTCGGGGCAGTGGCCGCGGACGGCTAGGCTGACCGGCGTGAGTCCCAAGCTGGCCGTGGTAACGGTGACCTACTCGCCAGGCGAGCATCTCGAGAATTTCTTGAGCACGCTCGCTGTGGCGACGACAGAAAAACCCCAGGTCATCATGGCCGACAATGGGTCGACCGATGGTGCCCCCGAGGCCGCTGATGCCAAGTACGAGCATGTCCGTCTGCTTCGTACCGGTGGAAACATCGGGTACGGGGGAGCGATAAATCGGGCTGTCGCGGAGATCGATTCGTCGATCGAATTCGTCGTGATTTCCAACCCGGACGTCCAATGGGCACCCGGTTCACTCGACGAATTGGTGGCTGCGGCAAATCGGTGGCCAAGGGCCGGTGCACTGGGGCCGAAGGTCCTCGAACCGGACGGCAGTGTCTATCCGTCGGCGCGAACGGTGCCCGACATCACCTCGGGCGTCGGGCACGCGTTGCTCGGTACGGTATGGCCGAAGAACCCGTGGACTGCTCGTTACCGTCAGGAGAACGAGGCCGTCACCGAGCGTGCCGTGGGGTGGCTTTCCGGGTCGTGCCTGTTGGTACGACGCGACGCCTTCGACACCATCTCCGGTTTCGACTCTCGTTACTTCATGTACATGGAGGACGTCGACTTCGGTGACCGCCTCGGAAAAGCCGGGTGGCTCAACGTATTCGTCCCCTCTGCTGTCGTCACGCATGCCAAAGGCCATGCGGCAGGACGTCATCCGGAACTGATGTTGCCCGCCCATCATCGCAGTGCGTACCAGTTCCAGGCTGATCGCCATCCGCACTGGTGGCAGGCTCCGTTGCGACTTGCCCTGCGCGGTGGCCTCGCTGTGCGATCCAAGATCGCCGTAGCTTCAGCAGTCCGCGAGCGCGCTCGCACCGACAACTCGACCGACAACCCAACAGTTTCGAACCACGGGGGAAAATGATGTCCGATCAGAATCCGACCGACGCCGTAATCCTGGTAGGCGGCAAGGGCACTCGGCTGCGTCCGCTGACGTTGTCGGCACCCAAGCCGATGCTTCCGACCGCCGGCCTGCCGTTCCTGACACATCTGCTCGCCCGGATCGAGGCAGCCGGTATCAAGCATGTCGTGCTCGGAACGTCTTTCAAGGCAGAGGTATTCGAGGACTACTTCGGCGACGGCTCCAAGATGGGGCTCGAGATCGACTACGTCTTCGAGACCGAACCGCTGGGGACCGGTGGCGGAATCCGCAACGTGCTCCCGAAGTTGCGTGGCGACAACGTCATGGTGTTCAACGGTGACGTGCTCGGCGGCACCGATCTCAACGGCATTCTCGAGACCCACGAGAAGACGGATGCCGACGTGACCTTGCACCTGGTTCGCGTGGGTGACCCGCGTGCATTCGGTTGTGTTCCGACCGACGAGGACGGACGGGTGTCGGCTTTCCTGGAGAAGACGCAGGATCCGCCGACGGATCAGATCAACGCCGGTTGCTACGTGTTCAAGCGCGAGATCATCGAGCAGATCCCCGAAGGACGCCCGGTGTCGGTGGAGCGTGAGGTGTTCCCGAACCTCCTCGCCGAGGGTAAGCGCGTGTTCGGCCACGTCGACTCCTCGTACTGGCGGGACATGGGCACCCCCGAGGACTTCGTTCGTGGTTCCGCCGACCTGGTGCGGGGCATCGCTCCTTCGCCCGCTCTCGAAGGTCCGCGCGGTGAGTCGCTCGTTCACCCCGGTGCCGGAATCGCGCCGGGTGCCGTCCTGATCGGCGGCACGGTCGTCGGTCGAGGAGCCGAAGTCGGCGCAGGTGCGCGCCTCGACGGTGCAATTCTCTTCGACGGCGCGGTTGTGGAAGCCGGCGCGGTGGTCGAACGATCGATCCTCGGATTCGGCGTCCGTATCGGACCCCGAGCACTGGTTCGCGACGCCGTCATCGGTGACGGCGCGGACATCGGTGCGCGATGTGAATTGTTGCGCGGCGCACGCGTGTGGCCGGGCGTGACGTTGCCGGACGGTGGCGTGCGCTTCAGCACAGATGTGTGATCGTTAGCTGACCTACTGGAATACTGGTGGGTATGACTTCTCCTCCGAGCCGTTACGTTGCCCTCGGTGACTCGTTCACCGAGGGCGTCGGCGACGCCGACGAACGATTCCCCAACGGTCTGCGTGGGTGGGCAGACCGAGTGGCCGAGCAGCTGGCGGTGAACAATCCCGAGTTCCGCTACGCCAACCTGGCGATTCGTGGTCGCCTACTCGGACCGATCATCGACGAGCAGTTGGAACCCGCCCTGGCGCTGAAGCCCGATCTGGTGACCATCTACGCCGGCGGAAACGACATGATGCGTCCCAAGCTCGACATCGATGCAGTCGTCGCCCGCTACGATTCGGCAATCGGCCGGCTCACTGCATCCGGCGCTCGGGTTCTGATGTTCACCGCGTACGACACCGGATGGTCCGCCTTCTTCGGCAAGCTCCGCGGACGTCTGGCGATCTACAACGAGCTAGTTCGTGAGGTGGCGGACCGCCATGGCGCGACCCTCGTCGACTTCTGGCGATTCTCCGAATATCAGGACCTTCGGATGTGGGACTGGGATCGACTGCACATGTCGCCCGCCGGGCACGAGAACATGGCGACGCGTGTGCTCGACGTGCTCGGTGTCGAACACGGATTGATCCCGCCCGATCTGGGACCGGCGCCGGTTCTCACGAAAGCCGAAACTCGTCGCGAGGATCGTCAATGGGCACGAGAGTTCTTGGTGCCGTGGGTAGCTCGGCGAGTGAAGGGAACGTCCTCGGGTGACGGCGTAAGCGCCAAGCAACCCGAACTGTCCCCGATTCAGTCCTGATTCTTGCGTTGATGTGCGAGCGCGACCAGGTGGTCGATGGTCTCGCGTTCGGCAGTCGGCGGGAGCGCGTCCACCGGCCACCATCGCAGGTCGGTGGACTCTGCGCTCCGGACGATATGCGAATTATCCGGTGCCACAACGAGAAACCGTAGATCGAGATGTCTGGTAGGGACTCCGAGTGAGCACGTGATCGGATGTGTGTGGGCGGAGAGTAAGTCCGCGTCTATCCGAACGTCGCGAATTCCGGACTCCTCACGAGCCTCCCGCAATGCTGCATCGACCACCGTCTCGTCGTCGGGTTCGCAGTGGCCGCCGAGCTGAATCCACCTGCCCACCTTGGGATGCAGCGTCAGCAGGACGTGGCAGCCACTCTCGTCGAGAACCAGAGACGACGCTGTGATGTGTCCCGGTGCGTGGCGACGAAGGCAGCCGTCCGGAGCCGAATCGAGGAACGCGAGCATCGTGTGCCGCAGTGACTCGTCCGCTTCGGAGGGCGTCACCCAGCCCTCCAGGACGCCCTTGGCCGAGGCGTGCAGCGATTCGGCTGACATGACCTACATCTCCACCAACGCGTCCCCGGGGGCGGAGACGGTGCGCGGAGTCAGTGGTTCGAGTGGGTGCCCGATTGCGACCGCGCCGAGTGGCTGCCAATCGGCCGGGAGATCGAGGTGTCGACGCACCAGGTCGGCGGCGAAGATCGTCGAGCCGATCCAGCAGCTTCCCACACCGCGTGTGGCCAGCGAGACCAGCAGTCCCTGCACGGCCGCTCCGGCGGCGACCGTGAACATCGTGGACTCCGCGGCGGTACGTCGGGGGTCCGGGTAACTGTGTGCGCCGTCGGGTACGCAGAAGGGAATGACGACCTCGGGGGCGTCGAACAGGATGTTTCCGCGTGCAATCCGCGCGTCGACGGATTCGTCGCTGCGACCGTCGGCGCGAAGATCGGCGGCCCACTGCTCACGCATCTTCTCGAGGAGAGAAGTTCGGACGGACTCGGTACGCAGCCACACGAATCGCACCGGCCTCGTGTGGTGCGGTGCGGGCGCGGTGAGTGCCTCGGCGATCGAGTTGCGAATGATCTCCGCGTCGACGGGGTCGCTTGCGAACTGTCGGACCGATCGACGCAACAGCAGCGCCTGGCCGCGGCCCATCGCCGTAGCCTCCTCGGTGCCCAGCCAGAACAGATCGTCCGGGCCGCGGCGAATCAGATCCTGGCCACTCGAACCGTCGTCCTCGAATCGGAGTCCTCGCACGACGGCGACGGGAACGCCGCCGAGTTTGCCCTTGACCAGATCGCCTGCAGCGGCGATCTCGTCGGCGATCGCGATCTCGGTGACGATCAGTTCGTTGCCCTGACTGTCCTGTGCTCCGAGGTAGCCGTGCAGGACCGGAATGCCGGAGGAACCGATTGCGGCGTCGGTCTGTCCGTTGCGCCACGCACGACCCATCGTGTCGGTCACGACGACGGCGACGGACTTGCCCGTGCTCTCGAGAATCCGGGCGCGCAGGCCCGCAGCGCTCGCATCCGGATCCACGGGGAGCAGAGCCAGTTCGGCACCGTCGACGTTGGAGCCGTCGATGCCGGATGCGGCCTGCACGATGCCGAGTTTGTTCTCGGTGATCAGAGTGCGGCCCTTGCGTGCCACGACGCGGACGGCCTCCTGATCCACCAGGAGGCGTCGTGCTGCGTCGCGCTCCTCCGGATCGGTGGGCGAGGAAACGATGCGCCCCTCGACTTTGGAGAACACCTTGCTCGTGACGACAACGACGTCGCCACTTTCGATCCACGGCGTCGCGTCGACGACGGCGGCGGCCAGATCGTCTCCCGGCCGGAATTCGGGAAGTCCGAGCACGGGAATGACTTCGATTGCGGCACCGGGGGAGTGATCGCCGGGAGAGTGATTTCCGTCGCGGCTTGCTTCGGTTCCGGGTTCGGTCACAGTTCGACTCCGGCGATCTCGAAAGCCGTTCGAACCATTTTTGCGGTCTCTTCGGGGGACGTCATCAAAAGTGGGATGCTTCGCACGTCCACCCCGTCGATGTCGGCCGTGTCACCTTCGTCGACGAGCCAGCCGTCGAGAATGCCGTTGATCGAGCGAGCTCCGTAGTGACGACCGATCGCCTCGGAAGTCGTCTCGACCCCGATCACTTCGAGGCACTCGTCAGCCATGCCGCGCAACGGTTTTCCGCCGATGACGGGGGAGAGGCCGACAACCTTGGCGGCGGTGGTGCGCAGGGCTCCGCGAATGCCCGGCACCGCGAGGATCGCGCCGACGCTCACGACGGGATTGGAGGGTGCGATCAGCACGATGTCGGCACCGTCGATTGCCTCGACCACCCCTGGCGCGGGCTTGGCCTGCTCGGCGCCGACGTGAGCGAAGCTGTGAGTTTCCACCTGTGCCCTGTGGCGTACCCACCACTCCTGGAAATGAATCGCCTTCTGCTCACCGTCTTCCGGATCGGTGATCACGACGTGTGTTTCGCTGCGGTCGTCGCTGACGGGAAGCAGTGCGACACCGGGATTCCAGCGATTGCACAACGCTTCGGTGATCGCGGACAACGGATATCCCGTGCGGAGCATCTGGCTGCGAATCAAATGCGTTGCGATATCGCGATCTCCGAGGCCGAACCAATCCGGCTTCGCTCCGTATGCCGCGAGTTCTTCTTTCGCATTCCAGGTTTCACCGGCGTGCCCCCACCCGCGTTCGGTATCGATGCCACCGCCGAGTGTGTACATACAAGTGTCCAGATCGGGGCAGATGCGCAGACCGTGCATCCAGACGTCGTCGCCGACGTTGACGACGGCCGTGATGCGATGTGGGCCTTCGTATTTCTCGAGGGATTCACCACCGACGATTCCGAGCGCATTTTGCACACCTTGAAGGAAACGGGCCCCGCCGACGCCGCCAACCAATACAGTCACGTTCACGACAACAGAGCCTAGGCGGTCGGCGCGTCGTCGTGTCTGGCGGGCAGAAGGTCCCGTCAATTGGGGGCCGGAATACTAATGGATTCATCTCGTTTAGCTTGACCGCGACACGCTGGACGTGTGTAATCTCAAATGTGTCATTCCAACCGCTACTTGTGAGTTCACTTGCAGCGGGGCCGGTTTCGAACACAGTTTCGAACGGTCGACGGGGTGGGGTTGAAGATGGAGTGAAAATTCTGCGCTATTACAGGTGAGGAGGCGGAACGATGCCCAATGAAAATGTCGAGATCAGTTCTCTCGCAATGACAGTAAGCGACGAACCGCAGACCGATTCCCGAGCAGGCGCAGCAGAAGGTGCCTGCAGCAGTGAGTTCGACGGTATGAGTACTCGGCCAGTGCTGAGTCTCGTCACCGGCTTCGAAGAATTGTTCGACACCATCGAGGATCAGTGGCAGGAGCGTGCTCTCTGCGCGCAGACCGATCCCGAAGCGTTCTTTCCTGAAAAGGGTGGATCGACGAGGGAAGCAAAACGGATCTGCCTCGGTTGTGAAGTTCGTGACGAGTGCCTCGAGTACGCGCTCGCGAACGACGAACGGTTTGGAATCTGGGGAGGGTTGTCCGAGCGCGAGCGTCGGCGACTCAAGCGGGGGATCATCTGATCTGCTGCTGAATCGGTTCTGTCAGCGTCGGGGCTGACGGGCGGTCTTCGAAAGTCTGACCTGCAACGGGGAATTGCAGGTCAAGCAACGACTGTTTTGTTCTTCGTGTGACATCAGTTTTTTCGTCTGACGGTGCGTCAGTCCTCGTCGGGCAGTATCAGTCCTCGTCGGGCAATCAGTCCTCGTCGGGCAATCAGTCCTCGTCGGGCAATCAGTCCTCGTCGGGCAATCAGTCCTCGTCGGGCAGTGTCGGGTCGATGACCTGTGGGTCGACGCCCAGATACGTGCCGACTTGATGGACCAACACGTCGTGCACCAGATCCGTGAGTTCTTCCGGATCCTTCGCGCGCTGCTCCAACGGGCGGCGAAAGAGCACAATTCTTGCGCGAGTCGTATTTCCGTGACGGTCGATTCCGGCCGGAATCAGTCGTGACAGTGGAACCGGTCCGTCGGCGATGACCTCCGGCGGCCACGTGACGGACTCCGGATCGTGTGCGTGAATCTTCGGAACTTCGTCCACTGCGATGTCGAGTTTCGTCAACCGGTCGTGCCACGCCAGGTCGACGGGCGAGAAGGCGTCGAGCACCAGGAGATCGAACTTCTCGGCCCGGGTGCGTCTGGCCGGTACCTCCGGGGGAAGTAGCGGTCCGCGCAGGCCACGGCCGTGTCGTTCGATGGAACGAGTGGTGACCGAGCGTCGGCGGCGGGCTTGTGGCATGGCGCCCAGATTACGACAGAAGAAACTGCTCGGTGTGTCCGAGTAGGTTCCGGACGTGGGGAGGGCTAGGCTCCGTACCTGTGAGATCTCTGCGTCGCTGCTGCCGCCCCGGGTGCAAGAACCCCGCCGTCGCGACGCTGACGTATGTCTACTCGGACTCCACTGCGGTTGTCGGGCCGCTGGCGACCGTTGCCGAGCCCCATTCATGGGATTTGTGTGACACTCACGGCTCTCGAATCACCGCCCCCAAGGGCTGGGAACTCGTCCGCCACGAAGGCGGATTCGCGTCGAGCACTCCCGACGAAGACGATCTGACCGCTTTGGCCGAAGCTGTGCGTGAAGCCGGTCTCGGAGATCGCAGCAAGTCCAACGTCGATGCAGATGAGGACATACGTCCCGCAGCTCCGAGTACTGCCCGTACAGGGCGTCGTGGACACCTCCGCGTTCTGCCCGACCCGTCCAACTGACGCGAGATTCGTCGCCGCAGAGGCTAGGCTCGACCGAGTACTTCCACACCCGAGTACTGCGAATCTCCGGACGCCATGCGCCCGGACGTTCCCGTCTGTGAGGGTGCATGCACAAGGAGAGTTTTCAGTGGGGCGAACAGCCGAGTCGGTTGCTGCAATCATCAAGGCGTACGACGTGCGCGGTGTGGTCGGTGAGCAGATCGACGAAGATTTTGTCCGCGACGTCGGTGCGTCGTTCGCCCGCTTGGTCCGTGACGAGGCCGGCGCCGCCACGACGGTGGTGATCGGCTACGACATGCGTGCATCGTCGCCCACTCTGTCCTCGGCTTTCGGTGACGGCGTGCTCGCGCAAGGCCTCGACGTCGTTTACATCGGGTTGGCCTCGACCGACGAGCTCTACTTTGCATCCGGTTTGCTGAACTGCCCGGGCGCGATGTTCACGGCGAGCCACAATCCCGCCAAGTACAACGGCATCAAGATGTGCCGGGCCGGCGCCAAGCCGGTCGGTCAGGACACCGGCCTGGCAGTCATCTCCGCCGAGGTCGTCTCGGGTGTTCCCGCGTACGACGGACCGGCAGGCACCGCCAGCACGAAGGACGTCCTCGAGGAATATGCGAGCTACCTCCGCGGTCTGGTCGACCTGGCTGCGTTGCGCCCGCTGAAGGTTGCAGTCGATGCAGGCAACGGCATGGGAGGGCACACCGCGCCGGCCGTATTCGGGCCGATGCCCCTCGACGTCCTCCCGCTCTACTTCGAGCTCGACGGCACGTTCCCCAACCACGAAGCCAACCCCCTCGATCCGGCCAACCTCGTGGACCTGCAGGCCTACGTGCGTGAAACCGGAGCAGACATCGGCTTGGCTTTCGACGGTGACGCGGACCGTTGCTTCGTCGTCGACGAGAAGGGCGACCCAGTCTCTCCGTCCGCGGTGACCGCACTTGTCGCCAAGCGCGAACTCGCGAAGGAACCGGGTGCGTCGATCATCCACAACCTGATCACGTCACGAGCAGTGCCCGAACTGGTCGAAGAACTCGGCGGCGTCGCGATTCGTACCCGAGTCGGCCACTCGTTCATCAAGCAGGAGATGGCCGAGACCGGTGCCGTGTTCGGCGGCGAGCACTCCGCTCACTACTACTTCCGCGACTTCTGGGGCGCTGATTCCGGCATGCTTGCGGCGTTGCACGTACTCGCCGCACTGGGCGAGCAGGACCGTCCGCTCTCCGAGTTGATGGCGGAGTACACCCGCTACGCGGCCTCGGGCGAGATCAACTCCACGGTGGCTGACGCGGCCGATCGCACGGCCGCTGTGCTGGCAGCATTTGCGGACCGCACCGAGTCGGTGGATCGCCTCGACGGTGTCACGGTCAGTCTCGAGGGGAATGCCTGGTTCAACTTGCGTGCGTCCAACACCGAGCCTTTGCTGCGACTCAACGTCGAAGCGCCCACGTCCGCCGATGTCGACGCGTTGGTGAACGAAATTCTGGCGATCGTCCGGGCTTGAATCCGAGTCTGATCGGTTTGTCGGTGAGCCGAAGCCCTGGGATAGTTGGGGGACTATCTCGGGGACGACGGACTCGGGAACGAGGGCTTTGCCACCACGGACCGCGTAGAGCTGGAATGCTGGATGGTGCGGGAACTGCTAACGGAGAAGGGGGTGCGGTGAGATGACAGCGCCGATGCCGCTTCTCGACCTCGACGACAGCGAGGGTTTGTCGGCTGCCGATTCGGAAGGGCTACTGCGTTCTGTGGCCATGGGGGGCGCACAGATTCGGGCCACCGCATCGGCCGTCGGCGAGGGTGTCATCTCTCGGTTGGCCGGTCTGCGTCCGCGCAGCGTCGTACTGATCCCCGGTGCCGGTGGCGCTCGACACGGAGCCAGGATCGCGCTCGCTCTCGTCGGAGATTCGGTCGGTTGCCCGCTCCTCGTACTCGACCGGACGCCGTCGTGGGCCGGGCCGTTGGACGTGATCGTCGTCGCTGGTGACGATGCCGGTGATCCACGCCTGGTCGAATCCGTCGACAGTGCCGTACGCCGCGGCGCCGAAGTTGTTGTCGCCGTTCCCGACGAGGGGCCCATGCGAGCCGTGGCGGCCGGGCGCACCATGGCTTTGCCGCCGCGGCTCTACGCCTCGCCGCGGCACACGATGACGCGGTTCCTCGCCGTCTTCCTGGCCGTTGCCGCCGAAATCGAGGGCAAGGGATCGATCGAGGACCGTTCGGCGGTACTCGGTCGAATCGCCGACGCAGTTGATGCCGAGGCGCTGCGGGACGGGCCGTCCAACGAGGTGTTCCACAACCCGGCCAAGTCGTTGGCCACCAGAATGAGCGGCCGACGGGTTGTTCTGTGTGGAAGTGGTTCCGTGACAACAGCACTCGCAGAGTTCTCGAGTGTTTCGCTGATGGGCTCGGGCCTGAACGCCGCTGCCGCCGAACTGTCCGAGGTGATTCGTTCTGCGCGGGCGTTGTTCGCGCCGGACGCAGCTTCTCGTGATTCGGTGTTCCACGACCCGTTCTTTCACGATCCGCAACTCGACGGCGCACTGCCGACCCCGCCGGCGCGGGCATTCGTCTTCGCGACCGAATCCACGCGAGGGGAGGCGAGACGCCGGATGGACGCACTGGCCGACGCCGATCTGGTGGTGGCGGCGGACGAAGACCAGACCAACGTGGTGATCTCGGAGATGGAGCAGGTATTCGTGTTGGCGTCTCGAGTAGACATGGCCGCGGCGTACGTGCAGTTGACAGGCGGTGCGAAGTAAGTGCGTGAACTCGAAGGTGCACTTCGTTCTTACGCGTGGGGCTCGCGAACGGCAATTGCCGAACTACGCGGTCTTGCGACTCCGTCGAATCATCCCGAGGCGGAGTTGTGGTTGGGTGCGCATCCGGGTGACCCGGCGCGCGTGATCACCGAATCCGGAAGCGAGTCGTTGCTCGAGGTCCTGCACCGCGAACCCGAACGCGAACTCGGCCGCGAGAACCTCGAGGCGTTCGGTGAGCGACTCCCATTCCTGCTCAAGCTGCTTGCGGCGGAAGAACCGCTGTCACTTCAGGCGCATCCCAGCGCCGTTCAAGCCGAAGAGGGTTTTCGTCGTGAGAACGCACTCGGCGTTCCCATGGAATCGCCGATTCGCAACTACAAGGACGGCAGCCACAAGCCCGAACTCGTTGTCGCGCTGAGCAGATTCGAAGCGCTTGCCGGATTCCGCGAGCCGACGCGGACTGTCAAACTGCTGCGTGCTCTGGCCGTCGACGAGTTGGAGCCGTACATCGGACTGCTCGAAGGCCAACCCGATTCCGACGGACTCCGAGCCTTGTTCACGACGTGGATCACGCTGCCGTCCACAGTGCTCGGGACGTTGCTCCCTGCCGTACTTGCGGGGTGCATCACCTACGTCGCGCATCACGACGCCGAATTCGTGACCGAGATCCGCACCGCGTTGGAATTGAGTGAGGCGTACCCCGGCGACGCCGGCGTTCTGGCGGCACTGCTGCTCAACCGCGTCACCCTCGAGCCCGGCCAAGGACTCTTTCTCGCTGCCGGCAATCTCCACGCGTATCTCCATGGACTCGCGGTCGAGATCATGGCCAACTCCGACAACGTTCTGCGCGGTGGGCTGACGCCCAAGCACGTCGACGTGCCCGAACTGTTGAGGGTTCTGGACTTCGTCGGGGCCGATATCGAAGTGCTCGATCCGGCCCCGTCATCAGGTCGGTCAGGATCAGGTAGATACGAGTACGTCACGCCCGCACCCGAGTTTCGTTTGACGCGTCTGGAGTTCGACTCGAATTCCACCGACCTCGTTGTCGAAGCCGGCGGCCCCCGGATTCTGATCTGCACCGAGGGTGCGGTCACTGCGACGTGCGGTGCCGACACGCTCGACCTCGACCGGGGGCGAGCGGCGTGGATCGCTGCCGAAGAGCCCGAAGTACACCTGAGTGCGCGAACACCGACTGCGCAGGTTTTCAGTGCCGTCGTCGGTCATGAACATCTCGGTCGATGAACATCTCGGACGATAAGAATCCCGGTCGACAGCGAGGAGACATTGTGTCGGCTCATGGTGGCAAAAAGGCAATTCTGGCGGCACTCGGAGCGAATGCCGGAATTGCCGTAGCCAAGTTCGCCGGATTCTTGATCACCGGATCGTCGTCGATGCTCGCCGAATCGGTGCACTCGGTGGCCGACACGTCCAATCAAGGACTGCTGCTCCTGGGGCAGAAGAAGGCCGAACGCGAGGCGGACCAACTTCACCCGTTCGGATACGGGCGCAGCCGATACTTCTACTCGTTTGTCGTCGCGCTCGTGCTGTTTACTCTCGGATCGCTCTTCGCGATCTACGAAGGTATTCACAAGATTCAGCATCCGGAAGAACTCAATTCGGCTTTCGTGGCAATCGCGATCCTGTTGATCGCGATCTGCCTGGAGGGCTACAGCTTCCGGACCGCAGCGAAGGAATCACGACCGCTCAAGGGAAATGCGTCGTGGTGGAACTTCATCCGAACCTCTCGTAGTCCGGAACTTCCGGTAGTGCTGCTCGAGGACACCGGAGCACTGATCGGTCTGGTGCTTGCACTCGGCGGCGTCGGCCTCACGATGGTGACCGGAAATCCGGTGTTCGACGGTATCGGAACCCTGTGCATCGGTGTCCTGCTCGGCATCATCGCGGTCATTCTGATCATCGAGATGCAGTCATTGCTGATCGGTGAGGGCGCAACGCCGGTCGAGACCGAACTGATCCTGAATGCCCTCGTGGACGGAACTCGCATCGAACGTGTCATCCATTGCAAGACGCAGTACCTCGGTCCCGAGGAAATCCTCGTTGCGGCCAAGGTTGCGGTACCACTCGGCTCGACGATCTCCGATGTGGCGACGGCGATCGACGAGGCCGAGTCCCGCGTGCGCGCTGCAGTGCCCGCGGCGCGGGTGATCTACCTCGAGCCGGACCTCGATCGTCTCAGCGCGGATCGACCTGGGCCCGACCGCCCTGAGACAGATCTACAGGCTCCCGACAAACCCTGAACAAAGCCGCGCCTGCGGGCTTAGGCTGATGCCATCTCTCTACTTGCCCATGGTGGGACCTGCGGGTCCCCAGCAAGGAGGCGGCAATGGCTGTCAAGGACGAGCAGGCCGGATCCGGCCGGTCGAAGCTGTTTCGAACCAAATCGATCGAGCAGTCCATCAAGGACACCGACGAGCCGGAAACCAAACTCCGGAAAGAACTGAACTCGTGGGATCTCACCGTGTTCGGTGTCGCGGTGGTCATCGGCGCCGGCATCTTCACACTCACGGCGCGGACGGCGGGAAACGTCGCCGGGCCGTCGGTTTCCCTGGCGTTCGTCATTGCCGCCATCGCCTGCGGACTGGCAGCGCTGTGTTACGCCGAGTTCGCGTCGACGGTCCCGGTCGCCGGTAGCGCATACACGTTCTCGTACGCGACGTTCGGCGAATTCGTTGCCTGGATCATCGGCTGGGATCTCATCCTCGAATTCGCCCTGGCGTCTTCGGTGGTGGCAAAAGGCTGGTCGCTGTACCTCGGTGAAGTGATGGGCTCACGCAGCCCGATCGTCGAGTTGGGGCCGATCTCGTTCGACTGGGGTGCGGTGCTGGTGATCGCTGTCATCACGATCCTTCTCGCGACCGGTACGAAACTCTCGTCGAGGGTGTCACTGGTGATCACGGCGATCAAGGTGGCGGTGGTGTTGCTGGTGATCATCGTCGGTCTGTTCTACATCGACACCGACAATTACTCGCCGTACATTCCGCCGTCCCAACCGGGCTCGACGGGGGAGGGCATTCACCAGTCGCTGTTCTCGTACGTGACGGGGGCCGGTGGCAGCACGTTCGGGTGGTACGGATTGCTCGCGGCGGCCAGTCTGGTGTTCTTCGCGTTCATCGGATTCGACGTCGTCGCCACGACTGCTGAGGAAGCGAAGGAGCCGCAGAAGGCGCTGCCGCGAGGCATCCTGGGCTCACTGTTGATCGTCACGGTTCTGTACGTGGCGGTGACACTCGTGCTGACGGGGATGGTGAAATACACCGAACTCGAGGGTGATACGTCCAACCTGGCGACGGCATTCGCGTTCCACGACATCACCTGGGCGAAGAACGTCATCTCGTTCGGAGCGTTGGCCGGCCTCACGACGGTGGTGATGGTGCTGATGCTCGGTCAGACCAGGGTGCTCTTCGCGATGGCCCGCGACGGTCTGATGCCACGACGGCTGGCGCCGACGGGCAAGCACGGAACTCCCGTGCGGATCACGATCTTGGTCGGCGTCGTGGTCGCGGTGCTCGCCGGAGTCTTTCCGATCGGCACCCTCGAGGAAATGGTGAACATCGGCACACTGTTCGCGTTCGTTCTCGTCTCGATCGGGGTTCTCGTGCTTCGGCGGACGCGACCGGACCTTCCGCGCGGGTTCCGGGTGCCACTGGTCCCTCTGGTCCCGATTCTGGCTGTCCTCGCGTGTCTGTGGCTGATGTTCAACCTGTCGGTGGAGACCTGGATGAGGTTCGTGGTCTGGATGGCTGTCGGAGTTGTCATCTATTTCGCCTACAGCAGGCAGCATTCGATGATCGGGAAGCGCGAACGCGGCGAAATCGAGTGATGTACAAAATTGTCCATTTGTCTATCACTTGTACAAAATCAGTAGTACTGTCTATCTCGTAGTGAACTGACTCACAGTTACCGAGTTGGTCCGAATCGAGGAGGCAGACCGTGTCGACGCACGTGAACTCGCAGTCCGGGCAGACGCTCCCACCCGAGCAGTGGCGCGACAAGAAGAGGTATCTCTGGCTGCTCGGCCTGGTACCGCCGACGGCGGTCTTCATTGCCGTCGGGTTGGTCGCGTTGTTCAACAGTCTCGGATGGAATGCGATCTCGCCGGTGTGGTGGTGGATCGGACCGCTGCTCGTCTACATTCTGCTCCCGATTCTCGACATCTTCTTCGGTCCGGACGGCGAGAATCCGCCGGACGAGGTGATGGAGCGCCTCGAGAACGACAAGTACTACCGGTACTGCACCTACATCTACATACCGTTCCAGTTGGCCAGCCTGGTCCTGGCCTGCTATCTCTGGTCGGCGACCGACCTGTCCTGGCTCGGAATCGACGGGGGACTGGGGCTGATCTCCAAGATCGGTCTGGCGATCAGTATCGGTTGCGTCGCAGGAATCGGGATCAACACCGCACACGAACTCGGCCACAAGAAGGACGATCTCGAGCGCTGGTTGTCGAAGATCACTCTGGCGCAGTCGTTTTACGGCCACTTCTACATCGAGCACAATCGTGGACACCACGTGCGGGTCGCCACGCCCGAGGATCCGGCGTCGTCTCGCTTCGGCGAGAGCTTCTGGACCTTCCTGCCGCGCAGTGTGTGGGGATCTCTGCGCTCGTCGTGGTCCCTGGAAAAAGCCAGGCTCGATCGACTGGGTAAGAAGCCGTGGACAATTCGCAACGACGTCCTGCATTCGTGGTTGATGTCCGTCGTGCTCTTCGGTGTCCTCGTCGCCGTCTTCGGGCCCTCGGTACTGCCGTTCCTGGTGCTGCAGGCCGTCTTCGGGTTCTGTCTGCTCGAAACCGTCAACTACCTCGAACATTACGGTCTGAAGCGTCGTCGTCTGGACAGTGGGCGGTACGAGCGTGCCGCACCGGAGCACAGTTGGAACAGCGATCACATCTGCACCAACATCTTCCTGTATCACCTCCAGCGTCACAGCGACCACCACGCGAACCCGACGCGTCGGTATCAGACGCTTCGAAATATGGACGGCGCACCCAACCTGCCCAGCGGCTACGCGAGCATGATCATGCTCGCCTACGTTCCGCCGTTGTGGCGAAAAGTGATGGATCCCAAGGTCCTTGCGCATTACGGCGGCGACATCACCCGCGTCAACGTTCAGCCGTCCAAGCGCGATCGCATCCTCGCTCGGTACGGAGCAGCGTGATGAGCAGCTACCGATGCCCGGTGTGCGAATACGTCTACGACGAGTCGAAGGGTGCACCACGAGAAGGGTTTCCGGCCGATACGCCGTGGGATGCCGTTCCGGACGACTGGTGCTGCCCGGACTGCGGCGTGAGGGAAAAGCTGGACTTCGAAACGATGCCGGCACCGGCGGGGAGTGAATCATGAACGACTACAAGCTGTATCAGTGCGCGCAGTGCGGATTCGAGTACGACGAGGCGGTCGGCTGGCCGGACGACGGTATCGAGCCGGGCACTCGCTGGGACGACATTCCCGACGACTGGAGTTGCCCGGACTGCGGGGCGGCGAAGAGTGACTTCTTCATGGTGGAGGTCGAACGACGGTGAGATGCGTCGGCGTCGAAGAGACCTGAGTGCGGCGGTAGTGTCGTCAGCATGACTTCGACGCCCACTCGTCTGCCGCAGAAAGAAGCGTCGCGCCTGCTGCTGCGTACGTCGGTGCTCGATTCGATGCGTGAGTTGTTGACCGAGCGCGACTGGTCGGAGGTGACGCTGACAGTTCTGGCCAAGCATGCCGGTGTGAGTCGTCAGACGCTCTACAACGAGTTCGGTTCGAGGCAAGGGCTTGCCGAGGCGTACGCGCTTCGCCTTGCCGACGGATTCGTCGACGCCGTGGACGAGGCCATGGTGGCGAACGAAGGACGTGCAGTCGAGGCGTTGACGGCGGGCTTCGGATCGTTTTTCGCCTCCAGTGCAACCGACCCGTTGGTGATCTCACTCCTCACCGGTGAGGCCAAGCCGGATCTGCTTCGCCTGATCACCACCGACAGCGCGGTCATCATCGAGCGGGCGTCGTCACGGCTTGCGGAGAGTTTCCAGCGAGGGTGGATACAGGCGTCACCCGCTGATGCCGGGATCTTGGCCAGGGCGATCGCGCGTCTCGGGCTCAGCTACATTTCGATGCCGCCGGAGTCCGGGGCTTCGGTGGCGGAGGATCTGGGCACGTTGCTCGGGCCCTTCATCGACGTGGTGCGAGAGGGGCGGGCGGGAGAGGGCGTCTAACCGATAGCCTGGTACACCGATAGGCTTGTGCATAGTTTGCACGTCAACCAGGAGAGGCAGATGACGACCTCAGTTTCAACAACGCCCGTGGCCGAGAGCCGTAACGGCATCGACTTCAAAGTTGCAGATCTTTCGCTCGCGGAGTTCGGTCGCAAGGAAATCCGTCTGGCAGAGCACGAGATGCCCGGCCTCATGGCGCTTCGTCGCGAATGCGCAGAGGTGTTGCCGCTCAAGGGCGCTCGCGTTTCCGGCTCGCTGCACATGACCATTCAGACCGCGGTTCTGATCGAGACGCTGACGGCGCTCGGCGCCGAGGTCCGCTGGGCTTCGTGCAACATCTTCTCCACGCAGGATCACGCTGCCGCCGCCATCGTCGTCGGTCCGCACGGCACCCCGGAAGAGCCCAAGGGCGTTCCGGTTTTCGCCTGGAAGGGTGAAACCCTCGAAGAGTACTGGTGGGCAGCGGAGCAGATGCTGACCTGGCCGGGCGAGCCCGCCAACATGATTCTCGACGACGGCGGCGACGCCACCATGCTGGTGCTCAAGGGCGCACAGTTCGAGAAGGCCGGCGTCGTACCGCCCACGGACGACGACCAGGATTCCGACGAGTACAAGGTCTTCCTCGCACTTCTGCGTCAGTCCCTCGAGTCCGACAAGGGCAAGTGGACGGCAATCGCGGAGTCCGTCCAGGGCGTCACCGAGGAGACCACAACGGGCGTTCTGCGCCTGTACCAGGTTGCCGCTGCCGGCGAACTCACGTTCCCCGCGATCAACGTCAACGACTCGGTCACCAAGAGCAAGTTCGACAACAAGTACGGCACGCGCCACTCGCTGCTCGACGGCATCAACCGCGGCACCGACGTTCTGATCGGTGGCAAGGCTGCGCTGGTCTGTGGTTACGGCGACGTCGGCAAGGGTTGTGCCGAGGCACTTCGTGGCCAGGGCGCTCGCGTCGCAGTCACCGAGGTCGACCCCATCAACGCCCTTCAGGCGCTCATGGACGGCTTCGAGGTCAAGACCGTCGAGCAGGCCATCGGTTGGGCCGACATCGTGATCACGTCCACCGGTAACAAGGACATCATCACGTTCGAGCACATGAAGGCCATGAAGCACCAGGCCATCCTGGGCAACATCGGTCACTTCGACAACGAGATCGACATGGCCGGCCTCGAGAAGTCCGGCGACGTCACGCGGATCAACATCAAGCCGCAGGTCGACGAGTTCACCTTCGCCGACGGCCACTCGATCATCGTGCTGTCCGAAGGCCGCCTGCTCAACCTCGGCAACGCGACGGGCCACCCGTCGTTCGTGATGAGCAACAGCTTCTCCAACCAGGTCATCGCACAGATCGAACTGTGGACGAAGCCGGACGAGTACGACAACGAGGTCTACCGCCTCCCGAAGCACCTCGACGAGAAGGTCGCCAAGATCCACGTCGAGGCACTCGGTGGCACGCTGACCAAGCTCACGAAGGACCAGGCTGAGTACATCGGCGTCGACGTCGAAGGCCCGTACAAGCCGGAGCACTACCGCTACTGACTCGGTGATTCGTCGCTGAGAATGTAGTGCCCACCGTCCCCCGGTCTGCGCAAGCAGGCCGGGGGATAGGCTTGTCCGCCGTGGGAACACTGGTGGCATTGGAAGGCCTCGACGGAGCTGGAAAGCGAACGTTGATCGGCAAAGTGGAGAGCGAACTCCGCCGCGGCGGCACGTCGATCGCAACTCTGGATTTTCCGAGGTACGGAAAGTCGATCCACGCGGATCTTGCTGCCGAGGCACTCAAAGGATCACACGGAGATCTGGCTGAATCCGTGAACGCGATGGCAGTCCTGTTCGCCTTGGACCGCGCCGGTGCTGCGGATCGGATCTCGGAACTGTTGTCCACCAACGACATTGTTCTCCTCGACCGCTACGTGGCGTCCAACGCCGCCTACAACGCGGCGCGCGTGCATCAGGGCGTGGACGGCGAGATGGTCGCCTGGGTCCGTGAATTGGAGCTGGGCCGACTCGCTCTCCCCGCTCCCGATCTGCAGTTGTACCTCGACGTACCGGTAGCGCTCGCCAAGCAGCGCGCCCGCTCGCGTGAGGCCGAGGACGCGTCGCGTCAGCTAGACGCCTACGAGCGCGACGGCGGCCTGCAAGCAAGAACCGGTGAGCTGTACACGCAGTTGGCAGCGACGGCCTGGGTCTCACCCTGGTGGATCGTGGGGCCGGAGACGGACCCGGCCGACCTGGCGCACAGGCTCGCGGATTTCGCGTGATCGGTCACCCTTGCGGCCGTGATTCGAACTTTCCGGCACAGTAGAGGGAAAGACGCGGCACGCCGCACGGCCACGTAACGGTCTGATTCATCGCTCCGAGATGCAACGATAGGGATATGAAACCAAGGATTCTGGTTGTCGACGACGACACGGCACTCGCCGAGATGCTCACGATCGTGCTGCGTGGTGAGGGTTTCGATCCCTACGTGGTAGGCGACGGAACCCTGGCGCTCGCGGCAGTGCGTGAGACTCGGCCCGATCTGGTCCTGCTCGATCTCATGCTTCCCGGAATGAACGGCATCGACGTATGCCGGGTTCTGCGTGCGGATTCCGGTGTGCCCATCGTGATGCTGACGGCCAAGACCGACACCGTCGACGTCGTGCTCGGCCTCGAATCCGGTGCGGACGACTACATCATGAAGCCGTTCAAGCCGAAGGAGTTGGTGGCGCGGGTGCGCGCTCGCCTGCGCCGTACCGAAGAAGAACCGGCCGAACTGCTGAGCATCGCCGACATCGTGATCGACGTTCCGGCACACAAGGTCAGCCGCGGCAGCGAGCAGATCTCGCTCACGCCACTCGAATTCGACCTGCTGGTCGCCTTGGCGCGCAAGCCGCGCCAGGTGTTCACCCGTGAAGTCCTCCTCGAGCAGGTGTGGGGATACCGCCATGCCGCCGACACCCGTCTGGTGAACGTGCACGTTCAGCGTTTGCGCGCCAAGGTCGAAACTGATCCCGAGAATCCCGAAGTGGTTCTGACGGTCAGGGGGGTCGGCTACAAGGCCGGACCGCCGTGAGCGGAGTTTCCAGGTGGCGTCGTCGTCTCAACCGACGGCTGACGCCATTCCTGCGGTGGTGTCACTCGATGAGCAACACCCTCGCGCACACGTGGCGACGCTCGCTCCAGTTGCGAGTGGTCGTCTCGACTTTGACGCTGTCCTTGATCGTCATCGTCATTCTCGGCGTCGTGCTCACCAGCCAGATCACCGATCGGCTGTTGGAAACGAAGATCACTGCGGCGACCGAAGAAATGGACCGTGCCCGCGGCATCGTGGAAGACCAACTCGCCGGCGTCGACGATTCGACGGCACTGAACGTCCAATTGGAGAGCGCGGCGTCCGGACTGACGAGCCGTCGAAACCAGACCTCGGGCCAGGCCTCCGGTTCGGCCGGCACCTTCGATCCGGTGCTCATCGTGCCCGGGGACGGGCCGCGCCAGCCGACGAGTTCGGGCCCGGTCGATCAGATCCCCGACAACCTGCGCGAGTTCGTCAAACGCGGCCAGATCAGCTACCAATTCGCGACGGTGTCCAACCCGAACGGTTACTCCGGACCCGCGCTGATCATCGGTAGCCCCACCGCGTCGTCGATCTCCGGTCTCGAGCTGTACCTGATCTTCCCGCTGGCCAGCGAGGACCGAAGTCTCTCGCTGGTTCGAAGCACCCTGCTGATCGGTGGAGCGGTGTTGCTGGTGCTCCTGGCGGCGATTTCACTGTTGGTCGCCAGACAGGTCGTCCTTCCCATTCGATCGGCCTCACGGATCGCGGTGCGTTTCGCAGACGGCCGACTCAAGGAACGAATGCCGGTCCGCGGCGAGGACGACATGGCGCGCCTGGCCATGTCCTTCAACGAGATGGCCGAGAGTCTGTCGAAACAGATCACCCAACTCGAGGAGTTCGGCAGTCTGCAGAAACGCTTCACCTCAGATGTCAGCCATGAACTCCGCACTCCACTGACGACGGTCCGGATGGCAGCCGACCTGATCTACGACGGCAGTGAGAACCTCGACCCGATGCTGCGTCGGTCGTCGGAACTGCTTGTCGCCGAACTGGACAGGTTCGAGGGGCTACTGGCAGACCTCCTCGAGATCTCCCGCCACGACGCCGGCGTCGCGGAACTCGCGTCCGAACAACTCGACGTGCGTATGTGCGCTCGAGCGGCGGTTTCCACGGTTCGCCATCTCGCCCGCGAATCCGGCACCGAACTGATCGTGGACATGCCCGACGAGCCCGTCATGGCCGATGTGGATCCGCGCCGCGTCGAACGCATCCTGCGAAATCTCCTGGCCAACGCCATCGATCACGGCGAAGGGAAGCCGATTCTGCTTCGCCTTCGCGCCGACGACAATGCTCTCGCCTTCATCGTCCGTGACAGTGGCGTGGGATTGCGGCCAGGGGAGGAGAAGTTGGTCTTCAATCGGTTCTGGCGATCGGACCCGTCCCGCGTGCGCCGCAGTGGTGGCACCGGACTCGGCCTCGCGATCAGCGTCGAGGACGCGAATCTGCACGACGGCAAGCTCGAAGCCTGGGGCGAACCAGGCGTCGGCGCCTGCTTCCGGCTGACGCTCTCGCGTACCCGCGGCAAGAAAGTCGTGTCGAGTCCGCTGCCGCTCAAGCCGACGACCACCAAGTTCGTCCGCACGCCGAGCGAAGCCGACATCGTCGCCGATACGGTCGGCGAGGTCACGTCGTCCCTGCCGACGCCGCGTGAACCGGACTCGCGGAACGAGTCCAGCGGCGGAGATCGATCATGATCGGAACCCGCCGTCGTCTGGGACTTCTCGCAACAACGCTCAGCGTGCTGTTGCTGACCGGCGCGTGCGCGAGTTTGCCGGAGTCCTCGTCGCCGCAGGCAATCGGAACTCTGGCAACAGCCGTGCCCGGAACCTCCGTCGAATCACCGGCATCAGGGCGAGAGCCGGACCTGCTGGTACGCGACTTCGTCAAGGCGAGTACCGACCCGTCCAACCGGCATGCCGCAGCACGTCAGTACCTCACCAAGGACGCGTCGGCGCGCTGGGACGACGCGGCCAGCGCCGTCATCGTCGACAAGATCGACACCCTGTCCGCATCGCGAACCAGTTCCGAAGCGGTGTACACGATTCGGGTGAACAAGGTAGGTCGCCTCGATCCGGGCGGACTGTACGTTCCCGAAGAGGGCAGCTTCGAAGCGAGGATGACCCTGACGTTGACCGACGGCGAATGGCGGATCAGTGATCTGCCACCCGGTGTGATCATGGAGCGCCCGCAGTTCCTCGGCGCCTATCAGCGCAAGTCGTTGTTCTTCCTCGACCCCACGAGTCAGACGGTCGTCCCCGACCTTCGCTGGATTTCCGGCGGACAGGACCAGGTGGCAGCTCAGCTGATCGGCCTGATGATCGACGGACCGAAGGCAGCGCTGGCGCCGGCTGTACGAAACGAACTCGGCAATGGCGTGTCGGTGATCGGTCCGATCACCAAGGCCGACGGCAAGCCGGGACAGGTCGGTGTCGGGCTCGGTGGCGTGCGCATCAACTTCCGCCTCGACAACCCGATGGATGCTGCTACTCGCGGTTTGTTTGCAGCACAGGTCATTTGGACGCTCGCCAATGCCGATGTCGCGGGACCGTACGTACTGGAGATCGACGGCGAACCGCTGGACGCAGCTCATGCAGACGGCTGGACCACCGCTGACGTCGCATCCACCAACCCGCTGGCCACCACGAGTGCGACCGTCGGACTGCACGCCCTGCGCAACGGCTCACTGGTGAGCGTCACCGAGCAGGAGGCGGCTCCGGTGCCCGGCTTCGCGGGCACTGCGGGCAACCTCACAGCGGCCGCTCTCTCCCGGGACGGCAAGTTGGTGGCAGCCGTCGCGGACACTGCTCGGCCGGATCCAGCCACAAGATTCGACTTGTCGCTCGGGACCTACGGCGAAGGATCCGTTCCGGTACTCGAAGGCAGTGCCATCACCCGACCTTCGTGGGAGCTGGACAACAACGCGGTCTGGGCGGCCGTGAACGGCAATACCGTCGTACGGGTCGTCCGTGAACCAGGCACCGGCCGGGTGTCGGTCACCAATGTCGATGTCGGGGCCCTGACGTCGGTCGGTTCCACGATCTCGGAACTACGACTCTCCCGTGACGGTGTGCGAGCGGCGATGATCATCGACGGCAAGGTCTACCTGGCCGTGGTCGTGCGCACAGCCAGCGGCGTCTACGCCCTGACGAGTCCACGCGCAGTGGCCTCCGGTTTGGGCAGCACCGCGCTCTCGCTCGACTGGAGCAACAGCGACACCATCGTGATCGCGCGCAGTGGAGCCGACATACCGGTCGTCCAGGTCGCGATCGACGGTTCCCGAATGGACGCGCTGCCGAGTGGAAACCTGACGGCTCCCGTCACCTCCGTGGATGCGTCGCCGACCACCGAGTACGTGGCCGACGCGCGCGCGGTGTTCCAACTGAACAACAACGACCCCGCCGGGGATCGTCGTTGGCGTGAGGTGACCGTGCTGACCGGACAGAAAGCCATCCCGGTTCTACCTGGCTGACGCGTCTCCACCCGGCTGACGCGTCGGCGCTCGGTTTCATGTCGGTGACCCAGGTCATGATTCGGCCATGGGGGACAAGAAATTCGGCGCCGGCCTGCTCGATCTGTTGTTGCCACGCGAGTGTGGTGGGTGTGGCCGCACGGGGACTCTGTGGTGTCGTGAGTGCGCGGAACTGATGCGTGACCATCCGGTTCAACTGAGTCCGCGCGTCGACCCGGGCGTGCCGGTGTGGGCACTCGGCCGCTACGACGGCCCCAGACGGCGCAGTGTGATCGAGATGAAGGAACGGGGTCGTCGGGACCTCGCGACGCCTTTGGGGATCGCTGTGGCCGGTGCATTGGCCACGCTGGAACGGTGGGGCGAGCTCGGCACCGGGATTCGGGACCCGATCGTCCTGGTGCCGGCACCCACACGCGCCCGCGCGGCGCGCTCTCGCGGGGGTGATCCCGTGCGCCGGGTAGCCGAGAGTGTGCGCGAAAAGCGCGAAACCGGTTCTGCTGTGGCTCGTCCGATACGAGTGTGTCCGATTCTCCGGATGACGCGGGGCGTACGCGACTCGGTCGGGCTGTCCGCGGCCGACCGCGTGACCAATGTGAACGGTCGTGTGTCTCTCGACACCACAGCGATCTCTTCCATGGCGCAGGACAGCGACATCGTCGTGCTCGACGACGTGCTGACCACGGGAGCGACTGCGGCAGAGTCGGTTCGGGCTCTCTCGCTCAGTGGGATTCGGACAACTCTCGTGCTTGTCCTTGCAGGGGCTTAGATGAATTTCGTTGGAACAGTGGCACTCGCGCGCGTTACGTACTAGCGTCGGCGGCACACCCGAAAATACTGGTAGGAGGTGGTACTTCGATACTGGTGCCGGGCGGATCCCCTCTCGGTACTTGCAGAATTTGCCGCCGCCCACCGTGGGGCGGGGCCGTAATTGGGAGGTACGAGTGACGACCCCTTCGCAAGCCTCGTTTTTCATCGAGGACGCCACCATCGAGCGTTCCGAGAATGCCGCAGCTCCGAGATCCGACGTCGTAGTCAAGGGACGAAATGTCGAGATCCCCGATCACTTCCGAATCTACGTTTCGGAAAAGCTGGCGCGACTCGAACACTTCGACCCCTCCATATTCCACTTCGACGTGGAACTCCAACATGAACGCAACCGACGACAGGCGAAGAGTTGCCAGCGCGTCGAGATCACCGCTCGAGGTAAAGGCCCGGTGGCCCGAGCCGAAGCGTCCGCAGACAGCTTCTACGCCGCCTTCGAATCGGTGATCGACAAGCTCGAGAGTCGCCTCCGTCGAACCAAGGACCGCAAGAAGGTCCATTACGGTGACAAGCGACCGGTATCCGTCGCGGAGGCAACCGCCTCCCTCGTCGACGCAGACTCACTCGGAGTCACACCGGACATTTCGCTGAACGGTCAAGAGCCGGACGAGTACGACGGCCCCGGACGCGTGGTCCGCACGAAGGATCACCCGGCCGAGCCGATGACCATCGACGACGCTCTCTACGAGATGGAACTGGTCGGACACGACTTCTTCCTCTTCCATGACAAGGAGTCGGACAAGCCGTCCGTCGTCTACCGTCGTCACGCTTTCGACTACGGATTGATCCGCCTGACATGACCCAATCGGTGGTGGGTTTGCTCGCTCGCCGCCGGTAGCGCCTACCATGGAATCCGGCCGGAGTTTTCGGACCCCGGCCGGATTTTCAGTGTGTGACCCCCTGTCGCCGAAGATTGAGGACGAAGAAGACTGTGCCGTCGCTGTCGCTATCGAAGCTGCTCCGTGTTGGTGAAGGTCGCATGGTCAAGCGGCTCAAGCACATCGCCGAGCATGTCGAATCTCTGTCGCCCGATGTCGAAGGCCTGACAGACGAGCAACTCAAAGCCAAGACCACCGAGTTCCGTGAGCGCTACGCCGCCGGGGAAACCCTCGACGAGTTGCTGCCCGAGGCATTCTCCGTGGCCCGTGAGACGTCGTGGCGCGTGATCAATCAGAAGCACTTCCACGTGCAGATCATGGGTGGCGCAGCCCTGCACTTCGGCAACGTCGCCGAGATGAAGACCGGTGAGGGCAAGACCCTGACATCGGTTCTTCCGGCATATCTCAACGCGATTGCCGGTGACGGTGTTCACGTCGTCACGACAAACGACTACCTCGCCAAGCGTGACTCGGAGTGGATGGGCCGCGTTCACCGCGCCCTCGGCCTCGAGACCAGCGTGATCCTCTCGGGCATGACGCCGGCCGAGCGTCGCGTCGCCTACGCAGCGGACATCACCTACGGAACCAACAACGAGTTCGGTTTCGACTACCTGCGCGACAACATGACGCATTCGTTGGACGACCTGGTCCAGCGTGGCCATGCGTTCGCCATCGTGGACGAGGTCGACTCGATCCTCATCGACGAAGCGCGAACTCCGCTCATCATCTCGGGCCCGGCCGACGGCTCCAGCAAGTGGTACAGCGAATTCGCGCGCATCGCGCCGCTGCTGAAGAAGGACGTTCACTACGAGGTCGACATCCGCAAGCGCACCATCGGTGTGCACGAGGCGGGCGTCGAACTGGTCGAGGACCAGCTCGGTATCGACAACCTGTACGAAGCCGCGAATTCGCCGCTGGTGAGCTACCTGAACAACGCGATCAAGGCCAAAGAGCTCTACACCAAGGACAAGGACTACATCGTCCGCGACGGTGAGGTCATCATCGTCGACGAGTTCACCGGCCGCGTGCTGGTCGGCCGCCGCTACAACGAGGGCATGCACCAGGCGATCGAGGCCAAGGAGAAGGTGGAGATCAAGGCGGAGAACCAGACCCTCGCCACCATCACCTTGCAGAACTACTTCCGTCTGTACGACAAGTTGTCGGGCATGACGGGTACCGCCGAGACGGAAGCGGCCGAGCTTCATCAGACCTACACCCTCGGTGTGATTCCGATCCCGACCAACCGTCCGATGGTTCGAGTCGACAACGGCGACCTCATCTACAAGACCGAGGAAGCCAAGTTCGACGCGGTGGTCGACGACGTCGTCGAGCGCCACGAGAACGGCCAGCCCGTCCTCATCGGTACCACCAGCGTCGAGCGCTCGGAATACCTGTCGAAGCAGTTCACCAAGCGCGGCGTCGCCCACAACGTCCTGAACGCGAAGTTCCACGAGAAGGAAGCGACCATCATCGCCGAGGCCGGTCGCTCCGGTGCGGTAACTGTCGCGACCAACATGGCCGGCCGCGGTACCGACGTCGTGCTCGGCGGTAACCCGGACATCATCGCCGACATCGCGCTGCGCAAGAAGGGCCTCGATCCGGTTACGACGCCGGACGAGTACGAGGCAGCGTGGGACGCAGTTCTGGACGAGGTCAAGGCTGAGGTCAAGGCAGACGCCGAGAAGGTCCGCGATGCCGGCGGCCTGTACGTCCTGGGCACCGAGCGTCACGAATCGCGCCGAATCGACAATCAGTTGCGTGGTCGTTCCGGACGTCAGGGTGATCCCGGCGAATCGCGGTTCTACCTTTCGCTCGGTGACGAGCTCATGCGCCGCTTCAACGGTTCGGCACTCGAGTCGATCATGACGCGCCTGAACCTGCCCGACGACGTCCCGATCGAAGCCAAAATGGTCTCGAAGGCCATCAAGAGCGCTCAGACCCAGGTGGAGCAGCAGAACTTCGAAATTCGCAAGAATGTCCTCAAGTACGACGAGGTCATGAACCAGCAGCGAACGGTCATCTACAAGGAGCGCCGCCAGATCCTCGAGGGTGAGGACATGGAAGGCCAGGTCGAGCAGATGATCACTGACGTGGTCACCGCCTACGTCGACGGTGCCACCGCCGAGGGATACGTCGAGGACTGGGATCTCGAGCAGCTGTGGACGGCGCTGAAGACGCTGTACCCGGTCGGCATCGATCACAAGACGTTGGCCGGGGAGGACGGCGCAGGCATCAACAGTGACCTGAGCCGTGACGACCTGCGAACCGCTTTGCTCGAAGACGCCCACGCGGCGTACAAGAAGCGTGAGGCCGAGATCGATGCGATCGCCGGCGAAAACGGTATGCGCGAACTCGAGCGTCGTGTCTTCCTCTCGGTCTTGGACCGCAAGTGGCGTGAGCATCTCTACGAGATGGATTACCTCAAGGAGGGAATCGGTCTGCGTGCGATGGCCCAGCGCGATCCATTGGTCGAGTACCAGCGCGAGGGTTACGACATGTTCATCGGCATGCTCGACGGATTGAAGGAAGAGTCCGTCGGATTCCTCTTCAATCTCCAGGTCGAGGCAGCGCCGGCTCAGCCCGCGAGCGGAATTTCCGTCACCGCAGGCTCGGCCGCCGCGGCGTCGGCCACGGCGCCCAAGCCGCTCCCGACGCAGGAAGCTGCGGCCAGGACTGCCGGAACTGCTGCCCCGACGGCGTTGCGCGCCAAGGGACTTGACGACGAAGGTCCGTCACGACTGACGTACACCGGCCCGGACGAGGACGGCAAGGCGAAGGCAACTCGCGACTCGGCCGCCGACTCCGGTGACGGCGCCGCCTCGCGTCGCGAACGTCGTGAAGCAGCGCGGACGCAGTCGAAGAGCAATCGGGCTCCGAAGTCCAAGCGCAAGCGCTGAGAAACCAGCGCAGGTAGTACTCGGCAGGCTGGACGGTCACACCACGTGTAGTGCGGTGACCGTCCAGCCTCTTCCGTCTGTGCGGTCGATCCGACCCGCGACGGCAAACGTCTGCGTGCCTCGTGTGTACGTCGCACAGACTTCGGCGGTACTCTCCGACACTGCTTGAACGTGGGTGCGGTGAACGGCCGCGCCACCCAGCTTTCGGGCCGAGAAATCCGAAGTGTAAAGTCGTGCAACAACTTCCAGGACAGACGGAGTCAACACGCCCTTGAGCTGTCGAGGATTTCGTCGTCGGTCGACGGTTTCGAGAACCAGGCGAAGCGATCGATTCCAGAAGATGTCGGCACCTGCCAAGCGCGGTTCCGGAGTGTGAGTGAACCCGGCACTGGGCGACGTTCCGTTGTGCGGCGACCTTCGCGGGCGATGCAGCATCCGGTCTGTTCGACACTGCATTCGGTCTGGCCGACACTGTGGCCGCACCAGCACGACGGTGTGTGCGTGCGGCTCGAAGTGCGGCGCCTGCTCGAGAATGATTGCGCAGTCCTGCTCCATGACATCCCCCCGGATGATCGTGCGTCCGAGATGGTCGTCTCGGACTTCGCTCCCCCGAGCGATGGTGAGAAGCATGACACGAAACGCTCGAGATGTCGCCGTGATCACCATCGCGACTTAGGGTGATGGCGTGCGGGGACTTCTGTTGGATGTCGGTGGCGTGCTGTTCGGTCCGGGATCGGATCTCGACGGCTTGAGCGCGGTCGTGCGCGCGGTGAGGGCCCGCGGAATCGTGACGGGAATCGTCAGCAATGATCCCGGCGGTGCCAATGCTCAGTGGTTGCGGGATCTCGGAGACGGGGTCTTGGTCGACGACGTGATCTTGTCCGGTGACGTCGAGATGGCGAAGCCCGACGCCGAGATCTATCTGTTGGCCGCGAGTCGGTTGGGCGTCGATCCGGGGGAGTTCGTCTTCGTGGACGATCTCGAGGTGAACGTTCGCGCGGCGGTGGCCGTCGGGATGGTCGGGGTCCATCACGTCGGCTCGGAATCGACCATCGAGGAGTTGTCGATTCTGTTCGAGCTCGGCGAAGGAGGGGGCACGAAGCCATGGTGAACAGACTGACCACTCAGGACGCGGCCTTCTACTTCCTCGAAGCCGGGACGACGCCGATGCATGTCGGCTCGTTGGGGATTTTCCGGCAATTGCGAAACGGGATCGATCACGAGGAATTGCTTCGCCTGGTCGAAGATCGGCTCGGATCGGTTCCGCGGTACCGCCAGAGAGTTCGTGAGGTGGCGTTCGGGCTGGCCCGCCCGGTGTGGGTGGACGACTCGGATTTCGACATCACGTATCACGTCCGTCGATCGGCTCTGCCCAAGCCGGGGTCCGACGAACAGCTGATGGATCTGATCGCGCGGCTGACGTCGAGACCTCTCGACAGCACGAGACCGTTGTGGGAGATGTACCTGGTCGAGGGTCTGAGCAGAAACAGATTTGCAATCTTCACGAAGTCCCATTCGTCGTTGGTGGACGGCGAGGCGGCTCCCGAGATCAGTCAGGTGATCTTCGATCCGGAGAAGAATCGAGCGCCCGGCCCCGAAGAATTGTGGATGCCCGCCAGACCGCCGAGCGATACCAGCTTGTTGGTCAGTGCGCTGGCGGATCTCGTGACGAGCCCGGGGGAGGGGATCGCGCGGGCGCGTGCAGCGTTCAACGACGTGACCACGTCCGTCACCGAGGCGGTGAGCGCACTCGGAAAGCTCGCAGAAGTCGTTCGAACGGCGACGCAGGTTGCCCCGTCGAGCCCGCTCAACGCCACAATCTCGCGCAATCGACGCCTTGCGGTGGCCAGGACGTCACTCGAGGACTATCGACGCATTCGCGCGCGGTACGGGTGCGAGATCAACGACGTGATTCTGACCGTCATCGCTGGAGCGATGCGGAACTGGTTGCTCTCGCGTGGCGAGCCGGTGACCGAGGCGACCATTGTGCGGGCGATGGTGCCCATGTCGGTCTACACGGATGGCCCCGAGAGTCCCGACGTCGACGATCCGCAAGCGCCGGGGCATGTTTCCTCGTTCCTCATCGACCTGCCTGTCGGTGAACCCAACGCGGTGGTTCGGCTCTCGCACGTGGCGCATGCGACGGAGGCATTCGCGCGTCAGGGTCGGCGGGTCACCGCGCAGACGATGGTGCGAATGTCCGGGTTTGCGCCGGCGACGCTGCATGCGATGAGCTCCCGTGCGGCCAGCAGTCTGTCGCAGCGAATGTTCAACTTGATGATCACCAATGCACCAGGGCCGCAGTTCCCGCTCTACCTCGGCGGAGCTCGGATGCTGGAGATGTATCCGGTGTCGCCACTGCTCAAGAATCAGACACTCAGCATTGCCCTGACGTCGTACGACGGAAATGTCTACTACGGTTTGAATGCCGACCGTGACGCGATGTCGGACGTCGACGTCGTTCGTTCGCTGATCTTCGAGTCACTCGAGGAATTGACGGATGCGAGTCGGTGACGAACGAGCATGAAGGTGGTCTCATGAGGGTGTACGTACCGGCGACGGTCGAGATTTTGCAGAAGTTGGTCGCAGATCAGGAGTTCGACCCGATGAGCCGGACGGCTTTTGCGGTCACCCCGACGTTGCGTGAGTCGTACGCGGCGGGGGACGACGACGAGTTGGCCGAGGTCGCCATGGGTGAGGCTGCGCGTGCGTCGCTGCGGCTGATCGCCGGAACCGAGGGCGACGTCACCTTCCGGCGTGCTGTCGTTGCCGCCGACGTCGACGATGCCGATGTGAAGTTGCGGCCCGATCTCGACGATTCGGTAGTCCGATTGGCAGGTCCTGTCACGATGGCTCAGGTTGCATCTGTGCATGTCGACCTCGAACAGGCAGAATCGGACATCGAGCGCGCTGCTGGCATAGTCGACGCGGCGGATCTCGGTGATGCCGATGCCGAGTTCACGCTCGGCGACGCGGAGGACCACGAGTTGGCGTGGTACGCCGCGCAGGAGTTGCCGTTCTTGCTCGACCTGCTGTAAATGTGCTTACCGTCAAGTAACCTACGGTACCGTAACCTGATAACCTACGGTACCGTAGGCAGTGGGTTCGGAAGGTGAGAGGTGGAGGTCTGATGGGTCTGAAGGACTGGATCGAGGCACCGGCGGCGTCGGTAGTTCCGGCAGCGCGGTCGAAGCTCAATCTGCTTCGCGGTGCGGCGGCTCGGCTGACCACACCATTGCTTCCCGACGACTATCTGCACCTCGCAAATCCGTTGTGGTCCGCCCGCGAGCTGCGTGGTCAGATCGTCGAAGTCCGCCCCGAGACCACGGATTCGGCGACCATCGTCATCAAGCCGGGTTGGGGATTCGACTTCAACTACCAGCCGGGGCAGTACATCGGCATCGGCCTGCATATCGACGGCCGGTGGCACTGGCGGTCGTACTCACTTACTTCTCCTCCCAACTGGGAGAACAAGCGCATCTCCATCGCGGTCAAGGCCATGCCCGAGGGCTTCCTCTCGAGCCACCTCGTCAGCGGCGCGGTGCCGTCGGGAACCATCGTTCGACTGGCCACGCCGTCGGGCAACTTCGCATTGCCTGATCCGCCGCCGGAGAAGATCCTGTTCATCACCGCGGGCAGTGGCATCACTCCGGTCATGGGCATGCTGCGGACGATGAACCGGCGCGGTCAATTGCCCGACGTCATGCACATCCACTCGGCTCCGACGGAATCCGACGTGATGTTCGCCGACGAACTCACGGCACTGCATGCAGAGCACGAGGACTTCGTGAGCCACGTTCAACTCACGCGCCGTGACGGAAAGTTCAAACTCAGTTCACTCGACACGGTCTGCCCCGACTGGCGTGAGCGCCACACCTGGGCGTGTGGACCACTTCCGTTGCTCGACGAGCTCGAAGACGTCTGGAAGGCGGAAGGCATCGAGGATCGACTCCACATGGAGCGGTTCGCGGTGTCGCGCATCGACGCTTCGGCGGACGGCGGCACGGTCACGTTCGAGAAATCGGGTAAGACGATCACCGTCGACGGCGCGACGACCCTTCTGGAGGCCGGCGAGCAGTCCGGTGCCTTGATGCCCTTCGGTTGCCGTATGGGCATCTGCCAGACGTGTGTCGTACCTCTCGTTGCCGGCCACGCGATCGATCTACGTTCGGGTAAACAGCACGCGGAGGGTGAGCGCATTCAGACGTGCATCTCCGCTGCCGCCGGCGACTGTACGCTGGACGCATAGCTTCTAGGCACACGGAGGACCACGGTGGCCATCACCGATATCAAAGAGTTTTCGCACCTCACCGAGGCCGATGTCGAAGCTCTCGGACGTGAACTCGATCAGATTCGACTCGACATCGAAGACTCTCGTGGAATCCGGGACGCCCGCTACATTCGTCGCGTCATTCGCGTCCAGCGGGCGTTGGAGCTCGGCGGGCGTATCGCGCTGTTCGGCAGTCGGTACCGACCGGCATGGCTGGTCGGTACGACCCTGCTGAGCCTGTCGAAAATCATCGAGAACATGGAACTCGGGCATAACGTCATGCACGGGCAATGGGACTGGATGAACGATCCCGAGATTCACTCCGTCTCGTGGGAGTGGGACCAGACCGGTCCTTCCGAGCACTGGAAGCGCGCCCACAACTACCAGCACCACACGTACACCAACGTCGTCGGTATGGACGAGGATCTCGGTTTCGGGATCCTGCGTATGACGCGTGACGAGCCGTGGAAGCCGATCAACCTGTTCCAGCCGATCGCCAACGTGATCTTGGCGGCCACGTTCGAGTGGGGCATCGCGCTGCACGACCTCACGGCGGCAGCCGAGTTGGAGGGAGCGGAAAAGGGACAACTGAACTCGCAGGCGAACAAAGACTTCGCGCGCAAGATCTTTCGTCAGGTGGGCAAGGACTTCATCTTGTTCCCGGCTCTGACGGGGCCGGCGTGGAAGTCGACCATGACGGCCAATGCCACCGCGAATCTCGTGCGCAACCTGTGGGCGTACGTCGTCATCTTCTGTGGCCACTTCCCGGACGGTGCCGAGAAGTTCACGGTTGCCGAATTCGAGCAGGAGACTCGTCACGAGTGGTACCTGCGCCAGATGCTCGGTAGTGCGAACTTCAATTCGGGCAAGCTCATGGGACTCATGAGCGGCAATCTGAGTTACCAGATCGAGCATCACGTGTTCCCTGATCTGCCGAGTAACCGCTATCCCGAAATCGCTGTGAAGATGCGTGCATTGTGCGAGAAGTTCGATCTCCCGTACACCACCGGTTCGCTCTTCAAGCAGTATCTTCTGGCTCTGCGCACGATCCACAAGTTGGCTTTGCCGGACAAGTGGCTGACCGCAACCTCGGACAATGCTCCGGAAACCTCTTCGGAACTACGGTTCCGCGACTCGGGATTCCGGGATGCAGCCATGGCGATGGTCGAGGACCTTCGTACGGATCCGGTCACCGGTAAGCGTCTCGGTTTGTTGACCGCACTCAAGTCGCAGGCCCGTTCCCGCATGCCGAAGCGTCGGAAGTGATATAGGTTACATCGGGAAAAACCTAACCTACGGTGCCGTAAGTTACGCTACAGTAGGTGCAGTTGATCTGAACGATTCGCATTCATGATCGTTCTGCACTTACTACTTTGCGCCTAACTCACTGCTAGGAGGCTTTCCATGGCGATTGCAGATGTCAAGGAATACGCACATCTCACGGACGCCGACATCGAGGCGCTCGGCCGCGAACTCGACGCGATCCGTCGCGACATCGAGGAGTCGCGCGGCGAGAAGGACGCGCGCTACGTGCGCAACGTCATTCGCCTGCAGCGTTCGCTCGAAATCGGGGGCCGCGCAGTGCTTTTCGCCAGCCGTCGTCGTCCGGCGTGGCTTGCCGGAGTTGGACTGCTGACGCTCTCGAAGATCATCGAGAACATGGAACTCGGGCACAACGTGATGCACGGGCAGTGGGACTGGATGAACGACCCGGAGATCCACTCCACCTCGTGGGAGTGGGACGTCACCGGCCCGTCTGCACACTGGAAGCAGACCCACAACTACCTGCATCACAAGTACACCAACGTCCTCGGAATGGACGACGACGTCGGATACGGACTCCTTCGCGTCACCCGCGATCAGCGCTGGAAGCCCTTCAATGCCGGCAACCTGGTCTACAACACGCTGCTCGCTCTGTTCTTCGAGTACGGCATCGCCGCTCAGCACCTCGAGCTGGGCAAGGTGGCCAAGGGCCGCGCCGACAAGGAAGAGACGCAGCGCAAGCTTCGCGAGGTCGGCGAGAAGATCGGCAAGCAGGTCCTGCGCGACTACGTCATCTACCCGGCCATCACCGGCCCGGCGTGGAAGAGCACGTTGTCGGCCAACTTCACCGCCAACACCCTGCGGAACGTGTGGACCAACGCGGTCATCTTCTGCGGTCACTTCCCGGACGGTGCCGAGAAGTTCACCAAGGAAGACATCGACAAGGAAACACAGGCTCAGTGGTACCTGCGTCAGATGCTCGGTAGCGCCAACATCGAGGGCAGCGCGCTCATGGACTTCATGACTGGCAACCTGAGCTACCAGATCGAGCATCACCTGTTCCCCGATCTGCCCAGCAACCGCTACAAGGACATCGCGGTCACGGTGCGTCAGCTCGCGGACAAGTACGACTTGCCGTACACGACGGGCCCGCTTGCCGTGCAGTACGCCAAGTCCTGGCGCACCATCGCCAAGCTGTCGCTGCCGAACAAGTACCTCAAGGACACCGTCGACAATGCGCCCGAGACGGCGTCGGAGCGGATGTTCGACGGCGAACTGACGTCGACCGTCGATCCCGTGACCGGGCGTCGCAGCGGCCTCAAGAGCGCCATCGCACGCAAGCGCAAGAGCGGAAAGCTGCGCAGCCTCCTGGGCCTTCGCTGATTTCCCGCCTGCGCTGACCAGAACAGGAGCGGCCCGACACCATTCGATGGTGTCGGGCCGCTTTGCTGTTCTCGCGCTGGGGGGTCGTGCAGGGGTGTCGCTCAGTACTGATCGTTGGACTTGATCGCTTCGAGCAGTTGTCGCACCGCGACGACGCGTCGAGCTGATTTGCCCTCCAGCAGGTCGAGCTTGCATTCGGGATCCGCCGGCGGCCCCAGGTGTGTGCATCCGCGCGGGCAATCCTCGATCGCCGCGGCAAGGTCCGAGAATGCCGCCACCACATTCTCGGGTGAGATATGTGCCAGGCCGAACGAACGGATGCCGGGAGTGTCGATGACCCAGCCGCCGCCGGCGAGGGGGAGCGCCACCGATTGTGTCGACGTGTGCCGGCCCTTGCCGACGCCGGACACGATGCCGACCGCTCGATTGGCATCGGGGACAAGACGATTGACCAGTGTCGACTTTCCGACGCCGGAATGCCCTATCAGGGCGGTCAGCTTGTGCTCGAGGATCTGCGTCAGTTCGTCCAGTGGATCGTCGCGACCGGCGACGACCACTTGGATGTCGAGGTCGGCGAAAGTGCTCGCGAATTCCTCGGGTGGTTCGAGGTCGCTCTTGGTCAGGCAGACGATCGGTGTCAGGCCGCCCACGTAGGCGGCGACCAGTGCGCGCTCGACGAAGCCGGTGCGCGGTGGGGGATCGGCGAGTGCCACGACGATGAGTAACTGCTGCGCGTTCGCGACGACGATGCGTTCGAAGGGATCGGTGTCGTCGGCGGTTCGGCGCAGAACCGTCGAACGCTCGGAGACCCGGACGATGCGAGCCAGAGTATCGGTTTTACCCGACAGGTCGCCGACAATGTCCACCTGATCGCCGACGACGATCGGGGTGCGGCCCAACTCGCGGGCGCGCATCGTGACGATCAGCCGGTCGGGATCACCGCCGAGGACGCAACCCCAACGACCACGATCCTTCGACACCACCATCCCCGATTCAGCCGAGAGATGTTCGGGCCGAGTCTTCGTACGGGGGCGGGATCCGCGTCCGGGGCGTACCCGGACGTCGGACTCGTCGTACTGCCGCGGACTCAGAAGCTTGCCTTCGGTGTCGCCGGCGAGCTCTCGAGCATGTCGATCCACATGTTCTCGAAGCCGGGCAGTGTCTTGGCTGTGGTTCCGACATCGTCGACGTCGACGCCGTCGACGACCAGGCCGATGATGGCGCCGGCTGTTGCCATGCGGTGGTCGGCATACGAGAGCCATTGTCCGCCATGGAGTTCCGCGGGAACGATCGTCAGGCCGTCGTCGGTTTCGGTGACCGAGCCGCCGAGCTTGTTGATCTCGTCGGCGAGGGCGGCCAGACGGTCGGTCTCGTGCCCGCGCAGGTGTGCAATACCTCGTAGATGCGAGGTGCCCTCGGCGAGAGCAGCCAGGGCCGCGACGGTGGGGGTCAGCTCTCCCACGTCGTGGAGATCGATGTCGATGCCGCGCAGTTTCTCCGGGCCGCGAACGGTCAGCACACCGTCGGCAAGAGCGACGTCGGCGCCCATCGAGGCGAGGATCCCGCGGATCGCGTCGCCGGGTTGCGTGGTCGACGACGGCCACATCGGAACGCTGACGGTTCCGCCGGTCACTGCGGCAGCGGCCAGGAACGGGGTGGCGTTGGAGAGATCGGGTTCGATCGCCCAGTCCACGGCGCGCACCGGCCCCGGTGCCACACGCCAGGTGTCCGCGTCACCGCCCGTGGCTGGTGTCGTCACGGAAACTCCGGCTTCGCGGAGCATCTCGACGGTCATGTCGATGTGCGGCATGGACGGGACGGGCTTGCCGTCGTGGTGGACGGTGACACCCTCGTCGAAGGCAGCAGCCGAGAGGAGGAGACCGGAGACGAACTGCGACGAACCGGATGCGTCGATGGTGACCGTCCCGCCGCGTAGGGATCCGGTTCCGGTGACGGTGAACGGGAGTGCGTCACCCTCGATGTGTGCGCCGAGACCGCGCAGGGCTTCCAAGATGGTGCCGAGCGGTCGTGTGCGTGCCTGCTCGTCGCCGTCGAAGCGAACGATGCCGTCGGCCGTCGCGGCGAGCGGCGGCAGGAAGCGCATCACGGTGCCTGCCAGGCCGCAGTCGACCTCGCCGCCGCGCAGGGGCCCAGGGGTGATGCGAAGCGTGGTCGGATCGCCGGCTTCCTCGACACCGATGCCGAGGTCACGCAGAGCTGCGATCATCAGGTCGGCGTCACGGCTGCGGAGTGCACCGGTGATCGTGGACGGACCATCCGCAAGTGCGGCAAGAATCAGAGCTCGATTGGTGATGGACTTGGATCCGGGCAGCGTCACCACTGCATCGACGGGTGCTTGGGCCCTCGGGGCGCTCCACAGACTCAGACTCACATGGTCCATCTTCTCTCATCGGTGGGGGAATGGTCGAAACCGTGCCACCCTGGGTGTCATGTGCGGAAGGTATGCGACCACAGCGGACCCGGCCACCCTGGCGGTGGAACTCGATGCGCTCGACGAGACGGACCACTCGGCGCCCGTCGAAGCCGACTACAACGTGGCCCCGACGACCGAGGTGTTGACCGTCGTCGAACGCCACGATCGGGAAAACCCCGACAGCGATCCGACCAAGAGGATTCGGCGGATGCGCTGGGGACTGGTCCCGTCGTGGACCAAGGAACTGGGCAAAGGCCCGGTCCTGTTCAACGCCCGTGCCGATTCGCTGGCGGAGAAGCCGGCGTTTCGGACCGCCTTCAAGTTCAAGCGTTGCCTGGTCCCCATGGACGGGTGGTACGAGTGGCAGACCGAGGCCACCGGCGGGAAGAAGGCAGCGAAGATTCCCTACTACATGCACCCCGACGACGGATCACGGCTGTTCATGGCGGGTGTGTGGTCTGCCTGGCGGGACCCGAGGGGCGAGAACGCGAGCCCCGTCCTGAGCTGCTCGATCGTCACAGTCGACTCTCTCGGTCACCTCGAGCAGGTTCACGACCGCATGCCCCTCGCCCTGCCTCGCGACCGCTGGGAGCCATGGCTCGATCCCGACAACACCGTCGATTCGGCCCTGCTCGAGCCGGTACCGGATCTCTTCGAACGAATCGACGTCGATCGAGTCCGGCCGCTGGTCAACAGTGTCAAGAACAACGGACACGAGTTGATCGAGCCGGACGTCGACCGTGCCGGCGAGCAGATCAGCCTGCTCTAGCAGTCAGCCGAGGGCCCAGGTAACGGTCACTTCGAACGAGACCTGCTGGGTTCCCGGGGCGAGAACCATGTCGGACATCGAGGCGTCGGGAGCGCGCATGGTCTGACCGCCACTCGTGTCGTGCGCCTCGGTGATGGTCACGACGTTCTCGAGCGAAGTGCCGGACAGATCCGCGTACTGCTCGGCACGGTTCTTCGCGTCCTCGAAAGCTCGGGTGCGAGCGTCGGCCAGAAGCTGAGAGTCGTCGTCGATGGCGAAGGCGACGTTGCCGAGCCGTGCCGCGTTTCCGCCCGCCGCGATGCCGGCGTCCAAGACAGAAGAGGCCTTGTCGAGATCGCGGACGACGATCCGTACCGAGTTGGTTGCCCGGTAGCCGGTCACGTTGCCGCCGATGAACGGTCCACCACTCGCGTCGTACTGCGGCTGGACGGACAGATCGCTTGTCTGTACGTCCTCGGGGGCCACGCCGGCGGCGACTATCGCGTCGATCATCTGACGGGCCTTGTCATTCGACTCCGAGACCGCTCCCGATACATCCGGGGCAACCACCTCGATACCGATGTCGGCATTGAGGATGTCCGGCGCTCCGCGGACCTGCCCTGATCCGACTACCGTGACTTCCTTGGCGGCATTGTCCGAACTCCCGCAGGCCGTCAGCGAGACGGTGAGGGCTGCCGCTGCAGCGGTCAGTGCCAGAGTTTTCAGGTGTGGTCGCATGGTGAGACCGTAGCGACCGGATACTCAGCCCGCCGTGATTTGCGCCGTGACCGCGCCACTCAACTGCACGAGGTCCGTCGGAGCCAGCTCGATCTCGAGCCCGCGTCGACCGGCGCTGCAGAGAATGCGGTCCCAGTCGAGCGCCGACGCATCGATCACGGTCGGCAGTTTCTTGCGCTGGCCGAGCGGTGAGATACCGCCGAAGACGTAGCCGCTCGAGCGCTCGGCTTCGACGCGATCGGCCATGACTGCTTTGCTCGCACCGAGGGCAGCGGCTGCAGCCTTGAGCGAGAGCTTGTCCGGGACCGGCAGAACCGCGACGGCGAGCTTGCCGGTGTCGAGTTTGACTACCAGGGTCTTGAAGATCTGGGCAGCCTCGACGCCTGTCGACTCGGCCAGCGCGTCCACGGCTTCGTCGCCGAACGATTCGGCGCGAGGATCGTGGTCGTAGCTGTGGACTCGGTGCGGTGTCTTCGACTTGTCGAGAAGTACGGTCGCAGGGGTCGCAGTTCCGGCCATGAGGACACCCTATGCGGATCGCCGACAGGTGCATCCGACCAGGCCGGGAACAGAGTCGCAGACTCCCGTGTTGGTACCAGTTGATGAAACTTGTCCCGAGAAGCGAAGGAGCGACCGTGCTGGCTGTGTGTGAGCCACCACCGGCCCGTGGGTCGGATCTTCAGTTGGCGGTAACCTTGATCCCTACGGCTAGTGAAGGGATCAGAGTGCTGGAACACGACCGGCCCAAGGACGAACCGTCAGGGGTTACCGAACCTGCCGACGGCGCAGTGTCCGAAACGCCCGAAACTGCGGATGAGTTGATTGCCCGGTTCGAGCGCGACGCGCTCCCGCTGCTCGACCAGTTGTACGGCGCTGCCCTGCGCATGACTCGGAATCCGGCTGATGCCGAGGATCTCGTGCAGGAGACGTACGTCAAGGCGTACACCGCTTTCCGCTCGTTCCGTGCCGGTACCAACCTGAAAGCCTGGCTGTACCGGATTCTCACCAACACCTACATCAACTCGTACCGTAAGAAGCAGCGCCAACCCGCGCAGTACCCGACGGACGAGATCACCGACTGGCAGTTGGCCGCGACCGCTGAGCACACGTCCACAGGTCTGCGTTCGGCCGAGGTGGAGGCGCTCGACGCGTTGCCCGACGACGACATCAAGGCGGCGCTGCAGTCGCTTCCCGAGGAATTCCGGATGGCGGTGTACTACGCCGATGTCGAAGGATTCCCGTACAAGGAGATCGCGGAGATCATGGGCACACCCATCGGAACGGTGATGTCGCGACTGCACCGTGGTCGCAAGCAATTGCGTGGTCTTCTGGCCGATGTCGCAAAAGACCGGGGATTCAATCGGGACGGCGCAGTCGACACAGCCACAGTCGCAGCCACCGAGACGGAAGGTGTCACACGATGAGTGAGCAGGACGAATTCGAAAGGCTCGACTGCTCGGCAGTCATCGCCGACGTCTGGTTGATGCTCGACGGTGAATGTGACGATTCCAGTCGTGCTCGCCTGCAGCGTCATATCGACGATTGCGGATCGTGCCTCGAGGCCTACGGGATCGAAGAGAAGGTCAAGAGCCTGATCAACCGTAAGTGCGGCGGAGACCACGCGCCGGAAAGTCTGCGTCAGCGGCTCACCGTCGAGTTGCGTCGGACCATCGTCATAACGACTACCGAAACCGACAGCTAGCCCGTCAGCGACGATCTGAGCGGTAGTAGCGTAAGGCAGTAACGCCGAGGGGCGGGGAAGCAATGCTTCCCCGCCCCTCGGACGTTTTGTTGCGCTACATGTCAGGCGTTTGGACGCTTGCCATGGTTAGCGGCGTTGCCCTTACGGCTGCGCTTCTTACGACCACGCTTACCCATGATTGGTCTCCCTTCTGTTTCTTTCGCGTCATTGTTTCACGCCGATGCCGGTGTGGTTCCATTGGCAGGTCGATCGAGTGATCCGTCGACGTATTTTCGTGGTCAGAGTGCAGTTCCGACAGAAGTGAGGTTCACGATGGCAGAAGACGTCCGCGCCGAGATGGTTTCGACGGTCTACCAGGTGGTCGTGAGCGAGGGAGACGTCGTTGCGGACGGCGACACCCTGGTCATCCTCGAATCCATGAAGATGGAGATTCCGGTCCTGGCCGAGGTTCCGGGAACGGTGACGACGGTGGGCGTCAAGGTCGGCGATGTCATTCAGCAAGGCGATCTGATCGCCGTGATCTCCTAAGTCGGACGATGTCCACTCTCAGTGACCTCCTCGCCGAACACACCGATCTCCCGGGTGCGGCGGTCGACCACCTCCAGCGCGTAGTGGGCGAGTGGCAACTGCTCGCCGACCTCTCCTTTGCCGATGTTCTTCTCTGGGTGGGCACCGAATCGGAGAAGAACCGTTCGGAGGGGTCGGTCATCTGCGTCGCGCACTGCCGGCCGACAACGGCATCGACGGCTTTTCCCGAGGACGCGGTCGGGACGGTCGTTTCCGAGTCCGAGCACCCGCAGGTTCTCCGCGCTCTCGTGGAGGGCCGCGTCGTTCGCGGCGAAGACGAGACATGGCGTGAAGGAATGCCGCCACGTAAGGAAGCCGTCCCCGTGCGTCTGGACGGGCGCGTCATCGCGGTTCTGAGTCGCGACACCAACCTGTCGCACCAGCGAGCGCAGAGTCCGCTCGAGCTCGCGTATCTCGATTGCGCCGAAGACCTGTGTCAGATGATCAGCGACGGAACCTTCCCGATCCGAGAATCGCGCTCGGACACGAACTCGAGCCCACGTGCGGGCGACGGGTTCATCCGTCTCGACACCGAAGGCACCGTCGTCTACGCCAGCCCGAACGCGCTCTCGGCCTATCACCGGATGGGCTTGAGTTCGGATCTGGTGGGTCAAGACCTCGCGGCGTTGACCCGTTCGTTGGTCACCGACCCGTTCGAGTCTTCGGAAGCTGCGGGATACATCCGGGATACGTTGGCGGACAAGCCCGGTCGCCGTATGGAGATCGAGGCGCGCGGGGCGACCGTTCTGCTGCGAGCCCTGGTCCTCAAGCCGGGCGGTCGGCACGTCGGTGCTGCGGTCGTCGTCCGCGACGTCACCGAGGTCAAGCGTCGTGATCGCGCGCTCCTGAGCAAGGACGCGACCATCCGCGAGATTCACCACCGAGTGAAGAACAACCTGCAAACCGTCGCGGCGCTTCTGCGTCTACAGGCCAGACGAACCGGCAACGACGAAGCGCGACAAGCGTTGACAGAATCGGTGAGGCGCGTGACGTCCATCGCCCTCGTTCACGACACCTTGTCGATGTCGGTGGACGAAGAGGTGGATCTCGACGAGGTGATCGACCGGTTGGTTCCCATGCTCTCCGATGTCGCGGGAGTAGGTGTGCCGGTGACGATTCGGCGTGAGGGAAGTTTCGGAGTGTTCTCCGCCGAGCGTGCCACCCCGTTGGTCATGGTGCTGACGGAGTTGGTGCAGAACGCCATCGAGCACGCTTTCGATCCAGGTAGTACCGGCACGGTCACACTGAGCGCCGAGCGTTCTGCACGCTGGTTGGACGTGATCATCCACGACAACGGGCGCGGGCTCCCGGAAAATTTCGACCTCGAGAAATCCGATCGCCTCGGACTGCAGATCGTTCGGACTTTGCTGGGCGCCGAACTCGGCGGCTCACTCGGACTGCACCCGGGGAGCGGTGGTGGCACCGACGCGGTTCTGCGTGTGCCGCTCGGTAGGCGTACTGCGCGTTACTGATTCGCGCATCGTTACTGATTCGAGCAGACAAAAAGCCCGGCACCATGTGGTGCCGGGCTGTCGTCTTCGACTGTGCGGAGGGGCTGTTCTCCGTCGCGGGTCGAACGTCTCGGTTCTACCTAGACGGAAGTGCGTGCACGGGTACGTGCGTTACGACGCTTGAGTGCGCGACGCTCGTCTTCGCTCATTCCGCCCCAGACGCCTGCATCCTGACCGGACTCGAGAGCCCAGGACAGGCACTCGGCGGTGACGGGGCAGCGGTTGCAGACAACCTTGGCATCAGCGATCTGAGCGAGGGCCGGTCCGCTGTTTCCCACCGGGAAGAACAGTTCGGGATCCTCGTCGCGACAGATTGCGTTGTGGCGCCAGTCCATCTTTTTTCGCTCCTTAATTGGGTGTGTATTCACACCATTTGGTACCAATGAGTTTGTGTGTGCGTCATCAATGTTTCCGCACTGTTACTTGTGAATGCTTTCACGAACTCGCGGTATGTCAATAGGTTTGAACGGGTTCGTGGGCCAACTCACTAATTTGTGACACACCTGACGGCCACCTGGGTGTCACCGGCATTTTACCCGATTTCGGCTATTCGGCACCAGAGTTTTTGCAGGTCAAACGTGTTGCCTGACTCACGTCGCAATCGGCGCGAACACTTCCAGTGCATCCGGGACCGAGGTGAATTCGACCTTTTCGCGAAGTCCGATGTAGTCGCCGTCCATCTGCAGTCCGATCGGTCGCGACGATTCGATGGTGATTGACGGGACGTCGTCGGTGCGGAGAAGAACCTTCGATTTCGGCTCGGCGCCGCGTGCGAGGAGCTGTCGCACAACCCGCAAGGACGGTAGGACTTTGGTGCTCGTCATGGCGAAGATGCCGAGTCCGCTGTCGAAAGTCGTTCCCGGATTGGTGTGTACGGGGCGCTCTTCCAGATATGTCCACGGGCTCGAGTTCGACACGAACGCGTAGTGGACTCCGGAGACGGGATCCTGTTCGGGAAGGTGGACGGTCAGTGCTGGTTCGGCTCGCTTGGCACGGAAGAACGCCGCGATTGCGGTTCGGACGTACCGGGCGGGTGTGGCGGCGTCACCGTTTTTGCGGCTGGCGTCGACGGCCTCGCAGACATCGGCGTCGAGGCCCATTCCGGCGTTGAACGTGAACCAACGGTTGTCGCAGTGTGCGAGTCCGATTCGGCGTCGCGTGCGCTCGGAGAGAAGGTCGACGAGTTGGTTCGTGGCGTCGATCGGGTCGGCGGCGATACCGAGCGAGCGCGCGAAAACGTTTGCCGAGCCTCCGGGGACGACTGCGATTGTCGGGATCGGACCGACCGGAACCGATTTCATGGACGTGGGATGCGGTGACCCGAGCAGTCCGTTGACCACTTCGTTGACCGTGCCGTCGCCGCCGTGGACGATCACCGAGCCGAACCCGTCTTCGTGGGCTTCGCGCGCCAGTTCGGCAGCGTGTCCCCGATGTGTGGTGTGCGCCACAGTAAGTCGCACCCGACTCTCGAGGGCGTGTGCCAACAGGTCACGACCGGCAGCGGTGGTGGAGGTGGCATTGGGGTTGACGATCAGCAGTGCGCGCACGGGGCATGAGCCTATCCGGTGTCGTGTTCTAGGCTGGCCTCGTGCCGAATACCGCCAGTCCGAACGCCCTGCCCAAGACAGTCACATGGGCAGGTGCCCTCGTGACGCTGCAAGGGCTCGTTGCCGCCGGGTTCGCGATCGTCGCAGTGATTCGCGGTGCAACCGGCCACGATCAGAGCGTCACCAACGGATACGGATTTGCCGCCTGGGTCGCGATCCTCGGCGGCGCGGTGTTGGCTGCCGGTATAGCGCTGTTGACCGGTCGCCGGTGGGGCCGGGCCATCGCCGTCGTCGCCCAGTTGCTGCTCCTGCCGGTTGCCTGGTCGCTGCTGACCGATTCACATCAGGTTCCGCTCGGCATCGTTCTGGGTGTCGTCGTTCTCGGTGCCCTCGGCTGCCTGTTCTCGGCGCCGACGTCTCGGTGGATGGCAGCGGAGTACGGAGCCTATGCCGACGAGGCGTCATCGGACGAGGAACGTCCGGACGCCGAAGGAACCGGCGACACCGGGCGCAAGAAAGACTGAACTCCTACTCGGCCTCGGCCGCGAGCGCCCCGAGGTGGGTGCCGGTCAGGCGATACGTGGTCCACTCCGTCTTCGCGTCGGCACCGAGTGACTCGTAGAACTTGATCGAGGGGGTGTTCCAGTTGAGCACCGACCAGGACAGCCTGGTGTAGTCGTTGTCGGTGCACTCCTTGGCGAGCGCGGCCAGAAGAGCCTTCCCGTGCCCTGATCCGCGCTGGCTGGGCTTGACGTACAGGTCCTCGAGGTAGATGCCGTGCGCGCCGTCCCACGTGGAGAAATTGCGAAACCACAGCGCCATGCCGACGACGTCGTCGGCGGAATTCACAGCGACGTGCGCGAAGGCCGTCGCGGCCGGTCCGAACAAAGCCTCGCCGATCTGTTCGGCCTTCACGGTGCACTCGTCGAGGGCCTTCTGGTAGTCCGCCAACTCGTAGATCATGTCGGTGATCGGCTGGACGTCTGCGGGCGTGGCGCGTCGGATCATGCAGAGGATCTTAAGCCTCACGCCTCCACGAGCGGTGGCACGTTGTGGTGGAGGAGGTGAGTAGCCCCGTGCTCGTAACCGAGAACCGTGTATGCGCCGGGCGACAACGCGAAGCGCTTTCCTTCCGTCACGGGGAGTTCGAGCCAGCGAGCGATGAGTGCGCGTGAGAAGTGGCCGTGCCCGATCAGGATCACGTCCCGCTCGGGTAGCTGCGAACGCACCATCGACAGCACCATGTCGGTGCGGGCATGGATCTGGTCGGCCTGCTCACCGCCGGGGCACGGGTGCGTCCAGACGGTCCAATCGGGCACCGTTGCCCGGATCTCGGGCGTCGTGAGGCCCTCGTAGTCCCCGTAGTCCCATTCGGACAGTGCATCCCAGGTCCGCTCCTCCGGAAGGCCGGCAAGATCACCCGTCAGCTGTGCGCGCAAACGCGGACTCGTCAGAATCATGGGATTGCGGAGGTCGAGTGTCCGCAGTCGGTTTCCGGTCGCGGTGGCCTGCATTTCGCCGAGCGGAGTCAGTGGAACCTCGGTTCGTCCGGTGTGTTTTCCGGTCCGTGCCCACTCGGTTTCACCGTGGCGCATCAGTACGACGCGAGCACCGAGAGGGATCGACGAGGGGGTGGACTGGGAGGTCATGTCGACCATCATTGCAGGCTGCCTCGCGTGTGTAGCTCGCCTCCTGGCGCGAAGTGCGCAAGGATCTACGTGTGACGACGGTTCTCGCAGTGGCGAATCAAAAGGGCGGCGTGGCTAAAACCACTACCGTCGCCTCTCTCGGTGCGGCTTTGTCCGCGCTCGGACAACGAGTCCTGGTGGTGGATCTCGACCCGCAGGGCTGCCTGACGTTCTCGCTCGGCCACAACCCGGATCGCCTCGAGCGTTCGGTCAACGAGGTCCTGGCGGGTGATCTCGACGCGGTCGACGCCGTGCTGAAGACGGACGACGGCATGGACCTGCTGCCGGCCACGATCGATCTCGCGGGCGCTGAAGCGTTGCTTCTGATGCGACCCGGCCGAGAGTTCGCGCTCAAGCGGGCGCTGTCTCCGCTCCTGGGTTCTTACGACGTCGTCATCATCGACTGCCCACCGTCGTTGGGTGTGCTGACACTCAACGGATTGACTGCGGCGCAGTCGGTTCTGGTTCCACTGCAATGCGAGACCCTCGCGCACCGCGGCGTCGGACAGCTGCTGCGTACGGTTCGTGAAGTCCAAGCCATCACCAACCCGGATCTTGTTCTGCTCGGTGCACTTCCGACTCTGTACGACGCTCGAACCACGCACAGTCGCGACGTGCTCGCCGACGTCAGCGACCGTTACTCCCTCGCCGTTCTGGCGCCGCCGATCCCACGCACGGTCAAGTTCGCCGAGGCGTCCGCGTCGGGCGCGACGGTCCTCGCCGGACGAAAGAACAAGGGCGCGGATGCTTATCGCGAACTCGCCGACAATCTCGTAAAGCATTGGGCTGGAAACGAAGTCGTGACTTTCGCGCCGGAACTGGCGCTCTGAGGAAGGCGAGCTTCTAGCGCAGCGCGAACAAGGTATCGCCGCGCTGTTCCAGAATCGTCTCGCCCGCACTGGCGAGCACGATCGGTGTCGCCGTCTCACCGCGGTCGACGGCGATCATGCGCTGCACCGCTCCGTCCGACGGGCTGACGGCTGCAATGCCGCCCGGAACGGGGATGAGCATCTGACCGGCGACCATGCTTCCGGGCCCGGACGTTCCGTTGACGATCCACGTCGGAGCCAGATCGCTCAGTCGGAGGTTGACCGTCTGCGAGCCGGTCCACCATGTGATCGAAGCCTTGTCGGCGTGGGTGCGGGCACCCTCGGTCACCGCTCCCTCGATCGGATAGTCGACGATCGGGCTGCCGGATCCGTCGAAAATGCTGATGCGAGAAACAGTTCCGTTGGCGGCGGGGAGGTAGACCGCCGTTTTCTCGCCGGCCACGGCCAGCAGGCGGGCGCCCTCGGAGTCGAGGAGAATCGAGGATCCGTACTCCTCGGGTTCCTGGGCGTCCTTGGGAGCGGGATTCATCACCGTCAACCTGTTGGAGGCTTCACCGGGGCAGCGTTCGAGTACCGAGACACGGTTGGCGCTCGACGCGGCGTCGAGCAGCGTGCATCCGGTGCGAGGTTGCTTGTTGGGATTGACCTTCGCGTCGACCCGGCCGTACTCGAGGGTTCGGACAAGGTCCGAGCGCCACAGTTCCATTCGCTTACTGCCGCGGGAGATCAGGTAGGTGCCGTCCGCCGACAAACTGACCGCGGAATCGGCGTCGCTGTTGCGCTGGTCTTTTCGGGCGCCGGTGTCCGCGACCAGTGACGTGACCTGGGAGCAACCGCGATCGTCCTGATAGACGCTGACGACGCGATCCCATGAACCGATCGCACCGCACAGGGGTATGTTGCGCGCGTAACGCCACACTTCTTCACCCGTTGCCGGATCGCGGCCGATCACTTCGGAGCCGTCGGCGGTGACGACGGCATTGCCGACGGTGATCGGCGCCGACGAATCGGCACTGGGGGATTCCCACGTCTGCTTCAGGATGTCGGGCAACAACACCGACGTCGAGAGAGGCGGGAGTGACGTGTCAGCGGTGACCGAGGTGGTTCCGTGCGCATCACTGCGCAACCACACCACGGTCACCGCTACGACTACGGCCAGCGCGAGAGCCAGCGCACCGATCAGATCTGAGCGAGTACGCCTTTCGGGAGCCAGCACATCGGCAGCTTACTCTGCGGCGCCTGCCGTCGCGGTAGCCGCGGGGCGACGACGCCGACGGCGACGCGGCTTGGCTGCTCCGTCGTCGTCCGTGTTCTCGGCACCGGTTGCGGCGGGTGCCGAGGGGGGAGCGGTGGTCGCGGTAGCCGTGGTGGACGTCGCGGCGTCGGCCGAAGCGCCGGCGCGAGTGCGGCGACGGGTCCGGTTGCGGCGGGGAGCGGCCTTCTCTTCGTTGCCGTCGAAGTCGGTCGTCTTCGGCGCGTCGGCCTTGTCCGTTGCGGCTTTGTCGGTTGCAGCCTTCTCAGGCGCAGCTTTGGCCTTGCGAACAGTGCCCTTGGCGTCGGCCGGGATCGACAGCTCCTCGTAGAGGTGCGGCGAGCTCGAGTACGTCTCGACCGGATCGGGGATTCCGAGGCTCAGTGCCTTGTCGATGAGCTGCCAACGAGGGATGTCGTCCCAGTCGACCAGCGTGACGGCGATGCCGGTGCGTCCGGCGCGGCCGGTACGACCGATGCGGTGGACGTAGGTCTTCTCGTCTTCGGGGCACTGGTAGTTGATGACGTGAGTGACGTCGTCGATGTCGATACCGCGTGCAGCGACGTCGGTGGCGACGAGAACGTCGACCTTGCCGTTGCGGAAGCCCTTCAGTGCCTTTTCACGGGCGATCTGTCCGAGGTCGCCGTGGACCGCGCCGACGGAGAAACCACGCTCGGCGAGATCGTCGGCGACTTTCTGGGCGGTGCGCTTGGTACGGGTGAAGATCATCGTCGCGCCGCGGCCTTCGGCCTGCAGTACGCGGGCAACCATCTCGGCTTTGTCGAGAGCGTGCGCACGGTAGATGTGCTGGCTCGTGCGGTCGTGCACTGCGGAGGATTCGGCTTCCTCGGCGCGGATGTGCGTCGGCTGCGTAAGGAAGGTGCGAGCCAGAGTGATGATCGGGCCGGGCATCGTGGCCGAGAAGAGCATTGTCTGACGCTTGTCGGGGACCATGCCCATGAGGCGTTCGATGTCGGGGAGGAAGCCGAGGTCGAGCATTTCGTCGGCCTCGTCGAGGACGAGAACGCCGACCTTGCCCAGGATCAGGTGCGACTGGTTGGCGAGGTCGAGCAGGCGACCCGGGGTGCCGACGACCACGTCGACGCCCTTCTGGAGTGCCGAGATCTGCGCCTCGTACGGCCGGCCGCCGTAGATGGGCAGAACCTGCAGACCACGGTCGCCGACGCGGAGGTACTTGCTGGCGTTCTCGAGGTCGCGGGCGACCTGGATGCACAGTTCGCGGGTGGGAACGATGATCAGCGCGCGGGGAGTGCCGTCGAGGACCGCCGTGCCGTTCTCGGCGGTGACGATGCGATGCAGGAGCGGGACGCCGAAACCGAAGGTCTTGCCCATACCGGTTCGTGCCTGACCGATGAGGTCGTCACCGGCGAGAGCCAACGGGAGGGTGAGTTCCTGGATGGCGAAGGTGCGTTCGATGCCGATCTCGTTCAGTGCGCGGACGATTTCGTCGCGGACACCGAGTTCGGCGAAGGTCGGGGGTACATGGGTGTCGTCGAGCTGGACGGAAACGGTGTTCTCGGTTGCTTCGTCTTCGTGGTCGACAGTGATCTTGCTCAGGGGACTAGCCTTTCCTCGTGGCGGTACGCACGCACAAGGTAAGGGGCCAGGCCGTAAGTCGGCCGATGTCGATGCCCTCTTTTTCTTCGGTCATGCCTACGCCTCAGCACTGAATTCCACTCGGACGAATTCGAACCGTCCGGCGATCTCGGCGAAGCGGGCAACAACCGTCGATGCAGGTGCGCGCACATTATCGGTGGGGTTCGTGTGAAGACAGCCGTCCCGGCTAACCAAATGGCCCGGGGGAACTGGCGAACTCCCAAGACCATTGTAGCTGCACGTTGTCCGTCCCTCGCGATGACATGTCGAAGATCACCGAATCGGACATGCGGTCCTTGGCGGTCGCGTCGGCCGTCGAAGCACTACAGTTCGTAGTCATGGGCGCACACGATCTTGATGCTTCGACGGACGCTGGAACCGGAGGCCGAGTCGCTTCCGATCACCCGGGCGTGATCGATTTGTTTGCCGTTCTCGCGTATGGCGAGATTTCGGCGTTCTACCGTTTGGCGGAAGACGCACAAATGGCTCCGGACCTGCGCGGCAAGGTGGCGTTTGCCAGCATGGCCGCCGCCGAGATGGACCACTTCGAGACTCTGGAAACGGCCCTGACGGAACGTGGCCACGAGATCTTTGCCGTTATGGATCCGTTCGTGCGCGCGCTCGACAACTATCACGCGTCGACGACGCCGTCGACGTGGCTGGAATCGCTCGTGAAGGCATATGTCGGAGACGGAATCGCTGCCGATTTCTATCGCGAGATCGGTCACTCCCTCCCGGCGGACGTCGCCGAGATCGTGGAGGACGTGCTCTCGCAGACGGGCCATTCGGAGTTCGTGGTGCTCGAGGTGAAGGCCGCGGTAGAGGCCAGCACCCGCGCCAAGGACCGGTTGATGCTGTGGGGACGCCGACTCCTCGGTGAGGCGATCACCCAGGCACAGTTCGTGCTGGCGCAGCGTGAGGACCTCACGGATCTGGTGATCTCGGCCTCCGGTGACCTCAACGGAGTTGTCGCGTTGTTCGACGGTATGCAGGCAAAGCACGCCGAGCGGATGGCGGTTCTCGGACTCGTCTAGGTGACGTGTTCGCTCTGGGCACAGCGTGCGGAGGAGCGTGGGCGGTCTCTGCTGCATTAGCCTTGCGTCGACAACGGATGTAATTCACGAACAGTTCGGAGGTTGACCGTGGAGGTCAAGATCGGTGTAATCGACAGCCCGCGTGAGCTCATCGTCAACAGCGAACAGACCCCTGACGAGGTCGAGACACTGGTCGCGGCCGTCCTCGGTGGCCGTGAGCCGGTTCTGGCACTGGTCGACGACAAGGGCCGCAAGTTCCTGGTGCAGGCTTCCCGTGTCGCGTACGTGGAGATCGGTCCGTCCGATATCCGCAAGGTCGGATTCGCGCCTACCGTCTGACGCGTAGCTGTAACAGCAGAAAGGGCGGGCAGTCGTGAGACTGCCCGCCCTTTCGCGTGTGAGTGTGGCCGATTACTTGGTTTCGGCTTGCAGTGGCACATGGGAGAGACCGCCCCACGCCAGGGTCACCGTGATTTCCACGGCCTCTTCCTTCGGGATCGGCCGCGCAGCTTCGAGCCAGTATCGAGCGGTGAACTGGCTGGCACCGACAAGACCGACCGCGAGGATGCGCGCGCGATACGGATCGAGTCCGGAATCCTGGCTGACCAGGTCGAACACGGCGTCGACGCAGGCTTCGGTGGCTTGTTCGACGCGTGTCTGGACCTGAGGTTCGCCCATGATGTCGGACTCGAACACCAGGCGGAAGCCCTGGGAGTCGTTGTCGACGAAGTCGAAGAACGCCTGCACTGCGGCGCGGACACGCTGTTTGTTGTCCGTCGTCGATCGCAGGGCCTGGCGTACACCCGAGATGAGGCTGTCGACGTAACTCTGCAGGACTGCGACATACAGTTCGAGTTTGCCTGGGAAATGTTGGTACAGGACTGGCTTGCTGACACCCGCACATTCGGCGATCTCGTCCATGCCGGCCGAGTGGTACCCGTTCGCGACGAATACCTCGCTTGCAGCTGCGAGGAGCTGGAGGCGGCGCGCATCGCGGGGGAGTCGGGTGCTGCGACGTGTTCCGGCAGGCTTGCCAGCCGATGTACCGCGATCGGAGTCTGTCCGATCCGCGAGTTCTGTCATGTCGCTTCCAATCTGAGCAAAAGTAATTCGGTCGGCGCGCGGATCCGCGAGTCGCGTGTGCGTACCCGCCAGTATCCTCCGTCACACCGGTCGTAGCCGAATGAACGATACCGTGTGTCGGCCGGGCGAGTCGCGCGCGCCTCGGTGAGCGAGACCAGCAGTCTTTCTCGTTACAGGACGGGTTGCCATGACACGCCAGGACCAGCGGGTTTCGGTCAGCCCGGGCGAGTGACTTGCCGTGTGTGAGATTCTGGACGACGTGACTGACCCAGGGGGACCGCGCATGCGTGGACGAACTACGCAGAACCCTGAACGTGAGGAACGTCGAATGCGTAGCGGAACTGGAGCGCCTCGCGACGAACGTCGGCCAGAGGTGCCGGATGATCGTGCCTACGGCGAACGCGACTATCGCGGCATTTCCTCCCATCAGCCCTTGCGTGCCCAGTGGGATCCGACCAAACGAGAAGTGGGCCGAACCCCGCGTAATCCGCGGCCGGACCGGGCAGCGCGAAAGCAGAGCAAGCTCGGGCGCTTCGTCTCGACCTACGGCTGGCGTGCGTACGCGATTCCGGTTCTCGTGGTGCTAACCATCCTCGTCATCGTCGACGCCGTACGTCCGGACACCACCGACTCCGCGAGCAAGACGTCGGCCACCGCCGACCTCGCACACAGCACGGACGGAACCGACGTCATCGGCGCGCCGCCGGCCGGGGACGGAACTTTTGCGTCGTCGATACCGTCCGGCGCACTTCCCGACGGTGGTCCGTTCACCGTCGCGGGCGGCGGAACGTGGCACGTCGTACCGGGTATGACGGGCAAGGTGGGTCAGGGAACCGAACGCGAGTTCACGTACACGGTCGAGATCGAGGACGGCGTCGACACGACCGGCTTCGGCGGTGATGAATCGTACGGACGCATGGTCGATCAGACCCTGGCCAATCCGAAAAGTTGGACCAACGATCCCAAGGTCGCGTTCCGGCGTGTCGACGCGGGCGAGCCGGACTTCCGTATCTCCCTGACCTCGCAGATGACTATCCGCGAAGGCTGCGGATACGAAATCGAACTCGAAGGATCCTGCTACAACCCGAGCATGGACCGAGTCCTGCTCAACGAACCGCGATGGGTGCGAGGCGCTATTTCGTTCCAGGGTGACATCGGCTCGTATCGGCAGTATCAGATCAATCACGAGGTCGGCCATGCCATCGGATACGCCGCTCACCAGCCGTGCGAGACCGAAGGTGGGCTCGCACCGATCATGATGCAGCAGACCTTCGGAACCGCGAACAACGACATCGCTAGGCTTGATCCCGAGGGCGTCGTTCCGATGAACGGACTCACGTGCCGCTTCAATCCGTGGCCGTACCCCCGAGCGTGACCGGATCGAGAACCCACGATCTCGTCTTGAACTAGGAGTGTTTCGCGGTGTCTGCAACACCCGTCGTATTGCCACCACTGGTGGAGCCGGCAGCCGAGTTGAGCCGGGAGGAAGTTGCCCGGTACAGCAGGCACCTGATCATCCCGAACGTCGGTATGACCGGCCAGAAGCGTCTCAAGAATGCACGGGTTCTGTTCATCGGCGCCGGTGGATTGGGCTCGCCTGCACTGCTCTATCTCGCGGCCGCGGGAGTGGGCACCATCGGGATCGTCGAGTTCGACGAGGTCGACATGTCGAACCTGCAGCGCCAGGTGATTCACGGGCGCTCGGACGTCGGACGCCCCAAGGCGGTCAGCGCCCGCGAGTCGATTCTCGAGATCAACGAGCACGTCGACGTCCGATTGCACGAGTTCCGTCTCGACAACTCCAACGCGGTCCAGCTGTTTTCCGAGTACGACCTGATTCTCGACGGCACGGACAACTTCGCGACGCGGTACCTCGTCAACGATGCCGCAGTCATCGCCGGAAAGCCGTACGTGTGGGGCTCGATCTACCGCTTCGAGGGGCAGGTGTCGGTCTTCTGGGAAGACGCCCCGGACGGCGCGGGACTGAACTATCGCGACCTCTACCCGGAGGCCCCGCCGCCGGGCATGGTCCCCTCCTGTGCCGAGGGCGGTGTTCTCGGAGTCCTGCCCGCGACCGTCGGTTCGATCATGGCGACCGAGGCGGTCAAGCTCATCACCGGAATCGGTGAACCGCTTCTCGGACGCCTGATGATCTACGACGCACTGGCGATGACCTTCCGGACGATCCGCCTTCAGCGTGATCCGACGCGCGTGCCCGTCACCGCCTTGATCGACTACGACGCGTTCTGCGGTGTCGTGTCCGAAGAGGCGAGCGCTGCTGCCGTCGGTTCGACGATCACGGCGCCCGAACTGGAGGCCATGATCGGCGAGGGACGATCGATCGAGCTGGTCGACGTACGAGAACCGGTTGAATGGGACATCATGCATCTGCCGGGGGCCGTGCTGATCCCGAAGGACCGCATCCTTTCCGGTGAAGCTCTGGCGACGTTGCCGCAGAACAAGCAGATAGTGCTGTACTGCAAAACCGGCATCCGTTCGGCCGAGGCACTGGCCTTTCTCAAGAAAGCCGGTTTCTCCGACGCAGTTCATGTTCAAGGCGGCGCGATCGCCTGGGCGAACCAGGTGGATGCGAGTCTGCCGGTCTACTAGGCGCGCCTCGCGGGAGGCGGCGCCGCGCACCGGTAGCGTTGGGGTGTGAGCACAGGCCAACCTCCCCAGCACGTGTGCTCCACCTTCGGCCTCCGCGAAGTCGATCCCATCCCACTCGGTGCGGATTGGGACGGCGGGTGGCTGTGTGGAGACGTCGTCCTTTCAGCAGTTGCGGATCATGCCCGCGCAGCGTGGTCGGCGAAGGTGCGAGAGAACCTCGAAGTCGACGGCGTCCGGCTCGCTCGACCGGTCCGTTCGACTGACGGTCGTTACGTCGTCTCGGGCTGGCGCGCCGACACATTCATCGTCGGATCGCCGGAACCACGTCACGACGAAGTGGTCTCGATGTCGTGCCGACTGCATGCGGCGACGGCCTCGCTCGAGCGCCCGCGCTTCCTTGCACAACCGCCGGTTCCGCCGTGGGCCGAGGTCGACGTATTCGTAGCCGCTGATCGCGCGGCGTGGGAAACGGTTCCACTGAGGATCGCGAAGGGTGTCGAGCAACTCGAGACGCCTACTCCGGACGGTCGCAAGAGTCTGGAACTGATTGCCGGACTCGCCACGTTGCGTAAGCCGGTGCAGAGCCCGGACCAGCTCGTGCACGGCGATCTGTTCGGAACAGTCTTGTTCTCGGGCAGTATGGCGCCCGGAATCACCGACATCACGCCGTACTGGCGGCCGGCTGCGTGGGCCGCCGCCGTCGCCGTGGTCGACGCGATCTCGTGGGGCGGGGCCGACGAGGCACTGGTCGGCCGGTGGGAAGATCTCCCCGAGTGGCCGCAGATGCTTCTACGTGCGGTGATGTTCCGCTTGGCAGTTCATGTTCTGCATCCCCGCTCGACGGCGGACGCGTTCCCGGGGTTGGCCCGAACGTCCGACATCGTGCGCTTGCTGCTCTAGATCGGGGCGCCGGTACCGAAGTCCGAGACCAGGCCCTCGAACAATTCGCGTGCGGCGTTCGAGGCGGCCACGGTGTTCCCGTCGACGACAGCGTTGACGAGGTTCGCGTGCTGCGAGTGAAATCCCTCACCGGTCGCGTCGATGTGCTGTTGGATCGTGGTTTCGATGACCGGGAGCAGGGAGTCGTAGAACTCCAGGTAGACCTCGTTGTGGCTGGCCGCGACGATCGCTCGGTGCAGGGCGACGTCAGCAGTGGTGGCGGCGTCGACGTCCTGACCCTCCCACGAAGCGGTGCGAAGCGCGAGTAACCGCGTCAGTTCGGCGATGTCGTCTTCGGTTCGCCGTGCGGCGGCGAGGGTGGCCGCGGTGATGTCGAGTGCGCGCCGAAGTTCGAGTACATCCCGCTGGTGGGCGCCGGCAAAGTAGTTCCCCAGAGTGCCGCCGAGGTCGGAGACAGCAACGACGTAGGTGCCCGATCCCTGACGACGTTCCAGCATTCCGGCGTGAACGAGCGCCTGGACCGCCTCGCGCACGGTATTGCGACCGGTGCCGGTCAGCTCCGACAGTTCCGGTTCGGTGGGGATCTTGGAACCGATCGGCCAGGTTCCGCTTCGGATCTCGTTGCGGAGTTGTTCGGTGACCTGCGAGATGAGACTTGCGCGTCGAACGGGTTGCACGTGGTTGTTTCCTCGGGTCCGGGTAAGTGGTGTGAATGTGACGTTAGATTACCGCGCTTGTGCGAGTTCGTCCGGTCATCCTATGATTTGCCGGTGACTGCTCAACTGGAGAGAACCGAAACCCGCTCGTTGATACAAGGCCGTGTGCTCGTCTTCGCAGCGATTGCGATGTCTGCGCTCGTACTTCGACTTGCGGTGACCTCGTTCTCGCCCTTGGCGGCCGAGATTCGCGACGAGATCGGCTTCTCCGCCTCGATCGTCGGTGTCTTCGGCATGGTTCCGACCGCAATGTTCGCCATCTTCGGTCTCATCACTCCCGCCATCGCGAAACGTATCGGGCTCGAGCGAACGGCCCTCGTCGCGATGCTCATGGCCGGCGTCGGAATGCTGTTGCGTGCCATGATGTCTCAGACGTGGTCGTTGTTGGCCCTCTCGGCTCTGGCGCTCGCAGGCATGGGAATCGGCAATGTCGTCATCCCGCCGTTGGTCAAGCGGTACTTCTCGGATCGCCTCGCCACCATGAGTTCGGTCTACATCGTCGCCGTGCAGATCGGCACCATCGTCCCGGCGTTCGTCGCAGTCCCGGTTGCCGACGCCTTCGGTTGGCGGTTCTCGATCGGCTGGTGGTCCGCCTTCGGATTCGCCGCAGCAGTGCCGTGGTTGATCACCCTCGCTCGCTCGCGCAAGGCACGCGCGAATGAAGCCGGGTCCACCGACAATGCATCGGATTCGGTTGCAGCAGTAGTAGAACAGCCACGTGGTCAGGTCTGGCGTTCGCCCGTGGCCTGGGGTATGGCCGGTATGTTCGGCATGACCTCACTGATCACGTATTCGATGTTCACGTGGATTCCCTCGATCCTTCGTGATGCCGGCGCCAGTGACGCCTTCGGCGGAACGATGGTCGGCATGTTCTCGGTGATCGGACTCGTCGCAGCTTTCGGCGCACCGACGCTGTGCGCCCGCATGGCCAACCCGTTCCCCGTCGTGATCGCGTGCGCCGTCTGTTACCTCGTCGGAATGGGTGGACTCTACTTCGCCCCCATGGCCGCGCCGATCGTGTGGGTTGTGGTCCTGGGCCTCGGTCCGAGCACGTTCCCGATGTCGCTCACGCTGATCAATCTGCGGACGCGTTCGCATATCGGTTCCTCCGCGCTGTCCGGTTTCACCCAGGGCATCGGTTACTCCGTTGCCTGCCTCGGCCCGCTCCTGTTCGGCGTTTTTCACGACGTGTCCGGTGGATACGCTGCGCCGTTCGGCCTGCTCGTCGTTGCTGTGATCGTGGTGCTTCTGGGCGCCTACCAGGCATGTAAGCCTCGGATGCTCGAGGATTCCTGGCACGCACCGGCGAAGAACTAGCTCACACCCGGGTTCGTCACCGGGTGAGGATCAATTGACTTCGCGGTCATCGCGCGCAGCACCGGCGCAATAACCGTTTTCTACCTTTGGGTCTCCAACATATTCAGGAGGCCCTGGTGAGTCATTACATCGAGCATTGGGATGCAGAGGACGTCGACGCCTGGGAATCCGGCGGCAAGGACATCGCGAAGCGGAACCTGATCTGGTCAGTGGTGGCCGAGCACGTCGGCTTCTCGATCTGGTCGATCTGGTCCGTGATGGTGTTGTTCATGCCGACGGATATCTACGGCATCGATGCGGCCGGAAAGTTCTTCCTCGTCGCAGTTCCCACACTTGTCGGGTCGGTCCTCCGTATTCCCTACACGGTTGCCACCGCACGGTTCGGCGGTCGTAACTGGACCGTCATGAGTGCGCTGTTCCTCTTCGTACCAACACTTCTCACGCTTTACCTGATGATGAACCCGGGTGCTTCGTACACCACGTTCATGTTGGTAGCGGCCACTGCCGGTATCGGCGGCGGCAACTTCGCGTCGTCGATGACCAACATCAATGCCTTCTACCCGCAGCGACTCAAGGGCTGGGCGCTCGGTCTCAACGCCGGCGGCGGCAACATCGGTGTGCCGATGATCCAGCTGATCGGTCTGCTGGTGATCGCCACCGTCGGCAACCGCGCTCCGTGGATCGTCTGCGCCGTCTATCTCGTGTTCATCGCGGCCGCTGCCGTCGGTGCCGCGCTGTTCATGGACAACCTGGGCAACCAGAAGTCGGACCTGCGCTCGATGGCCAAGGCGCTGAAGTTCTCCGAGTCGTGGGTGATCAGCTTCCTGTACATCGGTACGTTCGGTTCCTTCATCGGATTCAGCTTCGCCTTCGGTCAGGTTCTGCAGATCAACTTCCTCGCCGGTGGTGCAACTCCGGCCGCAGCGGCGCTGCACGCAGCACAGATCGCCTTCATCGGACCGCTCCTCGGTTCGATCGCTCGGCCCCTCGGCGGCAAACTGGCAGACCGCATCGGCGGCGGCAAGATCACGATGTGGACGTTTGTCGCCATGGCATTCGCTGCATCGATCCTCGTGACGGCCGGAACGATGGACGACAACACCGCGGGCGTCGCCAGCGCCGGAATCATGGTGACGTTCGTTCTCGGATTCATCGCCCTGTTCCTGCTCTCCGGGATCGGAAACGGATCCGTCTACAAGATGATCCCGGCGATCTTCGAGGCGAAGGCTCAGAGCTTCGACCACATGGATCGAAGCGAGAAGGCAACGTGGTCGCGCAGTATCTCCGGGGCTCTCATCGGATTTGCCGGTGCGGTAGGCGGTTTGGGTGGCGTCGGCATCAACCTGGTGCTGCGCGCGTCGTACAGCAGCCCCGCGAAGTCGGCGACCATGGCCTTCTGGGTCTTCCTGGCCTTCTACATCGCCTGCATCGCAGTCACCTGGTTCGTCTTCCTGCGTAAGCCGTCGACGCTGACCACAGACGTCGACGAGGCGAAGGTCGCAGTCACGGCGTGAGCGGTCCGCGGAATCTCAGAACTATCTCGTACCTCAGGAAGTAGGCGTGATGAGCAAGTCGGTTGTTGTCATCGGACACGGAATGGTCGGACACCGATTCGTCGAGGCACTGCGTTCGCGCGACGAAGCGAACACCTGGTCGGTGACCGTACTCTGCGACGAGCAGTACGCAGCGTACGACCGAGTCGGGCTGTCCTCGTACGTCGGAGCGTGGGACCCCAAGGAATTGGCACTGGCCGGCAACGATTACGTCGGTGACGGCCTGGTCGATCTTCGGGTGGGGGAAGGCGCGCTCTCGATCGACAAAGATGCACGCACCGTCACGACGACCACCGGCGACACGATCTCCTACGACGCTCTGGTGATGGCGACCGGTTCGTATCCGTTCGTGCCTCCCGTGCCGGGGCACGACGGCGACGGATGTTTCGTCTACCGCACCCTCGACGACCTCGACGGTATCCGGGCCGCCGCCGAGAAGGCAGGTCCTGGCGCTGTCGGCGTCGTGGTCGGCGGTGGTCTTCTCGGACTCGAGGCCGCAAATGCTCTCTCGCTCATGGGAATGACGGCACACGTCGTCGAGCACAATGCGCGTCTGATGCCGATGCAGGTCGACGAGGGCGGCGGCGCACTGCTCGCTCGGCTCGTCACCGAACTCGGGCTCACTGTTCACACCGGAGTCGGGACGGCGGGAATTTCGCAGGCCGACAACGGAATCGTGGTCGAGCTGTCCGACGGCTCCACCATTGACGCGTCGCTGCTCGTCTTCTCGGCCGGAGTACGTCCGCGTGATCAGCTGGCTCGCGACGCCGGTATCGCTGTGGGTGAGCGCGGCGGCATCCTGACCGACCTCGGCTGTGTGACGTCGGACGAGAACGTCTATGCCGTCGGCGAATGTGCTGCGGTGGAAGGCCGTTGCTACGGTCTGGTCGCTCCCGGTTACACGACGGCCGAGATCGTGGCCGATCGTCTGCTCGGCGGCGCCGCGGAATTCCCGGGCGCCGACATGTCCACCAAACTCAAGCTCATGGGCGTGGACGTCGCCAGTTTCGGTGACGCGATGGCGACCTCACCGGGCGCTCTCGAAGTTGTCCTCAGCGACGCGTCCAAGGGGACGTACGCGAAGCTCGTGGTCTCCGATGACGCGAAGATCCTGCTCGGCGGCATTCTTGTCGGTGACGCATCGGCCTACGCGTCACTGCGACCGCTGGTCGGTCGCGAACTACCCGGTGACCCGGCGACATTGATCTCGCCCGCGGGGGAGAAGCTGGGTGCAGGCTCGCTGCCCGACGACGCCGAGGTGTGCTCGTGCAACGCGGTGACGAAGGGCGCCATCTGCGGCGCAATCGCGGCCGGTGCCTGCGACATCGCTTCGGTGAAGGCGTGCACCAGTGCCGGAACCACCTGTGGCGGTTGCCTTCCCACCGTGAAGCAGCTGCTGGCTGATTCCGGCGTCGTGATGTCGAAGGCACTGTGCGAGCACTTCGCGCAGTCGAGGGCCGAGCTGTTCCAGATCGTGCAGTCGACGCAGACCAGAACCTTCTCGGCGCTGATCGCCAAGTACGGCAAGGGCGCAGGCTGCGACATCTGCAAGCCCGTAGTTGCGTCGATTCTGGCATCGACCGACTCCGATCACATCCTGCACCGCCAGCAGGCGTCGTTGCAGGACACCAACGATCACTTCCTCGCGAACATCCAGAAGAACGGTACGTACTCCGTGGTGCCTCGGATGCCTGGCGGCGAGGTGACGGGTGAGCAACTCATCGTCATCGGCGAGGTGGCGCGAGACTTCGGCTTGTACACGAAGGTGACCGGCGGTCAGCGCATCGACCTGTTCGGTGCCCGCGTCGAACAGTTGCCCGCGATCTGGAAGCGTCTTGTCGACGCCGGGATGGAATCAGGCCAGGCGTACGGCAAATCGCTCCGGACGGTCAAGAGCTGTGTCGGTTCGAGTTGGTGCCGCTACGGTGTCCAGGATTCCGTGGGTATGGCAGTCGACCTCGAGAACCGCTACCGCGGTCTGCGCTCGCCGCACAAGATCAAGTTCGGCGTCTCGGGTTGTGCGCGTGAATGCGCCGAAGCGCGAGGCAAGGACGTCGGCGTCATCGCGACGGAGAACGGTTGGAATCTGTACGTAGGCGGCAACGGCGGACAGTCGCCCAAACACGCTCAGCTGCTCGCCGGAGGCCTCGACGACGCGACGTTGGTCAAGTACATCGACCGCTACCTCATGTTCTACATCCGAACCGCCGATCGCCTCCAGCGCACGGCGCCGTGGGTCGAATCACTCGAAGGCGGACTCGATCATCTCAAGGCCGTGATTTGTGAAGACAGCCTGGGAATCGGTGAGGAACTCGAGGCGCTGATGGCCAAGCACGTCGAGGGGTACCAGGACGAATGGGCTGGTGTGCTGGGTGATCCGGAGAAACTGTCTAGGTTCGTCTCGTTCGTCAACGCACCGGAAGAAGCCGACCCGACGGTTGTGTTCGACGAGACCGGAGTGCGCAAGGTTCCGGTCCTGATGGGCATGCCGAGCATCCCCACGCGCCGGTAATAGTCGCGTAACCCGTGGGAAACACGGGATCCGTAGAAACGTAGACAAGAACCCGCGCGACGTTGTCGCCGGATCGACAGGAGGACTTCGATGAGTGTCATCGATGCGCAGATCGCCAAGCTGGATTCGGATCGACTCGAATGGACGTCGGCCTGCCCGCTGAGCCATCTGATCCCTGGGCGCGGGGTCGCCGTGCTTCTTCGCGGCGGCGAGCAGGTGGCACTGTTCCTGCTGGAGGACGGCACACTCCGGGCCGTCAGCAACTTCGATCCGTACGGCCGCGCCGCGGTGATGTCTCGCGGACTCGTCGGCGACCGGGACGGTGAACCGATCGTCGTCTCGCCGCTGCTCAAGCAGGCATTCTCACTGGTCGACGGCAGAGCGCTGGACGACTCCGCGGTCGCCCTGCCGGTTTACGGGGTTCGCGTGTGGGCCGGAGTGGTGCAGGTTCACAGCCTGCAGATGCAGGGCGTTCGCTCGACTGTCCACGATGCAGTCTCGTGAGTTACGACATGCCGTTGGCTGGATTCACGGTAGGTATCACCGCTTCGCGCCGCGCCGAGGAATTCGCGACGTTGCTGACCCGCCGGGGAGCGGATGTCGTTCACGCTCCGGCGATTCGAATCATCCCGCTCGCCGACGACCGCGAGCTCGAAAGGGTGACACAGCAGATCATCTCGGATCCTCCCGAGGTGGTCGTCGCCACCACCGGCATCGGGTTCCGTGGCTGGTTGGAAGCCGCCGACGGATGGGGCGAAGCCGAAAGTCTCGGCTCTGCGCTCGGTTCGGCTCGTCTGCTCGCGCGTGGGCCGAAGGCCAAGGGAGCAATCCGCGCGGCCGACCTTCGTGAAGAATGGTCACCGGCATCCGAGTCTTCCGCCGAAGTGCTCGAACATCTTCTTGCAGAAGGTGTCTCGGGAAAAAGAATCGCTGTGCAACTGCACGGCGCGACCACCGAGTGGGAGCCGATTCCCGACTTCTGTCAGGTGTTGCGCGAGGCCGGCGCCGAGGTCATCGCGGTTCCTGTCTATCGGTGGGAACCGCCGGAGGACCCGACGCTACTCGACCGGATGATCGACGCCATCGCGTCAGCCGGAATCGACGCCGTCAGTTTCACGAGTGCGCCGGCCGTTGCGTCGATGCTGATGCGCGCCGACAAGACCGGGGATCTCGGCGACATGCTCGAGGCCATGCGAGGTCCGGTGGCGGCCATGTGCGTCGGCCCGGTCACCTCGGCGCCGCTCGAAGCGTTGAATGTACCGACCACAGCCCCGGCGCGAGCACGCCTGGGAGCGCTCGCGCGGCACATCGTCGACGAACTCCCGCAGCGAGCCAACAAGATTCAAGCCGGTGAACACGAAATCAGTATTCGTGGGGGGTGCGTCGTCGTGGACGGCGAAGTGAAGCAATTGCCCCCCGCTGCGATGTCGTTGATCCGCACACTCGGGGCCAGTCCCGGCCGGGTCGTCTCCCGCGACGAACTCCTTGCCTCCCTTCCCGGTGGCGGCGGAGACACTCACGCCGTCGAGACCGCCGTCGCACGGTTGCGTGCGTGCCTCGGCGCCCCCAAAGCCGTTCAGACCGTGGTCAAGCGGGGCTATCGACTTGCCCTCGATCCCGGTGACTACATACAGAATCCAGGTGACTATGCAACGCGATGACGATGTCCTCGTACTGGTAGCTCACGGCACGCGTAGTGCACGTGGCGTGGAAATGGTTGCCGCCCTGGCCGAAGCAGTCGGCAAGCGCGTCGGACGCACGCGCGTTGCCTTTGTCGATGTGCTCGGCCCGTCACCTTCGGAAGTCCTCCGGGACACTCCGGGGCGAGCGATTCTCGTACCGGCCTTCTTGGCGTCCGGCTACCACGTTCACACCGATGTTCGACGCGAGGTGGCGATCAGTGAGCACCCTGCTGTGACTGTGACGCCCGCCCTCGGACCTGATCCGGCGCTTGCACGCGTGCTGCTCCGACGCTTGACCGAAGCGGGGTGGAATCCGGGTGACGCGATTGTGCTTGCTGCCGCCGGGTCCTCCGATGCGCGGGCGCTGCGAGACGTCGAGCGTGCCGCGCTGATGCTCGCCGAAGCGGCGGGGATCCGGGTGGACATCGGATACATCGCGACCGGGGAACCGAAGGTAGCCGATGTTGTTGCAGCAGCACGCGTTCGCGGCACGAAGCGAGTGTTCGTCGCCTCGTACCTCCTCGCGCACGGACTGTTCCACGAGCGGTTGCACGCGGCAGGGGCCGACGGTGTCACCGAACCACTCGGTGTCGACCAAGGAGTGGTGGACCTTGTCGTGAATCGGTATGAGAGTGCGCGAGGGGAACTAGTATCGCTGCATGACGTCTCACTCCATGACACCGACGTATGCCGACCTGGTCGCAGCAGTTCGTGAATCCGACGTCAAGGCACAGGCTCTCGTCGGTGCACTGACCGACGAGCAAGCCCGTGAGTCGTCCGGGCTACCCGGTTGGAGCCGGGGACACGTCGTCACACACATGTCGCGCAACGCCGACGCGCTGGGCAGATTTGTTGCCGGTGTGCACAGCGGCGAGTCGGGGGAGATGTACCCCGGGGGACCCGACGCGCGCAATGCCGCAATCGAGGAAGGCGCCGATCGCCCGGCCGAGTTGTTGGCACTCGACTACCGCTTCTCGGGAACGAGGCTGGTCGACGCATTGGCTGACCTGCCGACGGATCGGCTGGACACTCCGGTTGCGTGGCGCAAACCTGTCACCGCATTCGATCTACCGATCCTGCGCTGGAACGAGATCGAGATTCACCTGATCGACCTCGACATCGGTTACACCTGCCACGACTGGCCCGCCGAATTCGTGGAATTCACTCTCGCCAGTCAATTGGGCGCATTGGAGACGGCTGTCCCGGGTGTACGAGTTCCTTCGCTGTCCGACGCGGAGACCTTGGCCTGGTTGGTCGGGAGGCCGACGAGAGTGGGGCTGCCTACCCTCCCGGCCTGGCCGTTCTGACAGTCGTTCCGAGATCCAGCCGTGTCGAGGATTAGAACAGGGTGGGGGAGCTGACGTCGTTGCGTGCTTGGGCCAACCGCGCACTCCACCTTTTCACCAACCACATCTCGACGATCTCGGGTTGGGTGCCGGCCGCATAGGCCCAACTGTCGAGGAGTTCGCAGTACCGGCGGTAGCGGCGTGTCGTGAAGCCGGTGACGGAAGGATCCTCGAGCCAGCCCTCGTGGATGAGCGTCGAGACGCCGTACTGGTCGATCATCTGAGCGCGTCGGCCCTCGTCCTGCACGCCTACCGCCCACATGAAAGCGGCCATCAGCGATACCCCGACACCGGGGGTGAGCGGCCAGCCCGACCAGGTGTCGCGTCGGACTACCGGCATGGACTTGTTTTTCGAACAGTGATCGAGAATGGCTGTGATCTGGGTCAGCGGATCCTCGTCCTCGCGGTGGTGCGGATTGAAGACGTTGGGGAACCTCCGCGTGAACCGTCTGCTCTCGTGCGAGCCCTGCCAAGCCGCGCAGAGAAACAGCAGTCCGAGACCGTCATGCTCGGCGACCACGAGATCGCTCGACGGGCGAAGGTCGTTGCGTTGAACGATGGCTCGGCCTTCGGTGATCACTTTGCCGTCGAGATCACGCCCGCGCAGGCTGATTGTGTGGCCGGCGTCCTTCAGGTGTGCGTTCCACCAATCCAGGTCGACGGTGGCTTCGTCGTCGAGGACGTGCAGTGGAAAGGTGCGCGAGCGGCACCACTCGACCAATGCGTCCGGCGGTTCGAATCCTTCGTCGACACGATTCATGGCGCGATGATCCCACGAGTCTCCGACAGTAATTCGTGCGACGCGCAGTCCACCGGGATGGAACCGGACACTCGCGGTACGCTCCGCTCATGAATCTCGCGTCCTCGCAGGTGCGGTCGGCGCTGTGGACGGTAGCGATCGCCTTGACGGCCGCGAGTCTGAGCGGATGTATCGGTGCCGTCGATCGGATGGATTTCGACAACCAGATGCGTGAACGTGGTGGTGGGCTGACGTCGGAGTTGGTGCGGGACGGATTCGACAGCCTCGCACACAGTTACGGTGTCGACGCAGTGTCGGTGACCAGCGTCGACATCAGCCCGATCGAGACGCTTGGGATCACCGTTCGAGACCCCGGGAAGCCGTCACAGCTCGACCGGTTCTCTTTCGACGGCGTCATTCTCGGCGAGCCGAGTCCCGTGCAAGTCAGCGTCACCGACGACCTCGATGCTCGATCGTTCACGCTGGATCAAGTGCCGGCATTGTCGAATCTCGAGAAGTTGGTCGACGACGCGCTGGCGAGCAGCGGTGTCGACGACGGCGAAGTCACCGGGATCTCGGTCTCTCGCACCGAGGCGATACACGCTTCCGTGATGGTGGAATCCCCACGCTCGCGGGTGCTGGTGGTCTTCGAGCCTGACGGCACACCCTTTCTGGTGCAGCCGCTGTGAGCCGCCGTATCGCTCCGTGGCTGATCTCCGTAGTGGTGATCGTGGTCGTGGGAATCTTTGCCGCACTGCTGTCTTCGGTGATCTGGCCCGGCCAGGTGGCTCACCTGGCGCCGATCTTCTGTGAAGATCCCACATCGAGCGCGATGGTCGTCTCGGATACCTTTACCGACGGCGACGGCACGTCCACCAATTTCACGTTGTATTGCGTCGGACCGCGTGGTCAGACCGTCGATGCCGGGTGGCTGCTGCCGTTCTTGGTGCTGTGGGGCGCGTATTCCCTGGTGCTCGCGATAGTTGTCGGCGTGATCGGGATGGCGGAGGTCAACCGGCGTAGGCGCCGAAACGACTGACCCGATCAGCGTGGGAGGACAACCACTTCGGCGAGGGCACCGTCTTGCGCGTGCGCCGGAACGAGAGCAAACGCGGAGCGCCCGATCAAACCCGCCAGGTGTGCAGTACGTACAGACGGATCGGCGCGCCAGCGGCCGTCGGTGGATTGTGTGACCGGCAACAGGCGTACCGCATCGGAACTCACCGCAGCAGCGTTCTCGATGATGCCGAGCAGTGGCGGAGGCGTCTCGCTCCCGGTCAGGGCGGCCACGACGGTAGGCAGCATCGTCAACAGGGTGGTCACCGCGGCGTACGGGTTGCCGGGGAGGCCGAGAACCACCCGGCCACTGGGCAGGACCGCCGTTATCTGAGATCCGCCCGGGCGCGAGGCCACTCGCCCGACAATCGTGCGAGCGCCGAGTCGATCGAGCGCACTGCGCATTTCGTCGGCAGCGCCGCCACCCGTCGCACCGATGACGACAAGCAGGTCCTGTTCGGTCGCATCAGCCAGTACACGCTCGAAACTGTCGGCCGTGTCGCGCAAGTGCGAATTCGACACGCACCGTGCGCCGTTGCGTTCGAGCAGGTAGGGAAGAATCCCGCCCACGGAGTCGCGAGTCTGACCTTCCCGCAGTGGGCCGGTCCGGCGGATCTCGTCGCCGGTGACTACGACGCGTGCCCGGACCGGGCCACGGACGAGGGCGTCGAATACCTCGCCACTGGCAGCAGCGGAGATTACCGCCGGAGTCACCGCGGTACCGGTCGGAGCGATCGTGAATCCGGTGCCCCAGTCTTCTCCTCGTGGGCGAGCGTCGTTGCGGTGCGGCGCATCCGGTAGTCGCCGCAGCGTTCGAGACGGTGCGTCGACGGACAGGTACTCGTCACGAATCACCGAGGTAGCGCCGGCAGGTAGGTGAGCTCCCGTGGCAATGCGGATTGCTTCGCCTTCGCGGAGGTCGAGTTGCCCGTCGGCGCCCGCGATGCGGATCTCGGTGCGCACCCGCCACGGACCATCGCCGGAGACGGCGTACCCGTCCATCGCCGAAACGTCTGACCTGGGGAGATCACCCAGGGCGACGAGAGGCTGCGCGAGCGTTGCTCCGAGACTGTCGGCGAGATCGGCCCGGTGCGGGGTTAGCGGAGTCAAGGCATTCTTGATGACGATGCGGGCTTGCTCGATCGTCAGGCGGGGATGGTTTCTCGCGCGATCGATGTCCGCCGGCGTGTCGCAGTCGGTGGTGCCCGCCACGCGTAGGGTCGAGAACGGCTCGGTGGCAAGCGCTTTCATCGGTTGATTCTCGAGCCCCGAACTCCGGCGCAGAGCAGCGAGGCGTTGTCGGAGTTCGCGAAGGGTCCACGCGGAGAACAGGAATTGGGTTCGGTTGTTCTCGTCCACCGCACACGTCACCGGATTGTCGGTCGATGTCGCAGCGATCAGCGCGTCGACCGATCCGGCCTCGACGTACGGCAGGTCGGATGCCAGCACCACCACCACGGCGTTCTCGGGTAACCGGGTCGCGGCCAACCCGGCCCAGATCGCCTCTACAGGGCCGGCGCCGGCCGGAGATTCCTGGGTCTGGGTGATGTGTGCAGCAAGTTCAGGTCGATGCGGGCCGACCACGACGACGGCGTCGAGATGCGCCGTCGCTGACAGCGCGATGTCGAGGAGTCTGCGGCCGTGCACGATCAGGCCGGGTTTGTCGACGCCGCCCATTCGGGTCCCGCGACCACCCGCCAGAATGACGGCGGCGGTGGGCGGCGTGGTGGTCATGTCTCCATGCTGCCCCATGGCAGGGGCGACGACGACCGGTGACACGGGATCAGAAGTGATACCGAGCTTTCTTCAGGTCGATTCGACCGTCCTTGATCGGTACTCCTTCGAGTTCGAGCTTGGCGATCTGACGATGAGCCAGGTGTGCCGACGGTTTACCGGAGGCGCCGAGCACCCGGTGCCACGGCAAGTCGGCAGAGTCCGTCCGCATGATCCACCCGACCGTGCGAGCGCTGGAAAGTCCTGCGGCTTCGGCTATGTCGCCGTACGTCGCCACGAAACCGGCGGGAATCGAGGCGATGAGCCGCCTCACCTCTTCGATCTGCTCTTCCGTGGTGGTTGCCATCGTTGCCTCGTCAGAGCACTGTTCGGACGAGGTCTGCCACCTCGTCGGCCCGCACGTGCGGGACCATGTGGTCGCAGTCGAATTCGACGCTGGTGAGATTTTCACCGAGGTGTTCGGTCAATGCTGCTCGGAACTCGTCGGTGACGTACGGCGGCTGAACCTTCATCGCCTGAACCAGCACGGTGGGCATCGACGACGGGGGCAGCACGATCGGGCGGGCAAGTTCTCCCCACGCGGTGACGACGGCCGGTGTGGACAGGCGCCAGTTGACGCGCCCGTTGCCCAGTCGGATCAGGTGCTCGGCCATCTCGACGTCGAGGTCCTGGGTGGGAACCTCACCCCACGAGCCGTGAATCTTCTCCGAGTACGCCTCGGCGGCATCGGTGTAATCCGGTGAGCCGATTGTGAGTTCGGCCACTTCCTGCATGAAATTCGGATCCAAGCCGATCGCCGGATCGAGCAGGACGAGACCACGAACGCGTTCCGGTGCGGTGGCAGCGAGGTGCAGCGCCAGCATTCCGCCGAACGAATGCGCGAGAATCACCACCTGTCCGGTGGCATGTTCGTCGAGTGTCTCCAGCAAGCTCGCCACGTGGGATTCGAGGTTCCACGGGGGAGCCCAGGTCGAGCGCCCGTGACCGCGTAGATCGGGCGAGATCCAGCGTGCTTCGGGCAGTTGGTTCTCGGCCATCGACTGCCATCGTCGACCGTGACCCGTCAGGCCGTGCAGCGAGAGGATCTCAGGCGCCCCGGCGGGTCCGTAGAGATACGTATGGAGTGCAGACACACGAGCAATCATGCCGGATGCAGGCGATGTGTGAGTTGTCGGTGCGCTCTGGTGGAATGCCTGGGTGAGTGAGACGGCAACACGCAGCAAAGTGACCATTCCGCGGGCGCGGTTGGTGCACCGAACTGCGCCGTCTCGGACACCCCGAACATGGGACGAAGGGACGGCCCGGCTGTTCGCGCCGCCGTCCGATGATCCGTTCCAGCTCGCGTTCGGCCCTGCTTCATTCGGCTCGGCGGACGCCTGGAATCCCTGGCAGGTACTCGGCAGCCCCGGAACCGGCAAGACGTCCCTTCTCGTGGATCTGGCGGTGCAGAGGATCTCCGGTGGCGAAGACCCCGAATCGGTCCTGGTGCTGACGCAATCCCGTCGGGCTGCGACGCAGGTTCGTGAGCAGATCACAGCCGGATTGCTGGGGTACGAACAGGAACGCGGACCGCAGGCAACCCGTGAGCCGCTGGTACGCACCGTTCACTCCTACGCCTTTGCCGTGCTGCGGCTCCAAGCCGCCGCACACGGCAACGCGCCGCCACGATTGATCACCGGTGCCGAGCAGGACTCGGTACTGCGCGAGATGTTGCGTGGGGACATCGAGGACGGCGCACTGCGCTGGCCCGAGCGCCTGCGTCCTGCGCTGGGTTTGAACGGTTTTGCCGTCGAACTCAGAGACTTGATGCTGCGCGCCAACGAGCGCGGGCTCGGTCCCGAAGATCTGGTCAAGCTCGGCAAGAAGCGCGGCCGCCCCGAGTGGGTGGCGGCCGGCCGCTTCGCCGAGGCTTACGAGCAGGGTGTGCTGCTGCGTGGCAGCGTGGGCGTCGAGGCCCCGGAGGCCACGGCGCCGGCTCTCGACGCGGCTGAGTTGATCGGTGCGGCGTTGACGGCGTTCGCCACCGATCCCGAGCTCCTTCGCTCCGAGCGCGCCCGTATCCGGCACCTCTTGGTCGACGATGCACAGCATCTGGATCCGCAGGCGGCGCAACTGGTTCGACTGATCGGCACCGGCACTGCGGGCACGGTCGTAGCCGGCGATCCCGATCAGTCGGTCTTCGGATTCCGCGGTGCTGATTCGGCTTTTCTACTCGAACTCGCCGAGCGCGGAGACGAGCGCCAAGTCATCCTGCCCACCACGTTTCGCAACAATGCCGACGTCGCGTCGATTGCGGCCAAGATCGCTGCGCGACTGCCCGGCAACCTCGCTCACCGCATCGCGGTTCCGTCCGATCTCACCGATGAGGACCCGGGACGGGCGTCGGTGCGTGTTCTCGGTACGACGGCCAAGGAAGCGGCAGTCGTCGCAGATACCTTGCGCCGGGCGCATCTGCTGGACGGGATTGCGTGGTCCGACATGGCGGTTGTCGTGCGCTCGGTCCCACGCACCCTTGCCCCGCTACGGCGAGCGCTGCTCGCAGCGGGGGTACCCGTGACGACTGCTGCCACCGAGTTGCCGCTCGCCCGGCAACACGGAGTGTCCGGCCTGCTGCTGGTCCTCCGGGCGCTCGGCGGCGATCACTTCACCGGCGACGACGCCCTGGCCCTGATGGCCGGCCCCATCGGCGGCGCCGAACCGGTCACCCTGCGCCGGCTGCGTCGTGGTCTGCGCCGCGTCGAGTTGGCGTCGGGAAGTGATCGGGATTCGTCGGAGTTGTTGCGGCTCATCCTGATCGACGAGGATCGCGCGCAGTCCAAGCGGCTCATGGGCAAACTGACGGACGTCGAGGCTGCTGCGCTGAATCGCGTGCTGTCGGTCCTTCGCAAGGCCCGAGTACCGCTCGAGCGAGGTCTCGGGGTCGAGGAAGTTCTGTGGGCTGCCTGGCAGGCGACGGGCCTCGAACGACGCTGGGCGGCTGCGTCGGCGCGCGGGGGACCGATCGGCTCACAAGCCGATCGCGACCTCGACGCCGTAGTCGCGCTCTTCGACGCCGCGGCCAACTACGTCGACCGGCTGCCGCGTTCGCAACTCGCCGGCTTCGTCGACTACTTGACCAGCCAGGAGATACCGACCGACTCGCGGAGCCGATCGGTCATCGCTCCCGACGCCGTCACCGTGGTCAGCGCTCACGCCGCAGCGGGGCGCGAATGGGCGGTCGTGGCGGTGGCGGGTGTGCAGGAGGGGCTCTGGCCGAGTTTGCGGGCACGCGGCTCGCTGCTGCGTACCGAAGCACTGATCGACCTGGTCAACGGAGTCTCTGACGGCAGTGACTCGGCCGCCGAACGACTCTCTCGAACCGCGCCGCTGCTGGCCGAGGAACGCCGGTTGTTCCTTGTCGCCTGTAGCCGTGCTCGTCGCCGCCTGCTGATCACCGCGGTCGAGTCGGCTTCGGGTGACACCGATCTGGTGCCTTCGCGTTTCGTGGACGAGTTGATCCGTGGCGACGCGTATTCGGATGATCCGACGTCCGATCTCGACGTCGTTGCACCCGAGACCGGGGATACCCGGGTTCTGTCGCTGCCCGCGCTGGTCGCACAGCTTCGCAGTGTGGTGTGTGATCCCGACATCGCGCATTTCGACCCCGAGAAGCATTCCCGTGCAGCTCGCCAGTTGGCGCGTCTGGCTGCCGCCGGAGTACGAGGCGCGCATCCGGATCAGTGGTATGGCACAGCCGAGCCGAGCACCGCGGATCCCATGTGGCAACCCGAGGACGGACCGGTGTCACTCTCGCCGTCCACCATCGAGCTTCTCGAAACATGCCCGCTCCGATGGGTGTTCGAGCGTCATGGCGGCAGCGACGGAGACAATACTCACGCGATCGCCGGCACTCTCGTCCATACCCTGGTCCAGGCGCTGGCCGGTAGGATTCCGCCGGACCAGGTCGAGAAGGCACTCGAAAATGCTTGGGAATCGATAGACCTGGGATCGCAGTGGTATTCGCGCCGCGAGCTCAATCGAACTCGGGAGATGCTGGCGACGTTCACCGCCTGGATGAATGCAACTCGCGGTGAACTGACCGAAGTCGGCGTCGAGGTCGCGGTCGAGGGGGTCCTCGAACCGCGCGAAGAAGGAGCGCCCGCGGTCAAGCTTCGCGGCCGGATCGACCGGCTCGAGCGCGACACCGAAGGTCGTCCGGTGGTTGTCGACGTCAAGACTGCGCGAAACCCCGTCAGTAACGAGGCCGCGCAATCTCACGCGCAGTTGGCGGCGTACCAGGTCGCAGCGGCCGAAGGTGCGATTGCAGGCGAACCGGCCACACAACCCGGCGGTGCACGCCTGGTATTCGTGGCCAAGTCCAACAAGAAAGACGGTGCGGCGCAGCGAGTTCAGCCGCCGCTGACTGCCGAGGCTGTCGAGATGTGGCGAGACGTCATTCACAATGCTGCGGCAGCGACGCAGGGACCCGAATACCTGGCCCGCGTCAACGACGGATGTAGACATTGCCCGGTGCGTTCGAGTTGCCCGGCACACGACGAGGGACGACAGGTGAGTAACTAAGTGGCTGCCGCAACGCCCAAGGCACGCCGACCGAAGATCGACCCCGTCGACCTGGCGGTTGCGCTCGGTCAGCACCCGCCCACGCCCGAGCAGGCGGCAGTGATCGCCGCACCGCTCGGTCCGACGTTGGTGGTCGCCGGTGCCGGTGCCGGTAAGACCGAAACGATGGCTGCTCGCGTCGTGTGGCTGGTGGCCAACGGCTTCGTCGATCCCGAGGCGGTTCTGGGCCTCACCTTCACGCGTAAAGCGGCGCAACAGCTCACCTCGCGAATCCGCAAGCGCTTGGCGCGGCTGGCGGGTTCGGACGTTCTGCGGGCACTCGACCCGACCGGCGGAGTGCGTTCCCGGATTCTGGCCGGCGAACCCGAAGTCAGTACCTACCACGCGTACGCGGGACGGTTGCTGTCCGAACACGGACTCCTCTTGCCCATCGAGCCCTCGGCGACGCTGTTGTCGGAGACCGAACTGTGGCAGGTTGCGCACCGCGTCGTGAGCGGCTGGGACAGCGATCTGGACACCGACAAGAATCCTGGGTCCATCACCGAAACCGTCCTGGCCCTTTCCGGTCAGTTGGCGGAGCATCTGGTCGATCCCGAGCAGCTGCTCGAGGCACACACCGAGTTGGACAAGCTGATCCACACTCTGCCTGCCGGCCCGAAACAGCGGGGTGGACCGAGCAAAGAGCTCTTGAATTACCTTGACGTGCAACATAAGCGCATCGAGCTGTTGCCTCTCGTCGCCCGGCTGGCTGAGACGCTGCGGCGTGAGGGGGCGTTGGATTTCGGCAGCCAGATGTCGTTGTCGGCCCGGGTCGCCTCCGAACATCCGGAGGTCGGGCAGACCGAGCGTGAGCGCTTTCGGGTAGTTCTTCTCGACGAGTACCAGGACACCGGTCACGCTCAGCGAGTGTTGTTGTCCTCGTTGTTCGGTGGGGGAGCCGACGGCCGCTTGGCGTTGACGGCCGTCGGTGATCCGATGCAGTCGATCTACGGTTGGCGCGGCGCGTCGGCGGCCAACCTGCCACGGTTCGCAACCGACTTCCCTCTTGCCAACGGAAAACCGGCTCCGACACTCGAACTGCTCACCAGTTGGCGCAACCCGCCGGAGGCTCTCGAGCTGGCAAACCTGTCGTCGGCGCCGTTGCGCCGACGGGGCGTGGCCGTCAGTACCCTGCGCGCACGGCCGGGAGCCGTCGCCGGAGACGTTCGACTGGCGTTGCTGGGCGACGTCGAGCAGGAACGTCAGTGGGTGGCGGAGAAGATCGCCGGAGAATACGAGGCGGCACGTGCCGAAGATCGCCCGACGCCCACGGCGGCTGTGTTGATCCGCCGGAATGCCGATGCTGCTCCGCTGGCCGAAGCATTGCGGTCCAAGGGTCTGCCGGTCGAAGTGGTCGGACTCGGTGGGCTCCTGCACACACCAGAGGTGGCGGACGTGATCGCCATGCTCCGGGTGGTCGCCGATCCGCTGGCGGGCAGCGCTGCGGTTCGGCTCCTCACCGGCGCGCGATGGCAGATCGGCGCGAAGGATCTCGCCGCACTCTCTCAACGCTCCCGCGAACTTGCCATCTCCGCGGGATACGGAACGGCGGGTGCGGTCACCGACGCCGAGGCGCTCACCTCGGCGGTCCACGATGCTCTGCCCGGGGAGAACGCCGAGCAAGCAGGATTGGTCGACTCGATCTCCGATCCAGGCCCGGCAGAACGCTATTCGGCTCTCGGGTACACACGCATCAACGCGATAGCGGCAGAGTTGGCGTCGTTGCGCGAACGTATCGGCCAGCCGCTCACCGAATTGGTGGCGGAGGTCGAGCGGGTGCTCGGGATCGGAATCGAGGCGGGCGCGCGGACCCGCGTCGGCGTCGTCGGGACCGCGGGCCGCGAGCATCTCGACGCATTCGCCGACGTTGTCGCTAACTACGCGACGCGTCCAACGGCCAATCTGACCGGGATGCTGGCTTTCTTCGCGGCAGCCGAACAGATCGAAAAGGGCCTCACGCCAGGCGAAGTGGAGGTGGCGCCGGATCGGGTCCAGATCTTGACCGTGCACTCGGCGAAAGGGCTCGAATGGGAAGTGGTGGCGATCCCGCATGTCAGCGACGGGGTTTTCCCCTCGTCCACAGCGTCCGGATCGTGGCTCGGGGCGCTCGCCGAACTGCCACCGTCGTTGCGCGGTGACCGGGCCGTCGACGTGGATTCGGCGGACGGTGTGCCCGTGCTCGACCTCGAGGAGTTGTACAACCGCAAGGACCTCGAGAACGCCATCACAGCGCACAAGAAGGCGCTGTCCAACCGTCGACTGGACGAGGATCGGCGGTTGTTCTACGTCGCACTGACCAGAACCGAACGGGCACTGTTCATCTCGGCTCACCACTGGGCGGAATCCGGTTCGGAACCGAAGGGGCCTTCGGAGTTCCTGGACGAGCTGCATCAGATGGTCACTGCCGAAAACGATCCCGCTGAAGAAGACTCGCAACGTGCGATCGGCGTCGTGGAGGAATGGGCACCGGCCCCGGAACCCGACACCGAGAACCCGTTGGCCTCCACGCCCCGAACCGCGCAGTGGCCGCCAGATCCGCTGGGTGCGCGCCGCGGCGCCGTCGAGGCCGGAGCCGCGAGCGTCCTGTCCGCTCTCTCTTCGCTGCCGAACGACAGCGAAGAGACGGAAGAACCGGAGGACGATCCGGAGAACTGGGCCTCGGACGTCGACGTGCTTTTGACCGAGCGTGAAGCCCGGGCGAACGCGCGTGCCGAAGTGATTCTCCCGGCGCAGCTTTCGGTGACTCAGCTCGTCGACCTCAAAGCGGATCCGGACGAACTCGCGGCACGGCTGCGTAGGCCACTGCCGTACCCACCGAATCCGCTCGCTCGGCGAGGCACGGCTTTTCATGCCTGGATCGAGCGAAGGTTCGGTGCGACCCGGCTGTTGGATCTCGACGAGCTACCAGGCGCCGCGGATACCGGCGCGGGTCCCGAGACCGATCTGGTGAAACTTCAGGATGCGTTCCTGCGGTCCCCGTGGGCCAATCGCAGCCCGATCGAAGTGGAGGTTCCCTTCGAAACATCCATTGCCGGAACCGTTTTGCGAGGTCGGATCGATGCGGTGTTCGCCGATCCCGACGGCGGGTGGACGGTGATCGACTGGAAGACCGGTGCCGAACCATCGGCCGCCAACGAGGACGCTGTTGTGATGCAGTTGGCCGCGTATCGGGTGGCCTGGGCCGAATTGATGTCGGCCAGGGCTCGTTCGGCCGGGCGCAACGAACAATTTCCGGCCGACAAGGTGCGGGCGGCGTTTCACTACGTTCGATCGGGTCGCACCATCGCACCCGAGAACCTGCCGGACGGTGAGGCTCTCGCTCGCCTCATCCGAACGGCAGGCGCGCAAGATTAGCTTGCGTTTCGACGAGCCTTGAGTGCTTCGGTCACCAGCGGAACCTGCAGGGGGAGACGTGCGATCGAACCGATCTTCTGCGGTGTGGACGTCTTCGGGCTTCGGCACCAGTCGATCGCCATCTGGATGTTGGCGGGGAACACGGCAACAAAGAGCGCGGCGGCAAGGCCCGCGCCGAGCTTGCGGGTCTTCGGCACGGCCAAGGCAGCGCCGATCGCCAGTTCCGCGACGCCCGACACCTGGGTGTATGTGCGCGCTTGGCCGGGAAGCTGGCGCGGAACGGTGCTGTCGAAGAAGGAAGGCGCTACGAAATGCATGGTGCCGGCGCCGAGTAGGAGGGCCGACAAGCGAAGAGCTGCTGCTTGGCTGGGAGTGGACGTCGAACTGGTGAAAGGCATTTGCCCAGCCTGCCTCACGGTGGACCTTCTTGCCAGTATCGGCGCCCACAACCGGTGCGCTAATGGGCGCCCGAGTTCCGAAGTCGATCTTCGAGGGTTACGCTGCCTGCCGATGTCCGTGTAGTTATTTCGTAAATTCGAGTGAGAGAGTCGATGTATGGCCGGTAAGCTCCGGGCGCGTTTGACCAGGTCGGAAGCATTGACCGATCAGCCTGACTTCGCCCTTGTCGGGGTGCTGCGCATTCCCCAGCTACAGACCAGCCCGGCGCGGGCCATCTACAAGCGAGTTCTCATCGCTCTCGGTGCTCTCGCCGCCGCCGTCTTGATCGTGTACATCGATCGCGCCGGATACCGCGACGCGCAGGACAACGAGCTTTCGCTGCTCGACTGCATCTACTATGCGACGGTTTCGCTTTCGACCACCGGCTACGGCGACATCACTCCGTTCACGCCGTCGGCGCGCCTGGTCAACGTCCTGTTGATCACGCCACTTCGAATCTTCTTCTTGATCGTGTTGGTCGGAACCACACTTTCAGCTCTGACCGAGAGTTCGCGTCAGGCGTTCAAAATTCAGCGTTGGAGGCAGCACGTGCGTAATCACACCGTCGTCGTCGGATACGGGACCAAGGGGCGGACGGCAATCGAAGCAATGCTCGGTGACGGAGTACCGGCGTCGGAGATCGTGGTCGTGGACACCGATCAGACCGTCCTCGATTCTGCGGCGAGCAAGGGCCTGGTGACGGTGTTCGGTTCGGCGACGAAATCGGACGTACTTCGCTTGGCCGGCGCACAGAACGCGTCGTCGATCATCGTGGCCACGAATCGTGACGACACAGCCGTTCTGGTGACCCTGACTGCGAGGGAAATCGCACCGAAAGCGAAGATTGCCGCGGCCATCCGTGAAGCCGACAACGCGCATCTGCTGCGTCAGTCCGGTGCGGACTCCGTCGTCGTCTCCTCGGAGACGGCAGGTCGGCTCCTCGGCATCGCGACCACGACGCCGACTGTCGTGGAGATGATCGAAGACCTTCTGACCCCGGAAGCCGGATTCGCGATCGCCGAGCGCGCAGTCGAGCGCGACGAGGTCGGCGGCTCTCCGCGTCATCTCTCCGACATCGTGCTCGGCGTCGTTCGCGACGGCCGCCTGGTTCGCGTCGGTTCGCCCGAGGTGGACGCTGTGGAGGAGAACGATCGCCTGCTGTACATCCGCCGCGTCACGAACTGAGTGTTACCGAGCTTCGTGCGCGCAGTAATGTCGTGAGCGTGAACGACTTCCAGCTGACCGAAACACCGCTGCTCTCACGCTCGAGCGTCGGCCGCGCCGAGGAATTGCGGTCGGACGCCGCTGCACTGACGACGGGTTGGTCGGATGCGCTGCTCCTTCGTGTGAATTCACGGGGGCAGGTCAAGGTGTCGCCGGAAGGTCAATTGGTCTTCGCCGAGGCAACCGAGTTGGGGCCCGAGCCGGTGCGCGGCGCGGTGTTCCTGGGAATTCGGGAGAATCGCCACGTCTGGGCGGTGCGAGTATCGCTGCTGGCCGGCACGTTGTCCGAACTGCGGATGCTCGGCGGAACACTCGACGACGCGGACGCCGGCTTGTTGACCGGTGCCGTCGCGATCCTCAACTGGCACGACAGTGCCGGATTCAGCGCTATCGACGGCGCACCGAGCGAACCCACGATGTCCGGTTGGTCACGCATTTCCACGTCCACCGGTCACGAGGAGTTTCCCCGAACGGATCCGGCGGTCATCTGCCTGGTGCACGACGGCGGCGATCGAGTTCTACTCGCGCGTCAGCCGACCTGGCCGCAGCGGCGTTTCTCGATTCTCGCGGGATTCGTCGAGGCCGGTGAGTCTCTCGAAACCTGCGTTGTCCGCGAGATCAAGGAAGAAGTCGGTATCGACGTGCACAGCGTGCGATACCTCGGGAGCCAGCCCTGGCCGTTCCCTCGATCGGTGATGTTGGGCTTCGCCGCTATCGGCGACCCCGCCGCTCCGCTTCTGTTCGCGGACGGCGAGATCGCCGAGGGCACCTGGTTCACGAAGGACGAGGTGCGTTCCGCTCTCGAACTCGGCGACTGGGGTTCGGAAGCGGACGCGCCACTGCTGCTGCCCGGGTCGATCTCCATCGCTCGCGGAATGCTTGAGAGCTGGGTCAAGTAAGAGCCGGGTCAAGTAGCAGCCGGAGAAGATCTACAGACCCAGGGCCTGCTTGACCTGGTTGAGCGACGGGTTGGTCGCGACGCTGCCGTCTCCGTACTTCACGGTCGGAACGACGTGATTGCCACCGTTGACGCTGCCGACGAAATCGGCTGCCGCCGGATCGTTCTCGATGTCGATCTCGGTGTACTCGATCCCCGACGCATTGAGCTGCGTCTTGAGGCGGCGGCAGTAGCCGCACCACGTGGTCGAGTAGATGGTCAGGGCAGGCGCATTTTCGGTAGAAGTCACGGCCGATATAACACCACGACCGTGAGCGTTGTTCCGTATCGGGCCGTGTTCTCTTGCCCACATACCGTCGGGCGCGGCGTTCGGAGTGTCGGAACGTCCTGCCATGATGGTCCCCATGCCTGCGGACACCGGACTGGATCCAGAACAATCGGCCGCCGTGCTCGCGCCACGCGGCCCGGTGTGCGTCCTCGCGGGCGCTGGAACAGGCAAAACCCGAACAATCACACGCCGGATCGCTCATCTGGTTGCCGACGGTCATGTGTCGGCCGGGCAGGTGCTTGCCGTGACATTCACCGCGCGTGCGGCCGGGGAAATGCGCGGGCGTCTTCGTGAGCTCGGCGTCGGTGGGAGTGGGCCGCAGGTGCAGGCTCGTACCTTTCACGCGGCCGCCCTCCGGCAACTGAAGTACTTCTGGCCGCAGGTGGTCGGTGACACGCCGTGGCGTCTGCTCGATCGAAAATTCGCGGTCGTGAGCAGTGCCGCGGCCCGGGTGGGACTGTCCACCAGCACGGAAAGCGTCCGCGACCTCGCCAGTGAAATCGAATGGTCCAAGGCGTCGCTGATCGCGCCGGAGGACTACCCACGCGCGATAGCCAAGATTCGTCGCGAGGCGCCGGTCGATGCTGCCAAGGTGGCCCAGGTCTACGCGGCATACGAAGAACTGAAGGCTCGCGGCCAGGACGGCATGCTCCTCGATTTCGACGATCTCCTCCTTCACACAGCGGCTGCGCTCGAAGAGCATTCGACGGTTGCCGACGAGTTCCGCGAGCGGTATCGCTGCTTCGTGGTCGACGAGTATCAGGACGTCACCCCGCTGCAGCAGCGCGTGCTCGACGCGTGGCTGGGGGACCGCGACGACCTGACCGTGGTGGGTGATGCAAATCAGACCATCTACTCCTTCACCGGCGCCACCCCGAACTATCTGTTGGACTTCTCCCGGAAGTTCCCCGAAGCGACCGTCGTTCGGCTCGAACGGGACTACCGCTCCACCCCTGAGGTCGTGTCGTTGGCCAACCGTGTGATCGGTGCGGCGCGCGGGCGGATCGCCGGGACGCGCCTGCAGTTGATCGGGCAACGAGCACCGGGCCCTGAACCGGAGTTCATGGAGTTCGACGACGAGCCGGCCGAGGCACTCGGGGTTGCGCGGGCGATCAAACGGCTGATCGCGGCAGGCACCCCCGCCGCCGAGATCGCTGTTCTGTACCGGATCAATGCTCAGTCCGAGGCGCACGAGCAGGCACTCACCAAGCTCGGCATCCCGTTCCAGGTGCGTGGCGGCGAGGGCTTCTTCACTCGCACCGAGGTTCGTCAGGCGGTGGCGGCGCTGCGTCAGGCTGCCGGACGAGACGACCTCCCCGAAGGCGCAGACAACGGCGAAGCACTGGTGTCACTGGTTCGTGCTGTACTCGCACCACTCGGTCTGACCAATGAAGAACCTTCGGGCACCCAGGCCCGCGAGCGCTGGGCGTCGCTCTCGGCTCTCGTGGCGCTGACCGAAGAACAACTCGTCCACGAACCCGAACTGTCGCTCACCGGGCTTTTACAAGAGCTCACAGCCCGAGCCGAGGCGCGGCACCCACCGACCGTGCAGGGCGTGACGTTGGCTTCGCTTCACGCCGCCAAGGGCCTCGAATGGGATGCGGTGTTCCTGGTCGGCCTCAATGACGGCACGCTGCCGATCCAACACGTTCTCGGCGACGCCAATTCGGGCGCCGACGACGTCGCCGTGGAGGAGGAGCGCCGGCTTCTGTACGTGGGGGTTACTCGCGCCCGCGAGCATCTGCAGCTGTCGTGGGCATTGGCTCGCAACGAGGGTGGCCGCAAGTCCCGTCGCCGGTCGAGGTTCCTCAACGGGCTCATTCCCGAGGACTCACCGGCTTCACGCGTAGCCGCGCCGTCGTCGGGGAACAAGAAGCGTCCGCGTTGCCGAGTCTGCGGCAAACCGTTGATCGGGACGTCGGCGACAATGCTCGGACGCTGCGAGAAGTGCCCGTCCAATGTCGACCTGGAATTGCTCGAACATCTCAAGGCTTGGCGTCTGGACAAATCCCGAGAACTCAAAGTTCCGGCTTATGTCGTCTTCAGCGACAACACGCTGATGGCTATTGCCGAACAACGACCACAAGACAATCGTGGACTGGTCTCGATTCCCGGAATCGGGCCGAAGAAACTCGACAATTTCGGCGAAGACGTACTAGCTGTCATTCGCGGTGAACTGCGAGCGGCAACACTCGATATCTGACAACACATCCGAATCGACAACCGTGAGTTGCATAACCGCAGGTCAAAAATAGGTTGTGCAGATTCGACGGATTCTCTACTCTGGTTTTCAGTGTTACGGGGCAACCTGTTCGCAGAAACTATCCGGACCGACACGAAATGGAGGTGGCAAAAAAATGACGAACTTGATCTCTTACGAAGCGTGCGCAAGCGCAAAGTTCGCTGTTGCCGCCCCCATGCTGCCGCGTGCAGCGGGATGGGCGCAGCATGCGTTCCGCCTGCGCCCTCAAGCAGCAGCAAAGAAAGCAGCTGTCGAGTCCGTGTTCTTAAGCCATCGAGGTATTCCTCGGTAGGACACATCCGTTCACTTACGGCCACGGACCCGCAGCCCCTGCGGACCGTGGCCTTTGTGTTGGATACTCCTCTTGATCTGGTTTCCGACTCGGCTCAGGTTCGCACCCATCGAACCCATATCGTGCGACACAGTTTCGCATCCGAGCACTAGGAGACCGAGTTGTCTGCCCAGACAATCCGCGTGGAATCCGAAAACTCCACCACTGCAGTAACTTCCACCGACGTCACTTCGGCTGCAGTCACGTTCATCGAGGCCGCGTCCACCCGCCGCGACCTGCCGTGCCGGGCATCCAACCCCGATCTCTGGTTCGCCGAAGCTCCGGCCGAACTCGAGCAGGCCAAGGCACTGTGCGCGCAGTGCCCCATCCGTTCCCGTTGTCTCAGTGCGGCTCTCGACCGCGCCGAGCCATGGGGGGTGTGGGGAGGCGAGATCCTCGATCAGGGGGCCGTCATAGCGCGCAAGAGACCGAGAGGGCGCCCACGCAAGCAACTTGTGTGCGCGTGAGAGCCCTGTACGGCGGAGCCGGTGTCTTATTCGGCGGAGCCGGTTTCATCCAGAACCGGCTCCGCGAACCCTGGCAACCAGCGAGTCAGGATTTCCATGTACGGGGCATATGCGTCCAACTGGGCGCATATGCCGACCGAACCGAGAAGAACACGAAAGATCATCAAATACTCGGCCGGAAGGTTGAGTGCACGGGCCGTTCGGAACTGCGCACTGTTGAAGTCAGTGGCAGTTCCGGCGGCCTTTTGCAGCCACGCTCGAGTGAAGTGAAATGACTCGGTCTGGATCGGGTCGGTGAATGGTCGCAGGTAATCCGCGATCTCCTTGTCGGTCACTGTGCGTCCAGGAATCACGAAACCGTTGGCGCGCAACAACTCCGTCAATTCGTCGAATTGTTCCTCGACCGCCAAGCGCACCATCGTGCCGAGAACCCGCGGCAGCCCGTTCGGGAACGGCGCAGCAGCACCGAAGTCGATGACGCCGAGTCGACCGTCTTCGAGAAGCATGAAGTTGCCGGGGTGCGGGTCACAGTGGAGCAAGCCGACACGGGCCGGAGACGCGAAGTGGAATTCGGCGAGCAGTGCACCGGCAGCATTGCGCTGCTCCGGCGTTCCGCTCTCGATGATTCTGGTCAGCGGGGTTGCCGTCATCCATTCGGTCACGACCACTTTCGGCGCGCTCGCCACGACGTGCGGGATCACGAACTGCGGATCGCCGTCGAACTCTTTGGCAAAAGCTCGCTGATTGTTCGCCTCGATCCGATAGTCGAGTTCTTCCTCCGTGCGAGCGGTGAACTCCTCGATCACGGGCCGCACATCGACCCCCGGCATGACCGAACCGAACAGGCCGGCAAATCTGCCCAAGGTCTTGAGATCGGCGCGCAGAGCTTCGTCGGCGCCGGGGTACTGAACCTTCACGGCCACGTCGCGGCCGTCGGCCCAGACCGCTCGGTGAACCTGCCCGATGCTGGCCGACGCGGTCGGTTCGTCGTCGAACGACTGGAATCGGTCACGCCACTTGGTTCCGAGTTGCTGGTCGAGCATCTTGTGTACTTGCTTTGTCGGCAGTGGCGGGGCGGCGGCCTGAAGCTTGTTCAGCGACTCGCGGTACGGCTCCGCGAATTCCTCCGGAATTGCCGCCTCCATGACGCTGAGCGCTTGGCCCAGCTTCATCGCGCCGCCCTTGAGTTCGCCCAGCACCGCGAACAGTTGCTCGGCGGCCTTCGCGCTCAACTGCGCGTCGATCTCGCCTTTGTCGCCGCCGGCGAGCTTGCGTCCGAAGCCCATGGCGGCGCGACCAGCCATCCCCAAGGGGATGCTCGCGAGTTTGGCAGTACGGGCAGAACTCTTGCGTGGGATCTCGGACACCACACCATCATGTCTGACTGGGGCGTCCTTTGCCCGAAACAGGTGCCAGGTATTGGCAACTGCAGGATATTTGCCGAGGCCAGCGCCTGGTTGTGATCCGATACGGACGCAGCGCGATCTCGAGCGTCGACGACAGACTGGCCGCAGTAGCCGCACTGGGCAGGTCCTCGACACCGGGTAGGTCCAGGGCACCGAGAGTCGCGTCGATCTCGGCCAGGGCGAGCGCGACACTTGCATGGATCATCGCTGATTCCGCGTGACCCGCGCTGCCGAGTAGCTGCGCGGACAGATGAAGCCAATGAGGGTCGAGTTCGGATCGGATGATGTCGGCGCACCGCAGGCAACTCGACCGACCAGGCAGGACCAGAGGGCCGACCACGCCGTTACCGTCCCGGATGCGGACGGAAAGGTGGGGGAGTCCGCAGCGAACGAGATCGCTCACCAAACGTGGATCGGTGACGACGTCGTCGGCCAGGACCACCAGTTGCTCGTTCCACGAGCGCACGACATCGGTGTTGCGATACCCGCGCGAGCGGCGCGTGCTGACCCCGCCGGTGACCAGTGCGCGCTCGACGGCGTCCGAGAGTGGACCGACGCCGTGGATCCGGACCGTCGCGGTGTTTCTGCGGGCAGTGTGGACGAAACCGGAATCGGCGAGTTGCGCGAGAAACTGCTCCGTCACCGACGTGGGAATCCCGCGCCTCGACGCTTCCCAGAGGATGGCCGCGCGGGATTTCGAGCCGTCCATCGTGCGCAGGATCGACTTCACCGCGCGAGCATCGACCCCGGCAGGCAGCGTCAGCAGGACGGCACGTCCGGGTGTCCATCCCAGCTGCAGTCGACCGTCCGGGCGCGACAGAACAGCGATCCGCGGGTCCCATCGGGGTCCCGCGGATCGCTGTGAAGTGCTGTTCTGTGTGGCGTCTTGTTGCCTGTCACCGGTCATCGTTCGATGCTGGCATGGCGTACGTCCCGCGAGTCTGCCTCAGCGGCAGTTATCCACAGGCCGTCATCGTGGCTGATCTGCGAAAATGTGTCACGAAGAGATTACTCGTCTTCGTCGTCCTCGCGGGTCTTGTCCATCGCTTCCTCGGCCGCACGCTCTTTTGCCAGGACGGCTTCGAGCTGGGCGATCGGGTCGTCGAAATTGCCGGTGTCGCCGCCGCCGAGGACACGGGCGACAAACCCGTCCGGTGCGTCGAGATCGCTCGAATCAGGCATCAGGTCGGGATGTGACCAGACGCCGTCGCGAGTATCCATACCGGCTTCCGCGGTGAGCTTCTGCCACAATCCGGCCGCTTCGCGGACCTTGCGAGGACGAAGTTCGAGTCCGACCAGCGTCGCAAAGGTCTGTTCGGCGGGGCCGCCGGTGGCACGGCGACGACGCAACGTCTCGCTCATCGCGGCAACACCGGGCAGTCGCTCGCCGAGTGCGGCGGTGACCACCGTCTCGACCCAACCCTCGACCAGTGCAAGCAGCGTCTCGAGACGCTCGAGAGCAGCCTTCTGCTCCGGAGTGTTCTGCGGCTCGAACGTGCCCTGCTGCATCAGCGCCTCGAGCTTGCTCGGATCGGTGAGAGCGGAGGGGTCGAGGTCCTTGGCAAACTCTTCCATCGCCGAGAAGTCCATCGTGATCCCGCGGGCGTACTCCTCGACTGTGGCGAGAACACGCTGGCGCAGCCACGGAACGTGACTGTAGAGGCGCTGATGGGCCGCTTCACGTGCGGCGAGGAACACGAGAACTTCCTGATGCGGCTGTTCGAGACCCTCACTGAACGCCTGAACCGCAGCGGGGAGAAGGGCCGCGGTGCCTTCGGGTCCGAGGGGCAAGCCGATGTCAGTGGAGGAGAGCACCTCGGTGGACAGTTGGCCGAGTGCCTGGCCCAATTGCGAGCCGAACGCGAGTCCACCCATCTGGCCGAGCATGCCCAGCATCGGGCCCGCCATCTGCTGCGCTTCGGCGGGAAGTCCTTGGACCCACATGCCCGCTACCTTCTCGGCCACCGGATCGCAGAGTCGCTTCCACGTGTCGATCGTGTTGTCGAGCCAGTCGTTGGGAGTCCAGGCGAGAGTGCGGCTCGCTCCGGCCGGGAGCGTTGTCGCGGCGTCCAGCCACATCTCGGCCAGGTGCGCGGCGTCGGCGATCGCCTTGACGTTGCCCTCGGTGATCGGTGTGACCGATCCGATCTGTTGGCGTGCCAGCTTCTTGGCGATGTCGTAGTTGACCGGGCCGGACGTACCGCCCTGGCCCATCGACGAGCCCATTCCGCTCAGCATCTGCCCGAACTGGGTGAGCATCTGGCCGAGTTGAGCCGGATCGAATCCCTCACCGCCCGCGCCGAACCCGAACGGCATGTCACCACCCCCGAACGGATTGCCACCCGCCGCGTTCTTGTCGCGATCGGGATCGTCGTCGGAGTTGGAGAAGCCGAACGGCATATTGCTCATACCTCAACGGTACAAGGCTCGAGCGGTCGGAGTCGCCCTCCGAGTCACGCTGACGGCGAACACGCGCGGCGCTCAGGCGGTGCGATCGGTGCTCCGGTGCCTTCGCGCTTTACTCTGGATCAGGTGAATCGACGGATAGTGACGCTCTTGGCCGCACTCGCACCCATCGTCGTGTTGGGAGTCGTCGGAACAATGGTCACTGTTCCTTATGTCGCACTCGGTCCGGGCCCCACCTTCAACACGCTCGGCGACGTCGACGGTAAGCCCGTCGTCGACATCCAGGGGACCGATGTCGATCCCACCGACGGCAACCTCAACATGACAACGGTGTCGGTTCGCGACGGCCTCAACATCTTCGAAGCGTTCGGGCTGTGGGCGAGTGGCAACAACGGACTCGTCCCACGCTCGGAGATCTATCCGCCCGAGAAGTCGAAGGAAGAGATCCAGCAGGCCAACACCGCCGATTTCCAGCAGTCCGAGGACAGTGCCGAGTTGGCTGCACTGCACTTTCTCGGCAAGCCGGTGGCACTCACTGTGTCCAAGGTGACTCCGGACGGCCCCGCTGCGGGTGCCCTGCAAGAGGGCGACGTCCTGGTCAAGATCGGCGACACTCCGGTAACCACCATCACCGGCGTTCAGGACACGGTCGGTGAGATCGCGCCCGGCACCGCGATCGACGTCACCGTCCTTCGTGAGGGTGTGGAGACCGTTGTGCCGGTCACGGTCGGGGCGCGGCCCAACAAGCCCGAATCGGGTTACCTCGGCGTCACGCCGAACGAGGTCCCGGACGTTCCCTTCACCGTGCAGTTCAATCTTGCCGACATCGGCGGTCCCTCTGCCGGACTGATGTTCACACTCGCCTTGGTCGACAAGCTGACACCGGGGGAGCTCAACGGCGGAAAGTTCGTGGCCGGGACGGGCACCATCGACTCCGCCGGCGAAGTCGGTCCGATCGGCGGCATTCGGTACAAGTTGATCGCCGCCTCCGAAGCCGGTGCGGAGACCTTCCTCGTGCCGACCCAGAACTGTGACGAGGCGAAACAGAATGCGCCGGACGGGCTTCGACTCGTCAAGGTCGACAACCTGCCCGGCGCAGTGGACTCACTCGAGAGTCTCAACACGGGCGGCGACGCACCCCGCTGCTGAAAGCTGTTTGCAGAAGAGAGAGTCCGTCAGTCTTCTTCGACCTCGTCGAGCGTCGCGTACAGCGCGTGCACGAGGTGAGGTGCAAGACCGTCGTAGGTGAGCAGTTCCAAGTCGCCGTACGGATCCGCATCCTCGTCGGGTCGCATCTGTAGAAGCGACAGCGAAGGACCGTCACGCAGCACGCCGACGAACAGTCGCGCTTCGCGTCGATCGGGATGCGCGTTGGCAGTCAGTCGAGCGACCTCGTCCGCCGCGTGCTGATCGGTCAACACCGGCGCTGTCGCGTGATCGAGATCCGATTCCGCCTCGGGCGGTAGGACGACGATCTCCTGCACCAGGATGCAGCCCTGCACCGACTCGGGCCAATGCGTCGTAGCCAGGAACTCGTCGAGTGCGCGAGAACCGCCGATGATGTCCTCGGGAAGCGATTCCTGTTCGATCGGTGTGTATTCGGCGCCCTCGGCGAGTTGGTCGAGCAATCCGGGCTCGGCCGCGGCGAGCATCTCGGTGGGCACCAACGCGTACAGCTTCGGCGGTTGATCCCAGCCTTCGGCGTCGATGTGGTCGACAACTTCATGAACGCACCGGGCGAGGGCACTCGGTGATCTGCTCATATTCTCTTCACTCACACGTTCATCCTCCCACCTTCTGTCCGGGTCCCCGCTCTCCGTGTTGTCAACCCGTGACCGTTGTTACGTAGAGTGGTCGGAAACGGCCAAGTCCACTCGGGCGTGGCCGCAGTGATCGATGCAATCGGTTGCGACGCCACGGCGTCGCCAAATCTTGGAGCGTGGCACGTGGGCATGCGGCCCCCCGCAGGTTTACCCTCTCTGTCCAGACGCAGTCGAATCTTGTTGGTGGTGGCTGTCGTAGTGGCGGCCTTGCTGCTCGTGGGGCCGCGACTGATCGGCATGTACACGGACTGGTTGTGGTTCGGTGAAGTCGGCTTCCGTGGTGTGTTCACCAAGGTTCTGCTGACGCGATTCGTTCTCTTCCTCGTCGTCGGAATTGTCGTCGGAGCCATCGTGTGGCTCGCGATGCTTCTCGCGTACCGCGCGCGTCCGGTGTTCGTCCCGGTTTCCGGACCCAATGATCCGATCGCGCGCTACCGCACCACCGTCATGTCGCGGCTTCGTCTGTTCGGCGTGATCATTCCGGTGGCGATCGGCGTCTTGTCCGGTCTCATCGCGCAGGCAAACTGGGTCACCATCCAGTTGTTCCTCAACGGCCAGGCTTTCGGTATCACCGATCCGCAGTTCAACATGGACGTCAGCTTCTACACGTTCGATCTGCCGTTCTACCGTTTCGTGTTGAACTGGTTGTTCGTCTCGATCCTGCTGGCCTTCGTGGCAAATCTGATCACCCACTACGTTTTCGGTGGTATCAAATTGGCCGGACGGGCGGGGACGTTCACGACCGCCGCTCGTGTGCAGTTGGCCATCCTGGCGGGAACTTTCGTACTGCTCAAGGCCGTCGCCTACTGGCTCGATCGCTACTCGTTGCTTTCCAGCGGCCGTAAAGAGCCCACGTTCACCGGCCCGGGTTACACGGACATCATGGCTGTGCTCCCGGCAAAGCTGATATTGATGTCCATCGCGATCATCTGTGCCTTGGCGTTCTTTGCGGCGATCTTCACCCGCGACCTCCGTATCCCGGCTATGGCTGTTGCTCTGCTGGTTCTCTCGTCGGTGCTCGTCGGCGCAGTCTGGCCGATGATCGTCGAGCAGTTCTCCGTCAAGCCCAACGCGGCGGACAAGGAGAGCACGTACATCGAGCGGAACATCGCGGCTACCAGGCAGGCCTACGGAATCACGGACGACAAGGTCACCTATCAGCCTTACTCAGGTGACGGTGACGCGGTTCCGCGCGAAGTGCCGGCAGATGTCACCACTATTGCCAATGCTCGACTTCTCGACCCGAACATTCTGTCGCCCACCTTCACTCAGCAGCAACAGCGTCAGAACTTCTACGGGTTCCCACCCTCGCTCGACATCGATCGTTACGACATCGACGGAGAGATGCGCGACTACATCGTGGCGGCGCGTGAGATCTCACCGAACAACCTGCAGGGAAACCAGACGGACTGGATCAACAAGCACACCGTTTATACGCACGGTGACGGCTTGGTGGCCGCTCCGGCGAACAAGATCACTGCGCCGGTCCTCGACCCGACGAAGGACAACGCCAACAACAACAATGCGGGCTACCCGATCTACACGGTCAGCGACATCGCCTCGCAGGACGCGGGAACACAGGTCATCAAGGTCGATCAGCCGCGCATCTACTACGGCGAGGTCATCGGTCAAGGCGCTGACGATTACGCAATCGTCGGTGGTGCGGGTGGTTCGGAAGCTCGCGAGTACGACACCGAGCAGACCAAGTACACCTACACCGGTTCCGGTGGCGTCTCGATCGGAAACTGGGTCAATCGCCTGGCTTTCGCAGCGAAGTACACGGAGAGGAACATTCTCTTCTCGGGTGCCGTCGGTTCGGATTCCAAGATCATCTACAACCGTGATCCTCGCGATCGCGTCGGTCAGGTTGCTCCGTGGTTGACCACTGACGGAGATGCCTACCCGGCAGCAGTCGACGGCAAGATCGTCTGGATCGTCGATGCGTACACCACACTGGAGAACTATCCGTACGCACAGCGCAGTTCACTGGACGGACTGGTCGCGGACAGTGTGGATGCGACGACCGGCCGCTTGCTGCCTAAGAAGGAAGTGTCGTACATCCGCAACTCGGTCAAGGCAACCGTTGATGCCTACGACGGCACCGTGACGCTCTATCAGGTCGACGACAACGACCCGGTTCTCAATGCGTGGAAGGGCGTGTTCCCGGACACGGTCAAGCCACAGAGTGACATCTCGGACGATCTGCGGGCACACTTCCGCTACCCAGAAGACCTGTTCAAGGTCCAGCGAGAAATGTTGGCGAAGTACCACGTCGACAATCCGACCGAGTTCTTCACCAACAATGCTTTCTGGTCGGTGCCCAACGAGCCGACGGTCGAGAATTCGAAGGAGAACGAACCGCCTTACTACGTGATGGTGGGGGACCAGGAAACCGGCGCGCCGTCGTTCCGGCTCACAAGTCCGATGGTGGGATTCCAGCGAGACTTCCTGTCGGCCTACATCACCGTGAATTCGGATCCGAAGGACTACGGCAAGATCACTGTCCTGCAGTTGCCCGTCAACAAACAGACGCAGGGTCCGTCACAGTCGCAGAACTCGATGATCTCGGATGCTCGTGTGGGCTCGGAGAAGGCACTGCTGGAGAGAACCAACACGATTCGATACGGCAACCAGTTGGCCCTGCCGATCGCTGAGGGTGGAATTCTCTACGTCGAACCCATGTATACCGAGCGAAGTAACACGACGACCTCGTTCCCACAGCTCTCTCGAGTCCTCGTGAGTTACCAGGAGTCTGCGAAGGCAGGCAGCAGGGTTCGTGTCGGATACGCATCCACGTTGGCCGAGGCACTTGATCAGGTCTTCGACAATGGTGGAGCCGCCGGCGCTGCCACGGCACCGGGTGGAACTGCCACGACGGAACCGCCGGCGGGAACCGAGACCACCCCCGCACCGACGGCGCCGACGACGCCTACAGGTCCGGCATCATCGGAAGATGTGTCGAAGGCTCTGGCAGAGGTCAACGCTGCCATGGATGCGCTGAAGACCGCGCAACAGAACGGTGACTTCAGTGGTTACGGAGCCGCGCTGGATCGTCTGCAGAAGGCAGTAGACGCTTACCAGGCGCTGCCGCCCAGCTAGTCGACCTCGTTCGTGAGTCACAGAAGGCCCACCATCCGATCGGATGGTGGGCCTTCTTGTGTGCTCAGGGTGAAGCTGTACGAGCTGAATCAGCGCAGTGCAGCAACGATCGGTGCGTTGGCATCGGCGAGCTGCTGGAACTGTGCGGCGAAGCCGTACTGGCCGGCGAGGTCACGAGCGGTGTCGTAAGCCTGCTGTGCGGCGGGCTTGAGCTCGGCCGGAATCTCGATGGCGGGAGCAACTGCGGGTGCCTCGGCGACGGGAGCCGGTGCTGCGGCGGGAGCCTCTTCGACTGCGGGCTCGCTCGCAACGGTCAGACGCTGGCCGCAGACGGGCCATGCGCCGGGGCCCTGGCTCTGCAGGGTGTTCTCGGCGACGCGGATCTGCTCTTCCTTGGAAGCGTTGGCCGGCGAGCCGGTGCCACCGTTGGCGGTCCAGGTGCTCTGCGAGAACTGCAGGCCGCCGTAGTAGCCGTTTCCGGTGTTGATGTTCCAGTCGCCACCGCTCTCGCACTGTGCGACGCCGTCCCAGTTGTGGGTGGCTGCGGAAGCGGTGCCGGTGCTCATGGTGAGGGGCACTGCGACAAGTGCGCCGGCTACTGCCAATGTGCCGAATGCACGCTTGCTGATGCTGGTGTACGTCATGTCGGGGTAAATCCTCTCCGCGCTTGCTGACATCGGCGGGCCTGCGGGTCGCGGTGATGCTGACTTCCCGGGCGCTTGTCTCTCCGTGCCTCTGCCCCTCGAAGGTTTCGGGGGTTCCGATCCCGCGGGGCAGAGTCGAGCAGCGGCGGGTCGGCGTTCGCCCGGTTGATTCGGGCCGGGACCGACCGTACGGGAGCGCTGAACGAGGGTCGATTCGCGATTTTCCGGACTGCCCGGTCGGCTCTTGTAGGCGAATTTTGCAGTTTGCGCTGGTAGGGCCGTTCCGATGCGGTTTCGAGGTGTGTTCGTTACATACCTGTTATGTGTTGATCCTCACGAGTATTTTGTGAACCCAGTCACTCGAATTTGTGACTTTCAGGCGTGTATTTCGCTCCAGCGCAGGCGATTTGCGTTCCGTTCATCTGCTCGTGTAACTTTGTCCATGCATCGCGGGGTGGAGCAGCTCGGTAGCTCGCTGGGCTCATAACCCAGAGGTCGCAGGTTCAAATCCTGTCCCCGCTACTAGAAAAGGACCGCCGCACTGGAATCCAGTGCGGCGGTCCTTTTTTGCGTGCGTCCGTCGTAGGGTTGCGACGTGCGATTTTCGACGGTGCCCGTGTCTTCGGCAGTGACCGCTTTTCTCGTGACGGCTGCGTTGGTGCTCTCTGGTGGCATTGCCACCGCCGGTGGAGGGGGCGCGACAGGGAAACGCGTGGTCTTCATCGTTCCGGGCCAGCAGCTGTACAGCTCAGGCGAGGCACATCAGGCGCCTTACCGCGCCCTCGACGGGGCACTGAAGGATGCGGGCTACGAGACGCACTTCGTCGATGCTCCCGGCAAAACGATTGCCGCAGATGCCGAACTGATCGCCGAGGCGATTCGTACCTACGCCGCTGACGCCACATATGTCGGCGTGGTCGCGCACAGCGCCGGCGGACTGAGTGCCCGGTACTACGCGAAGTTCCTCGGTGGCTCCGACACCGTGGATTCATTGGTCGCTATCGGAGCGCCGCAATACGGCAGCCCCGGTGGCTGCGTGCAAGGCCCTGTCGACGGTTTCGACACCTGCATGTTCTCCGAGGTTCTGACCAAGCTGAACTCAGGTGAGGACACTCCTGGTTCCGCCTACTATTCGGTGGTACAGAGCTCGGGTGAGTGGGCGGACGGTCGGTTGGACGGGGGCCAGTGCCGGGTGTACATCGATGGCGTTCCCGGTGCCGGAACCGGAGCAGACCACCTCACCGAACTCGAGCATCCAGAGGTGCTCTCGGGAACGATCAGTGCGCTGGGACGCGACTGTGTCGGTTCGTTCGTGGACGAGAGCGACGGCGACATCGCCTGGCCGGACACGTTGTTCCCGTCATTTCGGTGAAGGCTTCAGGTCCGGGTTGTTCGGACGAGTAGCCCGGCTACGTGTGCGCTCGCGGCAGTTCTGGCTCCCAAGGCGTCACCCGATTCGATGGCCGCGACTATACGAGCGTGCTCGGTGACAGCGATCCGCCGATTGAGCTCGAGGCTCCACATGTCCGAACGGAAGAGATGTGATTGTCCGTCCAGTCGGTGAAGGGCTTCACTGAGCGGGTGATTGCACGCAGTCTCACGAATCAAGGTGTGGAACTCGAGGTCCAGCTTCGAATCTCGACGCTGATCCGGCGGGCTCTCGAGAAGTTCGCGTTGGACCTGCACCATCTTGTTCAACTGTGACACGGTTTCGTGGGTGGCATTGGCTGTCGCGTTGAACGCCGCGAGACCGTCGAGAACCTCACGCACCTCGAAGACCGCGCGCAGCGACTCTGCGTCCAGTGAATCAACTTTTGCACCCGCATTTCGGGTGTGGACGGCGATGCCCTCGTAGATCAACTGCTGCACGGCCTCGCGGACCGGCGTTCGACTGACATTGAGTTTGCTCGCCAGTGCGGGAACGCTCAGTGGTGTCCCCGGCGCCAACTCTCCCGAAAAGATCAGTTCGCGAAGCGTTTCGTGCACGGACTCGGTGAGTAAAGCTCGTTCGGTGGTGGTCATCTTGTCCTCATTTCGATCCTGCACGATCTCGACCGTACCCGGGAGCGCTATCCAGCGGCGCGCACTCGGTCAGCGCTGCGACTGTCGACCTCGGACTTCATCGCGCCTTTCAGTCCGGCCACTTTGGCCGCGATGTTCTCAGCGATCGTGATCGGCGGGTATCCCACTTCGCCCGGTGCGAGAGTCCCTGGCAGTGCTTCGATGACGGCGTCGTGGTTTCCGTCGAAAAAGAATGCAGCAGAGCGACGTCGGATAATTCGACCATCGACGACAGGTGGGTCGACTCGGTGCACGGTCGAGCGCCATCGGTCGTTCGTCCAGCGTGCCATCGCGTCGCCGAGGTTGATCAAGAGTGCGCCGTCGGCAGGTTGGACGTCGTGCCATACGCCATCGGCACTCAGAACTTGAAGGCCCGGGACTTGATCTGCCCACAGGATGGTCAAAATTCCGAAGTCGGTGTGAGCGCCCATTCCCGTCATGTCGCCGGAGATGCGGATCTCACCTTCGGGCAGTGCGTAGTTGTTCATCTTCATCGCGTCGATCGAATGGTCGAGCATCGAATCGAAGTACCCGGGCTGCAATCCGAGGGCGTCGGTAAAGGCGCACATCAGGATTCGTGCCAAGCCCTGTGCATGACGGAAATACTCTTCGATGGCCGGTCGGAATCCGGGCGCGGCCACGGGCCAGGTGTTGGCGGCGTAGCTGGACTCGGGCAGGTCGACGCCCGGATAGTCGCTCACCTGCGTGCCCACGACTATCGCTTCGTAGAAATCGTTCATCTGGTTTGCAGAGGCGACGCCCAGGCTCATGCTGAGTGATTCCGACTTCGGTGGTGAGTAGCCACGGTTCTCGGACGAGGGACGGCGATAGTTGTTCTTCACCGTCAGTGGGAGAGCAAAGAATTCGTCGAGAGCGTCGGCCAGTCCGTCGGTCACCGATCGTGGAATGCCGTGTCCGACAATCTGTATGAATCCGACCTCCCGGCACGCTCGATCGAGTTGGGCTGCGACCTCCGCGCAGGCAGTGCTGTTGGTTGCGTTCGCAACCGCTGCCTCGCCGCGGCGGTACGGGGTGATATCGATCGTAGGAATGTCGAAGACAGGAATTTCGTGGGTCATTTAAAGTCCTTGCGGCCGGACGTGTGCCACTTGCCGACGAGCACACGTGAGAGGAATCCAAAGGCAGAGAAGACGAGGACGCCGAACACCGACGCGATCACGATCGCGGCGATCAGATCCTCGGACTGAAGGCGGCTTCGGTAGACGTCGAGCAGGGTTCCGATCCCGGGTTGTCCTTTGGCGAAGAACATGTCGCCGATGATGGCACCGACCACAACGAGGCCGGAGGCGGTGCGAATGCCGGTGAGAATGGCCGGCATTGCCGCTCGCAGTTCGAGTTTCACCAGTCGATCCCACCGTGACGCTCGTCCGAGGGTGAAGAGTTCGTGCAATCCGCGATCGACCGACTGTAAACCGAAGTGTGTGTTGGTGATGATCGGGAAGGCTGCGATGAGAACACACACCAGAGTACGAGCGGTCATGCCGTAGCCGAACCAGAGGCCGATGAGGGGCACGATGGCAAGGATGGGAATGACTTGCAGAACAACGGCGTACGGATAGACGATCCGCTCGATCCACTTGGCTTGGCTCATCAACACGCCGGTTCCGACGCCGACTGCCACTGCGACGACGAAGCCGACCAGTGCAACCTGCGCCGTCACGGCGAGGGCTTCGAGCATGGGAGAGAGATGTTTCCAGTCGAGCAGCGACTTGGTCAGCACCTGACTCGGGGGCGGGAGGAGAAACCGGCGTTCGGGGGAGAGGACAAGGTAGCTGACGATCGACCACGCTGCGACCGCGCCGGCAAGTGAGAGCAACGGATAGAGCACCAGGGCGCCGAGCGCTCTCATTCGAGAGGACCGTCGAGGCTGTACCTCGGCTTGGCTCGTTGTCGCAGAATTGGGGCGAACAACGGTAGGGCGTGTGGCGTTTTCTCGTTGAACTGCAAGAACTTCGGTCATTGTAGGCTCCCGTGCAGACTGGCCGAGATCTCGGCGACGTATTCGGTGTATCGGGCGTCGTAGCGCAGTTCCGGGCTACGCGGGTACGGGAAATCGATGTCCACGACCGAATGGATTCGTCCAGGCCGGGCGGTCATGACGACCACCTTGTTTGCGAGGTAGACGGCCTCGGATACCGAGTGCGTGATGAACATCGAGGTGAACCCCTTGTCGGTGTAGAGCCTTTGGAGCTCTACCTGCATCTCCAGTCGTGTCATCTCGTCGAGCGCACCAAAAGGCTCGTCGAGCAGCATCACAGCAGGTGCGAGAGTGAGCGCTCGCGCCAAAGAGACGCGCATCTTCATTCCGCCCGACAACGCATTGGGCAGTTGTTTCGCGAAGTCCGCAAGGCCCACTGCGCGAATTGCCTCGTCGGCGCGCAATTTTCGCGCTGCTTTGTCGCCGCCACGGAGTTCGGCGGACAATTCGACGTTGGCCTGCACGGTTCGCCAGGGGAGGAGAGTCGGCTCCTGGAAGATGAAGCCAACTGATTCGGTGTCGAGGGCAACCGCTCCGCCGGTCGGTCGCTCGAGGCCGGCCGCCATGCGCAACAAAGTCGACTTGCCGCAGCCGGAGGGCCCGACCACGGCGACGAAGTCTCCTCGCTCCACGTCCAGATCGATGCCGTCCAGCGCGACAGTGCCGGTATCGAACTTCTTGACGACGTCGGAAAAGACCATCTGCATCGGCGCGGTGAGCTTGCGAGCGTCGGCATCCTGCATCGTGTTCGCGAGTTCCATCTGAGCCTCCGGTTCGATAATGCATGCAAAAGTTCTTCAAGTTGTAGGAACTATCTTCAATTGCATGTATGTCGCCTAGATTGCTGAATGTAAATGTGAGGTGACATTGCAGGTGAAGGTCGAACTACGGCGTGCGTTACCTGATGGAAACAACAAGTGCATTGCATGTAATCCAAGTGCTGCAGAGTGTGCTCATCGGATCACCCTGCTTGGTTCGCCCACATCCCAATTGTTTTCACGAAGGAGACGCTGTGTGTTCAAACCGCAAGATGCATTCCAATCGCAGAAGTGTGGGAGCGGCGGGCGCGGCCCTGGCCTTGTGTGCAGCCATCGGATTGACTGCGTGCAGCTCCAGTGAGGCTGAGACGGCCAAGGCTGAATCTCTCGAACCAGCTGCTGAGGCTCAGAACCTGGCGGGTCTCTGTCCGGAAAACGTTGTGGTTCAACTCCAATGGCAGCCACAGTCGGATATGGGAGCGCTCTTCGAGATGCTCGGTCCCGGCTATTCGGTCGACACCGACGACAAGTCCGTCAGTGGGACTCTCGTCGCCGGAGGGAAGGACACCGGAGTCGGCCTGACCTTGCGGGCCGGGGGACCGGCAATCGGGTTCCAATCCGTCAGCTCCCAGATGTACGTCGACGATTCCATCACTCTCGGCTTGGTGCACGGCGATCAGGTGATCGCGGCCGCGGCAAGTCAGCCCGTTGTTGCCGTCACGCCATTGCTCAAATACAGTCCGGCAATCCTCATGTGGGACAAAGAGTCGCATCCGGACTGGACGAGTGTTGCCGACATCGGCAAGTCCGACGCGAGTGTCGTCGTTTCCAAAGAGCAACTCTTTCCGCAGTGGCTCGTTGCGAAAGGACTACTGAAGCAGTCTCAGCTCGACACGAGCTACGACGGAGCTCCCTCACGATTTGTCGGTGACCCGACCATCGCTCAGCAAGGATTCGCGAATTCGGAACCGTACACGTACGAGAAGGAGACGCCGGCGTGGGAGAAGCCGGTTTCCTATGACCTGCTGAAAGATTCGGGTTTCGACATCTACGCGTCCAATGTTTCCGTTCGTGCCGACAAGGTCGAGACACTCTCGCCGTGTTTGAGCAAGCTGGTTCCGATCATTCAGCAGGCCACCGCGGACTACATCACTGCGCCGGATACGGCGAATGCTGCCATTGTCGACGTCGTCTCGCAGGACGTGTCGTTCTCTCCCTACACCGAGGGTGAAGCAGCGTTCAGTGCCCAGCTTCTGAAAGAGAAAGGCCTGATCGCGAACGAGGCAGACGGATCTGTCGGCACGTTCGACATGACGCGAGTCGCCCACACCGTCGAAGAACTGAAGCCCATCCTGAACTCCGGGGGTGCGGCGATACCGCAGTCACTGACTGCTGAAGAGATCTACACCGACAAATTCACCGATCGGTCCATCGGAATCCGCTGAAGGAGCTGACATCAAATGACGTACGACATGACAGAACTCAACCGCGAGACTCGCATGGGTGGCCTGGGCACGGAGACCACCGACCGCGAGGTCCGAAGAATCGATCTCTCGGATTTCGAGAACCGGCGAAGCGAGATCGCCGAGGAGTTGTGGTCGGCAGCGACCGACATCGGATTCTTCCAAATCGTCAATCACGGAATCGATCTGGACCAGGTCCGCGAGGCTTTCGCGGCGGCCGAGCGATTCTTTGCACTGCCCACTGAGGTCAAAGCGCAGTATCCGCTCAAGAAGGGTTTCAACTCCGGCTGGGAGAGCATGACGCAGGTGCGTCCCTCCATCGGAACACCTGATCAGAAAGAGTCCTACCAGGTGACCCGCCCGCATATGGGTGATCTGTGGCCCACTGCAGACGAATTGGGCGGATTCCGCGAAACGATCCTGGACTTCGAAGCCAAGTGCTGGGGCATTGCGATGGACCTGCTCTCGTGCTTCGCCGAGAAGCTGGGATTCGAACGAGACTTCTTCACCAGGGCACATGACCCGTCGGTGGACACCTACCAGAGCACACTGCGACTACTCCACTACTTCCCCCTTGCCGCCGACGCAGATGTCGAAGGGATGTGGCGTGCCGGAGCACACACCGATTTCGATTGCCTGACATTGCTTTTCCAGCGTGACGGTCAGGGCGGGTTGCAACTGTGCCCGGGCAAGGAGATGGACACCCAGGAATGGACGTCGGTGGTGCCGGCAGAGGAAGCGATCACCTGCAACATCGGCGACATGCTGATGAGATGGAGTGATGACGTCCTGCCGTCGAATTTTCATCGAGTCAAGAGTCCCGGAGTCACCGACTATCGGGGAGCCCGCTACAGCCTCGCGTTCTTCGCTCAGGCGAACCGCGACGTGACCATCGAGGGCCCAGCGGGCAAGTACCCGCCGATCACTGCCGAGGACTACATCGACCAGCGAGTACGCGCGAACTTCGCGCGTTGATCCGTATCCGTTCCGTCACACACTTTCAGGAGAACTGGCGATGACTACCGCGCCCAAGAACATGACCGACGCGATCATCCGGGACGTGACGTTGTACAGCGGCGGGCACTGGCTGACCGGCCGCGACGTCGTCGTCTCGAATGGGGTGGTCGACTCGATCGAGAAGTCGACCGGCACTGCCACACCTGGAAGTGTGGACGGCTCGGGGGCGTATCTGATCCCTGGGTTCGTCAACACCCATACGCACCTTCAGCAGTCACTGATGCGTGGCATAGCCGAAGGGACACCGCTTCTCGAATGGCTACTCGCGGTCGCAGAAGAGTCGGTTCAGATCACGCCGGAGCGCGCATACGCGGCATCCGTCGCAGCCTCGCTGGAGGCATTGCGCAGCGGAACGACCACCCTGGTCGAACACATGTGGCCGCACCCGTCCAGCGAGGTTCACGATGCCGTGATCCGGGCGTTGCACGACACCGGCATTCGTGCCGTGCTGGGACGCGGAACCGCAGACCGGGCGGACAAGACGAGGAAGTGGGGCTTCGATCCGCGGCTCATGCAACCACTCGGAGATGTTCTCGCACATACGGATCAGATGATGCGCGACGTTGCCGGTTCCCGCGTCGACGTGGCGGTCGCGGTACCGAACCCGCGTTCGCTGACCCCGGAGGGGATGTCGGAAGTGCGTGAGTTCGCGCAGGCTCGCGACCTGACGGTCTCGATTCACCTGCTCGAGACGCAGACCGACAACACGATGTGTACCGAACACGCGGGCGTGAACGCGGTCGACTACCTGGATTCCCATGGGTTTTTGTGGGACCGGGTGCTGGCGGTCCACTGCGTGGAACTAGACGACCGTGGTCAGAAGGTGCTGGCGGAGCGCGGCGTCGGAGTGTCGTACAACCCCGTCAGCAACATGCGCCTCGGTAGCGGAATCGCGCCCGTCCCGAGTTTCCTCGACGCGGGGATCGCGGTGGGGTTGGGTGTGGACGGCGCAGCCAGCAACGACACTCAGGACATGCTCGAGACGCTGCGCACCGGTGCCTATGTCCAGCGAGCCGCGCGCGGCCGCGCCGACCTGTTCGGCTTCGAGGCCATGATCGACATCGCATCCGGCGGTGCAAACGCAGCACTCGGTCTGCCGGCCAGGTCTGGCGGGATCTCCGTGGGCGATCCCGCCGACCTCACCATGATTCGGTTCGAACGTGACTTCGGCTGCCTCCCGGTGCGAGATCCGGGCGCGTCCATTCTCACGACGGGCAGTCGTCAGATCGTGAACACGGTGTTCGTTGCGGGCGAGGTCGTGCTCCGCGACGGGCACTCCACGCGCGTCGACGAGGCGGAATTGATACGGACGCTCAGCGCTATGTGACCGTGCTCAGCCTTCGCTGATCTCCATCTCGATCAGGACGCGGCGCAACAGCTTTCCGGTGGCGTTGCGGGGAAGCTCGTCGATGAAGACGATCTCGCGGGGAACCTTGTAGCGCGCCAGATTCGACCGGACGTGATCCTTCAATTCCTCGGAGTTCTGGTCGGCGCCGTGAGCGACGACGACAAACGCTCGCAGGCGGTGACCGAAGTCGGCGTCCTCGACTCCGATGACTGCCGCTTCCAGGACGTCCTCACGGTCGGCGAGCAGGTTCTCGACTTCGAGTGGGTACACGTTCTCGCCACCGGAGACGATCATGTCGTCGTCGCGGCCGTCGACGAAGAGGAGGCCGTTGGCGTCGAAGTGTCCGACGTCGCCGGTCGAGAGGAGTCCGTCGATACGTTCCTTGTCACGCCCGTCGGTGTATCCCTCGAAGCTCAGTCCGCTCGCGACGAAGATCCTGCCGATCGTGTGTGGGGTGGTGATCTTCTTGTTGTTCTCGTCGAACAGTTCGACGTGGCACGTCACCGGGGATCGACCGGCGGTTCCCGGAGCGATGGTCAGATCCTCGGGTGTTGCGACCGTGGCCACTGCGACCTCGGTGGATCCGTACAGGTTGTAGAGGACGTACCCGAACGAGGCCGTGACTCGCTTGCACAGGTCGGGTGAGAGTGACGACCCTGCCGAGAAGATGATCTTCAGGTTCGACGTGTCGTACTGGGACAGCACTTCGGGACCGAGGTCGATGATGCGAGTGAGCATCGTCGGGACCACGACCAGACTGTCGCACTTGTACTGGGCGACAAGCTTGATCGTGTTCTCCGGATCGAACTTTCGATGCATGACGACGGTCTGGCCGAGTGCCAATGCGAGAGCGAACTGCGAGACGCCGGTTCCGTGGAAGGCGGGGGCCGCCATCATCATGGTTTGTCCGCGGCGCAACGGCACGCGGTCGAGGAATTGTGCCGATGCGAGAGGGGAGGTGTGGCCACGCGGCGCACCCTTGGGAGTTCCCGTAGTCCCGCTGGTGAGGAGGACGAAACCACCGTTCTTCTCGGGTGCCGGCACCGACGACGTGGTGCGTCCGGCGATGGCCTCGTCGAGAGTCGCTGCCGTGGAACCGTCAGCGGCCGTGCCCTCTGGCCAGGAACGATAGACGACGACGTCGTCCGGCAAGGCATCGGCGATGTCCGCGAACTCGTCGTCGTAGACGAAGGCGACCACCTTCTCCCGCGCGGCGACGTCCACGAGTTGGGGCCGAGCGAAGCCCGTGTTCATCAGAACGAGCTTTGTTCCGTTCTTCGCTGCCGCCAGCATGGTCAGGACCAAGCCTCGATGGTTACGGCACATCGCACCCATGACGGAGTCGGACGTGATGCCGTCGGCCTGCCACGCCCGGACCAACGCGTTGCTCTGACGCTCGAGCTCGGCATAGGTGATGGGTCCGCGTTCGTCGATGATCGCCACCGCGTCGTAGCCGCTCTCGGCGTGTGCATGGACCGGCCCGGCAAAGGGTCCGTACTTGTCCACGGCTGCAATGGATTTGAGCCCGCGATCAAGGCGAGGGAACGGGACGAGTCCGGCTCGGATCATGACCCCCGCCGCGCCGATGGTGTCAGTGACCTTGGTGACCAATCCGGGCATACGTGAACCTCTTCCGAGCGTCGTTGTAGGACTGATTACACACTAATGGGCAATCAGGTTTCGGTGGTGAAGTTTCACGATGGCGACCGAGCAGTCCGCCCCGCCACCTCGAAAGGTGGCGGGGCGGAGTGTGTCGGGATCGGGTCTGTGCGACCGTCACTTCAATTCGACCGTCACTTCAATTCGACCGTCACTTCAGTTCGGCGGACGACTTTCCGAGCAGGCGGCGTGCGACGATCAGCTGCTGGATCTGCTGGGTGCCCTCGAAGATGTCGAGAATCTTCGAGTCGCGGCCCCACTTCTCGAGCAACGGGCGTTGCGAGTAGCCGTAGGTGCCGGCCAACTCGACTGCCTTGAGCGTCACGTCGGTGCCGGTGCGGCCGGCCTTCGCCTTGGACATGGACGCTTCGAGCGAGTTCGGCTTCTTGTTGTCCGCCATCCACGCCGCGCGCAGAGACAGCAGGTACGCGGCCTCCCAATCGGCTTCCAAACGGATGAACTCGGCTGCAGCTGCATGCTGGTTGTAGACCGGTGTGTCGTAGGAGATCTCGACACCGGCTTCGGTCAGGATGGCGCGCAGTTCTTCGAGAGCTGCGCGTCCGACGCCGACAGCCATGGCTGCAACGAGGGGCCGGGTGTTGTCGAACGTCTGCATGACGCCGGCAAAGCCCTGCTCCACGTTGACCTCCGGGCTGCCGAGGATGTTGTCCGCGGGAATGCGGCAATCCTGGAGCAGGAGTACTGCGGTGTCGGAGGCCTTGATGCCCAGCTTGTGCTCGAGACGAGCAACGCTCAGGCCCGGTGCGTCACGCGGAACGACGAACGACTTGATGGCCGCTCGACCCTTCGACTTGTCGACCGACGCCCACACGACGATGTGCGTCGAACGCTCACCGGCTGTGACGAAGATCTTCTCGCCGTTGAGAACCCACTCGTCGCCGTCGAGAACGGCGGTGGTGGTCACTGCGGCGGAGTCGGAACCGAAACTCGGTTCGGTGATGGCCATCGAGGCCCACACCTTGCCGAAACGTTCGAGCTGTTCGTCGGTGGACACTGCGGCGATCGCGGCGTTGCCGAGCCCCTGGTAGGGGATCGAGAGCATGAGTCCTACGTCGCCCCAAGATGTTTCGAGCGAGTTGAGGAGCGCAGACATGTTGCCGCCGTTGGCGTTGCCGCCCTTGGCGCTCGCGTCTGACCGTCCGCCGCTGGCACCGCCGATGTCTCCACCGGAATCGGAGAGACCTTCGACCATGGCGGCCATGGTGTCGAGCTCGACGGGGTACTCGTGCTCAGCAAGATCGTACTTACGTGAGATGGGTCGGAAGATCTGCGCCGCGACCTGATGTGCCTGGTTCGCTGATGCTTTGAGCTTCTTGGGAAGTTCGAGGTTGATCATCGTGGTTCTCCTGGAAGTTCAGCGGCGTCAGATGAGGACGATGCCCTCGGCAACGCCGATGGCACGGAGGTCGCGGTACCAGCGCTCGACCGGGTGTTCCTTGGTGAACCCGTGTCCACCGAGGAGTTGCACACCGTCGAGGCCGATCTGCATGCCCTTCTCGGAAGCCAGCTTCCGGGCCAGAGCGGATTCGCGAGCGAAGGACAAGCCCTGCTCGGCGCGGGAAGCGCCCCGAAGCGTGACCAGACGCAGTCCGTCGAGTTCGATGCCGATGTTGGCGACCATGAAGGCAACCGCCTGGCGGTGGCTGATCGGCTCGCCGAACGCTTCGCGCTCGTTGACGTACGGAATCACGTAGTCGAGAACTGCCTGGCTGGTTCCGACGGCCATGGACGCCCAACCGAGGCGGGCCAGTCGAATCGCGTCGGCATACTCGGCCTTGCGCTGATCGGCATCACCGTCGCCGAGCAGTGCGGACTCCGACACGGCGACGTCGGTGAGGATCAGGCGACCCAGGCCGGCGGCGCGCAGACCCATACTGGGATCCGCCTCGACGACGAGTCCTTTGGTGTCGGATTCGACGATGAAGAAGGACGGCTTGCCGTCGAGTTCTGCGGCGATGACGAAGAGTTCGGACGTAGCGGCGGCGGGCACCAAGCTCTTGACGCCGTTGAGCTTGTAGCCGCTGGGGGAGCGCACTGCCTTGGTCTGCAGGGCAAACGGATCGAACAGTGCGCGTGGTTCGTTGACCACCACTGCTGCGCCGGGGACCTGCTCGCCGGTGAAGGCCGGAAGGTAGGTCTTCTGCTGCGCGTCGGTGCCCCACTGCGTCAGTGCAACTGCAACGCCGCTGGGTGCGAGGATCGGAAGTGCAAGTCCCATGTCTCCGTGCGCAAGTGCTTCGGCAACAAGAGAATTGGTGACTGCGCCGCGATCGGCAGCTGCTCCGTCGAGTTCTTCGGGAACGTTGATCAGCGTGATGCCGAGCTCGGCCGCGCGCTTGGAGAGATCGGCGGGTGCCTGCGCTGCGCCGTCGGCGTCGTGCGCTGCTGGACGCAGAATCTCGGCCGCGAACTCACGCACCGTCTCGACGATCATCTTCTGGTCGTCGTCCGGGGTGAGGTCGAAGTAGTCGGCGTTCTTGCTCGGGTTGTCGGGCAGGCGCTTGGGTGCACCGTTGCCCGAGACCTTCTGGAATCCGCGAGTAGCGGCACCGAGGGTTTTGAAGCCCGTCTTGGTGCCCTCGTAGGTCACGCGATCGATGGTCTGACGCAGATTGAACTTCTCGGCCAGTTCCGAACCGGTGATCTTGGTAAGCACACGCATGGCTGCGCCCATGGCGTCGCGTTTGATCGGGTTCAGGCCGACGGCGGACGTGTCGCGGGGCGCACCCTTGGCGCCGCCGCGCTGCGCGCCCGATTCGCTGCGCTGAGCGCTCTTGTCGGGGGCAACACTGTCTTGCTTGGTCATGATCACCAGCTGTTTCTCGGTGTTGGGGCGTTGGACGATTCTTATCTTACTCATCAGTAAGGTCTGTTGTCGAGAAACCGAGAAATGATGCGCGTCATAGGCTCGAGGGGTGAACCGGACAGAGGTGCCAGATCGGATACAGCGGTACGTGCGCTACGCACCGTTGGTGGTGGTCCCGTGCCTGTTGATTGCCAGCACGTATCCGGGGGAGTATCGAGTTCCTGTCAGCTACTGGATTCTGTCGATGCTGTCGGCGCTCGCCTTCGTCGTCGGCCGTCGATGGCCGGTCTTCGCGTCCCTGGTCGTCTCGGCGCTGGCTGTTCCGATGTTCGTTGCCGACGCCTGGGGACTGTCCGAACTCGTCCCGTATCTCGGGGCGGTCGCCGTCGTCGACGTCACGATGCGGGCCGAGCGTAGAGAAACAGTTGCCGTATCGGCAGCAGGATGGTGCGGTTCGGTGCTCGCGGGCATCTGGTTCGAATCTCACGAAGCATTCTTCTCTGTCACCACGGCTGTGAAAGTGCTTGCCTACGTGGGGCTGCCGCTGCTCCTGGGGCTGTACCTGCGCTCGCAGCGTGAATTGGCCGCGAACAATCTTGCGCAGACCCGCGCTGCGGAGCGCAGTGCGCTTGCCCGCGAACTGCACGACCTGGTTGCACACCACATGGCATCGATCGTCCTGAGAATCGGCGTGGCTCAACATGTCTTGGCGCCCCAAGACGAGGCCGTGCGTGAGGTCCTCGCGGATGTGCGTGGGACTGCGTCCGATGCGCTGGCCGATATCCGTCGCCTCCTGGTCGCCCTTCGTGATCCTTCGCTCGGTGAAGTCGCTCTGGTCGAGCCGGATGCCGTCGACGCGGAAATCGAGGCGGCGATAGATCGTGTGCGTGCGGCGGGTTTCGAGGTGCAGGCAGTCTTCGATACCCAGGGGAATGTCGGGTCAGGCGCAGCCGACCTCGACGCGATCGGGAGGCTGACGTTGTTGCGGGTGGTTCAGGAATCACTGACCAACGTCATGAAGCACGGCGACAAGAAGGGGCTGGCATCGGTCTCGGTCGGTCGCGACGACAACCGGGTGGACGTCAGAGTTGTCAACGACGTCGAGGGATCGCCCCGGAATGCAGGTCATGGCCTGGTGGGAATGCAGGAGCGCGCGGAGTTGGTCGGCGGCGAGATGACCGCCGGCACCAATAGTGACGGGAAATGGGAAGTGCACGTGAGTATTCCACTGGTCGTCTCGGGCGGTGTCTCGTGATCAGCGTGCTGATCGTCGACGACCAGCGACTGGTGCGCGCCGGTTTGCGGATGCTGTGCGCGGCAGCCGAGGACATGACCGTGGCCGGTGAGGCGTCGAACGGCGTCGATGCGGTAGCGCTCGCTGCGGAACTGGATCCCGACGTGATTCTGATGGACTTGAGAATGCCCGGGCTGGACGGGATCGGTGCCACGCAGCAGATCGTCAAGGCAGGTCGACGAGCGCGAATTCTCGTGCTGACCACCTTCGACGACGACGATCATCTGTATCCCGCGCTCGCCGCGGGGGCCTCGGGGTTTTTTGTCAAGGACACCGAACCCGCCGAGTTGCTCGGTGCCATTCGGCGAATCGCCGAGGGTGAGATGGTGTTCACTCCGGAACTTCTCCGCCGCGTTGTGGATCGAGCGGTGATCGGTGGTATCGCAGACACGGCTGTGACAGAGAAGGTTCCGCTGACCGATCGCGAATCGCAGGTCCTCGCACTGGTTGCCGAAGGGAAGAGCAATCAGGAGATCGCGGACACGCTGCATCTGGGTGTGACCACGGTGAAGACGCACGTTGCGAACCTGATGTCGAAGACCGGTTGCGACAATCGGGTTCGCCTCGCCGTGTACCACTTGCAGAATGTTCAGTGACCGGAGTGCGAACCAGAAGAAGGCATCGGCATGTCCATCGGCATGTCCATCGGCATGTCCATCGGCATGTCCATCTGCATCGGAGCCGCCTTCTGCCCCGGTTCGAGGACGAGGAATTGGCCCATCATCCCTTGGTCCTCGTGCATCAGCAGGTGGCAGTGGAACATGTACGGGAACGTGGGATCGGTGTACTCGGACCACTGCAGTGCGACGCGAATCCTGCTGCCCGGCGGTGCATAGACGGTGTCCTTGGGTCCGCGCAAGTGCGGCGGGGGAGTGCGACCGTCGACGTCGAGGATCTGGAACTGTACGTCGTGGACATGGAAATTGTGTGGCCAGTTGTCCTTGTTGGTGATCGTCCACACCTCGGTGGCGCCGACCTCGGCCTCGAAGTCGATGCGGTTCATGTCCATTCGTTGCCCGTTGATCATGTACCACTGCAGATCGAAGGTTCGGGAAACGCTTGCCTTCGACGGGTCGAGACGCGGCAGGGCGGCCAACTGCGCCGGGAGACTCGACCGTGACGCGCGGCTGGCGACCCCCCGAAGCTCGATGATGTCGAAGCGGTCGTTCATGCCGAAGTTCTCTGCGTCGGAGGCGCTCACGCCGCCGCCGTCCTCGATCGGGAACGACACAAGTGTGGTCGTCGCGCCGGGGTCGACGCGAACCACGATCTCGGCTCGTTCGCCGGGGCTGAGCTGAATCCGCTTGATCGGAATCGGTGATTCGAGCAGTCCGCCGTCGGTGGCGATCAGATCGAACGTCCGGTCGTCGGGGAACCCCAGGTTGTAGAGACGGCCGGAGGAGCCGTTCAGAATGCGCAACCGGACGACCCCGGTGGTGACGTCGAGGTAGGCGTCGGAGATGCCGTTGGTGACGATCGTGTCGCCGAGCAGGCCGATGTCGGTCGGATCTGATTCGTCGAAATTGCCGTCGGCGAGGAATCGACGGTCCTGGATTATCAGCGGAACATCGTCGACACCATAGGTTTTGGGGATGTCCAGCGCCCGCGTGTCGGCATCGTCGATCAGGAACAGTCCGGCGAGACCGCGCTGCACGTGCCGCTCGGTGGATCCGTGCGGGTGTGGGTGATACCAGAGCGTCGAGGCAGACTGGCTGATCGTCCACGCCGGTTCCCAGCGTCCGCCGGCTTCGATGGTCTGGTGCGGGCCACCGTCGTATCTGGCGGGCAGATGCATGCCGTGCCAATGGACGGTCGTGGGCTCGGCCAGTGTGTTGTCGATCGTGAATGCGACAGATTCTCCGCGTTCGGCACGGATGGTGGGTCCTAGGATGGATCCGTTGAAACCCCAAGTGTCGGTGAGTTTTCCCGCGACGATCTCGGTAGTTCCGGTACCGGCACGAAGTGTGAAGTGGCGAACACCTGCGTCGTCGACGGTGGATTCGGCAAGCGGCGGAATCGGTAGCGGACGCGAAGTTCCGGCCACCGCCAGCGTGACGCTCTTCGCTGCCGGGTCGGCGCCGCAGCCCACCGCGAGCCCGAGGGGCGCGGCGGCCAGACCGAACAGAATCGTGCGCCTGGAAATCCGGTTCATCGTTCTCCTGGAAGTAGTGCGTGATCAACTACTTCCAGTCAACGGGCCGAGATGTCGTGCCGAATCCTGCCGACGGGCCTGTCGGAACTCCTCCCTCGGACCCTTGCGGCGGGTGGGAAGTTCTGGTATCCGGGTGGTTACCGCAGGCGGGCTAGAACGTCCTCGTGCAGCAGTCCGTTGGTGGCGACCGCGCTGCCGCCGTGCGGACCTGCACCGCCGTCCAGATCGGTGAACGCGCCGCCGGCCTCACGGACCAATACGTCGAGCGCTGCCAGATCCCACAGGGAAACCTCGGGTTCGGCAGCAATGTCGACGGCACCCTCGGCCACGAGGCAGTAGGAGAAGAAGTCCCCGTAACCGCGCACGCGCCACACATGGTCGGTGAGTTCGACGAACTGATCGCGAATTCCGCGGTCCTTCCACCCGGAGAGGCTCGAGAAGCTCAGGCTCGCTGATTCGCTGCGGTCGACGGCGGATACCCGGATCGCCCGCGCGTCACCGTCCCCGAAGGACGTGTGAGCGCCCAAACCTGTTGCCGCCCACCATCGCCGATTCAGTGCGGGTGCGCTCACGACGCCCACAACCGGTACACCGTCCTCGAGCAAGCTGATCAGCGTGGCCCACACCGGCACGTTGCGGACGAAGTTCTTGGTCCCGTCGATGGGGTCGACCACCCACTGCCTGCCCTCGAAGACCGCGTCGCCGCCGAATTCTTCCCCCAGAACGGAATCTGCAGGGCGATGCTCACCGAGCGTCGCGCGCACTGCTCGCTCGACAGCCAGGTCGGCGTCGGAGACGGGGGTGAGGTCCGGCTTGTCGTCCACTCGAAGATCGAGTGCGCCGAAGCGGGCGCGAGTGATCGCGTCAGCCTCGTCGGCGATACGGAGGGCGAGTGCGAGGTCGGATGCGCGATCGGTCACGGGTACACAACCTACCGGCTCAATCGGGGAGAACCTCGTTCAGCTTTCCGGTGGCGACGTCGAAGACGAATCCGCGTAGGGAGGTCGTCGCGGTGACGAACGGACTGTTCTCGATACGCTTCAACGACTGACGAACGTCCTCGTCGATGTCCGGGAACGATTCGGCAGCCCAGTTGGGTTTGATGCCGATCTCGTCCTGGATGGATCGCTTGAAGTCGTCGTCGGTGAACGTCAGCATTCCGCAGTCGGTGTGATGAATGAGGATGATCTCGGTGGTTCCCAGCAGACGCTGGCTGATGGCCAGGGAACGGATTTCGTCGTCGGTGACGACTCCACCCGCATTGCGGATGACGTGCGATTCACCTTCCTTGATTCCCAGCACCCGATAGACGTCGAGACGCGCGTCCATGCACGCGAGAACGGCAACGTGTCGGCTGGGTGGGAGGGGGAGCGGTCCGGTGAACTGCTCGGCGTAGGCGGCGTTGTTCTGCAGGTATTCGTCGGTGACAGTCATCGTTCCAGTAGGTTCCCTCGGAGGGACGTTGGCAAGGCTTCCAGTCCCGGTGATCCCAATACGTGACGGACGGGGCGAGCCGAGAGGGTGACGCACGGCAGAGCCCAGGTCGGCACCCGGTAGCCTTGAGAACCGTGCATCCCGACGTAATTGCAGACCTGAACGCCCTCGACACCACCCTTCGCACCTGCGAATCGGTTGTGGACGTCGAGGAGCTGCGCCGACGCATCGACGAGCTCGAGCACCAGGCAGCCGACCCGGGTCTGTGGAACGACCAGGAACACGCCCAGCAGGTCACCAGCCAGCTCTCCCACGCTCAGGCCGAACTGCGCCGGATCGTGGCACTGCGCGAGCGACTCGACGAGATGCCGATCCTCTACGAACTGGCAGAAGACGAGGGCCCTGACGCAGTGGCCGATGCCGACGCCGAACGGGCCAGCCTGCGTGACGACATCGCGGCGATGGAAGTCAAGACCATGCTCTCGGGCGAGTACGACGAGCGCGACGCACTCATCAACATCCGCTCGGGTGCCGGCGGTATCGACGCTGCCGACTGGGCCGAGATGCTCATGCGTATGTACATCCGCTGGGCGGAGAAGCACGACTACGGCGTCGAGGTCTACGACACGTCGTACGCCGAAGAGGCCGGACTCAAGAGCGCGACGTTCGCGATCAAGGGCCCGTACACGTACGGCACGCTGTCCGTCGAGATGGGCACCCACCGGCTCGTTCGCATCAGCCCCTTCGACAACCAGGGGCGTCGCCAGACGTCCTTCGCCGAGGTCGAGGTCCTACCGGTCGTCGAGACCACCGACCACATCGAGATCAACGAGAACGACATCCGCGTCGACGTCTACCGCTCGTCCGGTCCCGGTGGACAGTCCGTGAACACGACGGACTCCGCTGTTCGACTCACACACATCCCGACCGGAATCGTCGTCACCTGTCAGAACGAGAAGTCGCAGCTCCAGAACAAGGTGTCGGCGATGCGCGTCCTGCAGGCCAAGCTGCTCGCGGTCAAGCGTCAGGAAGAGCGCGCCGAGATGGATGCGCTCAAGGGCGACAGCGGCAGCTCGTGGGGTAACCAGATGCGCTCCTACGTTCTGCATCCGTACCAGATGGTCAAGGACCTGCGTACCGAGTACGAGGTCAACAACCCGTCGGCAGTGCTCGACGGCGACATCGACGGGTTCCTCGAGGCCGGCATCCGCTGGCGCATGAGCGAGAACCAGTCCGCATAGCGTTCGGATACCGAAAGGCACGATGACTTTACTCAGACCTGGGCAGAACCTGCTCGATTGGCTTCAAACCACCGGTTTGTCAGTCCTCATGACCGTGCTCGGTGCGATGATTCTCGCCCGGCTGGTCAGTTGGGGAGGCAACAAGGTCACCGACCAGATCGACTCCAACTATCAGTTGGGCGATGCGCTGGTTCGCTCCGAGGCGACCAAGCATCGTCACTCGGTCGCGCAGGTGATCACCTGGGTGGTCATCACGTTCATCTACGTGATCGCGACGCTGAAGGTTCTCGACCAACTGAACCTGCCGATCGGAAGTCTCGTGGCGCCGGCAACTGTTCTCGGTGCGGCGCTCGGTTTCGGTGCTCAACGCGTCGTGCAGGACATCCTTGCCGGCTTCTTCATCATCACCGAACGCCAGTACGGTTTCGGTGACACCGTCCGGCTTGCGATCACCGGCTCCTCCGACGATGCCGAAGGCGTTATCGAGGACGTGACCCTGCGCGTGACGCGGATGCGAAACTCCGACGGCGAGGTCATCACCGTTCCCAACGGCCAGATCGTGAAAGCGACCAACCTGTCCAAGGATTGGGCACGCGCCGTCATCGACGTGCCGGTTCCGGCGACCGCGGACCTCACCCGAGTCAACGAGGTGCTTCGCCAGGTCGGAGTCGACGCGATGGCCGACCGTGGACTCAAGAAACTTCTGCTCGACGAGCCCACCGTCATGGGCGTCGAAAGCCTCGAGGTCGATCAGGTCAACGTGCGGATGGTCGCGCGAACGCTCCCTGGCAAACAGTTCCAGGTCGGACGCGCTCTTCGTGTCCGCGTCGCCGCGGCACTGCGACGTCAGGGGATCACGGTGTCACCGGATCTGCACACCGCACGGACCGAGGAGGCGAGCGAATGACCGATCAGGAACCGCGCCGCGGACTCGACCGACTGTTTCACCTGGACTGGCTTCCGTCACGGCTCTTCGGTGGCCGGATGCGAACGTCGACCTTCATCCTCATTGTGGCGTGGCTGGCGACGTATCTGTTGCATACGTACCTCAATCCTGAGGAACAGCCCGCAGCCACACCGCCGCCCAGCGTGGACACGTCGCAGACCGAGCCGTACGTCGCTCCGTCGGTCAAACCGTCGACGACGACCCCCGTGCCGTCCTCGACCGAGCCGACGACCACCTCCGAGACTCCGTCCTCGGAATCGAGCACGGGCAGTTCCGGTTCGCCGACGCCGACGTCGGGTCCCGCCCCGGCTCCGGGAAACGCCGAACAGTCCGCAACCACAGTGCCGACCACTCCGGCGACAACGACCGTCCCGCAACCTGGCGCGGCAATGCAGGCACCGACGTCGGTGCCGCAGTCACCTGAGACCACCGGTACCGGATAAGGACGAGGCTCGTCGCGCGTGGCGCCAAGGTCACCGTTAGATAACGGCTAGACTGGCTAGTTGTGATCAGCATGAAGAATGTGTCGAAGTCCTACAAGGCCTCCACCAGGCCGGCGCTCGACAAAGTCAGTGTGGAGGTGGAGAAGGGGGAGTTCGTCTTCCTCATCGGCCCCTCCGGCTCTGGCAAGTCGACGTTCATGCGATTGCTGCTCAAGATGGAGTCGCCCACGTCCGGCGATATCGAGGTCGCGGATTTCCACGTCAACAAGCTGGCGGCTCGCCGTGTGCCGAAGCTTCGTCAGAGCATGGGCTGTGTGTTCCAGGACTTCCGGTTGCTTCAGCAGAAGACGGTCTCCGAGAACGTGGCCTTCGCCCTGGAGGTCATCGGCAAACCCCGCAACGTCATCGCGCGCACTGTGCCCGAGGTCCTCGACATGGTCGGGCTGGCCGGAAAAGCCGATCGACTGCCCACCGAACTTTCCGGCGGTGAACAACAGCGCGTCGCCATCGCCCGCGCATTCGTGAACCGCCCGCTCGTGCTGCTCGCCGACGAGCCCACCGGCAACCTGGACCCCGAAACGAGCCAGGACATCATGCTGCTGCTCGAGCGGATCAACCGCACGGGTACCACCGTCGTGATGGCGACCCACGACCACCACATCGTCGACTCCATGCGTCGACGCGTCATCGAACTCGATCTCGGCAAGGTGACCAGAGACGAAGCGCGGGGTGTGTACGGCGTCGGCAGGTAGCGCCGACTACGACCACACGTCCTGTACGCCCACCGGTTGTCGTGAAACAACCGGCCTCTCGAAAAGGAATCGGATTCCCCGATGCGCGCCAGCTTTATTTTCAGCGAAGTCCTGACCGGCCTACGCCGCAACATCACGATGACCATCGCCATGATCTTGACGACGGCGATCTCCCTCGGCCTCTTCGGCGGTGGTCTGCTGGTCGTGCAGATGGCAGGCAAGACCCAGCAGATCTTCCTCGAACGCGTCGAGGTGCAGATCTTCCTGACCGACGACATCTCTTCGGCCGATCCCGGTTGCGAGCAGGAGATCTGCAGTTCGTTGCGCAAGGAACTCGAGCAGACGCCGTCCGTCGTCGCTGTTCAGTACCTCAACCGCGAAGACGCCGTGAAGGACGCCACCGAGCGCGTGTTCAAGGACCAGCCCGAGCTCGCAGCGCTGGTGAGCCCGGACAGCTTCCCGGCGTCGTTCAAGGTCAAGCTCAGTGACCCGGAGCGATTCGGCGTCATCAACGACACCTTCGGTTCGCGGCCCGGCGTCGAGAGTGTGCTCAATCAGCGCGAGTTGGTGGACCGGCTCTTCAGCGTGCTGGGCGGAGTGCGCAACGCAGCGTTCGCGATCGCGATCGTCCAGGCGATCGCGGCCATCCTGCTGATCGCCAACATGGTCCAGATCGCGGCGTTCACGCGTCGTACCGAGGTCAACATCATGCGATTGGTCGGCGCGACGCGGTGGTACACCCAGCTTCCGTTCCTCCTCGAAGCCGTCGTTGCGGCCTTGATCGGTGCGGTGCTCGCCATCGCCGGACTGTTCACGGCGAAGAATGTTTTCATCGACGGGGTCCTGTCCGACGTCTACGAAGCCAACATCGTGGCGCGGATCTCCAACAGTGACGTGCTGTTCGTCTCGCCGATCCTCGTGCTTGCCGGTGTCGGTATGGCAGCGGTGACGGCGTACGTGACGCTGCGTCTGTACGTCCGCGAATAATCGGTTTGCACGAGCTTCTATGCTGGAACTGTATTTGACGGTAAGACAGTATTCGACAGCAAGACAGCGGACTGAGAGGCCCGGACAGTGAAGGAAAAGGGCCGCAAGGTCATTGCGACCAATCGCAAAGCACGTCACAACTACACGATCATCGACACCTACGAGGCCGGTATCGCGCTCGTCGGGACCGAGGTCAAGAGTCTGCGCGAAGGCAAGGCGTCGCTCGTCGACGCGTTCGCCACCGTGGACAACGGCGAAGTGTGGTTGCGCTCGTTGCACATTCCCGAGTACACGCAAGGCACGTGGAACAACCATTCGCCGCGTCGTACCCGAAAGCTCCTGCTGCACAAGCGTGAGATCGAGCACCTCGTCGGCAAGACCCGCGAGGGAAACCAGACACTGGTCCCGCTGTCGATGTACTTCAACGACGGCAAGGTCAAGGTCGAACTCGCACTGGCAAAGGGTAAGCAGGACTACGACAAGCGCCAGGACATGGCCAAGCGCACCGCCGAGCGCGAGGTGACCCGCGAGCTCGGTCGTCGTATCAAGGGCATGCGCTGACCTCCATCCTGCTTGCCCTCGTGGCGGCAGTTGCCTACGGAGTCAGCGACTTCGTCGGCGGAGTTGCGTCACGACGAGTTGCCGCACTCCGTGTGGTGATCGTCTCGTATCCGCTCTCGCTCGTCATCGTTCTGATCGCAGCACCTTTCGTTTCCGGCACGCTGACGCTGAACGGTTTGATCTGGGGCGCGATCGCGGGCGTCACGAGTGGTCTGGCGGTGTGGTGGTTCTATCTCGCCTTGGCGACCGGACCTATGTCTGTGGTCTCACCGCTGACAGCTGTACTGGTGGCGGGTATTCCGGTGGTCGTCGGATTCGCCTTCGGCGAGCGGCCGGGGCTGATCGCGTACCTGGGTATCGCCGTCGCGCTGGTCGCCGTCGTCCTGGTCAGCCGCGAGTCGCCTGACGACACCGCGGGTGAGGTTGCCGGCGGAATCACTCTCCGCTTCACCAGACAGGTGGCGCTTCTGACGGTCGGAAGCGGTGGTGCATTTGCACTCTCGTTCATCGCACTTCACCAGATCGGCGAGGGCAGCGGGCTGTGGGCGTTGGCCGTGTCGCGGGGCGCCGCGACCGTCGTGGTGTGGTTGGTCGCGCTGGCGGCCGGTCACTTCGTTCTCCCACGAGGTGAGCCACTCAAGCTCGCGGTGTACGTCAGCGTCCTCGACGTCGTCGCGAACGGGACGATGATCTACGCCTTCCAAGGTGGAATGCTTTCACTGGTCAGCGTAATCGGTTCGCTGTATCCGGCTGCGACGGTTCTGCTCGCCATGGTGATGCTGGGCGAGCGGGTAAGCCGCGTGCAACAAGCGGGAATGCTGTTGGCGCTGGCGGCAGTCGGCATGATTGCCGTTGCGGGCGCCTGACTCGGTCCTGGCAGTTCAACCGCGTCTGTCGGCCGGCGCTGCGCGTAAGTGAACACGCTCGCCCTGCTTCCCGAAGAGACTGATCGCCTCGGCAGGTCGGCCGTCGGCAGCGCTGATGCGGTGCGGAATGTGGGTGTCGAACTCGGCGGCCTCGCCTGCCCCCATGATGAAATCGCGGTCGCCGAGTTGGAGTCGGATGCGCCCGGACAGCACGTAGACCCACTCGTAGCCCTCGTGGGATCCCGGCTCGCGATCGTCGTCGGTGGGGGAGATGATCATCTTGTAGGCCTGGAGGTTGCCGGGCTGACTCGTCAGCGGAATGACCGTCATGCATCCGACCGTTCGCGGTTCTTCTCGAACGCGGGGGTCTTTGATCGTGCTGTTCACGAGGTCGTCCAACGGGACGCCGTGTGCCTTGGCGATCGGCAGCAGCAACTCCAAGTTGGCTCGGCGAGTACCGGATTCGAGTCTCGACAGTGTGCTGACGCTGATGTCGGTGGTCTCCGACAGGTCGGCCAGGGTCATGTCGGACTGCTGGCGCAACGCACGTAGGCGAGGGCCGATGCCGGCTAGAACGGCTTCGAACGATGTTTCGGTCATGGATCTATTTTGCCAAAGTGGCAACAGTGTTTGTCAAGAACGCGATCTCTTGTCATTCTGGATTCATGACGCAGAACTCATTCGACGTAGCAGTAATCGGAGCCGGCGCGGCAGGGCTGAACGCCGCACTCATCCTTGGTCAGGCACGCAGGTCCGTGATCGTCTTCGACAACGGATCACCACGGAACGCGGCCACCGATCACATGAACGGATTCCTCTCCCGCGACGGCATGAACCCCGCCGAATTGCTGACCATCGGCCGAGGTGAAGTCCGCAAATTCGGCGGCGAGTTCCATGACGGCACAGTCGTCTCCGTGACACGGGACAGCGAGGATCTTTCGGCCGATTTCTCCGTCGAGCTCGCTGACGGCAGCAAGATTCAGGTGCGCAAAGTCCTTGTTGCAACGGGTCTGACGGACCGTCTGCCGGTCGAACTCGAAGTCTTCGGCGAGCGTTGGGGCCGCGATGTGTTGCACTGCCCGTACTGCCACGGATACAGCGTGCGTGATCAGCCGCTTGGCGTGATCGCCAAGAGTGCGGAATTTGCGATGCACCAGGCGCTCATGGTTCGCCAGTGGTCCGATGACGTGGTTCTCTTCCTCCATCGAATCACCGAACTGGGTTCCGAGGACCGGGGAAAGCTTGCAGCTCGCGGTATTTCGATCGTCGAGGGTGAGGTCGCCGGTCCCGTCGTCGAGGACGATGGGTTGGTGGGCGTGCGTTTGGCCGACAGCACTGTGGTCGCGCGTTCGGCGGTCTTTGTCGGTGGCGCCCTCACGATGGACCCCAACGATGCGATCTTGCGCGCATTCGGCGCGCAGCGCGCCGAGACGATGATGGGCGATTTCGTGACGGTCGACATGATGGGGGCCACAAGCGTGCCCGGGGTGTTTGCCGCGGGCAACGTCGTCGACCCAGGTGCCCAGGTCATCATGGCCGCGGCCGCCGGGGCGAAGGCCGGAGCGGGCATCAACATGATGTTGACCAACGACGACCTCGAGGTTGCACTCGCGCTTCGCAGTTGAATTCTGCGTAGCGTGGGGTGATGGACGCAGTGAGAGTGTTGATCACGGGTGCGACCGGATACATCGGCGGCCGTCTTGCCCCTCGCCTGGTCGATGAGGGCCATCATGTGCGTGTGGTGGTGAGAAGCCCCGAGAAACTACGCGATGTGCCCTGGCATGATTCGGTGGAGATCACGCGTGGGGATCTGACCGACAGTGATTCCCTCTCAGGTGTTTTCGACGATATCGACGTGGTCTACTACCTCGTTCATGCCATGGGTGGGGGAGGCTCGTTCTCCGATATCGACAAGCAGAGCGCGCAGAACGTGGCCGCCGCTGCGCGCGATGCGGGGGTGCGCCGGATCGTCTACCTGGGCGGGCTTCATCCGTCCGATCGAGAGCTGTCGACTCACCTGCAGTCTCGGCTTGAAGTTGGTCGGATCCTGCTCGACTCCGACGTTCCGACGGTTGTGTTCCAGGCCGGCGTGGTGATCGGATCGGGATCGGCGTCCTTCGAAATGGTGCGCCACTTGACCAATCGACTTCCGGTGATGACCACACCCAAGTGGGTGCACAACAACATTCAGCCGATCGCCGTGCGTGACGTACTCCACTATTTGATCGCAGCCGCGGCGACGACGCCGGAGGTCAACCGCGCCTTCGACATCGGTGGGCCCGATGTCATGCAGTACGGCGAGATGATGAACACCTACGCCGACGTCGCAGGACTGGTACGCCGACGCATCCTCGTCCTGCCCGTCCTCACCCCGCGTCTGGCCGGTCACTGGGTGGGATTGGTCACGCCGATCCCGCGAGGTCTGGCGATGCCGCTGATCGAATCACTGCAGAACGACGCGGTGATGCACGATCACGACATCGACGACTTCATCCCGCCTCCGGCCGGTGGCCTCACACCGTACCGGGAAGCAGTGCGTTTGGCGCTTCGCAAGATCGAGACCGGTGAGGTGGAGACGGCGTGGTCCGGTGCAACGATCGCGGGCGCTCCATCCGACCCTCTTCCATCCGACCCGGATTGGGCCGGCGAAGCCGTCTACGTCGATCATCGCGAACGTGACTGCTCGGCGGATCCGAAAACCCTGTGGTCGGTGGTCGAGTCGATCGGCGGCGAGAATGGTTGGTATTCCTTCCCTTTGGCGTGGGCCATCCGGGGGTGGATGGACCGGGCGGTCGGCGGGGTCGGACTTCGCCGGGGTAGACGGGATCCACGTCGGCTCAACACCGGTGAAGCCCTGGACTTCTGGCGGGTCGAAGAAATCGACCGAGGTAAGTTGCTCCGATTGCGCGCCGAGATGAAGGTCCCGGGCGGAGCATGGTTGGAGTTGCGAGTGTCGGAAGGTCCGGCGGGTGCGGATGGACGGCCGGTGGGTTCACATCTCGATCAGCGTGCGGTCTTCTTCCCTCGCGGGCTGGCCGGCCGGGCGTACTGGTACTCGATCCTGCCTTTCCACGGAGTCGTCTTCCAGGGGATGATCACCAACATCACCGGTGCTGCCGAGCGTGAGATGGCTGGGGTGCAGGAAACGGCTGGGGTGCAGGACACGGAAAGTGCCGCCGATTAATTGGTATGACTTCCGAACTTCGGCGCGTTATAGTGAATAGCCCCACGAAAGACGCGGGGCACACACGGGGCTGAACGGTTTCGACTGCGTGTGTTGAGTTAGGGGAAGCGTGTCGGTGCAGGCAAGAGACCACCGTAAGCGTCGCTGCAAACCTATAAGCGCCGATTCCAATCAGCGCGACTACGCTCTCGCTGCCTAAGTAGCGAAGCGTGTCTGTCAGCCCGGGGTTGCCCTCGACCCGGTTCCTGGCATCAGCTAGAGGGCTTTACTGTTCGGCTCGGTCACGGAGTCGGATGGGACATCAAACAGTGACTGGGATCGTCATCCTGGCTTGTTCGCGAGACTGGGAGATCCAAGTAGAGACTTAGCGAACTGCACACGGAGAAGCCCTAGCGATTCAACGTAGGACCCGGGTTCAATTCCCGGCAGCTCCACAACAGGTCGGGCCGGAGAGCACACGCTCTCCGGCCCGACCTCTTTGCTGTGGTGCTGCAGCACTCTGCTGAGCGTCGGTGTCTTCTCGAGATCAGGAGCCGAAGAATCCCAAGTCGATCGAGCCGACGAAGCCGGGAGCGTCCTTGGTCAGCGGCTTACCGTCCAGATCGGCAGGCAATGCGACCCCCAGGCTCTGGAGGATGGTCGGAGTGATGTCGGCGATCGTGTACGAGTCGGTAGTCTTACCGGCTGCGTATCCCGCACCACGCGCGATGACGAATGTTGTTGCTTCCGCCGGTGTCTGACCTCCATGTCCGCCGGCGGGCTTATGGCCGTGATCCGCAGTGACCAGAACGGTCCATTTCTCACCGGTCTTCGCAGCGCGCTGATCAACAGCATCGATGATCTTGCCTACCTGAGCGTCGACGGAGGCGATCGACTCTTCGTACGCAGCGCCGTTGGTGCCGCCGCTGTGCCCCGCGCCGTCCACCTGATCGAGTTGGGTGAAGATCAGGTCAGGTCCCTTGTCGGTGATGTCGCGGGCGACGGCGTCAGCGGTCGCAGCATCGGTGGCCGCTCCGGACCCTGCATCGGTAGTGGTGACGACAACGTCGGCTTTCGGCGTGCCGCTGGAGGCGATGTTGTCGATGCCACCCCAGGTGGAGATCGACTCGGTGAGCAGAGATGGCTGTGCTGTTTCCAACCGTGTGAACACGCTCGGGTAGAGGTCGAAGCGGGCACCCGCGTACGTGTTGTCCTTGACGCCGTGCTTGGTGTCCCAGACTCCGGTCAGGATGGTCGACCACGACGGTCCGGAGATGGTGGTGTGGCCGAGGATGGAAGATTCTCCACTGGTTCCTTCGGCGATGAGCTTCTGGAGACGGGGAGCATCGGCGGTCTTGATGTGGCTGAGCATAGTGCCGTCGAGCCCGATGACAACTGTCTTCTCGGCGGCCGACGGATTGTGGTCGGACGATCCGGGAATTGCTGCGGCAGTTGCGGTTCCGGCAGCAACAGCGCCGGCGAGGAGGAGTGTGATAGCTGCTGAGGTGCGTGCGATTTTCTTGGTCACGCTAAAAATATTGCGATAGGACTAGACCAATTGCACTACCTGAATGCGAGGGTTGTCCGATTGTTCACGACGGATTCAGATTGGACTAGACCAATGTTTGCTCACGCGGCCCAGCCGTCGAGGATGACGCTGACCGCGTGATCGAGGTGGAGGGGCTCTCCGCCCCACGCCGGCACGATCGCGTCGTCGGGCACGTCCCCGCGCAATAGGTCATCGGCGAACCCCTCGGTTGGCGGTGCTGGGTCGATGACGTCGCCGTCGGCATAGCGAAACTCGAACTTCTGCTCGCCGAGTGCAGTGATCGTGAACAGGCCGTCGTGCAGCGCGCGGTGGCAGGTACCGCAAAGCATGATCAGGTTGTCCAAGTCCGTATTGCCGCCGCGTCCCCAGAATTTCACGTGATGTGCGTGCAGGAAGCGGGTCCGTCCGCATCCTGGTGTGCGGCAGCATCCGTCGCGGTAATTCAATGCCAACATCTGTTTGGCACTGACGACGCGGGTCCGCCGGCCCAGATTCAGAACGCATCCATCCTTTGTCGTTCCCAGGCGAAGCTTGGCATTGCAGAGCACTTCCTCGGCATCGTTTTCGGAGAGGGCGGGCCCGCTAGGAATGCGGACAGAGTCCGCTTCGTGGAAGAACACAACTTCGTTCGCGGCGGCCTTGGATGTGCGGTCCGCGGCCGCGGCGGTGGCGAGCTCAGCCATTGCGACGAGGCCCGGCCCGATGTTTCCGACGGGGTTCTTGGTGGCTGTCTCGTCGGCGGGGACGGTGGCGGTGGTTCGAGTGCGTTCACGTTCCGCCAGAGCTAACGCTGCGAGGATTCGGGCGCCGTCCTGCGCAGGCAGGCGTCCTTTGACGACGAACTCGCCCGTATCCGAGTCCCAATGCCAGCGGACTTGAAGATGTTCGGGCGCTTTGGTTTTGCCGGATTCGTTGTCGGTTGCTTTACGCAGGCCGGCAGCGAGACGATCGATCTGGGCTGCGGGCGCCTCGCAGCCGAACCGAACCATCTGCTTCTCGTTCGAAGGTGTCGTGACTCGCGTGAGTGCGCGAACCTTCGAGTACGACAGGCGGCTTTGTTCGAACGCCTTCCGCATCTCTGGCAATGATCGGAGCGCTTTGGCGACGCGAACATATTCGCGGCCGGTGTGCAGGCTCATTCCGCACTTCCATGACAGCCAGTGGGCGCAGGAGTGAAGTCCAGGGCCGGTCCAGCCGCGGTCTTCGTCGAATTTTGCGAGGAGGGTGAGGAATCGGGCGGTGGCTGCAGCGATCTGGCCGGCGAGCGCGCAGATTTCCGTGCCGAGTTGCTCAACGCCGTCTCGGGTAGAACTCCGAGTTTCTTCGTCGATCAGTGTTGCGTTCATGACTTGCCCCCCGGCCTGTCTCCGACGTTAATTCGAATGTACGTTCGATATTAGAGGTGGGCACCGACACACACTTCCGAACGGGGTCCGAAAGCGTCCCCGCGGGGACGTCTAACCGCTGCCGATCGAGTACTCGGTGTAGGTGCCGACGTCCTCGAAGCCGAGGTTTCGATAGAGCTGTGCGCCGTCGCTGGACGCCTGAAGTACGGCGGTTCGGGCACCTCGCTCGCGGGCGATGTCGAGTGCGGCAAGGGTGACCGCCGAGCCGAATCCGCGTCGGCGAGCCGTTTCGAGTGTGACGACGCCGTACAGTCCAGCGACGCCGGCGGCAAAATGGACCTCGGCTCCGGCGACGGGCTGGGAGTTCGCGTACCCCACGACGAATGAACTCCGCGAACGCTCATCGAGAGCGGCATCGGCGGTGTCTTCGAAGAAACCGATAACTGCGGCTGAGGGCGGCGACCAATTGGCGGCCATCACGGCGGCATAGTCGGCGAGCTGAGAACGGGTAGTCACCTGATGAACGGAGAGTTCTGGGACAGCCGTCGGATGCGGGACGACCTCAAGGCCCGCCGTCATCGCTCGTTCTTCCTCGGAGCGCATACAGCCGAGGGAGGACAGGCGAGCCCCGAGGTCAGAGGGATTGTCGCGGGGGCCGGTCCACCAGGAGAACGGACGTCCGGTTGCTCGAATCGAGGCGAGGATGTCGAGCAGTCGGCGATCTTCAGGTCCGTCAGCAGGTATGGCGAAGCGAGCACCAGCGATGATGTTGAACGTGTCGTCGGCGAGGCCGCTGTCTGCGACGACAACATCTGCAGTGACCGTGACCGATGCAGTCGGCAAGTGTTCATGCAGGTGGCAGGCATGGGAAACCAAGTTGGCGTCCATGGCGTCGAGGACGTCACCGACGAGTGCTTCATGATTCACAAAAGAAATTCTACGAACCCCATCCAAATGGTTTTCGGCTCCGAATGCCATGCATGACGCCCAACCGACGGCAACAGCAGGACGGTGACCAGCACCTGGTGGTGCTCGTGCTGCCTGGAGGTAAGGTCTCGAGCCATCGCCCGGCCAGGGCCTGGCATCTGTCCAACCTTCGGATGCGCCCGTTCACCGCTCAGCTTCGCCGCTCCGGTGTGAAAGCGGTGCAGGCTCGTTATCGGGTTCGTGGTTGGAATGGTGCCGAGCGCAGTCCGGTCGCCGATGCTCGCGCCGCACTCGACGCGATAACGAAACGTAATTCACAAGCTCAGGTGATTTTGCTGGGGCACTCGATGGGCGGGCGGGTCGCCGCCGATCTGTGTGGCGATCCGGCGGTGGTCGGTGTGGTTGCGCTGGCGCCGTGGTGGCCCGATGGAACGTCGGTGAATCTGCGTTCGGACACACCACTGGTTGTGCTCCACGGCACGGCCGACTCATGGACCGATCCGGCAGCGTCTCGTCGGAAAGTTGACGGACTGCAGAAGTCGGGTAAGTGCGCTGAATGGATCGGCATCGACGGCGCAGGCCACTTCATGTTCCGCCGCGTGGCGACCTGGCATCGCCTCGTCGCCGAGGCAGTCGCAGAAATCAGTCGCGGGGTAACCGCAACGAAGACGGGAGAACGACGATGAGTTCGGACAAGCGCAAGGTGGCCGTCGTCGGTAGTGGGGTCGCAGGTCTGACAGCGGCGTGGGTGCTGAGTAAGGACAGTGACGTCACCCTCTACGAAGCGGATTCACGGCTCGGTGGGCACGCGGACACCCATTCGGTCACCGACCCGGAAGGACGAAGCCTCGCCATCGACACGGGGTTCATCGTCCACAACGATCGCACCTACCCGACATTGTTGCGATTGTTCGCAGAACTCGATGTGCCTACGCAGGAATCGGATATGAGTATGTCGGTCAGGTGTGGGGGTTGCGGGCTCGAGTACTCGGGAGGCCAAGGGTTGCGCGGCGTTCTGCCGACGCCGGGGCTGCTGGTGAATGGCAGTTTTCTGTCGATGTTGATGGAGGTCAAGCGCTTTCATCGCCGTGCCCGCGCCTTGCTCGACAACACGGATCCGTCGACACCCGACCAGACACTGGGAGTGTTCCTGCGCAGTGGACGCTTCTCCGACTACTTCACCGCTCACTTCATGACTCCGCTCGTGTCGGCAGTCTGGTCCTGTGATCCCGGCTCGGCGCTGAAATATCCCGCGCGATACCTGTTCTCGTTCCTCGATCACCACGGAATGCTGAGCGTCACCGGATCGCCGACCTGGCGAACAGTCACCGGTGGATCGGGCGAATACGTTCGCCTGGTTGCCAAGAGCATCGGCGATATCCGTCTGAACACGCCGGTTCGCGCCATCCACCGATTCGACGATCGCGTCGACATCCGCGACGGCGACGACCAGATCCAGACCTTCGACGCAGTTGTCGTCGCAACGCATCCGCAGCAAGCGCTGAAGATCTTGGCGGATCCGACGCCTGCCGAATCCCAGGTCCTCGGCGCAATGCCCTACTCCGTCAACCACACCCAACTTCACACCGACGAAAATGTGCTGCCCGGCAACACCAATGCGCGCGCGTCGTGGAACTACTACATCCCTGAATGCAACGCGAAGCCAGATCACGTTCTGGTCAGCTATGACATGACGAGGTTGCAGCGGCTGCCGGAGACCGGTCGGCGCTACATAGTGACGTTGGGGGGAGACGAGATGGTGTCCCCGGAGTCGGTGATCGATCAGATGACCTACGAACATCCGCAGTACACACCCACCTCCGTTGCCGCTCAAGCGCGGCTTCCCGAGTTGGACTCGGACGTGCTCGCGTTTGCCGGTGCGTACCACGGATGGGGCTTCCACGAGGACGGTGCACTGTCCGGCCTGCGCGCCGCCGAACGCGTCGGAGGTCGGTGGCCGTGACCACACCCCTGACCCCGCCCACACCCATCACGCCGTCCATCGTTCATACGAGCATCCGTCACGTACGAACGGAGCCGTTGCACAACGAGTTCGAGTACCGAAGCTACAGCTGGCTCGTCGACGTCGACGATCTGCCCGAGCTCCCGAAGGCTCTGCGACCCTTGGCGACATTCGACGCCGGGGATCACCTCGGCGACCCCACTCGATCGATTCGTGCCAACGTCGAGACGTTTCTGGCAGCCAACGGGGTGGAGTTCGCAGGCGGCCGCATCCTCATGCTTGCGAACGCACGTGTTCTCGGCCATGTGTTCAACCCGCTGAGTGTGTTCTGGTGTCTGAACGACGACGGCACTCAGCGGTGCGTCGTGGCAGAGGTTCACAACACCTACGGCGAGCGACACTGCTACCTGCTCGAAACCGATGAACGTGGCGGGGCTCGCACGTCCAAAGAGTTCTACGTCTCTCCGTTCAACGATCTGGACGGCGAGTACCGGATGCGACTTCCGCTACCCGACACCGCGCTCGCGCTCTCGATAGTTCTGGCCCGTGACGGCAAGGCTCCATTCGTGGCCACGGTGTCCGGTCGTTGTGTGCCGGCGACGACGCGCGAGATCGTCCGCAGTGCGCTCGCCATCCCGCTGGCTCCGCTCCGAGTCGCCGCGCAGATCAGATTTCAAGGAATCCGCCTGTGGGCCAGGCGCTTACCCATCGTTCCCCGACCGCAACATCACCCGCAGGAGGCAGTGCAATGACCACGACCACTCTCGGCACCGAACCTTCCGCTCACACGATCGAAACCGAGCGGTGGCCGGGCGTCGCCACAGTGCCGAGCGGGCTCAAAGTGCGGGTTGCATCACCGGTTGCCCGCGCCCTGTTCCACAAGGCGGTAGCGCGTTTGCCGCTGCGCGTCCAGATGCCCAACGGTGAGTTCTCCGGTGGCGGTAGCCCCGATTCGCCGTTGATGGTCATTCACCGCCCGGACGACTTCGCTGCTCGCGTGGGTGACAGTGGTTTGATCGGATTCGGCGAGTCGTACATGGCGGGCGATTGGGAAGCCTCCGACCTCACCGCGGTCCTGGAAGTCTTCGCCTCCCGTGTGGCGACGCTGATTCCTGACTTCCTGCAGCGGCTACGAGGCCTCTACATTCCGAAGCAGCCTCGCAGTGAGCGGAATTCGACGCAGAACACGCGCTCGAACATCTCCAGGCACTACGACCTCTCGAACGAGATGTTCGAGCTGTTCCTCGACGACACCATGACGTATTCCAGTGCTCTCTTCGAGGATCTGTCGGTAGGAGCTACCCCGTCGTGGAACGTGTTCGCAGCGGCCCAGCATCGGAAGATCGATCGACTGCTGGACGGCGCGGGTGTCGGTCCAGGTTCGCGAGTGCTCGAAATCGGCACAGGCTGGGGAGAATTGGCGATACGAGCAGCCCAGCGCGGAGCAACGGTGCGCTCGGTGACATTGTCGGTCGAACAGCAGGAATTGGCAGCGAAACGAATAAGCGCTGCGGGACTGGCAGATCGCGTTCAGGTCGATCTTCTCGACTATCGGCAAGTACAGGGGGAGTACGACGCCGTCGTATCGGTCGAGATGATCGAGGCTGTCGGCCACCAGTACTGGGGAAGCTACTTCCAGACGATCGACGCCCTGCTGGCGCCGGGTGGACGCGCAGCGATCCAAGCGATCACCATGCCGCACGATCGAATGCTCGCGACCCGCAACACCTACACCTGGGTGCACAAGTACATCTTCCCCGGAGGATTTCTCCCGTCGGTGCGGGCGATCGAGGATGTGACAGAACGCATGACAACCCTCCGGGTGCGTGAGCGGATGTCGATGGGCGATCACTACGCGCAGACGTTGCGACTGTGGGACGAGCGTTTCAGTGCTCGCACCGACGAGGCGTCCGCGCTCGGATTCGATGCGGTGTTCGCGCGCATGTGGCATTTCTACCTCTGCTATTCCGAGGCGGGTTTCCGCTCGGGTTATCTCGACGTCCAGCAAATTGTTCTCGATCGGAGGAACCAGCGATGACTGCCACGATGGATCGAACGACGCACGGTACCGGCGTTGCAGGTCGTCTCTCGGACATCCTCAGTCCACTTGTCGGCGGCGAGCTTCCGGTGCGGTTGACGGCATGGGACGGCAGCAGAGCAGGCCCGGACGATGCTCCGAAAGTGACGCTCTACAGCCCGAACGTGTTGCGACGCTTGCTCTGGAATCCCGGCGAGTTGGGGGCAGCGCAGGCATATGTGCTCGGTGAACTCGACGTCGAAGGCGATCTCGGCGATGCGCTGACGCATGTGTGGAAGGTGGCTGCCGAGCGGGGACTCGGGTCGATCACCCCCACACCGTCGCTCGTCCTGGGTGCAGTCAAGGCTGCGCGATCCTTCGGTGCTTTCGGGAGACCTCTGGCTCCACCGGCGTCGCAGGCTCAGGTGAAGGGTCGCTTGCACAGTCTCGCGCGCGACCGCGCGGCAATCGGGCACCACTACGATTTGTCGAACGATTTCTACCAACTGATCCTCGATGACAACATGGCCTACTCCTCGGGCTATTGGACTTCCGATGCACCGGACTACACACTCGAAGATTCACAGACGGACAAGCTGGACCTGGTGTGCCGCAAGGTCGGTCTCGATCGAGCGCGAGGCTTGCGGTTTCTCGATGTCGGCTGTGGCTGGGGCTCGCTGAGCCTGCACGCGGCGCGGGAGTACGGCGCTCGGGTCGTCGGTATCACGATCTCGGCGGAGCAGAAGGCTTTTGTCGACGCGAAGATCCGCGCACTCGGTTTGGAAGACTGGGTCGAGATCCGACTCCAAGATTATCGAGAGATTCCCGACGGTCCTTTCGATGCGGTCGCGTCGATCGAGATGGGTGAGCACGTCGGGGAGGACAACTATCCGACGTACGTGAAAGCCCTCCACGACAACGTGATTGCCGGTGGCCGTGTGCTGATTCAACAGATGTCACGCACCGGCGCGCATCCCGGGGGAGGCCCGTTCATCGAGTCGTTCATCGCGCCGGACATGTACATGAGACCGGTGGGCCGCACCGTTGCGATGATCGAGGAAGGTGGACTCGAAGTCCGTGACGTCCACGCCCTGCGTGAGCACTACGTGCGGACCGTGGACGCGTGGATCGAGACCTTCGAATCGAACTGGGATCGCGTCGTGGATCTCGTGGGCGTCGAGGTCGCTCGGGTGTGGCGCCTCTACCTCGTCGGCGGCGGAATGGCATTTCGGGACGGCCGGATGGGCGTCGATCAGATTCTGTCCGTCCGGCCGCACGGTGACGGTCGGTCGGGTCTGGAATCGGTTCGGCCGCAGTGGGTGTCGCGGCGATGAACGGATTCGACTGGGGCGCATTCGGAGTGGTCACGCTCACGAGTCTGCTGGCGATCGCCGTCGGAATGGCAGTGACAGCGACGATCGGCGTACGGATCGGGCGCCACAATGTCGTCGACGTGTCGTGGGGCGCCGGCTTCGTTCTGATTGCGCTCGTGTCCGCGATAGTTGGAACCGGTGACCTCTGGCGCCGGTTGCTCATGCTTGCGCTGGTGGCGATCTGGGGTCTGCGGTTGGCGACGCACATGGCGATCCGATCGCGAGGCAAGGGTGAAGATCCGCGGTACGAAGAAATGCTCGGACGAGCGACGGGTAGCCGAACGCTGTATGCGCTCCGCAAGATCTATCTCACGCAGGGGATTTCGTTGTGGTTCGTCTCCCTGCCGATCCAGGTCGCGGCAGTATCGAACGGCAGCTTCGGATTTCTTGTCGTACTCGGTATCGCGCTGTGGATAGTAGGCGTCACGTTCGAGACGGTTGGCGACCGACAGATGGAGGAGTTCAAATCCGATCCGGGCAGCCGTGGCCACATCATGGATCAAGGTTTGTGGGCGTGGACACGGCATCCCAATTATTTCGGCGACGCGTGCGTCTGGTGGGGGATCTTCCTCGTCTCGGCTTCCGTGTGGCCGGGGGTGTTGACCGTTCTCTCTCCGATCGCCATGACGTACTTCCTGGTCTTCGCCACCGGAGCGCGGTTGCTCGAGCGACACATGGAACAGCGTCCGGGCTATCGCGAGTATCAGCAGCGGACAAGCTACTTCATTCCTCGCCCGCCGAAAGCCCGCTCCGGGACGTAGGCTCTTTCGCGTGAGGTCAGAGCATGGGTGATCTGAAACTGCCGGCTGCGGTAGGCGCGGTTGCCGTCGGTGGAGCGTTGGGTGCGCTCAGCCGCTTCGGTTTGGGGGAGTTCTTTCCTCACATCTGGACGACGCTGGTCATCAACGTCGTCGGCTCGTTCGTGCTCGGCGTTCTCGCGGCCCTCCTCGTGCACAACAAGGCTGGGTACCTCTTTCTCGGCACCGGGTTCTGCGGAGGGTTCACCACCTTCTCGTCATTCGCGGTTCACGCGGTGACGGAGAGTCCATGGCGATCGATTTTCTATGTACTCGGGACGCTTATCCCCGCGATCCTTGCCGCAGCATTGGGCAAAGGGCTCGGTGAGCGTTGGATCCGCACGCGGGACGGAGCGTCGGCATGACAGTTCTCCTGGTGGCGCTCGGCGGCGGCGCGGGTGCGAGTGGCCGGTACCTGTTGGCGCGGTATGTGCCCGCGTACAAGGGATTCCCGGCTGCGACGTTCGCCGCGAACGTGATCGGCTGCTTCCTCCTCGGATTGTTCACCGGAGCAGCTCTTTCCACCGAGATGGCCGCTCTCCTGGCGACAGGCTTCTGTGGTGGCCTGTCCACCTACTCGACTTTCGCGACGGAGAACGTGGGCATGGTCGAGCGGCGCCAGACGACGCTTTCGCTGATCTACATCGTCGTCAGTCTCATCGTCGGCTTGTCCGCTGCGTGGGTGGGGATCCAGATCACGGATTGACCGATCCGGCGCCGAGCGTGCACGCCACGCAGCCAGGGTAGACAATTGTCCACAGTCGCGTCGACACAGTGGTCGACCACCGGGCCGAGGGGGATTCGTGGCGCACGAACGAGCAGGACAAGTGGCTCTGCCAGAGGATCTGATCGACGTTCCTCATCTGGTTTCCGCGTATTACACGCGCACCCCGGATCCCGAGAACCCGATGCAGCAGGTACTTTTCGGCACCTCCGGACATCGCGGTTCCAGCCTCGATTCCGCCTTCAACGAAGCCCACATCCTGGCCACGACCCAGGCGATCGTCGAGTACCGCGCCTCGCAAGGTATCGACGGGCCGCTGTTCATCGGCCGGGACACACATGCGCTGTCCGAACCCGCCTGGCTGTCGGCGTTGGAAGTCCTCGTCGCCAACGACGTCGTCGTGCTGGTCGACTCACGCGACGCCTACACGCCCACCCCCGCTGTGAGCCACGCGATCTTGCGATACAACTCGACGGGACCGGAAGCCAAGGCCGACGGCATCGTCGTGACGCCTTCGCACAACCCGCCGCGCGACGGTGGCTTCAAATACAACCCGCCACACGGTGGGCCCGCGGACACGGACGCGACGTCGGTCATCGCCGATCGAGCGAACGAGCTACTGCGCAAGGGGCTTTCCGGGGTAAGGCGTGTCACGGCGGCGCAGGCACTGGACCGCGTCGAACGCTACGACTTCCTTCGCTACTACGTCGAAGACCTTCCCTCGGTCCTCAACCTCGATGCGATCCGCGACGCCGGAATCCGGATCGGTGCAGACCCACTCGGCGGTGCAAGCGTCGACTACTGGGGCGCGATTGCCGAAACTCACCGACTCGATCTCGAAGTGGTGAATCCTCTCGTCGATCCGACGTGGCGGTTCATGACGCTCGACACCGACGGCAAGATTCGCATGGATTGCTCGTCGCCCGACGCGATGGCCTCGCTTATCGGGATTCGGGATCGCTACGACATCGCGACCGGAAACGACGCAGACTCCGACCGCCACGGCATCGTTACGCCCGACGGCGGTTTGATGAACCCGAATCACTATCTCGCGGTTGCCATCGAGTATCTGTTCGCGAACCGACCAGGGTGGGGTGCAGATACCAAGGTGGGCAAGACACTCGTGAGTTCCTCGATGATCGATCGCGTGGTCAGCAGTTTGGGCCGCGAATTGCTCGAGGTTCCAGTCGGTTTCAAGTGGTTCGTTCCCGGTCTGCTCGACGGGTCTGTGGGATTCGGCGGCGAGGAAAGCGCCGGAGCGTCCTTCCTCCGCCATGACGGTTCCGTCTGGACGACGGACAAGGACGGCATCATCCTGGCGTTGCTCGCGTCGGAAATTACCGCGGTGACAGGAAAGTCTCCGTCGGCGCACTACGACGCGTTGGCTGAGAAGTTCGGGAGCCCGGCCTACGCACGGATCGATGCGCCGGCGACACGCGCACAGAAGGCAGTCTTGGCAAAACTGTCTCCCGATCAGGTGAGTGCGACCGAACTGGCGGGTGAACCGATCACTGCGACACTGACCGCGGCGCCTGGAAACGGCGCGGCGATCGGTGGTCTCAAGGTGACGACGGAGAATGCATGGTTTGCAGCGAGGCCGTCCGGCACGGAGGACGTGTACAAGATCTATGCCGAGTCGATGAAGGGTGCCGATCATCTGGCGCAGGTTCAGGCAGCGGCCAAGGACTTGGTGTCCGGCGTCTTGAAGGCGAACTAGCTCGCGGAGCGTTCGTGTCGCCCGGCTAGAATCCCGGGCGACATGAAAACTCGTGCAGCCAAGCTGCCACAGGAAATTTGGGTACTGGTCGCCGCCAGCTTCGTCATCGCCCTCGGATTCGGATTGGTCGCTCCGGCGCTACCGCAGTTCGCGCGCAGCTTTGACGTATCGGTCACCGCCGCCACGATCGTGATCTCGTCTTTCGCATTCATGCGACTGGTGTTCGCGCCGATGAGCGGCACTTTGGTACAAAAGCTCGGTGAACGGCCGGTCTACATCGTCGGCCTTCTGATCGTCGCGGTGTCGACCGGTGCGTGCGCCTTCGCGGGGGAGTACTGGCAACTTCTGCTGTTCCGATCGTTGGGCGGCATCGGGTCGACCATGTTCACCGTGTCGGCCCTCGGGTTGATCATTCGCATGTCACCGCCGGACAGCCGTGGACGCGTGTCCGGCCTGTACGCCACAAGCTTTCTCATGGGTTCGATCGGCGGCCCGCTGGTCGGTGGTGCGCTGTTGCAGTTCGGTCTGCGGATGCCGTTCATCATCTACGCAGTTGCGCTGGTGATCGCCGCGCTCGTGGTCTTCGTGAGCCTGCGCGGGTCGCACCTGGCGTCACCGGACAAGGCCGTCGATGTGAAGTCGATGACTCTCACCGAAGGCCTCCGGTCGCCGGTGTACCGGGCCGCCCTCGGATCGAATCTCGCTTTCGGCGGTGTGATCTTCGGAGTTCGCGTTGCCATGGTTCCCCTGTTCGTCGTCGAGTTCCTCGACCGGGACCCGTCGATTGCCGCCTACGCTCTCACGATCTTTGCCGTCGGAAATGCGTTGGTGTTGATCGTTTCCGGACGACTCTCGGACCGCTTCGGGCGTAAGCCCTTCGTCGTGAGCGGTCTGCTCATTTGTGGTCTGGGAACCATCGCAATGGGATTCACGGACAACCTCGTGCTGTTCTTTGCCATCGCTGCTGTGACGGGCGTCGGCTCCGGGCTCATGAGCCCGGCTCAGCAGGCAGCGGTTGCCGATGTCGTCGGGTCGACTGCCCGCGGCGGACCCGTTCTGGCGGTATTCCAGATGATGTCGGACATCGGCGGCGTAGTGGCACCGATTTGTGCTGGTTTGATTGCTCAGCATGTGTCGTACTCGGCAGCATTCGCCGTGATGGGGGCCGTAGTCGTCGTGTCGGCGACGGGCTGGTTGTTCGTCCCGTCGCGAACGAAGCCTGTCGAGTCCGTCGTCGAAGATCTGACCGATGTGACGGCGCTGACGGATACTCCTGCGCGGACAAACCTGGACTGACCGGGCATTCTGTACTCTCGATCGGGTGGCAATTCGTATCGTGAGTCTTGTAGCCCGATTGGGTTTGGCGGCCGTCTGGCTGATTTCCGGGGGGCTCAAATTCCTTGATCCCGTGCAGACGAAGATCGCGGTGCGTGCTTATCAACTCTTGCCCGAGTCACTGGTCGGTCCGGTGGCAACGGCGCTTCCCCTCGTCGAAATAGTCCTTGGTCTGCTCATTCTCGTCGGGCTGGCGGTGCGAGTATCCGCCGCAGTCTCGGTGGTGATTCTGACGGTTCTCATCGCGGTGATCATTTCGGTGTGGGCCAGAGGATTGTCCATCGACTGTGGATGTTTCGGCGGCGGAGGTGCAGCCGACGTCGGCGCTTGGGACTATTTGAAGGAGATTCTCCGGGACCTGGGCTTCTTGGCACTTGCCGTCTGGCTGCTCGTGTTCCCGCGTTCGCCGCTCGCATTGGGGCCGGGATCACGTGCGCCGTTCTCAGTGGATACTCAGTCTTCAGTGGCAAGGTAAGCAATCGGTAAATCGTTTCGACGCACGAAGGACTGCATCAGCGTGAGCACCAAGAGCAGCAAGAACAAATATTCGCCGGAACCGGTCTCGAGCCGCTCCACCTACATCATCGGTGGCCTCGCGGTGCTCGTGATCGCGGCCCTCGTCATCGGCGGTGTCTTGTGGACGAACAGCAAGAACAAGCCCCAGAACGACGGCTACGGCTCCGTGCAGAATTCCGAAGTTGCCGTCACGGTGCAGGACAACGGCGTGGTGCTGCTCGGCAAGCCCTCCGCCGCGACGACCATCGATCTCTTCGAGGATCCGCTGTGCCCGGCCTGCGCTGCGCTCGAGCACCTCAGTGGCCAGGCTCTCGCGGCCGCCGTCGACAACGGTGACGTCGCTGTTCGTTACCACATGCTGAACTTCCTCAACCGGGCGTCGGGCAGCGGTGACTACTCCACCCGGGCCGGCGCGGCGCTGCTGTGCGTCGCTCAGAGTGGCGACGCAATCGCGTACTCCGCATTCCACACGAAGCTTTTCGCTACCGACACGCAGCCTGCCGAGGGCGGCAGCAGCGACCATACCAACGACGAGCTCGCCCAGATTGCTCGTGATGCGGGCGCATCCGACGACGTGGCAACCTGCATCTCTTCCGGTACCAACGTCGAAGCCGCCGCGGCCAACGCCGCAGCCGCCAGCCAGGCGCTCAAGGATGTCGGGTCCAACGGCACCCCCACGGTCGTGGCGAACGGCAAGATCGTTGACACGGGCAGCAGCGACTGGGTTTCCAAGCTCTCCTCCTGAGCGGAAGCGGCCGCTCCGACGAGGAGCGGCCGCCTCGCTCTGACCAGGCGATTTGTTGCCCAGGAGTCAAGTGGTGTAACTTTCTTCCAGCAAGCGGAAAGCAGTAAAGCCGCTGCGAGTTCGACTGTTAGAGTGAATTGAATACGGGGCTATGGCGCAGCTGGTAGCGCACCACACTGGCAGTGTGGGGGTCAGGGGTTCGAGTCCCCTTAGCTCCACCCGAACAAATGCTCTGCACCAATCGGTGCAGAGCATTTGTTGTTTCGTGCGCAATACTGTCCGCGGTGAGGCTTGATCATCCCGTGCATTCTCGGCATGGGGACCGTCGGCGGAACGGAGAACCATGAGTGCACACGTGGCGATAATCGGGGCAGGATATGCGGGCGTCATGGCAGCGAAGCGACTGCTGCGAACTCGGTCGGACATCACGGTGAGCGTCGTGAATCCGCGCCCACACTTCGTGCAAAGAATCAGGCTCCATCAGATGATCGCAGCTGGCTACGACGCGACGGTCTCGTTCGACAGCGCATTACCGCGTACGGCACACCGAGTATTCGGAACGGTGACGGACATCGACGCCGCGGTCAGCAGGCTTACCCTCGACAACGGCATCGTGCTCGACTACGACTACTTGGTCTACGCAGTCGGAAGTAGGCAGTCGCCCAGCACGATCGTCGGGGCGGCAGAGCATGGGTACAGCGTCGCCGAATTCGAGGACGCGACCCGACTCGAATCCAGGCTGTCGACCCTCGACGAGAAGGCTGCCATCTGCGTTGTCGGCGGCGGTCTCACCGGAATCGAGACAGCCGCAGAATTGGCTGAGCAGCGAAGCAACCGAATCACTTTGGTGACGGGTGGAATCGTGGCCCCGGACCTGTCCGAGCGTGCGCGATCGGCAATTCTCAGAATGTTGACCGATCTCGGGGTCGATATCGTCAGCGAATCGCGGGTGACGCGGATCGACGGATCGTCGTGCGAGCTCGCGGGAGGCATGCGGGTGAAGGCGGAGTGCACGATTCTCGCAACAGAATTCGGTGTCCCGGAGCTGGCCCGTCGAAGTGGCCTCCCCGTCGACGATCTCGGTCGCCTGAAACTGAACGACCGACTCGAATGCCCGTCTCACCCCGACGTCGTCGGTGCGGGTGATGCGGTCACAGTCGGTGAGAACTCACTGAGGATGAGTTGTCAGGCCGCGATCCCCTTGGGAGTTCATGCGGCAGAAACGATCCTGCATCGACTCGACGGTTCCGCACCGCGCCCGGTGACTCCGAAGTTCGCAGGCAAGTGCATCAGTCTTGGTAGGCGGTACGGGGTGTTCCAGCGGACGACTCGCGTCGACGAGGCAACGAGGATGTTCATTGCAGGCAGGGCAGGTGCATTCGTCAAGGAAAGAGTCTGTTCGTCGACGACCGACTGGGCTGTCACCCCGCGCCGCTCTCTCTTCTACAGCTGGACATGAGCAGCGCTGGTCACGTTCGATCACAGACTCGATCGATGATCGCTGCAGTCTTGCGGACGTACGGTTGACGGACGATGTCTTCGTGACACGCGTCGACATCGTCGAAATCGAGTGAGCCCGTGGCGATGAGTGACCAGATCTCGCGTCCACGGTTGTTGGTGGCTCCACGGATCACCGTGACCGGCGCGGCGCATGCTCGTATCCGATGCTTCCGGAGCGCCTGGCCTCCGATGTAGAGGAACACAGTCCACTGGGTGGCCGGCGGGTACTGCAGAATGCCGGCGAAGAGTGTGCGGATCCACATAGCGGCGACGGTGCGTCTGGCCGGCTTCCATCGGGTATTGGTGGATGGCTGTGGGGCAAGGTCGACGATCGACGGATCCAAACTGATTCCGGCTCGGGTGGCCAGTCGGGTGGCAGTTTCGGTGGAGATTCTGGTGTCGAGAACGGTGACGTGCTCGACGGTGTCACCTGATTCGGACAGCTGTGTTGCCATTTCCAGCGCCACGTAGCCGCCGTACGAGTATCCGGCCAGGAGGTATGGCCCGGCGGGCTGAATCTTCTTGATTTCGAATATGAAACGGCGGGCGCTTGCTCTCACCGACCGATCGGGCAGTCCGCGAGATTCGAAGCCGTGTGGCTGAAGTGCGTAGACCGGGCGATCGGTGTGGAGCGCTTTCGCCAGGGTGGACAGGGTCGTCGAGGGGCACCCCGCTCCGTTCATGATGAACAGCGGTCGCCCAGTCCCTTCGAGCTTCAGCGGAACCATCGTGTTGTGACAGACGCGATCATCGGGATCGATTCTGCACCGATCTACCAGCGCCGCAAGTTCTTTGACGGTGCTCGCGGCCGCGAACTCCGCCGTCGTGATCCGGATCCGGAACATGTCGTGAATCTTTGCCACCACTTCGGTGGAAGCGAGCGAATCTCCGCCGAGTTCGAAGAAGTCGTCCTCACGGTCGACGGAATCGATGCCGAGAATCGACTCCCAGATCGAGGACAGCCACAATTCGGCGGGCCCGGCGAGAGTCGGTGGAGTGGAACGCACCTCGACGGACGGCAGCGTCGTTCGATCGACCTTTCCCCTCTCGTTGCGGGGCAACGCTGCCATCGGAACGAAATGTCGGGGAAGCATCCAGGCCGGCAGATTTCTCGCCAATTCGCGCCGCATCTCGGCGCCCGAGCGTGCCATCACGGCTTTGTTCTGGACTACGTAGGCAACGATCTCCGGTCGATCGTTCTCGAGAACTGCACCCACGAAAACATCGGCGATGCCGGGAATTCGACGAATGTGCGACTCGACCTCCGTCGGCTCTACCAGGTATCCCCGAATCTTGACGGCGTCGTCGACGCGTCCTCGGAGTTGTAGTTCGCCGCGTTCGTCGATACGGCCTCGGTCACCGGTCCGGTAGATACCGACTCCGTCGCCGAGACGAGTGAATCGTGTTGCAGTGCGCTCGGGGTCGTTGTGGTAACCGTCGGCAAGATCGGTCGAGACAACCTGTATCTCGCCGATCTCTCCGTCGGGGAGAGGCACGCCGTTCACATCGACGATCTGGACGTCCTTGCCGTCGCGGGCCCGTCCGGCCGGAACCACTCCGGCGGGTAGTTCGGAATGTGGCGGGAACTCGTTGTATGCGATGACACCTGTCTCGGTGGTGGCCAGCCAGTTGACGTACGTGACGCGAGCGAAGCCGTGACTGCGATGGCGCGCATAGTCCTCGCCGTGGACTGCTTCTCCGTACGTCACGACGACGCGGAGGGAACCGATCGAATCATCTTTTGCTTCCTCGCCTTCGAGATCCGACCACACCCGAAGAAAGGATGGTGCACAGTGCGCAGTCGTGATCGAATTCTCGATCAGCCAGTCGTCGATGCCCGAGACGCCGTCGATACGTGGATCCCAGCAGAAGACCGTGACTCCGTTCATCAGCCCCATGATCAGTGCCGTGATTCCGGCGCCGAAACTGACGGGCAACAGGTTCCCGATGTGATCGTCGGGTCGCAGGTCGATTGCCGCGGCAAGTTCGTCGGCCTTGTTCAGGCACATGGAGTGGCTCAGGACGACTCCCTTGGGCGTCCCACTGGTGCCTGACGTGAACGCGATCATGGCAGGGTCGGAACTGGACGGTTCGAGCGCGTTGTCGAAACGGAATCCGGTCGCCGCTGATTCGTCGAGGATCGATTGCAGCGCGACGGCCCCTGAGGTGCTCATGATGTGTGCGCGCCTGGCGTCGGGGAGTTGTGGGTCGATCATCACCAACGGTCGGCCGGAAATCAGAGTAGCGAGGATGGCGGGCACCGATTCGGCGGTTGGTTCGAGATCGACTGCAACCGGGCAGGCCCCCTGTGACCCGCGCAACCGAAGTTCGCGGACCAAAGCGTCGGTTCGACGTTCGAGTTCGGCGAAAGTGATTCGGTCGCGCGGAGTCACGACGGCAACGGCGTCGTGCTGCATCGAGGTGACTCTGCGCCACCTCGACTCGATCGTCTCGTCGATGACTGCATAGCGAGTGCGTTCTAGACCTAAGTCGACAACCTTCATCACAGTAGCTCCGTCCGACTTTCAGCTATCTTTTAGCAAAGACTACATAAGGTTTGTGAAATAGGTACATAACAAACCGAAAGTAGTTTTCCATACGTCCCCATCCTTCAGACCGACTGCTCCGAATACTTTGAGGAACCAATGCCGATCGAGCGTTGCGCAGACGAGGAGCAGTGACATGAAGTGGTCGGGGCGAAGTGCGATTGCGATTGCGGGAGTGTGTGCCGCAGTAACGATGTTTTCGGGAACCGCGCAGGCGGACCCACTCTGGGAGCCCCTGCAGCCGGTGCCGAATCTGGACGCCGCGCGCTACGTAGGGGAGTGGAACCAGGTGGCGGCGATTCCTCAGCCGTTCAACCTCGCGTGCGCGAAGGACACCCGGGCGAGTTACGGGCTGGTCGATTCCTCGAACGTGAGCGTGAAGAACACGTGTACGACGTGGACCGGTGAAGCCAACGAGATCGTCGGGAATGCCCGAGTTACCGATCCAGCAACGGGTGCTCAGTTGCATGTGAGCTTCCCGGGGGTGCCCACTCAGGAAAGCTTGGACGGTCCGCCGAACTACATCGTCACGTACATCGCCGACGACTATTCGTGGGCACTGGTGGGTGATCCACTCCGGCTTTCCGGGTTCGTGCTGTCACGGTCCCCGATTGTCGACGCGGCAGGCTGGAGCGAGATCCGCCGGGTCGCCGAATCCCGTGGTTACAACGCGTGCACGATCTTGACGTCACCGACCACCGAGGGTGCGTCGGACATCCGTCCGCTCTGCACGGTGTGAGCCTGCCGTCAGCGTGAGCCTTCCGAAGCCACACTCCACTACGATCATTGATCGGTAGGTGTGGTTTCGGAAGGTTGTGTGGTGGCGAAGAAGCAGATTCCCGTAATTGTCGTCGCAGGCTTTCTCGGTTCGGGCAAGACGACGCTGCTCAACCATCTTCTGCGCAACAACGACGGCGTACGCATCGGCGTGATCGTCAACGACTTCGGCTCCGTCAACATCGATTCGATGATGGTCGCCGGTCAAGTCGATTCGATGGTCTCTCTCAGCAACGGCTGTCTGTGCTGCGCTGTCGACGTCTCCGACATGGACGAGATGCTGAACAAGCTGGCTCACCGGCAATCCGGGATCGACGTGATTGTCATCGAGGCCAGCGGGTTGGCCGAGCCGCGGAACATGATTCGACTCGTCCTCGGAAGTGAGAACCCGTCCGTCGTCTACGGCGGCCTGGTGGTGGTGGTCGACGGAGCCAATTTTTTCACCGTTCGCAGCGAGCATCCCGAACTCGATCAACATGTCCGTCTGGCAGACCTGGTGGTAGTCAACAAGATCGACAGCGTTCCGGTCTCCGAGCGCGAGCGATTCACGGTCGGAATCCGTGAGTTGAACCCGCGAGCGCCGATTGTGGAAACATCACATTCGCGGGTAGACCCTGCTCTGCTGTTCGATACCGGAGAGGTGACCCCTCCGGCTCCGGGCGACCAACTGAGCCTGGATGAACTCCTGCGTGACGAGCGCGAGCACGAGCACGGGCACGAAGACGGCTCGTGTCATCACGATCACCTGCACCACCGTTACGAGTCGGTTGATTTCACATCGGAGGCGGCTCTCGACGCCAGGGCTCTGACGCATTTCCTCGAGAATCAACCGCCGGGCGTGTACCGCATCAAGGGATTCGTGAACTTCGAGATTCCTGGTTACACAGGGAAATTCGAGATCCAATCGGTGGGTGATCATGTTCGGATCACGCCGCTGCGGTGGAAGTCCGGCGAGCCTCGAACCACGCAATTGGTTGTGATCGGCACCGGGATGGACTCGGGAGCGGTCGGCAGCGCGCTCCGCAACTGCGTGCGCGAAGAAACGGTCGAACCGCACCCCGACGCCATGCTGGGATTGCACCGCTATACCGTCGGGGCGTGAGTGAATCAGCTGTATCCGTGTACGAAGCGATTCGGCGACGCCGAGACGTTCGCGCCGAGTTCTCGGGAGAGATCGTCCCCGACGAAACTCTGATGCGCATTCTCGACGCCGCTCATCGCGCGCCGAGTGTGGGAAACACGCAGCCGTGGGATTTTGTCGTGGTTCGGAATCCGGAGACGCTCGACACCTTCGCGGCACACGTCGCCGAAGCCCGGCTGAATTTCGCGCAGTCTTTGCCCGAGGATCGCCGCTCGACGTTCGACCCCATCAAGATCGAGGGAATCGCCGAGAGCGGTACCGGCATCGTCGTCACTTACGACCCGTCACGTGGTGGCCCCAACATCCTCGGCCGCCACACCGTCGACGACACCGGACTGTTCTCGGCGGTACTCGCAATTCAGAATTTGTGGCTCGCTGCGGTAGCCGAGGAGATCGGGATCGGCTGGGTCTCGTTCTACGACGAGAAGTACCTCACCGAACTCATGCGCATTCCGTCACCCGTTCGCCCCATTGCGTGGCTGTGCGTCGGGAAGGTGACTGAGTTTCAACAGGTTCCGGATCTCGAGCGTTTCGGATGGCGACAGCGCCGGCCATTGGCCGACGCTGTCCATTACGAAACCTATTGAGTTGTGTGGGGCGGCCTAGCGAGCGGGGCGGCCACCGGTAGAGCCTGCGGTGCGAGCGCCGCCGCCCGTGCGGGGACGGCGAGCGCCGCCGCCTGCATGTTCCTGACGGGCAGCTCCGCCGGTGCGAGCGCCGCGTGACTGACCGCCCTGTCCGGAGCGAGCCTGACCCGACCGTGCCGCGCCGCCGCGTCCACCCTGGCCGGCGGGACGCTGTCCGCGTCCACCGTTCGGCTGGGCCGGGGCCTTCGGAGCCGGCGTGACGTGTGGAGCGATGTCGCCGACCAACTTGACGACGTGCTCGGAGTTGGCAGTCGAACGAACCGGGGTCACCTTGATGGCTGCCTTCCGCATGAGGATCGCGAGATCCTTACGCTGCTCGGGCAGGACCACGGTGACCACGTCGCCGGCGCTGCCTGCGCGAGCGGTGCGACCACTGCGGTGCAGGTACGCCTTGTGCTCGGCCGGCGGATCGACATGGACGACCAACTCGACGTCGTCGACGTGGACGCCGCGCGCTGCGACGTCGGTGGCGACGAGGACGCGCGCTTCACCGGCGGAGAATGCCGCCAGGTTACGGTCGCGAGCAGCCTGAGAGAGGTTGCCGTGCAGGTCCACTGACGGGATGCCCGACTCGGTGAGCTGGCGAGCCAACTTGCGTGCCTGGTGCTTGGTGCGCATGAACAGGATGCGACGACCGGTACCGGAAGCGAGCTTCTCGACCAGAGCCTTCTTGGCTTCGACGCCGTCGACGTCGAACACGTGGTGCGTCATTGCGGCGACGGGGGAGTTGGCCTCGTCGACCGAATGCATGACCTCGTTCTTGAGGAAACGCTTGACGAGCTTGTCGACGCCGTTGTCCAGCGTTGCCGAGAACAGAAGGCGCTGCCCGTCCTGCGGGGTGGACGAGAGGATGCGGGTGACGACGGGCAGGAAGCCGAGGTCGGCCATGTGGTCGGCCTCGTCGAGCACGGTGATCTCGACGGCGTCGAGGCTGACGAACTTCTGCTTCATGAGGTCTTCGAGGCGCCCGGGGCAGGCGACGACGATGTCGACTCCGGCCTTGAGGGCCTGAACCTGGCGGTGCTGCGAGACGCCACCGAAGATCGTCGTCACGCGCAAGTCGTATGCCGCGGCCAACGGTTCGAGGGTTGCGGTGATCTGGGTGGCGAGCTCACGTGTGGGTGCGAGCACCAAGCCGAGCGGTCGACCCGGACGACGCTTTCCTCCGGACAGTTCGCCGGCGAGGCGGGAGACCATGGGGATGGAGAACGCGAGCGTCTTACCGCTTCCGGTCTTTCCACGACCCAGGACGTCGCGCCCCGAGAGAGTGTCGGGGAGGGTGTCGATCTGGATCGGGAACGGAGAAGTGATTCCGCCGTCTTCGAGAGCTTTCACCAGCGGTGCGCGCACACCGAGGGCTGCGAAGGTGGTAGCGGGCGTAGAGATGTCAGACAAGTGTGTTCAGAGCCTTTCGGGCACGTGTTCGTGCCCGGATGCCGACACGGGAATTAACCGGTCGAACAATCAAGCACAGTGGTGGCGGCGCTGCCGGTCGGCAGGCTTCTTCGCCGTAAGAAGAGCGGGTGCATTGAGCACTCAGCAAGAAAATTTGCGTTCTACGACGCTGGATGCCCGATTTCAGGCACCTAGTGATCGTAACTCTACCTTCTCGGAGCGTTCGACCTACAACCCGACCCATTCGGAGACGCCGTTCGCGAAGTGTTGCCGCTTCCAGATCGGTACCTCGTGCTTGATGCGCTCCACCAGTTCGGCGCACGCGGCGAACGCCTCCGCTCGATGCGGGGCGGCGACGGCGGCGACCAGTGCGAGGTCACCGATCTCTAGGTGGCCGACGCGATGGATCGCGGCAACCGGCAGGCCGGTCGAGGCTGCAACCTCTTGGCAGCACGTCTCGAGAAAGCGTTCCGCGTCCGGGTGTGCCTGGTACTCCAACGCTGAAACTGCTTGACCTCCATCGTGATTGCGCACCGTTCCCGTGAACACCACAACAGCGCCGTTCTCCGGACCGGCAACGGCGGCGTCGACGGTGTCTGCGTGAATCGGTTGCTCGGAGATCCGAGCCAGTAGCTCACTCATCGTGTGCTCCTCCGCCTGCGACCTGCGCGAGCAGGTGATCGATGATGGGTTCGAGGACGGCGAGACCGTCCTTCACTCCACCGGGAGAACCCGGAAGATTGACGATGACCGTCGTACCTGTGAGACCTGCCACACCACGGCTCAGTGACGCGTGCGGGGTCTTCTCGAGGCCCTTGGTTCGGATCGCTTCTGCGACCCCGGGCAACTCACGGGTCAAGACTGCCCGGGTAGCTTCCGGGGTTGCATCCGTGGGGGAAGCACCGGTGCCGCCGGTGCTGATGACAAGCGACGGGGAGCCCTCCTTGGCGTCAGCGATGCCCGCCGCGATGTCTGCGTCGGCGTACACAAGCGGTCCACGCACCTCGAAGTCCCGCTCGCGTAGCCAGGCTGCGATCGTCGGACCGGTGGTGTCGGGTCTGGTGCCGTTCGCGCCACCGGTCGAAGCGACCAGCACGGTTGCGGATCGTGGCGACGTGAAGGCGTGCGCCGGAGATGTCTGTGAGTTCTGAGTGTCGCGGGTCCAATGTCCGTGTTTACCACCGTCTTTGGTGAGCAGGCGAACACCGTTCATAGTGGCTCCGGGATCGACCGCTTTGACCATGTCGTGCAAGGTCAGGCCGGCTACCGCGACGGCGGTGAGTGCTTCCATCTCGACGCCGGTCTGTCCGCGAGTCTTTGCCGTCGCTTCGACGGTGATCGAGGTTTCGGTGAACCCGAATTCCACCTTGACCGACGAAAGCGCGAGCTGATGACACAACGGGATCAGCTCGGACGTCTTTTTTGCACCGGCGATTCCGGCAATGCGCGCGGTGGTGAGGACATCGGCCTTGGGCATGCCGTCGGCGCGGACGAGGCGAACTACCTCGGCGGTCGTGACGAGTTCACCGGCAGCGACGGCGATGCGCGTCGTCTCGGCCTTGGCGCTGACGTCGACCATGCGCGCTCGGCCTTCGCTGTCGACGTGTGTCAATTCGGTCATGAGTGTCCTTTGAATCAGATCGAGAGAATCAAATCGAGGAAGTCGAGAGCGGGACGACGTCGACGAGATCGCCCGCGCCGAGTTCGGTCACGGCAGCGGGGATGTCGATCAGGACGTCGGCCCACGCCATTGCTGCAACGAGGTGCGAGCCAGGTCCGGCAACGAGTTCGATACCGTCCGCAGTTCTGCGCGCCCGCAGGAACTGCCGCTTGCCATCTACCGAACGCAACGGTGCTGTCAACGGCAGTCGTTCGCGCGGGATCTCGGGCAGGCCCGCGGCTCGGCGCAGTTCGCCCCGTGCGAAGACCTCGAAGGAGACCATCGTGCTCACCGGGTTGCCGGGGAAGCTCAGTACCGGAACTTCGTTCACCACTGCAGTGCCTTGCGGGCCGCCCGGCTGCATCGCGACGTGGCCGAAGTGCGCTCCCAGAGGCGTGAGAGTTTCCTTCACTACCTCGAAGTCGCCCATGGACACTCCGCCGGAGGTGAAAACCAGATCAGCGACCGAGGTTGCGTACGAGAGCAATTCGCGGAACTCGGCCGGGTCGTCGCTGCTTCTGGCGACGGATACGACATCGGCACCGTTGGCTTCGGCCAATGTTGCCAAAGCTGGACCGTTGGAATCGTAGATCTCACCGGGTTCGAGAGTTGTTCCGGCACTTTTCAGTTCGGCGCCCGTCGTTATTATCGCGACCCGAGGCTTCGTGTAGGTGTCGAGCGAGGCCAAGCCCACAGCACTCAGCGCGGCGATATGGCGAGGTTCCAAGTGTGTTCCGGCCGTGACCAGTAGCATTCCGGTAGTGATGTCGCTGCCACGCTCGCGAACGAATTCGCCTACCGACCTACCCCGTTCGATGGTGACGACGTGTTCGGTGACGCCCGTCGTGTCCTCGACGGGAACGACGGCGTCGGCGCCCTCGGGGAGCGGAGCACCGGTCATGATGCGAAATGCCGATCCTGGAAGGTGTTTCGGTGGTTTTCCGCTTCCAGCGGCGATCACGCCTCGAACCGTCAGTGTGGTCGGAACCGAGGCCACAGAAGCAGCATCGACCGCATATCCGTCCATCTGTGAGTTGCGGAAGAGGGGCAGGTCTACCGGCGATGCGATATCCGAGCAAGTTATGCGCCCCAACGCTTCTGCCGTCGGAACCGCCGACGGAGAGAGGGTGTGCAGGCCGGTGAGCAATCCGGAGATGTGCGCAGCGTGTTCCTCGACCGAACGCGCGCTCATGACAGTAACCTCGACAACCTCGACATGTTTTGATCCTAGGCGGTGTGGTCCGTCCGACACACGGAGTACGGCTTTCGGTCATACTGGAGCAATACGGAAGTTGGTGAAGTGATGACAGTGGTCTCGATGGGAATTCCCACCGTGCGGTTTGACGCTGCCTCCCTCGCCGGTCGTCCCGAGACGGATCTCCTGGTCGACAGGTTCGGGCGTGTTGCCAGAGATCTGCGAGTCTCGATCACCGAGAAGTGTTCACTTCGTTGCACCTATTGCATGCCGGAGGAAGGCTTGCCGGCCATCGCTGCGGAAGACCTTCTGAGTGCCGACGAGATCGTTCGAGTAGTCGGAATCGGTGTCGAACGAGTCGGTATTCGCGAGGTGAGGTTCACCGGCGGCGAACCGCTGATGCGTAGTGACCTCGAAAAGATCATCGCTGGGTGCGCCGCGCGCGTGCCAGGAATTCCACTTGCCATGACCACCAACGCCGTTGGGCTCGAACATCGTGCCGCAAAGCTGGCTGCAGCGGGCCTGACCCGCGTCAACGTGTCTCTGGATTCCGTCGATCGCGCCCATTTTGCGGAATTGACGCGTCGAGACAGGTTGCCGTCCGTTCTCGCGGGAATTCGAGCGGCAGCTGCGGCCGGACTCGCGCCACTGAAGATCAATGCGGTGCTGATGCGTGAAACGCTCCACGGCGCGGCGGATCTTTTGCAGTGGTGCCTCGAAGCCGGCGTCGAATTACGCTTTATCGAACAAATGCCTCTGGATGCAGACCATGCATGGGCGCGCGAGAACATGGTGACCGCGGCTGAATTGTTGTCCGTATTGGGAAGCCGTTTCGAATTGGAAGCTATCGGCCGCGAAGATCCGTCGGCTCCTGCCGAAGAATGGCGTGTCGACGGGACCACGATGACGGTTGGAATCATCGCTTCCGTGACCCGCTCGTTCTGCAGTGAATGCGACCGGACCCGAATGACTGCCGAGGGAACAATTCGGTCATGTCTGTTCAGCGACCGCGAAGTCGATCTGCGTGCCGCGCTCAGGTCCGGAGCAAGTGACGACCAACTAGCGGATCTGTGGCGCGGTGCGATGTGGAACAAGTGGGCAGGGCACGGCATCGACGCCGCGGACTTCGTTCCGCCGGAAAGAAGTATGGGAGCGATCGGTGGCTGATCCGCATTCGATCTCGGTTCGTTACTTTGCTGCTGCAGCGGATGTATCCGGTTGCCGTAGCGAGGTAGTCGCCATTTCGCCCGACAACACACTTGCCGAGTTGGTGGCGGTCTTGGTCGGGCGATACGGACCGGAGATGGAGCGAGTGCTGTCGGTCTCGGCTTTCCTCGTCGGTGACGAGTTGACCCGCGACGTCTCTCGAGCCTCCGGTAGCGCTGTCGATATTCTTCCGCCTTTCGCTGGCGGCTAGGCCGACCATTGTCGGCGTAGCTATTTCTGGGTTGCCGACGTATTGTCCTATTTCGGTTATCCGGTCCAGTATTTTTATATCTTGATCGCTCCAGCTCGAGTGGTATCTATCTCCACGTTCTCCATTCTTGGTCAATTGTCCAGTGGTGATCGTTTTGTTTCATTTATCCTACTTTTGGGGGAGTGAATGCATTTTTGATTGCCGAGGTGAATTGTCATCTGTTTGGATGACAATTGAAATACCTTCGCTGTTGGTAATTGTCGGCATGTGTTAATTTTGGCGCAATTCCACTCGGGATATGTGAAAGGTATTTCAATGTCGACTAATTCCACCCGACGTATCGGCGTCGTCGTAGCACTGCTCGGAGCAGCCGCTCTCACCGCTCCGGCGATGGCCGGTGCGCTTCCGTCCACGGGTTCACTCGGCTCTGCTGCGCCGGAAGCCTCGTGCTCGACTCTGTCCACCGAAGCGACGCCGAACGGATGGGGCATCCCGTTCACCGACGAGAAGGACCAGACCGCGTCGTACACGGCCGACAACGTTCTCGACAAGGACGGTTCACTGAAGCTGGCCGTCGACGGTACCGGCGATCGTTCGGTTTCCTACCATTCGGCAGGCGGTATCAAGCTGTCCGACGCAGTCGGCAAGGCGATCGGCTTTGCCGAGCGCGCCGCCACGCCGACTGCGGCGTTCCAGCTCCGCCTCACCGGAACCACCGGCGGAAGGTTCGAGAACGGATTCACCACCCTGGTGTGGGTCCCGGGACCCGACGCGACGCCGACGGCTGACGGCGGCGTTCACGCGGATCTCCAGAAGGGGGTGTGGTGGAGCACTCAGAACATCGACGGTGCCAAGGATCGCGTGTCCGTTCCGTTGGCAGACATCGTCGCCGCGAACCCGAACGCGGTGGTCGACCACTACGGCGTCAGTGTGGGCACCGGTTCCGCCGCCACGTCGACGCTGGTCGATGCAGTGCAGTTCAACGGATGCACCACCAACTTCGCGAAGAAGGATCCGGCTTCGGGAACAGGTTCGCTGGGCGACGTCTTCGGCAGCCTGTTCGGTAGCTAGTCGCTGGTAAAAGTACTGGTAGGAGTTACTTCCACCAGTCATCGAGTGGTGTGACCGGCACCGTGCGCTTGTGACGAGTGTTGGTGAACATCTTCTCGAGCTTTTCGGCTACCTCGGAGGAAACGTCCTTTCCTTCGAGGTAGTCGTCTATCTGGGAGTACGTGACGCCGAGGGCAACTTCGTCGGGCAGTGCGGGCCGGTCGTCCTCGAGGTCGGCGGTCGGCACCTTGCGCCACGTGCTCTCGGGTGCGCCCAATTCCTGCAGTAGCGCAGCGCCCTGACGTTTGCTCAGGCCGGTGAGCGGCGTGATGTCGACGCCGCCGTCACCGAATTTCGTGAAGAAGCCGGTAATCGCTTCTGCGGCGTGGTCGGTACCGATCACCAAGTAGCCGAGCTGACCGGCAATCGCATATTGAATGACCATTCGTTCGCGCGCCTTGATGTTGCCACGGACGAAGTCGCGTAGTTCGCCGTTCCCCAACGCCTCGGAGGCCTCACGGGCTGTGGCGTCGGCACCTGGCTTGACGTTGACCGTGAGTGAGCGGTCCGGCTTGATGAATCCGAGTGCGATCTGAGCATCGGACTCGTCGGCCTGAGCACCGTAGGGGAGTCGAACAGCGACGAACTCGGCCTCGTGGCCTTCTTCGCGGAGTTCGGTGACCGCACGTTGGGCGAGGGCGCCGGCGAGCGTGCTGTCCTGACCGCCGCTGATTCCCAGAACGAATCCTTTGGCGGGGGTCGAGCGCACGTAGTCCTTCAGGAACTGGACTCGCGCGCGAACCTCCGCTGCGGCGTCGATTGTCGGCTTTGCGCCGAGTTCTTCGATGATGCTTTCACGCAGTGTGGCCATGAATGGACTCTAGCGATGTGAGCAGGCGCGCGCAGTGCCACCACAACGTGGGCGGTACGGTCGCGCACATGAGTGCGAACAACGTTCTGGTGGTCAGTGCGACGAAGTCGGAAGCGGCATACGTGCCGCAAGGATACGAACTGCTGATCACGGGGATTGGAAAGGTCAGTGCTGCAACAGCAGTCGCCTCTGCTCTCGCGCGGTACGAGCGGGAGAATCTGCCGCTGGTCGTCAACATCGGGACCGCCGGTGCGCTGCACGCGCACCACGGTGGCCTCTATGTTCCCGGGGTTGTCATCAATCACGACATCAGCAGCACCGCGATCCGAGCGCTGGGGCACGACGTCGCGGACCGTTTGGTGCTCGCCGGCGGTGACGACTCGGTGTTGGCGACCGGCGACGCATTCATCGCCGACACTGCGACCCGGGACGCTCTCGCTCAGCGAGCCGATCTGGTCGACATGGAGGGGTTCGCCATCGCATTCGCCGCGCAGGCTGCGGGTGCTAGCTGCCGACTCGTCAAACATGTCAGCGATCACGCGGACGACTCGGCCTTGGACTGGCCCGCGATGATCGATGCCAGCGCCCGCGAATTGGGGCGCTGGCTGCTCGACAACGTCTGATCGAGCCTGCAGCGTCTGGTCAAGCCTGCGCAGTCAGTATTAATCCGGTGTTGTCGGGCTTGCGCAGGGTCAGCGAGTCGGCGTCGACGGTGTAGCTCACTTCACCGTCGAGTACCGCCAGGATCTGACGCTCGATGTCCATGTTCTCCTCGGGGCAGGCCATTCGCGTGGTTGCCATCGGCGTGAATGTGACTGTGGTGTCGGATACCTGGGCGCTTCCGGTCATGCGATTGCATCCGGTGGTTCCGCTGACCGAACCGTCTGCGGCAATCGTGAGTTCGGGAGCTGACGTCTCCAGAGCCAGGCTCGTACTGATCGCATCGGGACTGATGAGTGACGTGACGGTCCACGTCGTGCCCTGCAGAGGTCGATCCGGCGTGACGATCTTCTTGTCCTGCAGAGTCACTGTGGCGTCGTCCGATGTCAGGGTGAGGGTGTCGCCGTCGAGGCTCCACGTCGGCGCGGAGGTCAACAATGTTGTTGTCCAGGCGTCGGATTCGGCGATGCCGGGAGGGCAGCCCATCATGGTCGATGCCATGGTGCCGGTGGTCAGCTTGCCGTCGGTGAACTCGATCGAGCCGTTTGCCGTGTTGCATCCGGCGCTCGCGGACACTCGACCCGCTTGGCTGAAATCGAGAGTCAGCGGGCCGCCGCCGGGAATTTGTGTTCCGTCGACGGAGGTCGAGATGAAGACGCGGCCGGAGGGGTCCGTCTTGTCCTCGGGGGAGTCGGACGAAGCGGAGCAACCGCTTACCGCGGCGATGGTCAGGAGGCCGATGACGGCAGCTGCGATGCGCATGGGCTCACATTAAGTGGTGGGACGGATCTGGGGAGTCAACATCGAGTAACGCGCCGGGCAAGGTCTTCCCAGCCGGCGGCCAGGCGCTCGGTGGTCATCCCGAGATCGCGCACCTGATGAAGGACAAGCGACGCTTCGAGCGGTGCCAACAGTGCCGAAGCGAGCAGATCGAGGTCGCCCTCGACGCCGGCTCCTCGAAGAAGTCCGATGACGTGAGCGATGCCGAGTGCTCGTGCCGGACCGCCGAAGCGGTATTCAGGAGCGTTTTCCGCAGCACGGAGGACTTCGCCTTGTACTTCCACCATGGCGATGCGGGCTCGTCCGAACGCGATGAGGCGCTCGATCGGCGGTGCGCCTGGGCCCAGTGGTGGGGGACCGAACATGAATGCCTGCTGCAGTTCTCGCTCGGTGTGATCGAGCAGTGCCTGCATCAGTCCCGATCGATTGCCGAAGCGTCGAAAAACTGTGCCCTTGCCCACACCGGCTCGGCAAGCGACGGCATCCATGGTGACCGCGTCGACACCTCGTTCGGCGACGAGGAGTGCTGCTGCGTCGAGCAGAAGTACGCGGTTACGTGCTGCGTCGCCGCGCTCGACCGGCGCGGCGCCGATCTGGGGGAGGGGGATTGCGCTCACGGGATCAGGTTACAGGGCCGGGAATGTAAGTGGACCGCGGTCCGTTTAGTTGATATAACTTTCAACCGGAGCCACCAACCGCACCACTCTCGAAGGAATCTCGTTATGTCACAGACCAATGTTCTCGTTCTCGTCGGCAGCTTGCGCGCCGGATCCGTCAATCGCCAGCTTGCCGAGACGGCTGTGTCCGCCGCACCCGAGGGTGCCACGCTGACGGTCTTCGAAGGCCTCGCCGACGTCCCCTTCTACAACGAAGACATCGACGTCGAGGGTGCTTCCATTCCCGCTGTCGACGCATTGCGCTCCGCTGCGAGCGACGCTGACGCGTTCCTGCTCGTCACCCCCGAATACAACGGCACCATCCCCGCAGTTCTGAAGAACGCCATCGACTGGATCTCGCGTCCGTACGGTGTCGGTGCAGTCAAGGACAAGGCTGTCGCAGTCATCAGCGCTTCGCCCAGCGGCAACGGCGCCAAGTGGGCTCACGAAGACACCACCAAGGCAGTCCGCATCGCCGGCGGCAAGGTCGTCGAGGACACCGCACTGAGCATCGGTGGAACCGGCGCACTGTTCGGTGAGCTGCACCCGCGTGAGAACGCAGAGGTGCTCGCTCAGGTCTCCAAGGTCGTCTCCGACCTCGTCGACGCCGGCAAGCAGCTCGTCAACGCGTAAACCGTTTCTCGAGTGAGGGCCATGCCGGAAGGTATGGCCCTCACTCGTATGCGAGCGAGGGCCATACGTCCGCTAGAGCCCTTCGCGTTCCATCGCGTCGTCGACGGCGTCGCGAACCGACTCGAAATCCTTGCCGGCCAACATCGCTTCGCCCATCGCGGCATCGATACGGTCGGCGACGACTGCGTACCGACGCTCCCAGTTCTCCTTGTCCTCCCGCCAGTAACCCATCACGTGCATGCGGGTTGCCGGGATTTCCCATGTTCGACGCAGATGGGCGCGGATGCGTCTGGCGGTCGCGGCCTCGACTGCGCACCAGATGTAGCCCTCGCCGGGAGGCATGCGAACGCCGGCCAATTCGGCGAGCAGTGAGTCTGCTTCGTCGATCCATCGGTAGTGAGCGTCGGCGCGCGTCGTGAACGTCTGCTGTTCGCTCGGCGCGGGCACTTGTGCAATGACGTGGATCGGTAGATCGTCGGGTGCTTCTTCCAAGATCCGCCCGATCGCGGGCAGGGCGGCGTGATCGGCGACGAGTAACAGCCAGTCGCACTCTGCCGGCGGCGTGAACCACCCGCTCGCAGTCGAGAGATGGACGGTCGCGCCCGGTTGCGCATTCTCGGCCCAGAGTGCCGCTCCGCCGTGGCCGTGGAGAACGAAGTCGATCTCCAGTTCGTTCTTCGACGGCTGCCAGCGTCGGACCGTGTAACTACGGGCGTGAGGGGGATCGAGGGGGAATCTGACGAGCACCCGTTCGTCGGGGCTCCCGCTCGTCTCGAAGTCGCTCAGGCCCGCGCCGCCGAAGGTGATTCTGCGCATCAGTGGTGTCACCTGCTGCGTTCTCGTCACGGTTGCCTGGTGGCGCGGAGCTTCGTCCTTCGGAGGTGTTTCCACGACGCTCATGGTAGGTCCGAGAAGTGGTTTTCAGATGCTGTCGAGCCCGCGACCGAAATGTGACGCGCGACACGCCGACGCGCCGGAAGTTGCGTGCGCTGAACAGGGGCGACCTGGGAATTTCAACGATGTGACTCACAACATCTCGCGTTATGTGTTTCTGTCGGCCACTAGGTGTAGTGTCTTGAGCACTGAGAGACCACAACGCGGAACGCCTCGAGCGAGACTCCGGCAATCGGTCGAATCGGTGCTGAACATCACTACATCGGCCTTTGTTGGCTAAGCGAAAGAGGGACTCTCATGAGCATCACCGTCTACACCAAGCCCGCTTGCGTTCAGTGCAATGCCACCTACCGCGCCCTCGACAAGGCCGGTCTCGAATACAACGTCATCGACATCACCGAGGATGCCGAAGCCCGCGACTACGTCATGGCTCTCGGGTACCTCCAGGCACCCATCGTGGTTGCCGGTGAAGATCACTGGTCGGGCTTCCGTCCCGATCGCATCAAGACCCTGACCGTCGCTGCTTGAAGCGCCGCAGTGTCGGCGGTGGAGACCTCCGCCGACACATCTGAGTAGTTCCGGGCACCGTACAAGAAAATGGTGACAACCGATGACTTCGCTGGTCTATTTTTCCAGCGTGTCGGAGAACACCCACCGATTCGTTCAACGTCTCGGCCTGCCTGCGACACGTATACCCATCCATGACCGTGACGGCTCATTTCGCGTAGACGAGCCCTATGTGCTGATTCTGCCCACCTATGGTGGCGGCGTCACCGTGACAGGGCGCGACACCAGTTATGTGCCGAAGCCGGTCATTCGTTTTTTGAACAATCCACACAACAGGTCGTTGATCAGAGCAGTGATCGCGGCGGGAAACACCAATTTCGGTGAGTCCTTTTGCTATGCAGGAAACATCATTTCCCAGAAATGCCACGTTCCTTTTCTGTACCGGTTCGAACTCATGGGCACTGCCGAAGACGTCGACCGAGTACGAGAAGGCTTGGGGGAGTTCTGGAATCATCTCGAAACAGAGAAGGAGCACGGGCAGTGGCGCCAACCATCACTGACACGATCGCGGCAGGAAGCGTAGAGCGTGATGCACGCGGCGGCGATTCCACCAACGGTCTCGACTACCACGCACTCAATGCCATGCTCAACCTGTACGGCGCCAACGGCGAGATCCAGTTCGAGATGGATGTCGCTGCAGCCCGTCAGTACTTCTTGCAGCACGTCAACCAGAACACCGTGTTCTTCCACAATCTGGACGAGAAGCTGGACTACCTCGTCGAGGAAAACTACTACGAGCCAGAGGTTCTCGATCAGTACTCACGTACTTTCGTGAAGTTCCTGATCGATCACGCGTACGCCAAGAAGTTCCGCTTCCCGACGTTCCTGGGTGCGTTCAAGTACTACACCTCCTACACGCTCAAGACCTTCGACGGTAAGCGCTACCTCGAGCGTTTCGAAGATCGCGTGTGCATGGTTGCGCTCACCCTCGCTGCAGGCAACGAAGACCTGGCCGTCGAACTCGTCGACGAGATCATCGCCGGACGCTTCCAGCCCGCCACCCCGACGTTCCTGAACTCGGGCAAGAAGCAGCGCGGCGAGCCCGTGTCCTGCTTCCTGCTTCGTATCGAAGACAACATGGAGTCCATCGGTCGCTCCATCAACTCGGCACTGCAGCTGTCCAAGCGCGGTGGCGGTGTTGCCTTGCTGCTCACCAACGTTCGTGAGCACGGCGCACCGATCAAGAAGATCGAGAACCAGAGCTCGGGTGTCATCCCGATCATGAAGCTTCTCGAGGACTCGTTCTCCTACGCCAACCAATTGGGTGCGCGTCAGGGCGCCGGTGCTGTGTACCTGCATGCGCACCACCCCGACATCTACCGTTTCCTCGACACCAAGCGTGAGAACGCCGACGAGAAGATCCGCATCAAGACGCTCTCACTCGGCGTCGTGATCCCGGACATCACGTTCGAGCTCGCGAAGAAGAACGAGGACATGTACCTGTTCTCGCCGTACGACGTCGAGCGCATCTACGGAGTTCCGTTCTCCGACATCAACGTCTCCGAGAAGTACTACGAGATGGTCGACGACAAGCGAATTCGCAAGTCCAAGATCAAGGCTCGCGAGTTCTTCCAGACCGTCGCCGAATTGCAGTTCGAATCGGGCTACCCCTACATCATGTTCGAGGACACGGTGAACCGGGCCAACCCGATCGAAGGCAAAATCACGCACTCGAACCTGTGCTCGGAGATCCTGCAGGTTTCGACGCCTTCACTGTTCAACGACGACCTGTCCTACTCGAAGGTCGGCAAGGACATCTCCTGCAACCTGGGTTCGCTGAACATTGCGAAGACCATGGACTCGCCCGACTTCGCCAAGACCATCGAAGTGTCGATCCGCGGATTGACGGCAGTGTCCGACCAGACACACATCTACTCGGTGCCGTCGATCGAGCAGGGCAACAACGACTCTCACGCCATCGGCCTCGGTCAGATGAACCTGCACGGATACCTCGCTCGTGAGCGGATCTTCTACGGCAGCGAAGAAGGCATCGACTTCACGAACATCTACTTCTACACCGTGCTCTTCCACGCACTGCGTGCGTCGAACAAGATCGCCATCGAGCGCGGCTCGTACTTCAAGGGTTTCCCGGAGTCGAAGTACGCCTCGGGTGAATTCTTCGACAAGTACACCGATCAGGCCTGGGAGCCTGCAACCGACAAGGTTCGCGGACTCTTCGCCGATGCGAAGCTGCACATCCCCACCCAGGACGACTGGCGTGAGCTGAAGGCTTCGGTTCAGAAGCACGGTATCTACAACCAGAACCTTCAGGCCGTCCCGCCGACCGGCTCGATCTCGTACATCAACTACTCCACCAGCTCCATCCACCCGGTGGCGTCGAAGATCGAGATCCGCAAGGAAGGCAAGATCGGCCGCGTCTACTACCCGGCGCCCTACCTGACCAACGACAACCTGGAGTACTACCAGGATGCCTACGAAATCGGGTACGAGAAGATCGTCGACACCTATGCTGCCGCAACGCAACACGTCGACCAGGGCCTGTCGCTGACGCTGTTCTTCAAGGACACCGCAACCACTCGCGACATCAACAAGGCGCAGATCTACGCGTGGCGTAAGGGCATCAAGACGCTGTACTACATCCGTCTGCGTCAGATGGCACTCGAAGGCACCGAGGTCGAGGGCTGCGTTTCCTGCATGCTGTAAAGGGCTCCCCCCGTGGACCTTTTCGGTAGTGACTGCTACCGAAAGGCTCACGGGGGCAGCTTGCTTTTCAGGCCTGCTCGTCAAGCCGGCGGGCGGCCTGGACCGTGCATCTTGCCGGCGTTCTTCGGCATTCGACCGTGCTCGGTGAGTGCGCGCCGAAGGAGAAACTCGATCTGGGCGTTGGTACTTCGGAGATCGTCGGCGGCCCAGCGGGCAAGCGCGTCGTGCACCGCTGGGTCCAACCGAAGCAGGATCTTCTTACGCTCCGATCTCGGAGCTGGATCCGTGGCCATGTGGCCTTTCCTTTACTGGTAGAGCGAACCGGTGTTCAGCACCGGTTGTGCGTCGCGGTCGCCGCACAGCACGACCAGAAGGTTACTGATCATTGTGGCCTTGCGTTCCTCGTCGAGTTCGACGACGTGCTTTTCCTCGAGCTGCTTGAGTGCCATGTCGACCATGGACACCGCACCTTCGACGATTTGCTTGCGGGCGGCGATCACTGCACCCGCTTGCTGGCGCCGAAGCATTGCGCTGGCGATCTCGGGCGCATACGAGAGCCTGTTGATGCGTGTCTCGATCACTTCGACACCCGCCGCTCGTACGCGGGCGTGAACCTCCTCCGACAAGGTGGTCGTGATGATATCGGCGTTCTCGCGCAACGAGACTCGGCCTTCGGCGTCGTACGGATAGCTGCCGGCGATATGGCGGACGGCCGCTTCGGTCTGTACGGAGACGAACTCCTCGTAGTCGTCCACCTGGAACGAGGCGAGCGCTGTGTCGGCCACCTGCCAGACGACCACCGCCGAGATCTCGATGGGATTGCCGTCGGCGTCGTTCACCTTCGCCTGACCGGTCTCGTGGTTTCGGATACGCGTCGAGATCGATCGACGGACAGTCAGCGGATTTGTCCACCGCAGTCCCGGCGTGCGCAGGGTGCCGCTGTACGAGCTTCCCAGGAGTTGAAGAACTCGGGCTTGATTCGGTTGCACCAAGGTCAGGCCCATCAGCAAGGGGAGTGACGCGATGAACAGCACCACTCCGACCGGAATCAGGGCGAAGAGTCCCAGAACTCCGCCAACGACGGACAGTGCGATTCCGGCCAGGAAGAGAAGTACGCCGCCGAGGAGCATCCAGCTGCCGGACAGGTCCCAGCCTGGGCGTTCGGCGATCGTTGTGGTGGCGACACCGGTCGGTTTCTCGGCCACGGTGGGTGTGCTGGTCATGCGAGACTCGCTTTCCATCGGTAAGTGATATTTAATTGATATCACATTTTTGGTACTCGTGGAGGGGCGCGTGCGACACATGTTGTTGTGTTGGCATCGCGGACCCGACACAACGGGTAGTGTTCAGGCAAGCCAACATTCGGCAGTATCTCTCTCGCTAGGTAGGAATTATGGTCAAGCTGGTCAGTCGCGTTTCCGCCATCAACTGGAATCGCGTCCAGGACGAGAAGGACGCCGAGGTGTGGGATCGCCTCGTCAGCAACTTCTGGCTGCCCGAAAAGGTGCCGGTCTCCAACGACATCCCGTCCTGGGGAACGCTGACCGCGCAGGAGCAGCAGCTCACCATGCGCGTCTTTACGGGCCTGACGTTGCTCGACACCATTCAGGGAACCGTCGGCGCCGTCAGCCTCATCCCGGACGCGATCACCCCCCACGAAGAAGCGGTCTACACCAACATCGCCTTCATGGAATCGGTGCACGCCAAGAGCTACAGTTCGATCTTCTCGACGCTGTGCTCCACCCCGGACATCGACGACGCGTTCCGCTGGTCGGAGGAGAACCCGAACCTGCAACGCAAAGCGCAGATCGTTCTCGACTACTACAACGGCGAGTCGCCGCTCAAGCGCAAGGTCGCCTCGACGCTCCTCGAGAGCTTCCTCTTCTACTCCGGCTTCTACCTGCCGATGTACTGGTCCTCACGCGCCAAGCTCACCAACACCGCAGACCTCATCCGCCTGATCATCCGCGACGAGGCCGTGCACGGTTACTACATCGGCTACAAGTACCAGAAGGGCCTCGAACAGCTCACCGAGGCCGAGCGTGAAGAGCTCAAGAACTACACGTTCGAGTTGCTCTTCGAGCTCTACGAGAACGAGGTCGACTACACCCAGGACCTCTACGACGGCGTCGGCCTGACCGAGGATGTCAAGAAGTTCCTGCGCTACAACGCCAACAAGGCGCTCAACAACCTCGGTTACGAAGGCCTCTTCCCGAAGGACGAGACGGACGTCAATCCGGCTATCCTGTCGGCACTTTCGCCGAATGCGGACGAGAATCACGACTTCTTCTCCGGCTCGGGAAGCTCCTACGTCATCGGCAAGGCAGTCAACACCGAAGACGACGACTGGGATTTCTAGAGCGACCCGCTCGGGATTTCTAGAGCGACCCGCTCGGGATTTCTAGAGCGACCCGCTCGGGATTTCTAGAGCGACCCGCTCGGGATTTCCAGAGCGACCCGCCTAACATGCCGAAGCCCGACTCCTGCACACGCAGGAATCGGGCTTCGGTCATGTACGGGGGAGTGGACTAGCGCTGAAACCACGCTTCCGGCTTGTCCAGCAACGCTTTTGCGAGGCGCAGACGCGAGGTTTCCGTCATGTCCGACGGCAGTTCGCTCGGCGCGAACCACGCGACCTCGAGGTTTTCGTCGTCCGCCACGTGTGCATCTCCGCCGGTCCACCTGGCCAGGAAGCACACGTCGAGGTACTGAGTCACATCACCGTTGGGGTACGTAATGGGCTCTGTGACATCGACACTCGTGATCCGAATCAACTCGGCGTCGACGCCGGTTTCTTCCTTCGCCTCGCGCACCGCCGCCGCCGACGGTTCCTCGCCAGGCTCGAGAACGCCGGACACAACGGCCCACTGACCGTTGTCGGCGCGGCGGGTGAGCAAGACCCGGCCGTTGTCGTCGCGGATCACGACGCTCACTCCGGACAGCCAGAGCGGCGCATGACCGACCTTCTCGCGCAGTGCGACAATGAATTCGGGAATCGGCATGATCAGAACCCGAACATCACAGTTGCGGCGAGCCGCCTCGAAGGTGGGAGTAGTCGTTCGTTCCGGTCAGCTCGCATATCCGTTCAAGGTTCCCTTCAAGTCCGCCAGTACGGCCCGGGCGGCAGTCATCCCGTTTCCGTTCCAGATGTCGTCTTCAGCGACGAACACACGCCGGTCGGTGGCAGCGGCGAGGTCCTGCCACTGGTCGCTCTTCATGATCTCGGTGCCGTAGGTCCGACCGTTCGGCCCGTCGAAGAGTACGTAGATCAAGTCACCTTCGGCGGCGCTGAGATCGTCGGCCGGAATCGGTGCTGTGGTCGCATCTGTCAATCGCTGCGCCGGTGGGCGCCGGACGCCGACGTCGCTGAGGATCTGTCCGGCGAAGGATGCGGGTCCCTCGATCTGCAGGTCCTTCGAACCGAACCGAACCACTGATGCCTGCGTCTGCGATGCATTCAATGCGTCGCCGAGCTGCACGACGTCCTGCTGGTAGCGGTCGAGCTCCGTCGCAGCTGCGGACGAACGGCCCAGCGCCTGGCCGGCGAGCGCGAACTGCGCTTTCCAGAACACGGGATCGGAACCGGCGAACACGGTAGGGGCGATGGCGTCGAGTTGCCCGTACAAACCGTCGGACGCCGGACTGGACCCGAGGATCAAGTCCGGCGCGGCGGCCTTCACGGCGTTGACGTCGGGTGCGCTCACGGGGCCGACGCTCGGAATCTCCGATATACCGAAACCGAGGTACGACGGCTGGGGCGAGTCGACGCCGGTTGCGGCGCCGACTACCCGCTCCCACAGACCGAGGGCGCACACGGCGTCCATCGAGACGCTGTCGAGGACCACGATCCGTTGGGGGTCGGAAGGAACCTCGGTTTCGCCCGCAGTGTGTACGACTCGACGCTTCACCTCAGGGCCGGCACCCGGGTCGGCCTGCGTCGGCGTCGGGCACGCGGTGGCGGTGTCGCGTTCGATGCCCATCACGCCGGCACCGGCGATCGACGTAGTGGTCCGGACGATGGTGCTCGCGGGATCGTCCGACGAGTCGGACGAGCAACCGCCGAGGACGAGCATCGTGGCGGCGATCCCCAGGATCGAGACACGACGAACGGACGTGCGGGCGATCGTGCGTGAGAGAACAGACGTGCGTGAGAGAACAGACAAGTCGACGGCTTCCTGTGTGAGCGGGCGCCGTTCAGGTTAGCCGTTCGACTCAGCTGTTCTGCTTGTCCACCTCGAACGTGTCCGAGAGGTCGTCGAGGATCATGTGGGCGCCCTGGATGCTGACCGGCGACATCCACCGTGAATCGTCCACGTCGACCTTGCGTCCTCGAAGGGTCTGCCACAGCGGGCTCTCGAGGAACGGCTTCGCAGCTTCGGCGCTCTTGCCCTCGGCGTCCTGCCAGGTGCTGATGAAGATGACGTCCGCGTCGGCTTCGTTGATCAGCTCGGGGCTGATCTTCATCATGATGTTGCCGGCATCGGCGGGGTCGGGCCCCTGGTTGTCCGGGCGCTTCAATCCGGCGTCCTGAAGGACGATGCCGCTGAAGGAAGTGGTGCGGTAGAGGCGAGCCGTCGGTTCACCGGCGAATCGGACCACCGAGATGACCGGGTTGTTCGCCTTCTCGTTGATTTCCTTGCCGACTGCAGTCGCTCGAGTTTCGTATTCGGCGATTTTCGCCTCGGCCAGCGATTCCTTGCCCAACGCTTCACCGACCAGGCGGATGTTGTCCTTCCACGTCGGACCGGTCGTCTGGGTGAAGACAGTGGGCGCGATCGCGGACAGTTGGTCGTAGTTCTTCCCGTCGCGGACCTCGGCGGAGATGATGAGGTCCGGTTGCAGTGCGGCGATCTTCTCGAGGCTCGCGCTGCTGACAGTGCCGACCGAGACGGCGTCCGCGGCGAATTCGTCCCTGGAGGATCCGAGGTAGTCGGGCAGACCGGGCTCGCGGTAGTCGACGTAGCCGACGAGCGGGGATTCGAGGAGGAGGACGGCGTCGGTGAAGCTGTTGTCGAGCGCGACGATCCGCTGGGGTGCGGCCGGGATTTCGGTGCTTCCACGGAAGTGCTCGACGGTACGGGGGAATGCGCCCGACTCGGTCGAGGTGGTGGCTGCAGCGGGCTCGTCGTTACTCGAGCAGGCTGGAACGACCAAGGCGATCGAGGCTGCGACCGCTACCAGCGCGGCCCGGCGGGGAAAGAATTTCACTGATTGACTCCTGAGATGAGTTAGGCGAGGGTGACCTTATCAGTGGAGGAGTTGGCCGAAAACGGACACCGGCCGAATTCCTCGACGGGTACGACACGCCGATTCGGAAGTGGGTTCGGACTCCCGAGGGAACATAAACCGCAGGTCGTTCGTTCGGTGCCGTGAAAAACGGATGCTCGAGTACGACGCAGAGTAGGACCGGGTCGCGGTGCCTCGGAGTCACGGTCTACGATTCGATGAGCGCAAGCCAGAAGCCGTTGTCCGCAGCCCGGGCGACGGACCCTGCGGGCGCAACCAAGGGCTCTTTGACGGAGTCTGCGGAGCGACCAAAGGCACATTCAGGAGGATCAGTGACTGCCGTAGCGCCCCAGCCAGTCCCCACGATAGCGCCGGCCAGGCCTTACCCGCCGCGGCAGGGACCCAAGGGCTCATTCATTTTCAAGATGATCACGACCACCGATCCCAAGGTGCTCGGAATCATGTACTTGGCGACTTCCATCGCCTTCTTCCTCATCGGTGGCCTCATGGCACTGATGATGCGTGCCGAACTTGCTGTACCCGGTATGCAGTTCCTTTCCAACGAACAGTTCAACCAGCTGTTCACCATGCACGGCACGATCATGCTGCTGCTGTACGCGACCCCGATCGTCTTCGGTTTCGCGAACTACATTCTTCCGCTCCAGATCGGTGCACCCGACGTCGCGTTCCCGCGTCTGAACGCGTTCAGCTACTGGCTGTACCTGTTCGGCGCGATCATCACGACGGCCGGATTCGTCACGCCCGGTGGCGCAGCAGACTTCGGTTGGACGGCATACACGCCGCTGACCAGCGCGCTGCACAGCCCCGGCGTCGGCGCCGACCTGTGGGTCTTGGGTCTGGCTGTCGCCGGCCTCGGCACCATCCTCGGTGGCGTCAACATGGTCACCACCGTGATCTGCCTGCGCGCACCCGGTATGACCATGTTCCGCATGCCGATCTTCACCTGGAACATCTTCATCACCAGCATCCTGATCCTGCTGGCGTTCCCGCTGCTGACCGCTGCATTCATGGGCCTGTTCGTCGACCGCCATCTCGGTGGGCACATCTTCGACCCGGCAACGGGCGGTGTGCTCCTGTGGCAGCACCTGTTCTGGTTCTTCGGTCACCCCGAGGTGTACATCATCGCGCTGCCGTTCTTCGGCATCGTCTCGGAGATCTTCCCGGTCTTCAGCCGTAAGCCGATCTTCGGCTACAGCGGTCTGGTGTACGCAACGTTGGCCATTGCCGCTCTCTCGATCGCTGTGTGGGCTCACCACATGTACGCAACCGGCGCTGTCCTCCTGCCGTACTTCTCGTTCATGACGTTCCTGATCGCCGTGCCGACAGGCGTGAAGATCTTCAACTGGATCGGAACGATGTGGAAGGGGCAATTGACCTTCGAATCGCCGATGCTGTTCTCGATCGGCTTCCTGATCACCTTCCTCTTCGGTGGTCTGTCGGGTGTCATCCTCGCGAGCCCGCCGCTCGACTTCCACGTCACCGACAGCTACTTCGTCGTCGCCCACTTCCACTACGTGGTCTTCGGTACGGTCGTGTTCGCCACGTACGCCGGTATCTACTTCTGGTTCCCGAAGATGACCGGTCGCATGATGGACGAGCGCCTCGGCAAGTGGCACTTCTGGACCACGTTCGTCGGTTTCCACGGCACGTTCCTCGTTCAGCACTGGCTCGGTGCCGAAGGTATGCCGCGTCGATACGCCGACTACCTGCCCTCGGACGGATTCACGGTTCTGAACTCGGTGTCCACGATCTTCGCCTTCGTACTCGGTGCCTCGACGCTGCCGTTCATCTGGAACGTCTTCAAGAGTTACCGCTACGGCGAAGTGGTCACCGTCGACGATCCGTGGGGCTACGGAAACTCGCTGGAGTGGGCGACCACCTGCCCGCCGCCGCGTCACAACTTCACCGAGTTGCCGCGCATCCGTAGCGAGCGTCCGGCGTTCGAGCTGCACTACCCGCACATGGT